>Ga0209211_10000006_pt1 | contig 666542 bp, 597 predicted proteins | sample RifGroA2_FD_183992 | JGI IMG/M metagenome (GOLD analysis project Ga0209211, IMG submission 183992) | Groundwater microbial communities from Rifle, Colorado, USA - Groundwater A2 (SPAdes) (version 2) | ecosystem: Environmental > Aquatic > Deep subsurface > Groundwater | place: Rifle, Colorado... | reverse complement strand
TCGCCACGTCTTCCTCGCTTTTGCCGGAGTCGCGGGCGAACTGCTCGAACAGGTCGGCCAGCGCCGGACGTTGCGCTTCGCTGACCGTCACCATGCGCCAGGGGCGCATGCGGCCGTGGTTGGGCGCGCGCAGCGCGGCCTGAACGGCCAGCGCCAATTGATCGTCGTCGGGGCCGGGCGCCACCATCCAGCGCGGCCCGATCGAATGCCGGCTCAGCAGGGCTGTCAGCGGCATGCTGTCGGCCGGGATGGCGCCAGTGTCAGGGGTGTGGGTCTGCATCGGCCGTCTTCAGCGCGTCAGCCGCTCGTGCACCCAGTGCGCGGCGGCCAGCAGCTTGTGGTCTTCGCCAAAGCGGCCCACCAGTTGCAGGCCCATCGGCAGGTCCAGGGCGCCGGTGGCAAAGGGCAGGTGCACGCTGGGCAGGCCCAGCAACGACCAGCTGCGGCAGAACAGCGGGTCGCCGGTGGCTTCCAGCCCTTGCGGCGCCTCGCCCAGGGTGCTGGGTGTGAGCAGCACGTCGTGCCGCTCGAACAGCGAGTCGATGCGCAGCCGCCAGTCGGCGGTGCGCTGCAGGTTGGCGTCATGGGTGGCGCCGTCGATCGCCATGCCGGCATCGAGCAGGGCCACCAGCTGCGGGCTCAAAGCCTCGCGGTGGCGCAGCCGCTCGTGGCTGAGCGAGCGCGCCATCTCGAAAGTCATCACGTCCTTCTGCAGCTGGATCAGGTCGCCGAAGTTCTGCGGCATGGCCACGTCCTGGCAGGCGTCGGCGTGGGCGGCCAGTGCCTGGGTGGCCAGCGACCAGACGTTCTGCGTGTCGACATCGGCCTGCGGCCAGTCCGGCGTCTGGAACAGGCCGATGCGCGGCGCGCCGTGCTCGCCCCATTCGAACAGGCGCCGGTCGCCGGTGAGCACGGCGCCCAGCAGGGCCACGTCGCGCACGCTGCGGCCGAAGCCGCCGATCACGTCCAGCGTGGGCGACAGGCTTTTCACGCCGGCCCCGACCACGCGGCCGTGGCTGGGCTTGTAGCCCACCACGCCGCAGTAGGCCGCCGGCCGGATGATGGAGCCGGCGGTCTGGGTGCCCAGCGCCAGCGGCACCATGTGGTCGGCCACCGCCGCGGCCGAGCCGCTGGACGAGCCGCCCGGCGTGTGCCGCGGGTTGTGCCGCGGGTTGTGCGGGTTGGCCGTGGGGCCGGGCTGGAAGTAGGCGAATTCGGTGGTCACGGTCTTGCCCATCACCACCGCACCGGCCTCGCGGCACAGGGCCACCGTGGCGGCATCGGCCACCGGGCGGTGGTGGGCGTAGAGCGCCGAGCCATAGCCGGTGGGCAGGTCGGCGGTGTCGAACAGGTCCTTCACGCCGAGGGGCAGGCCGTGCAGCAGGCCGCGCACCGGCCCGGCGTCGAGCGCCCGGGCCTGCGCCAGGGCATTGACGGCATCAAGGTGGGCGAAGGCATGGATCTCGTCGTCGCGCTCGGCCACGCGTTCCAGGCAGGCAATGGCCAGGTCTTCGGCCTTGATCTCGCGCCGCGCCAGCAGCACCGCCGCCTGGGCGGCATCGAGTTCATTGAGCTTGGGCGTGGCCATGTCTGTCATCCTCAGGTTGTTATGAGCCGATGGTAGCCCAGTGGCACAATTGGCCATCTGCTGATCTGCACCCCTCAGACTAGGGAATTCCCCATGAAAACCGTTCTCGTCCTCAATGGCCCCAACCTCAACCTGCTCGGCACGCGCGAGCCGCAGGTCTATGGTTCGCAAACGCTGGCCGACGTGCAGGCGCTGTGCGAGCGCGCCGCCGCCGCCAACGGCCTGGCGCTGGATTTCCGCCAGAGCAACCACGAGGGCGAGCTGGTGGACTGGATCCACGAGGCCGGCCGCCTGCAGGCCGCGGGCCAGCTGGCCGGCGTCATCCTCAATGCCGGCGCCTACACCCATACCAGCATTGCGCTGCACGATGCCATCAAGGGCGCCGGCGTGACACTGATCGAGCTGCACATCAGCAACGTCCATGCGCGCGAGGAATTCCGCCACCACTCCTTCATCTCGCCGGTGGCCAAGGCCGTGATGGCCGGTTTCGGCATCAACGGCTATGCGCTGGCGATTGCCGGGTTGGCCCAATTAGCGGAAACGAAATGAAGCGCAAGGCACCCGAACTGCTGGCTCCGGCCGGCTCGCTGGCCATGCTGGAGACGGCCTTCGCCTTCGGGGCGGACGCCATCTACGCCGGCCAGCCGCGCTATTCGCTGCGCGTGCGCAACAACGACTTCGGCGACCTGGCCGTGCTCAAGCGCGGCATCGACCGCGCGCACGAACTCGGTCGCAAGTTCTTCCTGGTCTCCAACATCTTCCCGCACGGCAACAAGATCAAGAACTACGTGTCCAACATGGCGCCAGTGATTGCACTGAAGCCGGACGCCATGATCATGTCCGACCCCGGTCTGATCATGATGGTGCGCGAGACCTGGCCCGAGATGGAAATCCACCTCTCGGTGCAGGCCAATACTGTGAATGCCGCCGCCGTGCGCTTCTGGAACAAGGCCGGCGTCAAGCGCGTGATCCTGTCGCGCGAGCTGTCGCTCGACCAGGTGGAGCAGATCCGCCAGGACTGCCCGGACAGCGAGATCGAAGTGTTCGTGCACGGTGCGCTGTGCATTGCCTATTCGGGCCGCTGCCTGCTGTCGGGTTATTTCAACCACCGCGACGCCAACCAGGGCACCTGCACCAACGCCTGTCGCTGGGACTACAAGACCCACACCGCGCAGGTTGATGCCAGTGGCGACGTGCTGTCGCCGGAGCGCACTGCGGCCCAGGGCTGTGGCGGCGGCGGGCAGACGCTGCCGAAGGAAGCACGCGACTCGATCTCCTACCTGCTGGAAGAAAGCAACCGTCCCGGCGAGTTCATGCCGATCGAGGAAGACGAGCACGGCACCTACGTCATGAACTCCAAGGACCTGCGTGCCATCGAGCACATCCAGCGCCTGGTGGAGATCGGCGTCGACTCGCTCAAGATCGAAGGCCGCACCAAGAGCCCGTACTACGTGGCGCGCACGGTGCAGAGCTACCGTCAGGCGATTGATGACGCCGTGGCCGGCCGCGGCCTGGACCCGGCGCTGATCGGCCAGCTCGAAGGCCTGGCCAACCGCGGCTACACCTCGGGCTTCTACCAGCGCCACACGCCGCAGGAAACGCAGAACTACCTGCGCGGTTATTCCGAGTCGGGCCGCAGCCAGTACGTGGGCGACGTGGTGGCGTTCGATGCCGCGCGTGGTCTGGCTCAGGTCAACGTCAAGAACAAGTTCTCCGTGGGCGATCGGCTGGAGTTGATTCAACCGAACGGCAATGTCGACTACGACATCAGCCGCATGGAAAACGCGCAAGGTCAGGCCATCGACGTGGCGCCCGGCTCCGGCCACACCGTCTGGCTGCCGCTGCCGGCCAGCAGCGTGGGGGCCTTTGTGGCGCGCTACGTGAACCTCGCCGCCGAGACGCCGGAGCCGGTGGCCGGTTGATCCGGCACCCGCGCGCCCATGACCCTGCCCGCGCTGCTCCAGATCGACGAGTCTGAGGTCGAGATCAACGCCATCCGCGCCCAGGGCGCCGGTGGCCAGAACGTCAACAAGGTCTCGAGCGCGGTGCACCTGCGCTTCGACATCCGGGCTTCGTCGCTGCCGGAGGACGTGAAGGAGCGCCTGCTGGCCCTGCGCGACAGCCGCATCACGCAAGACGGCGTGCTGGTGCTCAAGGCGCAGCAGCATCGCAGCCAGGACCTGAACCGGCTCGACGCTTTTTCTCGTCTGCACGAACTGGTCAACAGTGTGGCCCGACCACCCAAGACGCGCCGCGCCACCCGGCCGACCTACGGTTCGCGCCAGCGGCGGCTGGAAGGCAAAAGCCAGCGTTCCCAGACCAAGGCCTTGCGCGGGCGGGTCAGGAACGGCTCGGATTCGCACTGAATAAGCGACGCCTGCAAGCTTGATCAAGATGACCTAGGATTGCCGCATGACTACCTCTCTTCAAATCGATTTCGTCTCCGACGTGGCCTGCCCCTGGTGTGCCGTCGGCCTGGGTGCGCTGGAACAGGCGCTGGCCAATGTGCAGGGTGAGATCAGCGCCGAGCTGCACTTCCAGCCCTTCGAACTCAACCCGCACATGGGGCCCGAGGGACAGGATGTGACCGAGCATCTGACCGAGAAATACGGCTCCACGCCCGAGCAGCAGGCGCAGATCCGCGAGACCATCCGCCAGCGCGGTGCCGAGGTCGGCTTCACCTTCAAGCCCGAAGGGCGCGGCCGCATCTGGAACACCTTTGACGCGCACCGCCTGCTGCACTGGGCCGCGCTGCAGGGCGCCGACAAGCAACACGCGCTGAAGAAGGAACTGCTCACCGCCTACCACGGCCGGGCCGAGAACGTGTCGGATGCCGAGGTGCTGGCGAATGCCTGTGCCAGCGTGGGGCTGGACGCGGCGCAGGCGCGCGCCATCCTGGCCGGCGACGACTACGCCGACGCCGTGCGCCAGAGCGAGCTGCAGTGGCAGCAGGCCGGCATCCGCTCGGTGCCGGCCATTGTCATCAACCGCCAGTACCTGATCTCCGGCGGCCAGCCGGTGGAAACCTTCGAGCAGGCCCTGAGAAAAATCGCCGCCGGACCGGCGGCCGAGCCAGTCTGAGCCAGGGCCGCGCTGTGCGTGTTGTGATGAAGCGTTGGCTGTCGTTCTGTGTCCTGGGGATGTTGGCCGGTGCCTTGGCCGCACAGCCGGTCTCCTTCGGCTTGTTCGGCGACACACCCTACAGCCACTGGGAGCGCGAGCAGCTGCCCGATCTGCTGGCTGAGATGGGCCGCGAGCCGCTAGCCTTCGTGGTGCACGACGGCGACATCAAGAGCGGCTCCAGCGAATGCAGCGACGCGGTGTTGCGCGACATGCTGGGCGTGTTCCAGGCCTCCCGGCATCCGCTGGTCTTCGTGCCCGGCGACAACGAGTGGACCGACTGCCACCGCAGGAACAACGGCGGCTACGACCCGCTGGAACGCCTAGCCAAATTGCGCGAGCTGTTTTTTGCCGGCGACACGGCGCTGGGCCAGCGGCCCATGACGCTGGAGCGCCAGAGCCGCGACTCGGCCTTTGCCGCCTACCGCGAAAACGTACGCTGGGAGGCGGGTGGGGCACTGTTCGTCGGTCTCAACGTCACCGGCAGCGACAACAACTACCACGGTGTCCATCGCAGTGGCGGCCCGGTGCCGGAGTTCATCGAACGCAGTGCCGCCAACCGGGCCTGGCTGGCGCAGGCCTTTGCCCTGGCGCGCAACAAGAAGCTGGCCGGCGTGATGGTCATTATCCAGGCCAACCCCGAATTCGAAGCCGCCAGTGCCGGCAACTTCAAATCCGGCTACCGCGACTTTCTCCTCCAGCTGCGCGAGGAAACACAGGCCTTTGCCGGCCAGGTGGTGCTGGTGCACGGCGATTCGCACCACCAGCAGATCAACCAGCCGCTGCTCGATGCCGCCGCGCGCGAGGTGGTGCCGAATTTCACCCGTGTGGAGACCTACGGCTCGCCCTTCCTGGGCTGGGTCAAGGGCACGGTCGATGCGGCCGACCCCAAGGTGTTCCGCTTCGAGCCGCGGCGATGGAAGCCGCAGCCGGCGCCGAGCCCGAACTAAATAAACCGGCCAAACACCGTTTCTGGGCATGGCCCTTGCTCTTGTCTCTGCACAAGACAGGCCCATGCACCATGAAGAACATCTTTGACGAAATGCATGCCCCAAACGGGAGCACGCGCCTGCATTACGCCCCGTACCAGGACTGGTTGTCGCTGATGCCGGCGGCGCACATCGCCCAAAAACGTGCCGAGGCCGATTCGGCCTTCCACCGCTCCGGCATCACCTTTGCCGTCTACGGCCAGGACGCAGGCAAGGAACGGCTGATTCCCTTCGATATCATTCCGCGCATCATTCCGGCGGCCGAGTGGGAACAGCTGGAACGCGGCCTGCGCCAGCGCGTCAATGCGCTCAACGCCTTCATCCACGACATCTACCACGGTCAACGCATCGTCAAGGCCGGCCTGATCCCGGCCGAGCAGGTGTTCTGCAACGCCCAGTACCGCCCCGAGATGCAGGACGTGGCGGTGCGCAACGACATCTACGCCCATATCGCCGGCATCGACATCGTGCGTGCCGCGCTGCCCGGCGGCGAGGCCGCCTACTACGTGCTGGAAGACAACCTGCGTGTGCCCTCAGGCGTCTCCTACATGCTGGAAGACCGGCGCATGATGATGCGCCTGTTCCCCGAACTCTTCGGCCGTTACCAGGTGCGCCCGGTCGACCATTACCCCGACCTGCTGCTTGACACCCTGCGCCAAGCCGCGCCGGCCGGCATCGACGACCCCACGGTGGTGGTGCTCACGCCCGGCGCCTTCAACAGCGCCTACTTCGAACATGCCTTTCTGGCGCAGCAGATGGGTGTGGAGCTGGTCGAGGGCAAAGACCTCTTTGTGCACGACGAGACGCTGTTCATGCGCACCACCCAGGGTCCGCGCCGGGTGGACGTGATCTACCGCCGCATCGACGACGACTTCCTCGACCCACTGGCCTTCCGTTCAGATTCGGCGCTGGGTGTGGCCGGCCTGCTCTCGGTCTACCGTGCCGGCCGTGTCACGCTGGCCAATGCCATTGGCACCGGCGTGGCGGACGACAAGTCGATCTACCCGTATGTGCCCGACATGATCCGCTTCTACCTGTCGGAAGAGCCCATCATCGCCAACGTGCCCACCTACCAGTGCCGCAAGTCGGACGAGCTGAGCTACGTGCTGGCCAATATGGAGCAGTTGGTGGTGAAGGAGACCCACGGTGCCGGCGGCTACGGCATGCTGGTGGGGCCGGCCTCGACGAAAGCCGAGGTGGAGGCCTTCCGCGCTCGTGTCAAGGCCGCACCCGACAAATACATCGCCCAGTCAACGCTGGCGCTGTCGGCCTGCCCGACCTTCGTGGAGGCCGGCATCGCACCGCGCCACATCGACCTGCGGCCTTTTGTACTCTCCGGGCGCGAGGTGCGCATGGCGCCCGGCGGCCTGACCCGCGTGGCGCTCAAGGCCGGCTCGCTGGTCGTCAATTCATCCCAAGGCGGCGGCACCAAAGACACCTGGGTTTTGGAGTCGGAGGACTGATCATGTTGTCTCGTACCGCCGACCATCTCTACTGGATGTCCCGCTACACCGAGCGGGCCGAAAACATCGCCCGCATGCTGGAGGTGAGCTACCGCATGTCGCTGCAGACACCCAATGTGCAGGGCGGCTACTGGGGCGCTGCGCTCGGCATCAACGGGCTGGAAGAGGCCTACCGCGCCAAGTACGGCACCATCACCGCCGGCAACGTGCTGCGCTTCATGAGCGTGGACCAGGATAACCCCTCATCCATCCTGTCCTGCCTGCGCGCCGCGCGCGAGAACTGCCACGCCGTGCGCGGCACCGTCACCTCCGAGGTGTGGGAAACCGTCAACACCACCTGGCTGGAAGCGCGCGATTCGGTCACCGGCTTGCCGCAGGGCAGCATCCAGGGCAGCGAGCTGACCAAGTTCTTCGAGTGGGTCAAGTTCCGCTCGCACCTCTCGCGCGGCGTGACGGTGGGCACCATGCTGCAGGACGTGGCCTTCCACTTCACCCGCCTGGGCACTTTCCTGGAGCGGGCCGACAACACGGCGCGCCTGCTGGACGTGAAATTCGACGAACTGGCGCCGCAAAGCAGTGCCGACGGCGAGTACTACGAGTGGAGCGCGCTGCTGCGTTCGGTCTCGGCCTTCGAGATCTACCGCAAGGTCTACCGCGACATGATCACGCCGCAGCGCGTGGCCGAGCTGCTGATCCTGCGCGAGGACATGCCGCGCTCGCTGCACGCCTGCATGAAAGAGGTGTACCAGATCCTCGGCCAGGTGGCCAACGCGCGCTCGCAGGAAACACTGCGTTGCGCCGGTGCCATGTACTCGCGCCTGCGTTACAGCCGCATCGAGGACATCGTCGCACGCGGCCTGCACGAGGTGCTGACCGATTTTCTGGACGGCACCGCCGACCTGGGCAACCGCATCGCGCAGGATTTCCTCTTACCGATAGGCTGATTCAGGAGACCACCATGCTGCTCGACATCCGCCACGAAACCCTCTACCGCTACGCCGTGCCGGCCAGCTACAGCCTGCAGTACATGCGGCTGTGGCCGCGCGCCGATGGCGGCCAGCGCGTGCTCAACTGGCGCATCGACGCGCCGGGCCGGCGCTGGGCGCAGACCGATGCCTATGGCAATGCGGTGTTCGTCACTTCGCTGACCAACAAGCACGACGTCATTCGCGTGGTGGCGCAGGGCCAGGTGGAAACCTCGGACGAGCGTGGTCTGCTGCTGCCGCACGACTCCGCCGTGCCGCCGCTGGCCTTTGCCCTGCCCACCAGCCTGACCGAAGCCGATGCCGCCATCGAAGCCCTGGCCGCCGAAGCGCTGGGCGACACGCCCTGGGGCGCGCTGGCCGGCCCCGAGCCGCTGCAGGCCCTGGCCGATGCCATCTACAGCCGCGTGGCCTACGTGCAAGGCGTCACCGATGTTTTCCACACCGCAGCCGAGGTGCTGCAACAGGGGCAGGGCGTGTGCCAGGACATGGCGCACGTGTTCCTGGCCTGCTGCCGCGTGCGCGGCATTCCGGCGCGTTACGTCAGCGGCTACCTGTTGACCGACGCCACCCATGCCGCCTCGCACGCCTGGGCCGAGGCCTGGCTGCCGCAGGCCCGTGGCGGTGCCGGCGCCTGGGTTGGCTTTGACGTCACGCACCAGCGCATGGCCGGCCCCGAGCTGTGCCGCCTGGCCGTGGGGCGCGACTTTGCCGACGCCAGCCCCATGCGCGGCATCCACGTTGGCGGCGGCGGTGAAGCACTGTCGGTGCGCGTGGCGGTGCAGGGCAGCGAGGCCGTGGCCGACCAATAAGCAGAACAGAGCGGGCGGGCCGTGCCGCTACACTGCCAAGTCCATGCAGGAGACAACACAAGCCATGACGTATTGCGTAGCCGTCCGTAACGATGCCGGGCTGGTCTTCCTGTCCGACTCGCGCACCAACGCCGGGGTGGACCAGATCAGCACCTTCCGCAAGATGCACGTGTTCGAGGTGCCGGGCGAGCGCGTCATGGTGCTGCTCACCGCCGGCAACCTGGCCATCAGCCAGTCGGTCGCCAGCGGCCTGAAGGTGCAGATGGAAAACCATGGCGAGGGCAGCGAAACCAAGAGTCTGGCCAGCGCGCCCAACATGTTCAGCGCCGCCAAGCTGGTGGGCGAGGCGGTGCGCAAGGTCTACGAGCGCGACGCCGAAGCGCTGAAGGAATTCAAGATCGAGTTCAACGTCAGCCTGATCTTCGGCGGCCAGATCAAGGGCGAGGAGCCGCGCCTGTTCAACATCTACTCGGCCGGCAACTTCATCGAGGCCACACCCGAGACGCCGTACTTCCAGATCGGCGAGTCCAAATACGGCAAACCGATTCTGGACCGCGTCATCGGCAACGAACTTTCACTCGACGAAGTGGCCAAGTGCTGCCTGATCTCGATGGACTCCACCATCAAGTCCAACCTCTCGGTCGGCTTGCCGCTGGACCTGCTGTGCTACCAGAAGGACGCGCTGAAAGTGGAGCGCCGCACCCAGATCGACGGCAAGGACCCGTACTTCAACTCGCTACGCGAGCGCTGGGGCCAGCAGCTGCGCAAGGTGTTCAATGAGTTGCCGGATCCGGGGTATTGGCAGGAGTAGGCATTTATCTTCCGGTTGTGAAGTGCTTCAGGTGAATGCCGTTTGCAAAAGCTCATGCCAGGCACTGCGCAAGGCGGGCGTACTGGCTGCAAGTGTCCCCGATGCGTACCAGGGCTGCTCGTCGAGAGACCAGAGCATGCCACCAGCTTCCTCGATGAGTAACATGCCGGCGGCGGCATCCCAGGCCCCCATGCCGCGCTCCCAGAATACGTCGATGCGACCGGCGGCCAAGTAGGCCAGCTCCAGGGCCATGCTGCCGGCACGGCGCACTCCGGAGCATGTGCGCATCACCCGACCCAGTTCAGGCAGGTACTGCTGCATGAAATCCGCTTTCGGCTTGGGAAACACCGTGGCTGCCACGGCCTGTGACAGGCTAGCTGTCGCAGCCACCTGCAGTGGCTGCCCGTTGCAGTATGCGCCGTGGCCACGTGCAGCCAAGTATGTTTCCTGGCGTACCGGATCGACAATGCAGGCTACCACCGGCATGCTGTCGTGCAGCAGGGCAATCGATACCGCGTATTGCGGATAGCCTCGCAGGAAGTTCATGCTGCCGTCGATCGGATCGACCAGCCAGACGTGGTGGTGTTGCAGCAGCGCTGCGATGGGTCTACTGTGTAGGCTTTCCTCGCCCCAGAACAGATGCTCGGGGTAGCGTTCGGCGATGCGCTCGCGCAACAGGTTTTCGATCTGCAGATCGAGTTCGCTGCACCAGTCGCCCTGGGCTTTCTCGATGATCATGCGGGCCTGCTCGCGTCCCCGCTGCAGGCGCTCGGCGGCCAGTTGACCCAGACTACAGGCGAAGTCGCGTGCCTGGAGAAGTTCGTACGGACTGTTCATTCGTTGCGCGTCACGTCCGTCACGTAATCGTGACGCTGGGACGCGATCAGCGAGGTGCGCAGTTCCACCGGACGTTCGCCAAAGCTCAGTGCCAGGCGCTGGACTTCCAGCAGCGGCGCTCCGTTGGTAACGCCCAAATGACGCATGGCCTCGCGCGTGGCGAGGACGGCGCGGGCACGTTCCTGCGTGTGCAGCACCGTGATGCCGAAGTCGGTCTGGTACAGGTTGTAGATGGTGTTCTCGCGCTCACGGAAGCGCTTCTCTGTCATGCCCTTGAACAGGCTGGCGGAGATCACAATGCGATCAAGCACTACGGGTCGGCCTGACAGGCTCAGGCGGTTGTGTATTACGAAGATCGGATCACCTTCACGCAGCCGCAGCGCGCCAGCGCTCACCTCGTCGGATCGCTGGCGTTCAAACGAGAGGCACTGCACCTGCGGGTATTCGGGCGCGGCTTTCAAACCCAGGTGCGACCAGTCTTCATGTGCCTGCACGCGGAAGAACTGGAACAGGTAGCGATCCTTCGAATGCAACTTGACGAAGGTTCCCTTTCCCTGGTGCCGCACCAGTACGTGCTCATGTACCAGTTCATCCACGGCGCGACGCAGCGTTCCGATGCTCACCTGCAGCTCGGTAGCAAGGGTGCGCTCGTTGGGAAGAGCCTGGCCGGGACGCCATTGATGCGTTTCGATACGCCGCAGCAGTTCGCGCTTGACCTGTAGGTAAAGAACGCCCGGTCCGCTGATGGATGGACTGGATGAGATGTTTGGAACGGAAGGCATGCATGAAGTGTATCTGCATTCATGAACATCATTCAGGTCATATAGATGACTTGTTTGACGCTCGGATTTTCCGCGTGCACAGTTGGACACCTCAAGAACGCATTTTTAGGAGAAGCAATGATTCATTTTGTGTTGCACGACGCAGATGACACCGTGGCGGTGGTGGTGGTCGAAGGCGTCAAGCGCGGTGACAAGATCACCGGCTGGATCATGGACGAGGACCGCATGATCGATATCACCTCCAGAGCCGACATCCCGATCGGGCACAAGGTGGCACTCAAGGACATGGCCGTGGGTGACACGGTTATGAAATATGGGATCGACATGGGCAAGGTGGTTGCCCCGATCGCGGTGGGTGAGCATGCCCATGTCCACAACATCAAGACCAAGCGCTGGTGAGCGGTTGCCTCGCACACCCTTCGTCCTTCTTCATTGACCGAAAGAGTTCACCATGTCCGTCATTTCCAAAGATACGATTTTTCTGGGTTATCGCCGAGAAAACGGCCGCGTAGGCGTTCGCAACCATGTGATCATCCTGCCGCTCGACGACCTGTCCAACGCTGCCGCCGAGGCGGTGGCCCACAACATCAAGGGAGCCTTGGCCATTCCCCATCCTTACGGTCGTCTGCAATTCGGTGCCGACCTGGACCTTCACTTTCGGACCCTGATCGGCACTGGCTGCAACCCCAACGTGGCTGCGGTGGTGGTCATCGGTATCGAGGACGGCTGGACCAAACGCGTGGTCGATGGCATCGCCGCGACCGGCAAGCCGGTCGCCGGCTTCGGCATTGAAGGCCACGGTGACCACGACACCATCCTGCGCGCCAGCAAGACGGCGCGCGAGTATGTGCAGTGGGCCAGTGAGAAGCAGCGCGAGGCGTGCCATATCTCTGAGCTGTGGGTCAGCACGAAGTGCGGCGAGAGCGATACCACCAGCGGCTGTGGCGCCAATCCGACCGTGGGAAACGCCTTTGACAAACTGCATGCCCTGGGCAACTACCTGTGCTTTGGCGAGACCAGTGAAATCACCGGCGGCGAGAAGATCGTCGCGTCCCGTTGCAAAACGCCCGCGGTGGCGGAGAAGTTCATGTTCATGTTCAACCGTTACCAGGACATGATCAATCGCCATAAGACGTCGGACCTGTCCGACAGCCAGCCTACTAAGGGAAATATCGCCGGCGGTCTGACGACCATCGAAGAAAAGGCCTTGGGCAACATCCAGAAGATCGGCAAGAAGTGCACCGTGGATGGCGTGATCGACAAGGCTGAAATGCCCACCCATCCGGGGTTGTGGTTCATGGATTCGTCTTCGGCTGCGGCAGAGATGGTGACCTTGTGTGCCGCCTCGGGCTATGCGGTGCACTTCTTCCCCACCGGGCAGGGCAATGTGATCGGCAACCCCATCCTGCCGGTCATCAAGATCTGCGCCAATCCACGCACCGTGCGGACCATGAGCGAGCATATCGACGTCGATAGTTCAGGCTTGCTCCAGCGGGGGATCACGCTGGATCAGGCGGGCGACAAGCTGCTCGAGTGCATGCTGCGCACGGCGAACGGCCGACTCACGGCAGCCGAGGCCCTGGGCCACCGGGAGTTCGTGCTCACCCGTTTGTACGAGTCGGCGTAAGCGTTCTTCTCTTTAACTCAAGTCGCTGCGCCGAAAGGCGTGGCGGTAATCAGAACATGGCCCGAATCCTGATCACAGAATTCATGGACACGCCTGCTGTGGCGCAGCTGCAGCGCACGCACGATGTGCATTACGCCCCCAGGCTGGTCGATCAGCCCGACGCGCTGCTGCGGGAAGCGGCGGTGGCTGAGGTGCTGATTGTCCGCAACCGCACGCAAGTGCGCGGGGAACTGCTGGATGCTCTTGAGTGTTGCAGCCTGGTCGGTCGCCTCGGGGTCGGCCTGGACAACATCGACGTTGCGGGCTGCGAGGCCCGTGGCATGCAGGTTGTTCCGGCTACCGGTGCCAATGCGCTTTCCGTTGCCGAGTATGTCATCGGAACGGCGATGCTGCTGCTGCGTGGGGCCTACCAGTCGAACGAGACCATGCTGCGAGGGCTGTGGCCGCGTAACGTGCTGTCGCAAGGACGAGAGATCCATGGCAAGACCCTGGGGCTGATTGGCTTCGGCTCGATCGGTCAGAGCACAGCGCGCCTTGCTCAGGGTGTGGGCATGCGTGTTCAGGCCCATGACCCCCTGATGGGCGAGGGGCACCCGGCATTCTTGGCAACAGGGGTGATGTGCGTGGAACTGGATGAGCTGCTGGCGTCTTCGGATGTGATCAGCCTGCATGTGCCGCTGTTGCAGAGCACGCGGCATCTGATGAATGCCGTGCGGCTGGCGCAGCTCAAGCGGGGGGCGATCCTGATCAATAGTGCGCGGGGCGGCGTGATCGACGAACCAGCACTGGTGGCCGCGCTCCAGAGCGGCCTTCTGGCTGGTGCGGCGCTCGACGTTTTTGAAGACGAACCGCTGCAAGCCGTCAACCCGTTTGTTGGCTGTCCCAACGTCGTACTGACGCCGCATATTGCAGGCGTGTCGATCGAGTCCAATCAGCGCGTGAGCGAGATGATCGTGCACAAGGTTCTGGAAGCCCTCGCATGAGCCAGATCACGCTTGCCCAAGCCCATGATTGGGTTGAGAAAGCACTGTTGCAGTGCGGTGCACACCCTGACATGGCGGCTGCCACAGCGCGCTCGCTGGTGCGCGCCGAGGCGCAAGGGCTGGCTTCACACGGACTGTCCCGGGTGCCGCAGTACGTCGCGCATCTGAGGAGTGGCCGGGCCCACGGGGCGGCCGTACCGCGTGTGGTGCGCCATCAGGGGGCGGCTGTCCTGGTCGACGCCGATAAGGGCCTGGCCTTTGCAGCCTGCGAACTGGCCGTGCGCGAGGCCATCATCACGGTCAGCAAACTCGGCGTCTGTTTTGCCGGCGTGACCAACAGTCACCATTGCGGTGTGCTGGTCGACCACCTGCGGCCCGCTGCCGAGGTCGGGTTGGTCGGCCTGGGTTTTGCCAATTCGCCATCGGCCATGCCGGTGGCCGGCGGCAGGCACGCGATTCTGGGTACCAACCCGATTGCGGCGATCTTTCCCCGTCTGGGTCACGACCCCTTGATGATCGATCTGTCGCTTTCCGAGGTGGCGCGCGGCAAGCTCATGGTCGCTGCCCGGGAAGGTCGGGAGATTCCGCTGGGCTGGGCGCTGGACGCACAAGGCGAACCCACCACCGACCCCCAGGCCGGCATGGCCGGGTCGATGTTGCCTTTCGGCGCGGCGACGGGCACCAAAGGTGCAATGCTGGCACTCCTGGTTGAGCTGCTGGTCACGGCCCTGATCGGTGCGCAGTTCGGCTTCGAGGCTTCGTCCTTCTTCGTGGACGAGGGCAACCAGCCGCGCATTGGCCAGGCCTTCCTGCTCATCGACCCAGGCGCCCTGGCTGGTTCGCGGTCCTACTTCGACCGCCTTGAGGTGTTGATCCGCAACATGCTGGTCGACGAGGGGGTGCGCCTGGCGGGGGCTCGGCGGCTTGCACTCGAGCGGGCCGCTGCGCAAGCAGGCATCAACATACCTGATGCACTTTTCAAGCAGATCCAGGCACTGGCCGCGGGATGAATAGGACCGCACTAGCGTCGATCAATGACATGTCCAACCGATGAGGAGTATTCGATGATGCAACGTCGTGAAATTCTGTTGACTGCCGGCTCGCTGGCCTTGGGGACTTCTGCCTGGGCGCAAGGGGCACCGATCCCGTCCACCATCAAGTATGTGGTGCCGTTCCCGCCGGGCGGCCTGACGGATGTCATGGCCCGCATTGCCGCCAATCGGCTGGCCGATGCGCTCAAGGTGACGGTGGTAGTGGAGAACAAGGCTGGCGCCAGCGCCCAGATCGGCGCTGAACAGGTTGCCAAGGGGTCATCCGATGGTTCGCAGATTCTGGCGATCACGCTGGCGCATGCGGCGAATGTGACGTTGTTTCCGCAGGCGCGCTACGATTTGCTGAAGGATCTCACCCCGGTAGCCCTGTTGGCTGGCTCACCGATGCTTATTGTCGTACCGGCCAACAGCCCGATCAAGGATTTTGCCGGGCTTGTCGAGGCTTCCAAAGCCCGTATGCTGAATGTCGGCTCGAGCGGAAATGGCACGCCGCCACACCTCACGATGGCGTTGTTCAATGAACTGAACAAGACCGAGATGGCGCATGTGCCGTACCGGGGTGGGGCACCTTCGATGACCGACCTGATCGGTGGTCAGCTCGATGTCATCTTTTCGAACTTTCCGGAGTCGGTGGCCCATGTGAAGGGCGGCAAGCTTCGTGCGCTGGCGTTCTGTTCGGCGACGCGCAACCCTCAGATGCCCAATGTACCAACCACGGCCGAAGTCGGCATGCCTGGCTTGCTGGTCGAGAACTGGACGGCAGCCATGGTGCAGGCACGCACGCCAGCCGGCGTGGTCGACCGCTATTCGCGTGAACTCATCAAGGTCATGTTCACGGACGAGGTGGAGGAGCGTGCCCAGACGTTGGGTTTCCGGCCCAACCCACAGGGCGTTGACCAGTTCGGCGCCTTCCTCCGTGCCGAGGTTGCACGTTGGTCCCGCATCATCAAGACGGCCAAGATCACGGTGACATGATGGTGGCTGGCTCGATGGCTGCGGGGGTCGCCACCCGCTGGGTTCGGCTGCGTCAGCTGTTTCCCGGTTTGCTGATCAGCGGACTGGTGGCCCTCGCTGCAACATTTGTTTCGGGCCACTATGGTGGACCGCAGCTGTTGTACGCACTGCTGATGGGGCTGAGCCTGCACTTTCTGGCCAATGATCCCACGGTCCGCCCTGGCATCGATTTCTGCGCCCGCAGCTTGCTGCGCGTCGGCGTGGCGTTGCTGGGCGCGCGCATCACGCTGGCGCAGATTTCGGCGCTGGGGTGGCAGACGGCGCTGATCGTGGTTGCGGCGGTGCTCTGTACGATCGCTTTGGGTCTGGCCTTGGCGCGTCACTACCGCCGGCCGGTCGAGGAGGGGCTGATTTCGGGTGGAGCAGTTGGCATCTGCGGGGCCTCGGCGGCACTGGCGGTGGCTTCGGTGCTGCCTGGCACCAAGGACAATGAGCGTTTCACGCTGCTGGTCATTGTTGGGGTGACGCTGATGTCAACCGTGGCCATGGTGCTGTACCCGCTGGTGACAGCCTGGATGCAGTGGAGTTCACTCGACAGTGCCATCTTCCTGGGGGCCACCATCCATGACGTGGCTCAGGTGGTCGCGGCGGCGAGTCTGTTGGCTTCGGGGGGCGATACCCATACGGTCGACATGGCGACGGTGGTCAAGCTGTTCCGTGTCATGTTGCTCATGCCCATTGTGCTGGCCATCTCGCTTTTTTTCCGGCGCGCGCAGATCGAGATGAGCGATCGACCTGTGCCGTGGATCCCAGGTTTTTTGGTGGCTTTCATTGCGCTGGTGCTGCTGGGGAGCGCACAGATGATCTCCGCAGAAGTCTCGACGTATGCGAGTGACACCTCACGCGCTTTCCTGGTGCTCGCGATTGCGGCTGCCGGTGTCAAGACCGACTTCGCCGATATCCTCAAGCTTGGTTGGGTGCCACTCGTGATGCTGCTGTCGGAGACCGCTTGGATCGCCATCTTTGTCGGCCTGTGCCGGCCGCTTTGGGGCTGAAACGGTCGGTGTGAAACGACAAAACAATGCGTGTCACGGCGTTTCCTGCTCCATCTCATTCACCGGCACACAGCTGCAGAACAGGTTGCGGTCACCCCAGACGTTGTCGATACGCCCCACCGGCGGCCAGTACTTGGCGTGCTGTTCCTCGCCGCGCGGGAAGGCCCCCACCTCGCGCGGGTAGGCGTGCGGCCACTCGGCGGTGAGCAGGCTGGCGGCCGTGTGCGGCGCGTTCTTCAGTGGGTTGTCGTCCTGCGGCCACTCGCCGCGCTCCACCTTGGCGATCTCGCGGCGGATGGCGATCATGGCGTCGATGAAGCGGTCCAGCTCGTCCAGCGTTTCGCTCTCGGTGGGCTCCACCATCAGCGTGCCGGGCACGGGGAAGCTCAGCGTGGGCGCGTGGAAGCCGTAGTCCATCAGGCGCTTGGCCACGTCTTCGGCGCTGACGCCGCTGGTCTCTTTCAGCGGGCGCAGGTCCAAGATGCATTCGTGCGCCACGTGGCCGTTCTCGCTCGCGTACAGCGTGGGGTAGAAGTCTTTCAGGCGGGCGCTGATGTAGTTGGCGCTCAGGATGGCCGCCTCGGTGGCGGCCGTCAGGCCCTCGGCGCCCATCATGCGGCAGTACATCCAGCTGATCGGCAGCACCGCGGCATTGCCCATCGGGGCGGCTGACACGGCACCCACGCCGTTGACGGGCAAGCCCCCGGTGGTGTGGCCCGGCAGGTAAGGCACCAGGTCTTCCACCACACACACCGGGCCCACGCCGGGGCCGCCGCCGCCGTGCGGAATGCAGAAGGTCTTGTGCAGGTTCAGGTGGCTGACGTCGCCGCCGAACTCGCCCGGGGCGGCCACGCCCACCAGCGCGTTCATGTTGGCGCCGTCCACATAAACGCGGCCGCCGTGCTGGTGCACCAGGGCGCACAGTTCCTTCACCTGGGTTTCGAACACGCCGTGCGTGCTGGGGTAGGTGATCATCACGCAAGCCAGATTGGCGCTGTGCTGCTCGCACTTGGCCTTCAGGTCGGCCAGATCCACATTGCCCTGCGCGTCGCAGGCCGTCACCACCACCTGCAGGCCCGCCATGTGGGCGCTGGCCGGGTTGGTGCCGTGGGCGGAGGACGGGATGAGGCAGATGTTGCGCTGGCCCTGGCCTTGGGCCTGGTGCCAGGCGCGGATGGCCAGCAGGCCGGCGTATTCACCCTGCGAGCCGGCGTTGGGTTGCAGGCTGATGCCGGCGTAGCCCGTGGCCTGGCACAGCCAGGCGCGCAGCTGCGCGTCCAGCTCGGCATAACCCTGGCGCTGCGTTGCGGGTGCGAAGGGGTGGATGTGCGCGAACTCGGGCCAGGTGATGGGAATCATCTCGCTGGTGGCGTTGAGCTTCATGGTGCAGCTGCCCAGCGGGATCATGCTGCGGTCCAGCGCCAGGTCCAGATCACTCAGGCGGCGGATGTAGCGCAGCATGCCGGTCTCAGAGTGGTGGGTGTTGAACACCGGGTGCGAGAGGAAGGCGCTGCGGCGGCGCAGGGCGGCGGGAATCAGCGCCTCGGTGTTTTCCAGCGCTTCCACCGTCGGCAGCGCCTGGCCGTCCCTGGCGAAGAAGGACCAGAGTAGGGTGATGTCGTCGCGCGTGGTGGTCTCGTCGAGCGAGATGCCCAGCGACGTTTCAGAGCAAAAACGAAGGTTAGCCCCCGCCGTTACGGCGCGAGAAGGTATCAATTTAGTAGCGTTTCCGGTGGCCACCGTCAGTGTGTCGAAGGCGGTGGCCGCCTGGAGCGTGTAGCCCATGGCCTGCAGGCCGCGCGCCAGGATGGCGGTGAAGGCCGCCACGCGCTCGGCGATGCGCGTCAGCCCCTGCGGGCCGTGGTACACGGCGTACATGCTGGCGATGACGGCCGGCAGCACCTGCGCGGTGCAGATGTTGGAGGTGGCTTTCTCGCGGCGGATGTGCTGCTCGCGCGTCTGCAGCGCCAGGCGGTAGGCCGGCCGGCCATGCACGTCCACGCTCACGCCCACCAGGCGGCCAGGCAGGGAGCGCTTGTAGTCGTCGCGGCAGGCCAGGTAGGCGGCGTGCGGGCCGCCGTTGCCCATGGGCATGCCGAAGCGCTGCGTGCTGCCCAGCACGATGTCGGCACCGAATTCACCCGGTGGCAGCAGCAGCGTGAGCGCCAGCAGGTCGGCCGCCACGCAGAAGGCGGCCTGCTGCGCATGGGCCTGGTCCACCAGCGGGCGCAGGTCGGGCACGGCGCCGCTGCTGCCGGGGTACTGGGCCAGCACGGCGAAGTAGTCGCCCGCCGCCATCAGCTCGGCCAGCGCGCCCACGCGCACCGCGATGCCCAGCGGCTGGGCGCGGGTGCGGATGACTTCGATGGTCTGCGGGTGGCAGTCGGCATCGACCAGGAAAACATCGCTCTGGCTCTTCACACTGCGTTTGGCCAAGGTCATGGCCTCGGCGGCGGCGGTGGCTTCGTCCAGCATGGAGGCGTTGGCAATCGGCATGCCGGTCAGGTCGCACACCATGGTCTGGAAGTTCACCAGCGCTTCCAGGCGGCCCTGGCTGATCTCGGCTTGGTAGGGTGTGTAGGCGGTGTACCAGGCCGGGTTCTCCAGGATGTTGCGCAGGATCACGCCCGGTGTGTGCGTGCCGTAGTAACCCTGGCCGATGAAGCTCTTGGCCACCTGGTTCTTGGCGGCAATGGCTTTCAGTTCGGCCAGTGCGGTGGCTTCCGTCACCGGCGCCGGCAGGTCCATGCGGCTGCGGCGCGCAATCGAACGCGGCACGATGCCGTCGATCAGTTCGCGGCGCGAAGCCGAACCCACCGCCTGCAGCATGCGGGCCTCGTCTTCGGGCGAAATGCCGATGTGGCGGGCCAGGAATTCGGTGGCGTTTTCGAGTTCGCGCAGGGTACGTGCGGCAGACATGGTCGTGGTTCTCCCTCGTCAGAGACGATCTGGTTTCAAAAAACAAAGAGGCGTTGTGAGCGGGCTGTCGGGCGGTACGTCACAACCGCGCATCAGCCGTCAGGCGTTCTTGGTGAGCTCGGTGTAGGCCGTCTCGTCCAGCAGCGCAGCGAGCTGCGAGGCGTCGGACAGCTTGACCTTGAAGAACCAGCCGGCGCCCAGCGGGTCGCTGTTGGCCAGCGACGGGTCGGCGCGCAGCGCTTCGTTCACCTCGGTCACTTCGCCCGAGACCGGCATGTACACATCGGCCGCGGCCTTGACGGACTCCACCACGCCGGCCACGTCTTTCTGCGCCAGCGTCTTGCCCACCTCGGGCAGGTCTACGAACACCACATCGCCCAGCGCGTCCTGCGCATGGACCGTGATGCCAACGACGGCAGTGTCGCCTTCGACCTTGAGCCACTCGTGGTCTTCGGTGTACTTGATCATGTTGTCAACTCCAAAAAAACGTTGTGTTCCGTAGAGGCTTATTCAACCACGGTAATAGCGGTTCGGCACGAAGGGCGTGGCGCTTACCTCCATGGGTACCGGCTTGCCGCGCACGATGGCGTTCAGGCGGGTGCCCGCTGCGGCGCAGGCGGCGGCCACATAGGCCATGGCCACGGGTTTATCGAGCGTGGGGGAGAGCAGGCCGCTGGTGACCTCGCCCACGCGCTGGCCGTTCAGGTCTTGCAACTCCACATGCTCGCGTACCGGCACGCGCTCCAGGCCCAGCAGGCCCACGCGCTGGTGCGTGAGCGTGGCCGGGTTGTCCAGTTGCGCCAGCACCTTGTCGGCGCCGGGGAAGCCGCCAGCGCGCGCACCGCCGGTGCGGCGTACTTTCTGGATGGCCCAGTTCAGGCCGGCTTCCACCGGGGTGGTGCTGGTGTCGATGTCGTTGCCGTACAGGCACAGGCCGGCTTCCAGCCGCAACGAGTTGCGTGCGCCGAGTCCCGCGGGTTTCACTTCCGGCTGCGCCAGCAGCAGGTGGGCCAGCGCCTCGGCCTGCATCTCGTGCACGGAAATCTCGAAGCCGTCCTCGCCGGTGTAGCCGCTGCGGGTGATGAAGCAGTCGATGTCCTGCGCCGAGTGGTGCACGTGAAAGGCGCCGCCGCTCATGAACACCAGCTTCTCCACGCCCGGGCACAGGCGCTGCAGCGCCGTCACCGCCTGCGGGCCTTGCAGCGCCAGCAGCGCGCGCTCCGGCATGGGGATGACCTGGCAGCGCTGGCCGATGCGGGCCTGGATGTGGGCGATGTCATGGGCTTTGCAGGCACCGTTGACCACCACAAAAATATCGCTGCCGCGGTTGACGAACATCAGGTCGTCGAGGATGCCACCGGCCTCGTTCAGCAGCAGGCCGTAGCGCTGCTTGCCCACGGCCAGGCCCTGCACGTCCACTGGCATCAGGCTCTCGAACGCGGTGGCCGCGTCCGGCCCCACCAGGCGCAGCTGGCCCATGTGCGACACGTCGAACAGGCTGGCCGCCGTGCGGGTGTGGTGGTGCTCGGCCATCAGGCCCATGCCCAGGCCCTGGTATTGCACCGGCATGGCGTAGCCGGCAAAGGGCACCATGCGGGCGTTCAAGGACAGGTGCAGGTCGTACAGCGGGGTGTGAAGCAGATTCTGGTCAGGGCTCGACAAAGCAAAACTCCAGGGGCATTGGAAACCACGGCCAAAAAGCCATGGGCTGCCCCCGCTGTCCGCTTTACCTGAGAGATTCACCGGGCCGGGCCAGGGTTGGCACGCGCTGCGGTTTGCTCCTTCGGTGGGCTGCATTGAATACAGCCTCTCTCCAGTGGGGAGACGCCAACCGGCATGGCTGCCAGCGGGCGTTCGTCAGTCCTTTTGCCTGAGCGTTCAGACCGCTGCAATCAGCCGTCCTGCGCCTTCGGCGGTTCTCGATGATGAAAACTCTCTCCTGACGGGGCGCGATTGTACGCCAGCCAATCCGTGTGTTCGATGCAATGGGTGTGGGGCAGATTCAATGCGTGACGGCGCTGGGTCTGCGCGCATCATTGTCCGGCTCAATAAATGCTGTAGCTGGGCCTTGATTGTGTGCCTGTGCGGTTGTCTGCACGGGTCAAGGGGCGAGGTGATTGGCTGATGACTGGCTTGGCTGTCGCGCTTTGCGTCTTGCGAGTATCAAGAAGGTGCATGAGGTAAGCGCCGGCAGCCAGATCAAACAAAACGGCCGTGGCCAGTATCAGGAAAAGAATTTTTTTCATCTTGTTCGAGTCGCTTATGCGGCCGTGTGACCTGGTTCCTGCTCTTCGCAGGTGCGCGTTGACTCTGTCATACGGGGAACTACCAATTTGGAATTGTATTTGTGCAAATATAATCACCAGGCTGGTCGAGTTTAAGCAGCTAGTTCAGCGAACGAGTTGGAGCCCTTCGGGGCTCCTTTTTTTATGTCTTCTGTGGTGTCGGCAGTCGCAGCAACTGCAATTCGGCCAACGATTTGTAGAGTGGTGTACTGATCAGGCGCGAAACGCCGCTGGCGATCAGCGCACTGGCCATCAGGCTGAGCACCAAGGCATGCCCGTCGACCATTTCCATGACGATGATGAATGCCGTCAGTGGTGCCTGGGTCACCGCAGCCAGAAAGCCAGCCATCCCCAAGGCAATGAGCGTCGGTGCATTGGTGTAGGCCGTCAGGTGGGCGATGTCGTTGCCCAAGGCGCCGCCAATGGCCAGTGAGGGCGCAAAAATTCCTCCAGGAACCCCGGCCCATGTCGTGATCCAAGTGGCCAGGAATTTGAAGAGTACGTAGAAAGGTGCGGAGTCTCCTCCTCCTTCCAGCATGTCTCGTGTATGTGCATACCCGCTGCCATAAGTTGTACTCTGGCTGACCAGGCCCAGCACGGCAATAGCCAAGCCACAAGCCGCAGCGAAACGCACCGGAGCCCTCTGACGAAAGCGACTCAGCCAATCTCCCGATTTGCCCCATAACGACACCGCAAGAAGCCGGGCAAACAGTCCCCCCAGCACGCCGCTGCAGACGGCAACCAGCAAGCCTGGCAGCAGCAAGGCGAAACTCAGGTCTTCGATCCGGATGATGCCGAAGTAAGTGGCGTTGCCGTACACGGAGACAGCCATCAAGCCGCCCAGAACAATAGCGGCCAAGAGCAGGCCATTGCTGCGCTGTTCGGGTGAACGTGACAACTCTTCGATGGCGAACATCACGCCGCCCAGCGGCGTGTTGAACGCTGCGGCGATGCCCGTTGCGCCACCAGCCAGCAGCAAGTCATGCTCGGAGATCCTGGAATGCTTGGGCAGCCAGCGCCGGGCATGACGCATCACGCCGGCAGCGATCTGGACTGACGGGCCTTCACGACCGAGAGAAAGTCCCGCCAGCAAGCCCCAGGCTGACAACAGCATTTTGGAAATCGTCAACTTCATGGAGACGAACAAGTGACGCATCGCAGAAGGGACTTCGGGCGTCAATGCGGCCATGACCTGCGGAATGCCCGAGCCCGCCGCTCCAGGCGAGTATTTCCGCGTCAACCATACGATGGCGGCGGTCGAAGCCGGTGTCCAGAGAAGCGGGAGCCAGCCATAGTGCTTTTCAAAGTGAAAGAACAGGGCGAGGGCATGTTCCGTCAGCCACGTGAACGCCACCACAGTCAAGCCGGACAAGGCTGCAAACGCCAATATGACACCTCGCCCCGCCCATAAACGCCAGTCGTAAATCTCTTGACGAAATGCCGAAAGGATATGGGGATGCGGTTTCATCGGGGGCTTCCGTGATCAAGCAGAAACAAGGCAAACAGGGCGAGCAATGATAACCTCAAATACATTTAGGCAAATGTAATTATGATACATTTCGGCGTGCGTCATCTTGGCCAATCGTTACGACGCCGGGTGGCATCGAGAACAATGGAGATTACATGATCAGAGTTGGGCTCATGGGCTACGGCAAGGCAGGGCAGGCGGTGGCAAACGTCCTCAAAGCCGATCCCAGGTTTGAGTTGTGCTGGGTTGCTCGTCGCAACAGTTCGGCAGAAGGTGAAACCCTGCCGGAAAGCACGATCCCGGTCATCGGGCTGAACGGTGTGAATCTGTCGGACTGGCTGGATGCCCATCCGGTTGATGCGCTGGTGGACTTTTCAAAACCCGATGCGGTTTTTCTCTATGGCGAAGAGGTGCGCAAGCGCGAATTGATGCTGGTCAGTGCCATCTCGTCTTATAGCGAGGATGAGCTTGACTATGTCCGCAGCCTGGGCGCAGACACGCGAGTCTTGTGTTCCCCGAACATCACGGTGGGCATCAACTTCCTGATCCTGGCTGCCAAGTTGCTACGTGACATTGCACCATTTGCTGACGTGGAAGTTCTGGAGCAGCATTTCCGTGAAAAGCCGGAAATCTCGGGGACGGCACGAAAAATTGCGCAAAGCTTGTCGCTTGACGACAGCCAGATTACATCTCTGAGGCTTGGCGGCATCGTGGGCCACCATGAGGTGATATTCGGTTTCCCGTATCAGACGGTTCGCCTCATCCACGACTCCATCAAGCGTGAAGCGTTCGGGACCGGTGCCGCATTTGCCCTCAGCCAATTGGCCGCATGTGACAAGGGCATGTACACGTTTGACGACCTTCTGATGCAGAAAGTGCGGGCTCAACTCATGCAAGCATGAGTCGGCGAGCGCTTCTGGCCAAAAAGTGCCCAACAAGGCTTCTATGATGTTGTGCATGGCGTATTCGAAATACAGACATGCAACGCAAAACCACACAACAGAGAAAAGCTGCTCCCTCCGCGACAACCACGGCGCAAGTTTTGCGTCGTTTCCGGATCGTCTTCAACGCAGTACGAGGCCATTTCAAGCAGATCGAGAAACAGGTCGGATTGGGCGGGGCACAAGTCTGGGCACTGAGTCTGGTGCGAGACAATCCAGGTATCGGCGTGGGGAAGATCGCCGAAAGCATGGACGTCCACCAGTCCACGGCAAGCAACCTTGTCAAGGCGCTGTTGCGCCGGGAACTGATCAGTCTGGACAGAGGGGTTGAGGATCGGCGCAGTGTGCAATTGCACATCCTGCCGGCTGGAATGGATGTATTGCGCCAGATCGCGGGTCCGTTTGAAGGGGTTTTGCCGATGGCGTTGGGCCAGCTGAGCGATGCGACCTTGCACCGGCTGGATAAGGATCTGGAAAAGTTGATCCAGGTCCTCAAGGCGGACGAGCAGGCCGGCAGCATCCCGTTGGCTGAGCTTTGAGCTGGGTGGGGTGATGGATGCTGATCTGGAATTTGTGACATAAAAAAACCGGCCCGAAGGCCGGTTTCTCAGCTGAAGTTCAGACTTCAGTAACGGTTGCCGCCGCCATAGCCGCCACCGCCGCCTTCGCGACGGCCACCACCACCACCGAAACCGCCGCTGCGCGGCTCCATCGGACGGGCTTCATTGACCACCATGTCGCGGCCATCGACGTTCTGGCCGTTCATGCCGGCAATCGCTGCCTTGGCTTCTGCGTCGGAGGACATCTCCACGAAGCCGAAGCCCTTGGAGCGGCCGCTGTCGCGGTCCATCATGACCTTGGCCGACTGTACGTTGCCGTAGCTGCCGAAGTGTTGTTGCAGATCGTTGTCGCGCACCGAATAAGAGAGGTTGCCGACGTAAAGTTTGTTGCCCATTTTGGGACCTTTCAAGTAAAGCGTTGACGGTTTCATCGAAACGCGCAACGCAGGGGAATGACGGTTGGTTTAAAAAACCATCAAAGAATTGGATTAGCGGAATGTGCGCCGCGGTTGCGACGGTGCGCCGCCGGAGCGGGGCTCCAGGTGGCGGAAGGTGATGCGGCCCTTGCCCAGGTCATAGGGCGAGAGCTCCAGCGACACCTTGTCGCCTGCCAGGATGCGGATGTGGTGCTTGCGCATCTTGCCGCCGGTGTAGGCGATCAGGCTGTGGCCGTTGTCCAGCGTGACGCGGAAACGCGAATCGGGCAGCACCTCTTCGACCTTGCCTTGCATTTCGATCAGTTCTTCCTTGGCCATGGCGTGCTCCTTGCGATGTGTGAAAGTAAATGGGGCTCAGGCGGCGGCGCCGTGCCGCTGTTGCAGCCAGCTATGGCCTTCGGCAATGGCGTGCTGCAGCGCACCTTCCTCGGTGGCGAAGTGGGGCATGAAACGGAAAACCCGGTCATGCGTACCGCTGCCGCGACCGCTGCGGATGGAGACCGAGGCGGCGTACTGGCCCGACTCGGTGGGCTTGATGAGGGGGGAGACAAGGTACTTGCCCACCTGGAATGCTTTTTCTAGTGTATTGATCATCATTGGGCGTGCGGACTTTGTTGGACCGCACGTCTGGAAATTCTGGAAAACGTTCAGCGGACATTGCCGTGGTGAACGCAAGCGGTACAAAGCCGCTGCCGGGGTGTCCGGTCGAAAGGGGGGAAATTGAGACCGGGGATGAAGCTCGCCGCTGGGGGGAGTTTGACGCCGTGGGGGCCGGATGTATCGGCCAGAAGGGTGCGGTGTGCGGCTTGGTGAGGGGCCGTGGACCGTGTGTCAGACAACAGTGCTGCAAAGGTAAGCAAATCGCAGCAACGTGTGAATTGTACGCCTTATCCGGAAATCGTGCTGTTTATTTTTTGGCCGGTGCACAATCCAACCCGGCTGCAACCATCAGGGAACCCCATGAGCCGCGCTTTGATTCATCACCGCACCGATCTGACGACCATCGCCACCTGGGCCATGTTCAGCCGCGGCTTGCAGCCGGAGTTTCCGACCGCGGTGAAGCAGCAGCTGGACCAGATCAAAGGTCCGGCGCATGAGGAAGACAGCCGCATCCGCGACCTGAGCGCGCTGCCCTGGTGCTCCATCGACAACGACGACTCCCGCGACCTCGACCAGCTCACCGTGGGTGAGGCGCTGCCCCATGGCCGGGTGCGCATGTTCGTGGCCGTGGCCGACGTGGATGCGCTGGTGAAGAAAGGCACGCCGATCGACGCGCATGCCCATATCAACACCACCACGGTCTACACCTCGGCGCGCATCTTTCCCATGCTGCCCGAGCGCCTGTGCACCGACCTCACCTCGCTCAACCCCGACGAAGACCGCCTGGCCGTGGTGTGCGAAATGGAGTTCAGCGACGATGGCTTGCTGACCAGTTTCAGCATCTACCGCGCCCGGGTGCGCAACAAGGCGCAGCTGGCCTACGACGCGGTGTCGGACTGGATCGAAGCCAAAGGCGAGTTGCCGGCCGCGGCACACCGCATCAAGGGCATGGACATGCAGCTGCGCCTGCAGGACGATCTGGCACAGAAGCTGCGCGTGCTGCGGCGCGCCGAAGGTTCGCTGGAGTTCGAGACCTTCCAGCCGCGTGCCGTGTTCGACGGCGAACGCATCACCGACATCCGGCTGCAGCCGCAGAACCGGGCACGCCAGCTGATCGAGGAACTGATGATCGCCACCAACGGCTGCACCGCCCGTTTCCTGGTGGCGCAGGGCCAAGTCTCGCTGCGGCGCGTGGTGCGCTCACCCGAGCGCTGGCTGCGCATCGTGGACGTGGCCAAGAACTACGGCACGACACTGCCCAACGAACCCGATGCCCGGGCGCTGGAAGCCTTCCTGGCCAGGCAGCACAAGCTCGACCCGCTGCGTTTTCCCGACCTGTCGCTGGTCATCGTCAAGCTGATGGGTTCGGGCGAGTACGTGGTGGAGCGGCCGCAGGGCGAACCGATCGGCCATTTCGGCCTGGCCGTGCAGGACTACATGCACTCCACCGCGCCCAATCGCCGCTACCCCGACCTCATCACCCAGCGCCTGCTGAAAGCCGCGCTGGCCGGCGAAAAGCCGCCCTACACCAGTGCCGAGCTGGCCGAACTGGCCGCCCACTGCACCGCGCAGGAAGACGCAGCGCAGAAGGTGGAGCGGCAGATGCGCAAGTCGGAGGCGGCCTTGCTGCTGCATTCACACATCGGCCAGCGCTTCGAGGGTTTGGTTACCGGCATCAACCCCAGCGGCACCTGGGTGCGCATCTTCGAGCCACCGGCCGAAGGCCGGCTCCGGGGCGATCTGCCGGAGCTCAAGGTGGGGCAGTCCTTGCGCGTGAAGCTGGTTTCCACTTCCGTGGAGCGCGGCTTCATCGATTTTGAAATTACCCATTAAGAAAGAGGACGCGCAACCGGTCCGGTACAGGCCTAGTCGGCGCGTGCTACCCGGTTGCGGCCCGATTGCTTGACGGAGTAGAGCGCATCGTCCGCGGCGATGATCAGTTTCTCCAGCGGCTGCTCCGTCTTCAACTGGGCCACGCCGAAACTGGCTGTGATCTGCACGCGCACGTCATGCTTGGCGATGACCACCATTTCTTCCAGCGCACAACGGATCCGCTCCGCAAACTGGGTGGCGGTTTCCAGGTCGGTTTCCGGCAGCAGCATGATGAACTCCTCACCGCCCCAGCGCGCCAGGCAGTCGCCGCTGCGGGTCAGGCGGGCCAGGGTCTGGCCCACGCTACGCAGCACCTCGTCACCGATGGCGTGACCATGGCGGTCATTGATAGCCTTGAAGTGGTCGATGTCCAGGATGACCGCCGCCAGCGGGCGCTGGTGCCGAACAGCCACACTATGGGCCACTTCGGCCTGTTCCAGAAAACCGCGCCGGTTAGCCAGTTGGGTCAAGGCATCCACGCGGGCATCGCGCTCGGCGTCCAGGCGCTTGAGCATCTGCGCGCGCATGAATTGCACCAGCGCCAGTTGCAGCAACAGGGCTTCGGCCATGGTGCCCATCTCCACGCCGCGGTAGGTCCAGGGGGTGAAGGGCAACAGGCCCCAGACGGAAAAGGTGGTGGCACACAGCCCGATGGCTGACGCGATGCCCGAGGCCAGGAAATACCCGGCGGCGGCCTGTCCGCGCCGTTGGGCGAAGGCGCCAATCGGAACCAAGGCCACCGAGAAAACGCCGCTCACCAGGAATGCGGTGAAGACCGCCGTGGCGTGCCAGTTGAAGACGACTGTCAGCAGCATCCACGCGATGACACTGCGACACGCCCATTTGATGATGCGCCCCAGCACCAGCTGGTCCAGTTCCAGAAACTCGCGGGCGAACTTCAAGCCTGCGGCGGCCGAGAGCACCATGAAGACCAGGATGACATAGCGCTGGAGATAGGGTGCCTCGGGCCACAGCCAGGCCAGGCCACGGCCGGTGTACGACAGGTTCATGGCGACGAAGCTCAGCAGGTACAGGGCGTAATACAGGCTGTTGCGCCGGCCCAGGCCAAAGTACATGAGCAGGTTCAAGATGGACAGCGCGGCCAGAAAACCGTACAGGACGCCGTAGCTGGAATGCTGGAACTTGGCCTGCTGCGCCAGGGTTTCCGGCGTGAGCAGCTGCACGTTCACGATCATCGGGTCCGGCGTGGCGATGCGGATCAGCACCTTGCTGCGTCCCGGCGGGACGCTGTGCTCGAAGAGGTAACCCAGCGCATCGTCCAGATACGAGGCGCCGGCCAGGGCATCGCCCGTGTGCCAACTGGCGGTGTCGCCCGCCGGGTGAACTACATGCACATCGAGCTCGTCCGTCCAGCTCGGGCTCACGGCGAGTTGCCGCTTCAGGGGGTGGTCTGTGGGGTTGTCGATCACCAGATGCACCCAGACCGGGCGATGCCCAAGGCCCAGCCCCAGGACGGGCGAGGTGGCGGGCGGGCGTTGTTCCGTGGCAAAAGCCTGTCTGGCGGCTGCCAGGTCCAGCGGGGCGCCGGTCTCGACCAGCAGGCGCATGTGCTGGCCCAGCGGCTGCGATGGTGGTACCCGTGCGTCCACGGCGCCGGGCGCGTCCGCGGCCTGGGCCGCGGCGCCAAGCCCCAGCAGCAGGGCCAGGAGGACATGCCGACAGAAGGCCAGCACAGGCGGCAGGGTTGGTAACCATGCGCTGGCACGCCCGGTTCGCGTACCTGTCTTGCTCCGCGTCATCGATCCCTCTTGTTTCGGTTCAGATGGGCCGGGGCTGAAGCAGCAGGCCGCTGTGGGGGTATTTTAGGTGGCGCGGGTGACAGTCATGTGCAGCCCGGTGGTAACCGGGCATATGGCGCCCTGTCACAGGAGTCGGTTGGGCTTGAACGGGTTCATCCGAGCCTTCCGTGCATGCCTGGTTTCGCAGGCACGAATGGAAACGGGGCCATGAGGCCCCGTTTGTTTTCTGGTGTGTCAGCTTACATGCTGCTGTAGTTCGGCCCGCCGCCGCCTTCCGGCGTGACCCACACGATGTTCTGCGTCGGGTCCTTGATGTCGCAGGTCTTGCAGTGCACGCAGTTCTGCGCGTTGATCTGCAGGCGGTCGGTGTTGTCGTCGTTCTTCACGAACTCGTAGACGCCGGCCGGGCAGTAGCGGGCCTCGGGGCCGGCGTACTTGGCCAGGTTCACATTGACCGGCACGCTGGCGTCTTTCAGCGTCAGGTGCGCGGGCTGGTTTTCCTCATGGTTGGTGTTGCTGATGAACACGCTGCTCAAGCGGTCAAACGTGAGCTTGCCGTCCGGTTTCGGATAGACAATGGGCTGGCACTCGGCCGCCGGCTTGAGGTAGACGTGGTCGGGCTTGTCGCGGCGCAGCGTCCACGGGATGTGGCCGCGCAGCACGAACTGCTCGAAGCCGTTCATCAGGGTGGCCACGGTCAGGCTCTTCTTGAACCAGCTCTTGAAGTTGCGCGACTTGTTGAGTTCGGTGTAGAGCCAGCTCTTCTCGAAGGCTTCGGGGTAGGCGCTCAGCTCATCGCGGGCGCGGCCGGCGACCACGGCGTCGTAGGCGGCTTCAGCGGCCAGCATGCCGGTCTTGATGGCGGCGTGGCTGCCCTTGATGCGGCTGACGTTCAGGTAGCCGGCATCGCAGCCGACCAGCGCGCCGCCCGGGAACACGGTCTTGGGCAGGCTCATCAGGCCGCCGGCCGTGATGGCGCGTGCACCATAGGCCAGGCGCTTGGCGTTGACCTCGCCTTTGTCGTTCTCGAAGTACCAGCGGATGTTGGGGTGGGTCTTCCAGCGCTGGAACTCTTCAAACGGGCTCAGGTAGGGGTTGCTGTAGTCCAGGCCCACCACGTAGCCGATGGCGACCTTGTTGTCTTCCAGGTGGTACATGAAGGCACCGCCGTAGGTGTTGTTGTCCATCGGCCAACCGGCGGTGTGCATGACGAAGCCGGGGGTGTGGCGCGAAGGGTCGATTTCCCACAACTCCTTGATGCCGATGCCGTAGGTCTGCGGGTCGCGCCCTTCGTCGAGCTTGTATTTGGCGATGAGCTGCTTGCCCAGGTGGCCGCGCGCGCCTTCGGCGAACACGGTGTACTTGGCGTGCAGTTCCATGCCGAGTTGGAAGTTCTCGGTCGGCACGCCGTCCTTGCCCACGCCCATGTTGCCGGTGGCCACGCCCTTGACGGAACCGTCCTCGTTGTACAGCACTTCGGCGGCGGTGAAGCCGGGGAAGATTTCCACGCCCAGCGCTTCGGCCTGGGTGCCCAGCCAGCGCGTGAGGTTGCCCAGGCTGATGATGTAGTTGCCGTGGTTCTGCGCGCACTCGGGCAGGAACATGTTGGGCGTGCGGGTGGCGCCGGTTTCGCTCAGGAAGCTCCAGGCGTCGTCGGTCACCGGCTGGTTGAGCGGGGCGCCGAGTTCCTTCCAGTTGGGGAACAGTTCGGTCAGGGCGCGCGGGTCCATGATGGCACCGGAGAGGATGTGCGCGCCGGGCTCGCCGCCTTTTTCCAGCACCACCACCGAGACGTCCTGGCCTTTTTCAGCCGCCAGCTGCTTGAGGCGGATGGCTGTGGCCAGGCCGCCGGGGCCGCCGCCGACCACCACCACGTCGTAGTCCATCGATTCGCGGGGGCCGTACTGGGCCAGGATTTCTTCGTTCGTCATGGTGGCTGCTTTCGTCTGAAGTCGCTTGATAATGAGGCCAGCATGTTAGGGGCAACCCGATGCATGGCCTGTCGAATGCGTGACTGATTTTAATTCGGTTCTGAAACAAAATCGAACGATCGTTCTATTTTGTTCATTGATCAACGACAAGAGGTGATTCTGATGGCTTACAGCATCGATCTTTCCGGCCGCGTGGCCTTCATCACCGGCGCCTCCGGCGGCCTGGGGGCGCAGTTTGCCCGCACCCTGTCCAAGGCTGGCGCCGCCGTGGTGCTGGCCAGCCGCCGGGTGGAAAAGCTCAAGGACCTGCGCGCCGAGATCGAAGGCGCTGGCGGCGACGCCCACGTGGTGGAACTGGACGTGACCGACGTGGACTCCATCAAGGCCGCCGTGGCGCGCGCCGAGACCGAAGTCGGCTCGATCGACATCCTCATCAACAACTCGGGCGTCAGCACCACGCAGCGCATCGTGGACGTGACCGAGGTCGACTACGATTTCGTGCTCGACACCAACACCAAGGGTGCCTTCTTCGTGGCGCAGGAGGTGGGCAAGCGCATGCTGGCTCGGGCCAAGGGTTCGGCGCCGGGCACCTTCACCGGCGGGCGCATCATCAACATCGCCTCCATGGCCGGCCTGCGCGTGCTGCCGCAGATCGGCATCTACTGCATGAGCAAGGCCGCCGTGGTGCACATGACCCGCGCCATGGCGCTGGAGTGGGGCAAGTTCGGCATCAACGTCAACGCCATCTGCCCGGGCTACATCGACACCGAGATCAACCACCACCACTGGCAGACCGAGCAGGGTCAGAAGCTGATCCAGATGCTGCCGCGCAAGCGCGTGGGCCAGCCGCAGGACCTGGACGCCGTGCTGGTGATGCTGTGCTCCAACGAAAGCCATTTCATCAACGGCGCGGTGATTGCCGCCGACGACGGGTTCGGTTCATGAAGATTGAATTGCCTGACAACAAGAAGCTGGTCTCGGAGATGACCATGCCGATCCGCTGGGGCGACATGGACGCCATGGGCCACGTCAACAACACGATGTATTTCCGCTACCTGGAGACGGCGCGCATCGAATGGTTCCGCACCATCCATTGCGAACCCGACCCGCAGGGCCAGGGGCCGGTGATCGTCAATGCCTTCTGCAATTTCTACAAGCAGCTCGAATACCCGGGCGACATCGTGGTGAAGACCTATGTGAGTGACCCCGGGCGCACCACCTTCGAGAGCTGGCACACCATCGAGCGGGTGGACCAGCCGGGCGTGATCAGTGCCGCTGGCGGCGCCACCGTGATCTGGGTCGATTTCCCGCAGCAAAAGGCGGTGACGCTGCCCGAGCGGATGCGCCAGATCGTGAGTTGACCTCCCCTGGCTTGGGCGCAAAATAGGCGGCAAACCACGTTTGACGCCATGCCCATCACCCCAGTCACTCCCGCCGACCTGCGCCTGGCCATTGACGCCCAGGCGCTTGGCTTTGCCGATACCTCCGAACTGCTGCACCACCCGCTGCCCTGGATCGGGCAGGAGCGCGCCGAGCAGGCCGCGCGTTTCGGCCTGCAGATGGACCAGCCGGACTACAACCTGTTCGTGCTGGGCGAGGTGGGCAGCGGGCGCACCACGCTGCTGTGTGAAATGATGCGTGCGGTGGCGGCCGAGCGGCCGGTGCCGCCCGACCTGTGCTACCTGCACAACTTCGACGTGCCCGAACACCCGCGCGCGCTGCGCATGCCCGCCGGCCAGGGGCGGCAGCTGCGCCAGTTGATGACGCAGTTCATCAAGACGCTGCAAAGCGAGATCCCCAAGCGCCTGGCCGGCCCCGACTTCAAGGATGAGCGCGACCGCCTGGCCAAGACTTACAAGGCGGAGGAAGACCACGCCTATGCCGAGCTGGACGCCTATGCCGAAGCGCGCAACTTTGCGCTGATCCGCGAGTCGGGCCACATGGTCTTCACCCTGCGCGACGACAAGGGCGAGCCGCTGACCGAGGGCAAGGCGCTGTCACTGCCGAAAGAGCGGCGCGTGGAGATCGACCGCATGGAGGAGGAGCTGCGCGGCGAGATCACCCGCTTCCTGGACAAGTCACGCTCCCTGGAGCGCGTGATGAACGAGGGGCTGGCGGCGTTGCGCCGGCAGATGATCAAGCCCATGCTGGAGCATGAGCTGCAGGAGATCCGCAACGAACTGCGCAAGCAGATCAAGGACACGGTCAAGCTCGGCAACTACCTGGAGCAGGTGCAACACGACGTGCTGGAGAACCTGGAACTGTTCCAGTCCGGCGACGAGGCCGAGAGCGAGGAGATCCGGTTGCAGGCGCTGGCCGAGGTGCTGGCGCGCTACCACGTGAACCTGGTGGTGGACAACCAGGGTCGCGAGGGCGCGCCGGTAATCGTGGAAGACAACCCGCTGTACCGCACGCTGTTCGGCAGCATCGAGTACCAGACCGAGAACGACGTGCTGGTGACGGACTTCTCGCGCATCCGCGCCGGCAGCCTGCTCAAGGCGAACGGCGGCTTCCTGCTGCTGCACCTGCGCGACCTGCTGGCCGACGAGCCGGTGTGGGAGAAACTGCGCCGCTTCCTGCGCAGCGGGCGGCTGCAGATCGAGGAGCCGGGCATGATGTATGCGCCGATTGCGGCCGTCTCGCTGCAGCCCGAGCCGGTGGACGTGGACGTGAAGATCATCCTGATTGCCTCGGTTGAAGAGTACTACGCGGTGCAGGAGGGCGACCCGGAATTCGCGCGGCGCTTCCGCTGCAAGGTGGACTTTGCCGAGAGTTTCACCGCCAACAGCGAATCGCGCCTGGCTACCGCCATCTTCGTGGCGCATACCTGCCGCAAGATGGGGCTGCCGCACTTCAGCGCCGCCGCCGTGGCTGCCCTGCTGGAAGAAGCGCACCGTGAAGCGGAAGACCAGGCGCGCCAGAGCGCCATCTTCGCGCACACCGAGGCGCTGCTGATGGAGGCTGCCACCATGGCGCGCGCGCGTGGCGCCGTGCGGGTGGAAGCGCCCGACGTGGAAACCGCGCGGCTAGGGCGCATCCATCGCCACGACTACCCGGAGCAGCGCCTGCAGGAAACCATTGTCGACGGCGAGCGCCTGCTCGACCTGGGCGGCGAGAAGGTGGCGCAGGTCAACGGCCTGACGGTGGTGGACCTGGGCGACTACCGCTTCGGTTTTCCGGTGCGGGTGACGGCGCGCACCCATGCCGGAGACGAAGGGCTGCTGAATATCGAACGCGAGGTGGAGCTGTCCGGCCCCATCCACGACAAGGGCGTGCTGATTTTGCACAGCTACCTGTCGTCGCTGTTCGCGCACATCGCGCCGCTGGCGTTGAATGCGGCGGTGGTGTTCGAGCAGGAGTACAGCGGGGTGGAGGGCGACTCGGCCTCCTGCGCCGAGTTCTATGCGCTCCTGTCGGCGCTGGCCAACACGCCGCTCAAGCAGGGCATTGCCGTGACGGGGGCGGTGAACCAGCGCGGCGAGATGCTGCCGGTGGGCGGCATCAACGAGAAGATCGAGGGTTATTTCCGCAGCTGCGAATTGATGGGGCTGACGGGGCAGCAGGGCGTGCTGATCCCGCGCCGCAACCGCCGCCACCTGATGCTGGACCGCCGCGTGGTGGCAGCGGTGGCGCAGGGGCGTTTTCACATCTACACCGCCGAGCTGGCCAGTGAGGGCATGGCGCTGCTGACGGGCTTGCCCTTTGGCGAACTGGGCACCGGTGGCTACCCGCCGGACACGGTGCTGGGGCGGGCGCAGAAGACGCTGCAGGACTACCGCAAGGCCTGCCAGGCCTCGGGTGCCAAGCCGGAACGCCGGCCGCGCACTTTGAAGTAGCCAGGCGCAGCGGCTTTCGCCCTTGTCTCAGTTGTTCTTGGCCTTGCTGGCCATTTCATAGGACTTCTTCAGGTCGCGGTATTCCTCGCAGGAGAAGGTGCAAATCTTGTCCAGTGCATCGAGGTGCTGCTTGGCCTTGTCGAGCTGGCCGAGCTGGATGTAGGCCTCGCCGATGTACTCGTGGGCACCGCGGTGCTTGGGGTCAATGGTCAACGCCTTGTTATAGGCTGCCAGCGATTCGTCGTAACGTTTGAGGTGGCGCAAGCTGTAACCCAGCAGGTTGAAGCCGTCGGCGTTGGATGGGTTGGCGCGGGTGAAACTGCCCAGCACCTCGATGGCGCCGGCCCAGTCTTTCTGGCCGATCAACTGGCGGGCCCGGGTCAGTTCGGAAGCCGGTGCCGGCGTGCTGGGTTCGGTGTCGGCGCTCCAGGCCAGCTGGCTGCAGAAAATGACGAGCAGACAGGCGAGAGACTTGAAAGGATTCATGGAAATGCTCCTGCCCGGCGGCGGCGGGAGTGCCGTGCGAGAGGGCCGGGAAACAAAGCATAGTGGCCGCAGGCCCACATGACAAGAGACCCGCCTCCTGTCTGTCCGATGCCGGGCCGGGGGCGGCCCGGTACCTAGCGGATGCCGGCGACGGCCTGGATCCAGCGGATGATTTCGGGCGCGGCCGCTGCGGGGGCTTCAAGGTGGGAGGCGTCCGGCTCATACAACCGGGTCTGCGGATGGCGGGGCAGGGCGGCCACCGTCGCCTGCTTGAGCCGCAGCAGGGCCGGATAGTCCCGTGTGGGCACAACGAGCAGCACGGGGGTCGCCGGATCGAGGCGCTCCAGCGCCGCCGTCTGGTTCAGGGCGCCCGCCGGGTCGAACCAGTCCACGTAGGCGACCGGCGGCGTGATGATCGGGTAGGTGCCACGGGAGCCTTCGTAGTCCAGCAACTGGACCTTGTCGTTGCCCTTGCCTTCGGCGACCAGACGGCGGGCTTCCTGCAGGGTGCCACCGAGCTTGTCCCGGTACACCGTGCTGGCCGGGCTGCCGCCCGGCGCGATGGCGATGAGGCCGTCCACCTTGAGCTGGCTGCCGAGGTAGAAGGTGAACAGTCCGCCCAGGCTGTGGCCGGCGATGAACAGCTTGCGCGCGCCCTGCGCATGCATTGCCTGCAGCGCCGCATCCACCTCGGCCACGGCCTGGCGGACGGGGACGTCGTAGTCGCGCCGTCCGGACCAGGCCATTTCCAGATTGGCGACCTGCCAGCCCTGCTCCTTGAGCGCGGAGGCCAGCGGGGGAACAAATTTGTTGGGAGAACCGCCCTTGCCGTGCATGACGACAACGCCAATGCTGCCTTCCGGCGGCGCGGGCGTCTGCGCCGCGGCGGGGCCGGCAGCCAGTCCGGCCAGCAGCAGGCCGAGGATCGATGCCACGACGGGGCGGCGAGGGGGCTTGTTCATGTCGGTCTCCTGAAGGTGGGGCCAGGCCCGGATCATTTCTGCTTCGGCACCCGGCCCATCAGATAGAACTCGGGGTTGGGCATCATGTTGCTGAAGCTGGCCATGCGGTTCGAAAGGCCGAAGAAGGCGGTGATGGCAGCAATGTCCCAGATGTCTTCGTCGCTGAAGCCGTGGGTGTGCAGGGTGGTGAAGTCGGCCTCTTCAACCTCGTGCGAGCGCTGGCAGACCTTCATGGCGAAGTCGAGCATGGCGCGCTGGCGCGGAGTGATGTCGGCCTTGCGGTAATTGACCGCCACCTGGTCGGCCACCAGCGGCTTTTTCTCGTAGATGCGCAGGATGGCGCCGTGCGCCACCACGCAGTACAGGCACTGGTTGGCCGCGCTGGTGGTGGTGACGATCATCTCGCGGTCGCCCTTGGTGAGGCCCGAATCTTCCTTGAGCATCAAGGCATCGTGGTAAGCGAAGAAGGCGCGCCATTCGGCCGGCCGGCGCGCCAGCGCCAGGAAGACGTTGGGCACGAAGCCGGCCTTCTCCTGCACTTCCAGTATCTTGGTGCGGATGTCCTCGGGCAGGTCTTTGATGTCGGGGTGGGGATAGCGGCTCATGGGGTCTCCTCGTTGTTCTGCTGCAGATTATGCTTGGCGCTTGACACACAACTTGCAGCCCATAACAGGAGAACGATTCATGGACGCCCAATACGACAAAGGCCTCGCCGCCCGCAAGCAGGTGATGGGCGAGGACTTCGTGGCCAACGCCTTTGCCAACGCCACTGAGTTCACGCTGCCGATGCAGCAGTACATCACGCGCAACGCCTGGGGCGATGTGTGGCAGCGCGAGGGGCTGGACCGCAAGACGCGCAGCCTCATTACCGTGGCCATGCTCACCGCCTTGGGCAAGCAGCACGAACTGAAAGGCCATGTGCGCGGCGCGCTCAACAACGGTGCCACGGTGACCGAGATCCAGGAGGTGCTGCTGCACGCCAGCATCTACTGCGGCGTGCCGAGCGCGGTGGAGGGTTTTCGCGCCGCGGCGGAAGTGATCGACACCAAGAAATAAGCATTTTTTTGGCCTACAGGCCTTGCGGAATATGCACTAGAAGCTATCAAAATAATAGCAAATTGAGACATCCCGGCTCAGCCGCCCATGAGCTTGTGCACCAGGTCGGCCGTGGTGCTGGCCTTGTACTTGCGCATCAGGCGAGCGCGGTAGATCTCCACCGTGCGGTGGCTGATGGCCAGCGCCTTGCCGATTTCCTTGGAGGTCAGGCCGTCGAGCAGGTGGGCTGCCACTTCGCGCTCGCGCGCGGTGAGCTCGGCCTTCACCGGACGGTGCGCGCTCAGGTCCTGGAAGGTCCAGATGCCGGCACCGTGCGGGTCGGCCGGGTCGAGCGCGCGGCCGGTGACATGGCACCAGAAGGTCTCGCCCTTGAAGCGGCCGTCCACGCGCTTCATGATGCGGTCGTCGGCGTAGGTGCCGTGGCGGTTCATGATGGGGACGATGCGCGCGCCGATGCGCTCGAACTCGTCGGCGCTGGGGTAGAGCACCTGAAAGGACTGGCCCACCAGGTCTTCCTGGCTGGTGCCGAACATCTCGCACACATGGCGGTTGCAGTCCACAATCACCCGGTTGCGCGACAGCACCAGGCCGATGGGGGCGAGTTCGAAGGCAAGACGGTAGTCGATGTCCATGGGCGCCGAAGTCAGAGCTGCATCAGGGTTGCAATTTACGCGGAACTACGTAGTTTGGTAAGTAGTATCGTACGCCTATTGATTCTTCAAAGGAGAACAGCGTGAACAAGATTTACCCGAGTGCGGCCAAGGCGCTCGAAGGCGTCATCCAGGACGGCCAGCTGATCGCCGTCGGCGGCTTCGGCCTGTGCGGCATTCCCGAGGCGCTGATCGACGCCGTGCGCGATGCGGGCGTGAAGAACCTGACCGCCATTTCCAACAACGCCGGCGTCGACGATTTCGGCCTGGGCAAGCTGCTGCAGACGCGCCAGATCAGGAAAATGATTTCCAGCTATGTGGGCGAGAACAAGGAGTTCGAGCGCCAGTACCTGGCCGGCGAGCTGGAGCTGGAATTCACGCCGCAGGGCACGCTGGCCGAGAAGCTGCGCGCCGGCGGCGCCGGCATCCCGGCGTTCTTCACCAAGACCGGTGTCGGCACCGTGGTGGCCGAGGGCAAGGAGCTGCGCGAGTTCAACGGCGAGACCTATGTGATGGAACGCTCCCTGGTGCCCGACGTGGCGCTGGTGAAGGCCGACATTGCCGACCGCTCCGGCAACCTGCGCTTCAACCTGACGGCGCGCAACTTCAACCCGGCCGCTGCCATGGCCGGCAAGATCTGCATCGTGGAAGTGGAGCGCATCGTCGCCACCGGCGAACTGGCGCCCGACGACATCCACCTGCCGGGCATCTACGTGCACCGCATCGTGCACAACCCGACGCCCGAGAAACGCATCGAGAAGCGCACCACCCGCGACCGTAAGGTCTGAAATTTTGCGGGACAGACCTTCAGCGCTGTCCTCAACTGAATAGGAGCAAAACATGGCTTGGACCCAGGACCAAATGGCCGCCCGCGCGGCGCAGGAACTGCAGGACGGTTTTTATGTGAATCTCGGCATCGGCATTCCGACGCTGGTGGCCAACTTCGTGCCCGATCACATCGAGGTCTGGCTGCAGAGCGAGAACGGCATGCTGGGCATCGGCCCCTTCCCGTACGAAGACGAGGTGGACCCGGACCTGATCAACGCCGGCAAACAGACCGTCACCACCATCAAGGGCTCGGCCATCTTCGGCAGCCATGAGAGTTTTGCCATGATCCGCGGCGGCAAGATCAACCTGTCCATCCTCGGCGCCATGCAGGTGAGCGAGCAGGGCGACCTGGCCAACTGGATGATTCCGGGCAAGATGGTCAAGGGCATGGGCGGCGCCATGGACCTGGTGGCCGGCGTGCCGCGCGTCATCGTGCTGATGGAACACGTGGCGAAGAAGAAGGACGGCACCGAAGACCTGAAGATCCTGCCCAACTGCACCTTGCCGTTGACCGGCAAGGGCGTGGTGGACCGCATCATCACCGACCTGGCCGTGATGGACGTCACACCGCAAGGCCTGAAGCTGGTGGAGCTGGCGCCGGGCGTCACGCGCGAGCAGGTGCAGGCCAAGACCGGGGTCAAGCTGATCTGACGAAGCCCCGAGGGCGCGTGCGTGCCCTAACGGCTTCGTGCCAGGACGAGGCGGGTCTTTTCGGCGTGGATCTCCTCGGCCTTGACGGCTCCGGCAATCTCATAGAGGTGGACGAAGAGCTGGCTTCGCGTGAGCATCACGTGGCTGACGGTACAGCGCTGCCCTTGGTAGGTGACGGGCAGGCCGGGGCGAAACAGGGGCATTTCCATGGTCGGGACCTCGGTACGGTCCTCTTGCGAACGCTCTGTCGGGATCGTCTGCAAGTCGAACAGGCGGTCAAAATCGTCTTTCAAGTGGCCTCCTCAGTGCCATGCAATGGTTGAGCCAAAAATCACTGCCGCGCACCCGAGGCGCGGCGGAGGGTCGGCAGTTTGTTGATTTCAATCCGATGAAGCTGCGGCCGGGCCTGTCTCAGGTCAGCGTTTTCGCCACACCCGGACAGGCGTTTGCCATGCCCATTGCCAGCTTGTGACGGCACGGCGTCAGCGGACAGCAGGTATTTCAGCGGATTTGAATGGAGCGGGTGAAGGGAATCGAACCCTCGTATGAAGCTTGGGAAGCTGCCGTTCTACCATTGAACTACACCCGCGTGAGGGCGTATTTTACTTGAGGATGTCGCCCAGGCAGAGGTACTTCATCTCCACGTAGTCTTCCATGCCGTGGCTGGAGCCTTCGCGGCCCAGGCCGGACTGCTTGACGCCGCCGAAGGGCACGTGCTCGGTGGCCAGGATGCCGACGTTGATGCCGACCATGCCGTACTCCAGCGCTTCGCTGACGCGGAAGATGCGGCCGACGTCGCGGCTGTAGAAGTAGCTGGCCAGGCCGAAGATGGTGGCGTTGGCCGCGTCGATGGCTTCCTGCTCGGTCTTGAAGCGGAACACCGGGGCGAAGGGGCCGAAGGTTTCCTCGGTGGCGCACAGCATGCTGGCGTTGGCCTCGGCGATCACGGTCGGCTCGAAGAACTGGCCGCCCATCTTCTTGCCGCCGGTCAGGATCTTGCCGCCCTTGGCCACGGCGTCGGCCACATGGCGAACCACCTTGTCCACGGCAGCGTCCTCGATCAGCGGGCCCTGCGACACGCCGTCCTCGAAGCCGTTGCCGACCTTGACCGCCTTGACCTTGGCGGCGAACTTCTGCACGAACTCGTCGTACACGCCGTCCTGCACGTAGATGCGGTTGGCGCAGACGCAGGTCTGGCCGGCGTTGCGGTACTTGCTGGCCATGGCGCCTTCCACCGCCGAGTCGATGTCGGCGTCGTCGAACACGATGAAGGGGGCGTTGCCGCCGAGTTCCAGCGAGAGCTTCTTGACGGTGGGGGCGCTCTGCGCCATCAGGATGCGGCCGACTTCGGTGGAGCCGGTGAAGCTGATGTGGTGCACCACGTCGCTGGCGCAGAACACCTTGCCCACGGCGATCGAGTTGTCGCCGTCGGCGGTGATCATGTTCAGCACGCCGGCCGGGATGCCGGCGCGGATGGCCAGCTCGGCCGCGGCCAGCGCGGTCAGAGGCGTCAGCTCGGCCGGTTTGATGATGACCGGGCAGCCGGCGGCCAGCGCCGGCGCCACCTTGCGCGTGATCATGGCCAGCGGGAAGTTCCACGGCGTGATGGCGGCGCACACGCCAATCGGCTGGCGGATCACCATCAGGCGGCGGTTGTTGTCGAACTGCGGCAGGGTTTCGCCGTTGACGCGCTTGGCTTCCTCGGCAAACCATTCGACGAAGCTGGCGCCGTAGGCCACTTCGCCCTTGGCCTCGGGGAAGGGTTTGCCCTGTTCGGCGGTCATGATGCGGCCTAGGTCTTCCTGGTTGGCCATCAGCAGGTCGAACCACTTGCGCAGGATGATGCTGCGCTCCTTGGCTGTCTTGGCACGCCAGGCCGGCCAGGCGGCGTTGGCGGCTTTGATCGCCTGCTCGGCGTCGGCCGGGCCCAGATTGGCCACGTCGGCCAGCTTGGCGCCGTTGCTCGGGTCATGCACGTCAAAGCGCTTGGCCGCCGCGCCCTTGACCCACTGGCCGTTGATCAGCGCATCGGTCTTGAGCAGGGTCGGGTCCTTCAGCAGGGCCAGGGGAGAGGTCTTCATGTCCATGGGGTGTCTCTTCAGGGTGTTATGGGGTATGGCAGACGATTTTGCCAGCATGTTTTGCCAAGGGTCATCGCCGGGGCGACAGGGCGCGCCAAACCCTGCAAAACTTATAATCGTTTGTTCAAATAAATCAAGCAGTTACGTGCCCGCAGCGATTCTCGCCGGATCGGCGGCGCGGCCACCTACACACCATGAGCCAACCCGCTTTCTCCGTTGCCGACATCCGCAAGACCTTTCTGGACTTCTTTGCCGCCAAGGGCCACACCGTTGTCGCCTCCAGCCCGCTGGTGCCGGGCAACGACCCGACCCTGATGTTCACCAACTCCGGCATGGTGCAGTTCAAGGACGTGTTCCTCGGCACCGACAAGCGCTCCTACGTGCGTGCCACCTCGGTGCAGGCCTGTCTGCGCGCCGGCGGCAAGCACAACGATCTGGAGAACGTGGGCTACACCGCGCGCCACCACACCTTCTTCGAGATGCTGGGCAACTGGAGCTTCGGCGACTACTTCAAGCGCGAGTCGCTGAAGTGGGCCTGGGAACTGCTGACCGAGGTCTACAAGCTGCCGCCCGAGCGCCTGCTGGCCACCGTGTACCACGAGGACGACGAGGCCTACGACATCTGGACCAAGGAGATCGGCCTGCCGCCCGAGCGCGTGATCCGCATCGGCGACAACAAGGGCAAGAAATACGCGTCCGACAACTTCTGGATGATGGCCGATACCGGTCCCTGCGGCCCCTGCTCGGAAATCTTCTACGACCATGGCGACCACATTCCCGGCGGCCCGCCGGGCAGCCCCGACGAGGACGGCGACCGTTTCATCGAGATCTGGAACAACGTGTTCATGCAGTTCGACATGGCCGAGGACGGCTCGGTCAAGCCGCTGCCCGCGCCCTGCGTCGACACCGGCATGGGCCTGGAGCGCCTGGCCGCCATCCTGCAGCACGTGCACAGCAACTACGAGATCGACCTGTTCGACGCGCTGATCAAGGCCGCCGCGCGCGAGACCGGCGAGCAGGACCTGACGAACCCCTCGCTCAAGGTGATTGCCGACCACATCCGCGCCACTGCCTTCCTGGTGAGCGACGGCGTCATCCCGAGCAACGAAGGCCGCGGCTACGTGCAGCGCCGCATCGTGCGCCGCGCCATCCGCCACGGCTACAAGCTGGGCAAGAAGAGCCCGTTCTTCCACAAGCTGGTACCCGACCTCGTCAAGCTCATGGGCGATGCCTATCCGAACCTGGCCGCCAACGAGCAGCGCATCATCGACGTGCTGAAGGCCGAGGAAGAGCGCTTCTACGAGACGCTGGCCAATGGCATGGAGATCCTGGACGCGGCGCTGGCCGGCGGTGCCAAGGTGCTGCCGGGTGAGGTGGCCTTCAAGCTGCACGACACCTACGGCTTCCCGCTCGACCTGTCGGCCGACGTCTGCCGCGAGCGCGGATTTTCGGTCGATGAGGCCGGCTTCCATGCCGCCATGGACAAGCAGAAAGCCCAGGCCCGTGCCGCCGGCAAGTTCAAGATGGACAAGGCGCTGGAGTACAGCGGTGCCGGCAACGAGTTCGTCGGTTACGAGACGCTCGAGGCTGCTGCAAAAATCGTAGCGCTTTACGCAGACGGGACGCCGGTTGCGGCCCTGAAAGCCGGTCAAAACGGGGTGGTGGTGCTGGACACCACGCCCTTCTACGCTGAAAGCGGCGGTCAGGTCGGCGACGAGGGCCTGCTGCTGGCCGGCTCGGCCCGCTTCGACGTCGGCGACACGCAGAAGATCAAGGCCGATGTCTTTGGCCACCACGGCACCGTGACCCAGGGCACGCTCAATGTGGGTGACCAGGTGAGCGCGCTGGTGAACATGGAGACGCGAGCCGCCACCGAGCGCAACCACTCGGTCACGCACCTGATGCACAAGGCCTTGCGCGAAGTGCTGGGCAGCCACGTGCAGCAGAAGGGCTCGCTGGTGAATGCCGAGCGTACCCGTTTCGACTTCGCGCACAACGCCCCGGTGACGGAAGCGCAGATCCGCGCCATCGAAGCCCAGGTGAACGCCGAGATTCTGGACAACCAGGCCACGCAGGCACGTGTGATGGACATCGAGTCGGCGCAGAAGACCGGCGCCATGATGCTGTTCGGCGAGAAGTACGGCGACAGCGTGCGCGTGCTCGACATCGGCAGCAGCCGCGAACTGTGCGGCGGCACCCACGTGCAGCGCACCGGCGACATCGGCCTGTTCAAGGTGGTGGGCGAGAGCGGCGTGGCCGCCGGCGTGCGCCGCATCGAGGCGGTGACCGGCTCCGGAGCGCTGGCCTACCTGCAGCAGCTCGAAGACACCGTGACGCAAGCGGCTGGCACGCTCAAGGCACCGGCGACCGAACTCAACACCCGCCTGGGCCAGGTGCTGGACCAGGTCAAGGCACTGGAGAAGGAAATCGCTGCCCTCAAGGGCAAGCTGGCCTCCAGCCAGGGCGACGACCTGGTGACGCAGGCGGTGGACGTGAAAGGCATCAAGGTGCTGGCGGCCCAGCTCGACGGCGCCGACGCCAAGACCCTGCGCGACACCCTGGACCAGCTCAAGAACAAGCTCAAGACCGCGGCCATCGTGCTGGCGGCGGTGGATGGCGACAAGGTGCAGCTGGCGGCCGGCGTCACCGCCGACAGCGTGGGCAAGGTCAAGGCCGGTGAGCTGGTCAACTTCGTTGCCCAGCAGGTCGGCGGCAAGGGCGGCGGCAAGCCCGACATGGCCATGGCCGGCGGAACCGAACCGGCCAAGCTCGGCGCGGCGCTGGCCAGCGTGCAGGCTTGGGTGGCGGGTAAGCTCTGATTGCTATTGATTTGATAGCTGTTCGCGCTGATTGGACAACGGCTGGAGCCTGATTTGATATCGAATCGTGAGATGCCGGAGGTTTCTGCCACGCGCCTGCGTCGCCAGGCGCTCAAGCGGCTGGCCGTCTGGGCGGGCGCGGCCAGCCTGCTGCCGGCGGCCCAGGCCGCCAGCTTCGATCTGACGCGCTGGCCGCCCAGCCTGGCGGTGCCGCCGCTGCAGGCCATGGACCTGCAGGGCAAGGTCTGGAAACTGGCCGATCTGCGCGGCCGTGCCGTGCTGCTGAATTTCTGGGCCAGTTGGTGCGAACCCTGCCGCGCCGAGATGCCGACGCTGCAGCAACTGGCCGAGATCTACGGCCCCGAGAAACTGGTGGTGCTGGCGATCAACTTCCGCGAAGGGCCGCGCCGCATCAACCAGTACGTGCAGGCCACCGGCATGAACCTGCCGGTGCTGCTCGACCCGAGCGGCGACATCGCCAAGCAGTGGGGCGCCAATGTGTTCCCCACCACCATCCTGATCGATGCCGAAGGCCGGCCGCGCCAGCGCGTGCGTGGCGAGGTGGACTGGACCGGGCGCGAAGCCGCGGCGCTGGTCGAGCCTTTACTGCGCCGCTGACTTGCGGCGATAACCCAGGCGCGAGAGCGGCGCTTCGACCCAGCGCTGAAACAGCAGCGCCAGCCCCAGGCTGAGGGTCCAGCTGGCCAGCAGCAACAGCATGGCAGCGACAGAGCCGCCCAACTGCAGCCGGGCAAACAGCGCATTGCCCAGCATCAGCACCGGGAAGTGCACCAGGAAGAGTGCGTAGGAACTCTGCCCCAGCAGGCCGACGACGCGCGACAGCGGCGCCGGCATGACAGCCTGAAGCCGGCTGGTGTGGTCGCGCCACTGCAACAGCGCCAGCAGCAGGGCCACCACCAGGGCCAGGGCGATGCGCCCGCGGAAATCCAGTGCCAGCGCCAGCAACCCGGCCAGCGCCAGCAGTCCCAGCAGTTTGCCGGGGTGGCGCGAACTGCCGATCCAGTAGGCCAGGGCACCCATGCCGTAGGCGCCGAAGAAGTAGAGGGCCCAGTTGTCCCAGTCTTCATGGCGGTTGAAGAAGAACAGCGAGGCCAGCATCAGGCTCAGCACCAGCAGCACGGCCCAGAGGCGGCGCCGGCCCAGCCACAGCAGCAGCGTCATGAGGGCGAAGAGCTGGAAGTCGATCGCCACGTACCAGACGCCGGCCGAGAGCGATTCCTGGCCCAGAACGCCCTGCAGCAGCAGGGCGTGCGACAGGGTCTGGCCCAGGGTCGGGGCGGCAGGAATGAAGTCGTCGCTCAGCCAGTGGCGCGCCAGCATGGCCGCGGCCACGGCCAGCAGCAGAGCGGCCACAAAGGGCAGGACCAGGCGCTGGTAGCGCCGCCACAGCGTGCGCCAGGGCGAGCCCACGCGGACCCGGCCTTCGGGCGCCAGGTTGCGCGCCGCCAGATAGCCGCCCAGCACCAGGAACACCTGCACCGCCATGCGTGCGTAGTCGAACAGCCAGGCGGACAACTGAGGGGCCGCCTGGCTCATGGCGTCGGCCAGGGGGCCGTAGGCGGCAAAGTGATGCAGCACGATCAGCTGCGAGCCGATGAGCTTGAGTGCATCGATATGGGTTTGCCGGGATTGCATCCCGGAATTTTATTCGGTGGGCAGTTGCAGGTCGGCCGTGCCGGGGTGCACCCAGCGCGCGAACTCGCGCGTGGTGTCGATGCAGCCACCCGCTTCGGTATAGACGCCGCGCGGTTCACGGTAGCGCGTCATCAGCGCCATGATGCGTGCCAGCTCGGGAGGATTGCTGAGCGTGGCTTCGATCATCGGTGCGATGCGCTCCTCGTCGATACGCTCTTCACCCTGGTCGTCCCGGTACAGGCCGTGGCGCCAGTGGTAGATTTCAACGCACTTGGTGGTCAGGGTGTAGGGCTGCTGGTGCTTCCAGAAGTTGGTGAACAGGCCGCCGCCCTTGTACATGACCCAGGAGCCTTCGAAGCCTGCCGCCTCGGCCGAGGCGGCGTCGGGGTTGCGGAACCAGGCCCGGTCGCCCGGCACGTAGTACAGGGGCGGTAGCGGCACCTCCATCGAGCCCTGTTCGCGCAGAAAAACCTCATGGAACTCGCCCGACATGATGGCGCGCCGGCGCCACAGGTCCTGCAACTGCGCCAGCAACGAGGGGTTGCTCTGTGCCAGCTCCTGCGCGATGCCGAGCAGGGTGACGTACTCGGTGGCGCGGTAGCAGGAGAAGGAATACATCGCGCCGGAGATTTCCGGCTGGGTGGCCAGGGTCAGGGCGTCGATCAGCGACACGCCGGGCAGGATGGTGAAACCGGTGGCCTTGTCATAGGTCCAGTAGCCCTCGGGCCGTTCCGCGGCGGCGGTGTCGAAGGCCAGCGTGGTCTTGCGTGCCGCCTGCACGATATTGCGACGGATGTGCACCGCCGACACCAGTTCGTCGATGCTCGGGTACTCGAACGCGACCGGCCCCATCAGCAGGGTGACCACGATTTCGCGCAACAGGTCGGCCGGCTGGTTCACCGTGTCGAGTTGCAGCGTTTGCGCCAGTTGCAGGGTGTTGAAACCCGGCGCCCAGGCCTGCACGACGGCGGCGTCCAGCCACAGGCGTACCCAGTCGCCCTGGCTGTCGCAGCCCGGTTCAGCGTGTACCAGGGTAGTCAAGTCGCTGGCACCGAGCCGCTCCAGAGCGGTCCGGCGGATGTGATCGGCAGGGAGGCCCTGCGTGCCGCGCAGCACGATGCCGCGGCACGCGGGTGCCTGTTGCAGGCCCGTCTGCATCATCGAGTGGTATGTCTCCAACCGCATTCTCATAACTTTTCGATCAATATACCCCAGGAAATGTGGGGGCAAGCCTGGGGATTACACAGGGGTGGCCGGGGCGATAATCCACCCGCAGTGCCCGATGGGCACGTCGCACGCGGTTCCGGGGCATCTTCACCTGCGCCGGCAGCGTTTCCACCACCATTCCGGAGTCCTTTTTATGACCACCGTGCGTCGCACCTTTCTCAAGAACGCGGCAACCCTGTCCGCCGCCTACACGCTGCCTGCCATCGGCTTTGCCCAGTCCGCAGGCGCCCCGCGCCAGTTCAACCCCCAGCCCGGCGCCTGGCGCACCTTTGAGGTGACCACCCGCGTTGACATCCTCGCCCCTGAGGGCAGCACGCGCGTCTGGCTGCCGGTGCCCTCGGTCGACAGCGACTGGCAGCAGTCGCAGGACAACACTTACAGCAGCAACGGCCAGGCCCGCATGGGTAGCGACACGCACTACGGCGCCAAGCTGCTGGCGGTGGAGTTCGCCGCCGGCGAGAAAAAGCCCTGGGTCGAACTCACCAGCCGCATCCAGACGCGCAACCGCGCGGTCGACTGGGCGGCCAAAAAGCCGGTGCAGGAAGATGCCGCCAGCCTGAAGTTCTGGACCCGTCCCACCGCGCTGCTGCCGACCGACGGCATCGTGCGCAAGACGGCGCTGGACGCCACGCGCGGCGCCAGGACCGATGTCGAGAAAGCCCGCAAGATCTATGACTGGGTGGTGGCCAACACCTACCGTGAATCCAAGACGCGCGGCTGCGGCGAAGGCGACATCAAGACCATGCTGGAGACCGGCAACCTGGGCGGCAAGTGTGCCGATCTCAACGCCATCTTTGTCGGCCTGTGCCGCGCGGTCGGCCTGCCGGCACGCGATGTGTACGGCCTGCGCCTGGTGCCCTCGGCCTTTGGCTACAAGGAGTTGAGCGGCAACCCGGCCAGCCTGAAGGGCGCACAGCACTGCCGTGCTGAAGTGTTCCTGAAGGACTACGGCTGGGTGGCGATGGACCCGGCCGACGTAGCCAAGGTCATGCGCCTGGAGACGGCGGCGTGGATCAAGGACACCCGCCACCCGGTGGTGGCACCGGTCAACCAGGCGCTGTTCGGCGGCTGGGAAGGCAACTGGCTGGCCTGGAACATGGCGCACGACGTGGCATTGCCCGGCGCCAAGGGGCCGAAGCTCGGCTTCCTGATGTACCCGGTGTGCGAGACGGCCGAGGAGCGGCTCGACTCCTACGCGCCCGACGCCTTCAAGTACCAGATCACGGCGCGCGAGATCAAGGCCTGAGTCTCACCGGGCCGCGGAACCGAGCTGCTCGCTGTTCATTTCCGCGAGTACTTCTTCGAGCGCGCCCGACACATCGGCGACGGTCAAGGCATTCAGGTCCACGCCCGCGTTGTCGCCCAGGTGTGTCATCCGTTCGGCCTGCACCTCGATGCAGCGCTCGAACAGGTTGCGCACAAAGCGGCCGTTGGCGCTGGTCTGGCCGGCCTGGAACAGGGTGGTGAGATTCTCCAGCAGCAGGGCATGTGCCGCTGCATCGAGCACGTATTCGGATTCGCGGCAGAAGGAATCGAAGATGCCGAGCAACTCGGCGGGTTCGTAGTCGTCGAACTCGATGTAATGGTTGAAGCGTGAGCGCAGACCCGGGTTGCTGTCGATGAACACTTTCATGGGGGCCGGATAACCCGCCACGATGACCACCAGCTGATCGCGATGGTCTTCCATGAATTTGAGCAGGGTGTCGATGACTTCCCGGCCGAAGTCGCTGCCGTTGTCGCCGTGCGCCAGCGCATAGGCTTCGTCGATGAACAGCACCCCGCCCAGTGCCGACTCCAGCACCTCCAGGGTCTTGATGGCGGACTGGCCGACATAACCCGCCACCAGCCCGGAGCGATCCACCTCGACGATGTGGTTGGAGGGGATGATGCCGAGGCTGCAGTACAGGTCGGCGACGATGCGCGCCACCGCCGTTTTGCCCGTGCCCGGATTGCCCGTGAACACCAGATGTTGCGAAAACCCGGTCGGAACCTTGCGACCCGCCTTGGCGCGCGCGCGTTGCAGGCGCACGAAGGCGAACAGGCGCTGCACCTGCTGTTTGACATGCCGCAGCCCGACCAGGTTGTTGAGCCTTTTCAGGATGTTCTCGTAATTGCTTGACATCCCGTCGTCCGCCGGCAAGGGCTCGCCCAGCCCGCTTTCCACATCCACCGGCAGGATCGCCTGCAGGTCTTCTTTCGAGGCATTGGTCATGGCGAACACACGCTGGGCCTGGGCCTCGATCACTTTCTCGAACAGGTTGCGGACATAGCGTGCATTGCTGAACCGCTCACGTTGCACCTGAATTTCGCGGCTGAAGATGGTCTGCAAGCCACGATGGGTCGACTCGCTCAGGACATACGAATGCCTGGCGCAGAAATTCAGGAAGATCTTCAGCAGTTCGGCCGGCGTGTAGTCCGGGAAATTGATGTAGCGGTTGAAGCGTGAGGCGAGTCCGGGATTGGCGTTGATGAAGTCATCCATCTCCTCGGTGTAGCCGGCGACGATCACCACCAGATCGTCGCGATGGTCCTCCATCATCTTGAGCAGCGTTTCGATGGCTTCCCGTCCGAAGTCCTGGCTGCCGGCCCGGGCCAGGGCGTAGGCCTCGTCGATGAACAGCACGCCGCCCAGGGCCGACTCCACCACGGCGCGGGTCTTGATCGCCGTCTGGCCGATGTAGGCGGCAACCAGGCCGGAGCGGTCGGTCTCGACGACCTTGTCGGTCTTCAGGATGCCCAGCCGCTGGTACAGGCCGGCGATGACCCGGGCGATCGTGGTCTTGCCGGTCCCCGGGTTGCCCAGAAACACCAGGTGCCGTGACGGCCAGCTCGGCACGCGCAGGCCCTGCTGCGCGCGCAGCTTCTGCACCTGGATGTAGCTGGCCTGGCGGAAGACCTCCTGGCGGACCACGTCGAGTCCGACGAAGTCGGCGAAGGCGGTCTCAAGATACTCGGCAATGGACTCGTCGGCATGCAGGTTGTGTTCGGGGATGGGCTGCAGGCGCGAGCGGCGCTCACGCAAGCGGGACAGGCGCTCTTTCGCCTCGGCAAACTCCTGCCGCGCCGCTTCTTCGTACCAGTGCTGCGCCTGCTCCAGATCCTGGGCCACCCCCAGGCCGTTCTCGTAGAGCCAGCCCAGGTTGCTGCTGGCCTCGGCATTTTTTCTCTCTGCCGCCAGCCGGTTCCAGTAGACGCTTTTCTCATAGTCCACGGGAACGCCGAGGCCATGTTCGTAGATCAGTCCCAGTTCACACTGGGCTTGCGCCATGCCCTGTTCGGCAGCCAGGCGGTACCAGCGCATGGCTTCGGGCTGGTTCGCGGGCACACCGCGGCCGTTGGCATAGGCAAAGGCCAGGTTGTACTGCGCGAAGCTGTCACCCTGGCCGGCGGCCAGAAGGAACCAGTGCACGGCCTCGTTTTCGTCCTTGGGCACGCCGGCGCCGGTCGCATAGTGGTAGCCCAGTTGGCGCCGTGCGGGCGCATCACCTGCTTCGGCCGCGATGCGCAGCCGGCGGATGCCTTCGGCTTCGTTCTTCGGCACCCCTCTGCCGTGCAAATAGGCAAATGCGAGATTGCGCTGCGCCTCGGCGTGGCCGCTGTCGGCCGCCAGACGGAACCACGTGGCGGCTTCCTTGTCGTCCTTGGGGATATCCGTTCCCTTGGCGTAATGCAGTCCGAGGTGGTACTGGGCGTCGGCATCAGGCTTGAGAAAGACGCTGCCTTCTGCCAGCTTGCGGAGTTGCGGAATGGTCAGCGCTTCGAATCGCTTGGATGACATGCCTTGATACGCCAGGAGAGAGCTGGCTTGATGCCAGAGGGTTGCACTCGGTCTTGACAGTCTATCTCAACGGGGTCGCCGGGCCGGTATCGGCGCCGCATGGTTCTACCGGTGAAGCGCCTGGCCGGCGGCGGGGCATCGCCGGCCTCAGACGCTGCCGGGTGCTTGTCAGACCATGGCCGGTGCGGCGTCCACCACCACGCCTTCGGCCACCAGCGCGTCGATCTCGGCGTGGCTGTAGCCGTGCTCGTGCAGCAGCTCGCGCGTGTGCTGGCCCAGCAGCGGGGCCGGCCGCGTGACCTGCGCCGGCGTGGTCGAAAAATGGACCGGGCAACCGATGGCGCGGGTCAAGCCCGCTTGCGGGTGATCAAGTTCGACCACCATGCCGCGTGCCAGCGTCTGCGGATGACTCAGTGCCTCGCCCACGGTGTGCACCGGGCCGGCCGGCACGCCGGCGTTGTCGAAGGCTGCCTGCCACTCGGCGCGTGTGCGCGTGCGCAGCACGGCATTCATCAGCGCCGCCAGTTCCTCGCGGTGGGCCATGCGGTCGCTGTTGCTGGCAAAACGCGCGTCGGTGCGCCACTCGGGGTGGCCCAGCACCTCGGCGATGCGTTCCCAGTTGGCCTGGTTGGCGCCGCCGATGTTGATCCAGCCGTCCGATGCCTCGAAGGCCTGGTAGGGTGCGGTCAGGATGTGGGCCGAACCGGTGGGCTCGCTCGATTTGCCGGTGGCGAAGAAGATGGCGGCATGCCAGTAGAGCTGTTGCAAGGCCGCATCCGATAGCGAGGTGTCGACGATCTGGCCCTCGCCGGTTTTCAGCTTGTGTACATAGGCGGCGACGATGCCCAGGGCGCCGAGGATGCCGGCGTTCATGTCCGACACGGCGTTGCCGTTCTTGGCCGGCGGGCGGCCCGGCTCGCCGGTGATGGACATCAGGCCGGCAAAGCCTTGGGCAATCAGGTCGAAGCCGCCCTTGCCGGCGTACGGCCCATCGCGGCCGTAGCCGGAGATCGAGCAGTAGATCAGGCCCGGGTTGATGGCCGACACGACGTCATAACCCAGGCCCAGCTTGTCGAGCGTGCCGCCACGGAAGTTCTCCACCAGCACGTCGGCGTCGCGCACCATGCGCAGCAGCACGGTGCGGCCCTGCGCGTGCTTGAGGTTGACGGCGATGCCGCGCTTGTTGCGGTTCATCATCATGAACGGGGCCGAGACGCCGTTGACCAAGGGGTCGCGGTAGCCACGCGCGTCGTCGCCGCCGGGCAGCTTCTCGACCTTGATGACGTCGGCGCCCATGTCGGCCAGCATCTGGCCGCAGGTCGGGCCCGACATGATCTGCGTGAGCTCAAGCACGCGCATGCCGCTCAGCGGGCCGGGGCGGGTGGTTGGGGTGGTCATCATTGTCCTTTCCAGGCCGGGGCGCGCTTGTCGACGAAGGCGCTCACGCCCTCACGGAAGTCGGCGCTGCCGTAGGCCGCACGCACGAGGTCTTCGCCCTCGGGCAGGTTGTGCACGGTGAGGCGACGCAGGCCCTCCTTGCTGACGCGCTGCGTTACCGGGGCCAGCGCGGCCAGCTGGCCCACCAGGCGTTGCGCGGTGGCGTCGATGTCGGCCGGCGCGCAGACTTCCTGCAGGTAGCCGCAAGCCAGCGCCTCGTCGGCGCCAATCATCTTGGCCAGCAAGAGCATGCACCGCACACGCTGCATGCCGAAGGCGGCGCTCAGGCGGGCCAGGTTGCTCACGGACAGGCAGTTGCCCAGGGTCCTGGCAATCGGCACGCCGAACTTCGAAGCGGGCGTGGCGATGCGGAAATCGCAGCCGGTGGCAATCGCCAGGCCGCCGCCCACGCACCAGCCTTCGACCACGGCCAGCGTGGGCATGGGCAGGCTGCCGAGCAGTTCCATGCAGGCGTCGATCTGGCGTTCGTAGGCCACGCCGTCCGCGCCGCCTTGGGCACCCGTGCCGAAGTGCTGGAACTGCGCAATGTCGGTGCCGGCGACAAAGGCCTCGCCGCCGGTGCCACGGAAGGTCACCACACGCACGCTGGCGTCGTCACGCAGCTGGCGGCAGATGGCCATCAGCTGCTCGTACATGGCCCAGGTCATTGCGTTGCGCGCCTGGGAACGATCAAAAAGCACCGAGGCCACGCCGGCCTCGATGTGCAAATGGACTTGGCCGGTTTCACTCATGTCAGATGATCCATACAAAATCAGATGGGATACCACGCCAGCGATGCCCTTTGAGGGGGATGCGGCTACACGAAGGACGCAAGCAACGGGAGTGTTTACCTGTAAAACAGTTCGACTAGACCTAGACCGACGAAGGGTACATAGGTCACTAGCATCAGCACGGAGAGCAGCACGCCGATGAACCAGATGTTGACGCGCGTGACTTCCCAGACCGAGGCCCTGGCGATCGAACTGGCGACCATCAGCACGCTGGCCACCGGCGGCGTCTGCTGGCCGATGCCCAGGTTGATGGTGACGATCAGGCCGAAGTGCACCGGGTCGATGCCCACCGCGCGCACCAGCGGCATGACGATGGGGATGACCAGGATGATGGCCGCCGCCGAGTGCAGGAACATGCCCAGGAAGAGGAAGAGCACGTTGAGCAGGGCCAGCACCACCCACTTGTTGGAGGTGAAGTCCGACACCGCCTGCGCCAGCGCCTGCGGCGCCTGCACCTCGGTGAGGTAGGTGCCCAGCAGGGCGCTGGTGGCCACCAGCAGCATCACCACTGCGGTCTGCGAACCGCCTTCCATGACGGCGGCGCGGAGGTGCTTGAGGTCGAGTTCGCGGTAGATCACTAGGCCGACGAAGAGTGCGGCAATCACTGCCAGCGCGGCCCCTTCGGTGGCGGTCACGACGCCGCCGAAGATACCGCCCAGGATGATGATGGGCAGGGCGAAAGCCCACAGCGCTTCACGGCCGGTCTGCAGGATGCGTTTGCCCGAGAAGCGCTCGTCGCGCGGCAGGTTGTAACGCCGCGCCAGGAAGCTGGCCATGCCCATCAGGCCGAATGCGCCGATGAGCCCAGGTATCACACCAGCCACGAACATCTGCACCACCGAGGTCTCGGCCATCACTGCGTACAGGATCATGGGGATGGAGGGCGGGATGATCACCGCCAGCGTGGCGGCCGAGGACATGGCAGCGGCGGCGTAGGGGCCTGGGTAACCCTTCGCCTTCATGCCGGGGATCAGGATGGAGCCCAGTGCGGCGACGTCGGCCACGGCGGAGCCCGAGATCTCGGCGAAGAACAGCGAGGCGCCGATGGACACGTGCGCCAGGCCGCCGCGCACCCAGCCGAAGATGGCCGAGGCGAAGGCGATCAGACGCTGCGAGATGCCCGAGGCGTTCATGATGGCGCCGGCCAGGATGAACAGTGGGATGGCCAGCAGCGGGAAGTTGGTGGCGCCGTTGTAGATCACCAGCGCCATATTGGGCAGGGAATCGAGCCCGTGGCTGGCCAGCATGGCGATGACGGCAACGATACCCAGCGAGACCGCGATGGGCACGTTGAGCAGCACCAGCAGCAGAACGGCACCGAAGAGGATGAGCATGGTGGACATGTGGTTTCTCTCCGGTGCTTCAGTGCAGGCCTTCGGCCAGCGGATCGACGGCCACACCCTTGTGGCGCAGCAGATCGATCAGGTTGAGGGACTCGGCCAGCAGAATCAGGGCCGCGGAGACGGGGATCACGGACTGCACGAAACTCATTGGCACCCAGGGTAGGCTGACCAGCGCATCGGTGGCCAGGATGGGCAGGATGGAGGCGCCCACCCAGCCCAGCAGGGCGAAGAAGGCCAGCACCAGCACCTGGCTGAAGAGGGTGACCCAGCGCTTAGCCTGCGGCGGCAACTGGTCCACCACTTCGGGGCAGCCGATGTGGCCGCGCCTGACCGAGGCCAGGGCTGAACCGTAGAAGGTCAGCCAGGCTAGCAGCACCGAGGCCACCTCGTCGTACCATACCAGGGACCTGCCCAGAGTGCGGAAGACGATGCCCAGCGTCACCTCGACCGCCAGCGCCACCATCAGGATCATCACCACCCATTCCAGTGCTAGACCATAGCGCTGGCGGAACCGGTCCAGGGCACCACCGCCCGCTTGCTTTGCATTGTCGTGCATGTCCGTGTCGCCTCTTCTTTATTTGCCCAGGGCCACGGCCTTGTCGATCAACGCCTTGGCGCCGTTGACTTCCTTGCCGAACTCTTCGTAGATGGCCTTGCTGGCCGCAATGAAGGCATCCTTGTCGACCTCGTTCACCTGGATGCCGCTCTGCTTGAGCTTGGCCAGCAGCTCGGTCTCATCCTTGGCGGCGGTCTCGTAGACATAGGCCTGGGTCTCGCGTGCTGTCTCCTCCAGCACCTTGCGCACGTCTTCCGGCAGGCTGTTGTAACGGCGCGTGCCCACCGCCAGGTAGGCCGGGGTGTAGACGTGGCCCGAGAGCGAGAGGTATTTCTGCACCTCATGCAGCTTGGCTGAGTAGATCTGGGTGAAGGGGTTTTCCTGGCCATCCATCACGCCGGTCTGGAGTGCGGTGAATAGTTCGGAGAACTTCATCGGGCTGGGGTTGGCGCCGTAGTCCTGAAACATCTTGACGCGCCACTTGCCCTCGGGCACGCGCAGCTTGATGCCCTTGAGGTCGTCCGGGCCCTTGATCGGGCGCTTGTTGTTGGTGATGTGGCGCACACCGTTTTCCCACACGGCCAGCACCTTCAGGCCCTTTTTCTCGATCGCCGGGGCGATGCCGGGCCAGAACACGTCGCGTTCGATGCGGCCCATGTGGGCGCGATCCTTGACGATGTAGGGCATCTCGAACATGCCGATCAGGTCTACCTCGGAGGACATCACGGTCGAAGGCAGGGCCATGTCGATGGTGCCGAGCTTGAGCTTCTGCACCATCTCCTTGTCGCCGCCGAGCTGGCTGGAGCCGTAGACCACGACCTTGGCCTTGCCGGCCAGCTTGGCGTTGGCGCGGCGGGCGAACTCGTCGGCGCTCTTCTGGAACATCGAGCCGGGCTCACCTACGTGGCCGAGCTTGAGCTCCATCTGGGCCAGCGCTGGCGCGGCGCCGAGCAGGGCGATGGCGCCTACCACGGCAGCGGTCGCGAGGGTATGGAGGCGCGCGCGCGCGCCCGGGGTCTTGCGGGTATCGGTGGTCATGCTTGTCTCCTCGTTATGGGTCGTCCGTCACTCACACACAGGGCACGCCGCGCGGCGGACTCCGCGCGGCATGCTGTCAAACACAGGGCTACGCTGCCTTGCGCTGCGGCACGGCCGCCGGATGGCTGGCGTAGTAGTCCATGATGGCCTGCACGCCGGAGCCGGCGAGCTTCACGCCGGCGAGCTTGAGCCCCATCTCGCAGCCGGCCACGGTGGCCACCAGCGTCAGGTCGTTGCTGTCGCCCAGGTGGCCGATGCGGAACATGCGGCCCTTGATCTTGCCCAGGCCGGTGCCGAGCGAGCAGTCGAAGCGCTCGTAGATGGTCTTGCGCACGGCATCGGCGTCCACGCCCTCGGGCATCATCACGCCGGTCAGGATGGGGGAGTAGACCGACGCGTCGGCGCACTGGATCGGCAGACCCCAGGCGCGGACGGCGGCGCGCACGCCCTCGGCCCAGCGCAGATGGCGCGCGAACACGGCGTCCAGGCCCTGGCCGAGGATCATGTCGCAGGCCTCGCTCAGGCCGTACAGCAGGTTGGTGTTGGGGGTGGAAGGCCAGTAGCCGCTCTTGTTGGTCTCGATCATCTCGTCCCAGGCCCAGAAAGCCTTGGGCAGCTTGGCACTCTTGCTGGCCTCGATGGCGCGCGGCGACAGCGCGTTGAAGCTGATGCCGGGCGGCAGCATCAGACCTTTTTGCGAACCGCTGATGGAGACGTCCACGCCCCATTCGTCATGGCGGTAGTCGGCCGAGGCCAGGCCGGAGATGGTGTCCACCAGCAGCAGGGCCGGGTGCTTGGCCGCATCGATGGCGCGGCGCACGGCGGCGATGTTGCTGGTGACGCCGGTGGAGGTTTCGTTGTGCACGATGCACACCGCCTTGATGGCGTGGCCGGTGTCGGCCTTCAGGCGCTGCTCGATCAGGTCGGCCTGCACGCCGCGGCGCCAGCTGGCCGGAATGCCGTTGTCAGTGCCGGGGTGGGCGATGACCTCGGTCTTGAGCCCCAGGCGGGTGGCAAGCTTGTTCCACAGGAAGGCAAAGTGGCCGGTCTCGTACATCAGCACGTGGTCGCCCGGGCTCAGGGTATTGACCAGCGCCGCTTCCCAGGCGCCGGTGCCCGAAGCCGGGTAGATCATGACCGGGTGCTGGGTCTGGAAGATCTTCCTGATGTCGGCCAGTACCTTCAGACCGAGCGCACCGAACTCGGGGCCGCGGTGGTCGATGGTGGGCAAGCTCATGGCGCGTAGCACGCGGTCCGGCACCGGCGAGGGGCCTGGAATCTGCAGGAAATGGCGGCCGGTGGGATGGAAATCAGTCGTCAACATGAAAAAACACCTTTCTTCTAACGCCTTCATTTTTTGCATACAAAATTGATTTGTCAATCGTATTTAGCCTAAAATGACCAAATCAGACCAATATTTTGAATACAAAATACACCCATGGCTGCTGAAATCATTGCCATTCCGCGCGCCGCACTGCACGAGCAGGTGACGCACCGCCTGCGCCAGATGCTGGTGGAGGGCCGCATCGCACCCGGCGCCAAGCTCAACGAGCGCGAGTTGTGCGAGGAGCTCAGTGTCTCGCGCACGCCCCTGCGCGAGGCCATCAAGACGCTGGCCGCCGAAGGCCTGGTGGAGCTGCTGCCGAACCGCGGCGCCATCGCGCTGCAGCTGGGCGAGGCCGACATCCTCAACACCTTCGAGGTCATGGCCGGGCTGGAAGGGCTGTCGGGCGAGCTGGCGGCGCAGCGCATCGACGAGGACGCGCTCAACGAAATCAAGGCCATGCACTTCGAGATGAAGGCGGCCTACACACGGCGCGACCTTTCCAACTACTACCGCCTCAACGCCGCCATCCACCGCGCCATCAACGCGGCGGCGGGCAACCCGGTGCTCACCGCCACCTACAACCAAGTCAATGCCCGGCTGCAGGCGCTGCGTTTCCGTTCCAACCAGGACGGTGAGAAATGGGCGCGCGCCATGGAAGAACATGACCAGATGGTGGCTGCACTGGAGACGCGCGATGGTGCCGCCCTGCGTGCCGTGCTGGTGGCTCACCTCGACCACAAGCGCGACGTCGTTGCCGAACAACTGCGTGCTGCCGCTGCCAGCAACCAGACCTCTGCCTAGAACTGAATTCCCATGAATGCCCCCCTGCCTTTGAACGTGACGCAGTCAACGTCCTCATCTACTTACGAAGCGGTGTCCCGCATCAGCAACGAAGTCGCCGGCCGTCTGGCCGCGCGCCTGCGCGCCGAGACCCGGGGCGAGGTGATGTTCGGCGCCGCCGACCGCGGCCGTTATGCCACCGACGCCTCCATCTACCAGGTGATGCCGGTGGGCGTGTTCGTGCCGCGCGAGACGGCCGACGTGCACCTGGCCATCGACATCTGTCGTGACCTGGGCGTACCCCTTGTGCCGCGCGGCGGCGGCACCAGCCAGTGCGGCCAGACCGTCGGCGCCGGCCTGGTGATCGACCATTCGAAATACATGCGCAACATCCTCGACGTCAACGTCGAGTTGCGCACGGCGAAGGTGGAGCCCGGCCTGGTGCTGGACCACCTGAATGCGGCGCTGAAGAAGCACAAGCTCTGGTACCCGGTGGACGTCTCCACCAGCGCGCAGGCCACGCTGGGCGGCATGGCCGGCAACAACTCCTGCGGCAGTCGCTCCATCGCCTACGGCAACATGGTGCACAACGTGCTGGGCGCGCAGGCCTGGCTGGCCGACGGCAGCCTGCTCGACTTCGGCCGCTTCGACGCCGCCACCGGCCGCGTGAAACAGATTGGTGATTTCGTGCGCGGCCTGGCCGCCGAGCAGCGTGCCGAGATCGAGGCGCGCTGGCCCAAGGTGCTGCGCCGCGTGGCCGGCTACAACCTGGACATTTTCCACAACCAGAACGAGAAGCCCTATACGCAAGACGGTTCGGTCAACCTGGCGCACCTGCTGGTGGGCAGCGAAGGCACGCTGGCGCTGACGCGCTCGCTCGATCTGCGTCTGAGCGAGTTGCCGCGCGCCAAGGTGCTGGGCGTGGTGAACTTCCCGACCTTCTACCAGGCCATGGACAGCGCCCAGCATATTGTCAAGCTGGGCCACAACATGCAGGGCGGGGCGCTCACCGCGGTCGAGTTGGTGGACCGCACCATGATCGAGCTCTCGCTGCAGAACCCGGCCTTCGCGCCCACCATCCGCACCGCGCTGGCACCGGCCATCAACGGCGGCAAGCCCGAGGCGGTTCTGCTGGTGGAATTCTCCGGCGCCAGCAAGGCCGACATCGCGCCCAAGATCAAGGAACTGGTGGAGCTGATGGGCGAGCTCGGCCTGCCTGGCAGCGTGGTGGAGATGATCGACGACGCGCCGCAGAAGAACCTGTGGGAAGTGCGCAAGGCCGGCCTCAACATCATGATGAGCTTGCGCGGGGACGGCAAGCCGGTGAGCTTCATCGAAGACTGCGCCGTGCCGCTGGTGCATCTGGCCGAGTACACCGATGCGCTGACGCAGGTGTTCCGCAAGCACGGCAGCCGGGGCACCTGGTACGCTCACGCCTCGGTCGGCACGCTGCACGTGCGGCCCATCCTCGATATGCGCCGTGACGGGGCGCAGAAGATGCGCGCCATCGCCGAAGAGGCCAGCGAGCTGGTGCGCAAGTACAAGGGCGCCTTCAGCGGCGAACACGGCGACGGCCTGTGCCGCGGCGAATGGATCGAATGGCAGTTCGGGCCGCACCTGACGGAAGCCCTGGGCCAGATCAAGCAGCAGTTCGACCCGAGCGGCCTGCTCAGCCCGCAGCGCATGATCGATCCGCCCAGGATGGACGACACCACGCTCATGCGCTACCCGCCCGGCCACAAGGCGCGCGTGGTGCCCATCCAGCCCGCGCTGGACTGGAGCGCCTGGAACGTGCAGAACAACCCGGTGACGGAAGAGACCACCGCCTCCGGCACCGGTGGCGACCCGGCACACGGCCTGGCCATGCACGTGGAGATGTGCAACAACAACGGCCACTGCCGCAAGTTCGATGCCGGCACCATGTGCCCGAGCTACCGCGTCACCCGCGACGAACAGCACCTCACGCGCGGCCGCGCCAACACCCTGCGCCTGGCGCTCTCCGGCCAGATCGAGGGACTGGACGGCAAGGACGCGCTGGCGAGCGAAGAGGTCCGCGAAGCCATGGACCTTTGCGTGAGCTGCAAGGGCTGCAAGCGCGACTGCCCCACCGGGGTGGACATGGCCAAGCTCAAGGTCGAGTTCCTGCAGCACTACAAGGCCAGGCATGGCCACACGCTGAAGGACAAGCTGGTGGGCCAACTGCCCGACTACGCGCGTCACGCGGCCAGGATCGCTCCGGTGCTGAACCTGCGCGACAAGCTGCCGCTGATGGCCCAGCTGAGTGAAAAGCTGTTCGGCTTCTCGGCTAGGCGCAGCCTGCCGCAGTGGAGGAGCCAGCACTTCTTCAACACACCGGTGCAAAGCGCCACGCGTGAGGAAGTGCTGACCGCCGCCAAACCGGTGGTGCTGTTCGTCGATACCTTCAATGGCTACTTCGAATCCGGCAACGCGCATGCAGCATTAAAAGTACTGCAAGTCGCCGGCTACACTGCGCATGTAGCTACAAAAAAGAGAGCAGATGGAAAGCATCTGTGCTGCGGTCGAACCTTCCTCTCTGCCGGCATGGTGGAGCAGGCCAAGGCCAAGGCGCAGGAGGTGGTGGACAGCCTGCTGCCCTTCGCCGAGCAAGGTATCGCCATCGTCGGCCTGGAGCCGAGTTGCCTGCTGACGCTGCGCGACGAATTGCTGGTGATGGGCCTGGGCGAAGCGGCGCAGGCCATTGCCAAGCAGGCCCTGCTGTTCGAGGAGTTCCTGGCCCGCGAGGCCAAGGCCGGCCAGCTGGAAGCCTTCAAGACCAAACTCAAGCCGGTGACGCAGCCGGTGCTGCTGCACGGCCACTGCCACCAGAAAGCCTTTGACGCCGTCACGCCCGTGATGGAAGTGCTGGCCATGATCCCGGGCGCCAAGCCGGAGTTGATCGAGTCCAGCTGCTGCGGCATGGCCGGCAGCTTCGGTTTTGATGCCGAGCACTACGAGGTGTCGATGCAGATGGCCGAGGCGGCGCTGCTGCCGGCCGTGCGTGCGAAAGCGGATGCGATTGTGGTCGCCGACGGCACCAGCTGCCGGCACCAGGTTGCCGACGGGGCGCGGCGGGAGGCGGTACACGTGGCAGCGTTGCTGGCGCGACAGCTTTCGGCGGCCTGAGCCTGACGGGGCGGTGTCGCGCCGGCCTGGCCTGTTGCAATACCGCTGCTGCGGCGGTAGGGCGTCAGTCCTGGATGGCGACTGCGCGCATTCAAATTTACCTTCATTGATCGAGGCGGCCGGTTTGACACCTGAGGTCCATGGCCGCAGGACGTCCTGCCGCGGCCCCGGCCGTCAGGGCTGCGATGCCGTGAGTGCTGCGTAAGTCATGGGCTGCGCCTTGGAAAAACCATACAAGCGTTCCGGCGCCAGGTGTTTGAGGAGGGATTTGTCGGTGACACGGCCCTGAATCGCAAATTCAGCCTGGCTTGTGTCGTGCCGCAGCGTCCGCGTGACGGGGTGGCCGTTCGTGTCCGTGATCGATGCGACGATGGGGGCTTTCGCATTCTCGGTTCTCTGGACCACGATGCCGAGCTCGCCCGAGGCCAGTTTGACGAAATCTCCCGGCGGATAGATGCCGAAGACCTTGATGACGGCCGTGGACAAAGGGCCGCCTTGGTCCTCCCGGTAGAGGTCCCGGACCGCTTCCTGCGGCGACAGCGTCGGGCGCAGGGTATGCGGGCTGATCTTGGCGATGAACACATCGGCCACCCGCAACGCCGCGGCCATGTCGCAGATGTCCGTGCAGCCCGACGGATAGCCGCTGCCGTCATGCCGTTCATGGTGCTGCGCGATGGCCGAGAGCCAGTCGGCATCCTTGACGCCCGCCTTTTCCAGCAACGCCACCGATTCGGCAGGATGCTGGCGGATCATGGCGCGCAGCTTGTCCGTGACGGGGTCGTCGTGGCTGGCGATTTTTCCCTGCAGGTCCAGAATGGACAGGTTCATGGTGAGCGCCGCCTTGACCAGGCTCATCATGCGACCGGTGTTCCATTCAAGATGACGCGCCATCAGGATGGCCAGCGTGGCGACATGCACGGCATGGAGATAACCGTAATAAAAATGCTGTTCGTGGTCCTGGCGCACGCAACGGTAAATGCCGTAGTCAGGATTGAGGTCGACCAGTTCCACGATATGACGTGCAAGCCGGTCGACGTGGTCGGAGAAATCTGCCTGCTTCTCGATGTGGGTCAGCAGCTTCTTCAATTCGTCCGTGGTCTGATCCCAGTAGGCAAAAAGATTGGCGGGCGCGGCAGCAGCCTGGTGTTGCCCCGGATGCGCGACCAGCAGCGACGACCTGACTTCTTCGACGTCGACAAAGGCGCCGCGCTGCAACAGCGCATCGAGCTGTTCTTCGCTCTCGATGACATGGCCTCTGGAGAGCAGCAGATGGCATTGCTCGTCACGCACATTCCAGGGCAGGGGCGCCCCAAGCTGGACTTTCGATCTCGGCAGTCGCAACAATTTCATGGCGCGGCCCACTTCCTTCGGATCCTGGCCTGCGGTGCAGCGCCAGCTAAAGCCCCCTGATGTGTTCGACCGGATAACCCCCCGGCTTCCCGGGGCGGCTCCCATTATGCGGCTCTCAGGCGGCCGGATCGCCGGCTTTGAGCGACCTTATCCGCACACCTTGCGCGCGATCAGGTCCTTCATGATCTCGTTGGTGCCGCCGTAGATCTTCTGCACGCGCGCATCGGCATAGAGACGGGCAATCGGGTATTCGGCCATGTAGCCGTAGCCGCCGAACAGCTGCAGGCATTCGTCGGTCACCTTGCACTGCTGCTCGGTGGTCCACCACTTGGCCATGTAGGCGGCCTCCACGTCCAGCGTGCCGTCGAGCAGGCGCTGGGTGCAGTCGTTGACGAAGCTGCGCACCACGTGCGCCAGCGTGGCGCACTCGGCCAGCTTGAAGCGGGTGTTCTGGAAGTCCACCACGCGCTGGCCGAAGGCCTTGCGCTGCTGGGTGTAGTCCACTGTCAGCTCCACCGCGCGTTCGATGACGGCCGCCGCCGCCACGGCCAGCAGCATGCGTTCGAAGGGCAGCTGGCTCATCAGGTGGGCAAAACCCTGGCCTTCCACGCCGCCCAGCAGGTTGGCCACCGGGGCGCGTACGCCGTCGAAGAACAGCTCGCAGGTGTCGGAGGCGTGCAGGCCGATCTTCTCCAGGATGTTGACGCGAAAGCCCGGCAGGTTTTCAGTCTCCAGCACGACGAGCGAGACGCCCTTGGCGCCGGCCTCGCCGGTGCGCACCACCACCACCAGCAGGTTGGCGGTATAGCCGTTGGTGATGAAAACCTTGCTGCCGTCGATCACGTAGTCGTCACCCTCGCGGCGCGCGCGCGTGTGCACCGCCTTGAGGTCGGAGCCGGCGCCGGGTTCGGTCATGGCGATGCCGGCAATCAGCTCGCCGCTGGCAAGCCGGGTCAGCCAGCGCTGCTTCTGTTCTTCGGTGCCGTAGTCCAGGATGTAGTGCGCGGCAATGGTGTGCACCGCCACCGTCCCGGGAATCTCGACACGCGCCAGCTCATCGGCCACTACCAGCTGGTAGGCCAGGCTGGCACCGGCGCCGCCATAGGCCTCGGGCAGTTCGGGCAGCAGAAAGCCCATTTCGCCGAACGGGCGCCACACCTCGCGCGGAATGTAGCCTTGCTTGCGCCATTCCGAAAGGTGCGGCAGCAGTTCGGCGTTGATGTAGCGGCGCAGCTGGTCGCGGAAGGCCTCGATGTCGGCATCCATCCACTGGTGGCGGTAAAGCTGCGGCAGCATGGGGATTCCTTCAGACGCGTTCGTACAGGGTGACGACGCAAGCGCCGCCCAGGCCCAGGTTGTGCTGCAGCGCCAGTCGCGCATCGCTTACCTGGCGCGCGCCGGCCTGGCCGCGCAGTTGCTGAACCAGCTCGGTGCACTGCGCCAGCCCGGTGGCGCCCAGCGGGTGGCCTTTGCTCAGCAGGCCGCCGGACGGGTTGGTGACGACCTGGCCGCCGTAGGTGTTGTCGCCATCGAGCACAAACTTTTCTGCACCGCCCAGCGGGCACAGGCCCAGTGCCTCGTAAGTGATGAGTTCGTTCTGGGCGAAGCAGTCGTGCAGCTCCACCACGTCCACGTCCTGCGGGCCGATGCCGGCCTGCGCATAGACCTGCTGCGCGGCATCGCGCGCCATGGAGAAACCCACCACCTCGCGCATGTCCTGCGCTTCGAAGGTGACGGGTTTGTCGGTCGTCATGGCCTGCGCCTTGATGCGCACCGAGCGGTTCAGACCGTGCTGTTGCGCGAAGGCGTCCGAGCAGATCACGGCCGCGGCCGCGCCGCAGGTGGGCGGGCAGGCCATCAGGCGCGTCAGCACGCCGTCCCACAGCATGGGCGAGGCCATCACCTCTTCGGTGCTGACTTCCTTGCGGAACAGCGCCAGCGGGTTGTTGGCTGCATGGCGGCTGGCCTTGGCGCGGATGGCGGCAAAAGTTTCCAGCCTGGTGCCGTACTGCTGCATGTGGGCCAGACCGGCGCCGCCAAAGTAGCGCAGTGCCAGTGGAATCTCGCCATGGCCGACCAGCACGTCGGTGGCTTCGTCAAAACGGTCGAAGGGCGAAGGCCGGTCCTTGAAGACCGCACCCAGTGCGCCCGGGCTCATGTGCTCGAAGCCCAGTGCCAAGACGCAGTCGGCTGCGCCGCTGGCCACCGCCTGCCGGGCCAGGAACAGCGCGGTGGAGCCGGTGGAGCAGTTGTTGTTGACGTTGACCACCGGGATGCCCGTCATGCCCACTTCGTACAGTGCGCGCTGGCCAGCGGTGGAATCGCCGTAGACGTAGCCTACGTAGGCCTGCTGCATGTGCTCGTAACCGATGCCGGCATCTGTCAACGCGGCCTGCGTAGCCTGCGCGGCCATTTGCGGGTAGGGCAGGTTGGCGCCCGGTTTGGTGAAGGGGATCATGCCGACACCGGCAACAAGGACATCGCGGCTCATGGGGAACTCCTGAATTTGTGGGCCATAGCGTAGCGTTTTTTCGTGGCTGTTTCGGCACCTGTGTTGCCTGGGTGACGCTGCTCAAGCCCAGTTGAGCTGGCGTCGGCTTTCGAAGTGCCGCGGCTGGCCGGTCACCGGATCGGTGAAGGCGATGCTGCGCGCCAGCAGCTGCAACGGGCGGCTGTAATCTTCGTCGGTGTGGCCGGGGCCGTGTACCACCTCGGGATAGAACAGGTCACCGACGATGGGGCGACCCAGCGCATGCATGTGCACGCGCAACTGATGGGTGCGGCCGGTCACGGGCGAGAGGCGATAGCGCGCCAAGTCGCCACGGGCTTCCAGTAATGCGATGTGCGTCTCGCTGTTGGGTTCGCCTGGCACTTCACGCTGGCGGAAGAACTGTTCGTCGGGCTCGATTCGGCTCATGTGCACCTGGGGCAGGGGCAGGTCGGGGCGCAGCGGCGCAAGCGCTTCGTAGCTCTTCTCCACCACCTTGTCGCGAAACAGCGCCTGGTAGGCGCCGCGGTCCTGCGGGCGCACGCTGAACAGCACCAGGCCGGCAGTCTCGCGGTCGATGCGATGGATCGGGCTTAAGTGTTCGATGCCGAGCTGGCGCTTGAGCCGCACCAGCAGCGTCTGCTGCACGAAGCGGCCGGTGGGGGTGACCGGCAGGAAGTGCGGCTTGTCGGCCACCAGCAGATGTTCGTCTTGGTAGAGCACGGACGCTTCGAACGGAATCACCGGCTCGGCGCTCAGCTCACGGTAGTAGTAGACGCGCGTCTGCGGCTCAAAAGGCGTTTCGGGTGGCAGTGGCCGGCCGTGCTCGTCGAGCACGCGGCCCTGGGCCATGCGCTGCAGCCACTGGGCCTGCGACACGGCGGGCAGGCGCTGTGCCAGAAAGTCCACCAGGAGCGGCCAGGGCCCGGCCGGCAACGCAACGCAACTGGCGCTCACGCCCTCCAGCATGGGGGGCTTGTGCAGGTGTGGCGGGCGGCTCATGGTGCAAGTGCTGCGCTGGTGCGAGCGATCCCGCGTGTCAGGCGCGTATCAGACGCGTTTAAAAACCAGGTCCCACACGCCGTGGCCCAGGCGCAGGCCGCGCTTCTCGAACTTGGTCAGCGGCCGGTAGTCGGGTTTGGGCGCGTAGCCGTCGGCGCTGTTTTTCAAGAGCGGCTCGGCCTGCAGCACTTCCAGCATCTGCTGGGCGTAGGGTTCCCAGTCGGTGGCGCAGTGCAGGTAGCCGCCGGGTTTCAGGCGCGCGGCCAGCTTGGCCACTAGCAGCGGCTGGATCAGGCGGCGCTTGTGGTGCTTGGTCTTGTGCCAGGGGTCGGGGAAGAAGATGTGGATGCCGTCCAGGCTTTGCAGCGGCAGCATGTGGTCGATGACTTCCACCGCGTCGTGCTGCAGGATGCGGATATTGCTCAGGCCCTGCTCGCCGATGCGCTTGAGCAGGGCGCCCACGCCGGGCTCGTGCACTTCGCAGCAGAGGAAGTTCTTTTCCGGCATCAGCGCCGCGATGTGCGCCGTGGCATCACCCATGCCGAAGCCGATCTCCAGGATCACGGGCCGGTCTTGAGGGTCTTTTTGGCCTGCAGGGCCCGTGGAATCTGCGAAAGCCGCTGCGAAATCGATAGCGCTTGGCGTGTAGGGCAGAACGAAGCGCGGGCCGAATTCCTCGAAAGCCTTGGCCTGGCCGGTGGTGGTGCGGCCGGCACGCTTGACGAAGCTCTTGATGGTCTTGGGGAATTCCACGCCGGGCGGCGGCAGGCGGCGCCGGTCTTTGGGCGCGGCCTCAACAGGGGCCGTTGAATCGTGGGGCAGGGGAGTGGGGGTCGTGTCAGTCACGCCCCGATTTTACCGGCCGCCCCTCGGGTGGCGCTCGCGGCGCCAGGCCACAGCCCATTGCGCCGTGGCAGCCGCCAGCCAGTCGGCCACGCTGGTGGCCTGCACCTGCAGGCCGAGCACCGCGGCGGCGGCGTTGAGTGCGGCCAGCGGCTCGCGTGTGTCCAGCGCCTGGGCGCCGTTCTGTTTGCTCAGCTTTTCGCCGTTGGGGCCGAGCACCAGCGGCGTGTGCAGGTAGACCGGCGTGGACAGTCCCAACGCGCGCTGCAGCAGGATCTGGCGCGCCGTGTTGTCGGCCAGGTCTTCGCCGCGCACGATGCGGGTGATGCCTTGCGCGCCGTCGTCCACCACCACCGCCAGCTGGTAGGCAAAGAGGCCGTCGGCGCGCTTGAGCACGAAGTCACCGACCTCGGCAGCCACATCCTGCGCCTGCGGTCCCAGACGACGGTCAAACCAGTGGAGGTGCTGTGGCGTGCCTTGATTTGCTCCTGATTTGATAGCTGATGGCGCAATGTTTATATGGGCTGTGGCCTGATTTGATGTCAAATCCTGCGCCAGGAGGTCGGTGCGCAGGCGCCAGGCGCGTGCCGTTCGGCCCTGCAGGCCGCCATGTTCGGGTCGGCAGGTGCCGGGGTAGACCAGTTCGCCGTGGCGGGTCTTGGGGCGCCCGAGGCGTTCCAGTTCGAGTTCGATGTCGCGCCGCGTGCAGGCGCAGGGGTAGGCCAGACCGCGCGCTACCAGCTCGTCGAGCGCCTGCTGGTACAGCGCGCTGCGCTGCGACTGGTACAGCGGTGGCGCATCCGGCAGCAGGCCGCAATCGGCCAGTTGTTGCAGGATGATGCGGTCAGCCCCCGGCACGCAGCGCGGCAGGTCCACATCTTCGATCCGCACCAGCCAGCGCCCGTCATGGGCACGGGCATCGAGCCAGCTGGCCAGGGCTGCCACCAGCGAGCCGGCATGCAAGGGGCCGGTGGGCGAGGGGGCGAATCGTCCGACGTACAAATTTTGATCCGTCAAGCCACTTTCAACGCCAGTTCCAGTCCGGAGAGAAAGGCATCTTCCACCCGGTGGCCCAGGCACCAGTCGCCGCAGACGCCGATGTTGGCCTTGGCATCCCACAGATGGCTGCTGCCCAGCGGCTTGGTGGTCTGGGCGTAATGCCAGCGGTGCACGGTGGCAAACGTGGGTTCAGCACGGATGCCGGTGACTTCGGCAAAGGCCTTGAGCAGCTTGTCCTGCACGCGCAGCGGGTTGTCCTCCAGGTGCTCCTGCGACCAGGCCGGGCTGGCCTGCACGGTCCAGCGCTCCAGTGCCTCGCGCTTGGGCTTGCTCGATTCGCGTGCCACCCAGGCGATGCGGTGGTGTGTGCTGCGCGCGGCATTCCATTGCGGCCCGAGCGACGACATGCCGGGTTGCATGGCCTGCGGAAAGGCGGCCAGTAGCGTCCAGCACGGTGCCACCTCGACCTTGTCGATGCGTTGAACCAGCTCCTTGGCCTGCTTCGAGTTCTTCAGCAGCTCATGCGCCTGGGCTGCGGGGATGGCCAGCAGCACGGCATCGAAGCCGGAATAGACTTGGCGCGCATCGTTGGCACCTTCGGTCTGCAGCTGCCAGCGCCTGGCATCGAGTGCGTCGCGCTCGATGCGCATGACGCGGGTTTCCAGTTCCACCCGGCCGGTATCGAGCAGCGGCTGGGCCCAGCGTTTCACCAGGGCATTCATGCCCGGCACCGGCACCCAGTGCGATTCGTGTGTGGGCAGGGCGGCGGCGACCACGCGGCCGAAGGGGTCGAGCACGCGCACGGCATTCGCGCTCCAGGGCCGGCACAGACCGGGCACGGTTTCCAGCGCCTTGGCAAAGCGCGCATCACGCACCGTGAAGTACTGGGTGCCATGGTCGAAACTGCCGAACTCGGTGCTGCGCGTGGCCATGCGGCCGCCCGGACCACGGCTTTTCTCGAACAGCGTCACCCGGTGGCCGGCCTGCACCAGGGTGCGGGCACATGCCACGCCTGCCATGCCGGCGCCGATGACGGCGAAGTGTTGCGATGTGCTCATGGATGGGATCTCCTGCAGTGGTGTGTTCCGGCTTGCACTTTACACGCCCCGGTGCTGCTCCAGCAGCGCGGCGCGGGTGGCGGGACTTTCCAGCTGCTTGAGCCACCACTGCAGCGCACGGCCCTGCCCCCGCGCTGTGGCGCCGCGCCAGGCATAGCTGATGCGCACCACGCGCTGCGGCCGTTCGGTTTTCTTCACCACCAGGCGGCCGGTCTCGATGTAGCTGCGGATCATGCAGGCCGGCAGGAAGCCGCCGCCCAGGCCGCGCAGCTGGGCATCGAGCTTGGCCTGCATGTTGGCCACGGTGAAGACGTCCTGTCCGCCCAGCAGGCCGAAGGTCAGTCCATTGCCACGTTGCACCGAGTCGGCCACCGCTACCGCGCGGTGGTTCAGCAGCAGTTCGTCGGTCAGGGGTTCGGGGGCTGCCGCCAGCGGGTGGTGCGGCGCCACGGCGTAGACGAAACTCATCAAGCCCAGCGGTTTGCCGTGGATGCCGGCGCTGGTGGTGGGCTCCAGTGCCACGCCGATGGCCAGGTCGGCCTGGCCGGCGGTGAGTGCCTCCAGCGTGCCCGACAGCGTTTCCTCGCGCAGCTTCAGGCGCGTCGGGGCACCGAGCGTGAAGAAGCTCTCGCACAGCTCCATCACGGTGGACTTGGAGATGACGCTGTCCACCGCCAGGGTGAGCTGCGACTCCCAGCCGGTGGCCACACGCTTGACGCGGTTGGCCACGGCGTCGATCTCGCCCAGCAGGCGGTTGCCTTCGCGCAGCAATTCGGTGCCGGCCGCGGTGAGCTTGGCCTGGCGCGAACTGCGGTCGTACAGCAGCACATCGAGCGCGTCCTCGATCTGGCGCACGCGGTAGGTCAGGGCACTGGGCACCACGCCGAGCTCGCGCGCGGCGGCGGCAAAGCTGCCGGCGCTCTCGATCGCCTGCAGCATGGCGAGCGCATCCGGCGTCAGGACATCACGGGCAGTTTGCATGGTGGTGTGCTTTCAATTCAAATAATTTGAATCATGCCATCAAACGACATGCATCGCAAAATTGCCGGCGAAGCCTAAAGTTCATTCCATCGCAGACAGACATCTGCCAACCCCAAGGAGTACTCGCCATGCTGACCCTTCGCAAATCACAGGACCGCGGTTATGCCGACCACGGCTGGCTCAAGTCCTTCCACAGTTTTTCCTTTGCCGGTTACTACGACTCGCAATTCATGGGCTGGGGCAACCTGCGTGTCATCAACGAAGACCGCATCGCCCCCGGCACCGGCTTCGGCACCCACGGCCACCGCGACATGGAAATCATCAGCTACGTGCTGTCGGGCGAGCTGGCGCACAAGGACAACATGGGCAACGGCCGCGCCATCCCGCCGGGCGACGTGCAGCGCATGAGCGCCGGCAACGGCGTGCTGCACAGCGAGTTCAACCACGCCCCGAAGGACACCACCCATTTCTTCCAGATCTGGATCGAGCCGAACGTGACCGGCATCCCGGCCAGCTACGAGCAGAAGACCTTTGCCACGCCCGAGAAGCGCGGTGCCCTGCGCCTGGTGGCCTCGCCGGACGGCGCGCAGGGTTCGGTCACGATCCACGCCGATGCGCGGCTGTACGCCGGCCTGTTCGACGGCCAGGAGACGGCAGTGCTGCCCTTGGTGCCCTCGCGCAAAAGTTATGTGCACCTGGTGCGCGGTGAACTGGACGTCAACGGCCAGCGTCTGAGCGGCGGCGACGCCGCCATGCTGACCGACGAGAGCCGGCTCGAACTGAAGGCCGGCAAGGATGCCGAAGTGCTGGTGTTCGATCTCAGCGCCTGATTTTTTTCATTGGTTCACTTACGAAGGAATCCATCATGTTCAACAAGCTGCAGAACCCCCTGTCCCTGGCCGGCCGCCTGCTGCTGGCTGCCTTGTTCATGCCCGCCGGCATGAGCAAGATCACCGGCTTTGCCGGCACCGTGGGCTACATCTCATCGGCCGGCCTGCCGCTGCCCACGGTGGCCGCCGCGGTCGCCATCCTGGTGGAAGTCGGCGGCGGCCTGGCGCTGGTGGCCGGTTTCGGCACGCGTCTGGTGGCGCTCGTCCTGGCGCTGTTCACCCTGGTGGCCAGTTTCTTCTTCCACGCCTACTGGGGTGTGCCGGCGGAGCAGGCCTTTGTGCAGCAACTGCTGTTCTTCAAGAACATCGGTGTGGTCGGCGGTCTGTTCGTGCTGGCCGCGCACGGTGCCGGTGCCTGGAGTCTGGACGCCAAGCGCCAGGCCTGAGCCGACAGTTCCCCAAGCCCTTTTCTGACATGTGAGAAACCCCGGCGTTGGCCGGGGTGGGGCTGGTTTTTCCCAGGTTTTTCATCCACTATTTTTCAACTGGAGTTATGTCATGACAAAAGTCGCCGTTGTTTTTCATTCGGGTTATGGTCACACCCAGCGCATGGCGCAAGCCGTGGCCGAAGGTGCCGGCGCCGAACTGGTCGCCATCGATGCCGAGGGCAACCTGCCCGAGGGTGGCTGGGACACGCTGGCCGCCGCTGATGCCATCATCATGGGCAGCCCGACCTACATGGGCACCGTGAGCTGGCAGTTCAAGAAGTTTGCCGACGCCTCCAGCAAGCCCTGGTACAGCCAGGTCTGGAAAGACAAGGTGATGGCCGGTTTCACCAACAGCGCCACCATGAACGGCGACAAGCTGTCCACGCTGCACTACCTGTTCACCCTGGCCATGCAGCACAGCGGCATCTGGGTCGGTACCGGCATGATGCCGAGCAACGCCAAGGCCGCTCAGCGCAACGACGTGAACTACATTGGTTCGTCCAGCGGCGCCATGGCCACCACGCCGTCGGACGCGTCCGTTGCCGAGATGCTGCCGGGCGATCTGGAAACCGCCAAGCAGTTCGGCCAGCGCGTGGCCGCGGTCGCCGCCAAGTTCCGCGGCTGATACAGTCCGACGCCAGGAGGGCCGTTGCCATGAATCCGTCACTGCAAATGCTTGCGGGCCACCAGAAGGACCTGGGTGGCGGTTTCCTGGTGCGGCGCCTGCTGCCGACGGTGGCCCGCCGCTCGGTCGGGCCCTTCATCTTCTTCGACCACTTCGGTCCGGTGCTCGAAGCACCGGGCGTCAACCACGACGTGCGGCCGCACCCGCACATCGGCCTGGCCACCGTCACCTACCTGTTCGAAGGTGCCATGCTGCACCGTGACAGCATCGGCTCGCTGCAGCTGATCGAACCCGGCGCCATCAACTGGATGACGGCCGGGCGCGGCATCGTGCATTCAGAACGGCGCCCCGAGTCGCTGCGCGACACGTCCTATGTCAACCACGGCTTGCAGCTGTGGGTGGCCTTGCCGCGCGAAGCCGAGGAGGTGGCGCCGTCTTTCGAACACACGCCGGCCGAGGCCATTCCCGAACTGCAGCAGGGTGATGCGACGGTGCGCGTGCTGGTGGGCGAGGCTTTCGGCCAGCGCTCGCCGGTGAGTACGCTCATGCCCACGCTTTACCTCGATGTGCAACTGCCGGCGGGTGGTCGGCTCAAGCTGCCGCCGCTGGCGCCGGAAATGGCGCTCTACGCGGTGCAGGGTGCGCTGCTGATCGACGACCAGCCGGTGCCGCAGCAGCAGATGGCGGTGCTGGGCGCGCAGGCCGTGCGTCTGTCGGCCCATGAGGCCACGCGCCTGGTGGTGGTCGGCGGTGCGCCGCTCGACGGGCCGCGCCACATGTGGTGGAACTTCGTCTCCAGTCGCAAGGAACGCATCGCCCAGGCGGCAGACGACTGGCAGGCGCAGCGCATCGGGCAGGTGGCGGGCGAAACCGAGTTCATCCCGCTGCCCGAGACGCGCTTCCTGCCCTGAGCGCTGAGGCACATGGCGTGCCTCTGGCCGAGGTTCAGGATTTCAGCTGGAAGACGCTGACCATCTCATTGAGACGGCCGGCCTGATCGCGCATGCTGGAAGCCGCGGCGGCGGATTCTTCCACCAGCGCCGAGTTCTGCTGCGTCATCTGGTCCAGCCCGGTGATGGAGTCATTGACCTTGGCAATGCCCGAGGCCTGCTCCACGGTGGCGGCGCTGATCTCGCCGATCAGGTCGGTCACACGCTTCACCTGAGCCACGATCTCGTCCATGGTGCTGCCGGCGTCGCCCACCAGACGTGAGCCAGTGTCGACCTGGGCCACGCTGTCGGAGATCAGGGTCTTGATTTCCTTGGCTGCTTCTGCGCTGCGGCCAGCCAGACTGCGCACTTCACCCGCCACCACGGCAAAGCCGCGGCCCTGTTCGCCGGCACGCGCCGCTTCCACGGCGGCATTGAGGGCCAGGATGTTGGTCTGGAAGGCGATGCCGTCGATCACGCTGATGATGTCGTTGATCTTCTGCGAGGCCTGCTGGATGCCGGCCATGGTGTTGACCACTTCGCCCACCGCATGGCCGCCGCGTGCAGCCACGTCGGATGCGCTGGCCGCCAGTTGCGACGCCTGGCGTGCGTTGTCGGCGCTGTGTTGCACGGTGTGAGTCAGGCTGGCCATGGCGGATGCCGTTTGTTCCAGCGAGCCGGCCTGGGTCTCGGTGCGCGCGCTCAGATCGGCATTGCCCTGGGCGATCTCGGTCGAGGCCGTGGCGATCGATTCAGCCGCGTGCTTGACGTTGCCGATGATGCCCATGAGCGAACGGTCGGCCTGGCGCAGGTCCTGCATCAGATCGGCGAATTCGTCGCGTGTGGTCGGCTCCGGTACGGTGCCGAGTTCACCAGCGGCAATGGCGCGGCCGGCCTGCTTGGCCACCTGCATGGCCCCCGAGATGCCGAGGTACATGCCCATGTAGAGGTAGATGGAGAGCAGCACGCCGACGCCCAGCACGATGCCCAGCACATTGCGCCGGGTGGCCGCGGCACTGGCGCGCTCGACCAGCAGTTCGTCCATCACCTTGCGGTTCTGCTCCACCAGCGCCCAGGCGGCATCAATGGTGGGCTGGGCCGCCTGGCCGACCTGCTGCTGGGTGATCGTGACGCTGTCCTGCGTGGTGAAATTCTTGCGGGTGAAGGCGATGAACTCCTTGGAGCTGTTCTTCAGATCGGTGAAGTTCTTGCTCAGCTTGCTTTCGACATCCGGATTGGCCTTCATGGCCTGCGACAGCATGTTCTGGACGGTGCCGAAGGTGTCGCTCAGGCGCGCCTCGGTCACTTCGTAGAACACCTTGTCATTGGGCTTGATTTCGGTACGCGAGACGTTGAGCGTGGCATAGGCCGCCATGCGCACCGCAATGCCCGCCGTGCTGGGCGTGTTGTTGGCCAGCGGGTAGCCGAGGTAGAACAGGTCCAGATCCGGGTCCAGCGCCATGCGCGACTTGTTGCCCATGTCGCGCATGAAGGCGTACAGGCGGCCGTATTCCGGCGCATGGGCGGCAAAGGCTTTTTGCGGGAAATCGGCGTCCAGCGGCAGGGCTTCAACCTTCTTCTGCAACTCATTCCAGCCGTCGCGCAGGCCCTTGATTTCCTTTGTCATGTCGAACCAGGGGGAGGCCGCCTGGACGCCTTCCTCGATGCGCTTGAGCACCGCTTCGACGGCGCTGGCGTTCTGCTTGAAGCGCTGGCGCACACCCTCATCGCCCGGTGCGGCGGTGATGGTGATGCGCCGGCTTTCGATCAGCACCTTGTTCCACTCCACCAAGTGGGCCATCAGGTCGACGGCGGCTCGCTCCGAGGCGATCATGCTGACGCGTTTTTGCTGCGAGGCCAGCTCTGACACGCCCATGTAGAGCAGCAGGGACAAGGCCACCAGGCCGGACAGGGCAAATTTGAGGCTGAAACGCAATTTGGCCATCAGGGCCGTTGCAGGGCCGAAAAAACGGGTCATGCTTGAAATCTCCGAGATCAGAGGATTGATATTTATGCTTATCTCTACCTGAAATCGACCGATTTGGCCGCAGCTTGAGGGTAATCATGAAATTTAGCTGCCCAGGCGCGGTTGCCCAGCCTCCGTTGGGGTGTGAAAATGAGGGAGATGCCACCAACTGGCAGGTGGGCGCGGGTGGATCAGCGCTGCAGCGCCGCCAGATCGGCGCCCACACCCCTGCGTTCGTCGAACACGAAGCAGTTGCCGTGGTAGTGCGCGCTGCCGGTTTCCTCGAAGTACTTGAGGATGCCGCCTTCGAGCTGGTAGACGTGGTCCAACCCGGCTTCGCGCATGAAGATGGCGGCTTTCTCGCAGCGGATGCCGCCGGTGCAGAAACTCACCACCGTCTTGCCCTGCAGTTCGGCCTGGTGGTCCAGCACCGCCTGCGGGAATTCGGAGAACTTGCTGATGCGCCAGTCGATGGCGTTGTCAAAGGTGCCCTGGTCGACTTCGAAGTCGTTGCGCGTGTCCAGCGTCACCACCGGGCGGCCTTCGTCGTCATGGCCCTGGTCGAGCCAGCGCTTCACGGTGGCCGCCGGCACCGCCGGCGCGCGGCCTTCGGCCGGGCGGATGGCGGGGTGGTTCATGCGGATGATCTCAGGCTTGACCTTGACCAGCATCTTCTTGAAAGGCTGGTGCGCCGACCAGCTTTCCTTCGGCACGATGTCGGCAAAACGCGCATCGGCGTGCAGTTGCGCCACAAAGCTGCGCACCGCCTCGCCCGGGCCGGCCAGAAACAGGTTGATGCCTTCCTCGGCCAGCAGCACCGTGCCTTTGAGGCCCAGGGCCTGCGCGCGCTCCAGCAGCTGCTCACGCAATTGGGCTGCATCGGGCAGCGGGACGAATTTATAGGCGGAAATGTTGAGGATGGCGTTCACTGCCTGATTTTAAAAGACATGTTCTTTTTACTTTTCTCAAGGGTTTGTGCTTTTTCCTGTTGGGGCTTTCCCCCCCCTATCCCCCCACCCCCTGAGCACGCGCTCTGCGCGTGCGGGGCGTTGTGCCCACCATAGGTGCGCAACGGCAGCGCCGTTGCTTAGCACCCCCGCCGGGGCGGAAAGGGGGAGCCTCATTTGGTTTCTGCTCTCCGATCAGGCTTCTACGGCGGCAAGACCACAACGGTGTGCACAAACGTCATGGAGACGGTGGAGCCGTAGAAGTCTGATCGACGCAAAGTAACCAAATGAGGCTCCCCTCTTCCGCCCGGCGGGGCGGGAGAGGGGTGGGGGGAGTGAGTGGGGGGAAATAAACCACGCTGGAAAAAGAAATAAATTGTTCGAATTGCCTGAAAATCAGGCAGCCAGGAAAAGCCGGTTTCCTACAATGACACCATGTTTGCCCACCTGCGTCTCCATACCGAGTTTTCCGTCGTCGACGGCACCAACCGCATCGACGACATCATCAAGGCCGCGGTGGCCGATGGCCAGCCGGCGCTGGCGATCACCGACCTGAACAACCTGTTCGGCGCCATCAAGTTCTACAAGGGGGGACGGAGCAAGGGGCTCAAGCCGATCATCGGCGTGGAGATCCTGCTCGAAGGGCTGGGGCTGGACCCGACGGCGACCTCCCGCATGCTGCTGCTGGTGCAGAACAAGCAGGGTTACCTGAACCTGTCCGAAATCCTGGCGCGCGCCTGGACGCAGAACGTGGTCAAGGCGCAGGCGGTGGTCAAGCTCGACTGGCTGAAGGAATTGAGCGAAGGCCTGATCGCGCTGTCGGGTGCGCAGGCCGGTGTGGTGGGGCAGGCGCTGGTGCAGGGCGACACGGCGCGCGCGCACGAGCTGGCGCTGCAGCTGGGCTCCATCTTCCCGCACCGCTTCTACCTGGAGCTGCAACGCGCCGGCCGTCCCGACGACGAACCCCATGTGGCCGCGGCCGTGCAGCTGGCGGCCACCATGAAGCTGCCGGTGGTGGCCACGCACCCGGTGCAGTTCGCGGCCGAAGACGATTATGAGGCGCACGAGGCCCGCGTCTGCATTTCCGAAGGCGAGATCCTCGGCAACCCGCGCCGCGTGCGCAAGTTCACGCGCGAGCAGTATTTCAAGCGCGCGGCGCAGATGGAGGCGCTGTTCGCGGACCTGCCCAGCGCCGTGGCCAACACGCTGGAAATCGCCAAGCGCTGCAACCTCACCTTGGTGCTGGGCAAGCCACAGCTGCCCAACTTCCCGATCCCCGGCGGCCTGAGCATCGAGGAGTATTTCCGCAAGGTTTCGCTCGAAGGGCTGGAGGAGCGGCTGGCGCACCTGTACCCCGACGCCGCCGTGCGCGACGCCCAGCGCCCGCGCTACCTGGAGCGGCTGGAGTTCGAGATCGGCACCATCCTGAAGATGGGGTTCCCGGGCTACTTCCTGATCGTGGGCGACTTCATCCAGTGGGCCAAGACCCACGGCTGCCCGGTCGGGCCGGGCCGCGGCTCCGGTGCCGGCTCGCTGGTGGCCTATGCGCTGAAGATCACCGACCTCGACCCGCTGCAGTACAACCTGCTGTTCGAGCGTTTCCTGAACCCGGAACGCGTCTCGATGCCTGACTTCGACATCGACTTCTGCCAGGCCAACCGCGACCGCGTGATCGACTACGTGAAGGACAAGTACGGCAAGGACGCGGTGAGCCAGATTGCCACCTACGGCACCATGGCGGCGCGCGCCGCCATCCGCGACGTCGGCCGCGTGCTCGACATGAGCTACACCTTCTGCGACGGCATCAGCAAGCTGATTCCCAACAAGCCAGGCCAGCAGATCACGATTGCCGGTGCCATCGAGGCCGAACCGGTCCTGGCCGAGCGGCTGGAGAAGGAAGACGAGGTCAAGACCCTGATCGCGCTGGCGCAAAAGCTCGAAGGGCTGACACGCAACGTCGGCATGCACGCCGGCGGCGTGCTGATCGCGCCGGGCAAGTTGACCGACTTCTGCCCGCTCTACCAGCAGCCCGGCAGCGACTCGGCCGTGAGCCAGTACGACAAGAACGACGTGGAGGCGGTGGGCCTGGTGAAGTTCGACTTCCTGGGCCTGGCCACGCTGACCATCCTGGAGATCGCGCGCGAGTTCATCATGGCGCGCCACAAGGGGCAGGAGAACTTCGCCTTCGAGAACATCCCGCTGGACGACAAGGCGACCTACCGGCTGTTCCAGGAAGGCAAGACCGAGGCCGTGTTCCAGTTTGAAAGCCGCGGCATGCAGGGCATGCTGCGCGACGCCAAGCCCACGCGGCTGGAAGACCTGATTGCGCTGAACGCCCTGTACCGTCCGGGCCCGATGGACCTGATCCCAAGTTTCGTGGCACGTAAACATGGGCGAGAAGAAGTTGAGTACCCGCACCCGATGGTGGCCGAGATGCTCTCCGAGACCTACGGCATCATGGTCTACCAGGAGCAGGTGATGCAGACCGCGCAGATCCTGGGTGGCTACACGCTTGGCGGCGCCGACATGCTGCGCCGTGCCATGGGCAAGAAGGACGCCGACGAGATGGCCCGGCATCGCCAGATCTTCCGCGACGGCGCGGCCAAGAACAACATCAGCGAGCAGAAGGCGGACGAGATCTTCGACTTGATGGAGAAGTTCGCCGGCTACGGCTTCAACAAGTCGCACGCCGCCGCCTACTCGCTCCTGGCCTATCACACCGGCTGGCTCAAGGTGCACTACACGGCCGAGTTCTTCTGCGCCAACATGACGGTGGAAATGGACGACACCGACAAGCTGAAGGTGCTGTTCGAGGACGCGCTCAAGATGGGCATGACTTTCGAGCCGCCGGACGTGAACCGCGGCAACTACCGTTTCGAGCCGATCTCCGACACCGTCATCCGCTATGGCCTGGGCGCCGTCAAGGGTACCGGCCAGCAGGCCATCGAGGCCATCGTGAAAGCCCGCGAAGAGGGCGGCCCCTTCACCAGCCTGTACGACTTCTGCGTGCGGGTCGATCGCTCGCGCCTGAACAAGCGCACCATCGAAGCGCTGATCAAGGCCGGCGCCTTCGACGCGCTGCAGCTCAACCGCGCCTCGCTCATCGCCTCGATCGACCGCGCCTTCGACTTCGCCAACGCCACCGCCGCCAATGCCAACCAGGGCGGCTTGTTCGACATGATGGGCGACGACAGCCACGGCTCCAGCACACAGGAGCCCGAACTGGTGGAGGCCATGCCCTGGGGCGTGAAGGAACGGCTGACCAACGAGAAGACCGCGGTCGGTTTCTACCTCTCGGGCCATCTGTTCGACGAGGTGACGCTGGAAGTGCGCCGTTTCGTCAAGCGTTCGCTGGACGATCTGATCGACACGCGTGAGCCGCAACTGCTGGCCGGCATCATTTCAGATTTCCGCGTCATCAACGGCCAGCGCGGCAAGCTCGGCCTGTTCAAGCTCGACGACAAGAGCGCCGTGATCGACGCCCGCGTCGACGAGGCGCTGATGAACGCCAACAAGCACCTGTTCAAGGAAGACGAACTCGTCATCGTCATGGGCAAGGTGCAGCCGGACCGCTTCTCCGGCGGCCTGCAGCTCACCGTCAACCAGGTGTGGGACCTGGCGGCGGCGCGCTGCCGCTTCGGCAAGTACCTGCGCGTGGCGGTCAACGGCCGCGCGCCCGACATCCAGCGCCTGGTGGCCGACTTCCCGCCGCGGCGCGAGATGACGGAGCAGGGCGAACTGCTGCGCGGCCTCGGTGTTCGTTTGTCACTGCGGCGCCAGGGGCCGGGTGTTGCTGCCGCGGCGGAACTGCAGCTGGGGGAGGATGCCAAGTTCTTTCCCACCGATGCGGCGCTGGCGGGGTGGATGGCGCAGGCGGATCAGGGGAAGGCCTTGATTGTTTATGAATGAAATGGGGCTTTAGGCCTTGTCGTTCATGCGCGGGTAGCTATTGAATTTATAGCAGTTTGGTTTCTTGGGTGCCCTTGGCAGGGCCGGCGTGTCGGGATGTGCGCCCGACTGCGCAGTAACTTTCTTTTGCTTCGCCAAAAGAAAGTCACCAAAGAAAAGGCGAGCCGGATTCGTCGCCCGGCTGCGCCGGTACGCTGCGTTGCTCGGTTCAAACGGGAGCCGCGCAAACTCGCCCTGCGGGCTCAGACATGCACGGCTCTTGATCCGCTTGCCCCTGCGCTACTCGCCTCCTCATAACGGCGGGGGAAACCGGATACCGAAAACCACAAGGACGCGCCATGGCGCGTCCTTGGATCATTCTGAAAGTGAAGTGGTGCATCGCCTCACTCTACTGTAGTGTTAGGTGGTTTTTGGCAATTCATTTTTTGCTATGGCAATCATCTTTGGAAGATACTCATCAATAATTTTTCTTATTTCTATTGCTTCATGAAAACGCCATTCGCCCATTTCTCTTTCGTCGTTTCGGTCGCCTAGACTTTCTTCATTAACTGCGAAGATGACTTGGTTAATTGCAGAGTTTGCCTCGTGTAGTGCGCTATGAAATGCATCTGTAAAAATTAGCGCCCCTATCTTTGAGTACCTTTGAATTTCTCGAAGCGCTTCATCTTGATTGGCTTCTACCGAGTTGGACGGTTCGCAGCAATGCTCTGAACGCACTTTATCGGCCCAGTATTGAAGCTCTTCAAGAGCTTGGATGACTTTGTTGTACGCGCTACGCTTTTCATCCCAATGTTTTTCTTTTTTAGATTTTTTGAGCGCAAGAGTTGTGGCTGCGTACGCTGAAATGAGGCCAACAATTATTGGTGCGGCTATTTTTGCGATTTCCAGCCAGTCGAGCACCTTTGTGCAAGCGTTCAATGTTTGAGGATCGGTGATTGGCATGAGCAAAGCCTAACGTAATTTAGATCGCAAAAGTGCGAAATAACATGGCTTGATGTGCATGCTGAGTGTCCCCCCTTGGTGCGTCTAAGTGCCTGTTTTATAGCAACTGTTTCCCTGTTCGTCTATCTACGAAGAGCAAGTGGCAGGGTGAACATCCCGACACCCAACGCGCCGCCGGAGCGGAGCCCGACAGATAAGCATCCGGGATAATTCACCCCTATGAATCTCCGTCGCCAATGCCAACAACTGCTCGCCATCACCGACCCGGTGGCCAAGGCGCGCGCAGTCACGGCGCTGGACCGCAATGGCCCGATCGACACCGAGGAACAGATCGAGCCGATCGACGGCATCCCGGGCCGCGGCGAGCGGCCGCCGCTGGTGCCGCATACCAGCATCAAGACGGGTTCGCTGGCCACACCGCGCGGCCATGCGGCGCTGGTTCATTCCATCGTGCACATCGAGAAGAACGCCATCGATCTGGCGCTCGACATCTGCTGGCGTTTTGCCGGGATGCCGGAGGCCTTCTATCGCGACTGGTTGCAGGTGGCGTTCGAGGAGGCCTACCACTTCACGCTGCTGCGCGACCATCTGCTGACGCTGGGCTTCGACTATGGCGACTTCCCGGCGCACGATGGCCTGTGGTCCATGGCCGAGCGCACCCAGGGCGATATCCTGGCGCGCGTGGCGCTGGTGCCGCGCACGCTGGAGGCGCGCGGGCTGGACGCTTCGCCGGCCGTGAAGACCAAGCTGGTGTCGATTGGCGACCACAAGGCGGGGGAGATTCTGGACATCATCCTGCGCGACGAGATCGGCCATGTGGCCATTGGCAACCGCTGGTACGGCTGGTTGTGTGCGCAGCGCGGGCTCGATCCGGTCCAGACCTATCGGGAACTGACGGTGACGTATGAAGCGCCGAAACTCAAAGGTCCCTTCAATCTGATGGCCCGCCGTGCCGCCGGCTTTCGCGACGAGGAACTGGCCGCGCTGGCACAGGGTTAAAGCGCCGTCTTTACAATGCTCTGCAGATTGAGCAAGGGAATTCCAAATGGCAATTTATGAACTCGACGGCCAGGCGCCGGAGCTGGCGCAAGGCGTCTGGGTCGCCGACAGCGCCCAGGTGATCGGCAAGGTCACGCTGGAAGAAAACGTGAGCGTGTGGTTCGGCACCGTCATCCGCGGCGATTCGGAGCACATCCATATCGGGCGCGGCTCCAACATCCAGGACGCCAGCGTGCTGCATGCGGACGCCGGTGTGCCGCTGACGCTGGGCGAGAACGTGTCGGTCGGTCACCAGGTCATGCTGCACGGCTGCACCGTGGGCGACGGCTCGCTGATCGGCATCGGCGCCGTGGTGCTGAACCACGCCAAGATCGGCAAGAACTGCCTGGTGGGTGCCGGTGCGCTGGTGACCGAGGGCAAGGAGTTCCCGGATGGTTCCATGATCCTGGGCAGCCCGGCCAAGGCCGTCAAGCAGCTGTCGCCCGAGCAGATCGCCGGCCTGCAGCGCATTGCCGAGCACTATGTCGAGAACGCGGAACATTTCCGTACCGGGCTGAAGAAGATCGGCTGAACCGGGCGAGCTGCCCATTGAGAACCACGCGACGTGTCTGAACTCCACAAATTTCTTTTCGAAGGTCTGCCGGTGCGCGGCATGATCGTGCGCCTGACCGATGCCTGGACCGAGATCCTGCGCCGGCGCGCCGGCAGCAACACCGGTGCCTACCCGCTGCCGGTGCAATCCTTGCTGGGTGAGATGGCGGCGGCCGGCGTGCTGATGCAGTCCAACATCAAGTTCCACGGCGCGCTGATCCTGCAGGTCTTCGGCGACGGGCCGGTCAAGCTGGCGGTGGCAGAGATCCAGTCGGACCTGAGCCTGCGCGCCACCGCCACCCTCAAGGGCGAGGTGCCGGCCGAGGCCGGGCTGAGCGCCATGCTCAATGTGCACGGCCAGGGGCGCTGTGCCATCACGCTCGACCCGAAGGACCGCCTGCCGGGCCAGCAGCCCTACCAGGGCGTGGTACCGCTGGTTGATGCGCAGAACAACAAGTTGAATACCCTGTCGGCTGCGCTGCAGCACTACATGCGCCAGAGCGAGCAGCTGGAGACCACGCTGGTGCTGGCGGCGGACGACAAGGTGGCGGCCGGTCTCCTGATCCAGCGCCTGCCGGTGGAGGGCATGGCCAACCTCGCGGGCCAGCAGCCGGGCGAGGCCGAGCTGTTCGAGGCGGAGCTGTACGAGCACTACAACCGCATCGCCACGCTGGCAGCCAGCCTCAAGCGCGAGGAGTTGCTGACGCTGGATGTCGAGACCATTCTGCGTCGCCTGTTCTGGGAAGAGAAGCTGCAGCGCTTCGAACCCATGGCCGGCGAGACAGCGCCGCGTTTTGCCTGCACCTGCAGCCGCGACCGCGTGGCACGCATGATCCAGGGCCTGGGCGAGATCGAGGCCAAGGAAATCCTGGCCGAGCGCGGTGTGATCATGGTCGACTGCGAGTTCTGCGGTGCCAATTACCGCTTCGACGCCATCGACGCGGCGCAGCTGTTCACGACGCCGGGCGCCCAGCCGCCTTCAAGCCCTTCAATCCAGTAAAGAGCCGGAATTCACAGTCCGGGTCGGCGCACTTCTCGCACAGGCCAGTCCAGCGCGGTGCGGGTCCATCCTCCGGGGTGATGAGCCGCAGCGCCTGCGCCAGGCGCTGTGCGCCTTGTCCATAGACCACGCCGTAGGCCAGGCCGGCCTGCTGTAGCGCGGCGCGCAGGGCGCTGTCGGTCTCTTGCTGGGTGGGGGTGATGCCGGGCAGGTCGAGGCCGGTGAGCAGGATCCGGTCGACACGGCTCGACGGCAGTGTGGCGATGGGCGGGTTGTCGCTGATCTGCAGCTCGGGCCGATGCTGCTGCAGCGCTTGCGCCAGCCAGGTCTTGCCGCTGCCGGGGGCGCCGAGGATGGCGATTTTCATGTCCACGCGGGGACCGGGTTCACTTGGCGATCTGGATGTAGATCTCGTTGGGCTTGACCATGCCCAGCTCCAGCCTGGCTTTTTCTTCCACCATCTCCAGGCCTTCCTTGAGGTCGCGCACCTCGGCGGCCAGCCGGTCGTTGGCCAGCTGGGCCTGCGCGTTCTTCTGCTTCTGTGCTGCGAGTTCGGTCGCCATGTTCGCCACGCTGGGCACGCTGCCCCGGCCAAACCACAGCTGCGCGTGCAGGATCACGAGCAGAGTGATGAGAATGGCCGGGACGAGACGTGAACCCATATCGCTGCTATGCCCTTACGGTCGAGATCGAGGGGAGCCCGAATGACCGCGGGACACCGCAGAACCGGCTTTGCCGGGCTGCTGGTGTCGCCCCCTTGAGGGGGAGGAGCGTCGCGACTCGGGGGTTTCGCCGCCGGGCCGCCCCAAGGCGAAACGCGGCCCCCTCGGGGGGCAGGGAGTCACACGCAGTGGACGACCGTGGGGGCAACATTCACTTCAAGTTGTAAAAGGCTGAACGGCCCGGGTAGACGGCGATCTCGCCCAGGTCTTCCTCGATGCGCAGCAGCTGGTTGTACTTGGCGATGCGGTCGGAGCGGCTCATGGAGCCGGTCTTGATCTGGCCGGCGTTGGTGCCGACGGCGATGTCGGCGATGGTGCTGTCTTCGGTCTCACCCGAGCGGTGGCTGATGACGGCGGTGTAGCCGGCGCGCTTGGCCATCTCGATGGCGGCGAAGGTCTCGGTCAGGGTGCCGATCTGGTTGATCTTGATCAGGATCGAGTTGGCGATGCCCTTGTCGATGCCTTCCTTCAGGATCTTGGTGTTGGTGACGAACAGGTCGTCGCCCACGATCTGCACCTTCTTGCCCAGGCGCTCGGTCAGGATCTTCCAGCCGTCCCAGTCGCCTTCGGCCATGCCGTCTTCGATGCTGATGATCGGGTACTTGTCGCACCAGGTGGCCAGGATGTCGGTCCACTCGGTGGCGGAGAGCGTCAGGCCTTCGCCTTCGAGGTGGTACTTGCCGTCCTTGTAGAACTCGCTGGCAGCGCAGTCCAGGCCGAGGGCGATCTGCTCGCCGGCGGTGTAGCCGGCCTTGTCGATGGCTTCCAGGATCAGCAGGATGGCGGCCTCGTGGTTGGCCACGCTGGGGGCAAAGCCGCCTTCGTCGCCCACCGCCGTGCTCATGCCGCGGTCGTGCAGGATCTTCTTCAGGGCGTGGAACACCTCGGCGCCGTAGCGCACGGCTTCGCGGAAGTTGGGGGCGCCCACCGGCAGGATCATGAACTCCTGCAGGTCGAGGTTGTTGTTGGCGTGCGCGCCGCCGTTGATGACGTTCATCATCGGCACCGGCATCTGCACGCTGCCCATGCCGCCGAAGTAGCGGTACAGGGGCAGGCCAGCTTCTTCCGCCGCGGCGCGGGCCACGGCCATGGAGACGGCCAGCATGGCGTTGGCGCCCAGGCGCGACTTGTTGTCGGTGCCGTCGAGGTCGATCAGCGTCTTGTCCAGAAAGGCCTGCTCGGAGGCGTCCAGGCCCAGCACGGCCTCGGAGATTTCGGTGTTGATGTGTTCCACCGCCTTGAGCACGCCCTTGCCCAGGTAGCGGCTCTTGTCGCCGTCGCGCAGCTCGATCGCTTCGCGCGAACCGGTGGAGGCGCCGGACGGCACCGCCGCGCGGCCCATGGTGCCGCTCTCCAGCAGCACATCGCATTCAACGGTGGGGTTGCCGCGCGAGTCCAGAACTTCGCGGCCGACGATATCAACAATAGCGCTCATGCTTACCTTTCGATTTCGATAGTGATATTCAAACGATGGGGGCGGCCACGCCCTCCACCAGAATCATGTTGAAGAATTGGGTGGCACCGGCCCGCTTGGCGCGCGCCTGGCGGTACAGCTCGCCGTCATAAAAGGCCTTGGCCTGCTCGAAGCTGGGGAAGCGCAGCATCGCCACGCGCGCCGGCTGCCAGTTGCCTTCCATCACCTCGAAACGGCCGCCGCGCACCAGGTATTCGCCGCCGGCCGCCGCCACGGCCGCCGGTGCCGCCGCCATGTACTGCTTGTACTGCTCCATGTCGGTGATCTGCATGTCGACGATGATGTAGGCGGGTGTCATGGTGCGTGCGGTGGGCGATTCAGTTGAAGCTGTTTTCGAGGAAACCGTTTTTCTTGGTGACCTGATCCAGCGCCACCAGCGTTTCCAGCAGCGCCTTCATGTGCTTGAGCGGCACCGCGTTGGGGCCGTCGCTCAAGGCCTTGGCCGGATCGGGATGGGTTTCCATGAACAGGCCCGACACGCCTACTGCCACGGCCGCGCGCGCCAGCACCGGCACGAACTCGCGCTGGCCGCCACTGCTGGTGCCCTGGCCGCCCGGCAGCTGCACCGAGTGGGTGGCGTCGAACACCACCGGGGCGCCGGTCTCGCGCATGATGGCCAGCGAACGCATGTCGCTCACCAGGTTGTTGTAGCCGAAGCTGGCGCCGCGTTCGCAGGCCATGAAGTTGTCCTCGTTCAGGCCTTTTTCGCGCGCGGCGGCACGGGCCTTGTCGATGACGTTTTTCATGTCGCCGGGGGCCAGGAACTGGCCCTTCTTGATGTTGACCGGCTTGCCGGCTTGCGCCACGGCATGGATGAAATCGGTCTGGCGGCACAGGAAAGCCGGCGTCTGCAGCACGTCCACCACGCTGGCCACCTGGGCGATCTGGGCCTCGTCGTGTACATCGGTCAGCACCGGCACGCCCAGCTCGCGCTTGACCTTGGCCAGGATATCCAGCCCCTTGTCGATGCCCGGGCCGCGGAAACTGGTGCCAGACGAGCGGTTGGCCTTGTCGAAGCTGCTCTTGAAGATGAAGGGGATGCCCAGCGCGGACGTGATGTCCTTGAGCTGGCCGGCCACGTCCATCTGCAGCTGCTCGGACTCGATGACACAGGGGCCGGCAATCAGGAAAAAGCGGTGCTGCAGACCGACGTCGAAGCCACAAAGTTTCATATCAGGCCACGACCTTCAGGTTCTTGCCAGCAGCCTGGTGGTCCAGCGCGGCCTTGATGAAGGCGTTGAACAGCGGGTGGCCGTCCCAGGGCGTGGACTTGAATTCCGGGTGGAACTGCACGCCGACGAACCAGGGGTGGGCGCTTTGCGGCAGTTCGACGATTTCCGTCAGGTGCTCGCGCTGCGTCAGGGCCGAGATCACCAGGCCGGACTTGCGCAGGGTGTCAAGGTAGTTGACGTTGGCCTCGTAGCGATGGCGGTGGCGCTCGGTCACTACGTCGCCGTAGATCTTGTGCGCCAGCGTGCCCTTGGCCACGTCGGAGCTTTGCGCGCCCAGGCGCATGGTGCCGCCGAGATCCGAGTTTTCGTCGCGCGTCTTGATGCTGCCGTCGGCGTCCTTCCATTCGGTGATCAGGGCGATCACCGGGTTGGGGCTGCCGGGCTCGAACTCGGTGCTGTTGGCGTCCTTCAGGCCGGCCACGTGGCGGGCGAATTCGATCGTGGCCACCTGCATGCCGAGGCAGATGCCCAGGTAGGGCACCTTGTTCTCGCGGGCGAAGCGCGCGGTGTTGATCTTGCCTTCGATGCCGCGTTTGCCGAAGCCGCCCGGCACCAGGATGGCGTCGAACTTGGCCAGGCGCGAGACGGTGTCGTCGGTGATGGTTTCCGAGTCGACGTGCTCGATCTTGACGCGCACATGGTTTTTCATGCCGGCGTGGCGCAGGGCTTCGTTGACCGACTTGTAGCTGTCGGAGAGGTCGACGTACTTGCCAACCATGGCAATGGTGACCTCGCCCTGCGGGTGCTCGGTCTCGTAGACCAGGTCGTCCCAGCGCTTGAGGTTGGCTGGCGGCGTGTTCAGGCGCAGCTTGTCGCAGATCAGGCCGTCCAGGCCCTGCTCGTGCAGCACGCGCGGCACCTTGTAGATGGTGTCGACGTCGGGCATGGAGATCACACCCCACTGCGCGACATTGGTGAAGAGCGAGATCTTGTCGCGTTCGTCGTCGGGGATGGCACGGTCGGCACGGCACAGCAGGGCGTCGGGCTGGATGCCGATCTCGCGCAACTTCTGCACCGTGTGCTGGGTCGGCTTGGTCTTGAGCTCGCCAGCGGCGGCGATCCACGGCACGTAGGTCAGGTGCACGAAGGCGGCGTTGTTCGGCCCCAGGCGCAGGCTGAGCTGGCGCACGGCTTCGAGGAAGGGCAGGGACTCGATGTCGCCCACGGTGCCGCCGATTTCGACGATGGCCACATCAACCGCGTCCGGCGTGTCGAAGCCGGCGCCGCGCTTGACGAATTCCTGGATCTCGTTGGTGACGTGCGGGATGACCTGCACCGTCTTGCCGAGGTAGTCGCCGCGGCGCTCCTTCTCGAGCACGCTCTTGTAGATCTGGCCGGTGGTGAAGTTGTTGGCCTTTTTCATGCGCGTTTCGATGAAACGCTCGTAGTGGCCGAGGTCGAGGTCGGTTTCTGCGCCGTCGTCGGTGACGAACACCTCGCCGTGCTGGAAGGGCGACATGGTGCCCGGATCGACGTTGAGATAGGGATCGAGCTTGATCAGAGTGACTTTGAGGCCCCGCGATTCCAGAATCGCAGCGAGGGAGGCTGAGGCGATTCCCTTGCCAAGGGAGGACACCACACCGCCGGTGACGAAGACAAATTTGGTCATGTCAAGGGAGCTTCGAATGCTCAGGGAGGTGGTAAAGCGAGATTATAGGCTTGCGGCCATGACGGTCGGCTTGCAAGGGGAATGAAATATGGCCGGCGTCGCCCCAAAGACACGGGGGCATGGGGCCTCTGCTACATTCCGGAGCCATGAACGACCTTGCTGGAAAACACATCGTCCTGGGGCTCACGGGCGGCATCGCCTGCTACAAGGCGGCCGAGCTGTGCCGCGCCCTGGTCAAGGAAGGCGCCACCGTGCAGGTGGTGATGACCGAGGCCGCCGAGCAGTTCATCACGCCGGTGACGATGCAGGCCCTGAGTAACCGGCCGGTCTACGGTTCGCAGTGGGATGCGCGCGAGGCCAACAACATGGCGCACATCAACCTCAGCCGCGAAGCCGATGCCATCCTGATCGCGCCCTGCAGTGCCGATTTCATGGCCAAGCTGCTGCATGGCCGGGCCGACGAGCTGCTGAGCCTGATGTGCCTGGCGCGGCCGATGGCCGAAGTGCCGCTGCTGATCGCGCCCGCCATGAACCGCGAGATGTGGGCCCACCCGGCGACCCAGCGCAATGTGGCGCAACTCAAGGCCGACGGCGCCCATGTGTTCGATGTCGGCACCGGCGAGCAGGCCTGCGGTGAAACCGGCGACGGCCGCATGCTGGAGCCGGACGAGTTGCTGGAGGAGGTGATTGCCTTCTTTGCGCCGAAGTCGCTGCTCGGCCAGCGCGTGCTGGTGACGGCCGGCCCGACCTATGAAGCCATCGACCCGGTGCGCGGTGTCACCAACCTGTCCAGCGGCAAGATGGGTTTTGCCATTGCGCGCGCGGCGCGCGAAGCCGGTGCCGAGGTCACGCTGGTGGCCGGGCCGGTGCACCTGGCCACGCCGCGCGGCGTCCGGCGCATCGATGTGAAATCAGCACAAAATATGCAGAAGGCCGTGATGGATCATGCGCCGGACGCTACTGTTTTTATAGCAACTGCGGCAGTGGCGGACTGGCGTCCGGCCAGTGCGGCCGAGCAGAAGATCAAGAAGGACGGCTCCGGCCAGCCGCCCGCGCTGGCCTTTGTCGAAAACCCCGACATCCTGGCCGCGGTGGCGCAGGGCGAACGTGCCAAGAGCGGGGCGCTGTACTGCGTCGGTTTCGCCGCCGAGAGCCACGACCTGCTGGCCAACGCCCAGGCCAAGCGCGCGCGCAAGGGTGTGCCGCTGCTGGTGGGCAACATCGGTCCGGCCACCTTCGGCCAGGACGACAATGCCCTGCTGCTGGTCGATGCCCAGGGTGCGACCGAACTGCCGCGCGCCAGCAAACTCACACTGGCACGCCAGTTGGTGGCCGAGATTGCGCGCCGTCTGGGCCAGGCGGCCTGATTCAAGATTCCCCTTATTCCCAAGCTCATGAAACTCGACGTCAAGATTCTCGATCCGCGCCTGGCGGATCAATTGCCCACCTATGCCACCCCCGGCAGCGCCGGCCTGGACCTGCGCGCCTGCCTGGACGAGCCGCTGATGCTCTTGCCCAATGCCTGGCAACTGGTGCCCACCGGCATGGCCATCCATCTGGCGGACCCTGGCTATGCGGCGCTGATCCTGCCGCGCTCCGGCTTGGGCCACAAGCACGGCATCGTGCTGGGCAATCTGGTCGGCCTGATCGACAGCGACTACCAGGGCCAGCTGATGGTGAGCGCCTGGAACCGCAGCGACGTCGCCTTCACCATCGAGCCGATGGAGCGCATCGCGCAGCTGGTCATCGTGCCGGTGGTGCAGGCGCAGTTCAACGTGGTGAACGAATTCGCCGCCGCCACCGAGCGCGGCGCCGGTGGCTACGGTTCGACGGGGGAGAGTTAACCCCCTGTTGGGGCTCACTGCGTGTAGCCCCCTCTCCCCCAAGGGGGACAACCCCAGCGGCCCGGCGAAGCCGGTTCCGCGGGGTTTCCCGCTTTGGGGCATTGGTAGGGAGCCGGATGTGAGTTAGTGCAGGTGGTCGCTGCCCGGGCCTTCTTCGTGCAGCGGGGCAATGCGGAAGAAGCCGGTGCCGGCCGAACCTTGGCCGACTTCCTCTTCTGTCGCCTCACGCACGCCTTCGACCTTGATCGTCAGGCGCAGGGCGATGCCGGCCAGCGGGTGGTTGCCGTCGAGCACCACGTGCTCGGGGTAGAGCTCGGTCACGGTGTAGAGAACGTCCTTGGGCGCGTCCGGGTTGCAGCCGGGCGGCAGGGCCGAACCTTCGATGGTCAGGCCCTCTTCCAGTTCGGGCGGAAACAGCTGGCGGGATTCGAGGAACACAAGCTGCTCCTTGTAGTCGCCGAAAGCTTCTTCCGGTTCCAGTTGCAGGGCGACCGTGGCACCCACGCCGTGGCCTTGCAGGGCCTCTTCGATTTTTTTGAACAGGTCATGCCCCCCGATCAGGAACTCGACCGGTTCGTCGAGCACATCGAGTTCCTCGCCCAGGGTGTCCTGAAGCTTCCAGGTCAGGGCGACCACACATTGCTGATTGATTTCCATAAGGCAGAATTGTCGCAGTTCGGCGTATCGTTTGCCGACACAGACTGGAAATACCGATGGATGTCACCCAACCCCTGCCCTTGCTGGGAGGCCTGAGCCCCGAAGCCTTCATGAAGCGTTACTGGCACAAGAAACCGCTGCTGGTGCGTCAGGCCATTCCCGGTTTCAAGCCCTTGCTGGCGCGCGCGGCGCTGTTCGAGCTGGCAGCGCAGGATGGTGTTGAATCCCGCTTGGTTGCCTTGGAGCGCAAGCGTGGCAAGCAGGCTTGGCGCCTGCGCCACGGGCCCTTCGCACGCCGCGACCTGCCAGCACTCAAGACCCCGGATTGGACGTTGCTGGTGCAAGGCGTTGACCTGCATGTCGATGCTGCGCACGCGCTGATGAACCAGTTCCGCTTCGTGCCGGATGCACGGCTGGACGACCTGATGATCAGCTACGCCACCGAAGGCGGTGGCGTCGGGCCGCACTATGACAGCTACGACGTGTTCCTGCTGCAGGCGCAGGGGCGCCGACGCTGGCGTATCGGCCGGCGCTACGACACGACGTTGCGCGACGATGTGCCGGTCAAGATACTGGCCAATTTCGTGCCGGAGCAGGAGTTCGTGCTGGAGCCCGGCGACATGCTGTATCTGCCGCACCGTTATGCGCATGACGGGATCGCGGAGGGCGGCGAGTGCATGACCTACTCCGTCGGCTTCCGCTCGCCGGCGAGTGGCGAACTGGCGCAGGAGCTGCTGCAGCGCCTGGCCGAGGATGCGGCTGAGGAGGGTGGCGACGAACGCTACCACGACCCCATGCAGGCGGCCGTCAAGAGCCCCGGGGCGATTCCTGCGGCCTTGCAGGACTTTGCGCGCGAGGCCTTGCAGGCTGCGCTCAAGGATCCACAGGCGCTGGCGCGCGCGCTGGGCGAGCACCTGAGCGAACCGAAGTCCAGCGTCTGGTTCGAGCCGGGCGAGGCCGGTACCCTGGAGGCAGGTGTGGTGCTGGACCGGCGCACGCGCATGATGTACGACGACCGTCACATCTTCATCAACGGCGAGAGCTACCGGGGCGGGGGACGCGATGCGACGCTGATGCGCCGGCTGGCCGACCAGCGCCGGCTGGAAGCGAAGGAACTGGCACGGGCCAGCGAGGCGGCGCGGGAACTGCTGCAGTCCTGGTGCGAAACGGGGTGGGCTCATGGGCTCTGATGCCAGCCAGGGTGTGCCGGGGGCCTTGCCCACGGGCCGCTTGGCCGGGCGCGAGGCTTTTGCGCAAACCGTGCGCGATGCCCTGGCCTGTGCGGCCCGTGAGGGCTGGCGCGAGATCATCCTCAGCGATCCGACCTTCGCCGACTGGCCGCTGTACGAGCGGGCCGTGGTGGAGTCATTGCAGGCGTGGGCGCGCAGCGGCCGTCACCTGCTCATGCTGGCTACCCGCTTCGACGAGGTGCAGCGCCATCAGCCCCGCTTCGTTGCCTGGCGGCAGGCCTGGGATCACATCATCGAATGCCGCCAGTGCCGAGATGCGGATCCGCTGGATTTCCCGAGTGCGCTCTGGAGTCCGGCCTGGGTGATGCAGCGGCATGACCTGGTGCGCAGTGTTTTTGTTTGCGATACCGATGCAGCTCGGCGTCTGGCGCTGCGCCAGACACTGGAGGAGTGGCGGCGCAGCGGTTCACCGGGTTTCCCGGCCTCGACCTTGGGGCTTTAGGGCCTGTTCATGCTAATTGCTCTTCAGAAACTGGTATGAACAGGCTCTAGCAGAGGGATTTCACGTAAGGGATTCTCAGGATGGTAATTTCCCTCATATAATTCGCGGCTGAGTGAAATGAGCTCGAGCCGTTTCACTCGGTCGATGCAGTTTGCTGCATTGGCAATTTCCGGAAATTGTTTTTTAACCAACTAGGTAATCAAAATGAACAAATCCCTCGTTCTGGCAGCTGTGATCGCTGCCGCCGCTCTGGCTGCTTGTGGCAAAAAAGAAGAGCCGGCTCCTGCCGCTGCTCCCGCTCCGGCTGCTGCCCCGGCTCCGGCTGCTGCTCCCGCTGCCGCTCCGGCTGCTGACGCTGCTGCTCCGGCCGCCGCTCCGGCTGCTGCCCCGGCTGCTCCCGCTGCCGAACCCGAGAAGAAGTAATTCTTCCGCGCAAGCAAAAAAAGCCACTCGCAAGGGTGGCTTTTTTTATGCCTGCTGCGCCTGCGAGTCACAGGCGCAGCAGCTTGGTTTACGGTTTATTTGAGGTCGTCGGCGATTACCTTGACAATGCGCTGGGCATTCTCCGAGGGTTCGGGGGTACCGCTGGCATTCAGCACCGAGACGGTGGTGGTGGCACCTTCGCTTTGCAGGGTAATGCGGTATTTCTGCGGGGCCTTGTCCTTGGGCTTGCTACTGAACAGGTTGCTGAAGAAACCGGGCTCGCTCTTGTCGGCATTCGGTTCGACATAACGCACGAAGTAGGTACCTTGGCTGCGGTCGCGGTCTTCCACGGTGAAGCCGGTGCGGTCCAGCGTCAGGCCGACCCGGCGCCAGGCCCGGTCGAAGCCTTCATCGATCTGCACCACCGGCTGGCCGTTGACGGTCGCCATGCGGGAGGTGAATCTGGGTGCATCGGCTGCCACCAGGGCCTTGGACTGCTCCTGGCTGACACCGAGCCTGACCATCAGGCGGCGCAGGAATTCAGTTTCGAGTTCCGGGTCGGCCGGGCGCGGCTGCCAGCGGGTGTCGTCGCTCCGTTCCTGCGTGAAGGTCTCCACCATGCCGCGATGGCTGATGTAGATTTCGGTGCCGCCGGCCGAATTGCGCTCCAGGCGGGTGCGGAACTTGTCGCGCTCGCCGGTGGAATACAGCGAGTCCAGGAACTTGCCCAGCGCGTTGCGCAGGAAGTCGTCCGGTATCTTGGCCCGGTTTTCGGCCCAGTCGGTTTCCATGATGCCCAGATCCTTCTGATCCATGGTGAGCAGGAAGCCGCTGTTTTGCCAGAAGTCCTTGACTTCATCCCAGAGTTTTTCAGGCGGACGGTTCACCACCAGCCAGCGCTGGCTGCCGCTACGCTCAATACGGACGTCGCCGATGGCGATCGGGGCGGTGGTGGCGCTTGCCTGACTGGTTTGCCCTGCCTGGTAGCCTGAGGCCGTGACGGCGACACCCGGCACCACATACCGGGTGTCGCGCGACAACTGGCTCAGGTCGGGTGGCACTTCGAGAGTGGGGGCTCTGGTCTTGCTGGCAGTTTTGTAGTCCACCTTGTCGCTTTCCAAGGTCGAGCAGGCCGTCAGCGCCAGGGACAGACCCACCAGCGCCAGTTTGGAAGAATGATTCACCAGATAGTCCTCAGGGGTCAGGGGTTGAGTCAAAGCAGGCCGCTGGCGCGCAGGGCGCCTTCGACCACAGCCCGGTTGGGTTCGGTCAGCGGTGTCATGGGCAGGCGCAGGGTGCCGCCGCACAGGCCCATGCGCTGCATGGCCCATTTCACGGGGATCGGGTTCGGTTCGACAAACAGCTGCTTGTGCACCGGCATCAGCTTGAACTGGATTTCCATGGCGCGCTTGACATCGCCGGCCATGGCGGCAACGCACAGTTCGTGCATCAGGCGCGGCGCCACATTGGCCGTCACGCTGATGTTGCCGTGGCCGCCGCACAGCATCAGGGCCACGGCGGTCGGGTCGTCGCCGGAATAGATGGAGAAGCCCTTGGGCGCTTCGCGGATCAGCCACTGGGCGCGCTCGATGTTGCCGGTGGCCTCCTTGATGGCGACGATGCCCGGCACCTGGGCCAGGCGCAGCACGGTGTCGTGCGCCATATCGGCCACGCTGCGGCCCGGCACGTTGTACAGCACCATGGGCAGGTCGCCGACGGCTTCAGCGATGGCCTTGAAATGCTGGTACTGACCTTCCTGCGTCGGCTTGTTGTAGTAAGGCACGACCTGCAGCTGGCAGTCGGCGCCGACCTTCTTCGCAAAGCGGGCCAGTTCGATGGCCTCGGCAGTGGAGTTGGCGCCGCAGCCGGCCATGATCGGCACCCGGCCCTTGGCCTGCTCCACCGAGACGCGGATGATTTCGCAGTGTTCGTCCACATTGACCGTGGGCGATTCGCCGGTGGTGCCGACCACGCCGATGCAGTCGGTGCCTTCGGCAATGTGCCAGTCAATCAGCTTTCGCAAGGTGGGGTAGTCGACGCTACCGTCCTCGTGCAAAGGGGTGACGAGGGCCACGATGCTGCCAGTGATTGGGCTGAAGGAGGAGGTCATGTCCGCAAAGAAGAGTATTTTGGGTAAATGAGCATTTTAACTAGAGCATGTAACGTGCCAGCGCTTTATCCGTGGACAGCGGGGTGTCCTGTCTCACCGCCGCGATCCGTTGCACAAAGCGTGCGGGCTGGGCGATGAAGCCGTCCTCGTAGGCCACCACGCGCAGGTCGGCAAATTCGCGCAGCAGTTCACCGGGCTGCAGCAGGAAATCCGGCCGCGAAGGTTTGCCCACGGTTTCATTGCCGAGCGTAAAAGTTTCGTAAAGCAGCACGCCGCCGGGCGCCAGGCTCTGGCGGATCACGGGCAGCAGGGCGCGCCACAGGTAGTTGGTCACCACCACGGCGTCGAATTGCCGCGGCTGGCCGTCCTGCATCAGCGGCCAGGGGCCGTTCTCGATGTCGGCCTGCAGCGCCTCGCCCAGCAGCGCCACGGCGGCGATGGCCTCGGGCGAGCGGTCCACGCCGGTGACCGGGTGGCCGCGGGCGGCGAACCACTTCATGTGGCGGCCGTGGCCGCAGGCAACATCGAGCACCGTGCCGCCGGGGCGCACCAGGTGCGACCAGCGCTGCACCCAGGCCGAAGGCGCTTCGTTGCCGTGCAGGGGCGTGCCGCTCATCGCGGCTTGACCTCGTCCTTGAGGGCCGCCAGTGCCATGTTTTCCACCGCGCCCGGGGCCAGCAGCTTGAGGTAGCGGCCGAGTTTGCCTTTGGTGGTCATGACCACCTCGCGCTGGCGACGTGTCATGCCGTCCCGGATCAGGCGCGCGCATTCCTCCACCGGCATGGCATCGTCTTCCTTCAGGCCGCTGGCACCGGCGGCTTGGCCAGCGGCGTTGTAGCCGCGGTAGCGGATCTGCGTCGCCACCACGCCGGGGTAGGCGGTGGTGACACTGACGCCGGCCCCCTTGAGCTCGGCGCGCAGCGCTTCAAAAAAGCCGGTCATGGCGAACTTGCTGGCGCTGTAGGCGGTACGGCCCGGCACGCCCACCAGCCCGGCGAGGGACGATACGGCCACCACCTGGCCGCGGCTGGCCTTCAGGTGCGGCAGGGCGGCATGGGTGCACCAGACGCTGCCCCACAGGTTCACGCGCATCAGGTTCTCGTACCAGCCCAGGTCGTCAGCTTGCACGTCCTCGAACAGGGCCTGGGCCGAGACGCCGGCGTTGTTGACCAGCGCATCAAGGCGGCCGAACTGCGCCACGCTGCGCGCGATCAGGTCGCGGCACTGCGCCGGGTCGCTGACATCGGTCGGCACCACCAGCACGTCGCTGCCCATCGGTCGGCATTGCTCGGCCACCTCTTGCAGCAGGTCCTGGTTGCGTGCGGCCAGCACCAGCGCCGCCTCCTGGCGATGCTGCTGTGCCAGCTGGCGCGCCAGTTCGGCGCCGATACCGTCCGAAGCTCCCGTGATCACTATTGTTTTCATAGCATGTGGCGCCCGTTTTATAAGGGCTGGAGGTCAGAAATATTCAAAAACAGGCCCAGATCTCATTGGCCAGCGTGACCAGAAAATCCGGCCGGGTGTAAAACGAGAACACGGCCAGCAGTACCAGCACTGCAGCGCCGTAGGCCAGCCATTTTGTCCAGGCCTTCATGCGCTGGCGACCTGCTGGGGCTTGCGGCGCTGGATGGTGGCTTCGCGCACCGGCAGATTGACCAGCGCGGCTGCAATGCCCAGTGCAATGGCGATGTACCAGACGATGTCGTAGCTGCCGGTCTTGTCGTACAGGTAGCCGCCCAGCCAGACGCCCATGAAGGAGCCGATCTGGTGGCTGAAGAAGACAAAGCCGCTGAGCATCGAGAGGTGCGCCACGCCGAAGATCTGCGCCACCACGGCATTGGTCGGCGGCACGGTCGAGAGCCACAGCAGGCCCATGACAGCCGAGAAGATGTAGACGCTCATCGGCGACAGCGGCGCCAGCAGGAAGAGGGTGATGGCGATCGAGCGCGCAAAGTAGATGAAGGCCAGGATGTTCTTCTTCTGCAGCCGCTGGCCCAGGGCGCCGGCGGCGTAGGTGCCGAAGACGTTGAACAGGCCGATCAGCGCCAGCGCGTAGCTGGCCACCTCGGGCGAGAGGTTCTTGTCTCTCAGGTAGCTCGGCATGTGCACGCCGATGAACACCACCTGGAAACCGCAGACGAAGTAGCCGGCCATCAGCAGCTGGAAGCTCGGGTAGCTGAAGGCTTCCTTCAGCGCCTGCAGGATGGTCTGCTCGCGCTTGGGTGCGGCGGCACCGGCAAAGCGCGGCTCGTGCAGGCCCCAGGCCAGCGGGGCGATCAGCAACGCGGCCGCACTCAGCGCGACCAGCGCCTGCTGCCAGCCCAGGCTGTTGATGAGAAAACCCTCGGTCGGCACCATCAGGAACTGGCCGAAGGAGCCGGCCGCAGCCGCCACGCCCATGGCCCAGGAGCGTTTTTCCAGGCTCACGTTGCGGCCGATCACGCCGTAGATCACGGCATAGGTGGTGCCGGCCTGGGCCATGCCGATCAGCACGCCGGCGGTGAGGGCGAACAGCAGCGGCGTGGGCGCGTGGGCCATGCCGAACAGCCCCAGTGCATAGAGGATGGCGCCACCGATGATGACGCGGAAGGCGCCGAACTTGTCGGCCAGCATGCCGGCGAAGATGCCGGCAAAACCCCAGGTCAGATTCTGGATGGCGATCGCCAGTGCGAAGGTTTCGCGTGTCCAGCCCTGGGTCTGGGTGACCGGTTGCAGCCAGAGGCCGAAGCCGTGGCGGACGCCCATGGAGAGGGTGACGATGGCGGCACCGCAGACCAGGACCTGGGTGAGGGAGAGTTTCTTGGTGTGGCTTGTCATCCTTGAAATGTAGCCAATCCGCCCGGGGCTTGCTGCAAAAGGGCTGCCGGGCTGTGCGCCTGGGTTGAATCGGCGTCTGTATATTTATCCAGTTGTTTTTCCGGCAAGCGACTACAATTCTTCGCCATGGCTCTCAAACCAACCACCGACTATTCCGAAGGCTCCATCCGCGTCCTCAAGGGGCTGGAGCCGGTCAAGCAGCGTCCGGGCATGTACACCCGGACCGACAATCCGCTGCACATCATTCAGGAAGTGCTGGACAACGCGGCCGACGAGGCGCTGGCCGGCCATGGCAAGAAGATCAAGGTCACGTTGCATGGCGACGGTTCGGTCAGCGTCGAGGACGACGGCCGCGGCATTCCCTTCGGCCTGCACCCGGAGGAAAAGGCGCCGGTGATCGAGCTGGTATTCACCCGTCTGCATGCCGGCGGCAAGTTCGACAAGGGCAAGGGCGGCGCCTACAGCTTCTCTGGCGGCCTGCACGGCGTGGGCGTTTCCGTGACCAATGCGCTGGGCAAACGGCTGGAAGCCACCAGCTACCGCGAGGGTCAGGTGGCGCATCTGGTGTTCGAAGGCGGCGATGTGGTCCAGCCGCTGACGACGCGGCCTATGAACGAGGGCGACCGCAACGGAACGGGGGAGGGACCCCGTGACCGGAGGTCCGGCACCACGGTGCGCGTCTGGCCCGATGCCAAGTATTTCGAGTCGGCTGCCCTGCCGATGGGCGAACTGACCCACCTGCTGCGCAGCAAGGCGGTGCTGATGCCGGGCGTGAGCGTGTCGCTCATCAACGAGAAGACACGCGACACCCAGACCTGGCAGTACAAGGGCGGCCTGAGCGACTACCTGATGCAGACCCTGAGCGCCGACCCGGTGATCCCGCTGTTCGAAGGCGAGGGCTTTGCCGACGGCGCCAACGACAACTTTGCCGAAGGCGAAGGCGCGGCCTGGGCCGTGGCCTTCACCGAGGAAGGCCAGCCGGTACGCGAGAGCTACGTCAACCTGATTCCCACCAGTGCCGGCGGCACGCACGACAGCGGCCTGCGCGACGGCCTGTTCAACGCCGTCAAGAGCTTCATCGAACTGCACAGCTTGCTGCCCAAAGGCGTCAAGTTGCTGCCGGAAGACGTCTTCGCCCGCGCCAGTTATGTGCTCTCCGCCAAGGTGCTCGATCCGCAGTTCCAGGGCCAGATCAAGGAGCGCCTGAATTCGCGCGACGCCGTGCGCCTGGTCTCCAGCTTCGTGCGCCCGACACTCGAGTTGTGGCTCAACCAGCACGTCGAGTACGGCAAGAAGCTGGCCGAGCTGGCCATCAAGGCGGCGCAGACGCGCCAGCGTGCCGGCCAGAAGGTCGAGAAGCGCAAGGGCTCGGGCGTGGCGGTGCTGCCGGGCAAGCTGACCGACTGCGAAAACCGCGACATCAGCCACAACGAAGTGTTTCTGGTCGAGGGCGACTCGGCCGGCGGCAGCGCCAAGATGGGGCGCGACAAGGAATGCCAGGCCATCCTGCCGCTGCGCGGCAAGGTGCTCAACACCTGGGAGGTCGAGCGCGACCGCCTGTTCGCCAACACCGAGATCCACGACATTGCGGTGGCCATCGGCGTCGATCCGCACGGCCCCAACGACACGCCGGACCTCTCGGGCCTGCGCTACGGCAAGGTCTGCATCCTGTCGGATGCCGACGTCGACGGCTCGCACATCCAGGTGCTGCTGCTGACGCTGTTCTTCCGCCACTTCCCCAAGCTGATCGAGGCCGGCCATGTCTATGTGGCCAAGCCGCCGCTGTTTCGTGTCGACGTGCCGGCGCGCGGCAAGAAACCGGCTTCCAAGGCCTATGCGCTGGACGAGGGCGAACTCACCGCCATCCTCGACAAATCCGCCAAGGACGGCGTGGCCAAGGAGCGTTGCCAGATCAGCCGCTTCAAGGGCCTGGGCGAGATGAATGCCGAGCAGCTGTGGGAGACCACCCTCAACCCCGACACGCGTCGCCTGCTGCGGGTGCAGCTGGGGCAACTCGACTTCCTGCAGACCGAGAACCTGATCACCCAGCTCATGGGCAAGGGCGAGGCCGCGGCCCGCCGCGAGCTGATGGAGATCCATGGCGACTCGGTCGAGGTGGATATCTGATGTTGACCGATCCGTTCCAGCGTCGGATTTTTGAGGCCGTTTTACGGCCTCTGGCCTTGCTGCTACTGTGCGGCCTGCTATTGTTTTCGCTGCAGACGGCGCACGCCGACATCTGGGGCTACATCGACGAGCAGGGCATGGCGCACTTCGCGGCCGAGCGCCTGGATGCGCGCTACGAGCTGTTCTCGCGTTCCGGCCAAAGCCTGCAGGTGGGCCGCACGGAGGCCGGCAAAGGCGAGGCCCTGCGCCCGGTGGCGGTGCCCACCGTGCCGCCGAAGCTGATTGCCTTCTTCGAGGTCTCGCCCAGCTACAAGCAGGTCAAGCACCTGCTGCGCGAGGCAGCAAGCCAGTACCGCGTCGACTATGAGCTGTTGCAGGCCGTGATTGCCACCGAGTCCGGGTTCGATGCGGCAGCGGTGTCGCCCAAGGGTGCTGTCGGCCTGATGCAGATCATGCCGGCGACCGCACAGCGCTACGGCGTGGCCGGCGACGCCAGGATCCCGGTGGAGAAAAAACTGGCCGATCCGCGGACCAACATCCGCGTCGGGGCGCGTTACCTGCGCGACCTGATGGCCATGTTCCCGGGACAGCTGGAGCTGGCGGTGGCGGCCTACAACGCGGGCGAGGGTGCGGTACTGCGTGCCGGCAGCCGCGTACCGAACTACCGCGAGACCCAGAGTTACGTGCGCACGGTGTTGCAGCTGTATGCGGTGCTCAAGCCGCCGAGCTTGCGCCAAACCCCGCTGCGTGTGCGCATGGAGCTGGCCGGCGGCGCTGCCGGCCGCGGCAACATGCTGGCCGCCGCGCACCCTGCCACCGTCCAGATTCCCTCATTGACCGAGACTGACTAGTTTTCATGATCGACCAGCCGACCCTTGATTTCGCACCGGATGCCCCCGGCGACGACGCCCTCACACTGGCTTCCTACGCCCAGCAGGCCTACCTCGAATACGCTTTGAGCGTGGTCAAGGGCCGGGCCTTGCCTGATGTCTGCGACGGCCAGAAACCGGTGCAGCGCCGCATCCTGTACGCCATGTCGCGCATGGGGCTGGGTTTTGGCGGACCCAATGGCGCCACCGGGGCCAAGCCGGTCAAGTCGGCCCGTGTGGTCGGTGACGTGCTGGGCCGTTTTCACCCGCACGGCGACCAGGCCGCCTACGACGCGCTGGTGCGCATGGCGCAAAACTTTGCCCAGCGTTATCCGCTGATCGACGGCCAGGGCAATTTCGGTTCACGCGACGGCGACGGTGCTGCCGCCATGCGCTACACCGAGGCACGGCTGGCGCGCATCAGCAGCCTGCTGCTCGACGAGATCGACGAGGGCACGGTCGACTTCCAGCCCAATTACGACGGCTCGACCGAGGAGCCCCGGCAGTTGCCGGCGCGCCTGCCCTTTAACCTGCTCAATGGCGCCAGCGGCATTGCCGTCGGTCTGGCCACCGAGATCCCGAGCCATAACCTGGGCGAGGTGGCGCAGGCCTGCGTGGCGCTGCTTAAGAGCCCGAAGCTGAGCGACGAGGAGTTGTTCACGCTGCTGCCGGGACCGGACTATCCGGGCGGCGGCCAGATCATCAGCAGCGCCAACGACATTGCCGAGGCCTACCGTACCGGCCGCGGTTCGCTCAAGGTGCGGGCGCGCTGGAAGATCGAGGAACTGGCGCGCGGCCAGTGGCAGTTGGTGGTGACCGAGCTGCCACCGGGCGTCAGCACGCAGAAGGTGCTGGAAGAAATCGAGGAGTTGACCAACCCCAAGGTCAAGGCCGGCAAGAAGGCGCTGACGCAGGAGCAGAACCAGCTCAAGGCCACGGTGCTGGCGGTGCTCGACGTCGTGCGCGACGAATCGTCCAAGGACGCCCCGGTGCGCCTGGTGTGCGAGCCCAAGACCAGCCGCATTGAACAGCAGGAGCTCATCACCACGCTGCTGGCGCACACCAGCCTGGAAACCTCGGCGCCGATCAACCTCACCATGGTGGGCCTGGACGGACGCCCGACACAGAAGTCGCTGCGCCAGATGCTGGAAGAGTGGATTGCCTTCCGCCAGACCACCATCGAGCGCCGCTCGCGCCATCGTCTGGACAAGGTGCTGGACCGCATCCACATTCTGGAAGGCCGGCAGCTGGTGCTGCTCAATATCGACGAGGTGATTGCCATCATCCGCCAGTCGGACGAGCCGAAGGTGGCGCTGATCGAGCGCTTCCGCCTCTCCGAGCGGCAGGCCGAGGACATCCTCGAGATCCGGCTGCGCCAGCTGGCGCGCCTGGAAGCGATCAAGATCGAACAGGAGCTCAAGGCCTTGCGCGAGGAGCAGCAGAAGCTGGAGGAAATTCTCGGCAGCCCGACGGCCCTGCGCCGCCTCATGGTCAAGGAGATCGAGACCGATGCCAAGCAGTTCACCGACGCGCGCCGCACCCTGATCCAGGCCGAGAAGAAGGCCATCGCCGAAGTCAAGGTGGTGGACGAGCCGGTGACGGTGGTGGTGTCGCAAAAGGGCTGGGTCCGTGCCCGCAGCGGTCACGGCCACGAGGCCGCCAGCTTCGCTTTCAAGGCCGGTGACGGCCTGTACGGCACCTTCGAGTGCCGCACCGTGGACACGCTGCTGGCCTTCGGCTCCAACGGCCGTGTCTACTCGATGCCGGTGGCCAGCCTGCCGGGCGCGCGCGGCGACGGCCAGCCGGTCACCACCCTGATCGAGCTGGAGGCCGGCACGCAGCTGGCACACTATTTCGCCGGGCCGGCCAATGCCTGGCTGCTGCTCTCCACTTCGGCCGGCTACGGTTTCCTGGCCACGGTGGAGAACATGATCTCGCGCCAGAAGGGTGGCAAGACCTTCATCAGCTGCAACGAGGGCGACACGGTGTGCCGCCCATCGCCGGCCAATGTGGTGCCACCCGCTGGCGGTGCGCCGACGTCTGCGCTGTTCACGCCGGCCACCCACGTGGCCTGCGCCTCCACCGGCGGCCGTATCCTGACCTTCGAGATCAGCGAGCTCAAACCCATGGCCAATGGCGGTCGCGGCCTGATGCTGATCGACCTCGAGGCCAAGGACGCGCTGGCCGGCGCTGCTGCCTACACGCGCAGCGTGCGGATCGAAGGCATCGGCCGCGGTGGCAAGGAGCGCGAGGAGACGCTGGAGATCCGCAGCCTCAACAATGCCCGCGCAGCACGCGGCCGCAAGGGCAAGGCCGCGGACCTGGGCTTCAAACCGATGTCCATCACACGCGTCGAGTAACACCTGACCCAGATCAAGGCCATGCTCAGGCAGAATTGCCGCTCATGACCTCACAGGCAAGCAAACAGGTTTTGATCGCAGGCGGCGGCATTGGCGGCCTGGCCGCCGCACTGGCGAGTTCTCGCGCCGGCTGGCAGGTTCGGCTGTACGAGCGGGCGCCAGCCTTCAGCGAGGTCGGTGCCGGCATCCAGATGGGGCCCAACGTCGTGCGTGTGTTGCACAGCTGGGACCTGGCTGACACTTTGGCTGAGGTGGCTGCTTTTCCAGAGCGCCTGCAGGTGCGCCATGCGCTTTCAGGGCGCGAGCTCGGCGTGTTGCACCTGGGGTCAACCGCAGTGCTGCGCTACGGCGCTCCTTATGCCACGATCCACCGCGCCGATCTGCACCAGTTGCTGCTGGCTGTCCTGCAGGCGCGTGACGCGGTCTGGCTCAATCTGAACCAGACCCTGGCGGGTTATAGCGAGACCCCCGAGGCTGTCCTGCTGCAGACTGAGGACGGCCTGGCAGTCGAGGGGGATGCCCTGATCGGCGCCGACGGCCTGTGGAGCCGGGTGCGGACTCAGTTGCTGGGCGACGACCCGCCGCGTGTCACCGGCCATTTGGCTTTTCGTGCCATGCTGCCGCAGGCCAGCCTGCCGCAGGCCTTGCGCAGCCAGCAGATCACCGCCTGGCTCGGCCCGAAGCTGCATGTGGTGCAGTACCCGGTGCGTCGCGGCGAGTGGCTCAATGTGGTGGCCATCGTGCAGGGCCGTGTCGCGGGCGATCTGCAGGACTGGGATCACAGTACCAATGCGGCCGATTTGCGCATGGTGCTGGCACAGACCTGCAGCCCTTTGCGCTCACTGATCGACGCCGTGCCCGAATGGCGCTTGTGGGCGCTGTGCGACCGGGCGCCCATGCGCGGCGCCGATGAGCAGGCGGGCGGGCGTGTCGCCCTGCTGGGTGATGCGGCGCACCCCATGCGGCCCTACCTGGCACAGGGGGCGGGCATGGCGATCGAGGACGCGGCGGAACTGGGGCGCAACCTGGCGCAGGTCGACGCTGTGCTCGATGTGCCGACCATGCTGCGCCGCTACGCCCTTCATCGCTGGCAGCGCAATGCCCGTGTGCAGGCGCGTTCAATTCGCAATGGTGAGATCTTCCACCTCGACGGCCCGCTCGCGTGGGGACGCGATGTCTCGCTGAAACTGCTGGGCGAGCGGCTGCTGGACGTGCCCTGGCTGTACCGCGGCGCTTGACGCGAGCTAGAGCAGGCTGTCGTCCAGCGGAGGCAGTCCGTGACGGGTGCGTGCCTTGTTGCAGGCGTAGTCGCCTTCCTGAAATTCCTGGCAGGGGGAGGGGCGCCATTCGTAGATGCCGCAAGCCACCTGTTCCCCGACCTTGCCCGTCAATGCGGCGCAGCGGATCGGTACATGGTCGGTGCCCCGCATGCGGCACGTGCTGCCATTGACTTCGACCGCCAGTCCGTCCGGCACCGTACCGCCCATGCTCTGAAGCTCGTAGACGGCAAAGTCCACGCGAAAACTGGTGCAGCAGGCGCCGCAGCTGGTGCAGGCACTCATCAGTCAGACGACGTCGGGCATGTCATGCCATGCGACCGAGCAAAAGGTACTCCATGAGTGCCTTTTGCACGTGCAATCTGTTTTCTGCCTCGTCCCATACGACCGATTGCGGGCCGTCGATGACCTCGGCTTCGACTTCCTCGCCGCGGTGTGCCGGCAGGCAGTGCATGAAGAGAGCGTCAGGCCTGGCAGCGCGCATCATGTCGGCATCGACACACCAGTCGGCAAAGGCCTTTTTGCGCGCCTCGTTCTCGGCTTCATAGCCCATGCTGGTCCAGACGTCGGTGGTCACCAGGTCGGCGCCGGCACAGGCCTGCATCGGGTCCTTGAAGACCTTGTAGCAGGTGCTGCTCACGCCGGCGACAGCCTGGTTGACCTCGTAGCCGCCGGGGGTGCTGACGTGCACGGTAAAGCCCAGCAGTTCGGCGGCCTGCAGCCAAGTGTTGGCCATGTTGTTGCCGTCGCCGACCCAGGCCACTGTTTTCCCCTTGATCGAACCGCGGTGTTCGATGAAAGTGAAGATGTCGGCCATGATCTGGCAGGGGTGGAATTCATTGGTCAGGCCGTTGATGACCGGTACGCGCGAGTATTCGGCAAAGCGCTCGATCTTGGTCTGCTCATAGGTGCGGATCATCACCAGGTCGACCATGCGGCTGATCACGCGCGCGCTGTCCTCGATCGGCTCGGCGCGCCCCAACTGGCTGTCCCCGGTGGTCAGGTGCACCACGCTGCCGCCGAGCTGGTACATGCCGGCCTCGAAGCTCACGCGCGTGCGGGTGGAGGCCTTCTCGAAAATCATGGCCAGCGTGCGATCGGCCAGCGGCTGGTGCTTTTCGTAGGCCTTGAACTTCTTCTTGATCAGGGCCGCACGCTCGAACAGGTAGGCGTACTCCTCGGCCGTGAGGTCGGTGAACTGCAGGTAATGCTTCTGGCTCATGACGGATTCTCGTAACAGGGGCAGGGCTTTCTCAGGCTTCGGCCAGGAACTGGCGCACCAGCGGCACCAGCAGGCTGACCACCTCGTCGGCCTCGGCTTCGGTCATGATGAGTGCCGGCACCAGCCGGATCACGCTGTCGGCGGTGACGCTGAGCAACAGGCCGGCTTCAGCGGCACGGTTGACCAGCACGCCGCAGGGCTTGGCCAGTTCCACGCCGATCATCAGGCCCTGGCCGCGGATTTCCTTGACGCCGGGATGGCCGGCCAGTTCGCGCTCCAGCGCGCCCTTGAGGTGCGCGCCGACCTTGGCCGCATTCGCCATCAGGCCGTCTTCTTCCATGATGCGGATGGTTTCCAGGCCCGCCCGCATGGCCAGCGGGTTGCCGCCGAAGGTGGTGCCATGGTTGCCGGGCTGGAAGATGTTGGCGGCCTTCGGGCCGGCCACCACGGCGCCGATCGGCACGCCCGAGCCCAGGCCCTTGGCCAGCGGCATGACGTCCGGGGTGATGCCGGCCCACTGGTGGGCGAACCACTTGCCGGTACGGCCCATGCCGCACTGGACTTCGTCGATCATCATCAGCCAGTCGCGTTCGTCGCACAGCTGGCGCACCTGGCGCAGGTACTCGGCACGCATCGGATTGATGCCGCCTTCGCCCTGGATGGTCTCGAAGAACACCGCCACCACGTTCGGGTTGCCGGCCGTTGCTTTCTTGAGGGCATCGATATCGTTGAGCGGTACGCGGATGAAACCTTCCACCAGCGGGCCGAAGCCCTTTTGCACCTTCTCGTTGCCGGTGGCGCTCAGCGTGGCGATGGAGCGGCCATGGAAGGCCTTTTCGTAGACCACGATTTCAGGCCGGTCGATGCCCTTGTCATGGCCGAACTTGCGCGCCAGCTTCAGGGCGGCTTCGTTGGCCTCCAGACCCGTGGAGCAGAAAAATGCATTGGTCATGCCCGAGCGTTCCACCAGCTTGGCCGCCAGTTGTTCCTGGCCGGGCACATGGTAGTAATTGCTGCTGTGGATGAGCTTGGCGATCTGGTCCTGCAGCGCCGGCACCAGTTTCGGGTGGTTGTGGCCCAGGGTGTTGACGGCGATGCCGGCCAGTGCGTCAAGGTACTGCTTGCCGTTGATGTCCCAGACGCGGCAGCCCTGGCCGTGCGACAACGCAATCGGAACTCGGCCGTAGGTGTTCATCACGTGCGGCGACGAGGCTTCGATGAATTGCGGGGCGGCGGCGTTCATGTCTTCACACTCCGGAGTTGGCACAAAAATGAGTCGGCCCAACGCAGGTTGGGCCGTTGAGTCGTAATTTTAGACCCAGAGTTCCCGCTTGTGGCGCAAGGGGGATGTGCCGGCACATGCCTGTGTGCCGTGCCGGCCTCTGAGGTCTTCGCGAGTCTTATATAAGATACAATACTGCAACCCCTATCGATACCGGGTCAGTCGCTGTATCCAGCCCGCATCCGGTGAACGAGTGTCTATCCGATGGTCTCCAACACCGCTAAAGAAGTCTTCATCCTGGGGGTGACCTGGGCCGGCAGGACTTTCCGCCCCAGTGACTGGGCAGAGCGGCTGGCTGGCGTGATGAGCCAGTTCCGTCCCGGCGGGCCGCAGCCCGGCAGTCATCTGGGTTATTCGCCTTGGTGCATCCCGACCTCCGTCGATGGCGTGAAGTGCGTGGTGGTGCACCGCGACTTGCGCGACCATGAGCCGATGGCCTGGGATTTCTGCATGAATTTTGCCCGCGACAACGAACTGCAGGTTCGCGAGGGCGATGGGTCAGGCCTGCCGCCAGCCTGAACACGACGTTGGATTGCGGAAACAAAAAAGCCGTCTTTCGACGGCTTTTTGCTTTGCTGACAGCGCACCCGTTACAAACGGCAGAAGGGCGAGCCCCTCCGTGCGATTTGCCTGAATCTCAGGCGGTGGCCAGGGCCTTGACCTTGGAGGACAGGCGGCTCTTGTCGCGAGCGGCCTTGTTCTTGTGGAAGATGCCCTTGTCAGCCACGGTGTCCACGACGGCTTGCATCTTGGCAAACAGCTCGGTGGCCTTGGCCTTGTCGCCGCTCAGAACAGCCTTCTCGACGTTCTTCACGGCAGTGCGGTATTTGGAGCGCAGGGACGTGTTGGCTGCATTGAGCTTGACGTCCTGACGTGCGCGTTTACGGCCCGACGCCAGGCGCGGGTTCTTTTTCTTCGGCTTTCCAGATGCCATATCAGTAGTTCCTTGTGTCTGTGGATGTTGTCAGCAAAGCCCGCAATTGTACCAGTTTGTTGCCATGGGGGTGAGAGGGCCTTTGCTCCCGGCTGGCGGGGCTACACTAGGGTTCGTTTTTTTGAGTGAGAACAGGATCCAGTCGCCGTGAGCCTCTTCAAAGCCGCCTCGACGGTTTCCCTCCTGACCCTGGTTTCGCGTATCAGCGGCCTGGTGCGAGAACTCCTGATAGCTTCCACTTTCGGCGCCAGTGCCTTGACGGACGCCTTCAACGTCGCCTTCCGCATTCCCAACCTGTTTCGCCGCCTGTTTGCCGAAGGCGCTTTCAGCCAGGCTTTCGTGCCGGTGCTGGCCGCCGCCAAGGCGCAGGAAGGGGAGGCCGCCACCCGGGTGCTGATCGGCCACGTGGCGACGGTGCTGGTCTGGGTGCTGTTGCTGACCTGCGTGCTGGGCGTGCTGGCGGCGCCGCTGCTGGTCTGGGCCATGGCCAGCGGCCTGAAGCAGTCGCCGCACGGGTTCGAAGCGGCGGTGGTCATGACGCGCTGGATGTTTCCCTACATTGCTTTCATGTCACTGGTGGCGCTGGCCGCCGGCGTGCTCAACACCTGGAAGCGTTTTGCCGTGCCGGCGGCGACGCCGGTGCTGCTGAACTTGGCCATGATTGCGGCAGCCTGGCTGGGCGCGCCCTGGTTCAAGACCATGGGTGTCGAGCCCATCTACGCCCTGGGCCTGGGCGTGATGGCAGGGGGCATGCTGCAACTGGGCGTGCAGATCCCGGCGCTACGCCGGCTCGGACTGCTGCCGGCCATCGGGCTGAGCGGGCAGGCCTTGCGTGCGGCCTGGGCGGATCCGCACACCCAGCGCGTGGCCAAACTGATGGGGCCGGCCCTGCTGGGCGTGAGCGTGGCCCAGGTCTCGCTGCTGATCAATACGCAGATTGCTTCGCATCTGGCGCCCGGCAGTGTGAGCTGGCTCAGCTATGCCGACCGCCTGATGGAGTTTCCGACCGCCTTGCTGGGCGTGGCCCTGGGGGTGGTGCTGATGCCGCAGCTGGCGGCGGCCAAGGCCTCCAACGACGTGGCACGCTATTCGGCCATGCTCGACTGGGGGCTGCGCCTGGTCGTGCTGTTGGCCGTGCCCTGTGCGCTGGCGCTGCTCACCTTTGCCAAACCCTTGGTGGCCGTGCTCTACCACTATGGCGCCTTCAGCGAACACGATGTGCAGCAGACCACCGTGGCGCTGATGGGCTGGGGCGTCGGGCTGCTGGGCGTGATTGCCATCAAGGTACTGGCGCCGGGCTATTACGCCAGCCAGGACATCCGCACACCGGTACGTATTGCGGTTGTGGTGCTGGTGATCACGCAGTTGCTCAATATCGGGTTGGTTCCGCTGTTCCAGCATGCGGCGCTGTCGCTGTCCATCGGTATCGGGGCGCTGATCAATGCGTTGTGGCTGCTGCTGGGGCTGCTCAAGCGCGGCAGCTACAAGCCCGCGCCCGGCTGGGGCCTGTTTGTGTTGCAGGTGCTGGCCGCCAGTGCCTTGCTCACGGTGTTCCTCATGTGGGCCGCCGGCGCCTTCCAGTGGACCCAGTTGCAGGCACAGGCCTGGATGCGCATCGGCCTGCTGGCGCTGATGCTGGTAGGAGCCGGTGTGATCTATTTCGGTGCTGCCTGGGCGGCCGGCCTGAGGCTGATGCAGTTTGTCCGGCGCTGAGGCCCTTGTTGCTCCGTGCTGACGTTTCCCATTGGCTGCAGGCGGCAATCCGGGGCACAATGCACTCGTCCGTGACGGCAAAACAAAGCCCATGAATCTTTCCCTGGCTGCACCCACCCCTCTGGAGTATTTCGACGCCCTGGTGCAAAGCGATGCCCAGTTCCCGCTGCTGGAGGCGGCCATCAGCCTGGCGCAGGACGAATACCCGCATCTGGATGTGCAGCAGGTGCTCGATGAGGTCGATCAGCTGCTGGAACGCATCCGGCGGCGGATCCCTGCCGATGCACCGGCCACGCACAAGCTGCGTATGCTCAACCAGTTCTTCTTCCGTGAGCTCCATTTCCGCGGCAACGTCAACGACTACTACGACCCTGACAACAGCTACGTGAGCGTGGTACTGCACAGCCGGCGCGGTATTCCCATCTCGCTGGCAGTGCTCTGGCTCGAACTGGCGCAAGGACTGGGGCTGACGGCGCGCGGTGTCGGGTTCCCTGGTCATTTCATGGTCAAGGTCAACCTGCCGCAAGGCCAGGTGGTGATCGATCCCTTCACCGGCCAGTCGCTCAGCCGGGAAGAATTGTCCGAGCGGCTCGAGCCTTACCGTCGCCACCATGGTCTGCCGGATGAGCTGGATGTGCCATTGGGGCTTTACCTGCAGGTGGCACCGTCGCGCGACATCATTGCCCGCATGCTGAGCAACCTCAAGGAAATTCACGCGACGCGCGAGGACTGGCCGCATGTGGTGGCCGTGTTGAACCGCTTGCTGGTGCTGTTGCCGCAGGCCTGGGACGCGTACCGCGATCGCGGCTTGGCCCATGCCGAGTTGGGTCATGTGCCGCTGGCGGTGCAGGATCTGGAAACCTATCTGTCCCGGGCTGAAGAGGTGCTGGATATCGATGCCATCACCGTGCGTGTGGCCGAGTTGCGGCGCTCCCTGATGTGAACAAGTGTAAGGTGCGTTGAGGTCATGTAAGGCGCGTTGACGTTGGCGCAGCAGCGTCGTTAAAGTGCCGGCATGACAAACTTCAAACGCTATATTGCTTCTGTTCTGATCGTTGCCACGGCCCTGGCCGGCCTGCCTTTGAGCGCGCAGGCTGGCATTGTGTCCAGCGACGAAATTCTCTCCAGCAGCGCGGTCGTTGCCAACCGCGATCGGGTCAGCAATTTTCTCGCTCGCGACGATGTACGCCAGGCGCTTCAGGCCCAGGGCGTGAGCCCGCAGGCTGCGACCCAGCGCGTGCAAGCCATGTCGGACGCCGAAGTCGAGCAACTGGCCGGCCGCATCGACCAGGCGCCTGCCGGCGGCGACGTGCTCGGCGTGCTGTTCACGGTGTTCATCGTGTTGCTGGTGACCGATATCATGGGCCTGACCAAGGTCTTTCCTTTCACCCGATCGGTTCGATGAACCACCATTTCCCGGCTTTCATCCGAGCCCCCGCCTTGGCGGGGGTTTTGCTTTCGGTGGCACTCCTTCTCAGCGCCTGTGCCACGCCGCCGCAGTTGAGCCAGCTCGAACAGGACTGGCCGGCGGACGTGCCAGTGCGCACTGAATTGAAGCAGGTGCCGTTCTATCCGCAGGAAGACTATGAATGCGGTCCGGCCGCGCTGGCCATGGCGGCAACGGCAGCTGGTGTCAGCCTGCGACCCGAGCAGTTGGTGGAGCAGGTCTACCTGCCCGGGCGCAAAGGCGCGCTGCAGCAGGAGATGCTGGCTGCCGGCCGGCGCCAGGGGCTGCTGAGTTATGTCCTGGCGCCCCGGCTGGAGGCAGTGTTGCGGGAGGTGGCGGCCGGGCATCCGGTCATCGTGTTCCAGAACCTGTCGTTGCCGCTCTATCCGGTGTGGCATTACGCGGTGGTTGTCGGCTATGACCGTGACCAGGGCCTGCTGCGGCTGCACTCGGGGCGTAGCGAACGCATGGACATGTCGCTGTCTACGTTCGAACGCACCTGGGCCCGCGGGGCGCATTGGGCCATGGTGGCTTTGTTACCGCAGCACCTGCCAGTCACGGCCGAACCGGATGCCCATGCCGCCGCCGCCGCTGCGCTGGAACGCGTTCAGCCGCAAGCTGCGGCGGTTGCCTACACCCGAGGACTGCAGGCCTGGCCGGGGCACCGCGCCGACCTGTTGGGGGTGGGCAATGCCGCCTATGCGCTGGGCCAGCGTGAACGTGCTGCGATGGCTTACCGTCAAGCCGTTCAGATTCACCCGGATTTCGCCGATGCCTGGAACAATCTGGCGCAGGTGTTGCTGGAGCAGGGGCGCAAGCGTGAAGCGCGCCAGGCGGTTGCCAAGGCGGTGGCTCTCGGCGGGCCACGCCTGTCGCGTTACCTGGAACTCCAGGCCAGCATCCAGCCGAAAAAATAGTGAGGGTTCGTTCAGCCGGTCTGTCGCAGGAAGGCGGGGATTTGCTGGCGCTGCTGCAGGCTGCTTTGCTGCGCCGTGGCGAGAACCTGGCTGGCAAGCGCGCTGGCCTGCGCCTGTCGATGGGTCTGTACCCCACCGATGCGCCCACCCGGGACCAGGGACTCCTGGGCCGGCATCAGGCTGTCGGGGCGTGAGGCGCCGATCCGGCTCGAGGACGAATCGGACGTGCCGGTTGGCACCTGCTTGGTCGTCACTGCTGGCGCGGGGTCCAGCGTGGGAGCAAGCCAGTCCAGGATAGGCTGCCACTGCAGCGTGTCGGTGGCGGTCTTCTGGCCCGACAGATCGAAGATCGTCATGCCACGCTCCAGGCACTGCACATAGAGTTGGGTTTCCCGCAAGACGCTGAGAAATGGCAACTTCAGTTCGGCAGCCCAGTCGCCCAGGACCTGGGCTGCACGGGTGCGTGCATCGATGCGCATGCCGATGGCGGCGAGTTTGCAACGTCCGCTGGCCACACGCGGCAGCGCCATCAGTTCGGCATGGCAGGCGGCGGCGGCTTCGCGGTCGAAGGCGGAATTGCAGACCGGCATCAGAATCGCATCGGCGAACATCACCATGCGTGCCAGGTCGAAGCCATGCAGACCGCCGGGTGTGTCCAGCACCACATGCGTGATGCCAGAGGGCACTCGCAACACATTCTTCTGGTCAATGGCCCAGGGGGCGATGGCCGGCAACGCCGCGTTACGCCGGCGCAGCCAGGCGCGTGTCGATTGCTGGCGGTCCACGTCACCGAGCATGACAGCACATTCCTGATGGGCCAACCAGGCTGCAAGATGGGCTGCGACGGTGCTTTTGCCGCTTCCTCCCTTGCGATTGACAACTGCAATCACCGGCATGAAAACTCCAGAAACCGAGCAAAAGATACAGTTTGATACAAAAAGTGAAGGCAGTCCATAGCCGCTGGATCAGCGGGGCTATTGTTTTTGTAGCAAAACAACGTGGCCTGTATACCCTGGCCGGGTATGAGGTGCTGGTCGACGGGGCACGTTAGTGGGGTGTTGCCTGCCCTAGAACAGGGAGAGCCGTCGCTTGTGGGGTGGCTCGGACGGAATGTCCATCAGCAGGCGGGCGAAACCCGGCACCCAGATGCCTGCGGGCAGGCTCTGGGGCGGGTTTGGGTCAGGCGTGCAAAAGCCTGACGGGGAGGAACGGGGGAACAGGCGTCAGGCCACCACGACCGGGGCGCTGTCGCCGCGCGCAGCAATGACGCCGATCTCGAACACCTGCTCACCAGCGTCGCGCAGTGTTTGCGCGGTGGCGGCAGCGTTGGCCGCATCCACCACGACCACCATGCCGATGCCGTTGTTGAAGGTGCGGTTCATCTCGAAGTCGTCGATGCCGGCGGTCTTCTGCAGCCAGGCGAACAGCTCGGTCTGCGGCCAGCTGCCCTTCTTCAGGTGGGCCGCCGTGCCGTCGGGCAGCACACGCGGAATGTTTTCCAGCAGGCCGCCGCCAGTGATGTGGGCCAGCGCCTTGATCGGGTGTTTGGCCAGTGCGGCCAGCACATTCTTCACATACAGACGGGTCGGCTCCATGACGGCCTGCTTGAACGGCTTGCCGTCCAGCATGGCCGGCAGGCTGGCGCCAGCACGTTCGATGCACTTGCGCACCAGCGAGAAACCGTTGGAGTGCACGCCGCTGGAGGCCAGGCCCAGCACCACGTCACCCGGCTTGACGCTCTGGCCGGTCAGAATCTTGGATTTCTCGACAGCACCGACGGCAAAGCCCGCCAGGTCGTATTCGCCGGCCGGGTACATGCCGGGCATTTCGGCGGTTTCGCCGCCGATCAGGGCGCAGCCGGAGAGCTCGCAACCCCTGGCAATGCCGCCGACCACGGCGGCGGCGGTATCCACGTCGAGCTTGCCGCAGGCGAAGTAGTCGAGGAAGAACAGCGGCTCGGCACCCTGCACCAGCACGTCGTTGACGCTCATGGCAACCAGGTCGATGCCCACGGTGTCGTGCATGTTCCACTCGAAGGCCAGCTTGAGCTTGGTGCCGACGCCGTCGGTGCCGGAGACCAGCACCGGCTCCTGGTAGCGCTTGGGCACCTCGAACAGGGCGCCAAAGCCGCCGATACCGGCCAGAACGCCTTCGCGCATGGTCTTTTTGGCCAACGGCTTGATACGTTCAACCAGGGCGTCACCGGCGTCGATATCAACGCCGGCGTCTTTGTAGGAGAGGGGTGTGGAGCTGTTGGATGTGGTCATGGAAGGTGGCGGGAGGCGGTAGCAAGCGCAGACCCCGATAGAATTTGCACCAATTTTACGGGTTTCGTCCCCGCCACTTCCTGTATGCCGTTAACCCCCCTTCAAAAAAGTACCGCTGCCTGGGCCGCCATCGCGGCTTTGCTGGCGCTGGCGCTGTGGTTGCTGGCTCCCGTGTTGACACCTTTTGTCGTGGCGGCGGTGCTGGCTTATGCGCTCACGCCGCTGGTGGACCGGCTCGATGCCTTGGTGGGCGGGCGTTTCCCGCGCTTCGTGGCGGTGCTGCTGGTGGAGCTGCTGTTCATACTGCTGGTGCTGGGGCTGGTCTTGCTGCTGGTGCCGATCCTGGCCAAGGAGCTGCCGCAGCTGCGCGAGCAGGTACCGGTGTTGCTGGAGCGGCTGGATGGCTGGCTCCAGCCGCTGCTGGCGCCCTTCGGGATCAAGTTCTCGCTCGACCTGGCGACGGTCAAGCCGGCGGTCATGCAGTACCTCAATGCCAACCTGGAGGAGACCATGGGCTCGCTGCTGGCGTCGCTCAAGATCGGCGGCAGCGTGGCGTTGACGGTGTTCGGCAATCTGATCCTGATTCCGGTGGCCCTGTTCTACCTGCTGATGGACTGGAAACGCTTCGTCGCCCGCGTGACCGAGCTGGTGCCGCCACGCCTGCGTGGCAGTTATGACAGCTTCATGGAACAGTCTGACAGTGTGCTGGGACAGTACCTGCGCGGCCAGTTGCTGGTGATGCTGATCCTGGCGGTCTATTACAGCATGGCCCTGAGCCTGTTCGGGCTGGATGTGGCCCTGCCCGTCGGCATCTTCACCGGCCTGGCCATCTTCGTACCCTATGTCGGTTTCGGGCTCGGCCTGGCGCTGGCGGCGCTGGCGGGACTGCTTGAGTTTGCCGTCAGCGACGGGCCCTCGAAGGTCATGGTGATGCTGGCTGTCGTCTATGGGCTGGGCCAGTTGATCGAGAGTTTTTTCCTCACGCCGCGGCTGGTAGGGGAACGCATCGGCCTGCATCCCCTCGTCGTCATCTTTGCACTGCTGGCCTTTGGCCAGCTGTTCGGTTTTGTCGGTGTGCTGATTGCCCTGCCGGCCAGCGCCGTGCTGCTGGTGGCCGTGCGCCGCATGCGCGGCAGTTATCTGGACAGCGGTTTGTACCGGGGCTGAGTGAGCCAATGAAACAGATTGCACTCGACATCGGACTCGCGACGGGGCCGACACTGTCCAACTTTTTTGCCGGCCCCAATGAGGCGGCCCTGCGCCACCTGCAGTTGTGGACCGGGGAGAAGTCCAACGCGACGACCCGTTCACCGGTTCCCACCTATTTGTGGGGCAGCAGCGGCAGCGGCAAGACGCATCTGCTCAAAGCGGTGCGTGAAGCCCTGCGCGAGCAGGGCGCGGCGGTTGGCTGGCTGGATGCCACGGTGCATGAGCCGCCGGCCTTTGACGAGAACTGGGCTGCGGTGCTGATGGACGACGTGCATCTGTACACCGCGGTGCAGCAGCATGCGGCCTTCAACTGGTTCGTCAATGCCCAGACCGGGCACCAGGGGGTGCTGGCCGCCGGCGAGCTGCCGCCGGCCGACCTCAAGCTGCGCGAGGACCTGCGCACCCGCCTGGGCTGGGGCCATGTGCATGCGTTGCAGGTGCTCAGCGAGCCGGAGCGCCGCGCCGTGCTGCGCCAGGCGGCCGATGAGCGCGGTGTCTTTCTGGGCGACGAGGTGATGGATTTCATGCTGACGCGTTTCAGCCGCGACCTGGGCAGCCTGATGCAGCTGCTCGAGCACCTCGACGGTTACGCCCTGCAGACCCAGCGCGCCATCACTATTCCGCTGATCAAGGCGATGCTGGAAGAGATATGAAGGCCCCCCTGAGCGGCTGGGGCCGCTTCCCCCCGGTGGGGGGACAACGCCAGTGGCCCGGCCAAGCCGGTTCCACGGCGTTCCCCGGTTATGGGGCTCGGTGCGCGGGGCGTGCCTGTGCTGTTGAATACGAAGACTGAAATGACGATTCCAAAGAAAAAACTGGCGCTGTTCGATCTGGACCACACCCTGTTGCCGATCGATTCCGACTACTCCTGGGGTACCTTCACCACCACCATCGGCTGGACCGACCCGGTGGACTTTGCCCGCCGCAACGACGAGTTCTATGCCCACTACCAGGCCGGCACGCTCGATGTGCACGACTACGTGCGTTTTGCCACCGAGGCAGTGCGGCAGCAGGGGGCGGAGAAGGCGCTGGCGGCGCGCGCGCGTTTCATGCGCGAGATCATCGAGCCGGCCATCAAGCCGCAGGCGCGGGAACTGGTGCAGCAGCACCGGCAGGCCGGCGACGAGGTGGTGATCATCACCGCCACCAACGAGTTCGTCACGCGACCGATTGCCGACGCCTTTGGCGTGCAGCATCTGATTGCCGTCGAACTGGTGCGCGACGCCGCCGGCTGGATCACCGGCGACATCCAGGGCGTGCCGTCCTTCCGGGAAGGCAAGGTCAAGCGTTTCGAGGACTGGCTGGTCGCACGCCGGCTGGCCTGGGACGATGCCGATGTCACTTTCTATACCGATTCCATCAACGACCTGCCGCTGATGGAAAATGTGAACCATCCGGTGGCGACCAATCCGGACGACCGCCTGCGCCTGTTGGCCACCCAGCGTGGCTGGCGCATACTGGACCTCTTCTACTGATCAGTTGAGGACAGAGCTAAAGGTCTGTCCCGCAAGAAAAAATGATTAAAAAAATTATCAACAAGCTGCTGGGCAAATCGCCTGCGGCCAACAGCCGCGGCCAGAAGCCCTCGTTCGGCAAGCGCGAGGAAATCGGCGCTGCCGTGCACGGCATCGACCTCTCGCTGGTGGACCAGCGCGCGCTCGACGTGGTGCACACGCTCCAGGATGCCGGCTACGAGGCCTATATCGTCGGCGGCGCCGTGCGCGACCTGCTGGTCGGCCTGCGGCCCAAGGATTTCGACGTTGCGACGGACGCCACGCCCGAGCAGGTCAAGGGCCTGTTCCGGCGCGCCTTCATCATCGGGCGGCGTTTTCGCATCGTGCACGTGGTCTACGGCCGCGGGCGCGAGCACGAGGTGATCGAGGTCTCCACCTTCCGTGCCTACATGGACAACGCGGCAGCCGAGCAGGTGGCCGGTAACGAGCGCACCAGCAAGAGCGAACTGGCGGGCATGAAGCATGCCGTGGACTCCAGCGGCCGTGTGCTGCGCGACAACGTCTGGGGGCCGCAGAACGAAGACGCCACGCGGCGCGATTTCACCATCAACGCCATGTACTACGACCCGGAGACGCAGACCGTGGTCGACTACCACGGCGGTTTCAAGGATGTGAAAAAGCGCGTGCTGCGCATGATCGGCGACCCGGCCACGCGCTACCGCGAGGACCCGGTGCGCATCATCCGCGCCGTGCGTTTTGCCGCCAAGCTCAGCGCTCTGGGCTTCAAGCTCGACGCCAAGACCGCCGGGCCGCTGGTCAAGTCGCACGAACTGCTGGCCGATGTGCCGCAAAGCCGACTGTTCGACGAGATGCTCAAGCTGCTGCAGACCGGCCATGCGCTGGCCTCCATCGCGCAGCTCAAGGCCCTGGGCCTGGCGCGCGGCATCTACCCCTTGCTCGATGTCATCGTGGAGCGCGCCGAGCAGCCCTTCGTCAATGCCGCTCTGCAGGACACCGACCGCCGTGTCGGCGAAGGCAAACCGGTGGCGCCGAGCTTCCTGCTGGCCTGTGCCTTGTGGGCCGACGTGCGCGACGGCTGGGCCCGGCGCATCGCGCAGCGCCAGCACTCGCATCCGGCCTTGCAGGATGCGATTGACGAGGTGTTCGACGCCCGCATCGGCGATGTCTCCGGCCGCGGCAAGCTGGCCGCCGACATGCGCGAGATCTGGATGATGCAGCCGCGCTTCGACAAGCGTGTCGGCAGCGCGCCTTTCGGTCTGGTGGAGCAGCCGCGTTTCCGTGCCGGCTTCGACTTCATGCGCCTGCGCGCCGATGTCGGCGAGATCGATGAACTGCTGGCCGACTGGTGGCAGGAATTCAGCACGGCCGATGACAACCTGCGCCAGGACCTGGTGGACCAGGTGCGCGAGGAGCAGCAGTCGCGCCAGCGCACGCGTGCCCCGCGCGTGCACACGTTGCCGGCGGCCGAGCGGCCGGAGGCTCCGGCTGAGCCGGCCGCTTCCGAGGCGCCGAAAAAACGGCGCCGCCGTCGGCGCTCGGGTGGTGCCAAAACTGGGGGCGAGAGCGCCCCGGATGCCGGCGAGTGATCCCGTCTGAGGTCCAGCCGGTCACGGCCTACATCGCTCTCGGGGCCAATCTCGGCGATGCCCGCGGCACGGTGCGGCAGGCCGTTCAAGACCTGGGCACCTTGCCGCAGACCCGGCTGGTGCGTTCCTCGTCGCTGTACCGAACTGCGCCGATTGATTCCAGCGGGCCGGACTACATCAACGCGGTGGCTGAAGTCGCCACCGGCTTGAGCCCGCAAGCCTTGTTGAGCGAGTTGCAGCGCCTGGAACATGCGGCCGGTCGGGAGCGGCCGTACCGCAATGCGCCACGCACGCTGGATCTGGACATCCTGCTGTACGACGACATCATGCTGGACAGCACGACGTTGACGATTCCGCACCCGCGCATGGCCGAGCGGGCCTTTGTGCTGCTGCCCTTGGCCGAGATCGCGCCGCACCTGCCTTGCGCACAAAAGCTTGCTGCGGTGCATGGGCAAGCCATTGAGCGTCTGCTGGAAGATTGAGGGCATTTTTGCGGATATCTCTCGTTCTGGAGCGGTGGCCGGTGTCGATAGAATGGTTTTTCGTTCTGAAGTGTTAAGGGCATCATGAATTTCAACAATATGAGCGTTGCCACGAAATTGTGGCTGGCCGTCAGTGCCATCATCGTTTCTCTGGTCGTTTTGATCGGCTTTGCCGCCGTGCGATCGGCCCGGCTGCAGGCGGAGACCGACGTCACCCTCCATGCCTTGAGCGAGCGCGTGAAGGCCGCCAATACCTGGGCCGGCCTGGCAGAAGCCAATGCGGTGCGCACCCGTGCCGTGATCACCACCTTCGATCCGGGCATCGAGGCCGCATTCACCGATGCGATGGTCGCGACGGCCAAGAAGATGGCGGACGTGCAAAAGAGCGTCGAGGCGATGTCTCTGAGCCCGGAAGAACTGGCGCAGATGAAGAAGGTCGCTGACAGTCAGAAGCTCATGCTCGACATCCAGGGCAAGGCCAACCAGCTCAAGTCCGATGGCAACAGCGAAGAGGCGCAAAAGGTCATCAATGAGCAGTACAACCCGGCAGTCAATACCTATCTGGCCAACCTGCGTGAACTGGTGCAGCAGGAAGAAAAGGCAACGCTGAGCTACACGCAGGAAATGGGCCATGCCCGCAACATGACGGTGCGCATTGCCGGTATTGCGATCGCTTTCATTCTGGTCGGGATCCTGGTGGGCTCTGGGCTTCTGATCCGTTCCATCCGCCGCCCGCTGGACCAGGCCAATGAGCTGGCTTCCCGCATTGCGCAGGGCGATCTGAGTGCCCGCATCGATACCTCGCGCGGCGACGAGTTCGGCGACCTCATGAAGTCGCTGGCGCGCATGAATGAATCGCTCGGGCGCATGGTGCAGCAGGTGCGCCAGAGCACCGACAGCATCGCCACCGCCAGTGCCGAGATCGCCACCGGCAACCACGACCTGTCGGTGCGGACCGAGCAGACCTCCAGCAACCTGCAGTCCACCGCCGCGGCCATGGAACAGCTCACCAGCACGGTGCAGCACAGCGCCGACAACGCGCGCCAGGCTTCCCAACTGGCGGCCAACGCCTCGACGGTGGCGCAAAAGGGCGGGACGGTGGTGGAGCAGGTGGTCTCGACCATGGACGAGATCAACACCAGCAGCAAGAAGATTGCCGACATCATCGGCGTGATCGACGGCATCGCCTTCCAGACCAACATCCTGGCGCTCAATGCCGCGGTGGAAGCCGCGCGTGCCGGCGAACAGGGCCGCGGTTTTGCCGTGGTGGCCGGTGAAGTCCGTTCCCTGGCGGGGCGCAGCGCCGAAGCCGCCAAGGAAATCAAGGGCCTGATCAACACCTCGGTCGAGAAGGTCGAGTCGGGCACCCAGCTGGTGACCGATGCCGGTGCCACCATGAACGACATTGTCCAGTCGGTGCGCCGCGTGGCCGACGTGATCGGCGAGATCACCGCCGCCTCCACCGAACAGAGCGCCGGCATCTCGCAGGTCAACGACTCGATTGCCAACCTCGACCAGATGACGCAGCAGAACGCGGCGCTGGTGGAGCAAAGCGCGGCCGCGGCGCAAAGCATGCGCGAGCAGGCCGATCAGTTGGCCCAGGCGGTGGCGGTGTTCAAGGTCAGCGGTACCCGCGCCATGCCGCAGCGCCCGCCCAAGGACATCACGCCGCGCCCCGCGCCGGCACAAAAGCTGGCCAGCACGGTTCCGCCGGCCCCCCCCCTGCCGGCCGCCGCCAGCAAGCCTGTTGCCGCGCCGGCCGCGGCCGTCAGCATGGCCAAAGCCGATTCGGATGACTGGGAAACCTTCTGACGCTCCGGGTTCCCGGTGATTCGCGGGCCTGCTTTGCAGGCCCGTCTTGTTTTCAGGCCAGTTCGGCGATCAGCTCGATCTCGACACAGGCGCCCAGCGGAATCTGGGCCACACCGAAGGCGCTGCGTGCGTGCGCACCTTTTTCGCCGAAGACCTGGCCCAGCAGTTCGCTGGCGCCGTTGGTCACCAGATGGTGCTCGGTGAAGTCGGCGCTGGAATTGACCAGCGACATCACCTTGACCAGGCGCTTGACGCGGTTGAGGTCGCCCACGGCCGCATGCAGCGTGCCCATCAGGTCGATGGCCACGGCACGCGCGGCGGCCTGGCCTTCCTCCGTCGCCATGGTCTTGCCGAACTGGCCGACCCAGGGCTTGCCGTCCTTCTTGGCGATGTGGCCGCTCAGGAAGACCAGGTTGCCGGTCTGCACATAGGGCACATAGGCGGCGGCCGGCGTGGCGACCGGGGGCAGGGTGATGCCCAGTTCTTTCAGTTTGTCGTAGACGTTCATGGGAAGACCTTTCAATTCGCAATTCAAACCCGTCGATTGTCGGGTATTGTTGCAACTGGAAGTCCCTGTCCCCCATGCTGAACAAGCTTGCCTCCTTGCCGCGCGACAGCCGCGACACCTTGTTTCTGCTGGCCGTGATCGCCTGGATCATGCTGCCGCAGATGGCGCACCTGCCGCTGTGGTGCAGCGCGCTGGCCGTGGCCCTGCTGCTGTGGCGCAGCTGGCTGGCCGTGACGCTGCGGCCGTTGCCGGCCAAGTGGTGGCTGTTCGGCTTTCTGCTGCTGACGGTGGCGGCCACCCTGGCCACGTACCGCACGCTGCTCGGACGCGATGCCGGCGTGACGCTGATCGTGGTGCTGCTGGCGCTCAAGACGCTGGAGCTGCGCGCGCGCCGTGATGCCTTCGTCATCTTCTTCCTCGGGTTTTTCACGCTGCTGGCGCAGTTCTTCTTTTCGCAGTCGCTGCTCACTGCGCTGGCCATGCTGGTCGGCCTGCTGGGCCTGCTGACGGCGCTGGTCAACAGTCACCTGCCGGTGGGGCGGCCCTCATTGGGCCAGTCGGCACGGCTGGCCGGGCGCATGGCGCTGCTGGGTGCGCCCATCATGCTGCTGCTGTTCCTGCTCTTTCCGCGCCTGGCGCCCTTGTGGGGGACCCCCGGCGACGCCATGAGCGGGCGCAGCGGGCTGTCCGAGCGCATGCAGGTCGGCAGCGTGGCCCGTCTGGCGCTGGACGACAGCGTGGCCATGCGCATCCGTTTCGACGGCCTCCAGCCGCAGCCCGCTGAGCTGTATTTCCGCGGTCCGGTGTTCTCCAGCTTCGACGGGCGCGAATGGCAGTCGCTGCGCCCGACCTTTCCGGCCCGCCTGCAGCCGCCGGCCCAGTTGCAGGTGGCGGGTGCGCCGCTGCGTTACGAGGTGACGCTGGAGCCCAGCGGCCGCCCCTGGCTGCCGGTGCTCGACGCCACGCCCGAGCCACCGCAACTTCCTGTCTACGCGCCGCGAATGACGCGCGAACTGCAGTGGCTGGCCAGTGCACCGCTGCACGACATCGTGCGCTACCGGGCCGAGAGCTACCCGCAGTTCCGCCACGGCCCGCTGCGGCCGATGGCCGGCCTGCAGGACTACCTGGACCTGCCGGCCGGCTTCAACCCGCGCACGCTGCAACTGGCAGCCGAGCTGCGCCGCGACCATGCCGATGCCGCGTCCCTGGTGGCGGCCGCGCTGGCGCGGCTGCGCAGCGGCGGCTACCGCTACACGCTGGAGCCCGGCGTGTTCGGCCCGCACAGTGCCGACGAATTCTGGTTCGACCGCAAGGAGGGTTTTTGCGAGCACATCGCCGCCGCCTTCGTCATCCTGCTGCGGGCGGCGGGCATTCCGGCGCGCATCGTCACCGGCTACCAGGGCGGCGAGCGCAACACCGTCGACAATTTCTGGGTCGTGCGCCAGAGCGATGCCCATGCCTGGACCGAGGTCTGGCTGGCCGGCCAGGGCTGGCTGCGTGTGGACCCGACCGGTGCCGTGGCGCCCGGGCGCATCGGCACGCTGCAGCGCCTGCAGGCGCCGGCTGGCGTGGTGGCCAGCGCCATCAGCACCGTGAGCCCGACGATGGTGTTGAACCTGCGAGCCGTGTGGGAGGCACTCAACAACCGCTGGAACCAGTGGGTGCTGAACTACACCCAGAGCCGCCAGCTCAACCTGTTGCGCGAGCTCGGCTTCACATCGCCGAGTTGGGAAGACCTGGGAATCCTGATGGCCGGCAGCATCGTGCTGCTCAGCCTGGCGGGTGCGGCCTGGACGCTGTGGGGGCAGCGCCGCCACGACCCCTGGTTGCGGCTGTTCGAGGCGGCGCAGCGGCGCCTGCGCAAGGGCGAGGTCTCGCCCAGTGCGACGCCGCGCGCGCTGGCCGAGGCATTGCTCTGCCAGCATGGCGCTGCCGACCCGCAGGTGCAGGCGATCCATCACTGGCTGTTGCGGCTTGAGGCGCTGCGTTATGCCCCCGGCACTTCCGGCCGTGAAAAGAGTGGCCTGGCTGCGCTGCGGCGCGAGTTCAAGCAATTACACTGGCCGGCGTGATGACGAAATTTCTCCGTATTGCTCTCGTTTTGATAGCTGCCTGCGCCGCTTCCACGGGGTCTCTGGCCCAAAAACAGACCAAAAAACACAAGGTCAAAGAGAACCAGCCGCAGCCGGCGTTGCTCTATGACAGCCGGCCCGAGGCCATTGCGCTGGCCGACGAGATCGCCGAACGGCGCGGCCTGAACCGCACCTGGGTGCGGCAAGCCATCGGCCAGGCCCGCCTGCTGCCGCAGGTGGTCAAGCTCATGACGCCGGCCCCGGTGGGGGTGCCCAAGAACTGGCAGCTCTACCGCAGCCGTTTCATCGAACCCAAGCGCATTGCCGCCGGGGTGCGCTTCTGGCAGTCCCAGCGCGAGACGCTGGCGCGCGCCGAGGCGGTCTACGGCGTGCCGGCCGAGATCATCGTCGGCATCATCGGCGTGGAAACCATCTACGGCCAGCAGACCGGCAGCTTTCGTGTGATCGATGCGCTGGCCACGCTGGCCTTCGACTTCCCCACCGTTCACCCGCGTGCCGCCGAGCGCAGCCGCTTCTTCCGCGCCGAACTGGAGCAGTTGCTCAGCCTCCAGGGGCAGAAGGGGCTCGATCCTTTGAGCGTGCGCGGCAGCTATGCCGGTGCCATGGGCATGCCGCAGTTCATGCCCTCGAGCTGGGCCCGTTTTGCGGTGGACTTCGACGGCGACGGCCGCATCGACCTGTTCGACAGCCCGGCCGACGTGATCGGCTCGGTGGCCAACTATTTCAAGACCTTCAACTGGCAGCCCGGCATGCCAACCCACTACGCCGTCGGTTTCGATGCCGAACGGCTCGACAAGGATGCGCTGCTGGTGCCCGACATCCTGCCCACCTTTTCGGTGGCCAGCTTCACGGCCAAGGGCGCCGTGCTCGATGCGGCCGGCCTGCAGCACCCGGGAGCGCTGGCGCTGGTGGAATTGCAGAACGGCGAGGAAGCGCCGAGCTACGTGGCCGGCACCGAGAACTTCTACGTCATCACGCGCTACAACTGGAGCAGCTACTACGCACTGGCGGTGATCGAACTCGGCCAGGCCGTGGCCACGGCCATGCGGGCCAGCTGCCTCGCGAGCGAGGCAGCCGCTCAGGCCAGCACCACGCCCTCGAACACCGGGTGCAGCGCATCGACCCAGTGATCGACTTCCGCCTCGCCGATCTGCAGGCAAGCCAGGCATGAGGCGCCGAACTGCTCCCACTCGCGCTGCGGCTGGGCCCCCTCGAAGTCGGCCACCAGGTGTTCGGCCAGCGCGGCGATTGCCACCAGGCTGCGGATCTCCGCCGGCACGGCCGGGTCCTTCAGGATGGTGAAGTCGTGGTGCAGGCGCACGGCGATGGCGACCACCGGCGGCAGGTGCCAGGTCTTGGCCACGATGGCGCCGACCACCGCGTGATCGGTGCGGTGCACCGCATTCTCGGTTTCGGTGAAGCTGCGGTCCTGCCGCGCCAGGGCCTCGGCCAGCGTGCCGGCGTAGCCGCGCACACCCTGCAGCAGGATGGGAATGCCGACGTGCATGAACAGGCCGCAGGTCTGGGCCACCTCGGCATTCATGCCGTAGAGCTGGCGCGCAATGAAGGCCATGGCCAGCGAGCGGCGGGTCGAGGTTTCCCAGAAATGTTCGACCAGCGGCGAGTTGATGCGGATGGCCTGGCGTGTGAGAAAACCGGTGAGGATGGCCACCGCCTGTCCCATGCCCAGCAGGGTGACGGCTTCGCCGACGGTGTTGGCCGGGCGCGAGCGGGCATAAAGCGGGCTGTTGGCGGTGCGCAGCAGGGCGGCTGCCATGGCCACGTCGCTGCCGGCAATGCGGGCAATCTCGGCCGGGTCGGGGTCGGCCTGGCGCGTCTCGGCCTGCAAGGCGGTCAGCAGCTCGGGGCAGGGCGGGATGGCGATGTCGTGTACTGGCCCCTCGCGTCTGGCTTGATCGAGTTCCCGATCGATGTCCGCAACTTTCATCGCAATGTCTCCAATGCGGCCATTATGCGGAAAAAAACAGGGCCCATTCAGGGTGTGCGGTGTTGCCAGTAGCGCCGCGCCACCTCGCGCTGGCAGTCCACCTGCTGCGGCTGCGCCGACTGCCAGTGCGCCGCGCCGCAATGCACCGAGTCGATCACCCGCACCTGGCGTTCGGCATAACGCGCCAGCACGGCCGGCGCCGGGTGGCCGAAGCGGTTGCGGTAGCCGGCCTGCACCAGGGCGATTTCAGGCGCCACCGCATCGAGAAAGGCGACGCTGCTGGAGGTCTTGCTGCCATGGTGCGGCACCAGCAGCACATCGGCGCGCAGCGGCGCGGCCAGCGCCAGCAACTGCGCCTCCTGCGGCTGTTCGATGTCGCCTGTCAGCAGCACGCTGTGCGCGCCATTGGCAATGCGCAGCACGCAGGACAGGGCGTTGGAGCGTCGGGCCAGCGCATAGTCGTCCGCGATCGGGTGCAGCACCTCGAAGCGCACACCATCCCAGTCCCAGGTCTGGCCGGCTTCACAGCGGCTGGCACGGCGCAGGGCCTGCAATTCATGGTCGTCCTCGATCGAACTCAGCAGCGTGGCGGCCGCTTGCATGGCCAGCACGGCGGCCGCGCCGCCGCTGTGGTCGCTGTCGCGGTGGCTCAGCACCAGGCGGTCCAGCCGCACGTCTAGCGCGCGCAGCAGCGGCACCAGCACGCGGTGGCCGGCGTCGCTCTCGCGCGAGTAGCGCGGCCCGGCATCAAACAGCAACGCATGCGTGGCGGTCTGCACCAGCACCGCGTTGCCCTGGCCGATGTCGGCCGCCAGCAGTTCGAACTGGCCCGGCGCCGGGCGCGGCGCCTGCCACAGCAGCACCGGCAGCAGCAAGGGCAGGCCGAGCAAGCGCAGGCTCCACGGCAGCCGCATGACCAGCAACACGCCGCCGAGCAGGCCCGCCACGCCGGCCCACAACGGCGCCTGCGCCACCGCCAGCGTGGCCAGCGGCAGGCGGGCCAGCAGTCCGAGGTACACCGCCAGCCACTGTACCGTCAGTGCGGCCGCGTCCCACAGCGGCGGCAGCAGCACGCCGAGCAGCGAGAGCGGCGTCACCACCAGCGTCACCCAGGGGATGGCCAGCGCGTTGGCCGCCAGGCTCACCAGCGAGACCTGGCCGAACAGCAGCAGGGTAAGCGGTGTCAGCGCCAGCGTGATGATCCACTGCTCGCGCAACAGGGCCAGGGCGCGGTGGCGCAGACTGGCCCGGTCCGTCAACTGGCGTGCGCCCGAATCGGTGGCGAACAGCACGCCCACCGCCACAAAGCTGAGCCAGAAGCCGGCCTGCAGCAAGGCCCAGGGGTCGAAGGCCACCACCACGGCGCAGGCCAGCAGCCAGACCTGCGGCCAGGGCCAGCGCCGCGCCGACAGGCGCAGCAGGGTGATGGTGGCCAGCATCCACACCGTGCGCTGCGCCGGCACACCCCAGCCGCTGAACAGCGCGTAGGCCGTGGCCAGCAGCAGCCCGCCCAGCAGGCCGGCGCTGGGCGCCGGCAGGGCCAGGCACAGCCGCGGTGAGCGCCGCCACAACCAGCCGAGCGCGATGGCCGACAGCCAGGCGAACAAGGTCACGTGCAGGCCCGAGATGCTCATCAGGTGTGCCACGCCGGTGGCGCGGAACACGTCCCAGTCGGCGCGGTCGATCGCCTGCTGGTCGCCCACCACCAGCGCGGCCACCACGCCGGCCAGGCGCGCGTGGCCACGTTCCTCCGCGTCGCTGCCAGCCGGGGCCAGACGCTGAAAAATGGCATCACGCACCTGCTGGCGCGCCCACTCCACCGGATGCCACCATGTCTGCGCCAGCCGCTGCGGCGCGGTGTCACGCGGGCCGGCGCGCACATAACCGGTGGCCTGCAGGCCTTGCTCCCACAACCAGAGTTCGAAATCGAAACCATGCGGGTTGCTGCCGCCGTGCGGCGCCTTCAGCCGCACCGTCATGCGCCAGCGCTCGCCGGCCTGCAGCGGCTGCGGCGCGCGTTGCAGGTCAGCCAGCAGCTCACCACCACCCCAGACGCCGCCGTACCAGCCCAGGTACAGGCGCGGCGGCAGCTCGACGGGCTGGCCGTTCAGCTCGGCCTGTTCCACGTCAAACCGGAAGCGCGTGCCGGCCTCGCTGTACTGCGGCATGGCGGCCACCCGGCCGGTGACGGTGATGTCTTTGCCTTCCTGTGCCGGTGCCAGGGCGTGGCGGCTGAAGGCGGTGGCGCGCAGGCCGGTGCTGGCGAAGCCAAGCAGGGCGAAGGCCAGCGTGATGCTGGTCACGCGCTGCCAGAATGCTATATTTTTGATAGCTGCTGGCGCAATCAGGGCAAGGGCTGAAGCCAGAAAAATGCCATAAACCGGGGCGGACCAGAGTTCGGGTTGCTGCAGCTGCAGGGTGACACTGGCGACCCAGGCCAGCAGGGCGGGGGCCATGAGGTTGGCTTTGTGCTGGCGGGTTGTGGGCATGGGGGGATGCTAACTGGGCGCTGTGGTCTTGAGGTGGGTTTGTGTTGTTGGAGGTGTTTCGTTGTGTGAGGTGTGGTGCCTGACTGGGCCGGCGTGCCGGGTCTCGCCCCGGCACGGCAGCCTGGCCAAGGGCATCAAGCAACGCCAAATGCTATTAATTTGATAGCTGCTTACGCAAAATCCATAAGGCGTAGAGCACAAAAAAGCCCGCAAGCAGCGGGCTTTCCTGTTGCGTCAAAGACAGCGGTTTAAATGCTGTCGGTGAAGCTGCGCAGCTTGTCCGAACGCGAAGGATGCTTGAGCTTGCGCAGCGCCTTCGCCTCGATCTGGCGGATGCGCTCGCGTGTCACGTCGAACTGCTTGCCCACTTCCTCCAGCGTGTGGTCGCTGGTCATCTCGATGCCGAAGCGCATGCGCAGCACCTTGGCTTCGCGCGGCGTCAGGCTGTCGAGGATGTCCTTCACCACTTCGCGCAGGCCGGCCTGCATGGCGGCGTCCATCGGCGCGGTGTTGGCCGTGTCCTCGATGAAATCGCCCAGGTGGCTGTCGTCGTCGTCGCCGATGGGGGTTTCCATCGAGATCGGCTCCTTGGCGATCTTCATGATCTTGCGGATCTTGTCTTCCGGGATCTCCATCTTGGCAGCCAGGATGCCGGCATCGGGCTCGAAGCCGAACTCCTGCAGGTGCTGGCGGCTGATGCGGTTCATCTTGTTGATGGTCTCGATCATGTGCACCGGGATGCGGATGGTGCGGGCCTGGTCCGCGATGGAGCGTGTGATGGCCTGGCGGATCCACCAAGTGGCGTAGGTGGAGAACTTGTAGCCGCGGCGGTATTCGAACTTGTCGACCGCCTTCATCAGGCCGATGTTGCCTTCCTGGATCAGGTCGAGGAACTGCAGGCCGCGGTTGGTGTACTTCTTGGCGATCGAGATCACCAGGCGCAGGTTGGCCTCGATCATCTCTTTCTTGGCGTTGCGCGAAGACGCTTCGCCTTCGTTCATGCGCTTGTTGATGTCCTTCAGTTCATCGAGCGGCACCACCACGCGGGCTTGCAGGTCGGCCAGCTTCTGCTGCAGGTCCTGCACCGGCGGGATGTTGCGGCCCATGACGGCGCTCCAGCTCTTGCCGGCGGCGGCCTGCTTCTCGATCCACTTGAGGTTGAGCAGGTTGGAGGCGACGCGGTTGCCGTGCTTGTCGCGGCCGCTGAAGTCGGCAATGAAGTTTTCCTGCGGGTAGCCGCACTTGTCGACGATGATGCGGCGCAGCTCGCGTTCCTTCTTGCGCACGTCGTCCACCTGGCCGCGCACCATGTCGCACAGCTTTTCAATCGCCTTGGCGGTGAAGCGGATGGTCATCAGCTCTTCGCTCAGGGCCTTTTGCGCCTTGACGTAGTTGGGCGTGCCGTAGCCTTCCTTGTCGTAGATCTTGTGGACCTTCTCGAACAGCTGGCGCAGGCGGTCGAAACGTTCCAGCGCCTGCTTCTTGAGCTCTTCCAGCTTCTTGGTCAGGGCCTTGGAGCCGCCCTTGCCGTCGTCGTCGTCGGCTTCGTCGAATTCGTCGAAGTCTTCTTCGGCCACATAGTCGTCGGCCTCGTTCGGGTTGGAGAAGCCATCCACGATGGTGGTGATGACGACCTTGCCTTCGCGGATTTCCTCGCCCAGGCGCAGGATTTCGGCGATGGTGGCGGGGGAGGCCGAGATGGCCTCCATCATGGCCATCAGGCCGCCTTCGATGCGCTTGGCAATCTCGATCTCGCCCTCACGGGTGAGCAGCTCGACCGTGCCCATCTCGCGCATGTACATGCGCACCGGGTCGGTGGTGCGGCCGAACTCGCTGTCCACCGTGGACAGGGCGGCCTCGGCTTCTTCCTCGGCTTCCTCTTCGGTGGCGGCGGTCGGACCGGTGTTGTTGAGCAGCAGGGTCTCGGCGTCCGGCGTCTGTTCGTACACCGCCACGCCCATGTCGTTCAACATGGAGATCACGACTTCCAGCGTCTCGGCGTCGACCAGCTTGTCGGGCAGGTGGTCGGAGATTTCGCCGTGTGTCAGGTAGCCGCGCGTCTTGCCCAGCTTGATCAGCTGCTTGAGGCGCTGGCGGCGCTTGGCCAGGTCTTCTTCGGACAGGACGGTTTCGTCCAGGCCGAATTCCTTCATCAAGGCGCGTTCCTTCGCCTTGCTGATCTTCATGCGCAGCGGCTTGACCTTTTCGCCCGGGGCGACAGCCGGTTCCTCGGCAAATTCGGCTTCGATGTCCGACAGGTCCAGGTCTTCGGCCGGCGCGGCGCCCGCGGCATTCTTGGGCTTGCGGCCGCGCTTGGCGCCGGTCTTGGGCGGCGTGCCCGCTTCGGCCGAGGCGGCCTTGGGCGGGCGGCCCGGTTTCTTCTTCACCACTTCCGGGGCGGCGGCAACAACGGTTTTCTTCACTTCAGCCGCCGGGGTCTTGGCGGCTTTGTCGGCTTTGGCAGGGGTCTTCGAGGCAGGCACTGATTTGGCTTTCGTAGCGGGCTTCGGCAAGGCCTTGGCTGCCGGTTTGGCTGCGGCCTTGGGGGCGGCAGCTTTCTTGGCAGCGGGCTTTGGCGAGGCCTTGGCGACGGGTTTTGCGGCGGGCTTTGCAGGCTTCTTGGACTTTTGAGCGGGCATGGATCAACCTCAGGACATCAAAAACTGGCACAAAGAAACAAACACAGGCACCGAAAACGACCGGCGCAGTTGGGGGACAGAGGAGGGAATCCTCAAGGGCAAGATGGGAGGGCGATCATTTGGGATGCAGTCCTTGCGGTAAGGTGGCCGGTTGTGCATCTGGTGCTACGGTTGGCCTGGCCCGGAGGTGCTGCTGTCGCTCTTGCCGAAAATCAAAGGCGGATTATAGCCGGGATGCACAGAAATTCAATCCCGGCGGGGTTTTTCGGCTGTTTTGTGCTAGGGCTGGTCCGAAGACTTCGGCGCCGCCGTCTCCAGCGCCCGCCGCCGCGCCTGCAGCTCGCGGTAGCGTTCCAGCGCCGCCGGGTTGCTGAGCGAGGCCTCGATGGCCTCGGTCTCCTGGGTCTTGAGGTGGTCGATCAGCATGCGGTTGAGCAGGTTGCGCAACTCGACCATGGTTTCGCCGTGGTCGTCGCCGGCGGCCAGGTCGGAGCCGGTCATGAGCTTGAGCGCCAGCGCCTCGGCCGGGTGCTCGCGCAGCCCTTCGCGCAGCGCGGCCCAGGGCTGCGGGCCGTGCTCGTGCAGCTGGCTTTCCAGCCAGGTCAGCAGGGGGCCGTGCGGTTCGGGCAGCTCGCACAGCAGGTGGTGGTCTTCGCTCGACAGGCTGTCCCAGATGCCGCTGTGCGCCAGCAGCAGGCGGGCGGCGTGGTCGGCCCGGTTGACCAGCTGGGCACGGCCGCGCGGCGGCCGGGGCGTCGCGTTTCGATTGAATTTCGGGCTGTAGCCCTCGCCATCATTGCGCCAGGCGCTATTGTTTTCGGAGCGTTTGGCGGCCGGGCGTTCGCTGCTGCGGGCCGGCGGGTTCCACAACTCGCTCAGTTCCTGGCTGCCCAGCTGCACCAGTTCGGCGATCTCGGTCAACAGCTGGCGCTTGAGCGCACCGTCAGGCAGCTGGCTCCACAGCGGCTTGGCATTGCTGGCCAGATGGGCGCGGCCTTCGGCACTGGAGAGGTCGCAGCCTTCGCGCGCTGCCTCGATCAGGAAGCGGCTCAGCGGCACGGCCTCGCTGATGCAGCGGGCAAAGGCCTCTTTGCCGAACTCGCGGATGTAGCTGTCGGGGTCGTGCTCGGCCGGCAGGAACAGAAACTTCACGCTGCGCACGTCGGTGGCGTAGGGCAGGGCGCCGTCGAGCGCCTTGCGCGCAGCGCGCCGGCCGGCGGCATCGCCGTCGAAGCTGAACACCACGGTGTCGGTGAAGCGGAACAGCTTCTGCACGTGCTCGGTGGTGCAGGCGGTGCCGAGCGTGGCCACGGCATTGGGAAAACCCAGCTGCGCCAGCGCCACCACGTCCATATAGCCTTCGGTCACCAGCGCATAGCCAAGGTCGCGGATCGCATTGCGCGCCTCGAACAGGCCGTACAGCTCGCGCCCCTTGCTGAACACCGGCGTTTCCGGCGAGTTCAGGTACTTGGGTTTTTCGTCGCCGAGCACACGCCCGCCAAAGCCGATGCACTCGCCCTTGACGTTGCGGATCGGGAACATGATGCGGTCGCGGAAGCGGTCGTAGCGTTTTTCCTCGCCGCCGCTGTTCTCTTCCGTGTTGGTGATGACCAGGCCGCTTTCCACCAGCAGCGGGTCGTCGTATTGCGGGAACACGCTGGCCAGGGAGCGCCAGCCTTCGGGCGCATAACCCAGGCCGAACTGCCTGGCGATTTCTCCCGACAGGCCGCGGCGCTTGAGGTAGTCGACGGCGCGCGGCGAACCCTTGAGGTGCTTGCGGTAGGCCTCGCCGGCCTTTTCCAGCACGTCGGAGAGCGTGGCCTGCTTTTGCCGCTGCTCGGCGGCGCGCGCGCGGTCCTGCGGGCTGGCCTCGTCCTCCGGCACCTGCAGGCCGTAGTGCTGGGCCAGTTCCTTCACCGCCTCGATGAAACTCATGCCGGTGTGTTCCATCAGGAAGTTGATGGCATCGCCGTGCTTGCCGCAGCCGAAGCAATGGTAGAACTGCTTGGTCGGGCTCACCGTGAACGAGGGCGACTTCTCCGCGTGGAACGGGCACAAGCCCATGAAATTGGCACCCCCCTTCTTGAGCTGCACGTAGCGTCCGACGATCTCGACGACGTCAGCGCGCGCTAGCAGCTCCTGGATGAAGGATTGGGGAAGGGCCATACGGTCGATTGTAGGAAGACTGGTGACGGCTTCTGTTGTCAGGCACAAAAAAGCCGGCCGACCCGTCTGCTATATGAAGTAAAAACGACCATACCAGCGTGTGAGTGATTGGTAGAAATTGCTTTTCGATTGTTAACTCTAATATTTCGGCCAGCCTTCGGGCTGGCCGATTTCATTTGGGCTCTGCCAAAATCCAGCAATTCATCCCAGTGGGAACCAAGCGGCTGTCCTGATCGAACCCCAAGCAGCCAGCTCGTTCGCACTGCGCTGGCAGAAGTCGGCTTCAGGCTGGTTGCGGTCACCTTGGTCTGCAACCCCAATGCCTCTTGTCCGCCGGGAACCCGACACTCAGCGTTCGCCCGGATGCCGACGCCCGCGCGGTCTGCCGGTTTCGCCGATGCGTGGCGCCGCCAAGTGAACCAATGATTGACGTGCAGGGGCGAGCACGAAGCTGCGTGGAACCGCTCCGTCGACATAGGTCCCTCCTACGTGTCGAGCATGTCCCACTCATCGCCAAGCATCCAACGGATCGCCGAAAGTTTGCCGTTGATCATGCCCCACTCGAAGTCAGACCACGGGCCGAGGTTCTCGATGCCGTACTGCTTCTCGCACTGACGCTGCGCGCGCAGTGACACTTCCCAAACGCTGTCGATCACCATCTCTGAGTGTCGTCCGGGGCCCTCGGCCGCCTTGTCCCAATCCGCTCTGGTCACTATCTTGAGCTTGCCGTCTTCGATGCTCTCGCGCATGACCATCTTGCGGTTGTACCAAACCTGATGGAACAGAACGTCCTCAGCTTTGAGCAGCTCGTGCAGGCCGCGCGGTTCTTCCTCCCACGACTGCTCCCACACCAGTTCGCTGACCATCGACGGTTCAACGCGCCGAAGCAACTCAGCGAGGTTGATGAAGTACAGCGACTTCACGCGACTGAACGCATTGGCGATGTCTGCGTGCGGGAACCGAGCGTTTTGCGCGCCGAAGTCCGACTTGTTGTGCGTCACGAACGCGAGCCGCTCACCCGGTGGTGCGGCCTTCACGAGGTCGACATACATCTCGTACAGGATCGCGTCTGCCATCCCGTTCTTGTTCTCGTGCTGACAAGGCGCTTTGCGGTGCAAGGCCCGGTCTGCCGCCCTCACCTTGGCAGCGGCTGAAGGTTGCAAGTGCTTCGCTTCGGTCAGAAGCTTCTCAAGCCTATCCAGCACGCCTTCGACCTGCCCGCCGACGATGGGTACCTTGTGGTTCGCATCGTCGAGCTGCTTGAGCAGGGAGTTCTTGCGGCGTGTGTCACCGGGCAAACGTGTCAGCGCTTCGCGAACTTGCTGAAAATGCCCCTTTAGGCTTCTAGCCGCGGTCTGAGCGACTCGACTACGGTTCCGCTTGAACTCGTTGAACACAAGCTCTGGGACCACGAGTCGCAACATGTTCCTGCGGACCATATTCTCCAACACGAGCACAAGCGGACGCAGCTTCCGATCCTGCGCAAGGTCGAGCCACACACACGTGTCAAGAAGAACATTGAACATCAGCCCGCCCCATCCTCGAATACCTTTTCACTCATCTTGGCAACGACTAGCTTCACGTCCTTCGCCTTCACGCGGAGATCGGTAAACACCGTGTACTCGTCGTTCATCTCTAGGCGATCAGCACCGCCTTCGAACGTTCCCTGGCCCGACATCGTCGTCTCGATGGTCTCATCCAGGGTGCTTGGTGGGCGCTTGCCGATGATCGGCACGGTCATGCCGAAGTACGTGGCTACGTAGTCGAGCACGCCGTTCGGCGTCTTATCCGTGCCCATCCGCTCAGCGGCGGCTGCCCACAACGTATTATTCTTGCGGCCACCCTCGTACGCGATTCTTGCCGCGTCGCGCAAGGACAGCTTGCCGCCAAGACGCAGCGCCAACCACGCGTGCCACTTTGACGTAAGGCCGCCGGGCACGTTCGCCGTCTCGATCACACTATACAAGAGCAGGCCAGCGCCAATGACGAAGCACGTATTTGCAGCCCACTGCGCCTGAAACCCGCTAATCTGCAGCCCTGATCCGAGGAGGAACAGGAGTGCGGTCCACATGTTCTGGTTCGTCAGGGTCATCCCGCCTCCTAATCCCAAAAAGAGAAGTCCCGTTGCGCACGGCTTCTATGCAGTTTATCGCCGCACGAGCTAGATACTGGAATAAGTGAACGGAACGGTATAGCAAGCTGAAAAAAAGGGATGGCTATCGCAAGAACCGACAACCGCTGCAATTGTTTAAGGGGAGCAAGTTTTACCAATGTGGAAATCGATTGATTCGGTTGAAGGACACGCCAATGTGCGCATGTAAGCACATTCCTAATTGGTGCTCTTGCATCACGAATAATTTGCACGGTGCTTAGGAAAACGGTCGATTTGTGCTTTTTCTGGCCGTCGCGTAACCGAATGGCCGCTAGGTGACCGACATCGTGCGTTCATTGCGGATCGCCGAGTGGCGGCATCCGCTGCACAGCCGCCCCCCACTTCTTTATTGTCTGGTTAAGGCTGGTTACTGCCGGTCAAATTTGGCAATCCAATGACTGCTCACGCTGATACCGGACATTGCCCAGTTTTTTGAATTCGATGTCTACCGTACCACCCCGATCGTTACGTGATGGTCAGGCATTGTCCGAAGCAGCCACGATAATCGTAGTGGCGATGGTCTCGCCATTCAGCAGATCAACCTTGGTTTCCTCCCTGCTCATGCAGCGCGTCGCCGGCTATGGTGTCCTTTGGTCGCAACAACGCGGCTGCGCCCAACCCCACACACTGGCGCAACCGATCGTCGTCCAAGTTGTTCAGGTCCTTAGCATTGCGGACGCCAGCAGACAGCAGTGCTAAGTATTGGCCGCGCGTCAGCCGCACCGAAAACTTAGTGAGGGGCAGCGCGCCGGACGGCAAGCCGAATTCGAGCCGCTGAAGAATTTCGTCCAGACCTTGAAGAAAATCTGGTTGATCGGGGAAAAGCGTTGCCAATATCTGATGCGCTGAACGCAGATGAAAGCGAGTCGCGTCGGCAATGCCGATGATGTTGCCGTAGCCGATGGCACCGCCGAAGGGCGTCGTGGAGTAACGCTTCTCCAAATCATCGACGGGCGTTCCCTCAATCCAATCATGCAGCAGCGCGGCACGCTTACATCGTGCCCAAAACTCGATCTGGTCACGACAGTACCGCTGCAGCATTTGAGGCATCTGCTGCCCGAAGCGCTGTGCCACCTCGCCAGCGCGCACACTTTCAGACTGTCCCTTCTTCATGACCGGCGTATAGATGGCATCCAGTTCATCCAACACCTGGATCATCGCGAGGATGTGGCCGGGCGGTGTCTGCGCGACGTTCAGGCGCCCCATCAATTCGACCAAGCGCAAGCTGGACTCGAATGACAGGGATGAGGCGCCACAGGCGCGCCCAAGGAGTGTCAGGTGAATGAGATCGCCTTCGCGCTCGGCAAGCCCTGCCTGCAACAGGCGATCAACCAGAGCAGTCACGTCCCGCTCTACCATCGCGACCCATTGTGGATTCGCACGCGATGCCGAGTAACCTCCGAAAGTGTTGACTAGCAGTCCCGGGATCTCGTCAGCACGGACGCCGCGCACCTGACTTAGCAGACGTAGCGTCCATGTCGGTAATTCACGTTGCTGGAAGGAGGACCTTACGTCTTCAGGGACACCCAGCACATAGCGCTGGAAGAGCTGCGCGCGTTCCATTGGCGTGTCCGCTAGGATTATCGCCTTGCCGGTCTCATTGAAGCCGAGTCGCCCAGCGCGACCCGCCATGTTCTTGTACTCGGCCACCGTGAACTGTCGACCGTCCTCGCCGACGAATTCATTTTCGGCGAGCACCACCGTCGAGGCCGGCGTGTTGATGCCGGCGGCCAAGGTCGTGGTGGCGACCAGGGCATGGATGCCGCCCGTGGGGCTGCGATACCCTCGCTCGACCGCCTCGCGCTCCGCCCTCAGCAAATTGGTGTTGTGGAATGCTGTGCCACTGGCCAGGCATTCCCGTAAGTCCTGCGATGCGCCGGTCAGGTCTTGGGTGGGGAGTGCATCCAGGATGGCGCTGGCCGGCGGTAGGCCAAGTTCCTTGGCGAGGTACTTCGCGCACCCCTGGGCCGGACCACGCATGTTGCGGAACACCAGTAGCTTCTCGCCCTGACCCACCAGTTGCTGCGCTAGAGGCACAATCACGTCCTGCGAACTGAGTTTGTCACGACGCTGCACGATGCGGTGCGAAGGCAGTAAAGCCTCGGTCTTCGTGGTCCCGTCGGTATCGATGTATTGGAATGTTCCTAGCCGGTCGAGAACGCCTTCGATCAACGGCACGGGTCTCTCGCGTGACAAAAGCAGCGAAACACCGAGCCAGCGATCAAAGCTATTCAGGTTGCCAATGACTGCGGACAGGATCACGAGCTGCGGCTCGATGCCTCGGTGCCGGGCCCGCAAGAGCAGTGAGAAAATCAGCTCGACCGTGATGCCGCGGTGCGGGTCCGTGATGAACTGCCCTTCGTCTAGCACAACTAGGCCGAGCTGACTCAGCAGGCGCGGCGATCCCAGCGCTAGGTTGAGGAAGGTCTCATAGGTGAAGAAGCCCAGGTCATAGCGCCCGGCCAACACTGGCCCGATTCCGTCGGTGGCATCACCGCTGCAGCGGACCACGCGCAGTCCTGCAGCCGAGTAGCGCTCAGTGAACTCCTCGAACTTCTCGTTGACTAGCGCTCGGTAGGGCAACAGGAATGCCGCCTTCTTGCCGGACGTGATCGCCTGAATCGCCGCCACCTCGCCGATCATCGTCTTGCCGGAACTCGTCGGTGCAACAACCAACAAGGAATTCCCGCTGAGCACGCCGAACTCGTTGACTGCCTTGAGTTGCAGTGCGTTGAGGCCCCGCGGAAAGTCGGTGGCCCACCTCTCGACAATCTCGGGAGGGAAGCCGTGGGCGGAAAACTCAGCGAACGACCCAGACATTTGCTGGACGGCTCTCGTGGGAAACGCCGCGGCGTAGTTATCGCCGCGCCTGAGCGTCGGAAACGTCAGACCACCCTGCACACTGCCCAAGAATACCGGCGTTTGCGTGACGCTGATTCGCTCGGCCTCCACACGCGCCAGTCGAATGATCTCCCCGGCGATCTCAGGAAAGCTGACCGTTTCGCCTACCGTACCTGTCAAAGCCTCAATCACGGCGTGGGTGAGCAGGCCATGCCCGGTGCCTGGCTGTTCCCACGCGGATTCATTCGTCGCACAAGCGGCCAGAAGGATGCGGCCTTCTCCATAGATTCCCGTGAGTGCGAATGCGTTGCGCGGGCGTGCCACCGTCTCCAGCACGCGTGCCGGTGCCTGGCCGCTGAAACAGCAATCGAGGATGCATAGGACAGCGCGGGCCTTGGTCGCCTTGAAGGCGTCCGCCAAGCCAGCCATCGATAAGGCCGTCCCTGCAAGGTCGCCCGCGTTCGTGTCGAACAACACCAAGTTGCCATCTGGAGACCCGTGTCCCGCGAATGCGATAACCACCACGTCATCTGCACTCGCGGCAGCCAAGGTGCCGAGCATGGCCCCTGACACCTCCGCATGAGTGGCGGCCTCGTCCACGAGCAGGCGGCCACTCAGGCCTTCGATCGTATCTGTGAACAGTGCCCATAGGGCCGTAGCATCGCGGCGCGCTCCGCCCAGCTCGGGTATGGAGGCATCGAGATGCTTGTTGATGCCTACGAATATCGCCTTGATCGCCATACGCGCCCCCTATCCGATTCGAACTAGGAGTTGTTCAATTACGTCGCAGGCCTGCCGCTGCCGTAACGTCTTCACCTCCCGTTGCTCTGGTTCGTCGCCCTCAAGGCTTTCCGGCTTTATGTGCAATGCCTTGGCCGCTTCGCCCACGTCCAAGCCGGCACTTTCCCGCGCCCACTTGAAAACCTCAGAGTTGAATCCGGCCATGGCCGTAATCTGCACCCCTTTAGCCAGAGTTTACCTACCTACTGGGACACCACGATCTTCGGCTGCGCAAGGAACTTCATCACTGATTTCTGTGCCAGTTAGGAAGGTACTTCTAGCTGCGACTAACTACTCTCGCTCTCTCCGGTCGATAGTGGAGTGCGATGGCAAGTCAAGGCTGGGAGCGGACGTTGAGGTTAGGTCTAGCGACTGACGGCATTTGGCTGAACCGTGAATATCACTCCACCCTAAAGCAGACGGCCAAGCCAAGTGCTGCCCCCAGTTGCGCAAAAAGACTAGCAATTAGGCGGCTGAAAGGCGCATCCTATATGCCCCTCAACTCGATGGGAGACCATCATGGAATCAGCTGTAGCCATCGCGCATCGCGAGCCTTGGAACAAAGGCAAGATCGTCGGCCAGAAAGCCCCGTTCAAGCCCAAGGATATCTGGTCACTCCGTGCCCGTCTTCAGATGGAAAGGCGCATTCGAGAACTCGCACTCCTCAACCTAGGTATCGACAGCAAGCTGCGCGGTTGCGATCTGGTCGCACTCAAGGTCCGAGACATCTGCCATGGCGACCAGGTGGCAACTCGCGCTATCGTCATGCAACATAAAACCCGGCGTCCGGTTCAGTTCGAAATCACGGCTGCCTCCCGAGATGCCTTACTGACATGGATAAAGCATGCCGGATTGAAGCCGGATAACTTCCTATTTCCTAGCCGGCTTCACTATTCGCCTCACCTCGGAACTCGACAGTACGCCCGCATTCTTGGGCATTGGGTTAACGAACTCGGACTTGAACGAGCTGACTATGGGACGCACTCGATCCGGCGGACCAAGGCGACGCTCATCTATAAACGAACCAAGAACCTTCGCGCCGTGCAGTTACTTCTCGGGCACTCCAAAATCGAGTCGACTGTACGGTACCTCGGCATAGAAGTCGATGACGCACTCGAAATCTCTGAGCAGACGGAAATCTGAGAGGGCGAGACGATGTCCGCCCGGTCAGTCCGGGTGGCTATTCTGACCAATGTCGCAAAGGACGATGGCATATGAGTCCCGCCGACTTCAATTCATGCATGGTTTTAAGTGGATATGCGGACGACTCTGAGACCGACAACTGAAATCTATCAAGCGGAATGGTCCACCGATAAATCTCAACTGCCGGAATCACTGGCGACTTACGGCAGGACGAATCTGATGGTCACGGTCTTGCCGGACTGCTTCACCAGCGCCACAACCTTCGTTCCTCTGGTTACCTTGAATTCCCCGGCCGCACCTAGCCATTCACCTTGCGGCACGAGCGCCACCTCCTGCTTGTCTGCTCCGTTGAGCAAGGTCAGTGTGGCTGTCGCGTTGCTCACATCGACCTTCTTGCCGTGATCACGCAGGTAGAGGCGCAGCTTGTCTTTCTGCGCCACCAGCTCAAAGTCGATGTCGCGGGCTTCGGCGACCACGCCGCCATGCAAGGGTTTATCAGCGTGGCTGTGTGGGCCCGCAGCGTACGCTACGGTGCCCGAGAAAAGCGCAAGCGCTGTAATGGTTGCTAGTAACTTCATGGAACTTCCTTTCATTGAGGTAGGACTGCAGAGGGAAACTTGTTTAGTGCGGGTTCAGAACGCCTCGGCATTGCGGTCATCCAGCAAGCGCTCGGCATCCTTGCGGCCGAAGAGCCAGAACATGAGGGGGGTCAGGTAGGTGTCGAGGAGGGTGGAGCTGATCAGGCCCGAGAAGATCACCACCGCCACGGGGTGCAGGATCTCGGTGCCCGGACGCTCGGCCTCGAACAGCAGTGGTGCCAGCGCAAAGGCCGTGACCAGCGCCGTCATCAGCACCGGGCTTAACCGTTCCATCGAGCCGCGCAGGATCATCTTGTGATCGAAACTTTCACCTTCGCTGCGCATGAGGTTCAGATAGTGGCTGACCTTCAGGATGCCGTTGCGCACCGAGATGCCTGCCAGCGTGATGAAGCCCACCAGCGCCGCCACCGACAGCGGCTGTCCTGACAGCCACAAGCCCAGCACTGCACCCACCAAGGCCAGCGGGATATTGCCCATGATCAGTGCGGAGAGGACAACGGACTTGTAGCGGCTGTACAGCACGACGAACATCAGCACCAGCGAGACGATGGACAGCAGGCCGACCAGACGTGAGGCTTCCTCCTGCGCCTGGAACTGCCCCCCCAGGGTGATGAAATAACCCTCGGGCAACCGGGTTTCGGCGACAACCCGGCGGATATCGGTCACGATGTCCGAGAGGGCCCGGCCCTGGGCGTTGGCCGAGAGCACGATACGCCGCTTGCCGTCGTCACGGCTGATCTGGTTGGGACCATCCCCGTCCTCGATGGTCGCGATGCGCGACAGAGGTATTCGCCCTGAGGGTGTCTCCAGCAGGATGTTGCCCAGACCATCGACCGAACGCGCGGATTCAGGCAGACGCACCACCAGGGCAAAACGCCGGCTGCCTTCGACGATCTGGGTGATCTTTTCGCCTTCGACCAGGCTTTGCAGGGTGCTCAGGATCTGCGGGGTCGGCACGCCGTACTGCGCCGCAGCCGCGTAATCCACCCGGACCTTGATCTGCGGCGCCAGTACCTGCTTCTCGATTTCCAGATCGGCGATGCCGGGGATGGCGGCCAGCCGGCCACGCAGCACATCGGCTTTCCCACGCAGCGTGTCCAGGTCGTCACCGAAGATCTTGATGGCGATCTGGGAACGCACGCCCGAGAGCATGTGGTCGATGCGGTGCGAGATCGGCTGGCCGATGGCGATCGCTGCTGGCAGGTTAACCAGACGCGAGCGGATGTCAGCCGAGATTTCGTCCATGGAGCGCTTGAGCTCTCCGGCAGGGAGCAGACCCACGTCCAGCTCACTCACGTGCACACCCTCGGCGTGTTCGTCCAGCTCAGCCCGCCCGCTGCGCCGGCCGACGTGCACGACTTCCGGCACCAGCTTGACCAGCTTCTCGGCCTGCTGCGCCAGGGCAGAGGATTCGGACAGGGTCACGCCCGGATTGAGCCGCAGCCCAACCAGCAGCGTGCCCTCATTAAAAGGCGGCAGGAAGGTCTTGGGGAAAAACGGTACAGCGATCAAAGATACCAACACCGCGAGCGCGGCCGTAACCAACGCCGCACGAGGCCGGTTCAGCACGGCTTGCAGGCTGGTCTGGTACTTGCGCTTGAGCCAGGCCAGCAGGCGTGTATCCCCATGGTCGAGCGACTTCATGCTCGGCAGCAGGTAGAAAGACAGCACTGGTGTGACCGTCACCGAGACCACCAGCGAGGCCAGTGTGGAGACGATGAAGGCTATGCCCAGCGGCACAAAAAGGCGTCCCTCCATACCCGGCAATGCAAACAGCGGCAGGAAGACCAGCACGATGATGACCGTGGCGTACAGGATGGCCGAACGCACTTCCATGGTGGCGGCGCCCACCAGCTCCAGGGGATGCAGACGATGGTCGGGGTGTTTGGCGCGATCCACCTTGAGGCGGCGCAGCACGTTCTCTACCCCCACCACGGCATCGTCCACCAGACCCCCGATGGCAATGGCCAGGCCGCCCAGTGTCATGGTGTTGATGGACAAGCCGAAGTAGCGGAACACCAGGGCCGTCACGAAGATCGACACCGGGATGGCGGTCAGGGCGATGATGGTTGGCCGCAGCGTGCCCAGAAAGAAAAACAGGATCAGTGCCACAAAAATAGAAGCACCGATCAACTTGCCCTGAAGTGTCGTGATGGAGGCCTCGATGAAGCTTGCCTGCCGGAACGTCACTTTCGGGCTGTCCATGCCCGCCGGCAGGGACCGCTGCATGGCTTCAAGTGCCGACTCGATGGAGCGAGTCAGCGAGATGGTGTCCGCGGCCGGCTGCTTCTGCACACCCAGGATGACAGCCGGCTTGCCTTCGAAGCCGGCATCACCACGTTTGAGGGCGGGGGCAAAGGTCACATCGGCCAGCTGGCGCAGCAGGATGGGCTGGCCGTTGCGGGCTGTGAGCGCAAGGTTCTTCAGATCATCCAGGCGCGAGGTTCGGCCCAGGTTGCGGATCAGGTACTCGCGGCCGTTGAGTTCCAAGAAGCCGCCCGAGGTGTTGGAGGAATAACCCTTGAGTGCGGCCTCCAGCTGCTCATGCGTGATGCCGAGTTCTCCCATGCGGCTGGTGTTGGGCTGGACCTGGAACTGGCGCACCTCACCCCCGATAGGGATGACCTGTGCCACTCCGGGGATGGCCATCAGGCGTGGGCGCAGCACCCAGTCGGCGTACTCGCGCACCTGCATGGGCGAAACCTTGCTGGTGTCGATCGGGATGGCGATCTGCATGATCTCGCCCATGATCGAACTGATGGGGCCCATGCGCGGCGTCACGCCGGGCGGCAGGCCTTCCTCCATTGCCGAGAGCCGCTCGGACACCATCTGCCGGGCCCGGAAGATTTCCGTACTCCAATCGAAGGTGACATAGATGAAGGACAGGCCCGCGCTGGAGACGGACCGCACGCTTTCTACCCCTGGCAGACCGTTCATGGTCGTCTCCAGGGGGAATGTAATGAGCTGTTCCACCTCCTCCGCAGCCATGCCGCCAGCCTCGGTCATGATGGTGACCGTGGGTTTGTTGAGATCTGGAAAAACATCCACGGGGGTGCGTGAGAGCGTGAATGCGCCATAGGCCATGAGCACCAGGCTGGCGATGATCACCAGCAGCCGATTGCCCAGACTGTTATCGAGTAGCCACTTGAACATGATGTGGGGCTCCCGCTCAACGTATCTGGTTGATCAGGGCCGCGGCCTGGGTGGCCACCCGGTCGCCAGCCTGCAGGCCGGAGGTGATGGCCACGGAGGCGCCATCCAGGGGTTCTACCGTGACCACGCGAGGCTCAAACTGCTCCGGTGCTTTCTTGACCCAGACCACGGACTGATTGGCTGGGTTTTTCATGAGGGATGCCGCCGGGACACGCAGACCACTCACCCGTGTCGCGGTCTGGACGTAGACCTTCACGGGCTGGCCCACGGCCAAGCTGGAAAGCGCGGCGCCTTCGCCCCGGAACAGCATGGGCAAGGCCTGCTCGCGCAAGCTGCGGGCCGCGCCGACAAAGTTCAGGCGTATCGATTGCGTCCCGACGGCCACGCTGGCGCCCGCCACATTGCGGGCCACCTCGGCGTCGTAGGCCAGGGCCTCGATGCGCAGACGTACGGGGTTGATGACCTCAAAGACCAGTTCACGGGCGTCCACGACCTGGCCCGCGACCACATGGCTGGAGGCGATCACGCCGGACACCGGGGCCACCAGAGCGTCGCGATTGCTAAGGCCTGCGCCCACGGCGGTCACACGCTCACCCAGGCTGCTGACTTCACTCTCAGCGGCTTCCAGTTCCTTGCGCGGCACGGTGTCTGCAAGTTCTTGCAGGCGAGCCAGGCGCTTTTCTGCAAGGCTTTTGGCCCCGCGCAGCTCAGCCAGCTGGGCGGACTGATTGGAGCGCTCGATCTGTCCCGACGACGGAAGCACATAGGCCAGCACCTGACCTTTACGCACGCTCTGGCCGATATTCGGCAGGCCTTGCGGGCCAGGCTCGATACGGCCCGCCACCATGGCCTGGACCTTGCCGCCGGCATTGGGATCCATCACCACCTTGCCAGCCAACTCGATCGAGCGGGGCAGCTCGGCGAGGCTGACGGTGGTGGTGCGCACGTTCAACTGCCGCTGGGCGGGCTTGGGCAGGAAGACGCTGCCATCCGGCAGACGTTTGGGGCCATTGCCACTGACGGCGGCGGGAGCATCGCCATGGTCATGTCCTTCGCCGGCCCATATCGTTGTGGGGCTGCCGGCGAGCAAGGCCAGGGTGGTGAACGCGGAAATGATATTCAGGTAACGGTTTTTCATGCTGCACCTCCCAGGAAAGGATGACGGCGGCCGAAGCGGCGACGCAGGCCCCAGACGCTCAGGGCCAGAATCAAGAGAGCCAAGCCGGCGTAAAGCAGCCAAGCGAGGAGCCCGGTCTGAGCATGGCTGTGTTCGTCCTCATGCAAATCCAGCTCGCCTGCCAGCAGATCGGTCTCGCGAGCGGTGACTACAGTGACCATGACGGCATGCTGTCCGGGAGGAAGTTCCTGGGCCAGGCTGACGACAAACTCACCGACGCCCTGGGCCTGCATGGGAATCTTCTGCCCGGCCAGTTCGAGTTCCAGACGCGCGTCGGGTACCGGGCTGTTGTCGGCACTTTGGTCCAGGTACAGCGTGAGCTGCTTACCCTGCAGGATGCCCACCAGCTCGAAGCTCTCGGACACCGCCGTAAAACGCGGTGAGGCAGCGCCTTCGGTCATGGCGGGGGTATCGCCGTGGTCGTGGCCGGGGCCAGCCCAGCTGGATGGGGTGAGGCTCAGTGTGAGGACTGTGAGGCCCAGGGCGAGAAGTTGTTGAAATCGTTTCATGATGGTTTCCGTTTCACGGGGTGTTTTGCTGGGGCAGCAGGCCCACGGCCTGGCGTAGGGCCGAGATGGTGGCGGCAAGTTCGACACGGGCGCGGGCGGCCTGCCGTTCGGCGGCGATGGCTTCCAGCTCGATGCGCAGGCGTGTGGGCAGATCGGTTTCGCCGGCCTTGAAGGATTTTTCGAAGAACGCGCGTGATTCACGTGCAAGCTGGGCCCGTCGCTCTGCCGCCGTGAGCTGCGTGCGCGTCGATTCCAGGCGGACCTGGACGCTGTCCAGCGTGGCCTGGATGCGGCCCTGTTCCAGGGCGAGTTGCGTTTCGGCTTCAATGGCCTGGGCCTGGGCGGACGAAATGCTGGCGCGATTGCGGCTGTCCGAACCGAAGGGAATGCGTACGCCGACGGTGACACTTTGCTGGTAGCTGTCACCGAAGGCACCGCGATCGCGGCCAGTGGCCAGCATCAGCTCAGGCGTGCCCCGTGTCCTGGCCTGAGCCAGTTCAGCGGATCGGCGAGCGATCTCGGCGCGGTTGAGCAGCTCTATCACAGCGGGGTGGCGATCGCCCAGGGCGCTGGCATCCCGCACAAACTCTGGCGCAGGCTCGGTCAGCAAGGCCTCGGGCTGGGCGGTAGCGTCTGCGGGCAAGGTCAAACCGCTCAGAGCGCGCAGACGCTGACCAGCCGCTGCCAACGCACTGGCGGCCTCGGCCAGCTCGGCTTCCGCACCGGCTTGCGCACCTTCGGCCTGATGCTGGTCTGCACGGGCCAGATCACCGGCTCTCACACGCCTGCTGACATCGGCCGTTAGTTGCTGGGCATTGAGCAGTCGCTCACGCGCCAACACAAATCCAATCCGGGCCAATTGCCACGACCAGTAGGCTTCACGCACCTCGGCAGCCGTCTGCAACTGCGCCAGCAGGGTGCTGCTTGCCGTGGCACGTTGTTCGGCTTCCGCGACCGCCATGCTGCGGGACCGCTCGTTCGGCAGCCACAGCGGGATGGCGACACCCGCCGTGTACTCACGACGACCCAGGTTATTGTTCATCTGGTCGGTCTGGCCCGACAGCTCCAGGGCGACGGGCTCCGCCGTCCAGCTGGCCGCAGCTTCCTTGCGCGCGGCGGCAGCATCCTGGCGAGCCCGCAGCGACCTGGCTTCAGGCTGGCGCTGCCAGGCGGCATCAAACACTTCGGTCAGTGTGAGGACCGGGGTGTTGGTTGATGCCGTCGGTGGCGCCGGACGAAAACCGGGTTGTGGCGTAGGCGCAGAGCTGGGGGCCTGGGCAGGACCGGGGATGGCTGGCGGCGGCTTGAGCTGAGCCCAGGCACTGCCGACGCCCCAGCTCAGCAAGGCCAGTGCAATGCAAAAAATACGTTCGATTCGCGGCATGCGATTCTCCAATGTGTGAAAGACATCTGGGGAATCAGCGAGGTGCGATCCTGGGATCGCGACAGACAGACCTGGCGCATCAGCGATGCGCTGGGTCAGAGAGGGGCAGAAGTGCCTACCTCGCCGATCAGGCGAGGTGAGCCCAGTTGGGCCGTTCAGGCAAGGTGGGTGGCGGGGAGGAAAGCAGGGCCTGCTCCCCGCCATGCATGTCGGCCGCCGAGTACAGCACAGGCATCACCTGGGAGGCATGCAAGGCCGTTGCACAGCCTGCATGGCAGACCGGACAATCGGCATCAACCGCCCCCAGAGTCTTGGGGCCGCTGTCGTCTTTGGGCGTCTCATCCGCGTGGTGCTGATGCTCGTGATGACCGAAGTGCTGGGCCGCCGCACCCGTTTCGTGCTGGCAATACACGCTCACTGCCGCCCAGCTGAGTTGCAGCGGGAGCAGGGCCAGCAGAAGGATGGGGAGCCAGCGGCGCATGGACGGCATTCTAGCGGGCTTGGCCGAAACCTTGAACAGACCCTTTGGAGTCCTGGGTAAGCACAGAGGCGGGCCGCTTGAGTTTCGAGCGCATCCGGACAACATTGCGGTTCATCTGATGCCGGATGACGTTGATGAAAAACCATTTCTTCCAGCCCGAGACGTTGGTGCCATGCACCCGATAGAAATCATCCGGGTTTTCATAGACGCCCAGGTCCTGGTTGATGCCTTCGCTCTGGATGTAGGTGTCGGTTCCGCGCCATGACACCGGCGGGGCCGCCAGGTTGCGCACGGCTACGCCGTAACCACAGAACGGGCGCGCTCCCGGGAATTGCTGCTGGAGAGCGCTCAGGTAGTCCTGGTCCAGTATGAAGCCCTCCAGATTGACCCAGCGGCCCTGGTACGAGACTTCAACCCAACTGTGGATGATGGAACGCGGTGCCAGCAGGTAGCCAAGCCCGGTGATAGCGCCTTTCTGCAGGCGCTTGTTGATCGTGAAGCCGTGGAAGCGGCAGGAAATGCCCGTGGCCCTCAGCAAGGCCATCAGCAGGGTGGCCTTGGTATTGCACTGCCCCAGGCCATCAGCCAGCACCTGTGACGCGGGCAAGTCGTCAGTGACGTTGTAGCCGAAGGCAATGTCGTTGCGCACGAAATCGTAGATGGCGCCAATGCGTTCGTACTCTGACAACCCGTTCCAGCCACGCTCGGCGATCAGACGCTGCAGGCTGGGGTGCTGGTAATCGAGGAGTTCCGTGCTGAGGTGGGAGCCGGAGACCGTGGTGGTGGAGTTGTTGCTTTTTTCCATATCGTGCTTTCTTCAGGTCTTGATCTTGAGCAGGCGCAGGCCATTGAACACCACGATCAGGCTCGCGCCCATATCAGCGAACACGGCCATCCACATGGTGGCGCCGCCGATGATGGAGAGCACCAGGAACACTGACTTGATGCCCAGGGCCAGAACGATGTTCTGCCACAGCACGGCCCGCGTGCGCCGTGACAAGCGGATCAGTTCGGGAATGCGGCGCAAGTCGTCGTTCATGATGACCACATCAGCCGCCTCCATGGCCGTGTCCGTGCCGGCTGCGCCCATGGCGATGCCAATGTCGGAGCGTGCCAGGGCCGGTGCATCGTTGATGCCGTCGCCTGTCATCGCGGTGGTGCCGTATCGGCCTTGCATGTCCTCGATGGCTGTCAACTTGTCCTCGGGCAGCAGATTGCCGCGAGCATCGTCGATGCCAGCCTGCCGGGCGATGGTCTGCGCGGTGGCCGGGTTGTCGCCCGTCAACATCACCGAGCGAACTCCCAGGGCATGAAGCTCAGCCAGAGCCTCGCGTGAACTCTCCTTGATGGTGTCGGCCACGGCAAAGATCGCCAGCACCTGGCTGTCCATGGCCAGCAGCGTCACGGTGCGACCTTGAGCCTCATGCTCAGCCAGGCGTGCTTCAATGGCCGGGCTGCACAGGCCCCGCTCTTCAATCAGGCGATGGTTGCCCAGGATCAGCGTCTGCCCGTCGCTGAGGGCTTGTATGCCCCGGCCAGGCAAGGCCGTGAACTGCTCCAGTTGTCCAATGCTCCGATCCAGACCTTGCGCGATGGCCTTGGACACGGGGTGATCCGAGTGGCCCGCCAAGGCACCCGCCCAACGCAACACCTCTGCCTGCGGTATCGGCGAGGGCTGCACCTCGGTTGCCACCAGTTTGGGCTTGCCCTCTGTGATGGTGCCGGTCTTGTCCAGAGCGATGACCTTGATCTTGTGGGCGCCTTCCAGGTAGACCCCGCCTTTGATGAGGATGCCACGTCGCGCCGCTGCAGCAAGGCCGCTGACCACCGTGACCGGCGTGGCAATCACCAGGGCGCAGGGGCAGGCGATGACGAGCAGAACCAGGGCCTTGTAGAGGGCCTCCATCCAACCGATGCCCATGAGCCAGGGGGTCAACAACGCCACGGCCACAGCAAGCGCAAACACTGCCGGGGTGTAGATGGCGGCGAAGCGGTCCACAAACTGTTGAGTCGGCGCGCGGCTGCCCTGAGCCTGTTCCACAGCCTGGATGATCCGGGCCAGCGTGGTGTTGCTGGCGGCAGCGGTCACGCGCATTTCGAGCGCGCCGGTGCCGTTGATGGTGCCTGCGAAGACCAGGTCACTCACAGCCTTGTCGATGGGCATGCTCTCGCCGGTCACGGGTGCCTGATTGACCGCGCTGTTGCCGGAGGTGATCATGCCGTCGAGCGGGATGCGTGCGCCAGGTTTGACCCGCACGATGGCATTCAGTGCCACATCAGCCGCAGCCACCTCCTTCCATTCGCCATCGGGCTGTTTGACCTCAGCCGTATCCGGCGTGAGATCCAGCAGGCTCTTGATCGCATTGCGCGCCCGGTCCACGGCCCGCGCCTCGATGAGTTCAGCAATAGCGTAGAGAGCCATCACCATGGCCGCTTCGGGCCACTGGCCGATCAGGAAGGCGCCTGTCACAGCCACCGTCATCAGGGCGCTGATGTTCAGCCGCCCCTGCCGCAGCGCGGTAAAGCCCTTGCGGTAGGTTGAAAAGCCGGCCAACCAGATGGCCGCCGCAGCCAGTGCCATGCCGGCCCCTTTGTAGAAAGCGGTCTCCGGCGCAAAAAAGTCCAGCAGCTCAGCGGCGATGGCCAGCAGCAGGGAAGCGCCCAAACGCCCCAGCCCCTCGGCCATGGGGGTGTGCTTATCAGCCTGCTCTAACGGTTTTACGGGCTGGGGATCAAAGCCGGCCTGGCGGATGGCGTCCAGGGCGCGCTGCAGGACTTCTGCAGGGGCATCGATGCGCAGGGTGCGCGCCGACAGCTGGAAGCCAAGGCCTCGCACGCCGCCGATGCCTGCCAGCGCATGTCGGATCTCGCTTTCCTCGGATGCGCAATCCATGGTCGGAATGCGGAAAACCGTGCCGGAGGTGCCGGGCGGTCCACCCTCGATGCGTACGGGAGCGGACGGGCTGCTGCAGCCGCTATCGCAAGCGCATCCGAGATCCTTGCCCGGCACTGAGGTGTTCTGTCGTTGCATTTCTACTCCTTGTTGAACGGAATTAGAAACCCTATAGCGGCTACAGAGTCAAGCCGCTAAGATGCAATAACCCTGACACCCTATCCGCCTTGCCATGCTTGAAGCCCTGCGCGTCTCTGTTCTTTTCGTCCTCACCGCCGTGGCGGAGATCGTAGGCTGCTACCTGCCCTGGCTGGTGCTGGTCCAGGGACGCACCCCATGGCTGCTGTTGCCAGCGGCGTTGGCCTTGGCGTTTTTTGCCTGGCTGCTCACGCTTCATCCACAGGCCGCCGGTCGCACCTATGCGGCTTATGGTGGTGTCTATGTGGTGGTGGCGCTGCTGTGGCTCTGGCGTGTGGATGGTGTCGCACCCACACGCTGGGACATTTTGGGGGGTACCATTTGCCTGCTGGGCATGGCCCTGATTGCTTTCCAGCCTCGAACGGTTGCAGCCTGACCCGGGAGACGTACATGATGAAGATCGGTGATCTGTCCAAACGGACCCAGACCCAGGTCGAGACCATTCGGTACTACGAGCATGAAGGTCTGCTCCCCGAGCCGGAGCGTACGGAAAGCAACTACAGAATCTATGGTGAGGTCCATGCCGAAAGGCTGGCCTTCATCCGCCATTGCCGCAGTCTGGACATGACGCTGGATGAAATTCGGCAGTTGCTGCGCTTCAAGGACGACCCCGCATCGGACTGCGGTGACGTTAATGAGCTTCTGGATGCTCACATGGGTCATGTGGCTGACCGGATCCGGGAACTGCGTGCTCTGGAGAAACAGCTCAAGAGCCTGCGTGAGCGTTGCTGCGATGCTCAGCTTGCCGCAAACTGCGGAATTCTCGGTGAGTTGTCTAGGCCGACCGACGATAAAGATTCGAAAGACTCTCCAAAGAGTCACGTCCGCAAATCTCACCTTGCCGTTGCGGGAAAAGGTTGATTTGCTATCTACCGGCTGGCTGGCTCAATGACCGCATTGGCGCCGAGACCGTGAACTCAGCGCGCGCAGACGACCGGCCGCAACCGCTGCATTGCAGCCGTTGAGTTGAGATTAAAGAGTCTTAACCCACCAGTGCAGCTAATCCCCGGCCTGCGGCCGGCCCCTCTACACGAGAGGTAAACACCCGTGCTTATCAATGGGAAGACAGGACAGCCAAACAACCACTACGGCCTGCGACCTACATGGGCTGCTCCCATTGAAAACCTCGGCATGACCGGCGCTCACTCAATATCCCCCGAACCAGTGATCTGCTTTGCCTTACCGTCAACACCAATGATTTTGCGGATCGCCGTCACATAGCCTGGCTTGTATATTGCGCGCTTGGCGTCGTTGAATACGCGACCCTCTGCATCTGTCGTCCAGCCCTCGTCTTTAAGCAAACGGTCGCTCACCGCATGACGCAAGGCTTCGATTTCGGTGGAATACAGGCCATGGGATGCTTGCAGTATTTGGACGACGTCGCGCGGTTCTACAGACTGAGGGCGCATGTCGATCACGCGATTGTCATCGGCCTTGAGCAGGGTGATTTCCCGGCGCATCTGCCGGTTCTCGGCCAGAATGCCATTCATCATTGATCGCAGTGCCGGATTTTCGATTTTGTCGATCAGCGCGTTGTATGGGTTCTCGCTGACCTGGCGCACTTTGCGCGTTACGCCGCCCGTGTGCTCCGCCCATGCCTTGATCAGACCCTTGTAGTCATCTCCGGTGGCATTGTGGATCGCGCCCTTGGAGGGACCACCCCGATCTGCCGCAATCCGGGCAATGGTTGCCACGGAGAAGTCCTTGCTGCCGCGCTCATACTGCTCCCGGCAGACTTCGTGGATCAGGTCGAGCGTATTTTGTTTGCGCGGCGTTGCGGTTTTCTTGAGCTGTTCGAGCAGGTCATCAGGATGCATTGGGGTCTCCCTTGGGTGGAGCGAGTGTGCGTTTAGTCTTGGCGTGGTCGATCAGCATCTGGGCCTTGACGTATTCGATCTCGTCGAGCACCTTGCTTTTGACGAGGCCGATTTCCTCCAGCTTGACGCGGCATTCGGCATAGGGCAGTGCGCCCAGGATCGATCCGGTGCGCGCCTGGATGAGCTGCATCACAGCATTGCCGACCAGCAACTGTTCATCTTGGTCGAGGTACATCATCACTGGCTCCATGCCGTTGTAACGCATCATCGCGTCCAGCATCTGCGAGCGCCGGATGGTGGCGAAACCGGAATCGATGTCGGGATTGATCACCGCGTTTTCGCAAACGACTTCGAGTTGGTGCAGGACTGACTGCGACTCGATGAACCCCACCTGCAGGTCGGCCATGCTTCCAGTGGCCACGAGTTTCACCCCATCGGTGGTCTTATCTTCGGCAATCTGCACGGACCGCTGGATCAGGTGGTTTGTGGCCTGCAAGTCGTTCATGTACTTGTTCAGGATCAGCGCCTCGGATTCGGCGTGTTTGTTGAGTGCTTCAAGCTCGCGCAGTCGCACAAAAGGCTGGTTTTCCCGCTCGGCCTCGCGTTGCTCATCCTCCAGATGGGTCAGCTTGTCCTGCAAGGCACTGTAGCGGCCGCTTTGGCGGTGGGTCTTTTCGCTGACGGTATTGAAGTGAGCGATCAGACCGGGCAGGAAAGCGGGACCGCTCAGGAAGAAGCGGCAGCAGGCGCAGTTGCGCTCCCCCGGGAAACCTGCAACTGGGGCGTAGTCGCTTGTCGTCGAATTGGGCCGCAGTTTTTCTCCACCCACATCGCACAGCGTCGAGCCATTGGGACAGATACCCTTGTCGTCAAACACGAAGGCGGCAACCGCGCCTCGGTTGGTGATCGCCGACTGTACCGCGTCCTCCGAAACATAGGCGAAGCGCTGGCTCACCTGCTCCAAGGTGGCGTCCTGCAGGAAGCGGCGATGGTTGGTTCGCTCGGCTTCCAGTTCGTTCTTCTCAGCCTCGCTCAACACCTCGCGCATATAGGCCTTGCCAAACTTGGTGTAGTAGAGCGTCATGATGATGGTCGCATGACCGGCGATCATCTTGGACACCACCGCAATCGGCAGCTTGAGATCGAGGATGAAGTAGGAGATCAGCGAGACGCGCAGGGAGTGCAGGGGGAAGGCGGTTACCGTGAGGGAATCCGGATCTACGAAGCGCAGCGGTGTGCCGTTGTCCAGCGTTTCATGATTATCTGCACAGCGCTTTTCCAATCGCGCCAGGAGCTTGTACCAGATTGGATTCAAAGAGTTTTTTTCTAGCGGCTTGTTTGCCTCGTCATCAGTCGGATCGCGAAACAGGAAACAAGCCGAACCACGCTGGGCTAGTACCTCGGCATGGGGTGGCGTGGCGCCGAAGTGCTTGCCTTTCAAATCTGTCCACGGCGTCGGCGCGGCAATCGGGTTGTAGCGCTCCTGCCAGTTACGCAGCTTCTCCAGCCAGTACAGCACTTCGTCGTTGGCCCAGGGGATGACGTAGCCCTTCTCGTTCTCGGCCTTGTTGATATCGGCCGTCTTGTTGGTGTTGATGTAGATGCCCGCCTCCTTCTCATGGGAAGTACGGTGGAACACGCCACGCTGTGAGGGGCGTTTCTCGCTGCCGGTGGCAAGCCTCCCATGGTTGAGCACGAACCCACCACCGCCAGGTGCGTGGACATAGCGCCAAGTATCCGCCTCACCGGAATCCAGCATGCGGACCTGGAATGTACGCAGTGGCAGTTCCAGCTTGATGTAAAGCGCCACCGCGCGCACCGGCGACCACAGCTCCCACACCTCGGATGGGTAGCCCTTGGTGTCCCTCTCGTACTTTGTGCTGTCACGAAGGCGGGCCACGCAGTCGGGGTCATTGGGGTCGATCAGCTTGGGATCGACCACTAACCAGTCGCCACCATGTCTACCTTCTTCCATCGCCTGCTGCGCCCAAATCCAGTCGCGGAAGTGGCGGCCCTCGGCCAACATGCCACGCAGCTCACGGATATAGCGGATGGACAGCGAGGCCTTGTCCGATTGGGTGTTGGTGGCCAAACCAGTTTGGGTGAGCCGCTGGATGGGGTTGTGGAACCGGGAACGGTCCCATTCGCCGGTCTCGGGATCGCCCAACTTGGTCGCCAGCACCCAGTCGAGGAATTCGGCGACGTAGTTGTTGTATTTCACATCGTCCGCTTGCAGTCCCTGCAAGCCCCTGCGCTTGCTGCCAACGAACACTTGGGCAAAGTCTGGCTTTTGCGTCTCTCGCAGGAGGAAGCGCCCATAGTTGCGCTCCAGGTTCTGCCCATGGATGTAGTGAGTGACGAACTTGTCCAAGGCTTGGCGGCGCTTATTGACAGAGATTTTCTGATCCTTGAGCCATTCGGCAGCAAGACTGCGCCAGTCCTCTAGCGTGGGATCAAGTTTCAGCACATGGGCAAAGCTGAGGTCGGAGGTCTTTCCGTGCTGTTTAGGTCGCCTTCTCGGGAAGGGGTTGGCAAAGTGGGTTGGCACCATACGGTGACCGTCGGCATCCACTACGGAGAGCTTGTGACGCAGTATCCAGTCGAGGAAGTCGCTCACTGCGTCGTGTTTATCCAGGGCGCCTTTTTCGGTCCTGATCAAACCCAACCCCAGTGCCGCATCAGGTGCAGGCAGACCGCCATCCTGTGCAAAGAACGCCTCGGGCGGCAAGGTATGCAGGCCCTGGCCGCGCAAGTAGCTGCCTAAGAACGCTGTCAGGGCGGATTGCATGTGGGAGCTTTTCTTTGGCAACCCCGCCCAATACTCGGCGGCCAACGCCCGCCAACCTTCCAGCGCCGGGGCGAGATCGAGCAGGAAGCGGAATTCGGGGTCGAAGGTTCCTGCAAGCTTCTTTTGTCCTTTTCTGCCTCCTCTCATCAGTTTCTCCTCAACAGTTTCGGGTTCGAACCTGAGAGTAGGCCCAATGGATCGACGTCCTTGAAGCCGTAGGCCAGGAAGTCAGGCGGTGGCAGTGCTGTGCCGTCCTCGGCAGTTGCCGCGCGGGCCATGGCGGCATCGATGGCCCGGCTGAGTTTGGCGCGGTCCGGTTCGGTATAGACGGTCTGCGATTCCATTGATTTGTGGTGCAGGGCTTTTTTTACAAAGATGGCATCGATCTGCAGTGCGGCCAGACGCTGGCCGTAGGCGTGGCGGTGGGCGTGCGGCGTGGTACCCAGCGCCTTGGCCGCCACGAGACCGATGCGTTTCAAGGCCTTGGCATGGGCGTCCTCGAAGGCTTTGATGCCATAGGGCTTGCCCTCTCGGGTAACAAAGGCATACGGGTGGTCCGGGATGATGCGGTCGCGCTGTGCCATGATCCGGTCGCGTTGCGCCATGTAGAACACCCACAGTTTCCAGAACAGTTCCCCCGCCCAGCGCGGCACCCAATGCACATGCATGAAGTGCTGCTTGCTGTCCAGGGCATTACCCTTCCAGCCTGCGTGCAGGGTGTGCGTTTTCTTGTAGTCCGTCCTGGGCTGCATCCCATATTTGTCGCGCAGGTAAGTGGCCCGGTCACAGGTTACCGGCTTGCCCTTGGCATCGCGCAGATCAGGTGGAGCCAATCCGAGACTGGGGTGATAGACCTTGACCAGAGCCTCTCCGGGGGCAGCTTCGTCGGGAATCACATCATGGATGTAGAGATGGAACGGCTCGCTCATGCGCAGTCCACCGTAATGCATCAGCATCGTGATCAGGATGTCACGCAGGTTCAGCCGCTCTTCAATGCGTGGGCTCTTTTGCTTGCCCGGCACGATGAAACCCTTGAACAGCAGATCGGCCATGCGATCTTCCGGGAAGAACTTGACCGGTTCGTGATCGATGACAGGGTTGCGCTTGAGCAGGACTGTGCGCGCTCGGCTGACCTTGAGCGCTGCGGTATCCACATCCATGGTGTGCCCCAGGAAGGAGCGACTTTTCTGGTGGTGCCAGGCCGCCCACGCCAGTTGCTCTTCAGCACGCGTGGCCTGTCGCCACGGATTGAGCGGTTTGCTTCCTTGCTCCTGCGCCATCCAGTCGCTGAACCTGGAGAGGTGATTAACCAGCACACGCACGACCGGCGGGGTGCGTGCATCCCAGTACAGACCGCTGGGGTCGTTGCCATCGACACCGACCGTGCCGCTGTAGAGTCGCTGCACGAAGGTGTTGAACAGGACCTTGGGGACATCAAAGGCCTCATGATTGGCCTCCATGTAATCAATCAGCAGGCCCACCGCCTGCACCAGTTTGCTCAGGTTGCTCTCTGAGAGTATGTGCCGGTGCTTGAGGATGTACTGGATCAGCGGCTTGAGCGGACCGAACTCGGTGAGGATGACCGGGACTTCCTCGTGGATGCCGGTGTTGTCGCGTGCCACCTTGTAATAAACAACGGTATGGGTCATGCCTTCTGTGTCAGTACCGACTTGGCAATGCCGGTCTCCTTGGCGATCTCCATGCGGTTGAGCTGACCGCGTGCGACCATCTCTCGAAAGTCCTCAGCAGTCTTCGAGGCCACCCAGGAAAGGAAGGTGGCGACATTCAATTCCGCCTATTGCTGGCCAGAGAGATTATTAACGTCAGTCATACTGGTTTTCAGATTACTGCATACCATGTAGTTTCGCAAGCAAAAAAATACCGCTCGCGGAGTCCGGAAGCGGTATTTCAAGGTCTAAATATTACTGTGCATTAACTGCATATAACGGGCGGGGTGGCCGGCTTGGCGAACAGGACGGATCAGCGCGGTGCCAGGCGGATGGCGCCGTCCAGGCGGATCACTTCGCCGTTGAGCATGTCGTTCTCGAAGATGTGCTTGGCCAGCTTGGCGTAGTCGTCGGGCGTGCCCAGGCGGCTGGGGAAGGGCACGCTGGCGGCCAGTGCGTCCTGCACTTCCTGCGGCATGCCGAACAGCATGGGGGTGCCGAAGATGCCGGGGGCGATCGTCATGTTACGGATGCCGTTGCGCGCCAGGTCGCGTGCGATCGGCAGCGTCATGCCGACCACGCCGCCCTTGGAGGCACTGTAGGCGGCCTGGCCGATCTGGCCGTCGTAGGCCGCCACGCTGGCGGTGGAGATCATCACGCCGCGCTCGCCGGTGGCTTCGGGTTCGTTCTTGCACATGGCGTCGGCCGCCAGGCGGATCATGTTGAAGCTGCCGATCAGGTTGACCGTGATGGTCTTGCTGAAAGTGGCCAGGGCGTGCGCGCCGTTCTTGCCCACGGTCTTCTCGGCCGGGGCGATGCCGGCGCAGTTGACCAGGCCCATCAGCTTGCCCAGGGAGAGGGCCTTGGCCACCACGGCCTGGCCGTCGGCTTCCTGGCTGACGTCGCACTTGACGAAGGCACCACCGATGTCCTTGGCGACAGCCTCGCCCTTGTCGGCCTGCATGTCGGCAATGACGACCTTGCCGCCATTGGCCGCCAGCATGCGTGCCGTGCCTTCGCCCAGACCCGAGGCGCCGCCGGTGACGATGAATACCTTGCCTGCAATTTGCATGTTGATCTCCAGAAAAAAGACTTGTTTGACGTTTACGTAAACGTCAATTATGGCGCATGGAAAAGTGCGGCTTGCCTTCCCCGCGCTGCTGCGTTCCGGCGCGGATTTTTCACCCGTGTGCGCGAAGCGCTCCGGTTTACTGCTATACTCCCGCTTCTCGAATACTCTTAGGCGCGTAGCTCAGCTGGTTAGAGCACCACCTTGACATGGTGGGGGTCGTTGGTTCGAGTCCAATCGCGCCTACCAATTGCCAAGCCCCGGTTTCCCATGAGACCGGGGCTTTTCGTTTTTTGCTCAGGGTAAACCTTGGGGTCTTCTGCCGCATCTCTTCCTAGAATGTGTTGCAGCGCAATAGGTTGAGCTGATCCACAGGGTCGAGGAGAGGAGATTCCGGTCATGAAAGAGAAAAAAGCGGATGCCGCTGCAGGCGCTGAGCGGATCATCAAGAAATACCCCAACCGCCGTCTGTACGACACCAATACGTCAAGCTACATCACGCTGGCCGAGATCAAGCAGCTGGTGATGGCCAACGATCCGTTCGTGGTGCGCGACGCCAAGACCGGCGAAGACATCACGCGCAGCATCCTGCTGCAGATCATCCTGGAAGAGGAAGCCGGCGGCACGCCGATGTTCAGCGCTTCGGTGCTGGCCAACATCATCCGTTTCTACGGCCACACCATGCAGGGTTTCATGGGCGGCTACCTGGAGAAGAACATCCAGACCCTGCAGGACATGCAGAGCAAGCTGGCCGAGCAGTCCAAGGGCGTGACGCCCGAGATGTGGACGCAGTTCATGACCATGCAGGCGCCGGTGATGCAGGGGCTGGTGAACAACAATCTGGAGCAATCCAAGAACATGTTCGAACAGATGCAGGAGCAGATGCAGAAGCAGACCGAGCAGATGCTTGGGGCCTTCGGGCTGAAGCGCTGAACGCGCTGCCGAATACTGGGACAATAACGGGATGAGCGAAGTCTTGTCCCCCACCTCTCCTGATTCCCCCGCCGCCAGCACGCCGAAAATCGGCTTCGTCAGCCTGGGCTGCCCCAAGGCGCTGACCGACTCCGAACTGATTCTCACGCAACTCAGCGCCGAGGGCTACCAGACCGCCAAGACCTTCCAGGGCGCGGACCTGGTGATCGTCAACACCTGCGGTTTCATCGACGATGCGGTGAAGGAAAGTCTGGACACCATCGGCGAGGCGCTGGCCGAGAACGGCAAGGTCATCGTGACCGGCTGCCTGGGTGCGAAGACGGCCGAGGACGGCGGCAACCTGATCAAGGAAATCCACCCCCGCGTGCTGGCCGTCACCGGCCCGCACGCCACGCAGGAGGTGATGAACGCGGTGCATGCGCACCTGCCCAAACCGCACGACCCCTTCATCGATCTGGTGCCGGGCGCCTTCGGCGAGGCTGGCATCAAGCTGACGCCGCGCCACTACGCCTATCTGAAGATCAGCGAAGGCTGCAACCACCGCTGCACCTTCTGCATCATTCCCTCGATGCGCGGCGACCTCGTCAGCCGTCCGGTGGGTGATGTGCTGAAGGAGGCCAAGGCCCTGTTCGAAGGGGGTGTCAAGGAGTTGCTGGTGATCAGCCAGGACACCTCGGCCTATGGCGTGGACGTGAAGTACCGCACCGGTTTTTGGGATGGCAAGCCGGTCAAGACCCGCATGTTCGAGCTGGTGCAGGCGCTGGGCGAGCTGGCCGAGGCGCATGGCGCCTGGGTGCGCCTGCATTACGTCTATCCCTACCCCCACGTGGACGAGATCATTGAATTGATGGCCGCTGGCAAGGTGCTGCCTTACCTCGACGTGCCGCTGCAGCACAGCCACCCCGAGGTGCTCAAGCGCATGAAGCGCCCGGCCAGCGGCGAGAAGAACCTGGAGCGCATCCAGCGCTGGCGCGAGATGTGCCCCGAGATCGTGATCCGCAGCACCTTCATTGCCGGTTTCCCCGGCGAGACGGAGGCCGAGTTCGAACATCTGCTCGATTTCATGCGCGAGGCGAAGATCGACCGCGCCGGCTGCTTTGCCTACAGCCCGGTCAAGGGGGCGACGGCCAACGAGCTGCCGGGCATGCTGCCGGAAGCGCTGCGCGAGGAACGGCGTGCCCGTTTCATGGCGGTGGCCGAGGAGGTGTCGATTGCCAGATTGCAGCAGCGCGTGGGTGCCACCATGCAGGTGCTGGTGGACTCGGCACCGTCCCTGGGGCGCAAGGGCGGTGTCGGCCGCAGTTATGCCGATGCGCCGGAGATCGACGGCGTGGTCAAACTGCTGCCGCCAGAAAAGATCAGCAAGACACTCAAGGTCGGAGAGTTCACGCGTGCCCGCATCGTCGGCACGCAGGGCCACGATCTGGTGGCATTGCCGATTTGATATGGAACACCCCCAGGCTGCGCGCACTGCGTGTCGCTGCGCCACCCCCCTTGCAGGGGGCAACGCCAGTGGACCGGCAAAGCCGGTTCCACGGCGTTTTCCGGTTCGACCGTTGCATGCATCAGTGCTTGTACAACGCGTGGCGGAACTGTTGCGGTGTAGTGGAAGCCGGAAAGAAAAAAAGCCGCTGAAGGATCAGCGGCTTTTTGTTTGTAAAACCGTCATGGTTTTACTTTATATTGGTGCCCAGGAGAGGACTCGAACCTCCACGATGTTACTCGCTAGTACCTGAAACTAGTGCGTCTACCAATTCCGCCACCTGGGCATTTCAGGAAAGAGAGAAGTATATCAAAAATTTTGAGAGATCCGGCGGACTGCTGGAAGAAATTGAAGGAAGTGTCCAAGGACATCGAGACGGCCATGGTTTTGTGGTGCGCGACGACGGCGAACCGGACATTTATTTGCCCCCCAACGAGATGCGTGCCGTGCTCCACAAGGACCGCGTCAAGGCGCGCATCGTGCGTTCTGATCGCAAGGGCCGCCCCGAGGGGCGCGTGCTGGAGATCATCGAGCGACCGGCGCATCCCATCATCGGCCGGCTGCTGCAGGAAAGCGGTGTCTGGCTGGTGGCGCCGGAGGACAAGCGCTACGGCCAGGATGTGCTGATTCCCAAGGGCGCCACCGGCCAGGCCAAACCTGGCCAGGTGGTGGTGGTGGAACTGGTGGAGCCGCCGGCGCTGTTTGGCCAGCCGGTGGGACGCATCAAGGAAGTGCTGGGCGAGATCGACGACCCCGGCATGGAAATCGAGATCGCGGTACGCAAGTACAGCGTGCCGCATGAGTTCACCGATGCCTGCATTGCCCAGGCGCGCAGCCTGCCTGATACGGTGCGGCCGCAGGACAAGCGAAATCGTGTTGACCTGACCGATGTGCCACTGGTGACCATCGACGGCGAGGACGCGCGCGACTTCGACGACGCCGTCTATTGCGAGCCGGCGACTCAGGGGCGCGGCAAGAACGCGGTGCGCGGCTGGCGCCTGCTGGTGGCGATTGCCGATGTCAGCCACTATGTCGAGACCGGTTCGCCGATCGATGTCGATGCCTACGAGCGCGCCACCAGCGTCTACTTCCCGCGCCGTGTCATCCCGATGCTGCCGGAGAAGCTGTCCAACGGCTTGTGCTCGCTCAACCCCGAGGTCGAGCGCCTGTGCATGGTGTGCGACATGTTCATCAGCAGCGAAGGCGAGATCTCGGCCTACCAGTTCTACCCGGCGGTGATGTTCAGCCATGCGCGCCTGACCTACACCGAGGTGGCGGCCATCCTGTCCAACACCCACGGCCCGGAGGCGCAGCGGCGCAAGGCGCTGGTGGGCGACCTGCTGAATCTCGACGATGTCTACCGCGCCCTGCTGGCGGCCCGTGCCAAGCGCGGTGCGGTGGATTTCGAGACCACCGAGACCCAGATCATCTGCGACGAAAGCGGCCGCATCGAGAAAATCGTGCCGCGCGTGCGCAACGAGGCGCACCGCCTGATCGAGGAGGCCATGCTGGCGGCCAACGTCTGCAGCGCCGACTTCATTGGCCAGAGCAAGCACGCCGGCCTGTTCCGTGTGCACGAGGGGCCGACGCCGGAGAAGAACGAGCTGCTGCGCAACTACCTCAAGGCCACCGGCGTGGGCATGACCATCAGCGAGAACCCCTCGCCGGCGGAATTCCAGGCCATTGCCATCGCGACCAAGGAACGCCCGGACGCGCAGCAGATCCACACCATGCTGCTGCGTTCGATGCAGCAGGCGATCTACACGCCGCACAACAGCGGCCACTTCGGCCTCGCCTTCGAGTCCTACACCCACTTCACCAGCCCGATCCGGCGTTACCCCGACCTGCTGGTGCACCGCGTGATCAAGGCCATCCTGGGCAAGACGCGTTACCATCTGCCGGCCCTGCCGACGCCGGGTGAGGCGCATGCCAAGCTGTCGCGCCGGATCGAGAAGAGCGAAGCCGCCAAGATGAAAGTCTCGGGCGAGAAGCCGAAGAAGGTCAGCGCCGAACTGATGGCCTGGCAGGCGGCCGGCCTGCATTGCAGCGCCAACGAGCGCCGTGCCGACGAGGCCAGCCGCGACGTGGAAGCCTGGCTCAAGTGCAAGTACATGCGCGAGCACCTGGGTGAGGAGTTCAGCGGCGTGGTGACGGCGGCCACCAGCTTCGGCATCTTTGTCACGCTCGACGCCATGTACGTCGAAGGGCTGGTGCACATCACCGAGCTCGGCGGCGAGTACTTCCGCTTCGACGAGGCGCGCCAGGAGCTGCGCGGCGAGCGCACCGGCATCCGTTATGCCATCGGCACGCGGGTGCGGGTGCAGGTCAGCCGGGTCGACCTGGACGGCCGGCGCATCGACTTTCGTCTGGTGCGCGAGGGCGAGGAGTTCATGGCTCGCGCCATGAAGGACAAGGGCTTGGCCCACGAAGGTCGCGGTGCGGAGGGGGCGTCTGCCAGGACGTCGGCCAAACGCGCGGCGAAGAAGGCGTCGGCCACGCAGTCCCGTGCATTGCCGTCACCGATCCAGGCGCTCAAGGCGGCGGTGAAGAAAGTGGCCGCCAAGAGCAAGGGACGCAAGAGTCGACGCAAATAAGCCCAGTTTGGAGACCAGGAAGAATGACGTGTCATAACAAAGTGGCCATCGTGACCGGCGCCGGCACGGGCATCGGCAAGGCGGCAGCGCTGGCCTTGCTGGCCGACGGCTACCGCGTGGTGCTGGCCGGACGCCGGCGCGAGCCGCTGCAGGCGGTGGCAGACGCCTCAAGTGCCGGTGCGCGAGCCCTGGTGCTGCCCACCGATGTATCGCAGCCCGAGTCGGTGCGCGCGCTGTTCGATGCCACGGTGCAGGCCTGGGGGCGGGTGGACGTGCTGTTCAACAACGCCGGCGTCAATGCGCCGGGCGTGCCGCTGGAAGAGTTGGCGCTCGAGCAGTGGACGAACGTGGTGGACATCAACCTCACCGGCATGTTCCTGTGCATCCAGCAGGCCTTTCGCGTCATGAAAGCGCAGACGCCGCGCGGTGGACGCATCATCAACAACGGTTCGATCTCGGCCCATGCACCGCGGCCGAATTCGATCGCCTACACCGCCACCAAGCATGGTGTGATGGGCCTGACCAAGGCCGCCTCGCTTGACGGTCGCCAACACGACATTGCGGTCGGCCAGATCGATATCGGCAACGCCGCCACCGAGATGGCCGAGCGCATGGCCAGGGGCGTGCCGCAGGCCAATGGCGAGATGGCGGTGGAGCCGCTGATGGACGTCAGCATCGTCGGCCAGTCGGTGCTCTACATGGCCAATCTGCCGCTGGAGGCCAATGTGCTGTTTCACACGGTGATGGCGAGCAAGATGCCCTTCGTCGGGCGCGGCTGAGTCACGGGTAACGGGTGTCAGCTGACGGCCTGCGCCAGCAGGCTGGCCGTCAAGGCTTGGTCCTGCGGCCAGATATCGGCGGCCTGGCCGTGTTGCCAGACGGCGGCGCAGGCGGCTTCGAACGCGCTTTCGCCCCGGGCCAGGCGAGCGCCGATCAGGCCGGCCAGTACATCGCCGGTGCCGGCGGTGGCCAGGCGGGCATTGCCCGTCGGGTTGATCACGGGTGTGGCGCCTGGTGCGGCGATCACCGTGCCCGAACCCTTGAGCACGACCGTGCAGCCCAACTGTTGTGCCAGTTGCTCCGCCGCGGCGAGCCGGTCGTGCTGCACCTCGGCTGTGGTCGAGCCGAGCAGGCGTGCCGCTTCCAAGGGGTGTGGCGTCAGCACGGTCTGGCGCTGGCGTGCGGCGCGTGCGCGCAGCAGGGTGGCCAACTGACTGTCGCTGGCGATCGAGTTGAGTGCGTCGGCATCCAGCACCAGGCGCGGTGCCATCGACAGCAGGCGCGGCAATGGCGCGGTTATGGCGCGGCCGCCGCCGCAACCGCCGACCACGGTCAGCTGCGCCGGATCGAGTGACGCCATCGGGCGGAACATCAATTCGGGTTGGCAGGTGTCAACCCCCAGGCTGCTGCCGTCGAGCAGACCGACAAAAACGCGCCCGGCACCATGGTGCAGCGCAGCCGTGGCCGCCAGCAGGGCGGCACCGCTCATGCCGGGTGCGCCACCGATGATGGCCACGTCGCCGTAACTGCCCTTGTGCGAGGCGTGCGGCCGCGTGGCTGGAGGCGGCGCCCCCCCCAGAGTTGCCTGTGGGGCGATCGAAGCCGTTTCTGCGCCGAGCGACTCGAACCAGACCTGCCCGGACTGGTCGCGCCCTTGGCCGGTGAACAGTCCGGGTTTGAGTGTGAGCAAGCTCAAGGAGTGGCTGGCGCGGACGCAGGGGCCGTTGGCCGCACCGGTATCTGCGTTCAGGCCCGAGGGCAGGTCCACTGCCAGCACGGGTACGGCGAGGGCGTTGATGTGCGCGATCCACTGCGCCAGGCGGCCTTCGGCCGGGCGCGTGGTGCCGATGCCGAGCAGGGCATCGATGCAGAAGTTGCACTCGGCCGGCTGGGCATCGAGGAAGCGCACGCCAGCGGCCTGGGCACGCGCGAACGAGGTCTGGGCGTCGGCCGGAGCGTCTTGCGGCGTGCCGAGCCAGCTTACCAGCGGCGTCTTGCCCCATTGCTGCAGATGCATGGCGGCTTCCAGCCCGTCGCCGCCGTTGTTGCCCGGCCCGCAGGCAATCCAGAACGTCTGTGCATGCGGCGCCAGCGCCAGCGCCAGCCGTGCCGTGGTCAGACCGGCACGCTGCATCAAGGTATGGGGCGGCAGCCCGGCGGCCAGTGCGGCTTCAAGTTGGCGCGTGGCGGCGATCTGGTGCAGCGGATGGGGGCGGCGGATGTCGATCTTGTCCATGCTGCATTGCCAGCGGGCTCAGAACTCGTAGCTGTCGCCTTCGCGCGCAAGACGGATTTCCGTCTTGTCGGCGGGGGGGGCCGGGTTGTCGGCCAGCGCCTGGGCAAAGGCCGCCTCCAGCGCGTCGTCGCTGCGTGTGGGCTCGTGATGGGTGCAGTAGAGCACGCGGGCGCCGGCTTGGCGCGCGACCTGGATGCTGCTCTCGAACGTGCCATGGCCCCAGCCCTTCTTGGCGGGGTACTCTTGCGCGGTGTAGGAGGTGTCGGCAATCAGAACGTCAACGCCTTGGACCGCTTTCAGGATGGCGGTCTGCTTTTCATCGACGAAAGCCTGGTACTCGGCATATTCGGCATCGCCTGGCTCGTAGATGTTGTAGGGTGGCTCATGGTCGCCGGTGAAGAACATCGACTTGCCGTGGCTTTCGATGCGGTAGCCGAAGTTGATGACCGGGTGGTTGAGCAGGTAGGGCGTGATGGTGGCGCTGCCGACCTGGATCGGCTGCTCGGGTGCCAGCGTCACATACTCGATGCGCGCCTTCATCTCGGCCTCGCGCACCGGGAAGTAGCTGTATTGCAGTTGCACCGACATGACCTGTTCCACCCCCTTGCCGGAGACCGGGTCGAAGGCGCCATGCAGGCGCAGCAGGTTGCCGGGGATGAAGTTGGGAATGAAGAAGGGCAGGCCCTGAATGTGGTCCCAGTGCGAGTGTGTGATGAACACATTGGCCTGCACCGGCAGTTCGGTCAGCAGGGTCTGCGACAGCGGGAAGATGCCGGTGCCGGCGTCCAGGATGATCAGCTCGTTGTTGTCGGTGCGGATCTCGATGCAGGTGGTGTTGCCGCCATAGCGCACGGTGTGCGGCCCGGGGGAGGCGATGGAGCCGCGTACGCCCCAGAATTTGACTTTCATGATTCGAGTCGGGAAAAGATCTGGGCTTCTTCGAACAGGGCGTCCAGATCACCCAGCCGGGTAATGACGGCATCCAGATTGCCGCCCAGGCGCCGCGCCATGGCGGGGGGGAGTTCCTCGATGCAGGCATTACCGCCAAAGCCGAACTGCAATTTCTTGCTGATCTGGTTGGCGGCAAAAACGCAGGTGGTCATGTCGGTTTCTTTCAGTCCGGCGCCGTGCTGATTGCGGATGGTGTCCACCAGAAGAGGGGGGAAGCGCCATTTTTCCACCAGCATAGCGCCTACCAAGGCGTGGTCGGCACCGATGCTGTGCTGCAAGGCCTCGTGCAGCGAACTGCCGTCGCGCTGGCTGGCCTCCAGTGCTTGGCGGAATTCGTCGGGCATGAACTGGGCAAACACCACCTTGCCGAAGTCGTGCAGCAGGCCGGCGATGAAACAGTCCATCGGGTCGGCATTGTCCAGGTCGGAGGCCAGTTGTTTGGCGATGCCGGCGGTGGCCAGCGAGTGCAGCAGGTACTGCTGCACGTCGAAGCCGGCGGCATTGCTTTTGGGCAGCATGCCAATGGCTGCGATGCTCAGCGCCAGGTTCTTGATGGTGTTGAAGCCCATGAAGACCACGGCATGGTTGATCGAGGTGACCTGCTTGGGCAGGTTGTAGTGGGCCGAGTTGACGACCTTGAGGACCTTGACCGTGAGCACCGGGTCCTTGTCGATCACCTGCACCAGATCCTTGGGCGTGCAGTCCACGTCCCGGGTCAGTTCCAGGATTTTCTGCACGCTCTTGGGGAAGGCGGGCATGTCGTCGACAGCGGCAGCCAGGCGTTGGGATTGTTCGGGACTCATGAGCAAGGGGGACCGGTGATTAAGCCGAATGTACATGAATCATCCCCTGCTTTTTGCGCCGCTCAGAGGCTGGAAGGCTCCGTTCAGAGCTTGAGCCGGTGGATGTCCAGACCTTCGAGATCCACTGCCGGCGTGCGCCCGCCGATCAGGTCGGCCAGGGCGCGGGCCGAGCCGCAACTCAGCGACCAGCCGCTGGCGCCATGCCCCAGGTTCAGCCACAGGCCCGGGATGCCGCTGGCGCCCAGCAGTGGGGGGCCGTCGGGCAGCATGGGGCGCGCGCCTTTCCAGACCTGCACGCCACTGCTGATCTGGGCCGCACCAGGGAACCAGTCGTGCAGCACCTTGTACAGCGTCTGGATGGTGCCGGCGCGCTGCTGGTCGGGCTCGCCGCCGATCTCGGCCGTGCCGGCCGCACGCACGCGCTGCCCCAGGCGCGCGATGTTGACCTTGTAGCGCTCGTCCATGATGGCACTGCGCGGGGCGTTGAGCGGTTCGCGGATGGCGGCGCTGATCGAATAGCCGTGTACCGCAGCCAGCGGAATTTTCAGGCCCAGTGGGCGCAGCAGGCGCGCCGAATCGACACCGGCACACAGCACGGCGGCGTCGAAACGCTGCAGTTCAGCCTCGCCTGCAACTTTCAGGGTGAGGCCGGAGGCGGCTTCACCAGTGCCAGCCTCGATGGCTTCCACCGCGGTGCTGAAGGCGAAGTTCACCCCCAGGCGCTGCGCCTCGTTCTTGAGCAGCAGGGCGAACTGGCGGCAGTTGCCCACCTCATCCTGCGGCAGATGGATGGCGCCGTCGAAGGATGTGTCAGGGTTGAGCGCCGGTTCGATCTTGCGGGCTTCTTCCGGGCTGATTTCCTTGAACGGCACTTCCGCTTCGCGCAGCACTTGCAGGCTGGTCTGCATCAGGGCATGGTCCTTGGCCGAGCGCAGCAGCACCAGGTGGCCCTCGCTGCGGTCGAACTCCAGCTGCAGGTCGGCGCTGACCTGGTGCAGCCGCTCCCGGCTGAAGGAAGCCAGGCGCTGCATGCGCTGGCGGTTGGCGGCGTAGGTGTCGGGCTGGCAGGCGCGCCAGCTTTTCCACATCCAGCCCAGTTCGCTGCGCGACAGCGGCCAGCGTACGCGCACCGGGGCGTGGCGGCTGAGCAGGTGGCTGATGATCTTGAACGGCATGCCCGGTGCGGTCCAGGGCGTGGTGTAGGCCGGTGCCACCAGGCCGGCATTGGCGAAGCTGCCTTCCTCGGCAGCCGCCAGACGGCGCTCGAATACGGTGACCTCATGGCCGTCCTGCGCGAGCTCGTAGGCGGTGGTGACGCCGATGATGCCGGCGCCAATGACTGCAATTTTCATCTGGTTCTGTTGTTTTTATGGCCTTCGCGCCCATGGATAAAGCGCGGATAGCTATTATTTTTGTAGCAAATTTTCGATCTGCAAGGCGATGTTCAGTATCGCATCATCGCGCATCGCACCATGCCAGGCCATCAGGCCGACCGGCGGTTCGCCGCTGGCATGGCAGGGCAGGGAGATGGCGCAGCCGTCGAGCATGTTCACCACGCTCGGGTTGCGCAGCAGCAGGCCGTTGATGCGGAAGAAGGCCCCGTCACGTTCGGCGCCGGGCGCCACCTCGGTCAGCGGCGGTGCCACGAGAGGCACGGTGGGCGAGAGCACGGCATCAAAACCTTGCAAAGCCTGCTCCATGCGCGCAATCCAGCTGCGCCGAGCCTGCAGCAGTTCGATGTAGTCGGCCGCGCTCATGGCTGCGCCGCGCTGGATGCGTGCCGCCACGCGGGGATCGTATTGAGCCGCCTGGTCCTTGAGCAGGTGCCGGTGCCAGCTGTAGCTCTCGGCGGCGGAAAAGCCGCCGCTGGCCTGGATGCCGGCCAGTTCGCCGAGCGCGGGCAGCGCAATTTCTTCGATGCAGGCACCGGCCGCACGCAGGGCCTGCAGGGTGCGTTCGAAGGTGTGGGCCACGATTGTGTCCATGCCGTCGGTCATGAGGGTCGGTGTGACGGCCAGGCGGTAGTTCGAGAGCGGGGCGCTGCTGCGCGTGACGCGCCGCGCCGCCAGGAGCTCGTGCGCCAGGATGGCATCGCGTACCGAGCGCGTCATGGCGCAGACGGTGTCCAGGGTGAACGAGAGCGGGATGGCGCCGTCCAGCGGCACCAGGCGCGCCGTGTTCTTGAAGCCGACGAGGCCGTGCAGGGCGGCCGGAATGCGGATCGAGCCGCCGGTGTCCGAGCCGAGGCCGATGAAGGCGGCGCCGGTGGCGACCGAGACCGCGGCGCCGCTGGACGAGCCGCCGGGGATGCGCGGTACATCGGTGGTGACGGCATTGGCCGGCGTACCGTAGTGCGGGTTGACGCCAACGCCGGAGAAGGCGAATTCGGTCATGTTGGTGCGGCCGATGAGGGCCGCACCGGCGGCGCGCAGCCGGGCCACGGCCACCGCGTCCTGGCGGGCCGGCGGCGCATCGGCCAGTACCACGGAGCCCGCGCGGCTGGTCTGGCCGGCGACATCGAACAAGTCCTTGACCGAGACCGCCAGCCCGGCCAGCGGCTGGCGCTCGGGATCGGCCGCCGCGGCCGCGGCACGTGCCGCGTCGAAGTCGGTCTGGAGGAAGGCATGCCGGCAGCGGGACGACTGCGCGGCATCGATGGCGTGCTCGATTTCGGTGCTGGCACGGGTCTGGCCCGCCAGCAGGCGCTGGCGCACGGTGTGGAGGTCTGCAAGCATGGTGGAGAGGGTCTCTGTGCTATACTCTTTGGGTTTTGCTGGTGGCCCATTCCGGGTAGCTGGCGAACAAATCGCAAACCGGTCCCATCCAGGTGTTGCGGCTTGATGCCGAGGCGTTGTCAACGCATCGCGCAAGCTGCAATAAAAGGGCCGGATTTTAGACCCAACCTTTGGAGTTCACTATGTCCGTTACCATGCGCGAAATGCTGGAAGCCGGTGTCCACTTTGGCCACCAGACCCGCTTCTGGAATCCCAAGATGGCCCCGTTTATCTTCGGCCATCGCAACAAGATCCACATCGTCAACCTGGAAAAGTCGTTGCCGATGTTCCAGGAAGCTTCCAAGTTCGTGAAGCAACTGGCTGCCAAGCGCGGCACCATTCTGATGGTCGGTACCAAGCGCCAGGCGCGCGACATCGTGGCGGCTGAAGCCCAGCGCGCCGGCGTGCCCTTCGTCGACCAGCGCTGGCTGGGCGGCATGCTGACCAACTTCAAGACCGTCAAGACCTCGATCAAGCGCCTGAAAGACATGAAGGCCCAGCAGGAAGCCGGCCTGGACAGCATGAGCAAGAAAGAGCAGCTCATGTTCGCCCGCGAACTGGAAAAGCTGGAAAAAGACATCGGTGGCATCCAGGACATGAACACCCTGCCGGACGCCATCTTCGTGATCGACGTCGGTTACCACAAGATTGCCATCGCCGAAGCCAAGAAGCTGGGTATTCCGCTGATCGGCGTGGTTGACACCAACCACTCGCCCGAAGGCATCGACTACGTGATCCCCGGCAACGACGACTCGTCCAAGGCTGTGACGCTGTACGCCCGCGGTATCGCCGATGCCATTCTCGAAGGCCGTGCCAACGCCGTGGAAGACGTGGTCAAGGCGGTGTCCGCCGAGAGCGGCGACGAGTTTGTGGAAGTGAACGAGGCTTCTGCCTGAGTCGGCCACGACCCGAAGAAAGGGGCGCTGTGCCCCTTTTTTTTAGTCCCTGTTTGAATTGAACTGAACTGCACACGGAGAAACAAGATGGCTGCAATTACCGCAAGCATGGTCGCTGAACTGCGCGCGAAGACCGATGCCCCGATGATGGAATGCAAGAAGGCGCTGACCGAAGCCGACGGCGACATGGCCAAGGCCGAAGAGGTGCTGCGCGTCAAGCTCGGCACCAAGGCCGGCAAGGCTGCTTCGCGCGTGACTGCCGAAGGCGTGGTCGCCAGCTTCATCGACGGCACCACCGGTTCCCTGATCGAAGTCAACTGCGAAACCGACTTCGTGACCAAGAACGACAGCTTCCTGGCCTTGGCCAAGGCGGCTGCCGAACTGATTGCCAAGCACAACCCGGCTGACGTGGCCGCCTTGGGCGCGTTGGCCTACAGCCAGGACGGCTTCGGCCCGACGCTGGAAGATGTGCGCAAGGGCCTGATCGGCAAGATCGGCGAGAACATGAGCTTCCGCCGCTTCAAGCGTTTCGCCTCCGGCACCAAGCTGGCTGCCTACCTGCACGGCACCCGCATCGGCGTGGTGGTCGAGTTCGACGGTGACGAGAACGCCGCCAAGGACGTGGCCATGCACGTGGCTGCCATGAAGCCGGTGGCGCTGACCAGCGCCGACGTGCCGGCCGAACTGATCGAGAAAGAGCGTGCCGTTGCCGCAGGCAAGGCCGAGGAAGACCGCAAGGCGGCTGAAGCGGCCGGCAAGCCGACCCAGCCCGCCGACATCGTCGCCAAACGCATTGAAGGCGGTGTGCAGAAGTACCTCAAGGAAGTGTCGCTGTTCAATCAGTCTTTCGTGAAGAACGACAAGCAGACCGTCGAGCAGATGCTCAAGGCTGCCGGTACCACCGTCAAGGGTTTTACCCTGTACGTGGTGGGCGAGGGCATCGAGAAGAAGGTGGACGACTTCGCTGCCGAGGTGGCTGCCCAGGTAGCCGCTGCCCAGCAGGCTGGTTAAGCACTAATCCTGTAAATTCCGTACTGTCCACCTAGTCTGATCCCTACCGTTGCAAGGAGAGTCCCCCATGACCCAAGCCCAACCGGCCCACAAGCGCATTCTGCTGAAGCTGTCCGGTGAGGCCCTGATGGGGGATGATGCCTTTGGTATCAACCATGCGACCATCCAGCGCATGGTGGAGGAGGTGGCGGAAGTCACCCGTCTCGGGGTCGAGGTGGCCGTGGTGATCGGCGGCGGCAACATCTTCCGCGGCGTGGCTGGCGGCTCGGTCGGCATGGACCGGGCCACCGCCGACTACATGGGCATGCTGGCCACCGTGATGAACGCGCTGGCGCTGGCCGACACCATGAACAAGGCCGGCCTTACCGCCCGCGTCATGTCGGCCATCGCCATCGAGCAGGTGGTGGAGCCCTATGTGCGGCCCAAGGCACTGCAGTACTTGGAAGAAGGCAAGGTGGTGATCTTCGCCGCCGGTACCGGCAACCCTTTTTTCACCACCGACACGGCGGCTGCGCTGCGCGGCGCCGAGATCGGCGCCGAGGTGGTGCTCAAGGCCACCAAGGTGGACGGCGTGTACACCGCCGACCCGAAGAAGGATCCGAGCGCGACGCGCTACAGCAAGCTGACGTTTGACGAGGCCATGGTCAAAAACTTGGGCATCATGGACGCTACCGCTTTCGCGTTGTGCCGCGACCAGAAATTGCCCATCAAGGTCTTTTCCATCTTCAAGCACGGCGCACTCAAGCGGGTGGTGATGGGTGAGGATGAAGGTACGCTGGTTTACGCCTGAGCGGGCCTGACGACGACGCAGCAGAGGAGAGAGCAATGACGATTGCAGACATCAAGAAAACCATGGAAACCAAGATGGACCAGTCCATCGAGGCGTTCAAGAACAACCTGTCCAAGATCCGTACCGGCCGCGCCAATCCGTCGCTGCTCGACGCCGTGCATGTCGAGTACTACGGCTCCATGGTGCCGCTGAGCCAGGTGGCCAACGTGAACCTGCTCGATGCGCGCACCATCAGCGTGCAGCCGTGGGAAAAAGGCATGGGTGCCAAGATCGAAAAGGCCATCCGCGAGAGCGACCTCGGTCTCAATCCGGCCTCCATGGGCGATCTGATCCGTGTGCCGATGCCACCGATGTCGGAAGAGCGCCGCAAGGAAATGACCAAGCTGGTGCGCACCGAGGGCGAGAATGCCAAGATCGCTGTGCGCAACCTGCGCCGCGACGCCAATGAAGCCGTGAAGAAGCTGGTGAAGGACAAGCTGGTCTCCGAGGATGACCAGAAGCGTTCCGAAGCCGACATCCAGAAACTGACCGACAAGCATGTCGCCACCATCGATCAGCTGGTGGCAGCCAAAGAACAGGAAGTGATGGCGGTGTAACGTGGCCCCCACGCTTGCCACTCCGTGTGCTGCGCTGCCCCCCAAGGGGGCCTTCGCGCCTTGGGGCGGCCCGGCGGCGCTCACACCGTCAACATGAATACCATGACATCGTCCAGCGGGGTTCCGCACCACATCGCCATCGTCATGGATGGCAATGGCCGCTGGGCTGCCAAGCGCTTCATGCCGCGTCTGGCCGGTCACCGGCAGGGCATGGAGAGCCTGCGCCGTTGCATCCGGGTCTGTGTCGACCGCGGTGTGGCGGTGCTGACGGTTTTCGCCTTCTCCTCCGAGAACTGGAACCGTCCGGCTGACGAAGTCTCCGGCCTGATGGAACTGCTGGCCACTGCGCTGGCCAAGGAAGTGCCGAAGCTCAAGCAAGACGGCGTGCGGGTGCATTTTGTCGGTGAACGTGCCGGCCTGTCCGACAAGGTGCGCGCCGGCCTGGAACAGGCCGAGGCGGCTACGGCGTCAAACGGGAAACTCATCCTCAACGTCTGTTTCAACTACGGCGGGCGCTGGGACATCGCGCAGGCGGCGGCCAGGCTGGCCGCCCAGGGCAAGCCGATCACCGAGGCCGAACTGCAGGCGGCCATGGCGCTGGCCCATGTGCCCGACCCCGACCTCATCATCCGTACCGGTGGGGAGTTGCGTTTGAGCAACTTCCTGCTCTGGCAGGCGGCTTACGCCGAACTCTTTTTCAGTGACAAGCTCTGGCCCGAATTCGACGAAGCCGAACTCGACCGTGCGATGGCCGAATTCGGCCGGCGCGAGCGCCGCTTCGGCCAGACCTCGGCCCAGGTGGCCGCGGGTGAGCAGAAAGCCGCCTGAAGGCGCCAACCCCCTATGCTCAAGCAGCGCGTCATTACCGCCATCGTCCTGCTGCTGATTCTGCTGCCGGCACTGTTTTACCCCGCGCCGGAGCCGTTTGCCCTGCTGGCTCTGATTCTGATTGCCGCTGCGGCTTGGGAGTGGGGGCGCCTGAACAGTTGCAGCCAGACCGTGTCGCTGCTGGGTGCCTTGATCTGCGTGCTGTTATGCGGCCTGACGTGGAACCTGGGTCTCCTGAACCGCTCTGTGCCCACGGTCTGGTCGGTGGTCGGCGGCTTGTGGGTGTTGCTCGGCGGCTGGTTGCTGCGCCGGGGTGTGCCGGTCTGGGCATCCCTGCCTGCCGGCCTGCGCTGGTCGGCAGGACTGGGGGCGCTGTGGGCCACCTGGCTGGCGGTGGCGCAGGCGCGCGTCATCGGTATCAATTTCCTGCTGTCGGTCCTGGTGCTGGTCTGGGTGGCCGACATTGCCGCCTACTTCGCCGGCAAGGCCTTCGGCGGCCGTTTCAGCCGCAGCAAACTGGCGCCCTCGATCAGCCCGGGCAAGAGCTGGGAAGGCGTCTGGGGCGGCATGGCTGGCGTCGTGCTGCTGGCGCTGGCCTGGCGCTGGGCCGACCAGGCCTGGCAGTTGCCGGTGCCCAGTCTTTATAGCCGGCTGGGTGCCCATGGTGGCTGGTTCCTGCTGCTGGCGGTGCTGTTCCTGGCGACCATGAGTGTGGTGGGCGATCTGGTGGAGTCGCTGATCAAGCGCAGCGCCGGCGTCAAGGACAGCAGCGGCCTGCTGCCGGGTCATGGCGGCGTGCTGGATCGTGTCGACGCCCTGCTGCCGACGCTGCCGTTGGCCATGATGCTGATTTCCTTCCCGACGACATGAAACAACGCCTTGCGATTCTGGGCTCGACCGGCTCCATCGGGACCAATACGCTGGACGTGGTGGCGCGTCACCCGGAACGTTTCGAAGTCTTTGCACTGACCGCCGCCACGCAGGTGGCGTTGATGCTGCAGCAGTGCCTGCAGTTCAAGCCGCGTTTTGCCGTCATGGCCAGTGCCCCCCATGGGGAGCAGCTGGCACAGCAACTGGCAGCGCATGGTTCGGCCACGCGCGTGCTGCACGGCGAAGCGGCGCTTGCCGAGGTGGCGGCCCACGAAGCGGTCGATGCCGTGATGGCGGCCATCGTGGGGGCTGCCGGCCTGGCACCCTGTCTGGCCGCCGCGCGCGCTGGCAAGCGCCTGCTGCTGGCCAACAAGGAAGCCCTGGTGGTTGGTGGCGAGGTCTTCCTGCGCGCGGTGCGCGAGGGGGGAGCCACGTTGCTGCCGATTGACAGCGAGCATTCGGCCATCTTCCAGTCGCTGCCGGAGGATCCGGCCACCTGGGTGCGCCGTGTCGACAAGATCATCCTGACCGCGTCCGGGGGACCGTTTCGCACCCGCGATCCGGCCACCCTGCGCGAGGTCACGCCGGAGCAGGCCTGCGCCCATCCGAACTGGGTGATGGGGCGCAAGATTTCGGTCGATTCGGCCACCATGATGAACAAGGCGCTGGAGGTGATCGAGGCGCGCTACCTGTTCGGCCTGGCGCCGGCGCAGCTGGAGGTGGTGATCCACCCGCAAAGCGTGATCCACTCCATGGTGCAGTACCAAGACCACTCGGTGGTGGCGCAACTGGGCACGCCCGACATGCGGGTGCCGATTGCCTATGGTCTGTCCTGGCCCGAGCGCATGAACTCGGGCGCCGAGGCGCTCGATTTCCGCACCCTGGCCGAGATGAGCTTCGAGTCGCTGGAGACACGCGGTCATCCCGAGCGTTTCCCCGGCATCCGGCTGGCCTGGGACGCGCTGAGCGGGCCGGTCGGCACCACGGCCGTGCTCAATGCGGCCAACGAAGTGGCGGTGGCGGCCTTTCTGGCGCGGCGCATCCGTTTCGATCAGATCCACGCTGTCAATGTCGAGACGCTGGCGGCGGTGACGACGGCGGCGCCGCAATCGCTGGCCGACTTGCTGGCGCTGGATGCAGAGTCGCGTGTCGTGGCAGAGCAGGCCGTTGCCCGGTTCGGCGCTTAAGAGCGAGCACACGGCATGTTGACCCTGGTGGCTTTTGTCCTGGCGCTTGGTCTGCTGATCGCCGTGCACGAGTACGGCCACTACCGCATGGCGGTGGCCTGCGGCGTCAAGGTGCTGCGTTTTTCCATCGGGTTTGGCCGTACGCTGCTGCGTTGGCAGCCGCGCGGCTCGGCGACCGAGTTCGTTATTTGCGCCTTTCCGCTGGGCGGCTACGTGCGCATGCTCGACGAGCGCGAAGCGCCCGTGCATGCGCAGGAGCGGCATCTGGCCTTCAACACCCAGCCCTTGCGTTCGCGTGCGCTGATCGTGGCGGCCGGGCCGGTGGCCAATCTGCTGCTGGCGGTTCTGCTGTACGCGGTGGTCAACTGGAGCGGTGTGCAGTTGCCGGCGGCGGTGCTGGGTAGCCCGGTGGCCGGCTCGGTGGCGGAACATGCCGGTGTCCAGGCGGGTGATCGCGTGGCGCGTGCTGCTTTCGCTGCGGATGAGTTGCAGGCGGTGGATTCCTTTGAAGATGTGCGCTGGTGGCTGACGCGTGGTGCGCTGGAAAACCGCGATGTCCGTTTGGCCTTGACAAACGGGACGGGAGCCGAGCGGGAGCTTGTGCTGCCGCTGGCCCAGATGGGAGCGCAGGAAGCCGACGCCAATCTGTTCCGGCGCATCGGCATCGTGGCACCGTTTGGCCGCGCGGTGATCGGCGAGGTCATGCCCGGCGGTGCGGCCGAGCGGGCCGGCTTGCGGCAGGGCGACGTGGTGCTGCGCATGGGTGCCCAGACGGTCCAGGATGGTGCACAGTTGCGCGATCTGATCCGTGCTTCGGTGCAGGGCGGGGAGACCGTGGCTGCTTCCTGGCGTATCCTGCGCGATGGACAGGAGCTGGCGCTGCTGGTACGGCCCGAGGTGCGGCAGGAGGGCGATCAGCAGGTTGGCAGGATCGGCGCCTTCGTCGGGGCGGCGCCGGAATTCGTCATCGTGCGGCATGGGCCGCTGGACGGCTTGTGGCAAGGCGTGGTGCGGACCTGGGAGGTGTCGGCGCTGACCCTGCGCATGATGGGCCGGATGCTGATCGGCGAGGCCTCGCTGAAAAACCTGAGCGGTCCTCTGACCATTGCGGATTACGCCGGACGCTCGGCGAGTTTGGGGCTGACCCAGTACCTGACATTTTTAGCCCTGATCAGCGTCAGCCTGGGGGTGTTGAATCTTCTGCCTCTGCCGGTCCTCGATGGGGGGCACCTGATGTATTATGTTTGGGAGGGATTGATAGGCAGAAATATCTCTGAGTTGTGGCTGGATCGGCTGCAGCGCGGAGGTATTGCGATCCTGGCCGTCATGATGACGATCGCACTGTTCAATGACCTGGCCCGCTTATGGGGCTGACGGCCCTGCTGCCGACAGCCAAGACCGGACTATTTCAAGATAAAAAAATGCAAATCAAGCGCTTTTGCCTGCGTACGAGCACCGCTCTGGCGGCCCTGTTTTTCGTCATCCATGCGGCGTGGGCGGTTGAGCCGTTCAAGGTGCGCGACATTCGTATTGAAGGCCTGCAGCGGATCGAACCCGGGACGGTGTTTGCCTCGTTGCCGATGCGGGTCGGTGATACCTACAGCGACGAGCGAGGTGCGGCAGCGATCCGGGCCTTGTTCGGCCTCGGTCTGTTCAAGGACGTCCGGCTGGAGGTCAGCGGCGACGTGCTGGTGGTGATCGTCGAAGAGCGTCCCACCGTGGCGGACGTCGAATTCGTCGGCACCAAGGAATTTGACAAGGACGTGCTCAAGAAGGCGATGCGCGATGTCGGTCTGGCCGACGGCAGGCCGTTCGACAAGGCCCTGCTCGACCGTGCCGAGCAGGAACTCAAGCGCCAGTACATCAATCGCAGCCTGTATGCCGCTGAAGTGGTGACCACGGTCACGCCGATCGAGCGCAACCGGGTCAACCTGACCTTCACGGTGACCGAGGGTGAACTGGCCAAGATCAACGAAATCCGGATCGTGGGGAACAAGGTCTTTTCCGAGTCGACCTTGCGTGACCAGTTCGATCTTGATACCGGCAACTGGATGAGCTGGTATACCAAGTCCGACCGCTATTCGCGTGCCAAGCTCAACGCCGACATCGAGACGCTGCGCTCCTACTACCTGACGCGCGGTTATCTGGAGTTCCGTGTCGACTCCACCCAGGTGGCCATCTCGCCCAACAAGCAGGATATTTCCATCACGCTCAATGTGAGCGAAGGTGAACGCTTCGTGGTCTCCGGCGTCAAGCTTGAAGGCAATTACCTGGGGCGTGACGATGAATTCAAGGCGCTGGTGTCGATCCGCCCAGGGCAGGCCTATAACGCCGACCAGGTGGCTGAAACCGTCAAGGCCTTTACAGACTACTTTGGCAAGTTCGGGTTTGCCTTCGCGAGCGTGCAATCGCGCCCGGACATCGACCGCAGCAACAACCAGGTGCAGCTGGTGCTGCAGGCGGATCCTTCGCGCCGGGCCTATGTGCGACGCATCAATGTGGCCGGCAACACCCGTACCCGCGACGAAGTGGTGCGGCGCGAACTTCGCCAGTATGAAGCGTCCTGGTATGACAGCGAGAGGATCAAACTCTCGCGCAACCGGGTTGACCGGCTGGGTTATTTCCAGAATGTGTCGATCGAAAGCACGGAGGTTCCGGGCTCGAATGATCAGGTCGATCTGACCCTCAAGGTGGAGGAAAAACCGACCGGGAGTCTGACGCTTGGCGCAGGCTTCTCCAGCAATGACGGCTTGGGCCTGATGTTCGGCATCAACCAGCAAAATGCCTTCGGTTCCGGCAATTCGCTGGGCATGCAGATCAATACCAGCCGGATCAACCGCATCGTTGTGCTCAATACGACGGACCCTTATTTCACGCAGGACGGCGTGTCACGCACCATTGACCTGTACCACCGCGTGTCCAGGCCGTACCTGGATGAGGGTTCCTACGCACTGGAAACGACGGGTACCAGCCTGCGTTTCGGCATTCCCTTCACGGAACGCGATACGGTCTATCTGGGGGCGGGGGTGGAGCGCACCACCGTTGTATCGGGGACCTATCTGCCGACCGCCTACCAAGACTATGCGAATAAGTTTGGTTATGCGAGCACCGGTTTGCCGCTGACAGCCGGCTGGGCACGTGACAACCGTGACAGCGCGCTGGTTCCGACCAGCGGCAATTTTCAACGCGCCACGGCTGAGTGGAGTGCGGGGGGCGAGGTGCGCTACATCCGCGGTACCTACCAGTATCAGCACTACATTCCATTGAGCAAGCAGTACACGTTTGCCTTCAACGGTGATCTGGCACTGGGGCAGGCCATGGCAGGCCAGGACTATCCCCTGTTCAAGAATTTCTATGGCGGTGGCCTGGGTTCGGTGCGCGGCTTCGAGGCCGGCAGCCTGGGGCCGCGTGATGCGGCCACCGGCCTGGTGTTGGGTGGCCCTAAACGGGTGAACATCAACCTGGAGATGCAGGCGCCGTTCCCCGGTGCCGGCAACGACCGCACCTTGCGCATGTACGGGTTCTTCGACATGGGCAATGTCTATGGTGCTGACGAGGCCATCCAGGTCGACCAGTTCCGGTCCTCGGCGGGTGTCGGCATCAGCTGGATTTCGCCCATGGGGCCGTTGCGCCTGGCATTCGCGACACCCGTGCGCAGGTTTGATAGCGATAGAATCCAGTCTATTCAATTTCAGATCGGAACCACTTTCTAATGAAATATTTTTCCCGTCAGCTCGGCCTGGGCTTTGTTCTGGGGTTTTTGGCCTTTGCTTTTCCGGCTCAAGCGCAGGAATTTCGTCTGGGTTATGTGAACCTGGACAGGATCATCCGCGAAGCCGTGCCCGCCAAGAATGCGCAGGCCAAGCTGGAGCAGGAATTCTCGCGACGCGAGAAGGAGTTGCAGGAGCTGGGCGTCAGCATCAAGAGCGCGGCCGAAAAGCTGGAGCGTGAAGCGCCGACTTTGTCGGAAGGCCAGCGCACTTCCCGTCAGAAGCAACTGGTCGAGCAGGACCGGGATTTCCAGCGCAAGCGCCGCGAATTCCAGGAAGACCTCAATGCCCGCCGTAACGAGGAATTGCAGCAGGTGTTCGAGCGGGCCAACCGTGTGGTCAAGCAATTGGCCGATGCCGAGAAATACGACCTGATCCTGCAGGAAGCGGTTTACGTCAATCCCAAGCACGACATCACCGACAAGGTGATCAAGGCCCTGAACACGGCCAAGTAATCACTTGCGGGCTCATCGCGTGTGGCGTTACGACTAGGCTCCATTGTCGAAGCACTCGGGGGCGACCTGCATGGCGACCCCGAGCTGCAGATCACGGGTTTGGCGTCGCTTGAGTCGGCAACGCCGCAAAGTTTAAGTTTTCTCAGTCACCCCAAGTATCAGCAGAAGCTCGCGGCATCGCAAGCCGCTTGCGTGATTGTCAGTCCGCAGATGCAGGAACAGGCATTGGCGCGCGGCAGCTGCATCGTGGTGGCGCAGCCTTACCTCTATTTCGCCAAGGTGACCCAGCTCTGGCGTCGTGAACATCAGGTGCAAGCCGGGCCGTGCATTCACCCGAGTGCCGTCATCGACCCGGCTGCCGAGGTGGACCCTTCGGCCTCGGTCGGTCCGTTGTGCGTGATCGAGCGCGGTGCGCGCATCGGTGCGCATACCGTGCTCAAGTCGCGTGTGACGGTGAGCGAAGGCTGTGTGGTGGGGGCGCGTTGCATTCTGCACCCGGGCGTGGTCATCGGTGCCGACGGCTTTGGCTTTGCCCCCAACGGGGCGGCGTGGGAAAAGATCGAGCAACTCGGTGCCGTGCGTATCGGCAACGACGTCGAGATCGGCGCCAACACCTGCATCGACCGCGGCGCTTTGCAGGACACGGTGATCGAGGATGGCGTCAAGCTCGACAACCTGATCCAGATCGGACACAACGTGCGCGTCGGGCGCAACACAGCCATGGCGGGTTGCGTCGGTGTGGCCGGCAGTGCCAACATCGGCGCCGGTTGCACCATCGGCGGTGGCTCCGCCGTGCTGGGCCATTTGACGCTGGCAGACGGTGTGCACGTGTCGGCCTTCTCCTTGGTGACGCGCTCCATCCTGAAGCCGGGGCACTACACCGGCGTCTTCCCCATCGACGACAATGCGTCCTGGGAAAAGAATGCCGCTACCCTGAAACAGCTGCACGCCTTGCGCGAGCGCGTCAGGGGGCTGGAACAACAGATCAAAGAAACGAAAAAACCATGATGGATATCCACCAGATTCTCAAGCAACTACCGCACCGCTACCCCTTCCTGCTGGTGGACCGGGTGCTGGAAATTGAAAAGGGCAAGCGCATCAAGGCGCTGAAAAACGTCACGATGAACGAGCCCTTCTTCACGGGACATTTCCCGCACCGGCCGGTGATGCCGGGCGTGCTGATGCTTGAAGCCCTGGCGCAGACGGCGGCGTTGCTGGCCTTCGATACGCTGGGGACGACCCCGGACGACAAGACGGTCTACTACTTTGCCGGCATCGACGGTGCGCGTTTCAAACGCCCGGTCGAACCGGGTGATCAGCTGACGCTGGAGGTTGAACTGGACCGCATGAAGGCCGGTATCTTCAAGTTCACGGCGCGTGCCAGCGTCGGCGCGGAGTTGGCGGTGGAAGCCGAGCTCATGTGCACCATGCGCACCATCGCCTGAGCGCGGGGGCTTTACGTGACGCTGATCCATCCCACAGCCGTGGTGGCGCCAGAGGCCGAACTCGACAGTTCGGTCGCGGTCGGACCCTACACGGTGATCGGCCCCCATGTGAAGGTGGGGGCCGGCACGACCATTGGTGCGCACTGCGTGATCGAGGGGCACACCACGATCGGCCGCGACAACCGCATCTTCCAGTTCAATTCGCTCGGGGCCATTCCGCAGGACAAGAAATACGCCGGCGAGCCCTGCGAGCTGGTCATCGGCGACCGCAACACCGTCCGCGAGTTCTGCACTTTCAACATCGGCTCCCCCGGCGATGCCGGCGTGACACGCGTCGGCAACGACAACTGGATCATGGCTTATGTGCATCTGGCGCATGACTGCATGGTGGGCAACAACACGATTTTTGCCAACAACTCGCAGCTGGCCGGCCACGTGCATGTGGGCGACTGGGTCATCCTGGGCGGTTTTACCGTGGTGCACCAGTTCGTCAAGCTTGGCGCCCACAGCATGACGGCCATGTGCTCGCTGCTGTTCGCCGATCTGCCACCGTTCGTGATGTGCCAGGGCCAGCCGGCCCAGGCGCGCTCCATGAACTTCGAGGGCCTGCGCCGGCGCGGCTTTTCGCCCGAGCGCATCGCCGCGGTGAAAGCCATGCACAAGGCGCTGTACCGCGACGGCTTGACGCTGGAACAGGCCCAGGCGCAGATTGCAGCGCTCAGTGCAAGCCATCCCGAGGCGGCGCCCGACGTGGCCATGATGCAGGCCTTCCTGGCGCAAACCTCGCCGCAGCGCGGCATCATCCGCTAAGGCCATGGTGGCACCGTCTTCTTCAGCGGCTGCTCCCGTGGCTGCTGCGTCCGCCATGGTGGACCCGCAGGTGGCGATGGTGGCTGGCGAAGCCTCGGGTGACCTGCTGGCGGGCCTCCTGCTCGACGGCCTGCAGGCGCGTTGGCCGGGCTTGCAGGCGATGGGCATTGGCGGTGCCCAGATGGCCCGGCGCGGCTTCCAGACCTGGTGGCCGAGCGACAAGCTGGCCGTGCGCGGTTATGTCGAGGTGCTGCGCCACTACCGCGAGATCGTCGCCATCCGCGAGCAGCTCAGGCAACGCTTGCTGCAGCAGCGGCCCGATATCTTCATCGGTGTCGATGCGCCGGACTTCAATCTCGATCTGGAGTGCAGCCTCAAGGCGGCCGGCATCAAGACCGCGCATTTTGTCTGCCCCTCGGTCTGGGCCTGGCGCCCCGAGCGCATTGAGAAGATCCGGCGCAGCGTCGACCATGTGCTGTGCATCTTCCCCTTCGAGGTCGAGCTGCTGGCGCGTCACGGCATCGCCGCCACCTATGTCGGCCATCCCTTGGCCAACGTGATTCCGCTGGCGCCGGACCGCTCGGCCGCGCGCACCACGCTGGGTTTGCAGGCGGATGACACGGTGGTGGCCATCCTGCCGGGCAGCCGGAAATCCGAAATCCAGTACCTGGCGCGCCGATTTTTTGCGGCGGCAGCCCTCATGAAGCGGGCGCAGCCCGCGATCAAATTCATCGTGCCGGCCGTTCCCGGCCTGCAGGCGCTGGTGGAGCGGGCCGCGCAGGCGGCCGGCATGGCGGGGCAGGTGCAGATCGTGGCCGGCCAGTCGCACACCGTGATGGCGGCCTGCGACGTGACGCTGATCGCCAGCGGCACGGCGACGCTGGAGGCGGCGCTGTTCAAGCGCCCGATGGTGATCGCCTACAACATGAACTGGCTCACGTTCCAGATCATGCGGCGCAAGCAGCTGCAACCCTGGATCGGCCTGCCCAACATCCTGTGCCGCGACTTTGTTGTGCCAGAGCTGTTGCAGGACGCCGCCACGCCCGAGGCGCTGAGCGCGGCCGTGCTGCAGTGGCTGGCCGCGCCTGAGAAAATGGCGGCCTTGCAAGAAAAATTCTCCGCGCTGCATCTGGAACTGCGGCGCGATACCTCCAAACTGGCTGCCGATGCGATCGAGCAAATTCTTCAAGGCTGAACAGGCCACGCTGATGTGGGATACCCCGGGCCTGGTGGCCGGGGTGGACGAGGCCGGGCGCGGCCCGCTGGCCGGCCCGGTGGTGGCCGCGGCCGTCATCCTCGACGATCTGAACCCCATCCAGGGTCTGGCCGATTCGAAAAAGCTCACGGCGGCGCGGCGCGAGAAGCTCTACGACGAAATTCGCGCCAAGGCACTGTGCTGTTCGATCGCCGAGGCCAGCGTGGAAGAGATCGACCAGCTCAACATCCTGCAGGCCACGATGCTGGCCATGCGCCGTGCCGTGGAAGGCTTGCGCCTCAAGCCCACCAAGGTGCTGGTTGACGGCAACCGTCTGCCGACGCTCGACGTACTGGCCGAGGCCATCGTCAAGGGTGATGCCAAGGTGCCGGCCATCTCGGCCGCCTCGATTCTGGCCAAGGTGCACCGCGACCGCTGGTGCGCCGAGTATCACGCGCAGTTTCCGCAGTACGGTTTTGCCGCCCACAAAGGCTATGGCACGGCCGAGCACATGGCCGCGTTGCGCGCGCATGGTGCCTGTCCGCAGCATCGCAAGACCTTCAGTCCGGTGGCGGAGGTGTTGCGGTGAATCCGTTGGCCAACGTGCAGCACATCACCTCCAGGGACAATCCTCTGCTGAAGGAGCTGCGCCGCCTGAGCGAGGACAGCACGGCCTACCGCAAGCTGGGGCGTTTCTGGGTCGAGGGCGACCATCTGTGCCGGGCCGCGCTGCTGCGGGGCTGGCAGCCGGCCATTGCCGTGTTTTCTGAGTCTTTTTGGCCTTCGGCGCCCGTGGGTATTGCGCAAGCCGCTATCAAAAACATGGTGATTCCGGATGCGCTGCTCGCCGGCATCAGTGGGCTGGAGTCGCCTGCTGGCATGGGTTTCGTGTTCGATCTGCCCGAGGCGGTCGCTTTGCAGTCCGGCGTGGCCTCGGTGCTCCTGGACCGCGTGCAGGATGCCGGCAATGTCGGCTCCATCCTGCGCAGCGCGGCCGCCTTCGGTTTTCGCCAGGTGATCGCGCTCAAGGGCACGGCGGCGCTGTGGAGCCCGAAGGTGCTGCGTGCCGGCATGGGCGCGCATTTCGGCCTGCAGCTGATCGAAGGCGTCGAGTTGTCCGCACTCGATGCACTGGCCGTGCCCATCATCGTGACCAGTTCGCACCAGGGGGCGCTGATCCAGCAGCAGCACCTGCCCTGGCCCTGCGCCTGGGCGCTGGGGCACGAAGGGCAGGGCGTGGGCGAGGCGCTGATGGCGCGCGCCGCCCTGTCGGTGCGCATCGGCCAGCCCGGCGGCGAGGAGTCGCTCAACGTGGCGGCAGCGGCGGCGATCTGCCTGCACGCCAGCGCAGTGGCGGCTGCCACGCCCTGATGCTTGTTTTTTAAGCACCTTCAGGGGCGCCACAAGCCGGAGTGGCGCCAGGGGAGATAAGCACTCGGCTATAATCGACAGCTGTTCAGAAATCCAGCCGCCCCAGCGCATTTCAAGCCGAACCCCTCTCAAAAGCAGCAGCCAGGACTCGTTTCTTGTGGATGCGTGGGCGCGCCCGTAACCAACGGAGTACCCAGTGCTTTTGTCTCTCAAGGGAACCACCCCCCACGCCATCCTGGCGCTCGCAGACGGCACGGTCTTTCTCGGCAATTCGATCGGTGCCACCGGCACCACCGTCGGCGAAGTGGTGTTCAACACCGCCATCACCGGCTATCAGGAAATCCTCACTGACCCGAGCTACTGCCAGCAGATCGTGACGCTCACGTATCCGCACATCGGCAACTACGGCGTCAACACCGAGGACATCGAAGCTGACAAGGTCCATGCCGCCGGCCTCATCATCAAGGACCTGCCGCTGCTGGCGTCCAACTTCCGCTGCACCGAAACCCTGTCGCAGTACCTGGTACGCGAGAAGACGGTGGCCATCGCCAACATCGACACTCGCAAGCTGACCCGCCTGCTGCGCACCAAGGGCGCGCAGAACGGCGCCATCGTCGCCCTGGCTGCCGGCCAGGAGGTGACGCAAGCCGCCATCGATCAGGCCATTGCTGCCGCCAAGGCCGCACCCAACATGGCCGGCCAGGACCTGGCCAAGGTGGTGACGGTGACCAAGCCCTACGACTGGACCCAGACCGAATGGCAACTCGGCTCCGGCTACGGCACGCAGACGGCGCCGAAATTCCATGTCGTCGCCTACGACTTCGGCGTCAAGAAAAACATCCTGCGCATGCTGGCAGAGCGCGGCTGCAAGGTCACCGTGGTGCCGGCGCAGACGCCGGCGGCCGAGGTGCTCAAGCACCAGCCGGACGGCATCTTCCTCTCCAACGGCCCGGGCGACCCGGAGCCGTGCGACTACGCGATTGCTGCCGCGCGCGAACTGATCGAGACCGGCATCCCGACCTTCGGCATCTGCCTGGGGCACCAGATCATGGCGCTGGCCAGCGGCGCCAAGACCTTCAAGATGAAGTTCGGCCACCACGGCGCCAACCACCCGGTGAAGGACCTCGACACCGGCCGTGTCAGCATCACCAGCCAGAACCACGGTTTTGCCGTGGACGAAAAATCGCTGCCGGCCAACCTGCGCCCCACCCACGTCAGCCTGTTCGACGGCACGCTGCAGGGCCTGGCCCGCACCGACAAGCCGGCGTTCTGCTTCCAGGGCCACCCGGAAGCCTCGCCCGGCCCGCATGACATTGCCTACCTGTTTGACCGCTTCACGGCGCTGATGGAGAAAAAGTAAATGCCCAAGCGTTCAGATATCAAATCGATCCTGATCATCGGCGCTGGCCCGATCATCATCGGCCAAGCCTGCGAGTTCGACTACTCCGGCGTGCAGGCCTGCAAGGCGCTGCGCGAAGAAGGCTACAAGGTCATCCTGATCAACAGCAACCCGGCCACGATCATGACCGACCCGGCCACGGCCGACGTCACCTACATCGAGCCCATCACCTGGCAGACGGTCGAGAAGATCATCGCCAAGGAACGCCCGGACGCCATCCTGCCCACCATGGGCGGCCAGACCGCGCTGAACTGCGCGCTCGACCTGTGGCACAACGGCGTGCTCGAGAAGTACAAGGTCGAGCTGATCGGCGCCACGCCCGAAGCCATCGACAAGGCCGAAGACCGCCTGAAGTTCAAGGACGCCATGACCAAGATCGGTCTGGGCTCGGCGCGCTCCGGCATCGCCCACAGCATGGAAGAGGCCTGGGGCGTGCAGAAGCAAGTTGGCTTCCCCACCGTCATCCGCCCCAGCTTCACGCTGGGCGGCACCGGTGGCGGCATTGCCTACAACGCCGAAGAGTTCGAGATCATCTGCAAGCGCGGCCTGGAAGCCTCGCCTACCAACGAGCTGCTGATCGAAGAGTCGCTGCTCGGCTGGAAAGAGTACGAGATGGAAGTCGTGCGCGACAAGGCCGACAACTGCATCATCATCTGCTCGATCGAAAACCTCGACCCCATGGGCGTGCACACCGGCGACTCCATCACCGTGGCACCGGCCCAGACGCTGACCGACAAGGAATACCAGATCATGCGCAACGCCTCGCTGGCGGTGCTGCGCGAGATCGGTGTCGATACCGGTGGCTCCAACGTGCAGTTCTCGGTCAACCCGAAGGACGGCCGCATGATCGTGATCGAGATGAACCCGCGCGTGAGCCGTTCCTCGGCGCTGGCCTCCAAGGCCACCGGTTTCCCGATTGCCAAGGTGGCGGCCAAGCTGGCCGTGGGCTACACGCTGGACGAGCTGCGCAACGAGATCACCGGTGGTGCCACGCCGGCCAGCTTCGAGCCCAGCATCGACTACGTGGTGACCAAGATCCCGCGTTTCGCCTTCGAGAAGTTCCCCACCGCTGACAGCCGCCTGACCACGCAGATGAAGTCGGTCGGCGAGGTGATGGCCATGGGCCGCACCTTCCAGGAGTCGTTCCAGAAAGCCTTGCGCGGTCTGGAAGTCGGTGTCGATGGCATGAACGAGAAGACGCAGGACCGCGAGGTGCTGGAGAAGGAACTGGGCGAGCCCGGTCCCGAGCGCATCTGGTACGTGGGCGACGCGTTTGCCATGGGCCTGTCGGTGGACGAGGTGTACGACCTGACCAAGATCGACAAGTGGTTCCTGGTGCAGATCGAGGAGATCGTCAAGATCGAACTCGACCTGGACAAGCTGGCAGAAGAGAAGGGCGACCAGGCGCTGGCCGCGCTCGACGCCGCCACCCTGCGCACCCTGAAGAAGAAGGGTTTCTCCGACCGTCGCCTGGCCAAGCTGCTCAAGACGAGCGAGAAGGCCGTGCGCGACCAGCGCCGTGCGCTCAAGGTGCGTCCGGTCTACAAGCGCGTCGACACCTGCGCCGCCGAGTTCGCCACCAACACCGCCTACATGTACTCGAGCTACGAGGACGAGTGCGAGGCCGAACCGACGAACAAGAAGAAGATCATGGTGCTCGGCGGCGGCCCGAACCGCATCGGCCAGGGCATCGAGTTCGATTACTGCTGCGTCCATGCCGCGCTCGCCATGCGTGAAGACGGCTACGAGACCATCATGGTCAACTGCAACCCCGAGACCGTGTCGACCGACTACGACACCTCGGACCGCCTGTACTTCGAGCCGCTGACGCTGGAAGACGTGCTGGAGATCGTCGACAAGGAAAAACCGACCGGCGTGATCGTGCAGTACGGCGGCCAGACGCCGCTGAAACTGGCACTCGGCCTGGAGGCCGAAGGCGTGCCGATCATCGGCACGTCGCCCGACATGATCGATGCCGCCGAGGACCGCGAGCGCTTCCAGAAACTGCTGCACGAGCTCGGCCTGCGCCAGCCGCCCAATGCCACCGCCCGTACCGAACCCGAGGCGCTGGAAAAGGCCGCCGCCCTGGGCTACCCGCTGGTGGTGCGCCCGAGTTACGTGCTCGGCGGCCGCGCGATGGAAATCGTGCACGAGCAGCGCGACCTGGAGCGCTACATGCGCGAGGCGGTCAAGGTCAGCAACGATTCGCCGGTGCTGCTGGATCGTTTCCTGAACGACGCCATCGAGTGCGATGTGGACTGCCTGCGCGACCCCGAAGGCAAGACCTTCATCGGCGGCGTGATGGAGCACATCGAGCAGGCCGGCGTGCACAGCGGCGACTCCGCCTGCTCGCTGCCGCCCTACAGCCTGAAGGCCGCGACCGTGGCCGAGATCAAGCGCCAGACCGCCGCCATGGCCGCGTCGCTGAACGTGGTGGGCCTGATGAACGTGCAGTTCGCCATCCAGAACATCGACGGCCAGGACGTGATCTACGTGCTGGAAGTGAACCCGCGCGCCTCGCGTACCGTGCCCTTCGTCTCCAAGGCCACCGGCATCCAGCTGGCCAAGGTGGCGGCACGCTGCATGGCCGGCCAGACGCTGGCGCAACAGGGCATCACCCAGGAAGTGACGCCGCCGTACTTCAGCGTCAAGGAAGCGGTGTTCCCCTTCGTCAAGTTCCCGGGCGTGGACACCATCCTCGGCCCCGAGATGAAGTCCACCGGCGAGGTGATGGGCGTGGGCAAGACCTTCGGCGAAGCCTTCGTCAAGTCGCAGCTCGGCGCCGGCACCAAGCTGCCGCGCTCGGGCACGGTGTTCATTTCGGTCAAGCAGAGCGACAAGCCGCGCGCGGTCGAGGTGGTGCGCGGCCTGCTGGCGCAGGGCTTCAAGGTCGTGGCCACCAAGGGCACGGCCGCCGCCATCCAGGCCGCGGGCCTGAGCTGTGAGGTCGTCAACAAGGTGACGGAAGGCCGCCCCAACGTTGTGGACATGATCAAGAACGAGGAAATCGCCCTGGTCATCAACACGGTGGAAGAGCGCCGCAACGCCATCGTCGACTCGCGCCACATCCGCACCTCGGCCCTGCTGGGCCGCGTGACCACCTTCACCACCATTGCCGGCGCCGAAGCGGCCGTGGAGGGCATGAAGTACCTGGACAAGCTGGACGTGTATTCGGTGCAGGAACTGCACGCGCAACTCTTGGCATAATTGCCGCATCCTGCCGGGGGCAGGCTGGCGCATGGCGCCGGTCTGCCCCCGTTACTTTTGACCACTGTAAAACTGACCTGTTATGGCCACCATTCCGATTACCATCCGCGGCGCTGAAAAGCTCAAGGCCGAGCTGCACCGTCTCAAGACGGTGGATCGTCCTGCGGTGATCAACGCCATTGCCGAAGCGCGTGCCCAGGGTGACCTGAGCGAGAATGCCGAATACGACGCCGCCAAGGACCGCCAGGGTTTCATCGAAGGCCGCATCCAGGAGATCGAGGGCAAGCTCTCGGCCGCCCAGATCATCGACCCGAGCCAGGTGGACGCCGGCGGCAAGGTGGTGTTCGGCGCCACGGTGGAGCTGGAAGACGAGTCGACCGGCGATGCCGTCAAGTACCAGATCGTGGGCGAGGACGAGGCGGACCTCAAACTCGGCCTGATCAACATCAGCAGCCCGATCGCCCGCGCCCTGATCGGCAAGGAAGAGGGCGACACCGCCGAAGTGCAGGCCCCCGGCGGCGTCAAGCGCTACGAGATCGTGGCCGTCAGCTACCTCTGAACGCCATGTCGCTGACCGCACGTCTGGGTTTGCTGCGTGAGCTGGCACCGGCCTGGCTGGCGGCCCTGTGGTGGGGCAGCCTGAGCACCATCGGTTTCCTGGTCGTGCCGCTGCTGTTTCTCTACCTGCCGACGCCCGCCATGGCCGGTGGCATGGCGGCCAAGCTGTTCACGGCGCAGACCTGGGTGTCGCTGAACTGCGGCCTGTTGCTGTTGCTGTTGACGAGGCCAAATCAGGCTGAAAGCCATGCCAACCGCGCGCGGGCAGCTATTGTTTTCATAGTGGCCGGCATGTTGCTGGCGCTGCTGTCGGAATTCGCCGTGGCGCCACGCATCGTGGCGCGCGAGAACCTCGCGCTCTGGCACCGGGTGGGCAGCGGCCTGTACCTGCTGCAGTGGTTGTGCGCCGGTGCCGCCTTCTGGCGGCTGGCGGCATCCGGCCGCCGTGCTCAGGTCTGACTGCGCTTCTTGACGCTGGTCTGCTTTTTCGGTTTGGCACGTTTGACGGTGCCGCCGGCGGTCAGGCGCTGGTTGCCCAGCACGCGCAGCGTCTTGACTTCGGGGCGCTGGCCCCCACGTTTGCTGAACTTGAGCACCTTGACGTCGCGCGGGCCGGGCATGCGGTCCTCGTCTTCGGCACGGACTTTCTCCGGCTTCGGGCGCCACAGCACCAGCAGCTTGCCGATGTGCTGGATCGGCGCGGCGTTGAGCTCGTCGGCCAGGGTCTGGAAGATGGTCTCGCGCTCGGCACGGTCGTCGTTGAAGACGCGCACCTTGATCAGGCCATGGGCCTTGAGCGCGGCGTCGGTTTCCTTTTTGACGGCGGCCGTCAGGCCGTCGCCGCCGATCATCACGACCGGGTCGAGGTGGTGGGCCTCAGCGCGAAATTCCTTGCGCTGGGCGGGAGTCAGTTGAATGGCAGGCATGTCGGTATTATCCCTTGTATGCAGCCGGCAGGTGCCGGTTGTCCCCCCTGAGAGAAGAATGAAAGTCAAAACCAAGAGCAAGAAGGTCAACAAGGCGTGGCTCAACGACCACGTCAACGACACCTACGTCAAGCTCGCGCAGAAGGAGGGCTACCGTGCGCGCGCGGCCTACAAGCTCAAGGAGATCGACGAGACGCTGCACCTGATCAAGCCGGGGCATCTGGTGGTCGACCTGGGTTCTGCGCCCGGCGCCTGGAGCCAGTACGTGCGGCGCCGGCTGGCGCCCGGCGGCGCGGCGGTGGGCGAGCTCAAGGGCGCCATCATCGCGCTCGACCTTCTGCCCATGGAGCCGATCGAAGGCGTGCAGTTCCTGCAGGGCGACTTTCGCGAGCCCGAGGTGCTGGCGCAGCTGGAGCAGTTGATGCAGGGCCGGCAGGCCGATGTGGTGGTGTCGGACATGGCGTCCAACCTGTCGGGCATCGAATCGGCCGATGCCGCGCGCATGGAGTACCTGATCGAGCTGGCGATCGACTTCTGCCAGAACCACCTCAAGCCCGAGGGCGCGCTGGTGGCCAAAGTGTTCCATGGCAGCGGCTACAACCAGGTGGTGAAATTGTTCAAAGACACGTTCCGGATCGTGAAACCGATCAAGCCCAAGGCCTCGCGTGACCGTTCGTCTGAAACCTTTCTGGTCGGATTGGGGCTGAAGAAAACCGCCGACGCGGCGCCTGCCGCCACCTGAAGCCTGAAAACAGACGCCAATGGGCAGGAAATCCCTTGCAGTGCCAATGGCTGTAACAGGCAAAATCAATCGGCCTGTGGCTTGAAAGGCCTAAAATGGCACTCAACTATGGGTTTCCCCGAGCTTGCCTCTTGAGCTCGTCTATTGGAGCTGCACTTGAATAATCAGTGGTTCTCGAAAGTCGCCGTCTGGCTCGTCATCGCCTTGGTGCTCTTCACCGTCTTCAAACAGTTTGATGTGCGGGGCAACGGCGGGTCGGCTTCGCTCGCCTATTCCGACTTCCTGGAAGAGGTGCGCAACAAGCACATCAAGAGCGCCGTGATCCAGGAAGGGCAGGGCGGCACGGAAATCATCGCCGTGACCACCGATGATCGCCGCGTCAAGACCACCGCTACCTACCTGGACCGCGGCCTGGTCGGCGACTTGATCGCCAACGGCGTCAAGTTCGACGTCAAGCCGCGCGAAGAGGGTTCGCTGCTCATGACCCTGCTGGTCAGCTGGGGCCCGATGCTGCTGCTGATCGGCGTCTGGATCTACTTCATGCGCCAGATGCAGGGCGGCGGCAAGGGCGGCGCCTTCAGCTTCGGCAAGAGCAAGGCGCGCATGCTCGACGAGAACAACAACCAGGTCACTTTCGCTGACGTCGCTGGCTGCGACGAGGCCAAGGAAGAGGTCAAGGAAGTCGTGGACTTCCTGAAGGACCCGCAGAAATTCCAGAAGCTCGGCGGCCGCATCCCGCGCGGTCTGCTGCTGGTCGGCCCCCCGGGCACCGGCAAGACCTTGCTGGCCAAGGGCATTGCCGGCGAGGCCAAGGTGCCGTTCTTCAGCATCTCGGGCTCCGACTTCGTCGAGATGTTCGTCGGTGTCGGTGCCGCGCGCGTGCGCGACATGTTCGAGAACGCCAAGAAGAACGCGCCCTGCATCATCTTCATCGACGAGATCGACGCCGTCGGCCGCCAGCGTGGCGCCGGCCTGGGCGGCGGCAACGACGAGCGCGAGCAGACTCTGAATCAGATGCTGGTCGAGATGGACGGCTTCGAGACCAACCTGGGTGTGATCGTGGTCGCGGCGACCAACCGCCCGGACATCCTGGACGCCGCGCTGCTGCGCCCCGGCCGCTTCGACCGCCAGGTCTACGTCACGCTGCCCGACATCCGCGGCCGCGAGCAGATCCTCAACGTGCACATGCGCAAGATCCCGGTTGGCCAGGACGTGGCGCCTGCCGTCATCGCCCGCGGCACCCCCGGCATGAGCGGCGCCGACCTGGCCAACCTGTGCAACGAGGCTGCGCTGATGGCGGCGCGCCGCAATGCCCGCGTGGTCGAGATGCAGGACTTCGAGAAGGCCAAGGACAAGATCCTGATGGGCCCGGAACGCAAGAGCATGGTCATGCCCGAGGAAGAGCGCCGCAACACGGCCTACCACGAGTCCGGCCACGCGCTGATCGGCAAGCTGCTGCCCAAATGCGACCCGGTGCACAAGGTCACCATCATCCCGCGCGGCCGTGCCCTGGGCGTGACCATGAGCCTGCCGGAGCAGGACCGCTACAGCTACGACAGCGAATACATGCTGAACCAGATCAGCATGCTGTTCGGCGGCCGTATCGCCGAAGAGGTGTTCATGAAACAGATGACCACCGGTGCCAGCAACGACTTCGAGCGCGCCACGCACATTGCGCGCGACATGGTCACCCGCTACGGCATGACCGACGCGCTGGGCCCGATGGTCTACGCCGAGAACGAGGGCGAGGTGTTCCTCGGTCGCTCGGTGACCAAGACCACCAACATGAGCGAACAGACCATGCAGAAGGTCGATGCGGAAGTGCGTCGCATCATCGACCAGCAATACTCGCTGGCGCGCAAGCTGATCGAGGACAACCAGGACAAGATGCACGCCATGGCCAAGGCCCTGCTGGAGTGGGAGACCATCGACAGCGATCAACTGGACGACATCATGGCCGGCAAGGAACCGCGCGCACCGAAGGACTGGACGCCGCGCACGCCGAATTCCGATGGCAGCAACGGTTCGGGCGGCAGCCCGGCCGTGAAGACCGATCCGTCGCCGACGGCGGCCTGAGGTCACATTGAAGTTTGCAAACGGGGCTTGGCGCCCCGTTTTGCTTTGTGTAGAGCCTGAATTGCAACTTTCATGATCTGGTTAACCTCCCGTTTCAGCATCGACCTGTCCCGGCCGCAGGTGATGGGCATCGTCAACGTCACACCCGACTCCTTTTCCGACGGCGGCCAGCATGCATCTACCTCGGCCGCCCTGGCGCACTGCGAGCAGTTGCTCAAAGAGGGCGCCGACATCCTGGACATCGGCGGTGAATCGACCCGCCCCGGCGCGCCGCCGGTGCCGCTGGCCGAGGAGTTGGCGCGCGTGCTGCCGGTGGTGCGCGCGGCCGTCAAGCTCGGTGTGCCGGTCTCGGTCGACACCTACAAGCCACAGGTCATGCAGGCGGTGCTCGACCTGGGCGCCGACATCGTCAACGACATCTGGGCGCTGCGTTGGCGCGATACCCCTGACGGCCTGGACGGCCGGCAGGTGGTGGCGCGGCATCCGGCCTGCGGCGTCTGCCTGATGCACATGCACCGCGAGCCGCAGACCATGCAGGCCGCACCGATGGAAGGCGATGTGGTGCCGCAGGTGCTCTCATTTTTAGAGCGTGCTGCGCAGGATCTACAAGGGCTGGGGGTCGAAAAGACCCGCGTCGTGCTGGACCCCGGCATTGGCTTCGGCAAGACCGTGGCGCAGAACTTCGCGCTGCTGGCGCGCCAGGCAGAATTGCTGGCGGCCGGTTACCCGCTGCTGGCCGGCTGGTCGCGCAAGTCCTCCATCGGCGCCGTGGCCAGCCCACCGCCCGGCACCTCGCTGCCGGAGGGTGTGCACGAACGCATGGTGCCCAGCGTGGCGGCCGCGCTGCTGGCGGTCGAGCGCGGCGCCGCGGTGGTGCGCGTGCATGACGTGCTGCCCACCGTGCAGGCGCTCAAGGTGCTGGCTGCTATAAAATAAGTAGCATGTGGCGCATGAACCAAGAGAGCAGGGATAAGAAATGAGCAGAAAATATTTCGGCACCGACGGCATTCGCGGCACGGTGGGCCAGTCACCCATCACGCCCGACTTCGTGCTGCGGCTGGCGCACGCCGTGGGCCGCGTGCTCAAGCGCAGCGAGGCGCGCCCGCTGGTGCTGATCGGCAAGGACACCCGCATCTCCGGCTACATGCTGGAGAGCGCGCTGGAGTCGGGTTTCAACTCGGCCGGTGTCGACGTCATGCTGCTCGGCCCCTTGCCGACCCCCGGCGTGGCCTACCTGACGCGTGCCCAGCGCGCCTCGCTCGGCGTGGTGATCAGCGCCAGCCACAACCCCTACCCGGACAACGGCATCAAGTTCTTCAGTGCCCAGGGCACCAAGCTGCCCGACGAGTGGGAGCAGGCGGTGGAAGCGGCCATGGACGAATCGCCGGTGTGGGTGGAGTCGGCAGCTCTGGGCAAGGCCCGGCGTCTGGACGATGCGGCCGGCCGTTACATCGAGTTCTGCAAGAGCACTTTCGCCACCGACCTCACGCTCAAGGGCCTGAAGATCGTGGTGGACGCAGCGCACGGCGCGGCCTATCAGATTGCGCCCAAGGTATTCCATGAACTCGGCGCCGAGGTGGTGGCCATCGGCTGCGCACCCGACGGCCTGAACATCAACCACGAAGTCGGCGCCACCCATACCGACGCGCTGGTGGCGGCGGTCAAGGCGAACCATGCCGACTACGGCGTGGCGCTCGATGGCGATGCCGACCGCCTGATGATGGTCGACGCCTCCGGCCGACTCTTCAACGGCGACGAGTTGCTGTACCTGATGGTGGACGACCGCCTGGGGCGCGATGAGCACGTGCCGGGCGTGGTGGGCACGCTCATGACCAATATGGCGGTGGAGGTTGCGTTGAAGAAGCGCGGCGTGCAGTTTGTGCGTGCCAAGGTCGGCGACCGCTATGTGCTCGAAGAGCTGCACAAGCACAAGTGGCTGCTCGGCGGCGAAGGCTCGGGCCACCTGCTGGCGCTGGACAAGCACACCACCGGCGACGGCCTGGTGTCGGCGCTGCAGGTGCTGCAGACCTGCGTGCGCAGCGAGCGCAGCATGGCGCAGCTGCTGGCCGATGTAACGCTGTTCCCGCAGACCCTGATCAACGTGCGCCTGCAGCCGGGGCAGGACTGGAAGGCCAACACCCGCCTGGCTGCCGAAACCAAGGCGGTGGAAGCGGAGTTGGGTGAAGCGGGGCGCGTGCTGATCCGCGCCAGTGGTACTGAACCGCTGGTGCGTGTGATGGTGGAAGCGCGTGATGCGGCGCAGGCGCAGGCCTGTGCTGAGCGGTTGGCGCAGACGCTTAAGGGTTAAGCATTTCCCGTCGCCGCGGATAGCGGCTGCGAAATGTTGTTGAGATCAAACTCCGAGGCGAGGCTTGCGTCGGTTTTGTCTACCGGATCGATGTACATGCGCGGTTTTGCGGGTTGTCACGGGGTGTGAATAGCCCTGACTAGGCCCGAGCTCTGACAGAATACCTTTATAAATCAGGCACTTGGTTGCAATAGCGGAGGCGCAGACCATGAACATCCGGCCATGTTATTTCGCACTTTTGCGGTCTATATCAAGTTAGGCATTACAAATGGACCTCGCACCTCTAGCAAATGCTTTCGAAAAAATGCCAGACGCAGTCGTCGCGTTGCTACTCGGCTCGTTCGCACTGTGGTTTATTGGGGTTTACCTTATTTTGGCGCGAAGCATCAAAAGAGAAGGTCGCTCCGTCTGGCAGGTCTTCAATCCGTTCACACATACCAGGCTGAATCGCCAAGACTGGCTGTTGCTCCTAGCCTTAGCGGTCCTTTGTCTGTCGGGCGCGGCGTTCGCCATCAACTGGCTCGCATGGTGGTGAATGTGATGCCTAACCGTCGGCTGTTGATCGGCACTTGCCCGGCGATACGCGCCCCCGCGAATGCGCTACAAACGGGACGTTGAACGGGCGTTTCTGCTTTAGATGCGCCGCCCCTGCGCATCCACCACCGCTTCCCCATCCTCCTTGCTGAACGCGCTTTGCTGCGGCTGCGGCAGGATGTCCAGCACCAATTCGGACGGGCGGCACAGTCGTGTGCCCAGTGGTGTGACGACGAGGGGGCGATTGATCAGGATTGGATGCGCCAGCATGGCGTCGATCAGTTCGGTGTCGCTGCGCGCCGGATCATTCAAACCGAGTTCGCCGCACAGCGCTTCCTTGCCGCGCATGATTTCGCGTACGCTCAGGCCGCTGGCGGCAATCAGGGCAAGCAGTTGCTCGCGCGTCGGTGGCGTCTTCAGGTACTCGATGACCTGCGGTTCCACGCCGCTGTTGCGGATCATGGCCAGCGTGTTGCGCGAGGTGCCGCACTTGGGGTTGTGATAAATCGTGATGTTTGTCATGGCGAAATGGGAGCAAAGAATCAGCCGCGTTCGTACCAGGCTTTCGAGTTGTTGACGAGGCGCACCACCAGCAGCATGACGGGCACCTCGATCAGCACTCCGACTACCGTGGCCAGTGCGGCGCCCGAGTTGAAGCCGAACAGGCTGATGGCGGCGGCCACCGCCAGTTCGAAGAAGTTGGAGGCGCCGATCAGGGCCGAGGGACAGGCAATCTCATGCTTCTCGCCGACGGCGCGGTTGAGCCAGTAGGCCAGCGCCGAGTTGAAGAACACCTGGATCAGGATCGGCACCGCCAGCAGGGCGATGACCAGCGGCTGCTGCAGGATGGCTTCGCCCTGGAAGGCGAACAGCAGTACCAGCGTGGCCAGCAGGGCGGTGATGGACCAGGGGCCGATCTTGGCCATGGCGGTGTCGAAGGCGGCCAGGCCCTTGGCCAGCAGTGCCTTGCGCCACAGTTGCGCCAGGAAAACCGGGACCACGATGTACAGCAACACCGAGGTCAGCAGCGTGGTCCACGGCACGGTGATGGCGGAGAGGCCGAGCAGGAAGGCCACCAGCGGCGCGAAGGCCACCACCATGATGCTGTCGTTCAGCGCCACCTGGGACAGGGTGAACAGCGGATTGCCGCCGGTCAGGCGGCTCCAGACGAACACCATGGCCGTGCAGGGCGCCGCGGCCAGCAGGATCAGGCCGGCGATGTAGCTGTCCAATTGGTCGGCCGGCAAGTACGGCGCAAACCGCTGGCGGATGAACAGCCAGCCGAGGAAGGCCATGGAAAACGGCTTCACCAGCCAGTTGACGAACAGCGTGACGCCGATGCCTTTCACGTGCTGGCGCACCTCGTGCAGGGCACCGAAGTCCACCTTCACCAGCATCGGGATGATCATGACCCAGATCAGCATCCCGACCGGCAGATTGACCTGGGCCACTTCCATGCGGCCGATGGCCTGGGCCACGCCGGGCAACAGCTGGCCGAGCGTGATGCCGGCCACGATGCACAGAAAAACCCACAGCGTCAGGTAACGCTCGAACACGCTCATGGGCGCGCCGGCCGCCTGCTTGGCGCTCACTTCACATTGCACGCTCATGGTCAGTCTGCCTTGCTCAGGTCGCGCGCGGTGTTCTGGATCAGCTGCCGGGCCAGTTTTTCCGGCGGCAGGTTGACCAGCAGGTCCAGGCGGCGGCGAATCGCCAGCAGGGTCTGGCGAAACGCCTCGCGCCGCTGTTCGTCCGTGCCTTGCACTTCGGACGGATCGGCATAACCCCAGTGCGCGGTGGCCGGGTGGCCGGGCCAGATCGGGCAGACCTCGCCGGCCGCGTTGTCGCAGACGGTGATGATCAGGTCCATCTGCGGTGCATCGGGCGTGGCGAACTCGTCCCAACTCTTGCTGCGCAGGCCGTCGGTGGCGATGCCGGCACTTTGCAGCACCTGCAGGCCCAGCGGGTTGGGCTGCTGGTTGTCACGCGGGCTGCTGCCGGCCGAGAAGGCCTTGAAGCGGCCCCGGCCGATGTGGTTGAGCGTGGCTTCGGCCAGGATGCTGCGCGCCGAGTTGTGCGTGCAGAGAAACAGCACGTTGAGGGTGGGGGCGGGTGAACGCATGTCGGGAGTGACCTGTCAGGGGGGATTGATCAGCAGCAGGCCTTGGCGCCGTTGGCGGCTTGCCCGGCAGTCGGGCCGCAGCAGCCGGTGCTTGCTACAGTTTTAGGAGCTTTTGGCGCACAGCAGGCGGGGGCTTGAGCCTGATTTGGCTCAGAACTTTTCTGGCTGAAGACCGGGATGTTGTCCAGCGTATGGAACTGCTCCCAGGCAATGCCTTGCGGATCGGTCACCCAGTACTTGTCGCTGCGCGCATAACAGCAGGTGGTCTCGCCTTCGTCCAGCATGGACATGTCGGCCTGGGCCGCCTGCGCCTTGAGTGCGTTCAGTTCTTCGCTCGACTCCACCTGGATGCCCAGGTGATCAAGGCCCGGCTTGTCGCCGCGGGTGGAGATGGCGAAGTTCACCGGCGGGTCCTGCAGCATCCACTTGGCGTAGTCGTCTTCGGTGCGGGCCGGGGCCTGGTTGAACATGGCCGAGTAGAAGGCGATGTTCTGCGCCAGGTTGTCGACGTGGACATGGACGTGAAAGCGTTTCATGAAGAGCTCCTTGAGAAATGGGGGGAGGGAAATCAGCAGGCGGCGCAGACGGCCTTTTTCTTGCGCTTGGGGGCCACCTCGCAGGCGGCGCCCTGGCAGCAGTGCTCGGTGAGGTAGCCCAGCAGGGCATCCATCTGCCCGAAGTTGGCGCGGTAGACCAGGTAGCGGCCGTTGGGCTCGCTGCTGACCAGACCGGCGTTGGCCAGTTCCTTGAGGTGGAAGGACAGGGCGCTCGGGCTCACGCCGAGTGTTTCCGCCAGCGCGCCGGGCGTCAACCCCTCCAGGCCGGCCACCACCAGGGCACGAAAGGCCCGCAGACGCTGGGCTTGCGCCAGGGCCGCCAGTGACTTGACGGCATCGGTTTCGGCGAGGTTTTGCGTTTTCATATTTCAATGATATTTGAAATATTGAATCGATGCAAGCGGGCCCGCCCATGTCATGGTTTCGTCACAGGACTGCCATGAAGCCGTCACGCGGCACTTCCACACTAACGCCATTGCTGGTCACGCGGGAGTTACAACATGGGTCAAGGTTTTGGTGAGAAATACGATGCGGACGAGGGCGTCAACTGCAGCGCCAACGTCCATATCGAGGGGGTGGATGCCGTGCGGCGCGAGGTGTTCAAGTGCACCGCGGCGGCGGTAGCCATGCTGGTGGGTTCGCATGCGCTGGGTGCCACCGTGGCCCGCGGCAAGCCCTTGGGCTTCACCGGGGTGCCGGTGTCGGCCGGCGATGCGCTGACGGTGCCGCCCGAGTACGAGGCGCAGGTGCTGTACCGCTGGGGTGACGCCGTGGGCATGAAGGCCGGCTCGCCCGCATTCAAGGCCGATGGTTCCAACACCTGGGAAGAGCAGGCCCTGCAGGCCGGCATGCACCACGACGGCATGGCCTTTTTCCCGATCGACGGCAATCCGCGCCACGGCCTGCTGGCCATCAACCACGAATACACCGACGACGGTCTGCTGCATGCCGACGGCATGCAGGCCTGGTCGGCCGACAAGGTGCGCAAGTCGCAGGCGGCCCACGGCGTGAGCGTGATCGAGATCGTCGAGCGTCAGGGCCAGTGGCGCGTCATGCCGGGCTCGCGTTATGCGCGGCGCATCACCGGTAGCACACCGATGACCGTCAGCGGCCCGGCGCGCGGCCATGCGCTGCTCAAGACCGCGGCCGACCCCGCCGGCACCCGCGTGCTGGGCACGCTCAACAACTGCGCTGCTGGCCGCACGCCCTGGGGCACCTACCTGACCTGCGAGGAAAACTGGAACGGTTATTTCTCGTCGCAGGAGAAGCCGAATGCGGATGAAAAGCGCTATGGCCTGCGCGCCAAGGGCTGGGGTTACCGCTGGCACGAGTTCGACGAGCGCTTCGATGTGGCCAAGCACCCCCACGAGCCGCACCGCTTCGGCTGGGTGGTGGAAATCGACCCGATGGACCCGACGCAGACGCCGATCAAGCGCACCGCGCTGGGCCGCATCAAGCACGAGGGCGCGACCACCGCGCTGACCAAGGATGGCCGTGCCGTGGTCTACATGGGCGACGACGAGCGCTTCGAGTACATCTACAAATTCGTCTCGCGCGACAAGGTACGCCCTGGCGGTTATGCCGCCAACAAGGACCTGCTGGACCACGGCACGCTGTATGTGGCGCGCTTCGACGCCCGGGGTTATGGCCGCTGGATTCCTCTGGTCCATGGTGAGAACGGCCTGACCGCCGACAAGGGTTTTGCCGACCAGGGCGAGGTGTTGGTCAAGACGCGCCAGGCCGCTGATGCGGTGGGCGCGACCAAGATGGACCGCTCGGAGTGGATTGCCGTGCACCCGCAGACCGGCGAGGTGTTCGCCACGCTGACCAACAACAGCCAACGCGGCCAGCCCGGTCGCGAGGTGGATGAGGCCAGTCCGCGTCCCGACAACATCATGGGCCACATCATCCGCTGGCGCGAAGGCGGTGCAGGCAGCGGCGATGCCGCGGCCACCGAATTCCGCTGGATGCATTTCGCCCTGGCGGGTGACCCGAAGGCCGAGAAGCCGGAGCACCGCGGCAACATCCAGGGCGATATCTACGGCAGCCCGGACGGCCTGGCCTTTGATGACAGCGGCCTGCTCTGGATCCAGACCGATGTGTCGACCTCGGTCATGAACAAGGGACCCTACAAATCGATCGGCAACAACATGATGCTGTGCGCCGACCCGGCCAGCGGTGCGACCAAGCGCTTCCTTACCGGGCCCGCCGGCTGCGAAATCACCGGCATCGCCTTCACGCCGGACCGGCGCTTCATGTTCGTCAATGTGCAGCACCCGGGCGAGACCGCCAGCGAGCGCAGCGATCCGGCCAAGCCGCAGGCGGTCAGCAACTGGCCGGACGGACCGGCAGGCGGCCGACCGCGCTCGGCCACCGTTGTCATCCGCCGCAAGGATGGCGGCGTCGTCGGCACTTGATCAAAACCTACTGGCCCCGCTTCCCCGGGGCTTTTTTTTAACCAGACATCCATAGAAAGCAAGGAGTACACGATGAAAGAACTACCGAACCCGACCTTCCCGCTCTCGCCCGCTGTCTTGCCCAGGGGGTCGCTTCACCGATCTGGTCAGCAAACCGTTGGCGCAGATGGCCAGCCAGTCGCTGCGCCTGGGCGCGGCGGCATTGAAGTGGCGTGGGCCAAGCACCTGGACGAAGTCCGCGCCGCGCAGCGACTGAGGTACCAGATCTTCGCCGGCGAGATGGGCGCGCGCCTGAATGCCGAAGTGCCGGGCCACGACATCGACCTGTTCGACGACTACTGCGAGCACCTGCTGGTGCGCGACCAGGCCACGCGCGAGGTCATCGGCACCTACCGCGTGCTGACGCCGGCCCAGGCCAAGCGCGTCGGCAGCACCTACAGCGATCTGGAGTTCGACCTGACGCGCCTGCGCCAGCTGCGCGAACGCATGGTCGAGCTCGGCCGCAGCTGCGTGCATCCGGAACACCGCCATGGCGGCGTGATCATGGCGCTGTGGGGCGCACTGGGCGAGTTCATGGTGCGCAACCAGCTCGACACCATGATCGGCTGCGCCAGCATTCCGATGCTGCACAACGGCGTGCTCAGCGGTGATGTGGCGGCCAGCATCTGGAACCAGCTCAAGGAGACGCATCTGGCGTCGATCGAATACCACGTCCGGCCGCGCCTGCCGCTGCCGATCGAGGAACTCAATGGCAATCTGGAGGTGGAGCCGCCAGCCCTGATCAAGGGTTATCTGCGCCTGGGGACCAAGGTGCTGGGCGCGCCGGCCTGGGACCCGGATTTCAACAGCGCCGATCTGCCGATGCTGATGCGCCTGCAGGATCTGCCGGCGCGCTACCGCAAGCACTTCCTCGGCGCCTGATGAAGAAGACTTTCGATCCGATGAACCCGTGGCTGGCCGGCATGGCGGCGCCGGATGAGGGCGACGATGAGCACGCCCCGCACGGCCGCCTGCGCGCCATCTTCATCTCCGACCTGCACCTGGGCACGCCCGGCTGCCAGGCCACCGAGCTGCTGGCCTTTCTCAAGGCGTACCCCAGCGACTACCTGTACCTGGTGGGCGACATCGTCGATGGCTGGCAGCTGCGCCGCCGCTGGTACTGGCCGCAGGCGCACAACGACGTGGTGCAAAAGCTACTGCGCCGGGCGCGCAAGGGCTGCCGCATCGTCTATGTGCCGGGCAACCATGATGAGTTCGCGCGCGGTTTCATCGGCCACCAGTTCGGCGGCATCGAAGTGGTGGAGGATGCGATGCACCTGACCGCCGACGGGCGCCGGCTCTGGGTCATGCACGGCGACTATTTCGACGGCGTCATCCAGTGCGCCAAGTGGCTGGCCTATGTGGGCGACAACCTGTACGAGTTCACGCTCAAGCTCAACCGCTACCTGAACCATTTGCGCGCCAAGTTCGGCTTGCCGTACTGGTCGCTGTCGGCCTACCTCAAGCACAAGGTCAAGAAGGCCTTGAACTACGTCACTGACTTCGAAGTGGCGGTGGCCAACGAGGCGCGCCGCCTCGGGCATCAGGGTGTGGTGTGCGGCCATATCCACCGCGCCGAGATGCGCGACATCGACGGCATTCTCTATTGCAACGACGGCGACTGGGTGGAGAGCCGCACCGCCCTGGTCGAACATCAGGACGGCCGGCTGGAATTGCTGCACTGGGGTGCCACGCAGGCCGTACCGGTTCCAACGCAAGCAGCAAGGACGGTATCCGCATGAAGATCGCACTGATCACAGATGCCTGGCAACCCCAGGTCAACGGCGTGGTGACCACCCTGGTGGAACTGGTCCGGGAAGTCGAGCGCGCCGGACATGAGGTCGAGGTGGTGCACCCGGGCCTCTTCCGCACGCGTCCCTGTCCCGGCTACCCCGGCATCGATCTGGTGGTACGGCCGGCCAAGGCCCTGCACGCGCAGCTCGATGCACTGGCGCCGCACGCCATCCACATCGCCACCGAAGGCCCGCTGGGCTGGGCGGCGCGCGCCTACTGCCTCAAGCGCGGCCTGGCGTTCACCACGGCTTTCCACACCAAGTTCCCGGAAATCCTGAACGCCGCACTGAAGATTCCGCATGCCTGGGGTTATGCGCTGTTCCGCCGTTTCCACAAGCCGTCCTCCGGCGTGATGGTGCCGACCCAGGGCGTGCTGCGCATGCTGGACCAGCGCGGCTTTCGCAACTTGCGCGGCTGGACCCACGGCGTCGACATGGGGCTGTTCCCGTTTCACGAGGAGGTGCAGCTGCACCCGGCACTGGGCGTGCTGGCGCGGCCAGTGTCGCTGTTTGTCGGCCGTGTCTCCTACGAGAAGAACATCGAGGCCTTTTTGCAGCTCGACGTGCCGGGCACCAAGATCGTCTGCGGCGTGGGGCCGCTGGAAGACTCGCTCAAAGCGCGTTATCCCCATGTACGATGGCTCGGCATCCTGCCGCGCGATGAGCTGGCCCGCGTTTACGCGGCAGCCGATCTGTTCGTCATGCCCAGCAAGTCGGAGACCTTTGGCCTGGTGATGCTGGAGGCCATGGCCAGCGGCACGCCGGTGGCTGCCTACCCGGTCGATGGGCCGTTGGAGGTGCTGGGACACAGCGAGGGCCGGGTGGCCGGCGGCATTCTGGACGCGGACCTGAAAAGTGCCTGGTACCGGGCGCTGGCCGTGCCTCGCCACGAGGCGCGGGCGCGGGCGCTGGAATTCAGCTGGGAGCAGGCCAGCCGGCTGTTTCTGGACCATCTGGTGCCCGCCAGTCAGGACCGGGCAGTCCCGGAACGGCGGCAGGCGCATGATGGCGTCACATCACTGTCATCAAATTTGTAAAGAATTTGCCATTGAAGCGTAACAAACCTGTCTGGATCTCATGTTGTCACCCGTGACTGAACTGACGCCGCGTGCCGCGCCACAGATGCTTGCCCTGCTGGACCGGGACCACAGCATCCTGGCTTTCAACCAGCGCGTATTCGACTGGGCTTGCCGCAACGATGTGCCCTTGCTGGAACGCCTGCGTTACCTGTGCATCGTCTCCTCCAATCTGGACGAGTTTTTCGAGGTGCGGGCCGAGCCGCACCTGAGCGCCAAGCAGGGGCACGATCAGGAGGGCATTTACACCGCGGCGTCGTTCGACCGGCTGTCGGCCGCCATTCATGAGCTGGTGCATCGCCAGTACGCTCTGTACAACGAAGCGCTGATGCCGGCTTTCGAGAAGCAGGGCATCAAGATCGTGGCGCACGGCGAGCGCAATGCGGCGCAGCGGCGCTGGGTCAAGCAGTATTTCGAGAGCGAGGTGAAGCCGCTGCTGATCCCGGTCGGGCTCGATCCCTCGCACCCGTTTCCGCAGGTGGCGAACAAGTCGCTCAACTTCATCGTCCGCCTCGTCGGGCATGATGCCTTCGGCCGCGAGAACGATGTTGCCATCGTCAAGGTGCCGCGCGTGTTGCCGCGCGTCATCCGCCTGCCGGACAAGCTGTGCGGCAAGCGCACCTTGTTCATCTCGCTCTCCAGCATCATCCGTGCGCATCTGACCGAGTTGTTTCCCGGCCGGGAAGTGAGCCAGTTTTCCCAGTTCCGGGTGACGCGGCACTCCGATCTGGCGGTGGACGAGGAAGATGTGAAGAACCTGCGTACTGCCCTGCGCCAAGGTTTGCAGCACCGCCATTACGGCCAGGCCGTGCGGCTGGAGGTGTCGGCCGGCTGCTCCGACTACCTGGCTGGCTTCCTGCTCAAGCAGTTTGGCCTGCCCGAGGGGGCGCTGTACCGCGTGCATGGCCCGGTCAATCTGGTGCGCCTGGGACAGCTGGTGGATCTGGTTGATGAACCGCGCCTGCGTTTCCCGCCTTACAAGGCCTCCTACCCAGGCCGGCTGGGGACCGATCAGTCGATCTTCGAGCAGCTTAAGCGCGGCGATGTGATCATCCACCAGCCCTACGAGAGCTTTGACGGCGTGCTGGCCTTTTTGCGCGAGGCCGTCAACGACCCGCAGGTGCTGGCAATCAAGCAGACCATCTACCGCACCGGCTCCAATTCCGAACTGATGGAGCTGCTGCGTGAGGCGGTACGACGCGGCAAGGAAGTCACGGTGGTGCTGGAGCTCAAGGCCCGTTTTGACGAGGAAGTCAACATCAACTGGGCCGAGCAGCTCGAATCCATCGGCGTGCAGGTCGTGTATGGCGTGGTCGGACTCAAGACCCACGCCAAGATGATGCTCATCACCCGGCGCGAGGGTCGGCACTTCAAGCGTTATGCCCATCTGTCCACCGGCAACTACAACCCGGTGACGGCGCGTTTCTATACCGATATCAGCCATCTGACCGCCGATACGGCCCTGACGGCTGACATCGAACACGTGTTCATCCATCTGGCCGGGCAAAGCCGCCTGCCGCGTCTGAACCGCCTGTGGCTGGCGCCGCTGCAGCTGCATCGCAAGCTGCTGGAGAAAATCGAAAGCCTGGGGGCGGCAGCCGCTGCCGGTCAGCCGGCACGCATCGTGGCCAAGATGAATGCCCTGACCGACGAGGCCTTGATCCGTGCGCTGATTGCAGCCGGCAAGCAGGGTGTGAAGATCGATCTGATTGTGCGTGGCGCCTGCATGTTGCCGGCGCAAGTGCCGGGCGAAACCGACAACATCCGGGTCCGCTCGATCATCGGTCGCTTTCTTGAGCACGCCCGCGTCTTCTACTTCCGGCAGGGTGAGGCCGAGGAGCTGTACCTGTCGAGCGCCGACTGGATGAACCGCAACATGCTGCGCCGTGTCGAGCTGGCCTGGCCGGTGCTGGATCCGCTGTTGCGCCAGCGCATTGTCGATGAGTGCCTGGTGGCGGGGCTGCATGACAGTCTCGATGCCTGGGACCTGCTGCCCGATGGTCGCTACGAACGGGCCCGGCCGCCCGCGGGACGTCCGGCCATCGGGGCCCAGAATGCGCTGATGGCGCGTTATGCGACACGAGACTCACACGACAGGCTCTGAACCATGGATCTGGTCTTGTGGCGCCACGCGGAAGCCCAGGACTGGGTGCCGGGCTGCAACGACCTGGAGCGCTCGCTCACGCCGCGCGGCGAGAAACAGGCCGCGCGCATGGCGGCCTGGCTTGATCGGCAGTTGCCTGAAGGTACCCGCGTGCTGGTGAGTCCGGCGCGCCGGGCCGAGCAGACTGCACTGGCGCTGGGGCGCAAGTACAAGCTGCGCGACGAAATCGCGCCGGATGGCAGTGTGGCGCAGTTGCTGGAGCTGGTGCAGTGGCCACATGGCCGGGCCACAACCCTGGTCGTAGGGCATCAACCGGTGCTCGGGCAGGTCATTGCCCAGCTGCTCGGCATGCAGGCCAGCGAGTGCGCCGTGCGCAAAGGGGCGGTCTGGTGGCTGCGCCACCGTCAACGCGAAGGTGCGGCCCAGACCGTGCTGCTCACGGTCCAGTCACCCGAAGTCCTCTGAGCGTGGGGAGCGCTTTGCCGGCTGGATGTCAGGCCTTCTTGGGGCGACCGGTCTTGATGGCCGGTACCGCGTTGAGGGCGGCGAGCAGGGCTGCATCCGACATGGCGGTCAGGGCCTTGATGCCGGCGCGCAGCAGTTCGCTTTTCTTGGCCGGATGCGCCAGCCGGATAGCGCGTTGCTTGAGATCGTCGAGCACCGCGTATTCGACTTTCGGAATGGTGAAGCTGTCACGGACCAGCTTGGGTTTCTTGGGCTTGGCGGCTTTGGCTTCGGCGACCGTGCTGGCGGGGCGGGGCGGTGTTGCCGGAGCAGTCTTGCGCACCGGGGGCGCTTTCCTGGTGGCTGGCTTGGCGGGTGCCGTCGGGGTTCTGGTGACCTTTTTTGCCGTCGTCGATTTTCTGGATGTGGTTGCCATGGGTGATGCCTTTTGAAAACGAGATAAACAGTTTATATCGTTATTTTTGGCGCGACAAGCGATGCGTCGACGCGTTTCATGAGGCTGTCATGAAAATGACATGAGGTCGTCATGCCGTTGCAATCTTCGGCGGGCAAAGTCGGGGTATTGTCGATGTGGGGCCGGCTCTTGCCGGTAGAAAAGTTTTGGAAGAACTGTTGACGGCATGGCCGGAAGTCGCCATGGCAATGGAGCTGAACGATATGAGCGATCCGATCTGCCTGCTCATGGGAGAGGTCCTGCCTGAAGTGGTCAATGGAGGCGGACCTTTGGCGCGTCTGATGCGTGATGCCGCGCTGTTTGCGGTCTTCCAGCCGATTGCAGATCTGAAGGACGGCTCCATCCACGGCCATGAAGCCCTGATCCGAGGACCGCACGGAACCGCGTTGCACAACGCGGATGCGCTGCTGCAGGCTGCGCAGGTCGAAGGCCTGTTGCATGAGCTCGAGTTCTTCTGCATTTTCACCGCACTCAAGCAATGGGGGCAGCTCAAGCAGCCGGGGCGTCTGTTCCTGAACATCAGCGCCCACGCGCTGGTCAGGCTGGTGCAGCTGGGTGGTTGCGCCTGTTTCAGCAAATGCGTGCGCGATCTGGGCGTGTCACCCCGGATGGTGGTGCTGGAGATCACCGAACACGAACGCGTCGGCGATATGCAGGCGCTGACGGAAGTGGTGAAGGAATTGCAAAGCGCCGGCCTGTCCCTGGCGCTGGATGACTTCGGCGACGGTCGTTCCAGTCTGCGGCTGTGGTCGCAGATCAAGCCGGATATTGTGAAGATCGACAAATATTTCAGCCGCAGCATCAGCGGCCATGCCGACAACCTCAAGACGCTCCAGGCCCTGATGCAGATTGCCGATATTTTCGGCACCGCGCTGGTGGCCGAGGGCATCGAGAACGAGGATGATCTGCGGGTGCTCAGGGATCTGGGCATTGCCTATGGCCAGGGTTATTTCCTTGGCCGTCCCTCCAACGTGGTGTTGCCCACCATCCGTCGCGATGCGGTGGATGTGTTGCAAGACTCGCGGGTGGCCGTGATGCCCGAGCAGCGGCACGTTTCGCGCCTGGGCCATCTGCGCCATCTGTCCCTGATCCACGCCCCCTGCGTCAGCCAGACGACCAGCAATGACGAGGTGGCGGCGATCCTGATGGCTCGCCCGGAGTTGCATGCCATTGCCGTGGTGGACGACAACCGTCCCGTGGCCATCATCAACCGCCAGCATTTCATGGACCACTATGCCACTCTGTATTTCAGGGAGGTCTTCGGCAAGAAGTCCTGCATGCAGTACGCGAATCCGGCGCCGCGCCTGATCGAGCGCAACCATGACATCGACGAGCTGATCGGCATTCTGACCTCGCAGGATCAGCGTTACCTGAGCGATGGCTTCATCGTGACCGAGAACGGCCGCTACATCGGCCTGGGCACGGGCGACCAGCTGGTGCGGTCCGTGACCGAGCTGCGCCTGGAAGCGGCTCGTCATGCCAACCCGCTGACTTTTCTGCCCGGCAACATTCCGATCAGCCTGCACATCAAGCGCTTGCTGGAGGGGGGGGCCGAATTCGTGGCCTGCTACCTCGATATGAACAATTTCAAGCCCTTCAACGACCATTACGGCTATTGGCGCGGCGATGAAATGATCCGCCTGCTGGCGCAGCTGGCGGTGACCCATTGCGATCCGCAGCGCGATTTCGTGGGTCATGTCGGCGGGGACGACTTCCTGATCCTGTTCCAGAGCGAGGATTGGCGGCAGCGCTGTGAGCTGATCGTCAGCGAATTTGCCTTCAAGGCACGCGATCTGTTTGACGAAGCCGCCCGCCTGTGCGGCGGTATCCATGCCGAAGACCGCCATGGCGTGATGCGTTTTTTCCCTTGCACCACGCTTTCCATCGGCGCCGTGCGGGTCGGTCCGCAGACCCTGCGCGACGAAGAGGAGGTGGCCACGCTGGCAGCATTGGCCAAGCACGAGGCCAAGATGGGCGGGGGCGGCCTGTACGTTCGCGGCGACCAGACCCTGGAGAACGCCTGAGGCGCGCTTGGACCAGGGAGGTCTTAGGCTCGTTCGCTGAGTGACAGCGTCCAGGGCGTTTTCTGCCAGGCCAGCAGTTCTTCGTGCAGCAGGTGGGCTGACTGCGGATAGGCCTCGCGCCAGCCAGGCCTGCAGCTCAGCGTCAGGCGGTGGGGCGCATCGAGCTGCAGCAGCAGACCCTGCAGATCGGGATCGCGGCGTGCATGGCACAGCAGCACTGCCAGGCGCAGGACCAGCAACTGTCTGACGAAGACATCATCTTCGAAGTCCACTTCCAGCTTGCGCAGCTTGCCGCGGTGTCCCAGCACCAGCAGACTGAGCCGGTGCAACTCGGGCATGGTGAAACCGGCGGCATCGGCGTTGTCCAGGATGTAGGCGCCATGCTTGTGGTAGTCGCTGTGCGAGATCAGGCTGCCGATTTCGTGCAGTTGGGCGGCCCAGCCCAGCTTGCGCAGGAGCCGTTCCATTTCGCCGGCCGTGAATTCGCCCGCCACTTGCCGGAACAGGTGACGCGCCGCCTTGCTGACACGTTGCGCTTGCGTCTGGTCGATACTGAATTTGCTCGCCAGACGGTTGACGCTGGCATGACGCTGGTCGGTCTGCTCCTGTTCGCGGTCGAGCAGGTCGTACAGGGCGCCGTGCCGCAGCGCGCCCTGGGCGACGTGCATTTCCTGGATGGACAGCAGATCGAACACGGCGCGCAGCACGCTGACACCGCCGCCAATCACCGCGCGGCGGTCATCCTTCATGCCATCGAGTCGGACTTTGTCGGCGCTTTGCGCCTTGAGTAGGCGCTCCAGCAGCCAGTCGAGACCGTCGCGGGTGATCAGGCCTTCCGGCCAGCCCGCTTCCACGAGGATGTCGCCGACGGCGCCGACAGTGCCGGAGGCGCCGTAGGCCACTTCCCAGGCGTCAGGCCGGTAGGTGTTGAGGGCCTCGTCCAGGACCGCTTTCGCGGCGACTTCGGCCGTTTCGAAGGCCTGCGTGGTGAAAACGCCATCGGGGAAGTAGCGCATCGACCAGGCGACGCTGCCGACGCGGAACGACTCCATGAAGCGGGCTTCGTAGGCGTGGCCCAGGATCAGTTCGGTCGAGCGTCCGCCGATGTCCACCACCAGGCGGCGCTCATTCGACTGTGGCAGCAGGTGGGCCACACCCTGGTAGATCAGGCGAGCTTCTTCGTGGCCGGAAATCACGTCGATGGGAAAGCCCAGGATCTGGGTGGCGCGTGCCAGGAATTGGTCGCGGTTGCGCGCTTCGCGCAAAGTCTGGGTGGCGACGGCGCGTACCTGGAACTTGCGGAAGCCGGCCAGGCGCTCGCCGAAGCGGGCCAGGCAGTCCCAGCCGCGTTGCATGGCCTGCCGTGACAGATTGCGGTTCTCGTCCAGGCCGTTGCCCTGGCGCACGGTTTCCTTGAGGTATTCGGTGCGCTGGATCTGGCCGTGGTCGAGGTAGCCGATCTCGAGGCGAAAGCTGTTGGAGCCGAGGTCGACGGCAGCGAGGCGGGTTCCGTTTTGCATGGTGTCAATTCATTCTGGCCGGGCAGCATAGCACCGGCCGAAATGCGTGCTCGCGGCCGGCTGGTGTCCGGAGCTTTCAGACAAGTCGTTTTTTTCAGTCTATGGTGTTTGTGTGACGCTGGCATGAATTTGGGGTGTCAAATTCATGACAAAATAGTGACTTCCCGTGCATCGCGTGAATTTGGTCTTGTCACATTACTGACATCAAAACTTCTTAAAGTCTTTTCATTCTCCAACCAACCCTTAAGGAGCTTTTGATGAAGATGACTTTCAAACACACAATGCTGGGCCTGACGGCCGCAGCCCTGCTGGCAGGTTCCGGCATGGCGGTCGCTCAGGATGTGACGGGTGCCGGTGCCAGTTTCCCGGCCCCGGTGTATGCCAAGTGGGCCGCTGATTACAACAAGGCCACTGGCGTGAAAATCAACTACCAATCGGTGGGTTCCGGTGCTGGCATCCGCCAGATCGACGCCAAGACCGTCGATTTCGGTGCTTCCGACATGCCGCTCAAGGATGAAGACCTGGCCAAGAAGGGCCAGCTGCAGTTTCCCACCGTCATGGGCGGCATTGTGGCTGTCGTGAACATCGAAGGCATCGCCCCGGGCCAGCTGAAGCTGACCGGCCCGGTGCTGGCTGACATCTATCTGGGCAAGATCACCAAGTGGAACGATGCGGCCATCACGGCGCTCAACCCTGGTGTGAAACTGCCCGACGCCGCCATCGCCCCGGTGCGCCGCGCTGACGGTTCCGGTACCACGTTCGGCTTTACCAATTACCTGAGCAAGGTCAGCGAAGATTGGAAGTCCAAGGTCGGCGAAGGCACGGCCGTGAATTGGCCGGTCGGTGCCGGCGGCAAGGGCAACGAAGGCGTGTCGGCATTTGTCGGCCGTCTGCCCAATTCGATCGGCTATGTCGAGTATGCCTATGCCAAGCAGAACAAGATGGCGCACACCTTGTTGAAGAACAAGGACGGCAACTTCGTGGCGCCTGACGACGAAACCTTCAAGGCCGCCGCTGCCGGTGCCGACTGGGCCAAGAGCTTCTACCAAGTGCTGACCAATCAGCCGGGCAAGAATGCTTGGCCGATTGCGAGCGCCACCTTCATCCTGATGCACAAGGTGCAGGACAAGCCGGCCAATGCTGCACAGACGCTGAAGTTCTTCAGCTGGGTCTACAAGAACGGTGACAAGACTGCCGCCGACCTTGAGTATGTGCCCATGCCTGCCAGCGTGAAGGCTGCCATCGAGAAGTCCTGGAGCGAAATCAAGGACGCTTCGGGCAAGCCGGTGGCTTACAAGTAATCACTGCCAGAAAGAGACCCGCACGCCATGAGTTCCAATCAGTTTGCCAAACCCGCTCGGACGGGTCCTTGGGCCGATGCCGTGTTCGGCTGGCTCGCCAAGGGGGCGGCCTGGTTGACTCTGGCGCTGCTGGCGAGCATCATTTTGTCCTTGGTGGTCGGCGCCTGGCCGGCCATCGAACGTTATGGCCTGGGTTTTCTGACCAGTCCCGTCTGGGACCCGGTGCAAGAGAATTTCGGTGGCTTGGTGATGATTTACGGCACCCTGGCCACCTCCATCATTGCCTTGCTGATTGCGGTGCCGGTCAGTTTTGGCATTGCGCTGTTTCTGACGGAAATGTCCCCAGCCTGGCTCAAGCGCCCGTTGGGCACAGCCATTGAACTGCTGGCCGCCGTGCCGTCCATCGTCTACGGCATGTGGGGTCTGCTGGTGTTCGGCCCCATTCTGGCCAAATATGTGCAGACGCCGCTGCAGTCGCTGTTCAGCGGCATTCCCTATCTGGGCGCCCTGGTATCCGGCCCGCCGGTGGGCATCGGCATCCTGTCGGCCGGCATCATTCTGGCCATCATGATCATTCCCTTCATCGCCTCCGTCATGCGCGATGTGTTCGAGGTCACGCCGCCCTTGTTGAAGGAGTCGGCTTACGGCCTGGGTTCGACCACCTGGGAGGTCGTTTCCAAGGTGGTGCTGCCCTACACCAAGGCCGGTGTCATTGGCGGCATCATGCTGGGCTTGGGGCGCGCCCTGGGCGAAACCATGGCCGTGACCTTTGTCATCGGCAACATGAACCAGCTCGACTCTTTAAGCCTGTTCCAGGCCGCCAACAGCATCACGTCGGCCTTGGCCAATGAATTTGCCGAAGCAGCTGCAGGCATCCACCAGGCTTCGCTGATCTATCTGGGGCTGGTACTTTTCTTCATTACCTTTGTGGTGCTGGCCCTCTCCAAGCTGCTGCTGGCGCAGCTCAAAAAGAGCGAGGGCACCAATTCATGACAAGCTTGAACGACACGCGACGTGCCCGTTTTGCGGGCCGCAAGCGCACTAATTTCATTGCACTGACCCTGTCTCTGGGCGCCATGTCTTTCGGCCTGTTCTGGCTGTTCTGGATCCTGTGGGAAACGCTGATGCTGGGCATCGGCGGTCTGGCATGGAGTACCTTGACGCAGATGACCCCGCCGCCTAACGAGACCGGCGGTATTGCCAATGCGATCTATGGCTCCTTCCTGATGGTGCTGCTGGCCACTTTTGTCGGCACGCCGGTCGGCATCATGGCCGGCATCTATCTGGCCGAATACGATCCGTACGGCTGGCTGGCCGCCGTCACGCGCTTTGTCAACGACATCCTGCTGTCGGCGCCGTCCATCGTGATCGGCCTGTTCGTGTATGCCATGGTGGTGGCACGTTTCAAATCCTTCTCGGGCTGGGCCGGCGTGATCGCCCTGGCGCTGTTGGTGATTCCGGTGGTGATCCGCACCACGGAGAACATGCTGCAATTGGTGCCGGCCAGCATGCGCGAGGCGGCTTACGCCCTCGGCACGCCGAAATGGAAAGTCATCACCAGCATCACGTTGAGGGCTGCACGGGCTGGCGTTGTCACGGGTGTGCTGCTGGCTGTGGCCCGCATCTCCGGTGAAACGGCGCCTTTGCTGTTCACGGCCCTGAACAACCAGTTCTGGACCTCCAATCTCAAGGATCCAATGGCCAGCCTGCCGGTCACGATTTTCAAATTCGCCATGAGTCCCTACGAGAACTGGCAGCACCTGGCGTGGGCCGGTGTGCTGCTGATCACCGTCACGGTTTTGGGGCTCAACATTCTGGCGCGTGTTCTGACGCGCAACAAGGGCTGACCACGTGTCCGTATCCGTTTTTTCAGCAAGGCAAGCGATGGACAACATTCCCACTCCAGTTCCGGCACCGAAAATCTCGGTGCAGGATCTGAACTTCTATTACGGCAAGTTCCACGCGCTCAAGGGCATCAACCTCGACATTCCGCAGAACAAGGTGACAGCCTTCATCGGCCCGTCTGGCTGCGGCAAGTCGACCTTGCTGCGCGTTTTCAATCGCATGTTCGAACTCTATCCCGACCAGCGCGCCGAAGGCCAAGTGCTGCTCGATGGCGAGAATCTGCTCACCAGCAAGCAGGACGTAGCCCTGCTGCGTGCCAAGGTCGGCATGGTATTCCAGAAGCCGACGCCGTTTCCGATGTCGATCTACGACAACATTGCCTTCGGCATCAAGCTGTTCGAATCGCTCAACACCACCGACATGGAAGAACGCGTCGAGTGGGCGCTGCGCAAAGCCGCGCTGTGGACCGAAGTCAAAGACAAGCTCAAGCAGAGCGGCTCCAGCCTGTCCGGCGGCCAGCAGCAGCGCCTGTGCATTGCGCGCGGCATTGCCATCAGGCCTGAAGTGCTCCTGCTCGACGAACCCTGCTCGGCACTGGACCCGATTTCCACCGCCAAGATCGAGGAGCTGATTACCGAGCTCAAGGATGACTACACCGTGGTGATCGTCACGCACAACATGCAGCAGGCGGCTCGCTGCAGCGATTACACGGCCTACATGTACCTGGGTGATCTGGTGGAATTCGGCTCGACTGAGCAGATGTTCTTCAAGCCCACGCGCAAGGAAACGGAAGACTACATCACCGGGAGGTTCGGATGAACCGAGCGGTAATGCAGCGGCGCAGGCTCACTTCGCTTCGCGAAGTTAAGCGCAGCGGCCGCAGCCACTACATCACCGGCCGTTTCGGCTAAGGAGAAGCGACATGCCCGAAAAACATCTTTCGACCCAGTTCGACAGCGAACTCAATACCGTCTCCAGCCGCGTGATGGAGCTGGGCGGTCTGGTTGAATCCCAGGTCCAGCAGGCGATCCACGCCCTGGGGCAGTTCAATGCCGAGGTGGCGCACCAGGTGATTGAAACGGAGAAGCGCGTCAATGCGATGGAGGTCGAAATCGACCATGAGATCTCTTCCATCATTGCGCGCCGGCAGCCGACCGCACGCGACCTGCGACTCCTGATCGCCGTCTCCAAGTCCACCGCGAATCTGGAGCGTGCCGGCGACGAAGCGGAAAAAATGGCGCGCATGGTGCTCTCCATCATCCAGAGCGGCACGCCGCGCAACCTGCCGGCATCCGAGCTGCGCGTGGCTGCCGACCTGGCCTCCGGTCTGCTGCGCAAGGCACTCGATGCCTTCGCCCGTCTGGACACCTCGGCTGCTGTTTCCATCCTCAAGGAGGATGACCTGATCGACAGGGAGTTCGACAACTTCATGCGTGTGCTCATCACCTACATGATGGAAGATCCCCGCATGATTTCGCCGAGCCTGGATCTGCTGTTCCTGGCCAAGGCGATCGAACGTGTCGGCGATCACGCCAAGAACATCGCCGAGCTGATCATCTACATCGTCAAGGGGGCCGATGTGCGCCATGCCTCCATCGAAGAGATCGAATCCGTCCTGAAATGAAGCATCAGCCAGCGGTCCTGATCGTGGAAGACGAGCCGGCGATTGCCGAACTGATTGCCGTCAACCTGCGCCACAACGGTTTTCGCCCGACCTGGGCCATGGACAGCGACAGCGCCCAGCGCGAGCTTGATGCCGTCCTGCCCGATGTCATCCTGCTCGACTGGATGCTGCCGGGCGAGAGCGGTCTCACGCTGGCCAAGCGCTGGCGGGCCGATGTGCGGACCAAGGCCGTGCCCATCATCATGCTGACTGCACGCGGCGACGAGGCGGACCGCGTTGCCGGTCTCGATGCCGGAGCGGACGACTACATGGCCAAGCCCTTTTCCACCAAGGAAATGCTAGCCCGTATCCGCGCTGTCCTGCGCCGCCGGGCACCCGAGCAAAGCGGTGGGGCGGTGACCATTGGCGGCCTGACGCTGGACACGGCCACGCACCGCGTGACCTTCCAGGAGCAGCCGCTCAAGCTCGGTCCGACCGAGTTCAAGCTGCTGCAGTACCTGATGAACCATGCCGAGCGCGTGCACAGCCGCGGCCAGTTGCTCGACAAAGTCTGGGGTGACCACGTCTTCATCGAGGAACGTACCGTGGATGTGCATGTCAAGCGTCTGCGCGAGGCGCTGGGCGACGCGTCGGCCATGGTCGAGACGGTGCGCGGCGCCGGTTACCGTTTCACGGCGCAGCCGGCGGCCGTCCTCAGCCCCGTAACGCGGGACTGAGGACGGCCGTTCTGTTGTCAGCTCAGCCCTGAGGCGACGCCATGTTCTTGCGGCTTTTTTCGTTCCTGCTGATCCAGTGCCTGGGGGGCGTGGCAGGTGCCCTGGTGGCGCCGGAAGACCTGCAAATCCGCGGCGCCTTGGCCGGCATGCTGGCGGCCGGTCTGCTCTGGGTGTTATTCGACTTCTCGCGCGGACTGCGGCTGCTGAACTGGCTGCGCCGTGGCGACGTGTCCGATGTGCCGCTGAAGCACGGTTTGTGGGGCGAGGTGGCCGACCGCGCACGCCGTCTGGTACGGGCGCGTGAGCAGCAGATCCGCGAGAGCGACACCCGCCTGCAGGACTTTCTGGCCGCGCTGCAGGCTTCGCCCAACGGGGTCGTGCTGCTCGATGCCGAGGGGCGCATCGAATGGTTCAATCAGACCGCTGCCACTCATTTCGGACTCGATGCCCAGCGCGATCTGTTGCAGCACTTCGGCAATCTGGTGCGCGACCCGGCCTATGCGGCCTATGCGGCCGGCACCGACTTCCTGCAGGATGTGACCATGCCGGGACGTGGCCACAGTCCTTCGCGCCCGGTGCGCCTGTCGGTGCACTTGCATCCCTACGGCGATGGCCGCCGCCTGCTGCTGTCGCGCGACGTGACAGCGCTGGAGCAGGCCGAAGCCATGCGACGCGATTTTGTGGCCAATGTCTCGCACGAGATCCGCACGCCGCTGACCGTGCTCACCGGTTTTGTCGAAACCCTGCAGAGTCTGCCGCTCGATGAGACCGAGCGCGCGCGCTACCTCGATCTGATGGCGCAGCAGGCCGAGCGCATGCAGACCCTGGTCAGCGACCTGCTCACGCTCTCGCGGCTGGAGGGCAGCCCGCTGCCGAGCAGCGGCGAGTGGACATCGGTGCGTTCGCTGCTGTTGCAACTGGAACAGGAGGGGCGTGCCTTGTCGGCAGTACTGAGTCCGCCGGAGGGGCCGTCGCAGGTACTGGCGTTCAACCTGGCGGCACAGGAGGACATTGCCGGCCTGTCGACCGAACTGCACAGCGCCATGTCCAACCTGGTCAGCAATGCCATCCGCTACACGCCGGCCGGTGGCCATATCGAGGTGGGCTGGCTGCGTCATGATGACGGACGCTGCGAGTTCTATGTGCAGGACAGTGGCCCCGGCATTGCACCCGAGCACATCCCGCGTCTGACCGAACGCTTTTACCGCGTGGACCGCAGCCGATCGCGCGACACCGGTGGTACCGGGCTGGGGCTGGCCATTGTCAAGCACGTGGCGCAGCGCCATGGCGCCGAATTGAAAATCGACAGCACGCCCGGCAAGGGCTCGCGCTTCTCGATGGTGTTCCCGGCCAGCCGCCTGCGCGTGCCGCGGCCGACGGTAGTGGCGGCCGACTGAGTCGCGCGCCGGGCGCGCAGCCTGGGGCTTATCTTTTCAAGACCTGCCAGATCATGAGCCAGAAGATCAGGGCGGTTAGCGTCAGGGCCACCATGCCGGTAATCCAGAAGGCCGCAGGCGACTGCATGGCCGGCCAGGGCCCGAGGCCATGGTAGGCCAGCTGATAGCCGCCATAGAGGCCGAGTCCCCACAGCAGCACGCCATAGATCAGGAACGGTGAAAGCGTGATGCGAAAGCAGCGCAGGATGAAAACGCCCAGTGCTTGCAAACCGTCGAACAGATGGAAGGCTGCGGTCCAGGCCAGAAGCGGAACCGCCAGGGCGATCACTTCCGGACTGCGTGCATACAGTCGTACCAGCGGTTCGCGTACGGCGATCAATGTGCCGGCCAGCAGCACGGCGCAGCCCAGTACCAGCATGAAACCCAGCCCGACGGCATGTCGTGCCTGGCGCGGCTGACCGGCGCCGAGCCAGTAGCTGGTGCGGGCACTGGTGGCGATGCCGATCGCCAGCGGCACCATGTAGAGCACGGCGGCCAGGTTGGCGGCGATCTGGTGGCTGGCGGCAGCCGTGGTGCCCAGGCGCGCAACGAACAACGCCATTAGCGTGAACGAGGTGACTTCCACCAGGATAGTCAGTCCGCTGGGCACGCCGACGCGGGCAAAGGCCACCAGGGTGGGGCCGTGCGGTTTTTCCAGTTTGTGCCAGAGGTGGTAGGGGCGGTAGAGCTCGCGGCTGCGCAGCAGCCACAGGGCCAGCGCCAGCATCAGGTACTGCACTGCCAGCGTGGCCAAGGCGCAGCCCACAGCGCCTTGTGCCTCCAGCCCGGCACCGCCGAAGGCGAACCAGATCGACAGCGGCACCTTGAGGAATAGCGAGCCGATCTGCAGCCAGGTCACCAGCAGCGGCCTGCCCAGGCTCTGGTTGAGCGTGCTGTAGAGACGAAACAGCAGCGCCGGCGGCAGGGCCAGGGCCAGCACGCTCAGGTAGTTGAGCACCTCGCCGCGCAGGGTGGCCGGTACCTCGGCCCAGTCGAGCAGGGCAGCCGGCTGCAATAGGATGACCATGCCGAAGGCCATCAGTGCAGCACACAGGTAGAGCGACTGGCGGAACGAGAAGCCGAGTTGACGGGGTTTCTGGGCGCCGTGCAGTTCGGCCCAGACCGGCAGCAGGGCCTGCAGCACGCCCATCAGCGCCACATAGACGCTCATGTAGATGGCCGCGCCGACCGACAGCGCCGCCAGCGAGGCCTCGGCGTAGCGTCCGGCGACGATGGTGTCGGTGACGCCGAAAGCCATGGTGGCCAGCTGGCCGACCAGCACGGTGCCGGCGTGGCGGGAAATGGTCTTCAGCTCGGACACGGTCTCAGGAGCCGGTGCGCTGATAGATCACGAGATCTTCCTCGCCTTCGCGCGGGTGACCCAGGGTGCTGTGCTGCGTCCATTGCGTCGGGTTGATCATCTCGGGAATTTGCCTGACGATGCCCCTCTCCACGATCAGCCAGCGGCAGCTGGCACTGTCGGTGGCGGGCTCAAGCTGCAGCCTGGAGTGGAATCGGAATGCCGCCAACTGCCCGGGGCTGAGCCCGAAGGTCTGGATGCATTCGGCCGGCTGCACCACCGCTTCGATGCGGCGCACCAGCGGCAGGTAGCTGCGCGCGAAATCGAGCAGCGGCATCCACAGCGTGGTCAGCAGCAGCCAGCACAATGCCGCACCGCCGGCCGGCAGCACCAGGCTTTTCCAGATGGCGGCGCGATGCCGGCCGACGCGCCACTTCACCAGCCAGGCCCAGGCCAGGGTGGCAAGGGTGGCGAACACGAAGGGCAGAAAGGTGAAGCCGGTTTCAAACCCCGGTGCCAGCCGCGCCACGTTGGCCGCCGGCTGCGGCGGAAAACCGGTCTGCATGGCGATCCACACGACCCAGATGACGAAGGCGCAGCCGGTGAAGAACAGCAGCGTGAACCAGTCGATCAGCGCCGACACGCTGCGTTCCAGCGTCGGCAGCGCGAAGGCTGCCAGCGTCGCCAGAGAGGGCAGGGCCAACAGCAGGGCGCGGTCGCTGGCCGGCGTCACCAGGGTGGCGGCGACGGTAACCAGGGCAAACCACAGTGGCAGGGCCAGGTGGCGGCGCACGTGGCTGCTGAACATCTGGCGGCGCCAGCGCCACAGCGTCCACAGCACCAGTGGCCAGGCTGGCCAGGTGAACCACAGGAGCAGGCTGCCCAGGCCGTGCCAGGCGGCCCAGGTCAGCGGCGGCAGTTCGATGCGCCAGCGCCATAGATTGAGTGCTGTCGCCAGACCGGCTGCCAGCAGCGTCAACAGCGCCATGCCCCAGGCCCAGCGCCGGTCCCAGCGCAGCGAGGGGCCGTCTTCACGGGCGATATGGCTGCGGTCCAGCAGGTGGATGACCATGCTGCCGGCACCGAACAGCATGGCCAGCGACGGAGCACCGGAGAGCGTCAGCCCCAGCAGGGCCGCTGTGCCGGCCAGGATCGGGCCGACGCGGCGGTAGGGCATGGCTGCCACGGCGTAGAAAGCCAGCGCCGTGAAGCAGAGCTGGGCCAGCGCCGGCGTGGTTTCGTGCGAGAGCTGGGCCAGGCCGAAGCAGGCGATGAAGGCCAGCAGGCCACCATCCGCCATGGCGCGGGCATAGTCGGTAGGCCGGGCTTCGCCGCCAAAGGCGAAGGCGACCGGCTGGGCCAGCGGGCTGCGTGCCAGGTAGTAGATGCCCTGCCAGACGGCGGCCAGGGTGAGGACCAGCAGGCCGATGAAGGGGATGCGGGCGGCGAAGTCGGGGGCGATCCAGCCCGGTGCGAGCTTCAGGGCCCAAGCGCCAAGCCAGTAGGGCAGCAAGGCATTGATGTCCGGCGCCTGCCCCATGAGAAGCGGGTTGAACCAGGCCGCATTGCCGCGGGCCAGTTCGAGCATGAAGCCGAAGGCCGTGATGTCCGCACTGCGCCAGGGGGCGCGCCAGACGAAGCCCGGCAGCACATAGGCCAGGCAGAACAGCAGCAGCGCGGCGCGCGGCAGCCGCCGCACGGCGGCCTGGGCAACGATGGCGGGGGTGGGCTGGTTCACGTGCTCAGGTTCTTGTTGTCACGAAAACAAAAGGGCAGCGCGGAAACCCGGCTGCCCTTGGCGGGAATCGCTGGCCAGTTTACTTGGCGACAGCGGTCTTGCCGAAGCGGTTGCGGAACTTCTCGACGCGGCCGCCCATGTTGTCCACGGATTTCTGCGTGCCGGTGTAGAAGGGGTGCGACTCGCTGGTGGTATCCAGCTTGAACAGCGGCAATTCGCGGCCGTCTTCCATCTTGATCATTTCCTTGGCGTTGGCGCAGGAACGGGTCACGAATTTGAAACCATTGGACATGTCCTGGAAGCAAACTTCGCGGTAGTTGGGGTGAATGCCTTCTTTCATGATTCTTCCTCAAGGTGCGGGAGCCGGGCCAGCCTATCTGGCCTACTTTCCGCAGAAAACGTCGAATTATACAGTTAAATCAATGACTTGCGGGGGGCGACGAGGCTGTTAATGCGTGGGCACCCGCGGAACCGGCTTCGCCGGGCCGCCGGGTGCGCCCCCTCCGCGCAGCAGGAGGGGGGTGGCGTAGCGGCACAACGTGCCGCGTAGCCTGGGGGAGGTTACCCACCCCTTCTCATCATGTCGAAGAACTCGTTGTTGGTTTTCGTTGCGCGCATCTGCTTGAGCACCATCTCCATGGCCTCGATTTCGTCCATGTTGTAGAGGAACTGGCGCAGGATGCGGGTCTTTTGCAGAATTTCCGGTTGCAGCAGCAACTCCTCGCGGCGGGTGCCGCTGCGGTTGAGCTGGATCGAGGGGAAGACGCGCTTTTCGTACAGGCGGCGGTCCAGGTGGATTTCGGAGTTGCCGGTACCCTTGAACTCTTCAAAGATCACCTCGTCCATGCGGCTGCCGGTGTCGACCAGCGCGGTGGCGATGATGGTCAGGCTGCCACCTTCTTCCACGTTGCGGGCTGCGCCCAGGAAACGCTTGGGGCGTTGCAGGGCGTTGGCGTCCACGCCGCCGGTCAGCACCTTGCCGGAGGAGGGCACCACGTTGTTGTAGGCGCGCGCCAGTCGGGTGATGGAGTCCAGCAGGATGACCACGTCCTTCTTCAGCTCGACCAGGCGCTTGGCGCGCTCGATCACCATCTCAGCCACGTGCACGTGGCGGGCGGCCGGCTCGTCGAAGGTGGAGGCAATCACCTCGCCCTTGACGGTACGCTGCATCTCGGTCACTTCCTCGGGGCGCTCGTCGATCAGGAGCACCATCAGATAGCTGTCGGGGTAGTTGGCGGAAATGGCGTGCGCAATGTGCTGCATCATCACGGTCTTGCCGCTCTTGGGCTGCGCCACGATCAGGGCGCGCTGGCCTTTGCCGATGGGGGCAATGATGTCGATCACGCGGCCGGTGATGTTCTCTTCACCCTTGATGTCCCGCTCCAGCTTCATCTGCTCCTTGGGGAACAACGGCGTCAGGTTCTCGAACATCACCTTGTGCTTGTTCGACTCGGGCGCGCCGCCGTTGACCTTTTCCAGCTTGTTCAGGGCAAAGTAGCGCTCGCCGTCCTTCGGGGTGCGCACTTCGCCTTCGATCATGTCGCCGGTGTGCAGGTTGAAGCGGCGCACCTGGCTCGGGCTGATGTAGATGTCATCCGTGCTGGCGGTGTAGCTGGAGTCCGGGCTGCGCAGGAAGCCGAAGCCGTCGGGCAGGATTTCCAGCACGCCGTCGGCGAACACCTGTTCGCCGCCCTTGGCGCGCTTCTTGATGATGGCAAACATCAGCTCCTGCTTGCGCATGCGGCCAGTATTCTCAATTTCAAGCTCTTCAGCCTGTTTGAGGATTTCAGATACGTGCAGTACCTTGAGTTCGTTTAAGTGCATGGATTGAGCCCCAAAGGGGAGAGATATCAAAGAATCCGGGGGAGGTGGGGGCAGGGCAGACAGAGGGCCTTGCCAGCCTGGAACTCGAACCGGCTCCAGACAGGGAACCGGCGTTCGGGTTTGATTATGACAGGAAATAAGGCCAAAGGACCAAGGCCCCCCACGCTTGTTGTTTCGCGTACGGCGCTGCCCCCCGAAGGGGCGCGTTTGGCCTTGGGCGGCCCGGCGGCAAAACCGGGCCGCTGGTGAGGGGCGGGATCAGGCCAGTTGCTGGTCAATGAAGGCCGTCAGCTGGGCCTTGCTCATGGCGCCGACCTTGGTGGCGGCGAGCTGGCCGCCCTTGAACAGCATCAGGGTGGGGATGCCGCGGATGCCGAACTTGGCCGGGATGTCGCGGTTCTCGTCCACATTCATCTTGGCAATCTGCAGCTTGCCTTCGTAGGTGCCGGACACTTCGTCCAGGATAGGCGCGATCATCTTGCAGGGGCCGCACCATTCGGCCCAGTAATCGACCAGCACAGGCTGGGCCGATTGGAGCACGTCGGCTTCGAAGGTGGCGTCTGAAACATGTTTGATGAGGTCGCTGGCCATGTGGGCTCCTTTGACAGTTTGGCAATACGGCTAAAGTTGCGGCATTGTGACAGAAACCAAGTATCCCAGCTGCCGGTCCGTGCTATGGATGACATAGCTTTTCCCTCTCGATTTTCCCTGACGCACGATCCGGCCTTGCATCCGGTGCTGGGCTGCTGGCTGGCGCCTGATGCGGGCTGGCTGGCCCGCATCGCCGCACATATGGGGACACGCAGCGCCCACCCGGCGCGTACCGTGGTGCTGCTGCCCTATGCCCAGCTCATGCCCTTGGCGGCACGCCTGTGGGCGCAGGCCCATCCGGACGGCTTTGCGCCGCGCTTCGAAACCACGCAGAACTGGAGCCGCAGCCTGGGCGGCTTCACGCCGGCCGCCACCGACATCAGCTTCGATGCGGCGCTGGATGTGCTGACCGCGCGTGCCATGCTGGAGCGCACCGGCCTGGGCGCGCAGGCCGAGGCTGCTACGCCACTGCTGCTGGAGGCGGCGCAACAGCTCGGCGTACTGGCTGCAGCTGTGCCGCCCGCGGAGCGCGCCGCCTGGGGCGCACGGGCGCGCAGCGCGGCACTCACCGGCATGGATGCCGGCGCACTGGCACTGGAAGCGGCCGTGGCCCAGCTGGCCGTGGCCTGGGCCGCCAACTCGTCCTACGCCAGCGACGTGCTGTTCGAGCCGCGTGTCATCGAGGCGACCGACTGCCTGATCGCACTGCAGGGCTTCCAGCCGGATCCGCTGCCGGCGGCGCTGCAGGCGGTGTGGGGGGCGCGTATGGCGGTGTTGTCGCTCGATGGCGAACTGGCGCAGGCTGATGTCATCCCGGCGTTTCACAAGACACGCGATGCGCAGGATGAGGCGCAACGCGCCGCCGCCTGCGTGCTGCAGCACGTCAACGCCGGTCGTACGCCGGTGGCCCTGGTGACCATTGACCGCGCGCTGACGCGCCGCGTGCGTGCCATGCTGGATTCGTGCGGGCTGCAGATCCGCGACGAAACCGGCTGGAAACTCTCCACCAGCCGCGCCGGCGCCCATGTCATGGGTGCGCTGCGCGCCTGCGGCTGGAGCGCGGCCAGCGACGCCGTGCTCGACTGGCTCAAGAACGCACCGGCGTTCGATGCCGCCGCCGTGCGCCAACTGGAGGCGCAACTGCGCCGCCAGCCGCTGCGCGAATGGCGCGGCGTGCCGGGCGCGCTGGACACCCGCGAACAGCCGGCGCTGGCCGCCTTGCTGGCGGAGATTGAAGCCCTGCGCGACAACCTGCAGCGGCCGCGCACCCTGCCGCAATGGCTGCTCGCCCTGCGCGAGCTGTTGCAGCGCAGCGGCCAGTGGGCCCTGCTGCAGGACGACGTGGCCGGTGACACGGTGCTGGCCACGTTGCGCCTGTCGGAGCGAGGCATCGCGCTGTCGGCCGATGCGCTGTGGGCCAGGCGCCGTCTGTCCTTGACGGACTTCACGCGCTGGGCCGACCAGGCGCTGGAGGCGGCCAGTTTCACGCCCGAGTACCCGCCGCAGGAGCAGGTGGTGATCCTGCCGCTGGCGCAGTTGCTGGGGCGGCCCTTCGGTGCCGTGGTGCTGCCAGGTTGTGACGAGGTGCGCCTGAATCCTTCGCCCGAACCGCCGGGGCTATGGACGGCGGCCCAGCGTGCGGCTTTGGGTCTGCCCACGCGCGAAGCGCTGGAGGCTGCCTTGCGTGTCGCCTGGCAGCATGCGCTGTGCACGCCGCAGGTCGACCTGCTTTGGCGTGCCGGCGACGATGGCGGCGAACCCTTGCTGCCCAGCCCGCTGGTACAGGCGCTGCATTTTCAGGTGGGCGACGGCCAGGCCGCCGACCCGCGAGCGCAACGCGAGGTGATCCCGCAGCCGCTGGCGCGTCCGATGCCGACGGCGCCGCAGCTGGATGTGGCGCGGCTCTCCGCCAGCGCCTACAGCGATCTGCGCCACTGCCCCTACCGCTTCTTCGCCCTGCGCCAGTTGGGCTTGAAGGAGGCCGAGGAGCTGGAGGTCGAACTCGATAAGCGCGACTTCGGCCTCTGGCTGCATGCCGTGTTGCAGGCCTTCCATGAGCAGCTCAAGACCGTGGTGCAGGCGGATGCGGCGGCGCGGCGCGCGCTGATCGATGCCGCCGCTACGCAGGTGACGCAGTCCATGCACTTGGCCGAAGAGGAATTTCTGCCCTTCCAGGCCGCTTGGCCGCGGGTGCGCGAAGGCTATCTCGAATGGCTGGCCGGGCACGAGGCCGAGGGGCTGCACTTCGAGGAGGGTGAGCGCTGGCAGGAGCAGCCCTTGGGCACGCTCACCCTGGTGGGGAGGCTCGATCGCATCGACCAGACCGGCAATGGCGAGGTGATGGTGATCGACTACAAGACCGAGTCGCCCACCGTGACCGCCAAGCGCATCAAGGAGCCGTTTGAAGACACGCAGCTGGCTTTCTACGCCGCGCTGCAGCCGCATGACACCCTGCGTGCCGCCTACGTCAATGTCAGCGAGAAGGAGGGCAGCAAGACTTTCGAGCAGAACGACGTGGTGGCGGTGCGTGACGCGTTGATCGAGGGCATTGCGCATGATCTGCAGCAGATCGCATCCGGGGCGCCTTTGCCGGCGTTGGGGGAGGGGGATGCGTGTGAGTTTTGTGCGGCGCGCGGTTTGTGCCGGAAAGACTTTTGGGGTTTGTAATGCTTTTTTGCTCGCGCAACGCGTTTTCTTTCCCCCCCTATCCCCCCCGCCCCTTTCCACCCCCGCCGGGGCGGAAAGGGGAGCCCAATTTGACCGCGCGCGCCGACGAGGCTTCTACGGGGCAACTGTCGCCACTGTGGTTAGCTCGGCAAGATGGCATGGAGGCTGTCGTAGTGCCCTCTAAGGCAACTGGCACACCACCGGCTGGCAGCTGCACGCCAGCGACGAGAAAGAGCATTGCTACTATTTACTACGACCGTCTCCAAGAGATCTTGCCGAGAAGAAGCAGTGGCGACGGTTGCCTCATAGAAGCCTGTCCAGAAAGCAGAAACCAAATCTGGCTCCCCTTTCCGCCCCGGCGGGGGTGGAAAGGGGCGGGGGGGATAGGGGGGGAAAGCATGCCCCTGCGGGAGCAAAAACCATGACCCCCGCCTACGAACTCAACGGCCAGCCCGTCTCCCGCGAAAACTTCTATGCCATCGCCTGCGACCCCCGCCGCAGCGTCGCGGTCGAAGCCTGCGCCGGCGCCGGCAAGACCTGGATGCTGGTCTCGCGCATCCTGCGCGCACTGCTCGAAGGCGCAGCGCCGCACGAAATTCTGGCCATCACCTTCACGAAGAAGGCCGCCGGCGAGATGCGCCAGCGCCTGACCGAATGGCTGGAGGCCTTTACCAAGGCCACGCCGGAGCAACTGGAAAAAGAACTGCTCCTACGCGGAATTGGCCCGCAAGCCGCACGGGAACTGCGCGAGCCGCTACGAAATTTGTATCAAACCCTGCTGGCCCAGGGCCGGCCGGTGCAGATCCGCACCTTCCACAGCTGGTTCGCGGCGCTGCTGCGCACCGCGCCGCTGTCGGTGCTGGAGGCGCTCGGCCTGCCGACCGCCTACGAACTGCTGGAGGACGATGCGCAAGCCGTGGCCCAGGTGTGGCGGCCGTTCCATGCGCGCTTGTTGCGCGAGCCCGAGGCGCGCCAGGACTACGAGGCGGTAGTGGCCACGTATGGTCGTTTCCAGACCGAGCGCGCGCTCGAAGCCGCCTTGCAGCGGCGCGTGGAATTTGCGCTGGCCGACGCGCAGGACGCCGTGCTGGCCTCGGTGCCGCATTTCAGCGAACACTATCCCGCGCTTCAGGGCGTGGACGAGCCGCTGGCCGTGCTGCTGGCCGAAGGGCCGCTGCGCCAGCAGTTGCAGCAGGCGGCGCAGACGCTGGGCCGGGCCAGCCAACCCAGCTTCAGTGCCAAGGGCAGCGAGCTGGAACAGGCGCTCACGGCCAACGATGCGAACGGCGTGCTGGCCGCACTGCTGACCCAGAGCGGCACGGCGCGCAAGTTCGGTGACAAGGTGGCCGGGATCGAGCAGGTGCGCGCGGTGCAGGAACAGGTGCTGGCCGTGCTGGCGGCGCAGGCGCAGCACCAGGCTTGGGCTTACCAGCAGCGCATGACGCGCTTGACGCGCCTGCTGATCGACGAATTTGCGGCGCTCAAGCGCGAGCGCGGCTGGGTCGACATGAACGATGTCGAGCGTGCCGCGCTGCACCAGCTGTCCGACCCGGTGCTGGGCGGCTGGGTGCAGGAGCGGCTGGATGCGCGCACGCGCCACCTGCTGATCGACGAGTTCCAGGACACCAACCCGCTGCAGTGGCAGGCGCTGCACGCCTGGCTCAGCGGTTATGCCGGCGCCGGCGGCGGCGCCGAGGCGCCGAGCCTGTTCATCGTCGGCGACCCCAAGCAGAGTATCTACCGCTTCCGTCGTGCCGAGCCGCAGGTCTTCATCGCAGCACAGGCGTTTGTGCGCGACCTTGGCGGTGACCTGCTGAGCTGCGACCACACACGCCGCAATGCACCGGCGGTGCTGGCATTGGTGAACCAGGCCATGGGGCAGGCGCAGGCCGACGGCTTGTACCCGGGCTTTCGCAGCCATACCACCGAATCGACGGAGGCCGGTGGAGCCTATGCCTTGCCGCAGATCCTGCGGCCCGAGAAAGCGGAGGTCGAAGAAGCGTTTGGTGGCTGGCGCGACAGCCTGACCATGCCGCGCGTCACGCCCGAGGAAACACTGCGCACGCTGGAGTGCCGCCAGGCGGCACAGTGGCTGGCCTCGCAGATTCAGCAAGGCTTGCACCCGAAAGACATCATGGTGCTGTCGCGCAAGCGCGACCGCCTGGCCGTGATGCAGGAGGAGTTGCGTGCGCTGGGCATTGCGGCCCAGCAGCCCGAGAAGCGTGATCTGGGCCAGGCGCCCGAGGTGCAGGACATCGTGGCCCTGCTCGACGCCCTGGTGTCGCCGGCGCACGACCTGTCGCTGGCGCGGGCGCTGAAGTCGCCGCTGTTCAGCGTGCGCGACGACGAGCTGGTGCAACTGGCGCTGCTGCAACGCCAGCACAAGCTGCCGTGGTTCGATTTGCTGCAAAAAGAGGAGCTTCTCCCGCAAGCTCTGAAAGGTCAGGGGCCGGTTTTGACCCGATGGCAAGGCTGGCTCGACACGCTGCCGCCGCACGATGCGCTGGATGCCATCTTCGACAACGGCGACGTGCTGGCGCGTTGTGTCGCCGCCGCGCCGGCCACGCAGCGCGAGGCTGTCGTGTCGAACCTGCAGGCGCTGCTGGCCGCTGCGCTGCAGGTGGACGGCGCTCGCTACGCCACGCCCTATGCCTTGGTGCGCGCGCTCAAGGCCGGCGGCGTGCCGGCGCCCACGCTGGCTGACGCCGATGCGGTGCGCCTGCTGACCGTGCACGGCGCCAAGGGGCTGGAAGCGTCGCTGGTGCTGCTGCTCGACACCGACGCCCCACCGCCGAAGGCGCAGACCATGGGTGTGCTGCTTGACTGGCCGGGCGAGGCTGAAGCCCCGCAAAGTTTTGTTTTCCTGGCCAGCGAGAGCAATGTGCCGCCAAGTGTGCAGCCCGCATTGGCGACCGAGCAGCAGGCACGCCAGCGTGAAGAACTCAATGCCCTGTACGTGGCCATGACGCGGGCACAGCAGCGGCTGGTGCTGTCCTCGGTGCAGCCGCACCAGGCCAATGGCGCGAGCTGGTGGCAGCGGCTGCAGGCTGGTTGCGCGGCCATCGAATTGTCAGCGACACCTGCACCGGTCGCCGTTGTGCCGGCGTCGGATACTCCGATCTTGTTGCCGATTCTGCCGCCGGTCCTTGTCAAATATGCGCCAATAGCTATCAAAACAGGAGCAATTCAGGGGGCTGCCGCCAAATCAACGCCCGAGTCGCTGATCGGCCAGGCGATGCACCGCCTGCTGGAATGGGCCGCGCTGGATGCCCCCGGCTGGACGCCCGCGCAGGTCCAGCGTGCCGCCGACGAGTTCGGCCTTGACGCCGCGCAGGCACAGCAGGCCGCGGCCATGGCGCAACGCATCCTGCTAGGGGCCGGCGCCTGGGCCTGGCGTGCTGACGCGCTGGACTGGCACGGCAACGAGGTGCCGGTGACGGTGCAGGGCAGCGTGCGCCGTATCGACCGGCTGGTGCGCCGCACAGATGGGACTTGGTGGGTGCTGGACTACAAATCGGCCGCGCAGCCACAGGCGCAGGAAGAACTGCTGGCGCAATTGCGCAGCTACCGCGCGGCGGTGCAGGCGGCATCGCCCGGAGCGCCGGTGCGCGCGGCCTTTCTCAGTGGGCAGGGCACACTGGAAGAAATTCAAGGAAACGAATGAAAAGAGTGATCGTGATCGGCGGTGGCCCGGCCGGCCTGATGGCGGCCGAGGTGCTGAGCCAGGCCGGTGTGGCAGTGGACCTGTATGACGCCATGCCTTCGGTGGGGCGCAAGTTCTTGCTGGCCGGCAAGGGTGGGCTCAACCTGACGCATTCGGAGTCGGCCGATCGTTTTGCCGAGCGCTATGGCGAGCGGCGCACGCAGATCGAGGCCCTGCTGCGCGGCTTCGGCGCACAACAGGTGCGCGAGTGGGCGCATGGCCTGGGCGTGGAGACCTTCGTCGGCACCTCGGGCCGCGTCTTTCCCGCTGACATGAAGGCGGCGCCGCTGCTGCGCGCCTGGCTCAACCGCCTGCGCCACCCGGCACAGGGGGCCGGTGTGCAGTTCCACATGCGGCACCGCTGGCTCGGCTGGGCCGAGGATGGTCGCACGCTGTGCTTCGAGACGCCGCAGGGCGAGGTGACAGCCCAGGCCGATGCCGTGGTGCTGGCCCTGGGCGGCGGCAGCTGGGCGCGGCTGGGTTCCAACGGAGCCTGGGTGCCGCTGCTGGCCGCGCGCGGCGTGGCGGTGGCGCCGCTGCTGCCGGCCAACTGTGGTTTCGACGTGGCAGTGCAACGCCGGTTGCCAGCCGAGGGGCAGGCCGTGCCGGTGCAAGTGGTCCCCGCACCGACCACGGGCTGGAGCGAACACTTTGCCAGCCGCTTCGCCGGCCAGCCCTTCAAGACGGTGGCGATCTCATTCACCCATGCCCAGGGGCAGACCTTCCGGCGCAAGGGCGAATTCGTTGCCACCGCCACTGGTGTGGAAGGCAGCCTGATCTATGCCGCCTCCAGCCTGCTGCGCGACGAGATCATCCGCAGCGGCCACGCCACGCTCCACTTGGACCTGCTGCCCGACTTCACGCCGGAGCGCGTGTTGGCCGAGGTGGCGCACCCGCGCGGCGCCAAGTCCCTCTCCAGCCACCTCAAGAGCCGCTTGAACCTGGACGGCATCAAGACCGCCCTGCTGCATGAGCTGCTGAGCAAGGACGACATGCACGACGCAACCAAGCTGGCCGCCGCCATCAAGGCCTTGCCGCTGCAACTGGTGGCGGCACGGCCGATCGACGAAGCCATCAGCAGCGCCGGCGGTGTGCTGTTCGAAGTGCTCAACGACGACCTGATGTGCGAGGCGCTGCACGGCGTGTTCTGCGCTGGAGAAATGCTGGACTGGGAAGCCCCCACCGGTGGCTACCTGCTGACGGCCTGCTTGGCCAGCGGCCGCCTGGCTGGCGCGGGCGTGCTGCGTTATCTGGCCGCTTGAGCGGTGAATCAGCCGGCCTTGCCCTCGGAGCCGTATCGCCGCACAGCTTTCGGCCCTCAGAGCCTGATCTGGTAGTCGGAATGCCCGTTGGACGCTTTCGGTGGCAGGGCCACGGCGCCAAAGCGCTGGTAGATGCTGATGGCCCCGGTGTTTCGCGGTGACACGTCTTCCAAGGTGAAGGTGGCACACCGGCGCGCCCGGGCGGCGCCGATCAGCGTGCCGATGACCGTGGTGCCGAAACCTTTCTGGCGGAAGGCGGGCACCGTGACGATGTTGCTGAGCCGGAAGTCGGTGCCTTGGATGAACCCCAGTCCTTCAAGTACTTCCAGCTTGTCGGCCGACAGCTTCACCGTGTAGGTGGGGTCCTCACCGTCCCAGAAGTGCAGGTGGATTTCAATCTTGTTCAGGTCCAAGGTTTTCCTGAACGGCCACATGTTGAACTTCCCGTGGTTTTCTTGCCATGCCTCATGTCGATGAAGGCGACGATGCCAGTATTCGCTCGACTTCTGCGAGAAAATTTTTGTACTGGATCGGTTTGGCGATGTAGCCGTCGCAGCCGGCAGCGATCATCCGGTCTTCATCGCCCTTCATGGCAAAAGCCGTGAGTGCGACGATCTTGATGTGGCATGTCGCTGCCTCCTCTTTCAGCAGGCGTGTCGCCGTGAGACCGTCCATGCCGGGCAGCTGAATGTCCATCAGAATCAGTTCGGGCAGGTGTTCACGGGCCAGCGCAATGCCGTCATTGGCGTTGTCCGCCTGGAGCACCCGATAGCCCGCATTGTCGAGCAACATGTTGAGCAGTTTCATGTTGGCGGGAGTGTCTTCCACCACCAGTATCTGTTTCGTCATGGCAGTGCACCCCTGGGTTTTTTCAGGACACGCTGGACTTCGTTAATAAAGTGAGCGTGGTTGAAGCTGGCTTTCTCCAGGATCGCCGCGACAAAGCCGTTCAGGGTGACATGGTCCTCCCGCGTGAGGATCTTGGCGGTCACTACGACGATGGGGATCGAGGCTGTTTCTGGACTGTTCTTGAGCGCCTCCACGACATCGAAACCATTCACTTCGGGCATCAACAGGTCCAGCACAAGCAGATCGGGCCGTTCGCGCTTCGCCGTGGCGATGGCCTCCTCGCCACCATAGGCTCGCAACACCGTATAGCCCGGCTCGGCAAGATAGGCGGACAGCAGATCCACCGCCTTCGCATCGTCATCGACGACCAGTACCTTGAGGACGCGGCTTGCTTTTGCCAGCCCGAGGTTCTGGAGGGACTTGATCAGCTCGTCACGTGCTACCGGCTTTTGCAGCACAGCACTGGCACCGAGGAAGAACCCTTTGCGCGCATCGGCGACGATCGAGACGATAACGACGGGAATGTGGGCAGCAGATGAGGCTGGCTGCTTGAGTCGCGCCAGCAGGTCCCAGCCATCCATGTCGGGCAACATGATATCGAGGAGGATGACCGCTGGTTTCCGCTTCGCCAGTAATTCGAGACCCTCTTTCGCGCTGCCAGCGTGCAGGATCTCGAACTCCTCCGGCTCCAATTGAAGACGAATCAGCTCGGCGGCGCGTTCGTTATCTTCGATGAGCAGCGCAAGTTGCCGGCTGGTGTCGGGCACGGCGTGTACCGGCGTCGTTTCATCCGTATCCCCGGTCGCTGCGTCTGGTTTGCGCCAAGGAAGCCAGACGGTAAACGTGGAACCACGCTCCGGTGTGCTGGCCAGTGCCACGGTGCCTCCGTGCAGGTAGGCCAGCTTGAGGACCAGTGCCAGTCCAAGCCCTGTGCCTTCCGATACGCGTGACAGCGAGGAATCGATCTGAGAAAAGGCCTGAAAAAGGTGCGGCACATCCGCGGCGGAGATGCCGAGGCCTGTATCTATCACTGCGATTTCCAGGAAATCGGTGAAAGCGCTGGGTGGCAGTGGCATTTGCAGACTGGTCGGCTGCTGCGTTGCCCAGGTTTCGATGACGGCGCGCTTCACCTTGCGGGCCTGCAAGGTTACCTGTCCGTGATCGGCGGTGAATTTCACGCCGTTGGACAGCAGGTTGAAGACAATCTGCTTGGTCTTGCGCGTGTCCAGCAGCGCCATGCCAAGTGGCTCGGCCACGTCGAGTTGCAGCGAGATGGCGTGGGCTGTGGTCTTTTCCTTGACGATGGAGAGGCTGTTTCTCAGCATGGCATCCACGTCCTGTGTGTCGAGGTCAAGGGTCATCCTGCCAGCCTCGATCTTGGACAGGTCGAGAATGTCGTTGATCAGGGACAGCAGATGCTGACCACTGGCAAATATGTCGCTGACAAACTCATGCTGTTTTGGCGTGATCTCGCCGACCAGCCCATCCTTGAGCACTTCGGAGAAGCCGATGATCGCGTTGAGCGGTGTGCGCAGCTCATGCGACATGTTGGCGAGAAAATCCGATTTCAGCTGACTCACCTCCTGCAACTGTTGATTCTTCTCGGCCAGCAGGTTGTTGACGGATTCGAGTTGAGCGGTGAGTCGCTGCAGGTCTTTGGTCTTGCTGCGTTCTCTCTCGTGAGAGTCGGCGAGCCGGGCGTAGAGCTTGCCGTTTTCCAGCAGCAGCACCATGAGTACGAAGCTGGCCGCAAGCAGACCGTAGATGCGCCCCGCATACCAACCAAGATCGTAGCGCCCATGGTTGAGGACGGCGGCCAAGGCGCTGTCGAATAGCCAGACACACATGACCACCATCAGCCACAGATCAAGCACTGAATGCGAACGCCGTCGCCACAGGACAGCCAGGGCAATGAGGCTGAACGCCCATATGATCACAGCGACGACGATCTTCGACGAGGCATCCAGGTCACCCGCCATGATCACCGGCAGGGCATCTTCCGTCGAGGCAAGAAGCGTTAATCCGCTTGCCACGGCAATGGTCGCAATCACATAGGGCACCACGTCCCCAAACAGTCGGTCACGTGGGTGGGCTGGCGAATCCTTGTCATCCTGCAGTAGCGTATAGCCGATGACGAACAGAGGAAAGCCGCCATGCCAGAGGAAGTAAATCCACGCGGTGGTCTGTGTCCCGGCACCGAGAAGACCGGCCGGCGCGAATAAGCCAGGAAAACTGAGCGCATGGAAAACTGCCATCGTGGCACTGAACAGGTAGCCGCTAGCCAGTACAGCCAGTGCCCTCGACCGCAGGATGCCAAACTGCCCAAATAGCAAGCCAGCCGTGATCACTTCGATGATGACAAGGGCGGATTGATAGATCGGCAGAAACGCCGGGATCTGGGGAAGCGGGAGTTTGGCAAACGGTGCTGCGCAGAGGAATACCGCCACGGATGCCATGAAGACGATCAGCGCGATGCGTCGATCGCTACGCTCGGGGGCGTAAGTGGACAGGAAGGGAAAACTTTTATCCATCATTCACTTGTGGGTGCTCAGGAAACGGGCCGCAGAACCAGCACCGCGCAGGGGTGACCCGGGTTAGGCATCCCCGTGCTGCTCATAAATGGCGGCAAACCGGTCCGCCTTTTGCAAGAAACAGGCGAGTACATCGGGGTCGAAGTGTCCGGGCAGCACCCGTCCATCGCCTTGGCTGATGATGTGCATGGCGCGCACATGGTCATATGCCGGTTTGTAAGGTCGCTGGCTGCGCAGCGCGTCGTACACATCGCAGATCTGCATGATGCGTGCTGGCAGTGGGATGGCCTCGCCCTTGCGACCATTGGGGTAGCCGCTGCCATCCCAGCGCTCATGGTGATTGAGGGCGATGTCGCACCCCATCTGGGTATAGGGCGAGATGCTGTTGGACAGGATGCTGGCACCTAGTTCACTGTGCGTGCGCATGATGTTCCATTCCGACTCGTTGAGTGGCCCCTGCTTGAACAGAATGTGGTCCGGAATGCCGATCTTGCCGATATCGTGCATCGGACTGGCCAGGAAGATAACCTCCTGGAATTCGGCCGTCATTCCCAGGGCGCCGGCCAGTTCATGGCAGTAATGGCTGATGCGTCGAACATGATGACCGGTTTCCTCGTCCTTGTGTTCTGCGGCGCGAACCAGTGTGAGGATGGTTTCGCCATGAGCATCTTTCAGTTGGACGGTACGCTGCTGAACCTGCTCTTCCAGAAGGTTGTTGTGGTTGGCCAGGAAGTCGCCATATTCTTTGAGCCGCAACAGGTTGCGCACACGCACCTTGAGGTCGGCGCGGTCGATCGGTTTGGTCAGGAACTCTTCGGCGCCCGCCTCCAGTGCGCGCAGTTTTGACTGGCGATCATCGAGCGAGGTGATCACGATGACCGGCACTGGTTGGATACGTGGATCGGCCTTGAGCAGTGCCGTGGTATCAAAACCATCCACATCCGGCATCATGATGTCGAGCAGGATGAGATCGGGAGGATTGGCTGACGCCTGAGCCAGCGCATCGCGCCCGTTGCTGGCTGACATGGTGCTGTAGCCATCTGCCTGCAGCAGGGTCTCCAGCAACTTGACGTTGCGCTCCTCGTCATCGACAACGAGGATGGTGGCTGACTTGTTTTTATTCATAGCCTTCCATCCTTTCCCCGAGCATCATGGACCTGATCAGTTCAGACTCGGCACTGTCCGTGCTGAGGCGAATCAGCCGCATTGCGTGCCGGATAAGACCGGCATGAAAACGACTTCAGCTTGATGAGATGCGTGATTATTTTCTAATGAAAATAATTGTCAATAGAATGAACCAATGTGGACCGCTGCCGGACGCCCTGACTTCGTCACGCAGCAAAGTCCGTGATGGCGCGCGTGGTTCGTGCGCCAGGAAACCGTCTGGGTGAATCGCTGGGTTTTGTAGACAGCCGCGCCCCTGTGTAGATGTCAGGCAGGGAAACCCAATAGCAGCATCAGTGCAGCTCTGTTGTCTCGCGGCAGCTTGTACAGCGTGAACAACTTCTGTGAGAAGAGGGCCGCCGATTCTGAGAATCTGTTCATGGCTGCCGTTTCGATCTAGGACGGTCCACGCAGGTTTGCGTTACGTGACACATCCAAGGGGTGCAAATTGGGATTTTCAGAGCCCCAATTCGTCGGAAGCTGCGTGGATAGCGGCTTTTGAGATGTAAGGTGACGGACCTTGACCCCGGCACTGACTCCACAGTTAGGGCTGCTTGGTTCCCCACCTGACCCGGTTGGCCGCTTCACCATGCGGGAAGGCCCGTCGGGGTCTATTGTAGTGGGTCTGGGGCTTGGCTGCAGGGCCGCAGGCGTTTATTTCGGCTTGTCCGGCTCGGCTGCGACGGGCTTTTGCTCCGTGCTGCCCAGCACGGTGACGTGCCGGTTGTGCAGGATGCGCGCGATGACGGCAAAGTAGCTGCGCGCATCGGCACCATTCTTCTCCAGCAGCTCGTAGCCGGTGCGCTCCAGCTCGGCCGCGGCAATGCGGTTGGCCTGCCACTTGCGCTGGAAGTCGCCGCTGGTCGAGATCACGATGAGCAGGGCTGCCGTGACCGAGAAGATCGCGGCCACGTCCTTCTTGACGGCTTCGTTCTTGAGGATGAACTCGAACTTGAGGATCAGGCCGGCCAGCGCGCCGAGTGCTGCCGCCAGAAAGGTGAAGCCCCAGTACAGGCCGCTCCAGGCGGATGCATTGGTGCGCGTCTCATGGTAGTTGGACAGGATGGCGGTGGCCACCCGCGACGGCTCGGTGTTTGACTGGTCGATCAGGGGCTTGAGCGCCTCGGTGAGCGCTTCGCCGCGTGGCCAGAAAAACCACGACGCAACGGCAACCAGGGCCCCGACGACCAGAAAAACCATCAGGATCCGAAGCCAGTGCGAAGACGTTGCGGAACTGCTCATGTCGATCTCCCAAATGACGGGTTGACACCAGGGCGGAACATCAGGAAAAGCACTCGGGTTCCACACCTTAGAATCCAAGCATGTCCTATCTCGTGCTCGCCCGCAAGTACCGCCCGAAAAGCTTCTCCGAAATGGTGGGGCAGGAACACGTGGTGCGCGCGCTGAGCAATGCGCTGCAGACCCAGCGCCTGCACCATGCCTACCTGTTCACCGGCACGCGCGGCGTGGGCAAGACGACCGTTTCGCGCATCTTGGCCAAGTCGCTGAACTGCCAGGGGCCGGACGGGCAGGGCGGCATCACCGCCGAGCCCTGCGGCGTCTGCCAGGCCTGCACCGACATCGATGCCGGCCGTTTTGTCGACTACACGGAACTCGATGCCGCCTCCAACCGCGGCGTGGACGAGGTCCAGGCCCTGCTGGAGCAGGCGGTCTACAAGCCGGTGCAGGGCCGCTTCAAGGTCTTCATGATCGACGAAGTCCACATGCTCACCAACACCGCCTTCAATGCCATGTTGAAGACGCTGGAGGAGCCGCCCGAGTACCTCAAGTTCGTGCTGGCCACCACCGACCCGCAGAAGGTGCCGGTGACGGTGCTGTCGCGCTGTCTGCAGTTCAACCTGCGGCCCATGGCGCCCGAAACGGTGCTGGAGCACCTCACCAAGGTGCTGCAGGCCGAGAACGTGCCAGCCGAGCCGCCCGCGCTGCGCCTGCTGGCGCGCGCCGCGCGCGGCTCGATGCGCGACGCGCTGTCGCTGACCGACCAGGCGATCGCCTTCGGCTCCGGCCAGCTCGAAGTGGCCACGGTGCGCCAGATGCTGGGCAGCGTGGACCGCTCGCACGTGTTCCGGCTGATCGATGCGCTGGCGCAGGGCGACGGCAAGACCGTGGTGGAGACCTCGGAAGCGCTGCGCGTCAATGGCCTGAGCGCCGCCTCCACGCTGGAGGAAATGACGGTGGTGCTGCAACGCATGGCAGTGGTGCAGGCGGTGCCGGATGCGGTGGACGAGTCCGACCCCGAGGCCGCCGAGATGGCGCGCCTGGCCGCGCTGCTGCCGGCCGACGAGACGCAGTTGCTCTACAGCCTGTGCCTGCATGGCCGCGGCGAGCTGGGCCTGGCGCCCGACGAATACGCCGCCCTGACCATGGTGCTGCTGCGCCTGCTGGCCTTCAAGCCCGGTGCAGTCACCACGGCTGAAAAAAAAACACTGAAATCGGCTGAAGCGCCGGTTGCGATGGCCCCCGTGGCCCCGACGGCAGCGCCGCCCCGCGTTGCAGCGCCGGCCCAGCCGGCCCTAGCGACCGCCGCCGCACGTCCACTACCTGTTGCGGCCGCTCCGGTGGCACCGAAGCCCGCACCGGCCCCGGTGAACACGCCGGAGCGCACGCCGCCGGGCCAGGTGCTGCCGGTGGTGGACGGCGCCAAGGCCATGCCGCCGGTGGCGGATTCAAGACCAGATCCAGCCTCTGCGCCCGAAAATACTGCGCCGGTAGCTCCTAAAGTTGTAGCGGTTCCGGTGCGCGTGGCGCCCGAATCGCGCGCCGATGCGCCCGTGAACGGCGCCGGTGGCACGCCGCTGGTACCGACCGAAGAAGGTGGCTTCTGGCACCTGACGGTGCAGCAGCTGGTGGCAGCCGAGGCCGTGACGGCGCTGGTGCGCGAACTGGCGCTGCAGTCGCAGCTGGTGGCGCGCGACGGTGAACACTGGTTGCTGCGTGTCGAGCGCGAGTCGCTCAATTCGCCCACCAGCCGCGAGCGGCTGCAGAACGCCTTGCGCGCAGCCGGCCATGCCGCCACCCTGAGCGTGGAGATCGGCCGCGTGTCTGACAGCCCGGGCAAACGCAACGCGGCGGCGGCAGCCGAGAAGCAGCAGGCGGCCGAGAAACTGATTTACGAAGACCCCTTCGTGCAAACCATGATGCGTGACTTTGGCGCGAAAATCGTGCCTGGCAGCATCAAGCCCATCGATCCAAACACTTCACAAAACTCGTAAGGACAGACATGTTCAACAAAGGACAACTCGCCGGCCTCATGAAGCAGGCGCAGGCCATGCAGGACAACCTGAAGAAGGCGCAGGATGAGCTCGCTTTCATCGAGGTCAGCGGCGAATCCGGTGCCGGCCTGGTGAAGGTCGTCATGACCTGCAAGCACGACGTCAAGCGCGTCACCATCGACCCCAGCCTGCTGGCCGACGACAAGGACATGCTGGAAGACCTGGTGGCCGCCGCCTTCAACGCCGCCGTGCGCAAGGCCGAGGAGACCTCGCAGGAGAAGCTGGGCAAGCTCACTGCCGGCATGCCAGGCCTCCCCGGTGGCATGAAATTCCCTTTTTAAGGGCTGCTGCGCGGGCGTGATGCGGCGTTGCGGGGCCCGTCGGGAAATCCTCATGGACGTTCCAGTCCATTCCGGTTTCCCGCCACCCGCGCCTTGCCTGACGCCCGCTCGCGACGCCCCGAGACATTGTTGGTAACCCCATGTCCGACGCCCATTCCCTTGACACATTGATACAGGCTCTGCGCCGGCTGCCGGGCGTGGGCATCAAGTCGGCCTCGCGCATGGCGTTTCACCTGCTGCAGCAGGACCGCGAAGGCGCGCTGCTGCTGTCGCGTGCGCTGCACGACGCCGCGCAGCATGTGCATCACTGCGCGCGCTGCCACACCTTTACCGAAGCCGAGGTCTGCGCCACCTGCCTCGACCCGGCGCGCGATACCAGCAAACTCTGCGTGGTGGAGACGCCGGCCGACCAGATGGCGCTGGAGCGCACCGGTGCCTACAAGGGGTTGTACTACGTGCTGATGGGCCGCCTGAGCCCGCTCGACGGCATCGGCCCGAACGACATCGGCCTGAAGCAGATGCTGGCGCGCGCCAGCGACGGCACGGTGCGCGAGGTGATTCTGGCCACCAACTTCACGGCCGAGGGCGAGGCCACGGCGCACGTGATCGGCGAGGCGCTGAAAAGCCGTGGTGTCGCCTTCACGCGGCTGGCGCGCGGCGTGCCGATCGGCAGCGAACTCGAATACGTGGACCTGGGCACCATTGCCCATGCCTTGGTCGACCGGCGCTGAGGTCGTGGATGCCTGCGGGCATCAGGGATAATGCCGCGTCGCCCCTGACCGAGATCCATCATGACCTTTGCCCGTTTCACTCTGGCTTACTGGTGTGTGCTGATTGCCGCTCTCCTGCCCATCGTCTGCGCCGGCATTGCCAAGTGGGGCACGTACGGCAAGCCACGGCGCGAAGGCGGCTTCGACAACGACAACCCGCGCGCCTGGCTGGCCCGGCAGACCGACTGGCGCGCCCGTGCCAACGCGGCGCAGCACAACAGCTTCGAGGCGCTGCCGTTTTTCATCGGTGCGGTCATCATCGCCCACCAGCTCGGTGCCTACCAGGCGCGGCTCGATCTGCTGGCCTTTCTCTTTGTCTTCCTGCGCCTGCTCTACATCATGATGTACGTGGCCGGCCTGCCCACCGTGCGCTCGCTGGTCTGGGCGCTGGCTTTGCTGGTGAACATCGGCATCCTGTTCATCGGCTACAGATAAGTTGGGTTCCTAGGTGAAAACCCGCTCGGGATGTTTCCCGATGCAGGTTTTTTCATCGCTGGGTAGGCTGTGGTTCTGAAAAAACAACACCACACACAGGGGATTCGCATGCACCCATCTTCTTTGAGTCGCCGCGCTTTCAGCACCGGCGCTGCCCTGGCGGCGGCGTCCCTTGCCGCGCCGGCCTTGCGGGCCCAGACCAAGCTGGAAAAGACCCGGGTCGCGATTGCCGTGGGCGGCAAGGCCTCGTTCTACTACCTGCCGCTGACCATCTCCGAGCAGCTCGGCTTCTTCAAGGCCGAGGGCCTGCAGGTCGAGATCAGCGACTTTGCCGGCGGCGCGCGCGCGCTGCAGGCGGTGGTGGGCGGCTCGGCCGACGTGGTGAGCGGCGCCTACGAGCACACCATCAACCTGCAGAACAAGGGCCAGTTTTTCCAGGCCTTCGTGCTGCAGGGCCGTGCGCCGCAGATCGCGCTGGGCGTGTCGACGAAGACCATGTCGGGCTTCAAATCGGTGCACGAGCTCAAGGGCAAGCGGATCGGCGTCACCGCACCGGGCTCGTCCACCAACATGCTGGCCAACCTGGTGCTGTCGCGCTACGGCCTCAAGGCCAGCGATGTGAGCTTCATCGGCGTCGGCACCTCGGCAGGCGCGCTGGCCGCCATGCGCTCGGGCCAGATCGACGCCATCAGCAACATCGACCCGGTGATGACCATGCTGGAGCAAAAGGGCGATGTGCGCATCATCTACGACACGCGCACGCTCAAGGGCACGCAGGAGGTGTTCGGCGGCTCCATGCCGGCGGCCTGCCTGTATGCGCCGCAGGACTTTCTGCAGAAGAACCCGAACACGGCGCAGGCGCTGGCCAACGCCATCGTGCACGGCCTGAAGTGGCTGCAGACGGCCGGCCCCGGCGACATCATCAAGACCGTGCCCGAGTCCTATCTGCTGGGTGACCGCGGGCTGTACCTGGCATCCTTCAACAAGGTGCGCGAAGCGCTGGCGGTCGACGGCCTGTTCCCGGAAGACGGCGGCAAGACGGCGCTGCGCGCGCTGGCCAGCTTCGATGCCTCGCTCAAGGCCGGCAGGATCGATCTGGCCAAGACCTACACCAACCAGTTCGCACTCAAGGCCAAGGCCAAGTTCAAGGCCTGAAGGCCTTGCCCACGTGACCGCTGCCGTGCCCGATTTCGCGCTCGAACTGCTGGGCATCCGCTGCACCTTTCGCGGCCGTGAGGCGGGCGCTTCGTCCTCGTCCTACACCGCCGTGGCCGACACCACGCTGCGGGTGCGTGCCGGCGAATTCGTCTCGGTGGTCGGCCCCACCGGCTGCGGCAAGTCCACGCTGCTGAACGTCGGCGCCGGCCTGCTGGCCCCCTCGGCTGGCGAGGTGCGCGCGTTCGGCCAGCCGCTGGCGGGCATCAACTGCCGTGCCGGCTACATGTTCCAGGCCGAGGCGCTGATGCCCTGGCGCAGTGCGCTCGACAACGTGATGCTCGGCCTGCAGTACCGTGGCGTGCCCGCGCGCGAAGCGCGCGCGCAGGCGCAGGCCTGGCTCGAACGCGTGGGCCTGGGCGCCTTCGGCGACCGCTACCCGCACCAGCTCTCCGGCGGCATGCGCAAGCGCACGGCACTGGCGCAGACCCTGGCGCTGGACCCCGACATCATCCTTATGGACGAGCCGTTCAGCGCACTCGACATCCAGACCCGCCAACTGATGGAGGACGAGGTGCTGGCGCTGTGGGCCGAGAAGAAGAAAGCGGTGCTGTTCATCACGCACGACCTGGACGAGGCCATCGCCATGAGCGACCGCGTGGTGGTGCTGTCGGCCGGGCCGGCCACGCATCCGATCGGCGAATTCGTCATCGACCTGCCGCGCCCGCGCCATGTGGCCGAGGTGCGCACCACGCCGCGCTTCGTCGAGCTGCACACGCAGATCTGGAACGTGCTGCGCGATGAGGTGCTCAAGGGCTACCAGCAACAACTCCGGAAAGTTGCTTGACGGCATATGTGGAAGTCCATCCAACCCCGCGAAGGCAACCTGCGCCTGTGGCAACTGATGCTGCTGCTGGCGGTGCTGGTGCTGTGGCAACTGGTCTCGCGCGACACGCAGATCGCCTTCTTCCTCGGTGAGCCGGTGCAGGTGGCCGGGCGCATCTGGTCCTGGTTCCTGCCCTGGGGCGTGGCGCCGAACGCGCTGTTTCCGGAAGGCCTGGCCGGCAATGCCGACATCTATCGCCATCTGGGCACCACGCTGCTGGAAACCGTGCTCGCGTTCGGTATCGGCACCGTGCTGGGCCTGGCCGGTGGTTTGTGGCTGGCGCTGGCGCCCACGGCCAGCGCCATTCTCGATCCCTACCTGAAGGCGGCCAACGCCATGCCGCGCGTGATCCTGGCGCCGATCTTTGCCATGTGGTTCGGCCTCGGCATCTGGAGCAAGGTGGCGCTGGCGGTCACGTTGGTGTTCTTCATCGTGTTCTTCAACGTCTACCAGGGTGTGCGCGAGGTCAGCCCGGTGCTGCTGGCCAACGCCCGCATGCTGGGTGCCAACCAGAAACAGCTGCTGCGCACCGTCTACCTGCCCAGTGCCACGGCCTGGGTGTTCTCCAGCCTGCACACCTCGGTCGGGCTGGCCTTTGTCGGCGCGGTGGTGGGGGAGTACCTCGGTTCGGCGCGCGGCGTGGGTTACCTGATCCAGCAGGCCGAAGGGACGTTCGACGTCAACACCGTGTTTGCCGGCATCGTGGTGCTGACGTTCTTCGCCTTGCTGCTCGACGGCCTGGTCGGGGCCATCGAGCGCCGTCTCATGACCTGGCAGCCGCGCCAGGGCGAGACCGAGAAGCTATAAAAACGATAGCTGTTGGCGCCCTTGCGATAAGGGATTCAGCCATTTTTTTCTGAATCAACGCCGGGCGACGCGGGTCGTCGGTGCCTTGGCGGGCTTGCCGCGCGCTGCGGCCTTGGCCACTACCCGGGTAGCGCTCTTGGCCTTGGCCTTGGCCATGGCGCGCGGCTGCACCGGCAGGAACAGCACCACCTGCTGGCCGGCCTTGAAGGCGGCGCCGGCGCCGACCTTGTTCCACTCCGCCACGCTTGACGGGGTCTGGCGGTAGCGCTTGGCGATGCTGGCCACCGATTCGTGGCGGCCGGCCTTGACCACGGTGCGGCGCAACACGATCTCGGGTGCGAAGGCGACCTGGCCGTTGTCGGCAATGCGTTCGGTCACGTCGTTTTCGTGATGGGCCTGGCGCGGCACCAGCAGCGTGGAGCCGGCGCGGATCAGCATGCGCGGCGGAATGTTGTTGAGGCTACGCAGCTCGGACTCGCTCATGCCGGCGCGCCTGGCGGCATCGGCCACCTTCATGGTGGCGGGCGCGACCCAGACCGTCCAACTGGCCAGGCGCGCGCCGGTGTAGGCCTCCAGGTTGCGCTGGAAGATGGTGGCGTTGTCCCACGGCAGCAGGATCTGCGGCGTGCCGGCGGCCAGGATCACCGGCTTGTTCAGCGAAGGGTTGAGCGCCTTGAAGTCGTCCAGCGGTACCTCGGCCAGTTTGGCGGCCAGGGCGACGTCGATGTCGCGCGTGATGGTGACGCTGTCGAAATAGGGATGGTTGTCGATCAGCGGCAACTGGGTGTTGAAGCTGTCGGGCCGGGCCACGATGTTCTTCACCGCCTGCAGCTTGGGGACGTAAAAGCGCGTCTCCATCGGCATGTTGAGGTCGAGGTAGGTGGTGTTGATGCCGGCGCGCTGGTTCTTGGCGATGGCGCGCCCCACGCTGCCTTCGCCCCAGTTGTAGGCCGCCAGCGCCAGGTGCCAGTCGCCGAACATGCCGTAGAGCTTTTGCAGGTAGTCGAGCGCGGCGCGGGTGGAGGCCAGCACGTCGCGCCGGTCGTCGCGGAAGACGTTCTGCTTGAGTTCGAAATACTTGCCGGTGGCGGGCATGAACTGCCACATGCCGGCGGCCTTGGCGCTCGACACCGCCTGCGGATTGAAGGCGCTTTCGATGAACGGCAGCAGGGCCAGCTCGGTCGGCATGTTGCGCCGCTCCAGTTCCTCGACGATGTAGAACAGGTATTTGCGCGAGCGCTCGGTCATGCGAAAGATGTAGTCGGGCCGGCTGGCGTACCACTGCTCGCGGTCGCGCACCAGGTCGCTTTCCAGCTCGGGCATGGCAAAGCCGCGGCGGATGCGTTCCCACAGGTCGGCCGGTGCCGACAGGGTGGCTACACCGCCGCGCGAGGCGTTGTCGCGGGCCTGGATCGGCGACAGAGTGCCGGTGGGCAGGGTGGGGGCGCGGCTGCCCGTGGCGCTGCGTGCCCAGATGGCGCTGCCATCGGCCGAGGCGCTGCTGTCGGCGGGCGCCATGCTGGCGCAGCCGCTCAACAGGAGCAGGCCGGCCAGGGCGGCGGAGATGAAAAATTTCATTTGAACTGGTTCTTCCACTCGCGCAAGGCGGCAAACACGGCAGTCTCGTTGCGGGCGCTGGCATCAAGGCCTTGCACTGCTGCCATCACGGCCGGTTGGCGCGAACGCAAAAAGGGGTTGATCTCGCGTTCCAGCGAGATGGAGGATGGCAGGGTGGGCAACTGGCGCGCGCGCTTGGCCTCACATTCGGCCGTGTAGCGGGCCAGGGTCGCATTGCCGGGCTCCACCGCGCGGGCAAAGCGCAGGTTGCTCAGGGTGTATTCGTGGGTGCAGCAGACGCGGGTGGCGCCGGGCAGGGCGGCCAACTGGTCGAGCGAGGCCAGCATCTGCGCCGGCGTGCCCTCGAACAGACGGCCGCAGCCGCCGGAGAACAGCGTGTCGCCGCAGAACAGCAGCGGGCTGCCGTCCATCCCGGCGCAGTAAAAAGCGATGTGGCCGGCCGTATGCCCCGGCACGTCCAGCACGGCAAAGTCCAGGCCGAGCGCCTGCACCGAGTCGCCGCCGCTGAGGCGTACCAGCGGTTCGGGGATGTCCTCTGCGGCCGGGCCGTAGACGGTGGCGCCGGTGGCTTCGCGCAAGGCTGTCACGCCGCCGACATGATCGGCATGGTGGTGGGTGACTAGAATCGACTGCAACTGCAGGTTCTGGTCTTGCAGTGCCTGCATCACCGGACGCGCATCACCGGGATCGACGACAAGGGCCTGATGCCCGTCATGCAGCATCCAGATGTAGTTGTCGGTCAGAGCAGGAAGTGGAATCAGGACCATGAGCACTCGGATTATAGGTTTGCAGGACTGGTTTGGGACCCCGTCGGGACGTTATCTGCTCGACTGGGAACAGCGCCAGTTCGAGCAGGCGGTGGCCGACATCTTCGGCTACCATGCCCTGCAACTGGGCCTGCCGGCCTTGGAGGCACTGCAAGCAAATCGCATGCCGCACCGCTGGCTTGCCACGCACGAGCCGGTGCCGCCGATGCAGCGGCAGCCGGTTGTGCGCATGGATTTCTCGGCGCTGCCGTTTTCCGCCGCCAGCCTGGACCTGGTGGCGCTGCCGCACACTCTGGACAGCCACCCCGACCCGCATGCCACGCTGCGCGAGGTGGCGCGCGTGCTGGTGCCCGAGGGGCGGGTGGTGATCTGCGGCTTCAACCCGGCCAGCCTGTGGGGTCTGCGCCAGCGGCGCGACCAGTTCTGCCGGCGCCGGGGCTGGGGTGAGCCTTTTCTGCCGGCGCTGCCGCAACAGATCGGCTACCGGCGCCTGCGCGACTGGCTGCACCTGCTCGACTTCGAGATCGAAGACGGCCGCTTCGGCTGCTACCTGCCGGCGGTGCGCACCGAGAAGTGGCTGCACCGTCTGGAGGGCATGGACCGCCTGGGCGCGCGCTGGTGGCCGATCTTTGGTGCCGTGTACTTCCTGGTGGCGGTCAAGCGCGTGCATGGCGTGCGCCTGCTGGGGGCCAGCTGGAAGACGGCGGCCAGCCGCGCCAGGGCCACGGTACCGATGGCCAACCGCAGCGGCGACAATCACGTGATCACGATGAATGGGAAAAGCGATTGAACCGCGTTGAAATTTATACCGATGGCGCCTGCAAGGGCAATCCCGGCCCGGGCGGCTGGGGCGTGCTGCTGAAATCCGGCAGCACGGAAAAGGAGCTCTTTGGTGGCGAACGCGAGACCACCAACAACCGCATGGAGCTGATGGCGGTGATCATGGCGCTGGACGCGCTCAAGCGGCCCTGCCATGTGTTCCTGCACGCCGACAGCCAGTACGTGCTCAAGGGCATGACCGAGTGGCTGGCCGGCTGGAAGGCCAAGGGCTGGAAGACCGCCTCCAAGCAGCCGGTGAAGAACGTCGACCTGTGGCAGCGCCTGGATGCGCTGGTGGCCACCTCCGGGCACAAGATCGAGTGGCGCTGGGTCAAGGGGCATAACGGCGATCCGGGCAATGAGCGTGCCGATGAGCTGGCCAACCGCGGCGTCGAGCAGGCCATGCGGCAGGGCTAGTCCTGCCGCTGTGTAAAGCGCCGGCAAAGTTGCCCGTTTGGGGTGCCTCGCGAGGGACATCACGCACGCCGCATGCCGGTGGTGCTGCTACATTGGCAAATTGTTTCGAAAAGTGTTCCTGCACGAGAAGACATCAGCGTTCATGGCATCCAAACTCGTTTATCCGGTCGTTGCCCTTGTCGGCATCGTGGCTGCTTCCGGGGCAGCGTGGTGGTATCAGAACCGGGCGCCTTCGCAGGCCGTACCCAGCCAGGGCAGTGTCGTCAGCCCGGCTTCTTCCACCCCTGGCGCCGGTCGGCCCGTCACCGTGGAGGTGGCCCGGGTGGAAATCACCAGGCTGGTCGATGATGTCCAGGCGGTGGGCAGCCTGCGCTCGCGCCAGGGTGTGGTGCTGCGACCCGAGGTCAGCGGCCGCGTCACCCGGCTCAATTTCCGCGACGGCGATCGCGTGCGCCGCGGCCAGTTACTGGTGCAGCTCGACGACCAGTTGCCGCAAGCCCAGGTCAAGCAAAGCGAGGCCGAGCTGTCGATCGCCCGCGCCAACCACAAGCGCAACCAGGAGCTGCTGGCGCAGAACTTCATCAGCCAGCGCACCGTGGACGAGAGCGCTGCCAACCTGGATGTGGCGCAGGCCAAGCTGGCGCTGGCACAGGCCACAGCGGCACGCCTGAAGATCGTGGCACCGTTTGACGGCATCGCCGGTATCCGGGCGGTCAACGTGGGCGACTACCTGAAGGACGGCACCGACATGGTCAACGTCGAGGACATCGATGTGGTCTATGTGGATTACCGCCTGCCCGAGCGCTTCCAGACCCAGGTGAAAAAGGGCCAGAAGGCCATGGTCGACATCGATGCCTTGCCGGGCCGAACCTTCGACGCCCTGATCCAGGCGATCGATCCGCTGATCGATGCCAATGGCCGCTCGATTGCCGTGCGCGCCACCGTCGACAACCGCCAGCAACTGCTGCGCCCCGGCATGTTCGCCCGTGTCACCACGGTGTTCGGCGAGCGTGAGCGGGCCTTGGTCATCCCGGAGGAAGCCATCGTGCCGCAGGGCGGCCGCCAGTTCGTGATCAAGGTGGTGAACGGGCCGGAGAAAGACAGCCTGGTTTCCAGGCGGGTGGAGGTCAAGGTCGGCATTCGCCGCCCGGGCCGGGTGGAAATTCTCGACGGCCTGGGCGAGGGCGATACCGTGGTGACCGCGGGCCAGCAGCGTCTGCAGAAAGACGGCGCGGCGCTCAAGGTCATCGACACCGGGCGTGCCCCGGCCAAGCCCTGATGGCCTGAAGCACGGAGCGTCCCATGCAATTGCCTGAAATCGCCATCCGCCGGCCGGTGTTCGCCACGGTGCTGTCGCTGCTGGTGCTGCTGATCGGCGCGGTCAGCTTCACCAAGCTGCCGGTGCGCGAGTACCCCAAGATCGACGAGCCGGTGGTGACCGTCAACGTGCGCTACGCCGGCGCTTCAGCCGAGGTGGTGGAGTCGCAGGTGGCCAAGCCGCTGGAAGATTCGATTGCCGGCATCGACGCGGTGGACGTCATCACCTCGATCTCGCGCGCCGAGCAGGCCCAGATCACGGTGCGTTTTCGCCTGGAGAAGGATGCCGATGCCGCCGCCGCCGAGGTGCGCGACCGCACGGCACGCGTGCGCAACAAGCTGCCGCAGGCGATCGAAGAGCCGGTGATCGCCAAGGTCGAGGCCGATGCCTTCCCGGTGATCTGGCTCGCCTTTTCCAGCGACACGCTCAATGCACTGGAAATCAACGAACTGGTCAACCGCGTTGTCAAGCCGCGTCTGCAGACCGTCACCGGGGCGGCCGATGTGCGCATCTTCGGCGAGCGCAAGTTCGCCATGCGCGTCTGGCTCGACCCGGACCGGCTGGCGGCCTACAAGCTCACCACCCAGGACGCCGAGGACGCTATCCGGCGCAGCAACCTGGAGGTGCCGGCCGGCCGCATCGAGAGCCGGCAGCGCGAGTTTTCCGTCACCTCCAACACCGACCTGCGCTCGCCGGCGCAGTTCGGCGAGATCGTCATCAAGACCGTCAATGGTTTTCCGGTCAAGCTGCGCGACGTGGCGCGCATCGAAGAGGGTGCGGCCGAGGAGCGCACCTCCGTGCGCCTGAACGGCCGGCCGGCGATTTCGGCCGGCGTGATCCGCCAGGCCACCGCCAATCCGCTTGATTTGAGCCGGGGCGTGCGCGAGATGCTGCCCAAGCTCAAGGCCGACCTGCCGCCGGGCATCAGCATCGACGTGGCCAATGACAACTCGGTCTTCATCGACCGCTCGGTGAAGAATGTCTACAAGACCATCGCAGAGGCGGTGGTGCTGGTGGCGCTGGTCATCTTTGTCTTCCTGCGCACGGTGCGGGCCTCCATCATTCCGATCGTCACCATCCCGGTCAGCCTGATCGGCACCTTTGCCCTGATGGCGCTGGCCGGTTTCACCGTCAACACCCTGACCCTGCTGGCGCTGGTGCTGGCCATCGGCCTGGTGGTGGACGATGCCATCGTGGTGCTGGAGAACATCTACCGCCACATCGAGGAGGGGCTGGATCCCTTCAGCGCCGCCATCAAGGGTGCCCGCGAGGTCGGTTTTGCCGTGGTGGCGATGACACTGACGCTGGCGGCGGTGTATGCGCCGCTGGCCTTCACGCCGGGGCGCACCGGGCGGCTGTTCATCGAATTCGCGCTGGCGCTGGCCGGTGCGGTGGTGGTCTCCGGTTTCATCGCGCTCACGCTCTCGCCCATGATGTGCTCGCAGCTGCTGCGCCACAACGCCAAGCCCTGGTTCTTCGATCGCTGGATGGAAAAAGGGTTGACGGCGCTGACCGACGGCTACGAACACCTGCTGCGCCGCGTGCTGCGGACGCGCTGGGTCGTGCTGCTGGTGATGGTCGGTGTCGGCCTGGCGATCTGGACCATCCTGCCCGGCATGAAACGCGAGCTGGCGCCGCTGGAAGACCGCGGCGTGATCCTGAACATCGTCAATGCACCCGACGGCGCCACCATGGCGTACACCGACAAATACGCCAGCGCGATCGAGCGCATCGGCAGCGGCTACAAGGAGTTCGACCGCATTTTCGTGGTCACGGGCAATCCGACGGTGAGCCAGTCGAATGTGTTCCTGCGCGCGGTTGACTGGGATTTGCGCCAACGCACCACGCTGGAGATGGCGCGCGAGATGCAGCCGCGCATCAACGCGCTGCCCGGTGTGTCGGCGTTTCCCATCACGCCGCCTTCGCTCGGCCAGGGCTTTCGTGAGCGGCCGGTCAACTTTGTCATTCTGACCTCCGACAGCTATGAGAACCTGAGCCAGACCGCGCGCCAGTTTCTGGAGGAAATCGGCAAAAACCCCGGCTTCCTGACGCCGGACGTGGACCTGCGCCTGAACAAGCCCGAACTCAAGATCGACGTCGATCGCGAGAAGGCCTCCGATCTCGGCATCGGCGTCGACGTGGTGGCGCGCGCCATCGAGACCATGCTGGGCGGCCGTACGGTGACGCGCTACAAGCGCGAAAGCGACCAGTACGACGTGATCGTGCAGACCCAGTCCCTGGGGCGCGACACGCCGGACGACATCGAGCGCATCTTCGTGCGCGGCCGCAACGACACCATGATTCCGCTGGCTTCGCTGGTCAAGGTGCGCGAAGCGGTGGCGCCGCGCGAGCTCAACCACTTCAGCCAGCGGCGAGCGGTGACGATCACCGCCAACCTGGCGCCCAACTACTCGCTGGGCGAGGCACTCGACTTCCTCGACCAGGTGGGCGCCAAGGTGCTCAAGCCCGGTTACACGACGGACGTCAACGGGACCTCGCGCGAGTTCAGGAGTTCGCAGGGTTCGCTCACCATCGTCTTCATCCTGGCGCTGCTGTTCATCTTCCTGGTGCTGGCGGCGCAGTTCGAGAGCTTCATCGACCCCTTCGTCATCATGCTGTCGGTGCCGCTGTCCATGATCGGTGCGCTGCTGGCGCTCAAGATCAGCAACGGCTCGCTCAACGTCTACTCGCAGATCGGTCTCATCACGCTGGTGGGCCTGATCACCAAGCACGGCATCCTGATCGTCGAGTTCGCCAACCAGATGCGCGAGCAGGGCATGGACATGCTGGAGGCTGTGGTCAAGGCCGCCAGCCAGCGCCTGCGCCCGATCCTCATGACCACCGGCGCCATGGTGCTGGGCGCCGTGCCGCTGGCGCTGTCGCACGGTGCCGGCGCCGAGAGCCGCATCCAGATCGGCTGGGTGATCGTGGGCGGCATGACGCTGGGCACGCTGCTCACCATCTTCGTGGTGCCGACCATGTACACCCTGCTGGCGCGCCAGCACGCGCCGGGCGCCAACAAGCAGGCGGTGGCGGACGAGGTGCCGGCCTCCGAAGCACTGGTGTCGAAGTAAGGTTCTGGCCGTCCATGATCACGCATGAGGTCACAGCGTCCGGCCTGAACAGTGCCGAGGCGGCCCGGCGCCTGGCAGAAGACGGTCCCAATGGTTTGCCTGGCGGCGGTGCCCGTACCTGGCGCCACATCGTGGTGGAGACCGTGCGCGAGCCCATGTTCGCACTGCTGCTGGTCGCGGCCTGTCTGTACCTGGTCCTGGGGGACTTGCAGGAAAGCCTGAGCCTGGCGGTGATGGTGCTGGTGGTGCTGGGGCTCACGCTGTACCAGGAAGGCAAGACCGAGCGCGCCATCCAGGCCCTGCGTGACCTGTCCAGCCCGCGTGCCCGCGTCATCCGTGATGGCCGCCAGCAACACATTGCCGGTATCGAGCTGGTGTGCGGCGACCTCATGCTGCTGGCCGAGGGCGACCGCGTGGCCGCGGATGCCGAGTTGCTGTCGGGCGGTGAACTGCAGGTGGACGAATCCTTGCTCACCGGCGAGTCGGTGCCGGTGCGCAAGCTGGCCGGGGCCAGTTCGGCGCTTGCCGCCCCTGGCGAGGAGACGTCGGCAACGCTTTACGCCGGCACCCTGGTGGTACAGGGGCAAGGCATGGCACGGGTCACGGCAACTGGCGCACGCAGCCAGATGGGACAGATCGGCACGGCCTTGCAGACCGTGCAGGCGGAGGAATCGCCGCTGCGCCGGCAGACCAACCGGCTGGTGCGCCGGCTGGCCTGGATCGGCCTGTTCTTGAGTCTGCTGCTGGTGCTGATCCAGGGGGCCATGCACGGTGACTGGCTGCAGGCGCTGCTGGCTGGGATTGCCCTGGCCATCGCCATGCTGCCGGAAGAGTTCACGGTGGTGCTGACCGTGCTGCCGGCGCTTGGTGCCTGGCGCCTGTCACGCGAGCAGGTGCTGACGCGCCGCATCGCGGCCATCGAGACGCTGGGCGCGACGTCGGTGCTGTGCGTGGACAAGACCGGCACCCTGACCGTCAACCGCATGCGCGTGGCGCACCTGTATGCCAACGGACGCGATGTGGCGCTGGACGAGGTGCAGAGCACCGAGCTGGCCGAGAACTTTCATGCCGTGGTCGAGTTCGCCATCCTGGCCAGCCAGGCCGACCCCGTGGATCCGATGGAGCAGGCGTTTCATCGCCTGGGTCTGCAGTTCCTGGCGCAGACCGAGCACCTGCATCGCGACTGGACGCTGGCGCAAGAGTACGGCCTGACGCCCGAGCTGCGTGCCATGGCGCGGGTCTGGAAGGCGGTGGAGGGCGAGGCTCACGTGGTGGCAGCCAAGGGGGCGTCAGAAGCCATCATGGATCTGTGCCACCTGGATGCCGTGCGCCAGCAGGCCATTCAGGTGGCGGCCGATGCCATGGCGGCACGCGGCCTGCGCGTGCTGGCGGTGGCGCGTGCGCGTTTTGCCGGGCCGCCCTGGCCAGCGCAGGAGCATGACTTCAATTTCGAATTCGTTGGCTTGCTCGGTTTGGCTGACCCCTTGCGCGAGGAAATTCCGCAGGCCATGCACGAATGCCATGCCGCTGGCATCCGGGTGGTGATGATCACCGGCGACTATCCGGTGACCGCGCAAGCCATTGCCCGCCGGGCCGGCCTGCCGGCCGAGGTCGTGCTGAGCGGCGATGAGATGGCCAGCCTCAGCGATGCCGAACTGCAGCGGCGCCTGCGCACGGTGAGCATCTGCGCGCGCATTGCGCCGTCACAGAAGCTGCGCATCGTGCAGGCCTTGCAGGCCGATGGCGCGGTGGTGGCCATGACCGGTGACGGCGTCAATGATGCGCCGGCGCTCAAGGCCGCGCACGTGGGCGTGGCCATGGGCGGGCGCGGCACCGACGTGGCGCGCGAAGCGGCGGCCATCGTGCTGCTGGACGACAACTTTGCCTCCATCGTGCGCGCCGTGCGGCTGGGGCGGCGCATCTTCGACAACCTGCGCAAGTCCATGTCCTACATCCTGGCAGTGCATGTGCCGATTGCCGGCATGGCGCTGTTGCCACTGCTGCTGGGCTGGCCGATCGTGCTGTACCCCATGCACATCGCGTTGCTGGAGCTGGCGATCGACCCGGCCTGTTCCATGGTGTTCGAAAACGAGCCTGCCGACAGCGACGTCATGCAACGTCCGCCGCGCGACCCGCAGGCACCGCTGTTCGCCGGCCGCACCCTGCTGCTGGCCCTGTTGCACGGCCTGGGGGTGCTGGCGGTGGTGATGGGGGCGCAAGTCTGGGGCGCCCATCATCTGGGCGAGACCCAGGCACGGGCGCTTTCGTTCACCACCCTGGTGCTGGGCAATCTGGCGCTGATCTTCTCCAACCGCGCCGGTCCGGGCGGTCTGCTGGCTTCGCTCAAGGTGCCCAACCGCACCCTGTGGTGGGTCTGCGGCCTGACGCTGGGGCTGCTGGCGCTGGCACTCTACTTGCCACCGCTGGCCCGGGTGCTGCACATGGCGGCGTTGCCAGTCGGGTTGCTGGCCTTGGCGCTGGTTGCCGCCGGTGCGAGCCTGGTGTGGTTTGAGCTGCTGAAGTGGGGTTCGCGCCGGATCTGAATCTGAGTTTCAGATCACGCCGTCGAACATCATCACGTCGACTTCATCGCCCGCGGCCACATTGCCCTGGTCGTGGTGCAGCACGATCAGGCCGTTGGCCTGCACCATGGAACTGAGCACGCCGGAACCCTGGTTGCCGGTGGTACGCACCTGCAGGCTGCCGTCGGCGCCGTAGATCACCGTGCCGCGCTGGTATTCGGTGCGGCCCGGCTTCTTGCGAATGGCTTCCGCGCTGCGCGCCCGCAGCAGCGGCGGTGCCTTGCCGCTGCAGCCCATCATCTGCAGCAGGGTCGGGCGCACGAAAGCGAGGAAGGTCACCATCACGGCCACCGGGTTGCCGGGCAAACCAAAAAGCACCGATTTACCGATGCGACCCACCGCCATCGGCCGGCCCGGGCGCATGGCGATGCGCCAGAAGGCGACGTCGCCGAGCTGTTTCATCATGGTCTTGGTGAAGTCGGCCTCGCCCACGCTGACGCCGCCGCTGGTGATGATGGCGTCCGCCTCATCGGCCGCACGGCGGAAGGCGGCTTCCAGCAGCGCCGGCTCGTCACGCACCACGCCGAAGTCGATCACCTCGCAGCCCAGGCGGGTCAGCAGGCCGAACACGGTGTAGCGGTTGCTGTCATACACGGCGCCTTCGCGCGGCGCCTCACCCAGGCTCAGGATTTCGTCGCCAGTGGAGAAGTAGGCGACCTTGAGCCGGCGTGCCACCCGTGCGGTTTTGATGCCCAAACTGGCCATTAGGCCAAGGGCGGCGGGCGTGAGGCGCTCCCCTTTTTGTAGCGCTGGCCGGCCCTGCATGACGTCTTCGCCCATGAAGCGGCGGTTGTCGCCCGGCTGCAGCAGGCCGGCGGGGAGGGTGATGGCATCGCCCTCGGCCTTGACGAACTCCTGCGGCACCACGGTGTCCAGGCCGGCCGGCATGATGGCGCCGGTCATGATGCGCACGCACTGGCCGGCGCTCACGGTGCCTTGCCAGGCCTTGCCGGCCAGCGCCGTGCCAACCGGGGTCAAGGTCAGCGTTTCGCCAGCACGCAGCTGGCTGCCGTCAAAGGCATAGCCGTCCATGGCCGAGTTGTCGTGCGGCGGCACGCTGACCGGCGAGATCACGTCCTGCGCCAGCACGCGGTCCAGCGCTTCGAAGATGCCGAGTTCCTCGGTGTCGGTGACCGGTGCCACCAGACGGGCGAGAAATTCATTGACGGCGGCGGCACTCAGGGCCTGCGGGTCATAGCCTTGCAGTTCAGCGGCAATCTGCTCGATGGTTTTCATGCGCGAAGTGTCAGGTGATCAGGAGTTTTCCAGTTGCTGGAGTTCGGCCAAGGTGTTGGCATTGGAAAAAGCCAATGGGTCGTCACCGGGCAGGTCGAAGGGTACGACCACTGTCTTGTGCCCCGCCGTCCAGGCGTCGATCTTGCGGCCGCCCTTGTGGGTGAAGTCGACCAGGCTTTCCAGCAGCGTCACCCGCAGCAGGCAGAACACCGGCTGGGGGCGCACCTGGCTCTGGCCATCCTGGCCGCTTTCCGGCGCGGCGGCCATGGCGATTTCGGCGTCGTCGCGCTCCAGCGCCTCGGCCAGGCGTGGCACCAGGTCGAGCGGGAAGCGTGGCGTGTCGCACGGGACCGTGACCAGGAAGGGGGTCTCACAACGCTCCAACCCGGTCAGGAAGCCGGCCAGCGGCCCGGCGTAGTCGGCCAGCCCATCGGGCCAGACCGGCACGCCGAAGGACTCGTAGGCCGCCAGGTTGCGGTTCGCATTGATGATGACCTGGCCTACCTGCAATTGCAGCCGCAGCAGGGTGTGCAGGGCCATGGGCATGCCGTTGAGATTCTGCAGGCCCTTGTCCACGCCGCCCATGCGGCTGCCGCGCCCGCCGGCCAGGATCAGGCCCGTAATTTCTTGCGTATCAATCATTTACCAGTCTCGTCAAGGAAAACAATGTTTTGCCGCCGGGCCGTCCCAAGGCAAAATGCGGCCCCCTCGGGGGGCAGGAAGTCACACACAGTGGGCGACCGTGGGGGCCACATGCGCTAGCCTCCGATGTAGCTCATCTCGACGCGCCGCTGGGGTGTGTTGCCAGTGTCGGGCGGCTGGGCGGCGCGCAACTCGGAATAACGGTCGTCGCGGGCGCCCCAGATGTGACCGATGGCCGAGATGATGTCGACATCGCTGGCATTGCCGCGGAGCAGGCTGCGCAGGTCGTGGCCCTGGGTGGCAAACAAGCACAGGTAGAGCCGGCCTTCGGTGGAGAGGCGGGCCCGGTTGCAGTCGCCACAGAAAGCGTGGGTCACGCTGCTGATGACGCCGATCTCGCCGGCGGCCGCGTCGTGGTTGCCTTCAGCGTCGGCGAAACCCCAGCGCTCGGCGGTCTCACCGGGGGCGCTGGGTTCCAGCTGTACCAGCGGCATCTCGGCCTGGATCAGCTTGACGACCTCGGCCGAGGGCAGCACCTCGTCCATGCGCCAGCCGTTGGTGGCGCCGACGTCCATGTACTCGATGAAGCGCAGCACCATGCCGGAACCTTTGAAATGCCGCACCATGGGCAGGATTTCATGCTCGTTGGTGCCGCGCTTGACCACCATGTTGATCTTGATCGGCCCCAGGCCGGCCGCCTTGGCCGCTTCGATGCCGGTCAGCACGTCGGCGACCGGGAAATCGACATCGTTCATGCGGCGGAATACCGCGTCGTCCAGTCCGTCCAGGCTGACGGTGATGCGCCGCAGGCCGGCGTCTTTCAGTGCCTGGGCCTTGCGCGTCAGCAGCGAACCGTTGGTGGTGAGGGTCAGGTCGAGTGGTTCGCCGTCCACGGTGCGCAGGGCGGCGAGCTGTTCGATCAGGATTTCGATGTTCTTGCGCAGCAGCGGCTCGCCGCCGGTCAGGCGAATCTTGCGCACACCGTGCGCCGCGAACAGCCGCGCCACACGGGTGATCTCTTCGAAGCTCAGCAGGGCGCTGTGCGGCAGGTATGGGTAGTCCTTGTCGAAAATGTCCTTCGGCATGCAGTAATTGCAGCGGAAATTGCAGCGGTCGGTGACGCTGATGCGCAGGTCGCGCAGCGGCCGGCCCAGGCGGTCGGCCAGCAAGCCATTGGCCGCCATGCGGCTGGCCGGGTCAAAGGCGGCGGCAGGGGCGTTCAGCGTGGGAATACGCTGGTCGACCAGGGGAATGACGCGTTCGGACATACCTTTATTGTCGCCTGTCCGGGAAGGCCCTGCAGACTGTGCAGAATCGGGGGCGGAAGCCCTAGAAATATCGTCGTTGCCGGAAACCCCATGATTTGTCTGAAACGTCTGATTCAATTGCATTGCCAACTCTTCCTGCTCGGCCTGAGCCGGCTGGCCTGTGCCCAGGAGCTGGCGGCCGTATCCGAGAAGGACTATCTTGGCGAGGTGCCGGTTGTCCTGTCGGTATCGCGCCTGCCGCAGCGGCTGGATGAAACGCCGGGTTCGGTCACCATTCTTGACCGCCAGATGATCCGCATGAGCGGCGCGCGCGACGTGGCCGACCTGCTGCGCCTGGTGCCGGGCTTTCGCGTCAGCGCCTCATTCGAGAGCAACGCGCCGCAGGGCAGCTACCACAGCAGCCTGAGCGACTATTCGAATCATGTGCAGGTGATGGTCGATGGCCGTTCCGTCTATTCGGCCTACATGCAGGGCGGTACCGGGGCCGGGCTGCAGACGGTGGCGATCGAGGACATCGAGCGCATCGAGGTGCTGCGTGGCTCCAATTCGGCCGCCTACGGTGCGCGCGCCTTTCTCGGCACCATCAACATCGTGACGCGGGACACGGTGGATACCCAGGGCGTGCAGGCCCAGATCGCTTCGGGGGAGAACGGCATCCAGGATACGCTGGTGCGCCTGGGCTGGGGTGATGACCAGGCGCGTTTTCGGTTGACGGCCGACCGTCGTGCCGATCATGGCCTGAGCGGCGCCAGTGGCCCTGACCGGGTCAACCGGATCAATTTCCGGGCCGACTTGCGCGCGGGCCCCGCGGACCAGGTCGAATTGCGCGCCGGACAGTCGGTCATCGACGCCGGCGTCGGTTTTTCGGACCAGGCGGGCAACGACGTACGGACACGCACGATGGACACCTCTTTCGCCCAACTGGACTGGCGGCGCAGTCTGGGGCCGGACGAAGACCTGGCATTTCAGGTCTCGCATACCGCCGAGACCATCCGAGACCAATTCCCCTATCGGTCGATTGCGGGGGTGACCATCAGTTTCGGTGGCCGCGCCAGCAACGACAACCTGATGCTGCAACACACCCTGCGCAAGGGCGCCGACTTGCGTCTGGTGTGGGGCGGGGAGCTGCGGCGCGAGAGTCTTGTTTCGCGTCCGCTCTACAACACCGATGCCGAGTTCGTGACGGACTTTGCGCGTTTGTTCGGCAATGCCGAGTGGCGCCTGCGCAAGGATCTTGTGCTCAATGCGGGCGGTATGTTCGAGCGCGGCAACATGAGCGGGGATCATCTGTCCCCGCGTGTGATGCTGAACTGGCATCTTGCCGAAGGCCATACGCTGCGCTACGGCCTGACCCGGGCCATCCGGCCGCCGAGTACGTACGAGAAATCCGGCAATGTGCGCTACTACCTCAACGGCACGCTGCTTGACTCCACCACCGTGGCGCGCGGCAATGTCGGCCCTGAACTGGTGCTGTCGCGCGAGATCGGCTATCTGGGGGAGTTCCCCCGATGGGGGCTGAACCTCGATGTGCGTGTTTTTGAGGAGGATGTCAGGGACTACATCAAGTCGTACAACTATGCCCTGCCGGGCAGTGGCGGCAACAATCAGGCGGTTGATTTCAGAAATGGCGAGAACTTCAACATCCATGGGGTCGAGTACCAGCTCAAATGGCAGCCCTGGCGCGACGGGCAGCTGGTGTTCAACCAGTCCCTGGTCGACAACAGCCAGTCGGTCAGCGGCACTTATCCTGCCCGGCCCTATCACAGCATGGGATTGATGTTCATGCAAAAACTGCCTCAAGGCATGGAGGCGAGTCTGATGTACCACCAGGTGGATGCCAGCCATTTTCCCGGTACCGATGCCCAGGCGCCGGCCATGAGCCGTACCGATCTGCGTCTGGCCAAGGCCTTGCGCCTGGGCAACCGGCGGGGCGAGGTCTCATTTGTCGTACAGAACCTGGGCCCGTCGTACCAGGACTTCATGCCCAGCTTCTATTTCCGCCATCAGGCCTACGTGATGCTCAAGCTGGAAAACTGAGCCCCGATCCATGACCCTGTTGCTGCGGCGCTCGCTGTTGTTCTTTTTTCTGCTTTTCTGCGTGCTGGCTTCCTCCCGCGCAGCGGAGTGGGCCGTGGTCATTGTGAGCAGCGAGCGCAGCGCGGCCTACCAGGAGACGGCAGACGCGATGCTGGCTGAGCTGGTTCGCGGCGGTGTGGCGCGGCGCGATGTGCACCAGATGACGGTTGCCGAATGGAGTGCTGCAGGCGCGCCGGGCGCTCGCCTGTTCATCACCCTGGGACTGGATGCCGCGGGTGTCCTGGCGCGCAGCGAGGTCAGGACGCCGGTGTTATGCACTTTGCTGCCACTTGCGAGTTTTGAGCGCGTGCTGCGCGATAGCGGCCGCCGGGCTTCCAGCCAGTTCACGGCGCTCTATCTCAACCAGCCACTGGCCCGCCAGCTTGATCTGGCCCGGTTGGCCCTGCCGCAGGCGCGGCGCATCGGGGTGCTGTTGGGCGGCGAGTCGCTGGCACAGCGGTCGCAACTGGAAGATGCGGCCGAGACGCGGGGCCTGAAACTGGTGAGTGCCAAAGTGGCGCCCCAGGAGCCCGTTTTTAATGATCTGAAGAAAATTCTGGATGACGCGGACCTGCTGCTGGCGTTGGCCGACCCCCAGATCTACAACAGCAGCAGCATCCAGAACATCCTGCTGACCTCGTTTCGTGCCCGGGTGCCGATGCTGGCATTTTCCCCGGCCTATGTGCGCGCAGGTGCCCTGCTGGCGGTGTATTCGACGCCGACCCAGATCGGGCAGCAGGCCGGCACGATGGCGCGCAGTTTTCTCCAGGGGCGGCCGCTCGGTATGCCGCAGTACCCGCAGGACTTCAGCGTCAGTGTCAATGAACACGTGGCCCGTTCGCTGGGTTTGAATCTGGAGCCACAAGCCCTGGCGGAACGCCTGCGGCGTCTGGAGAAGGGGCCATGAAGTTCTTCGATATCCGAGACCGGGTGCTGCTGGCTGCCTTGCTGCCGGTGACGTTGGTGGCATTTTTGCTTTCGGCCGTTTTTCTGCTGGGGCGGGTTGGCGATCTCGACGAGGCGCATAGCCAGCGTGCCCGGTCGCTGGCACGCCAGGTGGCCAGTGCCAGCGAATACGGCATGTTTTCCGGCAACATCAGCAATTTGCAGGCGATTGCGGCAGGCGTCCTGCGCGAGCCGGATGTGCGTTCGGTGGTGATTCAGGATGCCCTGGGCGGTGTGCTGGCCCGGGCCGGCAAGGCCGGTTATGCCGGCTTGCCGCTGCTGGGTGACAGCGAGAGCGAGTGGAACGATGAAACCACACGCCACGACATGCTGGTCCAGCCGGTGACGGCGACGCCAGTCCGGCTCGACGACCTGTTCGATGGGGGCCGGCCAAGTGCCAAGGATACGCCCCAGGTGCTTGGCCATGTGGTGATCGAGATGTCGCGCCAGGCCGTGGTGTCCCGCGAGCGCGACATGCTGATGGCCGGTTTGGCGGTGACGCTGGGCGGCTTGCTGTTCGGCGGTTTCCTGGCGGTGCGCATCGGACGGGGCGTGATCGGCCCCATTCTGCGGGTGTCCGACATGATCGAGCGTCTCGGACGCGGGGAGCTTTCGGCGCGCGGGGAGGTGCAGCCGGACGACCCGCTGCGTGACTTGCAGCAGGGCCTGAACCAGATGGCTGAGCGCCTGAAACAAGGGCGCGACGAACTGGAGCGGCGGGTGGACCTGGCGACGCTGGAGTTGCGTGAAAAGAAGGAGGAGGCCGAGACCGCCACACTGGCCAAATCACGTTTTCTGGCGGCAGCCAGCCACGACCTGCGTCAGCCGACCCATGCCCTGGGGATGTTCGTGGCGCGGCTGGCGCAACTGCCGCATGACGAGGAAACCCGGCATCTGATTGTCAATCTGGAGGCCTCGGTGCGCGCCATGCAGGACCTGCTCGATGCGCTGCTGGACATCTCCCGGCTCGATGCCGATGCCGTCAAAGTCAATCTGCGGGCGTTCCCGATGGCGGAGTTGCTGGAGCCGCTGCGCAGCAGTCTGATGCCGGTTGCCGCGGAAAAGGGACTGCGCTTGCGCATGCGCCCGAGCCAGGCCTGGGTGATGAGCGATCCGATCCTGCTCAGCCGCATCCTGCTGAATTTGGTGAGCAACGCCTTGCGCTATACGCGCCAGGGCGGCGTCTTGGTGGCGTGCCGCCCAAGTCGCGGCGGCAGCCACTTGCGTATCGAAGTCTGGGACAGCGGCATCGGCATTCCCTCCGAGCACCAGGAGGACATTTTCAAGGAGTTTTTCCAGATCGCGAACCCGGAGCGCGACCGCAACAAGGGGCTGGGTCTGGGGCTGAACATCGTTGACCGTACGGCGAAGCTGCTGGGCTGCCCGCTGCGGCTGAAATCCATTCCCGGGCGGGGGACGCGCTTCAGCATCGAGATTCCCACCGCATTACCCGGTAACCCGCGGGTGACGCTCGCGTCGCCTGACATCATGCCGTCCGGTGAGTTGAACGGGTTGCAGGTGCTGGTCATTGAGGACGACAGTGCCTCGGCGCAGGCACTTTCCGGCTTGCTGGAGTCCTGGGGCTGTACCGTGGTCGCCGTTGAAGGGCTGCAGGGCGCATTGTCGGCCGTTCCCGCCACGTTCGAACCGCAGGTCATCCTCAGCGACTACCGGCTGCGCAATGGCGAGAGCGGCATGGAGACGCTCCATCGCCTGCGCACGGTCCTGGGACGCCAGTTGCCGGCCTGTCTCATGAGCGGGGATACCGATCCGGCGTTGATGCAGGCTTGCCGCGACGCCGGCCTGCCCCTGCTGCACAAACCGGTGCGGCCGGCCAAGCTGCGTACCCTGCTGCGCCGTCTGGCGCATGGCGACGGCATGCCGGGGGCGGTTTAGGGGGTGTTGGTTCCCATCGCCGCTTCAATCGGCGCTGGAGGTGTCGGCACGCGTGTAGCCATGGCGATTGGCGGCCAGCACCGCCTGGGTGCGCGTCGTCACGCCGAAGCCGCGCAGGATGGCCGTCACGTGGTTCTTGACGGTTTCATCGGACAGGCTGAGCATGCGGCCGATTTCCTTGTTGGCGTAACCGTCGAGCAGCAGAGACAGCACTTCTTCCTGGCGCGGCGTGAACTGGGGGGCGGTCGACTCGGCCGGCAGTTCGGTTGCCGGGGTGCCGGCCGAAGCCGCCATCAGCTCCGGCGGCACATAGACGTCGCCGGCCAGCACCAGGCGGGTGACCGAGAGCAGCTCATCGCTCATGCCGGACTTGGTGAGGAAGGCGGCGGCCCCCTTGCTCAGGACCTGGCGCATGACACGCGGATTGACCGAGCCGGACAGGACGATGATGGGCAGTTCCGGGTGCTGGCACGCAAAGACATCGAGGGCCTCCAGGCCATTCATGTCGGGCAGGTGGTAGTCCAGCAGGACCAGATCCAGGTCGGTATGCTGGCCCGCGAGTTCAAAGGCGCGGCTGCATGACCCGGCTTCCAGCACGTCAACGTCGCTGTCAAGTCCCTTGAGGACTTGGCGCAGGCCTTCGCGAACCAAGGCATGGTCGTCAACGACGAGAATTTTCAACGGTCTCTCCGGCGATCATCTAGGGCAGGGGTGAAGCACCGGTATGGTAGCTCAAGTCCATGACTTGGCCGGCCGGGCCGCGAGTGTCGCGGTGACGGGGCGAGGATTTAGCGCCAACTGCCTTGCTGGGTGGGTGCGAAACCGTTGTCAAGGTCGTCCTGGTCCGAGAGCGGAAGCGTGAACCTTGACTTGGCGGTATCAGGCGAGGCGGCAGTCCAGTAGCCGGGTTCCGGCATGGCCGTGTGGGGACACTGGCAAGCCGGGGAAAATCGCCAGACCACCGCATGCCGGGAATGGTCGGAGGCCGGATCGAAACGCTGCAGCGCCTGCAACAGCTGCTGCTGGATCAGCGGTGCGTAGCGCAGCAGTCCCTCGTGCCAATGGTGGATCAGCAGCTGGATCTGCAGGACAACCTTGTCGGCGTTGCGTGAGCGGGTCAGGATTTCGCAGCCCACCCATTCCGGGGGGACGCCGTTCATGCGCAAGGTGTCGCGCAGCACAACCCGCACCAACTCGCGGTGGGTGGCCGTGTGTTGCTGGGTGCTGAGCGGTGCGGAGGATGACGGCAGGGACGCGAAATCCGCTGCGGCGTCATCCTGACGCGCTCGCCCGGCACGTCCGATTTTCAGAAATCCGAACATCTCCATGTTCCCCCTGGGTGTCTTGGCTGGCTCAGCCCGATGTGTCCCGGGTCTGTCCGACATGGCTCCAGTGTAAGGGAATCGGCCATCGGGCAAGGAGTGCGGGGGCGGCGGGCGACCAACGGTCGCTGCGCTGTATCAGTGGCGCAACTCGGGCTTGACAGGGGCGCCGACCAGGGTGAACTCAGCGGCATTGGCCTGCAGCCAGCGCGCGGACAGGGGGCTGCCAAGCTGGCTGGGGTGGAAGCCTGGCCGCAGGTAGGCGCGCCAGGGTTTGAATGTCTGCCGCACCAGGCCGTGGCGGCCGAAGAAGAAACGCAGGGCACTCGTGGCCGTGTGCCAGTGCCACAGCGTCTGGTCGCGCTTCAGGTTGTGCAGGGTCTGGCGCAGGGTGTCGGCCACAAAAATCAGCGTGACGCGGCGGAACCAGGTGCGGCGCCATGCTTCGTTGCCGCTGAGCGCCCGGTACAGGTCGAAGGCGGTGGTTTTGTGCTCGGCCTCCTCGGCGCTGTGCCACAGCCACAGGGTTTGCAGGCGCGGCTCGACGCCCTGCAGCAGGTCGGGGTGGCCGAGCAGCCACTCGGCCAGGATGGCGGTGAAATGCTCGTTGGCGGCCGTGATGCCCAGGGCATGGCGCGGGTCGAGGCCATCGAGCTGCTGGAGGCGTTCGCGGGCGCGCGGCTCCCAGGCGTTGACCAGGCCATGCTTTTCGATTTGCGCATTGAACAGCGCATGGATGCGGCGGTGGGTGGCCTCCTGGCCGATGAAGCCCTGGACTTCCTCATGCCAGTGTGCCTGCGCCTCGGGTGGCAGGGCGGCCAGCCCCTGGCGCACCGAGTCGATGAAGAACTGCTCGCCCACGGGGAAACTCATGGACAGGGCGTTGAAGAAGGCCGTGCGGAACGGGTCGCCGGCAAACCAGTGGCGCGCGACGGGGGATTCCAGATCGATCAGCAGGCGGCGGACAACGAGGGTAGTCATGTCGGGTATCACGTAATCTGAGGCAAGTTTATGACGTTTTGTCGCGTCACACCAGCGCAAGCAGCTATCAAAAGAGTAGCAAAGGAAAAGCCCGCCGAAGCGGGCCTTGATGGACGCAGGCATGACGCCCGCGAATGCCGGCAGCTTAGCCGCCGTGGAACTTCATCATCAGCGGCACGATCAGCAGTGCCACGATGTTGATGATCTTGATCAGCGGGTTGACGGCCGGGCCGGCGGTGTCCTTGTAGGGGTCGCCCACCGTGTCGCCGGTGACGGCGGCCTTGTGCGCTTCGCTGCCCTTGCCGCCGTGGTGGCCGTCTTCGATGTACTTCTTGGCATTGTCCCAGGCGCCGCCGCCGGTACACATGGAGATGGCGACGAACAGGCCGGTCACGATGGTGCCCATCAGCAGGCCGCCCAGCGCCGCCGGGCCCAGGACCAGTCCGACCAGGATCGGCACCACCACCGGCAGCAGCGAGGGAATCATCATTTCCTTGATGGCGGCGGTGGTCAGCATGTCCACTGCGGTGTCGTACTCGGGCTTGCCCGTGCCGTCCATGATGCCCTTGATGTCGCGGAACTGGCGGCGCACTTCCACCACCACCGCACCGGCAGCACGGCCGACGGCCTCCATGGCCATGGCGCCGAACAGGTAGGGAATCAGTCCGCCGATGATCAGGCCGATGATGACCATCGGGTTGCTCAGGTCGAAACTGATCACCTTGCCGAAGGACTCCAGCTTGTGGGTGTAGTCGGCGAACAGCACCAGCGAGGCCAGGCCGGCCGAGCCGATGGCATAACCCTTGGTCACGGCCTTGGTGGTGTTGCCCACGGCGTCCAGCGGGTCGGTGATGTCGCGCACGCTGGACGGCAGTTCGGCCATTTCGGCGATGCCGCCGGCGTTGTCGGTGATCGGGCCGTAGGCGTCCAGCGCCACCACAATGCCGGCCATGCTCAGCATGGAGGTGGCGGCAATGGCGATGCCGTACAGGCCGGCGAGCTTGAAGGCGACCCAGATGGCAATGCAGACGAAGATCACCGGCCAGGCGGTGGAACGCATGGAGACGCCCAGGCCGGCAATGATGTTGGTGCCGTGGCCGGTGGTGGACGCCTGGGCGATGTGCTGCACCGGTGCGTACTGCGTGCCGGTGTAGTACTCGGTGATCCACACCAGGGCGGCGGTCAGCACCAGGCCGACGGCGCAGGCGCCAAACAGGCGCAGCTGGCTGCCGGAGGCGGCAATCGCGTTGTCGGGAATCAGCCACTGCGTGACGAAGAAGAAGGCGACCAGCGACAGCACGCCGGCCACTGCCAGCCCCTTGTACAAGGCCGGCATCACGTTTTTCATGCCGGGGGCAGCCTTGACGAAGAAGCAGCCGATGATGGAGGCGATGATGGACACCGCGCCGAGTGCCAGCGGGTAGGCCACCGCGTTGGCGACGGCGCCCGTCACCAGCAGGGCGCCCAGCACCATGGTGGCAATCAGCGTCACGGCATAGGTCTCGAACAGGTCAGCGGCCATGCCGGCGCAGTCGCCCACGTTGTCGCCCACGTTGTCGGCGATCACGGCCGGGTTGCGCGGATCATCTTCCGGGATGCCGGCTTCGACCTTGCCCACCAGGTCGGCGCCGACGTCGGCGCCCTTGGTGAAGATGCCGCCGCCCAGGCGGGCGAAGATGGAGATCAGCGAGGAGCCGAAGGCAAAGCCGATCAGCGGGTTGAGCAGCTTGGCCAGATTGGTGTTGGCGTTCAGGTTGCCATTGCCGACCAGGAACCAGTAGAACACCGTGACACCCAGCAGGCCCAAGCCCACCACCAGCATGCCGGTGATGGCACCGCCGCGGAAGGCCACGTCCAAGGCCGGGCCGATGCCTTTGGTGGCTGCCTGCGCGGTGCGCACATTGGCGCGGACCGACACATTCATGCCGATGAAGCCGCAGGCGCCCGACAGCATGGCACCGATGACGAAGCCGATGGCCGTCTGGCCGTCGAGGAAGACCCCGATCAGGATGGCCAGAATGACGCCGACGATGCCGATGGTCTTGTACTGACGCGCCAGATAGGCGGCTGCGCCGGTCTGGATGGCGGCTGCAATTTCCTGCATCCGCGCATTGCCGGCGTCCTGGGAAAGAATCCAGCTGCGTGCCCAGAAGCCGTAGGCTACGGCGATCAGCCCGCAGACGAGCGCCAGAATCAGCGCTGAGTTGCCTGTCATATCAATCTCCTGTGTTGTTGGATCGCGAAGGGGTGGCAACGCAGGGGGCGGTGCCACCGATGCGTTGCTTCCTCGTCGCGTTCAACCACTTTCGGTCACACAGGACGATTGGCCAACGGGCGGACTGTAACGTGAAAAAAGTGCCTTGCCAGCCGGACGTCAGTGAGGAGCAAGTAAAATCAGGGTTAATACTTATCCTTTTCTGATTTAACTCAAAGTCAAGCAACCATGTCCCTCGACAACGTGACCCCCGGCCAGAATGTTCCCGACGCCTTCAACGTGATCATCGAAATCCCGATGAACGCCGACCCCATCAAGTATGAGGTGGACAAGGAAACCGGCGCCATTTTCGTGGACCGTTTCATGAGCACGGCCATGCACTACCCGACCAACTACGGTTATGTGCCCAAGACCATCTCGGGCGACGGCGACCCGGTGGACGTGCTGGTGATCACCCCCGTGCCGCTGATCCCGGGTGTGGTGGTGCCCTGCCGCGCCATCGGCATCCTGAAAATGCAGGACGAAGCCGGCGAAGACGGCAAGGTGCTGGCCGTGCCGACCGACAAGATCCTCTCGATCTACACCCAGTGGCAGAAACCGGAAGACCTGAACCCGATGCGCCTGAAGACCATCTCTCATTTCTTCGAGCACTACAAGGATCTCGAAGCCGGCAAGTGGGTCAAGGTGCTGGGCTGGGAAGGCCCGGAGTCGGCCCGCAAGGAAATCATGGACGGCATCGCCAGCTACAACAAGGCCAACGCCTGACCGCTTGCCGCCGTACGTGGCCCGCCGAGCCTTGATGGGCTGGGACCACCTCAAATGAAAACGCCCGCAGGGAAACTCCTGCGGGCGTTTTTGCTTTCCACGCCGGGAAGAGGACCGTTTTGCACGCGCATTTCGAGCCTTATCGCTTATTCACCGTCCATGCGCTGACGTGTATCATCCGGAACAACTTTGCCTCTCTCCGCCTAGAAGGAACGCACACCATGGATACGACGAACGCTGCACGCTCCAGCAGTCAACACAGTGGCGCACAGTCCAGCGCCGGCCAATCAGTGGCGGCTTCCGGCCAGTACCTGACCCTGCGGCTTGGCAGCGAGGAATACGCCATTGACATCCTGCGGGTGCAGGAAATCCGCTCCTACGAAGAGCCGACCCGCATGGTGAATGCGCCGAGCTACATCAAGGGCGTGGTCAACCTGCGCGGTGTCATCGTGCCCATCGTTGATCTGCGCATGAAGCTCAACCTGGAGAAGGTCGAGTACAACGAGTTCACCGTGGTCATCATCCTCAACGTGCGTGGCACGGTCATCGGCGCGGTGGTGGATTCGGTGTCCGACGTGGTCACGCTGTCGGCCCAGGCCATCAAGCCGGCGCCTCAGTTCGAAGCCGCCATCGATGCGCGCTTCATCACCGGCCTGGCCAATGTGGGCGAACGCATGCTCATCGTCATGAACATGGACGCCCTCATGAGCAATGCCGAAATGGGCATGCTCTCCTCATCGCTGGGCTGAGCGGTTTTACGGTGCATGGGCCGGCACCTGAGTAGGGCCGAGCCATCAGGCAAATGGCCGGTTTCATATCGGTTGATGCCATTGTCGCGTCACATATTCCGATCCAACAAGCTTTCATGAACAATCTGAAAATCTCTACCCGACTCACGATCCTGATCAGCATTCTGTCCGCCTTGCTGGTGATCATTGGTGGCATCGGGTTGCTGGGTATTTCCCAATCCAATGCCGCGCTCAAGACCGTGTATGAAGATCGAACTGCCCCCATGGGGCAACTCTCTGACATCCAACGTCTGCTGCTGCGCAACCGGCTGGCCATTGCCAATTCGCAGATCGATCCGACACCGGAGGAAATCAGCAAGGACGTAGCTGAAGTCGAGACCAATATCGCCACCATCGGGAAAATCTGGGACGCCTACATGGCCACCGCGCTGACGCCCGAGGAAGCCCCGTTGGCCAAGAAATTCGCTGAGGACCGGGGGCGCTTTGTCAACGACGGCCTCAAGCCGGCGGTCGCGGCGCTGCGCGCCAACGACATCACCGGTGTCTACCGGGTGATGACGGAAAAAATCCGTCCCCTGTATGTCCCGGTCCAGGATGGCATCAATGCCTTGATGAAACTGCAGTTGGATGTAGCAAAGCAGGAATACGACAGCGCGACGGCCCGTTACAACACCATCCGGCTCGTTTCAATTGCCATGATCGTCGCTGGCGTACTCTTTGCCGCGTTGATCGGCGTGGCCATGGTGCGCGGCATTTCGCGCGCACTCGGCAATGCGGTCGAGGTGTCCGATGCCGTGGCGCATGGTGACCTGACGCGTCAGGTTCAGATCAGCGGCAAGGACGAAGTGTCCAAAGTGCTGCAGTCCCTGTCGGACATGCAGGCTTCGCTGGTCAAGGTCGTGAGCCGTGTGCGCGAAGGGTCCGAGTCCGTTTCCACCGCTTCGTCTGAAATCGCCCAGGGCAACCAGGATCTGTCGGCTCGCACCGAGTCCCAGGCCAGCGCGCTGGAAGAAACCGCGGCCTCGATGGAAGAACTCAGCTCCACCGTCAAGCAGAACGCCGACAACGCCCGCCAGGCCAACCAGCTGGCGCAAAGCGCCTCCACCGTGGCCGTGCAGGGCGGCGAGGTGGTGGCCCAGGTGGTCGACACCATGAAGGGCATCAACGACGCCAGCCGCAAGATCAACGACATCATCAGCGTCATCGACGGCATCGCCTTCCAGACCAACATCCTGGCCCTGAACGCGGCGGTGGAAGCCGCCCGTGCCGGTGAACAGGGCCGCGGCTTTGCCGTGGTGGCCAGTGAGGTCCGCTCCTTGGCCGGCCGTTCAGCCGAAGCGGCGAAGGAAATCAAGACCCTGATCACCGACAGCGTGCAGCGCGTCGAGCAGGGCACGGCGCTGGTGGACCAAGCCGGTGCAACCATGACCGAGGTAGTGACCTCGATCCGCCGTGTGACCGACATCATGGGCGAGATCAGCGCTGCCAGCTCCGAGCAAAGCGCTGGCGTGGCTCAGGTGGGCGAGGCGGTGACGCAGATGGACCAGGCGACGCAGCAGAATGCGGCGCTGGTGGAGGAGATGGCCGCAGCCGCCTCCAGCCTCAGGGCCCAGGCGCAGGATCTGGTGCAGACCGTGGCGGTGTTCAAGCTCAGTGCGCAGGACAGCCAGACGGCCTCCCATGCCGCGCCGGCAGCCCCGGCCGCATATGCCACCGCCCCCAAGCAGGTAAGCACAGCCAGTCGACCGGCGGTGAGCACCAAGACGCCGGCAGCCAGGCTCGGTGCACCGGCACCGAAACCGGCCCCCAAGGCCAGTGCCGCGGATGATGCCGGCGACTGGGAAACCTTCTAAGCGCTGGAACAGCGGCACTTGATCAACGGCACCTGCGGGTGCCGTTTTTCATGGGAGCGCGGCACGCTTGCGGGTATGCTCACGCCCGAACCAAAAACAGGAGCTGCAAGTGGGCAACCAACTCGATACCTCGACCAAGGGTGTGTACCTGATTGCCGTGACGCCCTTCACCGACAGCGGCGCGCTGGACCTGGCCAGTACCGACCGCATGGTCGACTTCTGCCTGGAAAAAGGCGTCACCGGCCTGACCGTGCTGGGCATCATGGGTGAGGCAACCAAGCTCACCATGGAGGAGTCGCGCACCTTTGTGCAGCGGGTGCTGGCGCGCGTGGCCGGCCGCGTGCCGGTGGTGGTGGGAGCCTCGGCCCCCGGCTTCGCGCCCATGCGCGAGCTGACGCAAAGTGTGATGGACCTGGGCGCCGCCGGCGTGATGGTGGCGCCGCCGTCCACCGTGCGCACCGACGACCAGATCGTCGCCTATTTCGACATGGTGAATGAGACGCTGGGACCCAAGGTGCCCTGGGTGCTGCAAGACCACCCGGTCTCGACCGGCGTGCAGATGTCCACCGGCGTCATCCTGAAGATCCTGAAGAACTCGCCCACCTGCGTCATGCTCAAGCACGAGGATTGCCCGGGCCTGGCCAAGCTGTCGGCCATTCGCGCCGCCAGTGACAAGGGCGAGTTGAAACGAATTTCCATCCTCACCGGCAATGGCGGCGGCCTGTTCCTGCCGGAAGAGCTGACGCGCGGCGCCGACGGCGCCATGACCGGCTTTGCCTACCCGGAGATGATGGTGGACGTCTGCGCGGCGCATGCCACAGGAAACATCGAACGCGCCCACGACCTGTTCGACGCCTACCTGCCGTTGGCACGCTACGAGCAGCAGGCCGGCATCGGGCTGGCGGTGCGCAAGCACATCCTGGCCGAACGCGGTGTCATTGCTTCGGCGGCGGTACGCAAGCCGGGGCCGAAGTTGTCGGCCCAGGACGTGGCGGATATTGCGCGGCTGACGGCGCGGCAGGAAAAGCGGCTGGCCGAACTGGCTTGAACCAGGTCTAGGCCAGCTTCTTCACCAGCACCTGGGACTTGCGGTCCCAGTTGTACTTGCGCTTGCGCGCTTCGGGCAGCCAGTCGGGGTCGACGCTCTGGAAGCCGCGCTTGAGAAACCAGTGCATGGTGCGGGTGGTCAGCACGAAGATGCTGTCCACCCCCATGGCGCGGGCGCGCTGCTCGATGCGCTTGAGGATTTTTTCCCCGTCGCCCTGGCCCTGGGAGTCGGGTGAGACCGTGAGCGCCGCCATCTCGGCGGTCTTGGCTTCCGGGTAAGGGTAGAGCGCGGCGCAGGCGAAGATCACGCCGTCGTGCTCGATGATGGTGTAGTTGCCGATGTCGCGCTCGATCTCGGTTCGGCTGCGCTTGACCAGGGTACCGTCCTTCTCGAACGGCTCGATCAGCTGCAGGATGCCGCCGACGTCATCGGACGTGGCTTCGCGCAGTTCTTCCAGCTTCTCATCAACCACCATGGTGCCGATGCCGTCGTGCACATAGACTTCCAGCAGCAGCGAGCCGTCCACCGCAAAGGGGATGATGTGGCTGCGTTCCACGCCGGCCTTGCAGGCTTTGACGCAGTGCTGCAGGTAGAAAGCCGTGTCGGTGGGCAGGGTGGCGTTGGGCAGCGCGGTCAGCAGCTTTTCGGCGGCGGCCAGCGGCAGCTCGGTGTCGATGGGGTTGTCATCGCTCTCGGGCGCGTGCGGGTCGATGCGGATGCCCGGGATTTCGGAGACGAAGATCAGTTTGTCGGCCTGCAGCGCGGTGGCCACGCTGGTGGCTACCTCTTCCATGGTCAGGTTGAAGGCTTCGCCGGTGGGCGAGAAGCCGAAGGGCGAGAGCAGCACCATGGCGCCCATGTCCAGGGTGCGGGTGATGCCGGCCACGTCGACCTTGCGCACCAGGCCCGAATGTTGGAAGTCCACACCGTCGACGATGCCCACCGGGCGCGCGGTGATGAAGTTGCCCGAGATCACGCGCACGGTGGCGCCGGCCATCGGCGTATTCGGCAGGCCCTGGCTGAAGGCGGCCTCGATTTCGTAGCGCAGCTGGCCGGCGGCCTCCTGCGCACAGTCGAGCGCAATCTCGTCGGTGATGCGCATGCCGTGCGAGTACTTGGGCTCGTGGCCCTTGGCCCGGAGCTGCTCGTTCACCTGTGGCCGGAAACCATGCACCAGCACGATCTTCACGCCCATGCTCTGGATCAGCGCCAGGTCCTGCGCCAGGTGGTGCAGCTTGCCGGCGGCAATGGCCTCACCCGCGATGCCGACGACAAAGGTCTTGCCGCGGTGCATGTGGATGTAGGGCGCGACCGAGCGGAACCAGGGCACGAAGGTGAAATTAAAGACAGTGGACATGCGCGGCAGGGGCAAAAAAGGGGCGGGCAGGGCGTTCAGACAGGGATAATTGCCGATTCTCCATGAAGTTAGCGCCTTGAGTCCCGTTCCCCTGAAAATCGAGTTCCCCGAATCGCTGCCGGTGTCGGCTAAACGCGACGAGATCACGGCCGCGCTGGAAAAGCACCAGGTCATCATCGTCTGCGGCGAAACCGGTTCGGGCAAGACCACCCAGCTGCCCAAGATCGCGCTCGCCATGGGCCGCGGGAAACTCAACTACCCCGCCGGCCAGCGCCCCCGCCTGATCGGCCACACCCAGCCGCGCCGTATTGCCGCCAGCTCGGTGGCCAAGCGCATCGCCGAAGAGCTGCAGACGCCACTGGGCGAGGTGGTGGGCTACAAGGTGCGCTTCCAGGACCGTCTGTCCAAGGACGCCTCCGTCAAGCTGATGACCGACGGCATCCTGCTGGCCGAGACGCAGACCGACCCGCTGCTGCAGGCCTACGACACCCTCATCATCGACGAGGCGCACGAGCGCAGCCTCAACATCGACTTCCTGCTCGGCTACCTGCGCCAGATCCTGCCGCGCCGGCCGGATCTGAAGATCGTCGTCACCTCGGCCACCATTGACGCCGACCGCTTCGCCCAGCACTTCGCCTCGAGCAAGGGCCCAGCACCAGTGATCATGGTCTCGGGCCGTACCTTTCCGGTGGAACAGCGCTGGCGGCCGTTCGAGGAGAGCCGCGAATTCGATCTGAACGACGCCATCGCCAGTGCGGTGGACGAACTCTGGACGGGACATGCCGCGGGCGACATCCTGGTCTTCCTGCCCGGCGAGCGTGAAATCCGCGAGGCGGCCGACCACCTGCGCCGCCACCTGAGCCACCAGGCGGTGACACGCAACGCCGAGGTGCTGCCGCTGTTCGCCCGCCTGAGCCAGGCCGAGCAGGACCGGATTTTTGACAGCCACAGTGGCCGGCGCATCGTGCTGGCCACCAACGTGGCCGAAACCTCGCTCACGGTGCCGGGCATCCGCTACGTCATCGACGCAGGTACGGCGCGCGTGAAGCGCTACAGTTTTCGTAGCAAGGTGGAGCAGCTGCTGGTCGAGCCGATCAGCCAGGCCGCCGCCAACCAGCGCGCCGGCCGCTGCGGCCGCGTGGCCAACGGCATCTGCATCCGCCTCTACGACGAGAAGGATTTCAATGGCCGGCCGCGTTTCACCGATCCCGAGATCCTGCGCAGTTCGCTGGCCGGCGTCATCCTGCGCATGAAGTCGCTGCACCTCGGTGTGGTGGAGGACTTCCCGTTTCTGGAAGCACCGTCCGGCCGCGCGATTGCCGACGGCTACCAGCTGCTGGCCGAACTCGGTGCGGTGGACGAGAGCAACGAGCTGACGCCGATCGGCCGCGAACTGGCCAAGCTGCCGCTGGACCCGCGCGTCGGCCGCATGATCCTGGAGGCCAGAAGCCGCCAGGCGCTGGACGAGGTGCTGGTGATTGCCTCGGCCCTGTCGGTGCAGGACGTGCGCGATCGCCCCATGGAGGCGCAGGCCCAGGCCGACCAGGCGCACGCCAAGTTCGACGACGAGAAGAGCGAGTTCACCGGCTACCTCAAGCTGTGGAAATGGATCCACGACGCCCGAGGCGACAAGCACGCCCACCCGGCCGGTACGGCCGGCACGCACAAGCTGAGCAACCGCCAGTACGAGCAGCTGCTGCGGCAGAATTTCGTCAACATCCGCCGCGTGCGCGAATGGCGCGACATCCACAGCCAGTTGCTGACCGTGGTGACCGAGCACGGATGGCTGATCAACCGGCCGGCGCCGGGCCGCCCCAAGCTGGGCGCTGCCCCCTCGGGGGGCAGCGACGACGCGCAGCGCGGAGCGTGGGGGCCACATCCGCCGGCCAGCTACGAGCAGTTGCACCTGTCCATGCTGGCCGGCCTGCTGGGCAACGTCGGCTGCAAGCTGGAGGAAGAGGCCGCTTCGGGCGAATACCTGGGGGCGCGCGGCATCAAGTTCCATCGCCACCCTGGCGCGCACCTGAGCAAGAAACCCGGGCGCTGGATCGTGGTGGCCGAACTGGTGGAGACCACCCGCCTGTTCGGCCGCGGCATTGCGGCCATCGAGCCGCAGTGGATCGAGCAGGTGGCCGGCCACATTCTCAAGAAACAGTTGCTCGACCCGCACTGGGAAAAGAAGGCCGCCGAAGTGGTGGCGCTGGAGCGCGCCACGCTCTACGGCATCGTGGTCTACAGTGGCCGGCGCACCAACTATGGCCGCGTCGACCCGCGCTCGGCGCGCGAGATCTTCATCCGTGACGCACTGGTGGACGGCGAGTGGGAGACCAAGCTGCCCTTCCTGGCCGCCAACCAGAAACTGGTGCGGCAGGTGGAGGAGCTGGAACACAAGTCACGCCGGCAGGACGTGCTGGTGGACGACGAGCTGATCTACGCCTTTTACGACCAGCAGCTGCCGGCCACGGTCTGCAGCGGTTACGAATGCGAACGCTGGTACCGCGAGGAAAGCAAGAAGAACCCGCAGCTCCTGCTGCTCACGCGCGAGGAGCTGATGCGCCACGAGGCGGCCGGCATCACCACCAGCGCCTTTCCCAAGACCATCCGCCTGGGCGGCGTCGACTGCGCCGCCACCTACCTGCACGAACCGGGTGACCCCAAGGACGGGCTGACGGTGACCGTGCCGCTGTTCGTGCTGAACCAGGTCAACGAGGAACGCTGCGAGTGGCTGGTGCCCGGCATGCTGAAGGACAAGATCCAAGCCTTGCTCAAGAGCTTGCCGCAAAAGCCGCGCAGCCGCTTCGTGCCGCTGCCGGAGTCGGCGACCCGGCTGAGCGAAACCATGGGCACGCCCGAAGCCTTCGGCCACGGCGGCCTGACCGACGCGCTGCTGAAGCAGGTGCGCGACATCACCAGCCTCGACGTGAAGCGCGCCGACTTCAAGCTCGACATGCTGGCGCCGCACCTGTTCATGAACTTCCGTGTGGTGGACGAACACGGTCGCCAGCTCGGCACCGGGCGCAACCTGGGGGCCTTGAAGGCCGAACTCGGCGCCCAGGCGCGCGGCGCCTTCCAGGCCCTGGCGGGCTTGAAGCTGGCCAGCCCTGCACCCCAGGGATCAGGATCAAATCAGGCTCCAGCCCAGGTGAATATTGCGCAACACGCTCCTGAAAAAGGAGCAAAAACCGCGGCCGCCAAACCCGCCGCACCGGCCGAGCAGCGCTACACCGCCTGGACTTTCGGCGAACTGCCGGAGCTGATGGAGATCCGCAAGGGCGGCCAGACGCTGATCGGCTTCCCGGCCCTGATCGACCAGGGCGATGCGGTCAGCATCGAAGTGTTCGACGAGCCCGAAGTGGCCGCCGCCAAACACCGTGCCGGCCTGCGCCGCCTCTTTGCGTTGCAGATCAAGGACGCGCTCAAGTACCTGGAAAAGAACCTGCCCGATCTTCAGAAGATGGCCGTGGCCTATATGCCGCTGGGGACCATGGAGGAACTAAGGCTGCAGATCCTCGATGTGGCGCTCGACCGTGCTTTCCTGCTCGACCCCTTGCCAGCCGACGAGTTCGACTTCAAGCGCCGGCTGGACGAAGGCCGCGGCCGCCTGACGCTGATCGCCAACGAGGTGGCGCGCCTGGCCGCTACCATCCTGGCCGAGTACGCGGTGGCGGTGCGCAAGATCAAGGACACGAAGAACGCCCCGGAGGCGACGGCTGACTGCACCCAGCAGCTGCAGCGCCTGACGCCCAAGCGCTTCATTGCCCAGACGCCCTGGCCGCAGCTGCAGCACTTCGCCCGTTACCTGAAGGCCATCACCTTGCGGCTGGACAAGTACCGCGCCGACCCGGCGCGCGACGCCAGCCGCCTAGCCGAACTCAAGCCGCAGGAGCAGCGCTACTGGCGTTTGGTGGCCGAGCGCAAGGGCGTGATGGACGAACGCCTGCAGGAGTTCCGCTGGCTGCTGGAGGAGTTGCGCGTGAGTTTCTTCGCCCAGGAACTGCGCACGCCGCAGCCGGTCAGCGTCAAGCGGCTGGACAAAGCTTGGACTCAGCTGAATAGCTGAATCCAAGCTTTTCAGCGAGGCTCATATGGCCACCGGCCATGTGAGCCGGAACCGGGCGTCGACCCGGCCGCAGCTGATGAACAGAGTCCCCTCACAAAGCCAGGCCCTCACCGGCCTCCTCATAGGTGCGCCCATCGCGGATGTGATAAATCCGCTTGAAGGTCGGGATGATCTTCTCGTCGTGCGTGACCACGATGATGGCGGTGCGGTACTGCTGGGCCATCTGGTTCAGGATGCGCATGACGCCCAGCGCGCGTTCGCTGTCCAGTGGTGCCGTGGGCTCGTCAGCCAGTATTACCGGCGGCTGGTTGGCCAGGGCGCGCGCAATCGCCACGCGCTGCTGTTCACCGCCCGAGAGTTGTGAGGGCTCGGCCGAGGTGCGGTGGCCCACGTCCAGCGCCTGCAGCAGTTCGCGGGCACGCGCACGGGCTTTGCCATTGGGCTGGCCGGCCAGCATGGGCAGCAGGGCCACGTTGTCGGTCACGTCCAGGAAGGGAATCAGGTAGGGCGCCTGGAACACGAAGCCGATGCTGTCTCGCCGCAGTGCGCGCAGGTCGCGCAGAGTCCAGCCATTGTCGTAGATGGTCTGGCGGCCCAGCGTCATGCGTCCGGTCGTGGGCTCGATGATGGCGCCCAGGCATTTGAGCAAGGTGCTCTTGCCCGAGCCCGAGGGACCGATCAGGCCCACGACCTCACCCGGCGCCACGCTCATGTTGACGTCCTTGAGCGCATGCACGGCGGCATCGCCTTCGCCATAGCGCTTGCTCAGGCCTTCGATGCGGATGCCCATTTCACTCATGGTCTGTCCTTATCCAATGGCAGCGCCGGGGTCGACCCGCAGCGCCACGCGGATGGCCAGCGTGCTGGCCAGGGCGCAGATGATCATCACGGCGATCAGGCCGCGCACGGCGTCGCCGGTTTCCAGCAGTACGTACTTGGGAAAGAAGGGCGCCCAGACGGTGGCCGAGGTCTTGCCGACGATGAAGCCGATCAGCCCCAGCCCCAGGGCCTGCTGCAGGATCATGCCGGCGATGGTGCGGTTGCGCGTGCCGATGAGCTTGAGCACGGCGATCTCACGCAGCTTGCCCAGCGTCATGGTGTAGATGATGAAGGCCACGATGGCCGCGCTCACCACGGCCAGGATCACAAGGAACATGCCGATCTGCCGCGCCGAGGTGGCGATCAGCTTGGCCACCAGGATCTCTTCCATCTGCTCGCGCGTGTAAGCCTCCAGGTGCTTCCAGCGGCGGATCGGCTCAGCCACCTGCTCCGGGTGGAACTCCGGCTGGATCTGCACCAGAACGGCGTTGACGTTGTGGTTGCTGCTTTGCGCGGCCTGCACGGCTTCCAGCAGGCCTGGCACGGCCGGTCGGTTCAGCGCCGGGTTGGCGGCGGTGCGGGCGCGTTCGTTCAGGATGGCCTCGTTGTCTTTCAGAAACTGGGCTTCCTGGGCGTCGGCCAGCGGGATGAAGACCATGGGGTCGCCGCCGGAGGAGACCATGCGCTGCGTCAGCCCGACCACGCGGTAGTCGTGGCGGCGGATGCGTATCTGGTCGCCCAGGCGAAAACCCGTCTTCACATCGGCCACGGCCTCGTAGTGGTTGCGCGTGAGGTGTCGGCCTGCCACCAGATAGCCAGGCTCGCCCGGCTGGCCGGGGACGATGCCCACCACCATGGCGCGCACATCGTTGCCGTCGCGTCGCACCTGCATGGTGAAGTAGGTGACGTTGGCCGCGCGGGCCACGCCGGGCAGGCCCCGCAGCGAGCGGTAGACGTCATCGCGCAGGCTGGAGGATTCGGCGTACGGCCCCTGAGTATCTCGCTGCACCACCCAGAGTTCGGCCCCGCTGTTGTTGAGCAGGGATCGGGCGTCGTCGACCATGCCGCGGTAGACCCCGGCCATGGTCAGCGTGACGCCGATCAGCAGGCCCAGGCCGATGCCGGTGAAGACGAACTTGGCCCAGGAGTGCAGCACATCCCGGCTGGCCAGGCTGATCATCGTGCCGACTCCGTCAGCGTGGGCACGACCTTGACGCGGCTGTCGGCACCGATCTCCTTCTCGCTGTACACGACGACCGTCGCGCCGGGCGGCAGACCGTCGAGCACACGCACCTGCCCATCGAGGCTGGTCTCACCCAGGCGCAGCGGAGCGAAGCGTAGGGCGTTGTCGTCGATCAGCCAGGCGCCGGCCTGACCCTGATGGCGGCGAATGGCGGCATTGGGCAGCACCAGTGCGCGCGACGTGGCGGGCAGGCGCAAGGTAACCTCGGCCAGTTCGCCGACTGACAGCCCGGGGGACTGCTGGTCGAAGCTGATCTGCGCAATGCGTTCTTCCGTCACACTGTCGCCCTGCAGTTCCACTCGGCCGACCTTGCCCGCCAGCGGGCTATGCGGCTGCGAACGCAGCACGATCTCGGCTGCCAGACCTGGCACCAGACCGGCCGAACGACCCTGGTCGAAACGCGCCTTGATCCATAGACTGGCCGGGTCGATCAGTTTGAGAACGGCTTGCCCGGCCACGACCGTGGAGCCTGGCTCGGCATCGCGCGAGAGCACCACACCGTCCTGCGTGGCCAGCAGGCGCGTGTTGCGGCGCTGCTGCTGCAGGGCGGAACGTTCGGCTTGCAGACGGGTCTGGTCTTGTGCGGCAGCCGACAGGTTGGCCTGGGCGGCCCGCACCTGGGCCTCGGCCGAGAGCAACTCCTGCTGCCGGGCCTCCACCACGCCGGGGCTGACGAAGTTCTGCTGTCCAAGCTCCTGGTAGCGCCGCGCATTGGCCAGGGCGAGTGCGCGCCGGGCGGTGGCGTCGGCGACTTGGGCTTGTGCCGCCTCACGCATGCTGGCCGCGCGTGCCAGGGAGGCATCGAGCGCCTCGATGCGCTGCTGCAGGTCCACCGGGTCCATCTCGGCCAGCAACTGCCCTGCCTTCACGCTGTCGCCAGCATCGACCAGCACGCTCAGCACGCGGCCGGCGCTGGTGGGGCCGATGAGGTAGCTGCGCCGGGCCTCCACTGTGCCGATGCCATACAGTGCTGGGGTGATGGACGCTTCGGCCGCCGTGACCACGGTCACGCGTACCGGGGCCAGCGGCCCGGAGCGGCGGATGATGAAAACCAGTGCGGCCAGGAGCAGCAGGCCCAGGACGACCAGCACCAGCAGCCGGGGCGGGAGTGACTTGAGTTTTTTCATAGGGGCGTGCGCAGGCTGCGCAGGTAGAGATCGAACACGCGGGGCGCCTCGGAGCGCAGGGTGGCGATATGGCCGCTGAGCATGGACTGCATGACCAGGCCCTGCATGATGCCGACGAACAGGGTTGCTGCCGCAGGGGCATCCAGATCGGGATCAGACTGCCCCGCCTGGATCGACTGCTTGATGAGGTTCAGCAGCAGCTGGCGGTAGCTTTTCATCAGACCGCGCACGCTCTCTTTGAGCGGGGAGTCGGCCGGCTGCTGCAGTTCATGAAAGATCATGCGTGGCACGCCCGGATGGTGCGCCACAAAACCTACATGCGCGTCGAACACCTTGCGCAGGGCCAGTAGCGGCTCCGGGCTTGCGGCCGCGGCGGTCTGGATTTCGCGCAACAGATTCTCTCGCACCCATTCCATGGCGGCCAGCCAGATCGCCTCCTTGTTCTCAAAATGCTTGAACAAGGCCCCCTGGGTGACACCGACCGACTGTGCAATGTCTGTGGTGGTGATCAGGGCCGGGCTGCGCTCCTGGGCTAGTTGCAAGGCGGCCGCGACGATTTCAGCCTGTCGCGTTGCCGTTGCCAGTCGTGGAGTGGGAGAGGCCATGAGATCGCTTGGTAAGTAATAAAGCACTTACCAAGTATACATAGGCGACACGTCCGCACGCAAGCGGGGACTAAACTGGAAACATGCATGACAAGGTGGCCAAGGCCAGATCGCACCGCAGCCCCTGGGCGCGGCGTGTCGCGCTGACCCGGCATCGCGCCGGCCGACTGGACCCGGCCGTCCAGGGGCTGCTCTGGACGCTGGTGGCCGGTATCTGCTTCGTGCTGCTCAATACCCTCTCGCGCTACCTGACGACGCAGATCGACCCCATGCAGTCACAGTTCCTGCGTTATTTCTGCGGCCTGCTGGTCATGCTGCCATTGCTCTGGCGTTCCGGCCTGGCGGCCTACAAGCCGCGGCACATCGGCGGGCAGTTTCTGCGTGGCCTGGTGCACACGGCGGCCCTGGGCCTGTGGTTTGTGGCGCTACCCCATATCTCGCTAGCCGACATGACGGCCCTCGGTTTCACCACGCCGATCTTCATCATGATCGGCGCCTGGCTGTTCCTGCGCGAGCCGATGCGCTGGGAGCGCTGGCTGGCGGCGCTGGTGGGCTTCAGCGGCGTGCTGATCGTGGTCGGCCCCCAGCTCTCGGGCAGTGGCGGCTATTACAGCCTCGTGATGCTGGCTTCCTCGCCGGTGTTCGCGGCGTCCTTCCTCATCACCAAGGCGCTGACGCGCTACGAGAAGGCCGGTGTCATCGTGCTGTGGCAATCGATCACCGTCACCTTGCTCAGCCTGCCGCTGGCGCTGTTGCACTGGCAGGCACCGACGCTGGCACAGTGGGTCGGCTACCTGGCGTGCGGACTGCTCGGCAGCAGCGCGCACTATTGCCTGACACGCTCGTACGGTGTCGCTGATATTTCGGCGACCCAATCGTTGAAGTTTCTCGACCTGGTCTGGGCCACCTTGATGGGCTGGCTGGTGTTCTCCGACCAGCCCAGCCACTACACCCTGATGGGGGGCTTGCTGATCTCGGCGTCCACGCTGTGGATTGCGCGGCGCGAGTCGCGTCGCGCTACGGCGCGGGCCTGAACTCACTAGAATGGGGCAAGCGCCTTGCACGTCAAGTGCAGGCGCCGGATTCACCCACTCATCCCGTGAGAGGCCAGGCCCATGCAGAGATTGTTTGCTTTGATCTGCTTGCTGCTGTCATGCACCATGGCCCTTGCAGCGCCCGGGCGGGTCGAGATCGACACACTTCTCATCGTCGACGAGAGTCGCGGCCAGACCAGCGCGCCGCGTTTTGCCGAACTGGCCGACCAGACCATCCGGGTGACCAGCCAACTGTTCGAGTTCTGGTCTGCGGATGACCGTTCTGCCGAGCTGGGCAAGATTCATGTCAAGTTCTTGCCGCCCTCGGGGGGGTACTACGGTGCGCAGTTCCATTGGGAGCAAGGGCCGAGCGGCCGCGTGCGGGTGGTCAGCGTTTTCGGTACACACCGCGAAGCGCAGGAGTTGGCGCACAAACTGACGCATGCCATCTTCCCCAGTAGCGACAAACTGATTCGGAACATGATGGGCATTCCGGCCGAAATGCGTTTCGGCAATCGGGACAGTTTTCCCATGTGCGGCCTGCATGTCGATGACTGGGTGCTGGCCTTGCGGGATGCTGGCGCCTATCGGCCGTTGACTGAGCTGTCCCCCGAGAACGAACCCTGGGGGCAAGCCATGGGGCCCTCGGGCATGCTGATCCTGACCGACGAGCGGCTGCAGCACATCAGCTACGCCGAAGCCGGTTCGTTCGGTGCCTACTTGCTCAGGCACTACGGCATACCGCGCATGAAGCGCTTCTACAAAGTGAACCAGGAAAACCGCACCCGGCCCTGGGCCGAGGTCTATGGCCACTCCCTGCTGGAACTGGAGCAAGCGTGGCTTGCTGCGCTGGAATCGGCACGCGCGAGTCACAGCGCAGGCATTGCCGAAGCATTGCGTCTGCAGGGCTTTCGGGGGGGCGCCATGTGTCCTCCGCGCAAGGGCCTCTGAACGGTAGGGGTCTGACGCTCAGAACAGCCAGGGCAAGAAGCGCTTGGTCTGCTGCCGGTAGGCTGCGTAGCCCGGATGTTGCGCCAGCATCCAGCGCTCCTCGTACCGCGACTTGAGCCACAGCACCAGCGTCAGCACGTACCAGGCCAGCCAGGCCTCGTCGCGCGCAGCCGTGCGGGCCAGGGCCCAGGCGCCGAGCAGGAAGGCGGTGTACATCGGGTGGCGGATCCAGTGGTAGGGGCCCTGCGTGACGAGCACGCCGCCGGTCTTCGGGATGGGGCGGATGTTGAAGTTGCCCAAGCGGTTACTGCCCAGCGCCCAGACTGCCAACAGCACGGCTCCTATGGCCGTGGGCCAGGCGGCCAGCGGAATGGTCCAGTGCTTCACGGCGGGCCAAGCGAGCAGAGCCAGCATGGCAAGCAAGCCGAACTGCAGGACCACCAGCCCTGAGCCGAGCCACACGCGTCGTTGTCGTTCATCCATCTTCATCTTCTATTCACCGTTTGGTTCGTCGTTCCAGTGCAGTGCGCAGTGTCGCATTCTTCTCGGCATAACAGAAGCACGCCATCGAATGACGTCATCGTCCTATGGGATGCACGCTGCATAATTTTTTTGCAACCCCTGCATCCATACGCTAAATCCCAACGTTCTGAAGGTGGGACGCAATGGCGCGGCCCAAAACCAACTTAGGACGAGGACATCATGAAGAAGAACTTCTTTTTTGCAGTTTTTGCGTTTTCCGCTTTGGTCGCCGGTGCTGTTCAGGCGCAGCCGGTCATGCGCGACGGTGTGCTGACAGACGCGGCAGGCCGCACGGTCTACATCTTTGACAAAGACGCAGTGGGCAAGAGCAATTGCAGCGGCGGCTGTCTGGCCCAGTGGCCGGCATTCGTCGCCAAGCCCGATGCTGTTGCCAAGGGTGAGTTTGGCCTGATCGACGTCCAAGGCGCGCGCCAATGGACGGTGAACGGCAAGCCGCTCTACTACTTTGTGGGGGACACCAAGGCCGGCGACCGCAATGGCAACGGCATGGGCGGCGTGTGGCACGTGATTTCCGAAAAACCTGTGGCCCAAGCCGTTCCCCAGCCGTCGTATTGAGAAGGCGGGGGCGTGGCTGGAGCATGCGGGTCGGGTATGCTCCAGCATCGCGTCACCCTGGAGATGGCCCCTGATGGACGACCGTGATGAAGTAAGCCAATTGCTGTCGCGTATTGCCCTGCGCGATGCCCGGGCGTTTGAAGCCTTCTACCGTCTGGTCGCCAGCCGGCTGATGGCGGTGGCCTTGCGCGTGACGCAAGACCGCGCCATGGCTGAAGATGTGCTGCAAGAGGTGTTTGTCAAGGTCTGGAATCAGTCCGCCGCGGCGGCATCCGGGCAGCACCTGACGCTGGCGTGGCTGTGCGTGGTCACCCGCAACCGGGCGATCGATCTGCTGCGCAAGCGCAAACCTGAGCAGCCCCTGTACTGGCAGGACGAAAACGGCGAAGAGCAATCGCACGACATTCAGGATGAAAGTGGTTCACCCATGGAGCAGCTGCTTGCGCATGAAGACGGCGCGCAATTGGCGCATTGCATGGACACGCTGGAGCCCGAGCCCAGGCGGGCGCTGCTGCTGGTCTTCTACGATGGTCTGACCCATCCGGAGATCGCCCTGCGCATGCAACGCCCCCTTGGGACCGTCAAGGCCTGGACGCGGCGCAGTCTGATGCGACTCAAAGGCTGCATGGAGGCACTGGCATGAACTGGTACCAACATCCAGCAGCCATTGAACAGCTGGCCACGGCCTATGTGGCGGGCTCGTTGCGGGGCAGGGCGCGCAACCGCTTTGAGGCCGTCATGCGGCACCGACCTGAATTGGTTGCCGCGGTGAACGATTGGACCGATCGCTTGGCGCCGCTGCACAGCGTGTTGCCGGCCCAGGCGCCCAGCACCGAGCTGTGGGGCCGGATTGCGAGGGCGACAAACACCGCGCCTGCGGCGGGGGCCGCTTCGTGGTGGCGTCGCTTGCTGGCACCGGCACCGGCGGGGGCGTTGGTCGTGGGACTGTTGATGGGCGTCGTGGTACCGGCCGTGTGGCAAGCCCACGTGGCGAGGCAAAGCGACATGGCGTTGCCAGACAGTTATGTGGGCGTGCTGGCCACCGCTCAGGGGCAGCCGGGCCTGATCATCTCCAGCTTGCGGCGGGGCAAGGTGGTCGACATCAAGCAGATCACGCCGGTAGCCGTGCCGGCTGGGCAGACCTTGTACCTGTGGCGCATCAACAAGGCGGGCGCGGTCGAGGCGGTGGGGCCCCTGCCCAATGGAAAATGGACCCATCTGGCGCTGAACGAAACCGCGGAGCAGGTGTTTTTCCCGGCCGTGGAACTTGCTGTTTCGCTGGAGCCTTTGGGGGATCAACCCAGCGTACCCGCGCAGCCGTTTGTGTACCGTGGGCTTTGCGGCAAGCTATGGCGTTGAGCATGTCCGGGCGGTAGCTTCACCGCCGGCATCACGTCGAGCGACGGTCACCGCGCCCCAGAGCGGGACGTGGGCGGTCAACCGGTTTCATAAGCTGGCGAGGCGATCGAGCGCGCGGTGGAGCGTCTCGTCCTTCTTGGCAAAGCAGAAACGCACCACGCGCTGGTCGAAGCCGTTGCCGTAGAAGGCCGAGAGCGGAATGGCGGCCACGCCGATCTCGCTGGTGAGCCATTTGCAGAACTCGGCCTCGCCCAGATCGCTCACCGCCGAGATGTCGACGCACTGGAAGTAGGTGCCTTCGCCCGGCAGCATGCGGAACTTGGTGCGCTTGAGGCCTTCGCGGAACAGGTCGCGCTTGCGCTGGTAGAAGGCCGGCAGCTCCAGGTAGGGCTTGGGGTCGGCCATGTAGCTGGCCAGGCCGTACTGCACCGGCGTGTTGACGGTGAACACGTTGAACTGGTGCACCTTGCGGAACTCAGCTGTGAGAGACGCGGGCGCGGCGACAAAGCCGACCTTCCAGCCCGTCACGTGGTAGGTCTTGCCGAAGCTGGAGACGATGAAGGCGCGCGCCGCCAGGCCGGGAAAGCGCGCAGCGCTTTCGTGCTGCTGGCCGTCGAACACCATGTGCTCGTAGACCTCATCGGAGATCAACAGAATTTCGGTTGGCGCCAGCAGCTCCTGCAGCTTCAGCATTTCCGCGCGCGTCCACACCGTGCCGCTCGGGTTGTGCGGCGTATTGGTGATGATGGCGCGCGTTTTCGGCGTGATGGCGGCGGCAATCTTGTCGAAGTCGGGGCGGAAGGTGCCCGGGGTGAGCGGCACGCGCACCACCACACCACCGGCCAGTTCGATGTTGGGCACATAGCTGTCGTAACAGGGCTCCAGCACGATCACCTCGTCGCCCGGGTGCACGATGGCCAGGATGGCGGTCAGGATGGCCTGGGTGGCACCGGCGGTGATGGTGATCTCGCTGGTGGCGTCATAGGCGTGGCCGTAGAGGGCCTGGACCTTGGCCGCCACCGCTTCGCGCAGCACCGGCACGCCGGTCATGGGCGGGTACTGGTTCAGCCCCTTTTTCATGGCATCGGTCACGGCGTCGACCAGGCGCGGGTCGCAATCGAAGTCGGGGAAGCCCTGGCCGAGGTTGACGGCGCCTTTTTCGGCCGCCAGCGCCGACATGACGGTGAAGATGGTGGTGCCGACGTTGGGCAGGCGGCTCTTGAGTACAGGTGTTTTCGGATTCATGAAGAGGATATGTAGACCAAATAATGCTGCGTTTCCGGGGCACCCGTGGAACCGGCTTCGCCGGGCCACCGGGTGCGTCCCCCCGCCACCGCAGGATGAGCGGGGGGAAGGCGCATAGCGCCTCAGGGGGGCTTACAGCTCATAATCATTGACGTGGCCGGTCATGGCGCGCGCCACCAGGTCGCGCTTGAGGCGCTCGCTCAGCAACTCGGCGAACTCGAAGACGAAATTGCGCAGGTAGGCGCCGCGCTTGAAGGCCACGCGCGTCACGTTCTGGCCGAACAGGTGGCCCAGCGGGCGGATCACCAGTTCGCCGTCCGCCGCCTGCGCCGGCATGCCGCGCACCGCCATCTCGGCCACGATGCCGATGCCCATGCCAAGCTTGACGTAAGTGGTGATCACGTCCGAATCGATGGCTTCCAGCGCGATGCGCGGTTCCAGCTTGCGCTGGGCGAAGGCATGGTCGATGCGGGTGCGGCCGGTGAAGGTGGGGTGGTAGGTCACCAGCGGCTCGGCCGCGATGTCTTCCAGCGTCAGGCGTTCCTTGGTCGCCAGCGGGTGGCTGGCCGGCAGCACCAGCATGTGCTGCCACTCGTAGCAGGGCAGGGTGACAAGCTCGTCGTAGTTGGACAGCGATTCGGTCGCAATGCCGATCTCGGCCACCTCGTCAATCAGCATGCGCGCCACCTGGTCGGGCGTGCCCTGGTGCAGGCTGAGGTTGACCTTGGGGTAGGCTGCGCGCAGCTTGGCCACCGGCTCGGGCAGCACGTAACGCGCCTGGGTGTGGGTAGTGGCAATGGAGAGCGTGCCGCTGTCTTGCGCGCTGTACTGCTCGCCGATGCGCTTGAGGTTGCCGATCTCGCGCATGATGAGTTCGATGCTCTTGAGCACGTGCTGCCCCGGCTCGGTGATGCGCTTGAGGCGCTTGCCGTGGCGGGCAAAGATGTCGATGCCGAGTTCTTCTTCCAGCTCGATGATGGCCTTGGACACGCCCGGCTGCGAGGTGTGCAGCGCCTTGGCCGCCTCGGTCAGGTTCAGGTTGTGGCGCGCCGCCTCCTGAACAAAGCGGAACTGGTGCAGGTTCATGGTGAATTCCAGCTAAAACTGGTGTTTATTATGCCTTGAGGATCTAACAAGGTTTGCAAAACAAGCGCATTCAGGCGCGTTTTCAGGGCAATGTCGAAGATGGGGGCGACGCCTTTGCCGGGTCTTTACGCTATTGTTAATAGCTCGGATCGGGCCCGTAATCTGACAGAATGCCTTGATAAAACAAGGTCTTATTCGCAACAGGGAGGCATATGCCATGGACATTCAGGCATGCTATTCGCACCTTTGCGCTCTAAAACAAGTTAGGTCTTGCCTATGGCGTTAGACAACATGAAGTACACGCTTTCCGGCGTTCTTCTGCTTGAGGCCTTCATTTTCGGCTTGCCTGCAACCTTCTTGGCCGTGGTTTATCTTCCATTGGCAGCCATAGTCACTGTGAAGGAGTTTCAGATTTTGCCTGGATTTGCCGGGCTGAACGGAGCTCTCTTTGTTGCCAGTCTCTTTGCTTTGTCGCACTACTGGTGGCTCGCTATCGCGACGTGTACCGGGCGGCGCTATCGATTCGGTATCGGCTACTACGTTGCGGCGGCTTGCGCTCTGGCATTAACTGTTTTTCTGATCGTAATACTTCCGCCAATGAGCGTTGTCGCGTTCTTGGCTGCGGCAGCCGTTATCCACTTCACCTCATTACAGCGGAAACGTGTAAGGCGTTCCTCCGCGCAACGGGAGGAATCCCTATGATGCCGAACTCATTGGTTCAGCGGCCGCCGTTGGCGATCCGCTAAATTCAAACGTCAGCCTGCGACAGGCTTAGTTGGCCTTCCACGGTTTTTCGCGGTACCAGGCCTGCTGCGCCATACGTAGCATCGGCCAATCCCCCTTGGTATCACCATAGGCGTGCAGCGTCGGTTGATGATCCGGGGCCGGGCCGTAGATCTGCGTCAGCCAGGCCTTGAGCCGCTCCACCTTCTCTTCCCCATGGCAGTTGGCCGTGGCCATGCGGCCGGTGTAGCGGCCGTCCACCACTTCCATCTCGGTGCACAGCACCGCGTCCACGCCCAGGCTGGCGCCGACCAGGTGCATGTAAGGGCTGGTGGATGCGGTGACGAGCACGCAGCGGTGGCCGGCTTGCTGGTGCTGCACCAGCTGCTGCAGGCCCCAGGGGCGCCATTGCTGCGGCAGGTATTCGCGCACAAAGGCCTGGGCGTAGCGCTCCACCTCGGCCACGCGCCGGCCGGCCAGGGCGGCTTGTAGCAGCACGGCCTTGGCGCGGTGGTTGCTGATGAGGCGCAGCACATAAGCCGCCAGCCAGGGGCTGCAGATGAACAGCACCCACAGCAGCGTGGGCCCGCCCAGCAGGCGGCGCAGGAAAGGCAGCAGGGTGTCGCGCCGGGTGAGGGTGCCGTCGAAGTCGAAGGCGGCCACCACTGACTGGGTGGCCTTACCTTTATCGGCTATGGGGTTCACGGCCTCGGACATTGCACCTGCCCGCAGTAACGCACGCAGAACGGGCAGCCGGTCATGGGCAGCCACTTCGGAATGGCGTAGTAGCGCTGGAAGATCTCGCCCAGCACGCCCTGGCGGTAGGCCTCGAAGTGGAAGTTGCGGCCCTCCACGGCATGGAAGGTGACGCCGTTCTGCACAAAGCTCAGCGGCTGCACGCTGTCGAAATACGGCCGGTAGCCATCCAGCGGCGGCGGTTCGCCGTCCGAGACGATGATGCGGATGGTCTTGCCGTCATAGACGGAGTAGTCCACCAGCAGGTCGTCCTGCCGGGCGTGGAACTTGCCCGGGCCGAACACCGGCACGTACTGGCCGAGGGTATAGCCGTAGGCAGCGGCGGGGGCATAGGCGTCGGCCATCAGCACCGAGTCGGGCGTGCGCACCTGGGCCAGCAGTTCAGCCGTCTTGAAGCTGCGCACCATGCTGTAGTAGCGCGGCTTGCCCTGCCATTGCTCCACATGGGTGAAGCCGATGGCGACCACCGCCAGCACGTGCAGGGCGGTGAACCAGGCCATGCCTTTCGCGCAAGTTTTGAGGGCCGCCTGCGGCAGCGCAAAGGCCAGCAGCACGAAGACAAAGGGGTAGAAGGCCAGCACCCAGTGCAGGCCCACGGTTTTCTTCAGCGACAGCACGGCAAAAAACAGCAGCGGCACCACGATCAGCATGGCCACCAGGCGCTGCTGGCGCACGGTGTCGCCCAGCGCCGCACGGTGCTTGAAGCCCAGCCACAGCACGGCCGGCGTCAGCAGATAGGCCAACATGCCCAGGTAGCTCAGCGGGTGGCTCCAGGCAAAGGAGGCGTCCTGGTTGCGGTTGATGGCGTTGAACATGATGTTGGCCCAGCCGTGGCCCATGTTCCACCACAGGTTGATCAGTGGCCCGGGCAGGGCGCACAGCACGATCAGGGCCAGCCCCAACCAGCGTTCACGCCGGTACAGCGCGAAGTACAGCAGATAGGCCAGGCCCAGCACCACCGAGAAATACTTGGACAAAAAGGCGCAGCCGATGAAGATGCCGGAGAGGGCGTACAGGCGCCAGGCGCGGCCGTCCAGCGTTTCGCGCCGTTCGGCGCGCAAGAGCGCACCGGCCGACAGCAGCGACCAGAAGATCAGCGGCGTGTCGGTGGTGATGAGGCTGTTGAGCCAGTTGACCGGTGCCAGCCAGAACAGCAGCACCGCCCAGGCGGCCCGTTCGCGGCTCAGCGGCTTGAGGGCCCACCAGAGTGTGGCGCCCGTGGCCAGCGGCAGCAACACCACCGGCAGGCGGATGGCCCAGCTGGCCTCGCCGAACAGGGTGCGCATGAGCCAGATCAGCCAGCCCACCATGGGCGGGTGGTCGTAATAACCCCAGTCGGGGTAGACGCCCCACCAGTAGAAGAAGGCCTCGTCGCCGGTGATGGGCAAGGCGTAGGCGATCCAGAAACGCAGGGCCAGCGAGGCGATGGCGGTGAAAAGCAGCCAGCGCGTCAGGCGGCCGGAGGCAGCGTCGGTATCAATAGCAGGAGGCATGGAAGGCTAGCGCAGGCTGATGTCTTGGCGGAACGCCGCACTATAAAGCAGGGCCAGCACGCCGATGGCCACCGCCAGCCAGAGCGTCAGCAGGCGTACCAGCACGGTGATGCCCACCGCCGTGGCCAGGGTGGCGCCATGGGCGACGAGCAGGCCGGTCAGCAAGGCTTCGGTGCCGCCCAGGCCCGCGGGCAGCATGGACAGGGCGCCGCCGACCATGGCCAGGGCGTAGAAGCCGGTGGCCAGCCAGGGATCAATCGGCCAGTCGAACAGTGCCTGACAGACCAGCCAGGTGGCCAGGCCTTGAGCGGCCCAGGCCAGCAACGTCAGAGCAAGCCAGCGCCAGGGGCGTGTGGCCAGGCAGTGCCAGGCGGCGTGCAGCCAAGACAAGCGGCTGAACAGCCGTTGCCTGAATGTGAACAACAAACCCAGCACCAGCAGCGCTGCGGCCGCGGCGGCAGTACCGAGGTGCAGCTGCCAGGCCGCAACGTCCGGCAATTGCAGCAACCACCACAGCCCCGGCAGCGTGAGCAGCAGCAGGCCCAGCAGGTCGGCCAGGCGTTCGGCCCCAAAGATGGCCAGGCTGTCGGCAGCGCCCAGCGGCTGGCGAAGCAGCAGGCCGCGCGCGGCTTCGCCCACATTGCCGGGGGTGGGCGTGAAGGTGTAGCCGGCCAGGTACAGGCGCAGCCCCTGCAGCGGGGCGAGTGGGCGACCGTAGTGCGCCATCCACAGGCGCCAGCGCTGGCCGCGCAGCAGGTAGTTCAGCACGCACAGCGCGGCGGCCAGCGCGCCGGCCGGCGACCACAGTGCGGTGAGCCGGGTCGCTGATGTTGCGTTGCCAGTCAGCAGCAGCACCAGGGCATAGGCGGTGGCAGCAGCGCCGAGCGCCAGCAGCAGTTGCTTGAGCGGCAGCTTCAAAGCCGCGAACCCAGAAACAGCAGCAGCCAGGCGGCCCCGGCCAAGAGGATCCAGGGGTCGCGCAGCAGATCGCGTGCCACGTCTTCGCCGCGGCCGCGGTGAACCTGGTAGGCGTAGCGCAGCAGGCCGAAGATCACCACCGGCACGGTGTAGACCAGGCGCTCGCCGTGCTGCGCCTGCGCTTCCGCACTGGTGGCATACAGGCTGTACATGGTGATGGTGGCGGTCATGGTGACGGCCATCAGGGTGTCGAGCAGGGCGGCCGGGTAGTGCTCCAGCACGGCACGCTGCTGCTCGGGGTTGTGGAAGGTCTCGGCCTTGCGCTTGGAAAAGCCCAGGAACAGGGCAATGAACAGGCCGGTGAGCAGCAGCCAGCGCGAAGGCGGTATGCCGACGGCCGAGGTGCCGGCCAGCAGGCGCAGCATGAAGCCGGTGGCGATGATGGACACGTCCACCACCGGCACGTGCTTGAGCCGCCAGGAATAGGCCAGGTTGAGCGCGACATAGAGTGCCAGCAACAGCAGCAGCACGCGGTTGTCAAAAGCGAAAGCCACGCCAGCCAGACCCAGCAGGGCGGCCAGGGCGAGGGCGGCCGGCACGCCGACGGCGCCGCTGGCCAGCGGCCGGTGGCGTTTGTCCGGGTGCAGCGCGTCACTGGCGCGGTCGCGCCAGTCGTTGAGGATGTAGACCAGGCTGGACATGCAGCAGAAGGCGGCAAAGGCCAGCGCGGCGCGCAGCACCAGCGGCCCCTCGTGCCAGGCATGGCCAAATAGCAGGCCGGCGAAGACAAAGACGTTTTTGAGCCACTGGTGGGGCCGCATCAGGACGAGCAGTTGGCGAAGGGTGTTCATGACGTCAGTCCCGACCGGTCTGCGGCCCGTGCTTGTAGAAGAAGGTCAGCACCGTCCAGACCCCCCAACTGGTCAGCAAGGTGATGGGCAAGGCCCACAGCGCATCGCTGAGCCAGTGCGCCCCGACCGACATGCGCGCCACGCTGACCAGCGCGCCAGCCAACAGGCCGGTGGCAATCCAGCGCCCGCGGCGGCGCGGGTCGAGCAGCATGAGCGAGGCGAAGAAGAAGCCGCACGCCACGTGGCCACTGACGAAGGCGCAGTTGTCGCTGCACTGGTCGGCCTGTACCAGTGCGGGGGTGAACTGGCGCTCGCCGCCGAACTCGACCACGTCGAAAGGGCGTGCCCGCAGGGTGTGTTCCTTCACCGCCCAGGTGACGAAACCGGGGCCGAGCAACAGCGAAATGCCGACGAAGGCCAGGGCGATGCCGGTGCGGCGCCAGCGGCGCAACAGGCTGACGACGATCCATGCCGCGATGCACAGCAGCGCCACCGTACGGAACAGATCCGGCAGGTATTCGTTGACGAGCTCGACCCACTTCCACTGCGCCGGGTTGATCGGCGGGGCCGGCTGCAGGAAATAGGCTGCCACGGCAATGTCGAGCTGCGGCCACAGAACGGGCAGCATGGACACGGCCAGCGAGCTGCCGAGCAGGAGCAGAAAGACGGTGCGGGATGGGAGTGGCGGCTTGGACATGGATAAGCGCCCGATTGTACGGACGCTATGAAGGCCGATCGGCGGTTTCAGGAAGCCGATGGGGCATCCAGGGCGATGCGGGCGAGCAGGTCGGTCACGCGCGGGTCCTCCCCGATGGCGCCCTGCAACTGCCAGGCAATGCCGGGGTGGCGGGTTTGCAACTCCGCCACCAGACGCGGCAGGTCTTCGCGCGCATGCTTGCCGACGCCCAGGAACATCGGCACGACGGTGATGGCGGACACGCCCGCAGCCACGAGTCCGGCGGCGCAGGCCGGTAAATCCGGGCTGCTGAGTTCAAGGTAGGCGCAACGCACCAGGGCTTGCGCGTCGAGCTGGCGCACGCGCGCAGCGACCGCCTCCATCGGCAGGTGCCATTGCGGGTCGCGCGAGCCGTGGGCGAACAGGATGATGCCGCGCTGCGGGGCTGCCGAAGTAACCATGCGTCTACCTCCGTAGCACCAGCCAGCTGAAGGCGCCCAGCGACAGCAACGAATAGAGCATGCCCGGTAGCGCGGCCGTCAGCCAGGGCTGCCAGTGCCGCAGTTCGCCGACGTAACCGAACACGTTGTTGAGGAAGAAGAAGCTGATGCCGGCCATGACGCCGCCGAACACGTAGACCGAGATACCTTCGTTACGGAAGTGCAGGTAGGCAAAGGGCAGGGCCAGCACCACCATGACCAGGCAGCTCAGGGGGTAGAACACCTTCTTCCAGAACTCGATCTCGTAGCGCTCGGCCGACTGGTTGTTGGCATTGAGGTGGCGGATGTACTGGAACAGGTCAAGCGTGCTCATGCGGTCGGGCCGCAGCACGGCGGCAGACACCATTTCGGAGGTGATCTGGGTCGGCCAGCGGAAGTTCGCAATCCGCGTGCGCTCGATACGCGAGGCTTCGGTGCCGCGCGAGGTGAATTCGATGCGTTCGGCCTGCTCGAGCTGCCAGGCTTCATCGCTCTCGAACTGTGCGGTGGGAGCGCGGGTCATGGACACCAGGAGCCCCTTGTTGTCGAATTCGAAGACGCGCACGCCGCGCATGCCGCCGTCGGACGCCAGGGCGTTGACGTTGACGGCGAACTGGCCGTAGGCCTGTTTTTCGCGCAGCCAGGCACCGGTCTGGCCGACCGTGATGTTGCCCTGGTAACGTGCCTTGAGCAACTGGGCGGTACGGTCGGCCCAGGGCGCCAGGAAGTCGCCAATGACAAACGTCAGGACGACGAAAACGACGCCCACGGTCATCAGGGTGCGCAGGGCACGCCAGGGCTCCAGGCCGCTGGTGCGCAGGATGGTGAACTCCGAGCTCTGCGCCATGCGGGTCATGACATAGATGGTGCCGATCAGCACCGTGATCGGCAACAACTCGTACAGGTGGTTGGGAACCTGCAGCGCCACATAACTCAGGGCCTGCGGCAGCTGGTAGCCGGCGCCGACACCGGGACGGCCGATGGACGGCAACTGGTCGACGAAGTCGAAGAAGCTGAACAGCGCGAGAAAGGCCAGCGTGACGAAGGTCACGGCGGTCAACACCTCGGCGTGCAGAAGGCGGCGGATGGTTTTCATGCGGCCGCCTTGTCCCGGGCTGCGGCCCGGCTGGCCAGCAGGCGGCGCCAGCTCCAGTTGTGGTGCCGCGCGGCCAGCCACAGCAGGGAAGCAGCCAGCACGCCACCATGCAGCAACACCATGAAGGGCAGAAAGCCGATCTTGTTGGTGCTGATCCAGGCCTGGCCGAGATTGAGCAGGTTCAGGTAGACCTGAAACAGCAACAGCGAGAACACCAGGTTGCCCGATCGTCCCAGGCGCGGGTTGACGCGCGAGGTTGCCACCGCCACGATCATCAGGTTCAGCGCCGCCAGGGCAAAGCCCATGCGCCAGGCGATTTCGCCCAGGTGGTGCGGCGTCGGCTGACGCATGAGCTCCAGCGTGGAGATCGTGTTGAGCGGAATCTCGGCCTGGCCGCCCAGCTGGTCCTGCGTCACCTGAATGCTGTAGCGCTCGAACTCACTGAGCTTGAAGTCCGACTTGCCGACGCTGTTTTCCAGGCGCTGGCCGTTGCCCAGGACGAGGAAGCGCTCCTCGCCGATCAGTTCGATGCGGCCGCTACGCGCCGAGGTCACGGTTTCCTTGCCTTTTTCGATGGTGGCAATGAACACGTTGCTGGCCGAATGCTGGCTCAGCAGGCTTTTCTCGACAAAAAACACACGGGTACCGCCGGCCGACTCCTGGAACTGGCCTGGCTGCACACGGTCCAGGTCGCCACGGTTCTCGTAGTGGGCACGCATGTCCTCGACCTGCTTGTTCGACCAGGGCAGCACGAACAGCGCCAGCGTGGCCACCGCCAGCAGGATCGGCCAGGCAAAGCGCAGCAGCGGCGCCAGCAGGTCCCCAAGCCCGACGCCGCTGGAAAACCAGATCACCATTTCGCTGTCGCGGTACAGGCGCGACAGGGTGCCGACCGTGGCCACGAACAGGCCCATGGTCATGATGTTGGGCAGAAAAGCCAGCACGTTGTAGCCCATCACCAGCATCACATCGGACGGATTGAAGCTGCCGCGCGAGGCCTGGCCCAGTGTGCGGATCAGCGTCATGGTCATGACCACCGTCACCAGGACGATCAGCGTGGCGCCGAAACTGCGCGCCAGCTCCTTGCGGATGGAGGAATGGAATAACATTGGTCAGAAGGAAAACCGCAATTATGAACTTTGAACTGAAGTCCCTCGACCTCGCTGCGGCGGCGGCCTTGCCATGCGATGCGCTGGTGGTGCTGGTGCCCGCCGGTTTCAAGCCCGGCAAGGATGCCTTGTCGGCCCTGGTGGCCCAGGCGCTCAAGGCTGGTGACCTGGAAAGCAAGCCCGGCAAGCTGCTGCCCCTGTACCGGCCGGCGCAGGCCAAGTGCAGCCGGGTCGTGCTGGTGGGCGCCGGCGACGGTTCCGCCAAACAGGTGCGCCAGGCCGTGACGGCGGCCGTGGGCACCCTGCGTGCCGGTACGCAGGGCGTGAAGAAGCTGGCCCTGTGTTTTGCCGCTCCCGCCAGCAGCGGCGCGGTGCGCGCTGCCGTGACCGCGGTGGCCGATGCCAGCTACGTCTACACCACCACCAAGTCCAAGCCCGAGGGCCGTACCCTCGCCCGTGTCATCGTCGGTCTGCCGCTGGCGGCGGCCGGCAAGGCTGAGTTTGCGCAGGCTGTGGCGACCGTGGCCGGCATCGAGATGGCCAAGGAATGGGCCAACCGGCCGGGCAACCACGCCACTCCGACGCTGCTGGCGCAAGCCGCCCGGTCGTTATCGCGCCTGCCCAAGATCAGCTGCCAGGTACTGGGACCGCGTGAAGTGGCCAAGTTGGGCATGGGTTCCTTCATGGCCGTGGCCCAGGGTTCCGAACAGCCGCTGCGCTTCATCGTGCTGCAGTACAACGGGGCGGCCAAGGCGCAGGCGCCGACGGTGCTGGTGGGCAAGGGCATTTCTTTCGACAGCGGCGGCATTTCCATGAAGCCGGCCGCCGAGATGGACGAGATGAAATTCGACATGGCGGGCGCGGCGAGCGTGCTGGGCGTGTTCCGGGCCCTGGGCGAACTCAAGCCGGCGCTCAACGTGGTGGGCCTGATTCCGAGCTGCGAGAACATGCCCGACGGCCGCGCCATCAAGCCTGGCGACGTGGTGACGAGCATGAGCGGCCAGACCATCGAGATCCTCAACACCGATGCCGAAGGCCGGCTGATCCTGTGCGACGCGCTGACCTATGCCGAGCGCTTCAAGCCGCGCGCCGTGGTGGACATTGCCACGCTCACCGGCGCCTGCATGATCGCCCTGGGCAGCGTGCGCAGCGGCCTGTTTGCCTCCACCGACGAGTTGGCCAACCAGCTGATGGCCGCCGGCGAAGCGGCGCAGGACCTGTGCTGGCGCCTGCCGCTCGATGACGACTACGCCGACGGCCTGAAGACCAACTTTGCCGATGTGGCCAACGTCGGCGGCCGTGCCGGCGGCGCCATCACGGCGGCCAAGTTCCTGCAGCGTTTTGCCGGCAAGTACCCCTGGGCCCACCTGGACATTGCCGGCTCGGCCTGGAAGAGCGGCGCAGCCAAGGGTGCCACCGGGCGCCCGGTGGGCCTGCTGCTGGACTTCCTGCTGACCAGCCATGGGGCCAAGCCGACGGCGACCAAGACCCGCCAGCGCAGCCGGACCGCCTGATGGGCCTGACGCCATGACCGAGGTTGCCTTCCATTTCAATGCGCCCGACAAGCTGGCTTATGCCTGCCGGCTGCTGCGCAAGGCCGTGGGCAGCGGGGCGCGTGTGGTGGTGACGGCGCCGGCCGATGTGCTGGCGCGCCTCAACAGTCTGCTGTGGACCTTCTCCCAGCTCGATTTCATCCCGCACGCCACGGCCAGCGACCCGGCCCATGTGCAGGCCGCCTCGCCGGTGATGCTTGCTGAATCGCTGGCCGGGCTGCCGCACCAGCAGGTGCTGCTCAATCTGGGTGATCAGGTGCCGGCCGGTTTCGAGCAGTTCGAGCGCCTGATCGAGGTCGTGAGCCTGGACGACGAAGACCGCCAGCTGGCGCGCGGCCGCTGGAAACATTACGCCGACGGTGGCCATACCATCGTCCGCCACGACCTGGCCCTGAAAGGCGCGCACTGATGTCCACCTCCCAGAAGAACCTGCCGCGTTTCCTGCCGACCCTGACCGAGGTGGTGCAGCCGGGCGATGCCGCTGCGTTCGCAACGGCCGGCACTGACGCGGCAGGCCCCATGCCGTCTGCAGAGGAACTCGTTGAACGGGTGATGCAGCGACTGACGCCGACGCTGGAAATCCGCTTGCGCGAGGTCGTGACGGCCCTGGTGCAGGAGCAGATGAGCGCGCTGGAGCCCTATCTCTGGCAGGAAGTTGATCAGGCCTTGCGTCAGCAGGTGTCGGCGGCGGTGGCGCAGGAACTTGATGCGCTGGCGCGACGCTGAGCGCCACGAAATACCCACAGACTGCCGGTTTGCTGGCGCCAGCGGGGAAGAATTGCGTTAATGTCACGCTTGGTTCCGATTTTTGTTTCGATTCCCGGTTTTCTCTTACATCACTTGGAGGAGTTCATGCACGTCAAGCACCTTACTTCGGCCCTGACTCTGGTGGCCGCCGTTCTTCTGACCGCCTGCGGCCAGAAAGAGGAGGCCGCAGCACCCGCAGCGGCACCGGCGCCAGCCGCCGACCCCGTGGTCAAGATCGGCCACGTGGCCCCGATGAGCGGTGCCATCGCCCACCTGGGCAAGGACAACGAATTCGGTGCCCGCATGGCGATCGAGGAGCTCAATGCGGCCGGCGTGACGATCGACGGCAAGAAGGTCAAGCTGGAGCTGGTGGCCGAGGACGATGCTGCCGATCCCAAGCAGGGCACGGCCGTGGCGCAAAAGCTGGTGGATGCCAAGGTCGCCGGCGTCATCGGTCACCTGAATTCCGGCACCACCATCCCGGCCTCCAAGCTCTACAGCGATGCCGGCATTGCGCAGATTTCCCCCTCTGCCACCAATCCGAAGTACACCCGCCAGGGCTTCAAGACCACCTTCCGCGTGGTGGCGGATGACGTGCACCTGGGCAGCACGCTGGGCAAGTACGCCGTCGACACCCTCAAGGCCAAGAACGTGGCCGTGATCGACGACCGCACCGCCTATGGCCAGGGCGTGGCCGAGGAGTTCACCAAGGCGGCCGAGGCGGCCGGCGCCAAGATCGTGGCCAAGGAATTCACCACCGACAAGGCGACCGACTTCAATGCCATCCTGACCAGCATCAAGGGCAAGAAGCCCGATGTGGTGTTCTTCGGCGGCATGGACGCCGTGGCCGGCCCCATGCTCAAGCAGATGAAGTCGCTGGGCATCAAGGCCAAGTTCATGGGCGGCGACGGCGCCTGCACGGCCGAAATGCCCAAGCTCGCCGGTGACGCGATCGGCGAGGAGCAGGTGTTCTGCGCCGAGGCCGGTGGTGTCGAGGGCGAGGCCAAGGTCGGCATGGACGAGTTCCGCGCCAAGTTCAAGGCCAAGTTCAACGAGGATGTGAAGCTCTACGCGCCCTACGTGTACGACGCGACCAAGGTGCTGGTGGCCGCCATGGTCAAGGCCAATTCGGCCGATCCGGCCAAGTATCTGCCGGTGCTGGCCGCCACGGCCGACTACAAGGGCGTGACCGGGCCGATCAGCTTCGACGAGAAGGGCGATATCAAGAACGGCGCTCTGACCCTGTACACCTACAAGGGTGGCCAGCGCGTCCAGCTCGCCGTGATCCGCTGAGCTTCGCTCGGCCAGACCCAGAAGGGCCCTCGGGTCCTTCTTTTTTGTGCTTTTGCCGCGACTTCCCCTGAAAGTCCATTCCGTCTCGGTTAGAATAGCGGGCTTCCGGAGAGGTGGATGAGCGGTTTAAGTCACACGCCTGGAAAGCGTGCGTGGGGTAAAACTCACCGCGGGTTCGAATCCCGCCCTCTCCGCCAAAAAAGAAAACCCTCGCAAGCAATTGCGGGGGTTTTGTTTTTTGCGGGTCTGGACGGGTGAGAAACCGCGCCCGGGTTTGGTCAGAAACAGTCCGGGGGACTGTTTCTGGACGCGCGTAGCGCGGGGGCGCAGCCCCGAGAAATTCGCGTCAGACGAATTTCGAGTAATCCCGCCCGGATTCGCTCTGAAGCGCCATCAGGCCTTGCTTTGTTTCACCAACGCCATGGCCGAACCGATCAGCGCCGAGACTTCGCTCATATTGCCCGGCACGATCAACGTGGTCGTGGCATCGGCGGCCACCTTGCCGTAGGCCTCGACCGCTTTTTCCGCCACCTTGAGTTGCACCGCCTGCTCGCCGCCGGGCTGGCGGATGGCCGCGGCCACGCGCTCGATGGCTTCGGCGGTGGCGGAGGCCACGGCCTTGATGGCTTCGGCCTCGCCCTGCGCCTGATTGATGGCGGCCTGTTTCTCACCTTCCGAACGAGCGATGAAGGCTTCGCGTTCACCGGTGGCGATGTTGATCTGCTCCTGGCGGCGGCCCTCCGAGGCGGCAATCAGGGCGCGCTTTTCGCGTTCGGCCGTGATCTGCGCCTGCATGGCATGCAGGATTTCCTTCGGCGGCGTCAGGTCCTTGATCTCGTAGCGCAGCACCTTGACGCCCCAGTTGAGCGCGGCTTCGTCGATGGCCTGGACCACCTGGGCATTGATGATGTCGCGCTCTTCGAAGGTCTTGTCGAGTTCGAGCTTGCCGATCACGCTGCGCAGCGAGGTCTGGGCCAGTTGGGTGATGGCGATGATGAAGTTGGAGGAGCCATAGCTGGCACGCATGGCATCTGTCACCTGGAAATAAAGAATGCCGTCGACTTGCAGCTGCGTGTTGTCACGCGTGATGCAGACCTGGCTGGGAATGTCGAGCGGGATCTCCTTCAAGACGTGCTTGTAGGCAACCTTGTCGATGAAGGGCACCAGGATGTTCAGGCCCGGCGTGAGGGTGGCGTGGTATTTGCCCAGCCGCTCCACCACCCAGGCGTGCTGTTGCGGAACGACCTTGATCGAGCGCGTGATGAAGATGACGGCGATGACGAGCAGGAGGATGGCGATTTCCATGGTGGCTTTCTCCGGGAGGTCCGGTCAGGGTTCGAATTTTTCGATGACGAGCTGGCTGCCGCGCACCTCGACGATGCGGTGGGCGCCGGTGGAGGGCAGGGTACCGGCGGCGTGGACTGCCGTCCACTGGGCGCCGCGGTATTTCACGCTGGTGCTGCCGTCGGGCTGCCAGGCGTCGACATGCACGGTCTCGCCGATGTCGAGGTTGACGTCGCGGTTGGCGCTGGCACGCGCAGCGGCGGACGCTGGGCGCAGCAGGTGCCAGGCGATCACGGCCCCACCGCCAATCACGGCCGCCGTGCCGATCTGTACCGCCAGCGCCAGACCGGCATGGGCGGCCAGCGCGGCGGCGGCCAGGCCGATGGCCAGCATCAGCAGGTAGAAGGTGCCGCTCAGCAGTTCGGCGGCCACCACGCAGCCGGTGATCAGCCACCAGACGGTCGATTCAGCCATGGCGCTCCTATCGTGGGATGTGTTGCAATTGCCACATTTTGCGGCAAAAGACGGAGCAGGCCGGGGCGGGAAGGCAATAAGTCCGTACACTTCGCGCCTGTTTTTCTTTTTTTCCGCGCCGGCTGGAGTGTTTTCATGAAATTTCGCTTCCCCATCGTCATCATCGACGAAGACTTCCGCTCCGAAAACACTTCGGGCCTGGGGATTCGCGCGCTGGCGCAGGCCATCGAGGCCGAGGGCTTCGAGGTGCTGGGCGTCACCAGCTACGGCGACCTGAGCCAGTTTGCCCAGCAGCAGAGCCGGGCCAGCGCCTTCATTCTCTCCATTGACGACGAGGAGTTCACGCCCGGCCCCGACCTCGACCCCGCCGTGCTGAACCTGCGTACCTTCATCGAGGAAGTGCGCTTCAAGAACGCCGACGTGCCGCTCTACATCTACGGCGAGACCAAGACCAGCCACCACCTGCCCAACGACATCCTGCGCGAGCTGCATGGCTTCATCCACATGTTCGAGGACACGCCGGAGTTCGTGGCGCGCCACATCATCCGCGAGGCCAAGAGCTACCTGGAAGGCCTGCAACCGCCGTTCTTCAAGGCGCTGCTGGATTACGCCGAAGACGGCTCTTACTCCTGGCACTGCCCGGGCCACTCCGGCGGCGTGGCGTTCCTGAAAAGCCCGGTGGGCCAGATGTACCACCAGTTCTACGGCGAGAACATGCTGCGCGCCGACGTCTGCAACGCGGTGGAGGAACTCGGTCAGCTGCTCGACCACAACGGCGCCATCGGCGAGAGCGAGCGCAATGCCGCGCGCATCTTCAACGCCGACCATTGTTATTTCGTCACCAACGGCACCAGCACCTCCAACAAGATGGTGTGGCACCACACGGTGGCGCCGGGCGACGTGGTGGTGGTGGACCGCAACTGCCACAAGTCGATCCTGCACGCCATCATCATGACGGGGGCGGTGCCGGTCTTCCTCAAGCCCACGCGCAACCATTTCGGCATCATCGGCCCGATCCCGCAAAGCGAGTTCGAGCCGTCGGCGATCCAGGCCAAGATCAAGGCCAACCCGCTGCTCAAGGGCGTGGATGCCAAAAAGGTCAAGCCGCGCATCCTGACGCTGACGCAGTCGACCTACGACGGCGTGCTCTACAACACCGAAACCATCAAGGGCATGCTCGACGGTTATGTCGACAACCTGCATTTCGACGAGGCCTGGCTGCCGCACGCCGCCTTCCACCCGTTCTACGGCGCCTACCACGCCATGGGCAAGAAGCGCGCGCGGCCGAAGAACTCGGTGGTTTATGCCACCCAGTCCATCCACAAGCTGCTGGCCGGTATCAGCCAGGCCAGCCATGTGCTGGTGCAGGACTCGCAGAACACCAAGCTGGACCATCACCTCTTCAACGAGGCCTACCTGATGCACACCAGCACCAGCCCGCAGTACAGCATCATCGCCAGTTGCGACGTGGCCGCGGCCATGATGGAGCCGCCCGGCGGCACCGCGCTGGTGGAGGAAAGCATTGCCGAGTCGCTCAACTTCCGCCGAGCCATGCGCAAGGTGGAAAAGGAATACGGCAAGGACTGGTGGTTCAAGGTCTGGGGGCCGGACAAACTGGTGGCCGAGGGCGTCGGCCGCGCCGAGGAATGGATCATCCGCAGCGACGGCCGCAGCGCCAAGAACGGCAGCAAGTGGCACGGCTTCGGCCAGCTGGCCGACGGCTTCAACATGCTGGACCCGATCAAGGCCACCATTGTCACCCCGGGCCTGAACCTGGACGGCAAGTTCGACAAGACGGGCATCCCGGCGTCGATCGTGACCAAGTACCTGGCCGAGCACGGTGTGGTGGTGGAGAAGACCGGCCTGTACAGCTTTTTCATCATGTTCACCATCGGCATCACCAAGGGCCGCTGGAACACGCTGCTGACGGCGCTGCAGCAGTTCAAGGACGACTACGACAAGAACCAGCCGATGTGGCGCATCATGCCGGAGTTCTGCCAGAAGCACTCACGCTATGAACGCATGGGCCTGCAGGACATGTGCCAGCACATCCACACGCTCTACGCCAAGTACGACATCGCGCGCCTGACGACCGAGATGTACCTGAGCGACCTGACACCGGCCATGAAGCCGAGTGACGCCTACGCCCATATTGCGCACCGCACGACCGAGCGCGTGGAGATCGACAAGCTGGAAGGCCGTGTCACCGTGGGACTGGTGACGCCGTACCCGCCTGGCATTCCGCTCTTGATCCCGGGCGAGGTGTTCAACAAGAAGATCGTCGACTACCTCAAGTTCTCGCGCGAGTTCAACGCCCAGTGCCCGGGTTTTGAGACCGACATTCACGGCCTGGTGGAGGTGGTGGGCGAAGACGGCAAAAAGCACTACTACGCCGACTGCGTCAAGGCCTGAGGAACTGCTGCCCCAATGAAAAACGCCCCGCGATGCGGGGCGTTTTGCTATCTAATTCATAGCTGTTGGCGTAGCCATGACGGCGCGAACGGCTGTTTTTTCATTGAAATCAGGCTTCGACCACGGCCACGGCGTTATGGCTGAAACCACCGTCCACATAGCTGATCTCGGCGGTCACGCCAGAAGCCAGGTCGCTCAGCAGGAAAGCCGCCACGTTACCAACGTCCTCGATGGTCACGTTGCGGCGCAGCGGCGAGCCATTGGCCGCGATGCTGAGCAGCTTGCCGAAGTCCTTGATGCCGCTGGCAGCCAGGGTCTTGATCGGGCCGGCGCTCAGGCCGTTGACGCGGATGCTGCGGCCATCGGGCAGGTGGCCGACGGCTTCAGCCAGGTAACGCACGGAGGCTTCCAGGCTGGCCTTGGCCAGGCCCATGGTGTTGTAGTTCGGAATGGCGCGCACGGCGCCCAGGTAGCTCAGCGTCAGCAGGGCCGACTTGTCGTTGAGGTAGGGCAGGGCCGCCTTGGCCATAGCCGGGAAGCTGTAGGCGCTGATGTCATGCGCAATACGGTAGTTCTCGCGCGACAGGCCGTCCAGGAAGTTGCCGGTGATCGCCTCGCGCGGCGCGAAGCCGATGCTGTGCACGAAGCCGTCGTAGGTGGGCCAGTGCGCCGACAGGTCCTTGAACATGTTCTCGATCTGTGCGTCATCGCCGACGTCGCAGTCGAAGATCAGCTTGGAGTTGAACTCGGCAGCGAATTCGGTGATGCGGTCCTTGAAGCGCTCGCCGACGTAGCTGAAGGCCAGCTCGGCGCCTTCGCGGTGGCAGGCCTGGGCGATGCCGTAGGCGATGGAGCGGTTGCTCAACAAGCCGGTGATCAAAAATTTCTTGCCAGTCAGGAATCCCATAATTTTCTCGGTAAAAAATCTGTGCAGAATTGTCGCATGCGGATTTGCTGTTTTCTGGTTTCCCTTATTTCACTGATTTGTGCCGTGCCGGCCTGGGCCGGTCACGCCTATGCCCAGTTCGGTGACATCAAGTATTCCGCGGGTTTCAACCACTTCGATTATGTCAACCCCGCAGCGCCCAAGGGTGGGGAAATCTCTCTGGTTCCTCCCACAGCGCAGACTCAATATGACAAGTACAACCCGTTTACGCTTAAAGGAACCCCGCCGCCCGGGCTGAGCAGTCTGGTGTTTGAGAGCCTGCTGACCAGCACATTGGACGAGCCGACCACCGCTTACGGCCTGCTGGCGCAGGACGTCACGGTGGCGCCCGACAAGCTCTCGGCCATCTTCACGCTCAACCCGCTGGCCCGCTTTCACAATGGCGAGCCGGTGCTGGCGGCCGATGTCAAGCACTCCTTCGATCAGCTGACCTCGAAAGAGGCCGCGCCGCAATATCGTACCTACTTCGGCGAGATCCGGGGCGTGACGGTGCTGGGCGAGCGGGTGGTGCGCTTTGACTTCCGGCGCGTCAACGCCGAGTTGCCGCTGATTGCCGGCAGCCTGCCGGTGTTCAGCCGCAAGTGGGGCATGGACAACGGCAAGGTCAAGCCGCTGGACCAGATCGTGACCGACACCCCCATCGGCAGCGGCCCGTACCGCATCGGCAAGGTCAACTTCGGCAAGGACATCACGTACGAGCGTGACCCGACCTACTGGGCGCACGACCTCAATGTGCGGCGCGGCCTGTTCAACTTCGACCGCATCACCTACAAGATCTACAAGGACAGCACAGCTAGATTGGAGGCCTTCAAGGCCGGCGAGTTCGATTTCATTCAAGCCTTCATTGCGCGCGAATGGGCCCGGGCTTACAAAGGCAAGGCCTTTGACAAGGGGCAACTTATCAAGCAAGAACTGAAGCACGGTAACGCCAGCGATTTCCAGGGCTTTTTGTTCAATCTGCGGCGAGACAAATTCAAGGACGTGCGGGTACGTGAAGCCATCGAGCTGGCGATGGACTACGAATGGATGAACCGTCAACTGTTCTATAACGCCTATACCCGTGTCAGAGGTTATTTCACGGGCAGCGACTTCGAGGCCAAAGGCAAACCGGGCCCGGAAGAACTGGCCGTATTAGCGCCGCTGCACCGCCAGTTGCCGCCCGAAGTCTTCACCGACGAGGTGCCGTTGCCACCCACGACCAGCCTGGATCAGGCTTCCGGCCATACGCTGCGCGACAACCTGCGCCGCGCGCGCGACCTGCTGACCCAAGCCGGTTGGACCTACCGCGACGGGGCGCTACGCAATGACAAAGATGCGGCCTTTACCATCGAGTTTCTCGACAATCAGGGCACTATGGGACGGGTGGTGACGCCGTATGCCCGAAACCTCCAAAAACTTGGCATTGCGGTAACCTACAAAACGATCGATAGCGCCCTGCTGCAAAAGCGGATGGATGTATTCGATTTCGATCTCATCAGTTATCGTCTCCTCGGTAGCGAGGCACCGGGCACCGAGCTACTTGAACGCTATGGCTCGAAAGCCGCAGATGCCGAAGGGTCGAGCAACTTCATCGGCATCAAGAGCCCGGCGGTCGATGCGCTGCTGGACCAGGTGATCTCGGCCCAGACCCGGCCCCAATTGGTGGCCCGGCTGCGCGCGCTCGACCGCGTGCTGCGCCACGGCCACTACGCCGTGCCGCACTGGTACGGCAGCGTGCACCGGGTGGCCTGGCGCGCCGGGCGCTTTGAGCAGCCGACGGTGACGCCGCGTTATTACCAGCCCGAGGGCTGGGTCACGTCTGTCTGGTGGGCTTCTGCCTCCAACCGGGCGCAGGCTGCCCAAGAGGCCCAAGAAGCGAGGTGAGCATGCTGGCCTACATCCTCAAACGCCTGTTGTTGATGATCCCGACCCTGTTCGGCATCCTGCTGCTGACCTTTGTCGTCATCCAGTTCGTGCCGGGTGGGCCGGTGGAGCAGATGGTGGCGCAACTGCAAGGGCGCGACAGCGGCGGGGAGGGCGCTGCCGCGTCGGGTGCGGGCTACCGCGGCCGCCAGGGCGTGGATGCGGCACGCATTGCCGAAATCCGCGCCTTCTACGGCTTTGACAAGCCGGCGCATGAGCGCTTCTGGCAGATGCTGAAGCAGTACGTCCGCTTCGACCTGGGCAAAAGCTTTTTCTACCCCAAGAGCGTGTGGGAACTGGTGAAGGACAAGCTGCCGGTCTCGATCAGCCTCGGCCTGTGGACCTTCTTCCTGAGTTACCTGATCTCGGTGCCGCTGGGCATCGCCAAGGCGGTGCGCGCCGGCAGCCGCTTCGACACCCTGACCAGCCTGGTGGTGCTGATCGGCTACGCCATTCCGGGTTTCGTGCTCGGTGTGGCGCTGCTGGTGATCTTCGGCGGCCAGCTGCAGTGGTTTCCCTTGCGCGGCCTGACCTCCAGCAACTGGGAAAGTTTGAGCTGGGGTGCCAAGGTGGTGGACTACCTGTGGCACATCACGCTGCCGATCACGGCCAGCGTGCTGGGCGCCTTTGCCGTCACCACCATGCTGACCAAGAACGCCTTCCTGGAGGAAATCCGCAAGCAATACGTGCTGACGGCGCGCGCCAAGGGGCTGACCGAGCGGCGCGTGCTGTGGCGCCATGTGATGCGCAATGCGCTGATCCCCATCGTCACCGGTTTTCCGGCCGCCTTCATCGGCGCCTTCTTCACCGGCTCGCTCCTGATCGAGACCCTGTTCTCGCTCGACGGCCTGGGCCTGCTGTCGTATGAATCGGTGATGCGGCGCGACTACCCGGTGGTGCTGGGCACGCTTTACCTCTTCACCCTGATCGGCCTGGTGACCAAGCTGATCTCCGATCTCTGCTACGTGTGGGTGGACCCCCGTGTCAAATTTGATTAACCCCCCCGTTGCCGCTTTCAGCGGCCTCCCCCCCCAGGGGGGCAACGCCAGTGGCCCGGCAAAGCCGGTTCCACGGCGTTTCCCGATTAAGACTCGGCAGTCGTCTTTTGTCTTGCTTTGCGTGGGGCAGTTTGCATGAGCGCAGTGTCCTTGTCTCCCTCGCAACGCGCCTGGCAGCGCTTCAAGCGCAACCGGCTCGGTTACTGGAGCCTGCTGATCTTCTGCACGCTGTTCGTGCTCAGCCTGGGGGCCGAGCTGATCTCCAACGACAAGCCGCTGCTGGCGCGCTACAACGGCCAGTGGTATGCACCGATCCTGAGCAACGTGCCGGAGACCACCTTCGGTGGCGATTTCGCGACGCCGACCGACTACCTCGACCCCTTCATCCAGCAGCAGTTCGCCAAGCCCGGCAACTGGGCGCTCTATCCGCTCAACCCCTACCACCACAGCACCATCAACTACTTCGCCAAGGAGCCCAACCCGAGCGAACCCTCAAGCGACAACTGGCTGGGCACCGACGACCGCGGGCGTGATGTGGTGGCGCGGTTGCTCTACGGCTTTCGCATCTCGGTACTGTTCGCGCTGGCGCTGACGCTCATTGGCGTGTTGCTGGGCGTGGTCACCGGGGCGCTGCAGGGCTTTTTCGGCGGCAAGACCGACCTGCTGTTCCAGCGCTTCATCGAGATCTGGGGCTCCATGCCCGAGCTCTACCTGCTGATCATCTTCTCCGCCATGTTCGACCCCAGCGTGGCGCTGCTGCTGATCCTGCTCAGCCTGTTCGGCTGGATGGGGCTGTCCGACTACGTGCGCGCCGAGTTCCTGCGCAACCGCCAGCTCGACTACGTGCGCGCGGCACGGGCGCTGGGCCTGTCGAACTGGCAGATCATCTGGCGCCACATCCTGCCCAACAGCCTGACGCCGGTGGTGACCTTCCTGCCGTTTCGCATGAGCGCGGCCATCCTGGCGCTGACCTCGCTCGATTTCCTCGGCCTGGGCGTGCCGCCCGGCACGCCTTCGCTGGGCGAGCTGCTGGCGCAGGGCAAGAACAACATCGACGCCTGGTGGATTTCGCTTTCCACCTTCGGTGTGCTGGTGGTCACGCTGCTGCTGCTGACCTTCATGGGCGATGCGCTGCGCGACGCGCTCGACCCGCGGAAGGTTGAAAAATGACCCGTGCTCTGTTGGACGTAAAAAACCTGCGCGTTGCTTTCACCGGCAAAGAAGTCGTGCACGGCCTCGATTTCCAGATTGCGCCGGGGGAAAAAGTCGCGCTGGTCGGGGAGTCCGGCTCGGGCAAGACCGTCACCGCCTTGAGCCTGCTGCGCCTGGTGCAAAACGCCGACATCGCCGGCGTTGCAAGCTTTTTGGGCACCCAGGCCGCACCGGATATGCGCGACCTGCTATCAATTCAGGAGCGAGAGTTGCGCGGCATCCGCGGCCGCGACATCGCCATGATCTTCCAGGAGCCGATGACGGCGCTCAACCCGCTGTTCACCGTGGGCGAGCAGATTGCCGAGGTGCTGGAGCTCAAGCTCGGCCTGGCCCGGGCGCAGGCGGTAGCGCAGGCCGTGCAACTGCTGGCCGACACCGGCATCCCGGAACCCGAGCGGCGTGCCAGGTCCTTCCCTCACCAGTTGAGCGGTGGCCAGCGCCAGCGCGCCATGATCGCCATGGCGCTGGCCTGCCAGCCGCGGCTGCTGCTGGCCGACGAGCCGACCACGGCGCTGGACGTCACCCTGCGCAGTCAGATCCTCGACCTGCTCACCGGCCTGCAGCAGAAGAACGGCATGGCCGTGCTGCTGATCACGCACGACCTGAACCTGGTGCGCCGCTTCGCCGACCGCGTGATCGTGATGGAAAACGGCCACATCGTCGAGCAGGGGCGGGTGGCCGAGGTCTTTGCCAACCCGCAGCACAGCTACACCCGGCGCCTGATCGACAGCAAGCCGGTGCGCGAGGTGCAGGAGGTGCCCGTTGTTGCCGACGCGGCGCCGGTGATGCAGGCCCGTGGCTTGCGCGTGGGCTACCCGACGCCCTTGCCCGGCTTGCGCGGCTGGTTCCAGCGGGGCGAGTTCGTGGCGGTGCACGATGCGACCTTCACCATTGCGCCTGGCCGCACCCTGGGCGTGATCGGCGAATCCGGCTCCGGCAAGTCGACTCTGGCCCTGGCCGCGCTCGGCCTGTTGCCCTTCAGCGGTGATCTGCGGGTGGCCGGCCAGGCCTGGGGCGAGCAGCAGGCGCACAACCGGACCCTGCGCGAGGTGGTGCAGGTGGTGTTCCAGGACCCGTTTTCCTCCCTGTCGCCGCGCCTGACGGTGGAGGAAATCGTGGGCGAGGGCCTGCTCGTCCATGCGCCGGAGTTATCCAAAGCGGAGCGCCGCCAGCGGGTGCTGCGGGCGCTGGAAGAGGTGGGTCTGGGGGAGGTCCAGTTCCCGGGCCTGCTGCAGCGCTACCCGCACGAGTTTTCCGGCGGCCAGCGCCAACGGCTGGCGATCGCCCGGGCGCTGATCGTCGAGCCGCGCCTGCTGGTGCTGGACGAGCCGACCAGCGCGCTGGATGTGACGATCCAGAAGCAGGTGCTGCAGCTGCTGCAGCGCCTGCAGCGCGAACACGGCTTGAGCTATCTGCTGATCACCCACGACGTGGACGTGATCCGGGCCATGGCACACGAGGTCATCGTCATGAAAGACGGGGGCATCGTCGAATCCGGCACCGTTTCGGCGGTGCTGGATGCGCCCAGTCATCCGTATACCCGCGTGCTGGTCCGCTCCGCAGGCTAGGGCCTGTTCACACTCATTTCACAAGATGCGTTGCGGATCAAAAAGGCCATGCGCAAGGCGCGAAACGCAGCCGGGGTCGCTCCCCGGCAAGGCTTCGCAACGCCGCGCATGGCCTTTTTGGCCGCAACCCGAAGGGAATGAGGAGAAAACCGCGCCACTCGTTGTTGCACTCCTAGCCCAGACAGCCAGTCTGGGCGTCGTCGTGCGCCTAGATTGGCGCGGTTTTCTCCTCGTTCGCACTTGTGAAATGAGTGTGAACAGGCCCTGAATCGCCTTGAAAATCAAGGCATTAGGCCAGTTTTTCGGCTACAATTCGACAATTCTCGACCAAACGGGCGGATAACCAACCGCCCGTTTTTTTTGGTCGAACGGTTTTGATGGGGCAACAGGACACACGTGGCATTACAGGACATCGTCGAACAAACCGTGACCGGACTCGGTTATGACCTGGTGGAGATCGAACGCTCTGCCGGGGGTTTGCTGCGCGTGACGATCGATCTGCCATGGGATCCGCAAGCCGCCGAGCAGTTCGTCAACGTTGAGGACTGCGAGAAAGTCACGCGCCAGCTGCAGTTTGCGCTGGAAGTCGATGGCATCGAGTACAAGCGGCTCGAAGTGTCCTCGCCGGGCATCGACCGCCCGTTGCGCAACGACAAGGATTTCGAGCGTTTTGCCGGCCAGGTGATCGACATCACGCTCAAGGCGCCCATGGGGGCGGCTGCGGCCGGCCAGGTCAGCGCCAACCGCAAGAAGTTTCGCGGCACGCTGGAGCGTGCCGAAGGCGGCCAGGGCTGGCAGATCGTCTGGAGCGACGAGCCGCCGGTGAAGCCGGGCCAGAAGGTCAGCAAGAAGCGGCCGCCTGCACCGGTGCAGGCGCTGGGTTTCACGCTCGATGAGTTGCGTGAAGCACGGCTGGCGCCGATCGTCAGTTTCAAGGGCCGCGGCGCGGCCAGTACGGATTGAGGGCGCACCGGCCTGGGCCACAGCCCGGGCCGGTGCGGTGAATTTGTTTTTAAGTTATGAGTTCGAGCGGGTGTGGGGCAGGGCCTCGCGCTCATCCGGTTATGGAGGTTAAAGGCATGAATCGCGAACTGTTGATGCTGGTGGAAGCCATTTCACGCGAAAAGAACGTTGAGCGTGACCTGGTGTTTGGTGCGGTCGAGGCTGCGCTGGCGCAGGCCACGAAGAAGCTCTATGAGGGCGATGTGGACATCCGTGTCGCCATCGACCGCGACACTGGCAACTACGAAACGTTCCGCCGCTGGCACGTCGTCCCCGACGAGGCCGGCCTGCAGCTGCCCGACCAGGAAATCCTGCTGTTCGAAGCCAAGGAGCAGATTCCCGACATCGAGGTCGACGAGTACATCGAGGAAGCCGTGGATTCGGTTCCGATCGGCCGCATCGGCGCCATGGCGGCCAAGCAGGTCATTCTGCAGAAGATCCGTGATGCCGAGCGCGAGATGCTGCTCAACGACTTCATGTCGCGCGGCGACAAGATCTTCGTCGGCACCGTCAAGCGCATGGACAAGGGCGACATCATCGTGGAAAGCGGCCGTGTCGAAGGCCGCCTGCGCCGCGGCGAGATGATCCCGAAGGAAAACCTGCGCACCGGCGACCGCGTGCGCGCCATGATCATGGAAGTGGATCTGACGCTGCGCGGCGCCCCCATCATCCTGTCGCGCTCGGCCCCCGAGTTCATGATCGAGCTGTTCCGCCAGGAAGTGCCCGAGATCGAGCAGGGCCTGCTGGAGATCAAGTCCTGCGCCCGCGATGCCGGCTCGCGCGCCAAGATCGCCGTGCTGTCGCACGACAAGCGCGTCGACCCGATCGGCACCTGTGTCGGCGTGCGTGGCACGCGCGTCAATGCCGTCACCAACGAGCTCGCCGGCGAGCGCGTTGACATCGTGCTGTGGAGCGAGGACCCGGCCCAGTTCGTGATTGGTGCCCTGGCGCCGGCCAATGTGCAGTCCATCGTGGTCGATGAAGAGAAGCACGCCATGGATGTGGTGGTGGACGAAGAGAACCTCGCCATTGCCATTGGCCGCGGCGGCCAGAACGTGCGCCTGGCTTCCGACCTGACCGGCTGGAAGATCAACATCATGGACGCGGCCGAATCGGCCCAGAAGCAGGCCGATGAAACCGGCTCGCTGCGCAAGCTGTTCATGGAAAAACTTGATGTGGACGAGGAAATCGCCGACATCCTGATCGTCGAGGGTTTCACCAGCCTGGAAGAAGTGGCCTATGTGCCGCTGCAGGAAATGCTGGAGATCGAGAGCTTCGACGAAGACACGGTCAACGAGCTGCGTGCCCGCGCCAAGGACGCGCTGCTGACGATGGAAATCGCACGCGAGGAAAGCGTCGAGGAAGTGTCGCAGGACCTGCGCGATCTCGAAGGCCTGACGCCCGAGCTGATTGCAAAACTCGCCGAGAGCAACGTCCACACGCTGGATGATCTGGCGGATCTTGCCGTGGACGAACTCACTGATATCACCGGCCAGTCTGCGGATGAAGCCAAGGCCCTGATCATGAAGGCGCGCGAACATTGGTTTACCAATGACGCCGCTTCTCAAGAGTAACGGTCATGAAAGGTTACACAACAAATGTCCAGTACGACCGTCGCCGAGTTTGCAACCGAACTCAAGAAATCCACTGAAACGCTGATCGAGCAGCTCAAGGCTGCCGGCGTGTCCAAGGCATCTGCCTCCGACACCCTGACCGATGCCGACAAGCACCGCCTGCTGAGCCATCTGCAGGCCAGCCACGGCACGGCCACGCCCGAGCGCAAGAAGATCACCCTGGTCAAGAAATCGACTACCGAAATCAAACAGGCCGATGCCACCGGCAAGGCGCGCACCATCCAGGTCGAGGTGCGCAAGAAGCGCACCTTTGTGCGCCGCGACGATGGGTCCGAATTGGCCGCCGAGGCATCGGCTGCCGCGATGGAAGAGCCGGCTGAAGTGTCGGCCGCTCCGGTGATCGACAACGCCGAACTGGCCCGCCGCGAAGAAGAGGCACGCCGCCAGGCCGAACTGATCCGCCGCCAGGAGGAAGAGCTGGCCGAGCGCCGCCGCCAGCGCGAAGAACAGGAAGCCCGTGAGCGCGAAGCCGCTGAGAGGGCTGCCGCCGAGGCGGCAGCGGCGCAAAAGGCGCAGGCCACCAGCCAGCCGAGCGAGCAGGAGGCTGCCGAGGTGAGCGCCCGTGCAGAAGCCCAGGCCCAGGCCGCCGAAGCGGCGCGCGCCAGCGCCCAGGCAGCGGCCAAGGCGCGTGCCGACGAAGAATCCGCACGCGCTGCCGATCTCAATGACCGCCGCCGCAAGGCCGAGGCCGAAGCCGCTGCCATCCGTTCCATGATGGCCACGCCGGCCAAGAAGGTGCTGGTCGCCAAGAAGGAAGAACCCAAGGCTGCCGAGGCGGCCAAGGCTGCCATGAAGGGCACGCTGCACAAGCCGGCAACGGGCAGCACCACCGCCAGGCCGGCACCCGCCGCCGGGGCCGGCGCGGGCGCTGGTGCCGGCAAGGAAGTCAAGTCGGCCAAGCTGTCGTCCAGCTGGGCCGGGGATCCGGCCAAGAAGAAGGCCATTCCCACCCGAGGCGATACCAGTGGCGGCGTCGGCCGCGGCAGCTGGCGCAGCGGCCCGAAAGGGCGTCGCGGCCATGAGCGCGATCGCGACGAGCAGCACGTGCAAGCCGCGCCGGTCGAGGCCCGCGTCATCGAGGTCCATGTGCCGGAAACCATCACCGTGGCCGAACTGGCCCACAAGATGGCCGTCAAGGCATCCGAGGTCATCAAGCACCTCATGAAGCTGGGCCAGATGGTGACCATCAACCAGCCGCTGGACCAGGACACCGCCATGATCGTGGTGGAAGAAATGGGCCACAAGGCCATCGTCGCCGCGCTGGACGACCCGGAAGCCTTTACCGAAGAGGAGGCCTCGGCGCACCATGCCGAAGCCCTGCCGCGCGCCCCGGTGGTGACCGTCATGGGTCACGTCGACCACGGCAAGACCTCGCTGCTGGACTACATCCGCCGCGCCAAGGTCGCGGCGGGCGAGGCCGGAGGCATCACGCAGCACATCGGTGCCTACCACGTGGAAACCCCGCGCGGCATGGTGTCCTTCCTCGATACCCCGGGCCACGAGGCGTTTACCGCCATGCGTGCCCGTGGCGCCCAGGCGACCGACATCGTGATCCTGGTGGTGGCAGCCGATGACGGCGTCATGCCGCAGACCAAGGAAGCCATCAAGCACGCCAAGGCGGCCGGCGTCCCGATCGTCGTGGCCATCACCAAGTCGGACAAGCCCGAAGCCAACCCCGAACGTGTCAAGCAGGAGCTGGTGGTTGAGGAAGTGGTGCCCGAAGAATACGGCGGCGACTCACCCTTCGTGCCCGTGTCCTCCAAGACCGGCCAGGGCATCGATACCCTGCTGGAGCAGGTGCTGCTGCAGGCCGAAGTGCTGGAACTCAAGGCGCCGGTGGATGCCATGGCCAAGGGCCTGGTGATCGAGGCGCGTCTCGACAAGGGCCGCGGCCCGGTGGCGACTGTTCTGGTGCAATCCGGCACGCTCAACACCGGCGACGTGGTGCTGGCCGGCCAGACCTACGGCCGCGTGCGTGCCATGCTCGACGAGACCGGCCGCCCGGTCAAATCGGCAGGTCCTTCCATTCCGGTGGAAATCCAGGGCCTGACCGAAGTGCCGCAGGCCGGCGACGAATTCATGGTGCTGACCGACGAGCGCCGCGCGCGTGAGATCGCCACCTACCGCGCCGGCAAGTTCCGCCATACCAAGCTGGCCAAGCAGCAGGCCGCCAAGCTGGAGAACATGTTCTCCGACATGACAGCCGGCGAAGTCAAGACACTGCCCATCATCGTCAAGGCCGACGTGCAGGGTTCGCAGGAAGCGCTGGCCGCCTCGCTGCTCAAGCTCTCGACCGACGAGGTCAAGGTGCAACTGGTCTATGCCGCCGTCGGCGGCATCAGCGAGTCCGATATCAACCTGGCCATTGCCTCCAAGGCCGTGATCATCGGTTTCAACACGCGCGCCGACGCCGGTGCGCGTAAGCTGGCCGAGAGCAATGATGTCGACATCCGTTACTACAACATCATCTACGATGCCGTGGATGATCTGAAGGCGGCCATGTCGGGCATGCTGACGCCGGAGAAGCGGGAAGAAGTCATCGGCATGGCCGAGATCCGCACCGTGTTTGTGGCCTCCAAGATCGGCACGGTGGCGGGCTGTATGGTGACATCCGGCTTCGTCAACCGCAGCGCGCATTTCCGCCTGCTGCGCGACAACGTCGTGATCTACACCGGCGAGCTCGATTCGCTCAAGCGCTTGAAGGACGACGTCAAGGAAGTCAAGGAAGGCTTCGAGTGCGGTATCAAGCTCAAGAACTTCAATGACATCAAGGAAGGTGATCAGCTGGAGTTCTTCGAAGTCAAGGAAATTGCCCGAACCCTGTAAGCCATGGCAGCGAAGAAACCGTCAGCTCCGAACCGCGCCTTCAAGGTGGCCGATCAGATCCAGCGCGATCTGACGGAGTTGATCGCGCGCGAGCTGAAAGACCCGCGCGTGGGCATGGTGACGTTGCAAAGTGTGGAGGTCACGCCCGACTACGCCCATGCCAAGGTCTTCTTCAGTCTGCTGGTGGGCGACCCCCAGCAGACCGAAGAGGCGCTGAACCAGGCGGCCGGCTTCCTGCGCAACGGTCTGTTCAAGCGTCTGCACATTCACACGGTGCCGACGCTGCATTTCCTGTTCGACCGCACCACGGAACGGGCGGCTGACATGAATGCGCTGATCGCGCAGGCGGTCGCTTCGCGTTCCAAGAACGAGGATTGACGTGAGCACCGCCGGGCCGCCCCAAGGTGGGAAAGCCCCCTTGGGGGGCAGCGACGCACACGTAGTGGGCAAGCGTGGGGGCGCAGTCTCCGCGCCACGCACCAGGGTGCAACGGCGCCCTGTGCATGGGGTGCTGTTGCTGGATAAACCGCTCGGACTGTCGAGCAACAATGCCTTGCAGAAAGCCAAGTGGCTGCTGCGCGCCGAGAAGGCCGGCCATACCGGCACGCTCGACCCGCTGGCCACCGGCGTGTTGCCGATCTGCTTCGGCGCCGCGACCAAGTTCAGCCAGCTGCACCTGGACGCCGACAAGACCTACGAGACCACGGTGCGGCTGGGTATTCGCACCAGCACGGCCGATGCCGAGGGTGAGGTGATCGAAACCCGCCCGGTTGCCTGTACCTTGGGCCAGGTGGTCGAGGTGCTGGACCGGTTCATGGGGCCGATCCGCCAGGTACCGCCCATGCACAGCGCCCTCAAGAAGGACGGCAAGGCCCTGTACGAATATGCCCGCGAGGGCGAAACCGTCGAGCGCGAGGCGCGCGACGTGGTGATCCATGAACTGGAGCTGCTCGAAGCACAGCTTCAAGGCGAGGCGCCGATCCTGCGGCTGCGCGTGAAATGCAGCAAGGGCACCTACATCCGGACCCTGGGTGAAGACATCGGCGAGGCGCTGGGCTGTGGCGGGCACCTGGTGGCCTTGCGGCGCATCGCCACCGGGCCGTTCGAGGTGTCGCAGTGCGTCACGCTGACCCAATTGGAGGCCTTGGAAGAGGCTGAGCGCTGCACGCGGCTGAAACCGGTCGAATCGCTGCTGGAAGGTCATGCCGCCGTCACGCTCGACGGCGAGAATGCAGGACGTTTCCTGAGCGGCTTGCGCCGGCGCGGCTCCTGGCCGGATGCGGCGCAGGTGGCCGTGTATGGCGAAGAACCGCATGCCCTGCTGGGCACAGCCCACGTCAATGCTGGTGAACTGATTCCCGGGCGCCTGTTGAGCCCAATAGAGATACAACAGATTTTGGAGAGTGAAACATGAGTCAAAAACAGATCCGTAACATTGCCATCATTGCCCACGTGGACCATGGCAAGACCACCATGGTCGACCAATTGCTGCGCCAGTCCGGCACCTTTGCCGAGCATGAGAAGGTGGTCGATACCGTGATGGACAACAACGCCATCGAAAAAGAACGTGGCATCACGATTCTGGCCAAGAACTGCGCCGTGAGCTGGCAAGGCACGCACATCAACATCGTCGACACCCCCGGCCACGCCGACTTCGGCGGTGAAGTGGAGCGTGCCCTGTCCATGGTGGACGGCGTGGTGCTGCTGATCGACGCGCAGGAAGGCCCGATGCCGCAGACCCGTTTCGTGACCAAGAAGGCGCTGGCCCTGGGCCTCAAGCCCATCGTGGTGGTCAACAAGGTGGACAAGCCCGGTGCCAACCCCGACAAGGTCGTCAACGCCGCGTTCGACCTGTTCGACAAGCTCGGCGCCAACGATGAACAACTGGACTTCCCCGTGGTCTACGCCTCGGGCATCAACGGCTGGTCCTCGCTGGAAGAGGGAGAGCCGGGTGAGCAGTGGGGTCCCGACATGTCGGCCCTGTTCAACACCATCCTGAAGCATGTGCCGGCCCAGCAGGGTGATCCGGCCGCGCCGCTGCAACTGCAAATCTCTGCCCTCGACTTCTCGAGCTTCGTCGGCCGCATCGGCGTCGGCCGCATCAGCCAGGGCACCATCAAGCCCAGCATGGACGTGCTGGTGATGGAAGGCCCGGACGGCAAGAGCATCAAGGGCCGTATCAACCAGGTGCTGACTTTCCAGGGTCTGGATCGCGTGCAGACCTCGGAAGCCGGTCCCGGCGAAATCGTGCTGATCAACGGCATTGCCGACATCGGCATCGGCGTGACCATCACCGACCCGACCAATCCGGCACCGCTGCCCATGCTCAAGGTGGACGAGCCGACCCTGACCATGAACTTCTGCGTCAACACCAGCCCGCTGGCCGGCCGCGAAGGCAAGTTCGTGACCAGCCGCCAGATCTGGGACCGGCTGCAAAAAGAACTGCAACACAACGTGGCCCTGCGGGTCAAGGAAACCGACGAAGAAGGTATCTTCGAAGTCATGGGGCGCGGTGAATTGCACCTGACCATCCTGCTGGAAAACATGCGCCGCGAAGGCTATGAGCTGGCCGTCTCCAAGCCGCGTGTGGTGTTCCGCGACATCAATGGCGAAAAACATGAGCCGATCGAGCTGGTGACAGCCGACATCGAGGAGCAGCACCAGGGCGCCGTGATGCAGGCACTGGGCGAGCGCAAGGGCGAACTGGTGAACATGGAGCCGGACGGCCGCGGCCGCGTACGCCTGGAATACCGCATTCCAGCGCGTGGCCTGATCGGCTTCTCCAACGAATTCCTGAACCTGACGCGCGGCTCCGGTCTGATCTCCAACATCTTCGACAGCTACGAGCCGCACAAGGGCGACATCGGCGGGCGCAAGAACGGCGTGCTGATCTCCATGGACGATGGCGAAATCTTCACCTACGCCCTGGGCAAGCTGGACGACCGCGGCCGCATGTTCGTCAAGGCCGGCGACCCGGTGTACGAGGGCATGATCGTCGGCATCCACAGCCGCGACAACGACCTGGTGGTGAATGCCACGCGCACCAAGCAGCTGACCAACTTCCGCGTCTCCGGCAAGGAAGACGCGATCAAGATCACGCCGCCGATCGAACTCAACCTGGAATACGGCGTGGAGTTCATCGAGGACGACGAACTGGTGGAAATCACGCCCAAGAGCGTTCGCCTGCGCAAGCGCTTCCTGAAAGAGAACGAGCGCAAGCGCGCGTTACGGGATTAACCCCCCGAAGCGGCCTGCGGGCCGCCTCCCCCATGGGGGCGATACCAGCGGCCCGGCCAAGCCGGTTCCGCGGTATCTCTGGTAGAAGATCTGCGCGCCAATGCAACCTTGTCCATGAAACTCACGCACCAGAGGGCCGTGTTCCTGATGGTGGCGGTGACCCTGATGTGGTCGATCGCCGGCGTCGTCACGCGCCATCTGGAAGCGGCGCGCAGCTTCGAGGTGACCTTCTGGCGCAGCTTCTTCACGGCGCTGTCGCTGCTGGTGGTTCTGCCGCTGTGGCGGGGCGCCGCAACCTGGCAGGCCTTGCGCCGCGGCCATGCGGCGCTGTGGTGGTCCGGCTTGTGCTGGAGCGCGATGTTCACCTCCTTCATGCTGGCGCTGACCATGACCAGCGTGGCCCATGTGCTGGTGATTTCGGCGCTGGGTCCGCTGTTCACGGCCTTGCTGGCACGCGCCTTTTTGCATCACCGCATCGCCGCGCATACCTGGCTAGCGATCGCCGTGGCGGGCATCGGCATGGCCTGGATGTTCGGTGCGCAGGCGGTGGACGGCGACTGGCTGGGCTCGGTGGTCGCGCTCTGCGTGCCCCTGACTGCCGCCATCAACTGGACCGTGGTCCAGCATGCCCATGCCAAAGGCGAGGATGTGGACCTCATCCCCTCCGTGCTGATCGGTGCGCTGATCTCATCGGCGGCCACGCTGCCGCTGGCCTTGCCGTTGCAGGCTACCGCGCATGACCTGGGCCTGCTGGCGCTGCTCGGCCTGGTACAACTGGCGATTCCCTGCACGCTGCTGGTGCTGTGCGCCCGGGTGCTCAAGGCGCCAGAGATTTCGCTGCTGGCGCAGCTCGAAGTGCTGTTCGGCATCCTCCTGGCCTGGATTGGGGCCGGCGAGGCGCCGGGCAGCGCGGTACTGCAGGGCGGCCTGCTGGTGCTCGCCGCACTGGCAGCCAACGAACTCCTGGGATGGAAACAAAGCAGATGACGACTCCGACCTACACCTGTCCTGAAATCGCAACCGAAGTCCGTGGCCGCGTCGGCTTCATCACCCTGAACCGGCCGCGCGCGCTCAATGCGCTCTCGCTGCCCATGATCCGCGCGCTGGCTGCTGCGTTGCTGGCCTGGCGCGAGGATCCGCAGGTGGAGGCGGTGGCCGTTCGCGGCATGGGCAAGGAGGGACCCTTTGGTGCCTTCTGCGCCGGCGGCGACATCCGCTTTTTCCACCAGGCCGTGGTCCGGGCTGACGGCGAACTGGAAGACTTCTTCACCGAGGAATACGCGCTCAACCACCTGATCCATCACTATCCCAAGCCCTACCTCGCCTTCATGGACGGCATCGTCATGGGGGGCGGCATGGGCATCTCGCAGGGCGCTTCGCTGCGCATCGTCACCCCGCGCACCAGGATGGCCATGCCGGAAACGAACATCGGCCTGTTCCCGGACGTCGGCGGCGGCTGGTTTCTCGCCCGTTGCCCGCGCCATGGCGGCGAATGGCTGGCCCTGACCAGCGAGGTGGTCGGCGCTGGCGATGCGCTGGCGCTGCAACTGGCCGACACCTGCTTTGATCCGGACCGCCTCGCCGAGGCCTGGGAGGCACTGGCGGCGCTGCCGCAGTTCGACGCCGCCAGCCTGCAGCGTTGGCAGCAACGCTATGTGACGGCCGCGCCGGCGGCGACGCTGCCGCTGGACACCATCGCGCGCTGCTTCGAGCAGCCCGACGTGCTGCGCATCGTGCAGGCGCTTGAAAAAGAAACCGGTGAGTGGGCTGCGGCCGCTGTCAAAGCCCTGCGTACGCATTCGCCACTGATGCTGCAGGTCACGCTGGAGCTGATCCGCCGCGGCGCCGGCATGACGCTGGCCGACGAACTGCGCCTGGAGCGCGACCTGGTGCGTCACTGCTTCAACACGCGCCATCTGGACCGTTTCATGGCCGCCACCGACACCATGGAAGGCATCCGCGCCCTGGTGATCGACAAGGACCGCAATCCGAAGTGGAACCCGCCGCGGCTGGAGGACGTCACGCCCGAGATGGTGGCCGGCTTCTTCGTCTCGCCCTGGCCGGCGCACGCGCATCCGCTGCGCGACCTCGCCTGAACAATCACTTCAGAGCTGGTGGTAGACCGCCTGCGCCAGTTGCAACAGCTGCTGGCGCGTCAGTGTGCCCGACAGGGCATAAGCGAAACCTTCATCCACCCAGTAGAAGCCGGGCACCGGCCCGTCGACGCTGTAGCGGAATTCGGTGCTGCCTTGGCCGCCCACATTGTCCGGCGTGCTGCCAAGGTACAGCGTCACGCGTTCGCCGCGCGCATTCTGGTACATGAACTGGGCCCGTGCGCCTTCGTCGCCGGGCAACAGGCGGCCACCGACCAGCTCATAGCCCTGTTCATTCAGGTGGGGCAGCTTGAGCGGACGGCCCAGGCGCTTGGACAGCCACTGCACCAGATGCTCTTCCTGCGCCGAACCTACTTCCACCGGATGGCGGACTTCCGGCGCATAGACCGCATGGGCCAACGCGGCCTGGTGCACGAACTCGCGCACCGGCTGCTGGCGTGCCAGCAGCGCGCCCGATGAGGGGCTCTGCAACTGCCCGTGCATGAACCAGCCCAGGCCGAAAGCCAGTGCCACGCCGGCCGCCATGCCGCCCCAGCGCCACCCTTGCTGCACCTGCTGGTGGGCGTGCTGCGCTTGACCTGCTGCGGCCAGCAAGGCGACGGGAACCGGTTCGGCGAGCACCTCGTCGTGCAAGCTGCGCAAGGCCTCGCGCTGGCGTTGCCAGGCCTGCAGCGTGGCACTGGCCGCCGGATCCTGTACCAGTCGTTGTTCGAGTGCGGCACGTTCGGCGGCATCAAGCCGGCCATCCAGCAGGGTGTGCAGTTCTTCTTCGCGGAGGAGGGGGGCGGGACGCTTATCCATGGCAGTCTTCAGTTCCTCATTTCAGGCGCCGCAGGGGCGGCGTAGCGGATTCGGCTGCGGCACGGGCCGGGCTGGCTGCAGAAGCCTCCATCAGTTCCTGCAGGCGGCTGCGTGCGCGCGACAGGCGCGACATGACGGTCCCGGTTGGCACGCCCGTGATGCGGGCGACCTCGGCATAGGAGAGGTCTTCCAGTGTGACCAGCAGCAACACCACGCGTTGCTCTTCGGGCAGGCGCAGCAGGCAGCGCTGCAGGTCGATGGCACTGTCCACACAGGCCGCCGGTGCCGCGGGTTCCTGCGTCAGCCCGGCCAGATCCACTGGACTGGCCAGGTCGCCCTGGCGCACGCGGTGGCGGACCTGGCTCACGAACAGGTTGTGCATGATCGTGAACAGCCAGGCCCGCAGGTCCGAGCCCGCCAGCCACAGCCGCCATTTGGAACAGGCCCGCTCCAGCGTGTCCTGCACCAGATCATCGGCCGCCCAGGCATCCCCGGTCAGTGCGCGCGCGTAGCGGCGCAAGGCGGGAATCTGGTCGATCAGCGGCTGTCGGTTCATGGCGGCTGGCTGTTTATAGCGCAGCCTCAGGGACGCGCCAGCTGCCAGACCTTGTTGAAGCCGTCGCCGGTTTTGTCCCCGGGTTTCATGTCCTTGGCCCAAAAGTACAGCGGCTTGCCCTTGAAAGCCCATTGCTTCTTGCCGTCATCGCGGGTGATGACGGTGTAGTCGCCCGTGGCCTTGTCCGTGTCGCTGGCCATCAGGGGCGGCCAGTTGGTGGCACAGGGCCCATTGCAGGTGGATTTCCCGCTGCCGGCGGCATCCTTGTCAAACGTGTAAAGCGTCATGCCGTTCGGTCCTGTCAGCACGCCATCAGCGGCTTTGGTGGGCGCATCCGACATGGATGCGCAGCCGCCCAGGATGGCGGCAAACAAAGCTATGGCCAAGGTTGTTCGGTAGGCACGGCGAGCGGTCAATTGCATGGTGATTCTCCAGTTGGGCGCAGCACAAAAGCGTGTGCAAGTGGATAAACGCCGCGCAGGGTGGGTTTATTCCATGCCGGAGAAAATTATTAGCGGTTGCGGCCCTTCATGGCACGCTCCACCTCGCGCTTGCCTTCGCGCTCCTTGATGGTGTCGCGCTTGTCGTGCTCGGCCTTGCCCTTGGCCAGCGCGATCTCGCATTTGACGCGGCCGTTCTTCCAGTGCAGATTCAGTGGCACCAGGGTGTAGCCTTTTTGTTCGACCTTGCCGATCAGGCGGCGGATCTCGTCCTTCTTCAGCAACAGCTTCTTGGTGCGCACGGCGTCGGGGGTGACGTGGGTCGATGCGCTCTTAAGCGGGTTGATCTGGCAGCCGATGATGTACATCTCGCCATCGCGGATCACGACATAGCCGTCGGTCAGCTGCACCTTGCCCTCACGCACGGCCTTCACCTCCCAGCCCTCGAGCACCATGCCGGCCTCGAAGCGCTCCTCAATGAAGTAGTTGAAGACGGCCTTCTTGTTGTCGGCAATGCGGGAAGAGGTATCGGGTTTTTTGGCCATGGGGTTCAGATGGGGGCACACCGCAAACTTACAATTGCCGGTGGTTTGGCGTGTGCCAACCCTGCATTCTATGAAAACTGTCCACAAGTCCGTCCTCATCTGGTACAGCCCGCAGGAAATGTATGAGCTGGTCACCGCTGTGGCCGACTACCCCAAGTTCCTGCCCTGGTGCGACCATGCCAAGGTGCTGGAGGCGCACGCCAGCGGCGTGACGGCCGAAGTCGGCATCGCCTTCAGCGGCATCCGCCAGACCTTCACCACGCGCAACGAGCATGTACCGGGGCGCGAAGTCACCATGCACCTGGTCAACGGCCCGTTTTCCAAGCTGGAGGGCCGCTGGACTTTTGCCCCGGTAGGCGAGGGCGGTCAGCGTGCCTGCAAGGTAGAACTGAACTTGCATTACGGGTTTTCCAATGCCCTGCTGGGCAAGCTGGTGGGGCCGGTGTTCGACAAGATTGCGGCCAGTCTGGTCGATGCCTTCGTCAAACGCGCCGAGCAGGTGTACGGGGCTTGACATGCACATCGAGGTGACCGTCGCCTATTCGCCAGCGCCGCGCGAGGTATGCGAAATCGCACTGCGTCTGCTTCCGGGCGCAACGGTGGCGCAGGCCTTGCAGCAAAGCGGGCTGCAGTCCCTTTACCCCGAACTGGATTTGCCGACGGCGGCGCTCGGCATCTGGGGGCGCAAGGCGGCACTGGCGCAGGTGTTGCGCGACAAAGACCGGGTGGAAATCTACCGCCCCCTGCGGGTCGACCCCAAGGTGGCGCGGCGCGAGCGCTTTGCCAAGCAAGGCGCCCGTACAACCGGTCTGTTCGCCAGGCAACGGGCCGGGGCCAAGACCGGCTACTGAATCCGCCTTATTTGCAGTTCTCGTCAATGATGCCCTGCAGGCGCTGGGCCTCTGCGGCACGGCCGGCATCGTCCAGGAACTCCCGCTCGCCTTTTTCGTTGATGCGTGACAGCCGTATACCAGCATCCACGCCGGCCTTGGCCTGGCGCGCCCGGTTGCAGTTGTCGGCCTGGGCCCTGGCGATTCTTTCCTCTTCCTGCCGGCGTTTGGCCGTTTCTGCGTCCGCGGCCTGCTTTTTCTTTTCCGCCAGCGCCTTGTCCTCTCCCGCCGGTTGGACCGCCGTACCGGGCGCGGCTGCGGCGGGTGCACTGTTTGCAGGGGGGGCGGCTATCTTGAGCGGCGAGCCGGGCTGTTTGAGGATATTTTTCTCCGGGACATCGCTTGATGGCGGCCGGTCGCTGAACACCTTGCGACCATCCTTGTCGATCCACTGCCACTGGGCCGTGGCTGACAGGGAGATGGCAAGGAGCGTGGCAGCAATGAGAGGCGGGAAGAGCTTCATGCGGGCAGTGTAGCCGTCCACCCGGGCTTTGGCGCTGGTCTGCGTTGCCATCAGGCGGCCCGGTCCGCCCGCTTGTCGCCCCGGCTGCCGTGAAAAATGCCGGCGAGGCGGGTACAATCCGTTTTTTGGAGCTTACACATGCGCCTTCTCGGTAAAGCGCTCACCTTCGACGATGTGTTGCTGGTGCCAGCGTTCTCCCAGGTCCTTCCCAAGGACACCTCTCTTGCGACCCGTTTCTCCCGCAATATCGCCCTGAACCTGCCCCTGGTGTCCGCCGCCATGGACACGGTGACGGAGGCTCGCCTGGCGATCGCCATCGCCCAGGAAGGCGGTATCGGCATCATCCACAAGAATCTCACGCCGCAGGACCAGGCCGCTCACGTGGCCAAGGTCAAGCGCTATGAGTCCGGCGTGCTGCGCGACCCGGTGGTCATCACTCCCGAGCACACGGTGCTGCAGGTGCTGCAGTTGTCGGAGCAGTTGGGCATCTCGGGTTTCCCGGTGTGCGACGGCGGCAAGGTGGTGGGCATCGTGACGGGGCGCGACCTGCGCTTTGAAACCCGTTACGACGTCAAGGTGCACCAGATCATGACGCCGCGCGAGAAGCTCATCACGGTCAACGAGAAGGAAGGCACCACCCCCGCCGAGGCCAAGGCTTTGCTGAACAAGCACAAGCTGGAACGCATTCTGGTGGTCAATGACGCTTTCGAGCTCAAGGGCCTGATCACGGTGAAGGACATCACCAAGCAGACCAGTTTCCCGAACGCCGCACGCGACGCCTCGGGCCGCCTGCGCGTCGGTGCGGCCGTTGGTGTGGGCGAAGGCACGGAAGAACGCGTCGAAGCCCTGGTCAAGGCCGGTGTCGACGCCATCGTGGTCGATACCGCCCACGGCCACAGCAAGGGCGTGATCGAGCGCGTGCGCTGGGTCAAGCAGAACTACCCGCAGGTGGACGTGATCGGCGGCAACATCGCCACCGGCGCCGCCGCGCTGGCGCTGGCCGAGGCGGGCGCCGACGCCGTGAAGGTCGGCATCGGCCCCGGCTCCATCTGCACCACCCGCATCGTGGCCGGTGTGGGCGTGCCGCAGATCATGGCCATCGACAATGTGGCCACGGCGCTCAAGGGCAGCGGCGTGCCGCTGATTGCCGACGGCGGCATCCGCTACAGCGGTGACATCGCCAAGGCCCTGGCCGCCGGCGCCAGCACCATCATGATGGGCGGCATGTTTGCCGGTACCGAAGAAGCGCCCGGCGAGGTCATCCTGTACCAGGGCCGCAGCTACAAGAGCTACCGCGGCATGGGCAGCATTGGCGCCATGCAGCAAGGCAGTGCCGACCGTTACTTCCAGGAGTCGAGCACCGGCAACCCGAATGCAGACAAGCTGGTGCCCGAGGGCATTGAAGGCCGCGTGCCCTACAAGGGCTCGATGGTCTCCATCGTGTTCCAGATGGCCGGCGGCGTGCGTGCGGCCATGGGTTATTGCGGTTGCGCGACGATCGAAGAGATGAACAACAAGGCCGAGTTCGTCGAGATCACCACCGCCGGCATCCGCGAAAGCCACGTGCACGACGTGCAGATCACCAAGGAAGCGCCCAACTACCGGGCGGATTAAAGGCACACCCCCAGGCTGCGCGCACTACGTGTCGCTGCGCCACCCCCTTGCAGGGGGCAACACCAGCGGCCCGGCAGAGCCGGTTCCGCGGTGTTCCTGGGTTAAGACACGCGGTCTGGCAATAAGCTTTTATGCAACACCAAAAGATCCTCATTCTTGATTTCGGCTCTCAAGTCACCCAGCTGATCGCGCGCCGTGTGCGTGAAGCCCATGTGTACTGCGAGGTTCATCCCTGCGACGTGAGCGACGAGTGGGTTCGTCAGTTCGCGGCCGACGGCCAGCTCAAGGGCGTGATTCTCTCCGGCAGCCACGCCAGTGTCTACGAGGAAACGACCGACAAGGCGCCGCAGGCGGTGTTCGAGCTCGGCGTGCCGGTGCTGGGCATCTGCTATGGCATGCAGACCATGGCACAACAGCTTGGCGGCAAGGTGGAAAGCGGCCATCAGCGCGAGTTCGGTTATGCCGAGGTGCGGGCGCACGGCCACACCGCGCTGCTCAAGGACATCGCAGACTTCACCACGGCCGACGGCCACGGCATGCTCAAGGTCTGGATGAGCCATGGCGACAAGGTCACCGAATTCCCGCCCGGTTTCAAGCTCATGGCATCCACCCCGAGCTGTCCGATTGCCGGCATGGCCGACGAGCAACGCCGTTTCTATGCCGTCCAGTTCCATCCCGAGGTCACGCACACGGTGCAGGGCCGGGCGATTCTGGAGCGCTTCGTACTGGACATCTGCGCCGTCACCCCGGACTGGGTCATGCGCGACCACGTGGCGGAAGCAGTCGAAAAAATCCGGGCCCAAGTCGGTAATGAAGAAGTGATTCTCGGCCTCTCGGGCGGCGTTGATTCCTCCGTGGCCGCGGCCCTGATCCATCGTGCCATTGGCGACCAGCTGACCTGCGTCTTCGTCGACCACGGCCTGCTGCGCCTCAACGAAGGCGACATGGTGATGGAGATGTTCGCCGGCAAGCTGCACGCCAAGGTGATCCGCGTCGATGCCAGCGAACTGTTCCTGGGCAAGCTCGCGGGCGTGAGCGATCCGGAGCAGAAGCGCAAGATCATCGGCGGCCTGTTCGTCGATGTGTTCAAGGCGGAAGCCGCCAAGCTGACAGCCTCGGGCGCCAGCAAAAAAGGAGCGACCTTCCTGGCGCAGGGCACGATCTACCCGGACGTCATCGAGTCCGGCGGTGCCAAGAGCAAGAAGGCTGTCACCATCAAGAGCCACCACAACGTGGGCGGCTTGCCGGAACAGTTGGGCCTGAAACTGCTGGAGCCGCTGCGTGACCTGTTCAAGGACGAGGTGCGCGAACTCGGCGTTGCCTTGGGCCTGCCGCACGACATGGTGTACCGTCACCCGTTCCCGGGCCCCGGCCTGGGGGTGCGTATTCTGGGTGAAGTCAAAAAGGACTACGCCGATTTGTTGCGTCGCGCAGACGCCATCTTCATCGAGGAATTGCGTTCCACCATCGAGCCGAACTCCGGCAAGACCTGGTACGACCTGACCAGCCAGGCCTTCACCGTCTTCCTGCCGGTCAAGAGCGTGGGCGTGATGGGCGATGGCCGCACCTACGACTACGTGGTGGCCTTGCGCGCCGTGCAGACCAGCGACTTCATGACCGCTGACTGGGCCGAGCTGCCCTATGCGCTGCTCAAGAAGGTATCGGGCCGCATCATCAACGAGGTGCGAGGCATCAACCGCGTCACTTATGACGTCAGTAGCAAGCCGCCGGCCACCATTGAGTGGGAGTGAGTTGCCAACGGCCTTTCGAGGCCGTTTTTTCTAGACCGATCGCTCAAAACGGACGCCAGCGACAGGCAATGTGTTGTCTAACGTCTACAGGTATTCACCCGAAGGCCGTGCTGTTTCCATGGACCTGATCGAGGCCGCCGTGCCCAAGGGGGCGGGCGGTACATCGGCATGGCACCGGAGCAGCTGACACGCGTCAGTGATCGGTTTGCCGGCCGATAACCCGGGAAAGATTTTTGGTACGGGGCTTGGCATGAGCCATGTCAAGGAAATCATCGAACGGCATGACGGCGGAATGACGCGGGAAAGCCGGTTGGATGCCGGCAGCACAGTCACCTGATGGGTTCCGGTCGACTGAATAGACCTTGCCCGATGGCATTCCGGTCATGCAAAATGAATCCATGCATTACTTGAATGCCATCGAATCAACTGGCGATGCAGACGAACTGCTGTTTGCGGAAGATGAGCGCCAGGACGATCTGAGTCCCACCCGTCCCGCCTGGCGGCTACTCATCGTCGACGATGAGCCTGATGTACACCGGGCCACGACTTTCGCGCTTTCCGGCGTGATCATCATGGATCGGTCGCTGGAGTTTCTTCATGCCTACTCGGCTGCACAAGCCATCGAAATCCTCAAACAGGAAAAGGATATCGCAGTGGTGCTGCTCGACGTGGTCATGGAACGCGAACACGCCGGCCTCGATCTGGTCAAGACCATCCGCGAAGAACTCCACCTGCCTGAGGTGCGCATCATTCTGCGGACCGGGCAGCCGGGGCAAGCACCGGAAATCGAGACCATCCACGATTACGACATCAACGATTACAAGACCAAATCAGAGCTCACCCGTACCAAGCTCTTCGCCACGATCACCTCGGCCCTGCGTGCCTACCGGCAGATCCGGGCACTCGATGAACTGGCTTTTTATGACCCGCTCTCGCGCCTGCCCAACCGCAACCGCTTCATCAAGCTGATCGATGAGCAATTGCACCATCAGAAGATCGGCGACCAGATGATTGCCATCCTCGACATCGATGACTTTGCCGAAGTCAACGATGCACTCGGACACCAGCAGGGAGACCGTTTGCTGCAAGCCGTTGCCGAGCGGCTGCGAAGCAACTTGGGGAGTGACGCCGTCCTGGCGCGCATCGGCGGCGACACCTTCGGTTTGATGGACAAGCTGGACGCTCTCGATCCGGCCGGCATCCTCGACCTGTTCCGTGACCCCTTCGCCGTTCTGGACGACAGCATGGTCGTTTCCGCCACTCTCGGTCTGGTGCGCCTGAGCGATGTCAGGGGCGATGGGCTGGACGCCCTGAAGGACGCGAACATCGCGCTCAAGCGGGCAAAGAGAAAGCGTCGCGGCGGCCACGTCGTGTTCTCCAATGAAATGGGCTTCGACATCCGCGAGCGGGTACGTTTGCTGCGCGGTCTGCGTACCGCAGCGGACAACGATCAGCTTCTCATCGTCTACCAGCCACAGATACGTCTCGATACCGGTCGCGTCGTCGGCATGGAAGCCCTGTTGCGCTGGCGTGACGGCGAGGGCAGTTTCGTCCCCCCGGATCAGTTCATCCCGCTGGCCGAAACCTCCGGGCTGATCGTGGGCTTGGGGGACTGGGTGCTGCGCACAGCCTGCCAGGAACTCGGCCGGCTGCAGGCGCTGGGCTGGGCTGATCTGCGCATGTCGGTCAACGTGTCGCTGATCCAGTTCCGCCACCCGGGCTTTCTCGACAAGCTCCGTTCGGCCCTGCAGGATACGGGCATCGAGCCGGCCAGACTCGAACTGGAGATCACCGAATCGGTGGCCATGGAGGATGCCGACTTCATCCTGGAGACGCTGACGGCCATCAAGGCGCTGGGGGTGTCGATTGCCATCGACGACTTCGGTACCGGCTACTCATCGCTCAGCCAGCTGCGTCAGCTGCCGGTGGACCGGCTCAAGATCGACCGCGTGTTTGTGCGGGAGCTCAGCCGCCAGATCCAGGGTGGCCACATCGCTGCCATGGTGGTGGAGCTGGGTCGCAGCCTGGGCATGACCGTCATTGCCGAAGGGGTCGAGGACGAGCAGCAGGCGCAGACCCTGCAGGCAATGGGTTGCCATGAAGCGCAGGGCTTTCTTTACGCCCACGCCCTGCCTGCCACGGAACTCCAGGACTGGCTGCTGGCGCGCGAGAAGCCGGCGCTGCACTAGGGCCTGCGCACACTCATTGTGGGGCTACACTCGCTCCACCATGTACCTGCCGCCTCAATTCAAATCTGATGATCGCAGCCACGCACTGGCACTGATGCGCGACCATCCGCTGGCCAGTCTGATCAGCACCGATGATGCCAGCTGCCCCTATGTGACGCATCTGCCGCTGCATGTGGAAGAGCAGGGCAATGACCTGGTGCTGCTCGGCCATGTGGCCAAACCCAACCCCCACTGGCGCTACCTGCAGGCCCGGCCACAGGCGCTGGTGACCTTTCTCGGCCCCCATGCCTACCTGTCACCCGCCGTTTATCCTGACCTGAAGCGGGTGCCGACCTGGAACTATCTGGCCGTGCATTGCAAGGTGGAGGCCCGCTTGATCGAGGAGGCCGATGCCAAGGACCGGCTGCTGAAAAAGCTCATCGGCGACCATGAGCCGGCCTACGCCGCGCAATGGCGCAGCCTGGGCGAGGACTATGCGCACAAGATGCTGGCCGGCATCATGGCCTTCGAGCTGCGCGTGACGGAGCTGCAATGCAAGCTCAAGCTCAACCAGCACCGTCCCGAGGCACACGCCGCAATGCGCCAGGCCTATGCGACCGGAAACCAGGATGAGCGCGCGCTGGGCGAATGGATGGACCGCCTCGGCATTGGCGAAAAATCATAAGAAAAATGGCTTTTGACCTTACAGATAAAGCGCAATCAGCTATTGATTTGATAGCAATTGAGGTGATTCCAGGATGACGGACCCGCAGTTCATGGCGCTCGCGCTGCAACAGGCGCATCTGGCAGGGCAGGCCGGCGAAGTGCCGGTTGGGGCCGTGGTGGTGCGGCACGGGCAGGTCATCGGCGTTGGTCACAACGCGCCGATTGGCGGCCATGACCCGAGCGCGCATGCCGAAATCATGGCCCTGCGTGCGGCCGCGGCGGCGCTGGGCAACTACCGGCTCGACGGCTGCGAACTGTTTGTCACCCTGGAGCCCTGTGCCATGTGCGCCGGCGCCATGCTGCATGCGCGGCTACAGCGCGTGGTGTACGGTGCCGCCGATCCCAAGACCGGGGCGGCCGGCTCGGTCGTCAATCTCTTTGCGCAAACGGAACTCAACCACCAGACCCGGGTGGAGGGGGGGGTGATGGCCGGGGAGTGCAGTGCCCTGCTGCAGGCGTTCTTCCAGCACAAGCGCGGCCAGGCACGAGGTGCCAGTCAGCCGCTGCGCGAGGATGCCCTGCGCACCCCTGAATCGCGCTTCAGCCAGCTGCCGGGTTATCCCTGGCCGGCTTGCTACCTCAACGATCTGCCGGCGCTGGCCGGCTTGCGCCTGCACTACCTGGACGAAGGCCCGGCCGATGCCAGCCTGACCTGGCTGTGCCTGCACGGCAACCCGAGCTGGAGCTATTCCTTCCGCAAGATGATCCCTGTCTTTCTGGCTGCGGGGCACCGTGTGGTGGCTCCGGACCTGATCGGCTTCGGCAAGAGCGACAAGCCGAAGAAGGAGTCTGCCCACAGCTTCAGCTGGCACCGCCAGGTGCTGCTCGAATTCGTGCAGCGGCTGGACCTTGAGAACATCGTGCTGGTGGTGCAGGACTGGGGCGGCCTGCTCGGCCTGACCTTGCCCATGGCCGACCCGGGTCGCTACCGCGGCCTGCTGGTGATGAACACGCTGCTGGTCACCGGCGACGCCCCCTTGTCGCCCGGCTTTCTTGCCTGGCGCGAGATGTGCGCAAAGAAGCCGGACTTCGATGTCGGCCGTCTGTTGCAGCGTGGCAATCCGCACCTGACAGAAGCGGAATGCGAGGCCTACAACGCCCCCTTTCCCGACCGCGGCCACCGCGCTGCCTTGCGCGCCTTCCCGCCCATGGTGCCGGAGACCGAAGACGCCGACGGTGCTGCGATTTCGCGCCAAGCCCGCGAGTTCTGGCGCCACGCGTGGCAGGGCCGCAGCCTGATGGCCGTAGGACTGCAGGACCCGGTGCTGGGGCTGCCGGTCATGCGCGCGCTGCAGGCCACCATTCGCAACTGCCCCGAGCCGCTGCTGCTGGAGCATGCCGGCCATTTTGTGCAGGAGCAGGGTGAACCGGTTGCACAGGCGGCCGTGCGCCACTTCACGCGCTGACCATCGAACCCCGACCTTGATCGATTTATGCAGAAACACATCTACATCTATTCCCCCTCCGGCGCCGTGCGCGACAAGGCCGCCTTTCGCCGCGGCGTGAAACGGCTGCAGGCTCTGGGCCATGAGGTCGAGGTCGATGAAGCAGCGCTGTCCTCGTTCCAGCGCTTTGCCGGCGACGATGCCACCCGCCTGGCCGCCATCCAGCGCGCCGCTGCCAGTGGCGCCGATGTGGCCATGATTTCGCGCGGCGGTTACGGGCTGACGCGCATCCTCGGCCACCTTCCCTACAAAGCCGTGGCCAAGGCCATCGAGCGCGGTACCAAGTTCGTCGGCCTGAGTGATTTCACCGCTTTCCAGCTGGCCGTACTGGCCCGCACCGGCAGTCCCACCTGGGCCGGGCCGTCGCTGTGCGAAGGCTTCGGCATGAACGACCAGGCAGACGGTGCCGACGGTCACGGCCATGGCGACGAGGGGCGCCCGGATGAAATCATGGAAGCCTGTTTCGACGACATGATCCAGGACCAGGGGGAGGGCACCGGCTGGCGCCAGCCGCGCGAGCCCCGGCCGACCGCTATGAACAATGAAGCATTTCACGCCCGCCGTATGGGCGATGAGGCCTCATTTGCCGTCAAGGATGGCGTACTGTGGGGCGGCAACCTGGCGGTGCTGTGCGCGCTGGTCGGCACGCCGTACTTTCCGCAGATCCAGGGCGGGATCCTGTTCCTGGAGGATGTGGCCGAGCATCCCTACCGCATCGAGCGCATGCTCAGCCAGCTCCTGCATGCCGGCGTGCTGGCCCGGCAGAAGGCCATCGTGCTGGGCCAGTTCACCGAATTCAAGCTGGTGCCGCACGACAAGGGCTTCAAGCTGCAAAGCGTGGTGAACTGGCTGCGCAGCCAGCTCAAGGTCCCGGTGCTGACCAATCTGCCGTTCGGACACGTGCCGACCAAGGTGCTGCTGCCGGTCGGGGCGAAGACGGATCTGGTCGTCCAGGGGCGCGATGTCCTGCTGCTCTGGGGCCACCAGCACTGAGCAAGGGGGAACAGGGCGAGAAAACTCAGTGCCTGCGTGGCGTTGGGCGGGAAAACATGTTTTTGGGCAGCAAGCCCTCAAACATGCTGGTGATGTCCTGGAGGCTATGGCGAGCCGTGAACTCGCCTTGCAGTGAGGAGAGGGCGGCCATCAGGTCACTACGCAGGTACCACAGGCTTTGCAGGTCAGCGGCCAGCAGAATGCGGCTCTCGAGCTGAGGGAACGACGCTGAAGGGCTGCGGCTGCCGAGGCTCTCCAGCATGGTTTGCCGTATGAGCTCGATCTGTGCAGCGCAGCGCTCCTCCTCGAGTTGAGGCCCCTCGAGCCAGCTTTGCATGCTGCTGATGATGTTGACGGCCATCCAATGCATATGCTTTTCTGAATTGACGCCCCGTAGCCAAAGGCAGACCTTACGTCAGCACCTCGTCGTCACGCACTAGGGTTTACCCCGTGATGCGAACTGGAATCGGCATAGAAATCAGCAAGTTAACAGGGACAGATCAAGTAGTATCTGAAACAGAAATTTCCGTCCTCAACGAAACAGTCTCTGCATGCAAGCCTTCAACGCCCACTACATTGCCGGCCAATGGGTCCCGGCCCAGTCCAAGGAAACCTTTCTTGTCCACGATTCGAGCACCGAAGAGGTGATGGCCAGCGTGCCGGCCGGCACGGCGGCGGAGGCGACCGCCGCCGTGATGGCAGCGCGGGCCGCCTTCGAGGGCTGGGCCGGCCTGCCGGCGCAGGCGCGGGCGGACTACCTGGACAAGATCTCGGCCGGTCTCAAGGCCCGCATGGACGACGTGGCCACGGCCATTGCCCGTGAAGTCGGCATGCCGCTCAAGCTGGCGCGCAATGTGCAGGTGGGCGCCCCGGTGTGGAACTGGGCCAACTTTGCCAAGGTCACGCGCGCTTTCGAATGGGAAGAGAAGGTGGGCAACTCGCTGGTGGTGCGCGAGCCGATCGGGGTGGTGGGCTGCATCACGCCCTGGAACTTCCCGCTCAACCAGATCACGCTCAAGGTGGCTGCGGCACTGGGCGCCGGCTGCACCGTGGTGCTCAAACCGAGCGAAATCGCCCCGGTCAATGCCATGCTGCTGGCCGAAATCATCCACGAAGCCGGGCTGCCGGCCGGCGTCTTCAACCTCGTCAATGGCGCAGGACCCGTGGTGGGCGAGGTACTGGCCAGCCACCCGGAAGTCGACATGGTGAGCTTCACCGGATCCACCCGCGCCGGCAAGCGGGTGGCCGAACTGGCCAGCCAGAGCGTCAAGAAAGTGGCGCTGGAACTGGGCGGCAAATCGGCCAGCATCATTCTTGACGACGCCGACTTCGAAGCCGCCGTCAAGGGCACGCTGTCGGCCTGCCTGCTCAACAGCGGCCAGACCTGCTCGGCCCATACCCGCATGCTGGTGCCGGAACACCGGCTGGAGGAAGTCAAGGCGCTGGCCCAGGCCAACATCGCCAAGTACAGCATCGGCCCCAGCCTGGACGAGGCCAGCCGGCTCGGGCCGCTGGTGAGCGCCGCCCAGCGCGACCGCGTGCGGGGTTTTATCGAGCAGGGCATCAAGGAGGGGGCCGAGGTGATCGCCGGCGGCCCGGCGCGCCCGGCCTTCGACAAGGGCTATTTCGTGCAACCTACCATCCTGCGCGTGCAGCCCGGCGACACGCTGGCGCGCGAGGAGATTTTCGGCCCGGTGCTGGTGGTCATTACCTACCGCGACGAGGACGAGGCGGTGCGCATCGCCAACAACACCATCTATGGCCTGGGTGGCGGCGTCTGGAGCCGCGACGAAGCCCATGCCGTGGCGGTGGCGCGGCGTGTTCGCACCGGCCAGGTCGACATCAATGGCGGCCCGTTCAATTCCAATGCACCCTTTGGCGGCTACAAGCAGTCAGGCATCGGCCGGGAAAACGGCAAATACGGCTTCGAGGAATTCCTCGAGTACAAAGCGCTCCAGTTCAAGCCGTCCTGAGGCGGTTTCTGGTCTATGCCCTAAACTCCCAATCTGAACAGGAAACAGAAGTCCAGCGCATGGGTGTCCAGACGACCGTCGTATTCACAGATTTGATAGGCAGCACGGCAGTCTTTGAACTGCTGGGAAATGCCAAGGCCACGCAGGCTGTCACCCAACTCACGCGCTGGATCAGCGAGGTTTTCGCCGCCCACGGTGGGCGCGTCGTCAAAACGCTGGGCGACGGCGTGTTGGCCGTATTTCCCAATGCCTCCAGTGCCGTCGATGCCGTGGTGGACATGCAGCGCGCGCACCAGAAACGCTTGGCGCAGCAATCACCGGCCGTGCGCATGCCGATCCGTGTCGGCGTTGCCACCGGGGAGGTGGAAACCGTTGATGGCGACTGCTACGGTGATGCGGTCAACGTGGCGTCGCGCCTCAACGATCTATGCGGCGCGCATGAAATCTGGGTCAACAGTGCCGAACTCGACTATTCCGACCGCCTCGATGGCGTGCGTTTTCGCCTGCTGGGGCCGATCACCGTGCGCGGCCGGGCCGAACCATGCACCGTTTACCGGGTGGAGTGGCAGGACGAGGACAGCAGCGAGTTCCTGACGCGCCAGGCCGAGGTGGACCCGGCGGAGTTGGCTGCAATGGGGGATGCACTGGGCGGCCAGATCGAACTGTTCCGCCTGGAGCAAAGGAAGACCCTCAAGTCGTTTGAGCTGCCGGCCCACATCGGCCGCATCCGCCATTCCGAGTTTGTCGTCAATGACCCGCGGGTTTCCAGAACGCATGCACGCCTCGAATGGCGCAACGGTAGCATCCTCCTGGTCGATGTCAGCAGCTACGGCACCTGGGTCCGCTTTGAAGGCGCCGGGACCGATGTTCAGCTCCGACGCGAGGAATGCGTGCTGCACGGGCGGGGAGAGATTGCACTGGGGGCCTCATTTGCCGACGCCTCCGTCCCGGTGGTGACGTTCAGCGTTTCCTGACGTCCCAAATCGACCTGCTGGTTGGCTGGGACGATAGGCCCATCTCCGGGCCTGATCAGGATGCGGCCAACCCCAGAAATGCGCCGGTGTCAGCAGCCCCCATCTGCCAGGGACTCTTGGACACGGCACGAGATGACCAGGCGTCACGGGCTTCGACAACTTCGCAGGCAAATTCGTGAAGCTCAACGAGTTCCGCATTCGTCAAATTGAAGAGTTCGCAGCCGTCCGCCATGGCGGCGCGCACGCCGTAGCAGATGCAGGCGGGGTCTTCGATATGGGCACGGGCGTAAGCTTTGGCGAGCTGAAGTTTGTTTTGCATGGCAGGCTCCTTCATTCGACTTGTTTGTACCCAAACGCGGGCAGTTCAAACTTCGCAATAAGGCGGGGAAATCGGGCCTGTTTATCCTGAACCGGGCGCGTCACCATGCCTGTCCAGACATCGAAGGGAAGTCCAAGCCTGGCCATCCTGGGGCGAATGAGCGACTGCAGAGAAATTGGTCAGACGCCCATCCATTGATTTTTCAATGAAATCAACAAGTTAGGGCCTCCTTCAGACGGGGTGCTGGTCATATTCGCTCACCGCGCCACGGCCAAGCCAGTGACCAGCAGTTAACCACTGGCACGGATTCTAGCCAGTAGTTCTCCAAGAGTGAACGGCGGTGACCAGCAATTCTCCGCAGCTTTGACTTTACATGCTTGTGCGAGCCTAACTGATTAGATCGCGTGAGCCCAGGCCATCCCAAATTGATCGAGCCTGCTGGGGTGTCACTACAACAGGCACAGCTGAAACAACATGAGAGACGGGTACTGCCCACGTTTTCACCCGCGGTTGCTCAAGCAACAAGCGCTCCAAATCCAGGACGCAACGCCCAACGGGATATCTCCCTGGTTTCATCTTTATTTTCTTTTTCAGAATTTGCTTCCAAGCCCCAGGAGCAGGGTAGCTATCCACGTAATTTTGGGGGTCACAGACCTTCCGCAAAGCTGGCTTTTTCAGCCTTAGCAAGACACAGGCCATCAGGTATCGCCTCACTCCCCAACTAACTTCGACCTTTGTAGATTTGCAATGGGCAGCCAACGGCAGCGTGTTCAACAAAGCCGAAGCGCGCGCCAAACAGATTGGCTGAACATTGATACCACCAATCGGCAGAATATGTTCGCAGCAGTAGTTGAACATTGCCGCTCCAATGCCGCGAGCTTGAAACTCTGGGCCCAACATGATCAAAAGATTGCAAACTGTTCTCGCGACTAGTTTTGCAAAATCCGTCTTACCCTGCTCGGCAAACTCTCTCATAAGCACGATACAACTGGCTAGGTACTCCCAACTCGCGAACCCCGGCGTGACACACTCGGAAAAAGCCTCAGGCAATCCAGCGATCAAATTCTTTCGTTCGATCAGGAGCGAATCCTCGCCGCCCTTTTCGTGTGCGCAATACAAGCGTATGGCCACACCAGAAATCGGCTCCATCAACAAGGCTCGCCAGAGGGCCTGGTTGTAGTCGATGTCGATCCGATTTTCGTACTCATCACCTGCTTCATATGACCTCGATGTCATCGGATCTCCAACTGGACAAAGCTTGGCAAGCTGTTGATTGAAGACAATCAAAGTCGCTGGATTTGGCGGATTCCGGCCCTTAAGCTTCTTCTGCACGTGCCCGCAGTCCTTGAATCTGCCATGCCAGACATCGCAGTCTTTGTCCGCCAGACGCTCGGGACTCACCCCCTTGCGTCGAGCCAGCTCGCAAAGGCGCTGCATCGTGCTGATGAGTTGCATTCGTTGAACTTGCTCGTGGGGTTCTGACTTAGGTTGAACTGGTGCCTCACAGGCCGCAACCAGTTCGTCAACCGTCTTTAAAGTGTGGTCAAAACTTCTTGCTACCACAAAAGATGCAGGTTGAGAAGTGGGTAACGCTTGTTCGAGCGTTACCCCATATCGCGCGGATTTGGACTTTTTTACCATCCGCCGATGACCTCAAAACGCTTGGCGAAGAGCGACGCCACACATGAAAACGAGCAGCAACTTGCCGCTCAACTTGAGGCCGAGCTTCTCAACCGGTACGGCCCGATGATGGGCGGAAAGGACCTTCATCGCGCCCTGGGATACCGGTCCGCGGTCGGTTTCCGGTCGGCGTTGAGCAGGCAGCAAGTTTTCGTGACTGTTTTCAACCTCGCCCACAGGCGCGGGAAATTCGCCCTCACCAAAGACATCGCTGTGTGGCTGGCTAAACAGCCGCAAGGCGCGTCTCAACCCGAACAGAAAGGAGCACCACCTATGAAACCCTAGCGCAGATTTTGGCGGCGCCAAAACACAAAGGCCCACGTGCGCAAACACGGGGCCTTTGGGCCGTCTGTTTAAGAACAACCAGAACAGCGAACTAACACTTTGATTGTCCATGTTCTTCTGCAGATGTCAAGCCGCCAAGCGACGAAACAGCCCTGTCACGCCGTCGACGCGGCAGCCAGAGTCACCTTTGACGAACCAATGAGGAATCAAGATTATGGACAATCATTCGCTGCAACGCGTAGCAACGCGGGGCAACACTTGCCCCAACAATCCCGGTTTGTGGGCTTTGCGCGACACCCGGTTTGGTGGTTTGAACCATCGCTACACCGGAAAACACCTTAAACTGCTCCGCACGGTTGACCCGTTCCGTGCGTCCGGGGTCGAGTTCAAGAGCCCACTCCATCTGGATAACTGGCTCCTGCGGAATTTCACGCCTATGGTCACCGAGTGCGACACCAAGTGCGAAGGCCTCAAGTTCATCGAGGGTGGCAAGAGCCGCACCGTCAGCGCAGACTTGCTCACCACCTTCAAAGATGGCATCCGTGTTGTCGACCTAGTGATTCCCGCGTCTCGCTGCGCGGCACCATCAGAGTGGTACCGACTCGAACAAGTAGCCGTTGCCTTCGGGATCGTGCCAGCATTGCGGACCAAGGAGGAAATCCGCAGCAACCCGATTCTGCTGCAGAACCTGGACCGCTGGTGTCAGCACGGCCTGGTCAACATGGTGATTGATCTCAATTTCCAAGACGAAGTGCTCAAGGTGGTGCCGGCGGCTGGTGCGATGACTGTCGCCGATATCCTCAAAGAACTCAAAGCCAGCAGGAACCCCCACGTAACACAAGGGCATCTGGACAGCGCGCTCATTTGCCTCTACCGCTCGGGCGAGCTTCGCATGAACATCGCGGACGCCAGCTACGGCGCCGAGACGATAGTGCAAAGCGCATAGCACGCAAACGCCTGGTTGCCGTCCAGACGGACGTATGACCGGTAATTTTCGCTGCTCTACCAGGGCCAGCGCGCAGGCGCAGCCTTGGCTTCAACCACAAGTTCAGCAGAACTCGGTTGAGCCTTATTTCCTGATTTCGCGCACGGGGTCCTCCGCCTCGCCAGCGCCACCCGCTCGTATTTTCATACTGCTGGAGAGTGCAATGACCCACCCGAAAAACGAACCCGATGAACCTGCACTGCAGGAGCGTCTGCGGCGCTCGAATCTGCCCGAATGGAGCAAGGACATGTCGCTATGGCCAAGCTTTGACGACTCGCTTCTGACAGGCAAAGACAAGAGTCGCTACCGTAACCTGCGCGATGGCACGGCCCTGTATCTACGTGGCAGCCCAATGACAGAAGTAACCGCTACGGCAGGGGTCGGTGAGCGGCGCTTTCACCGTATTTTCAAGCGCTGCTTCATGCGCGACAGCACCGGGAAAATTCTTGGCTGCCGGGCTTTCGCGCGCGGCGTGCACATTGCGCCACCCAAGGTGACCAACTTGAAGACTCCGACCGCAGGCGGTCGTGGCGGCTTCTATGGGGCGTTCCGGTTGATCCTTCGCGACTACCCGGGCGTTCCCAGCAAGTTGGTCACTTATCTCAATGGCTACGGCATTGAGGGCTTGCGGCCGAACAAGATACTGTTTCGTCAGCTCCGTCGCAAGTTCCTGGAAATTTGCAAAGAGGAGCAGGTGCCTACCGATGGCTACCCTTTCAACACAAAGGAGGGTGGCCGTCGTGCCTTGCGCAAGTGGGTCGACACCGACTACATGCCGAGCTACGCGCGCCGCTTCATCACTCTGGAGCACGGCAAGGATGCTGGCGACTTGATCGGCTACGGCGAAGGTAATGGTTCTTCGGCGCGGGATGTCGGCGGTACTGGCATTTGGATCTTGGATGCCAACACCATCGATGTGAATGCGCGTTACGAAATTCCCACGCCGGCCGGTGACTGGCAGAGCCTTGTGCTACGCCGCTTTCAGCAGTTACGGGTCATCCACAAGAGGACCTCGGCGAACCTGGCCTGCACCCAGGTCTACGCTGCGCAAGCTTCCGCGCAGGATGTGGCCATTCTCTTGTGGGATGCCCTGAACGGCCCGCCAGCTGTCCAGGAGGTTGTTCCTGGTCTGACAGCCGAGCCTGGTGCAGCGTACCCGGCGAACGCGATCCTCGAGATGAAGTTCGCAGTGCCTACCGTTGTCGAGCTCGACAACGCGCTGGCTCATTTGGCGGACGATGTCCAGCACATCGTGGCCCATCTGTTCGGTGCGCGGGTTGTCCTCGGTGCGCCGAAGACGCCCCATGAGCGCGCCGCCATCGAGAGCAAGTTTGCCGCGCAAGCTCGTCGTGTGCTTCACCAGCTTCCAGGCACCACGGGCACCGGGCCCAAGGATCCGATGCGCAAGACTCATGCCGTCGAACCGGAAAACATGATCCGAGCAAACGAGTTGGAGCATGTGCTGGACGTCTATGTCCGCAACGAAAACGCGCTGGTAAATTCGGGGGCACTCGGTGTGCCACCATTGGTCCGCTTGAAACGGCTGCTGGAAACCGGCGTTATCAAGCCGACCTACCTGCCTGCCGACAAACGAAAAGCGTACTTTTTCTGCCGACCGCACAAGGTCACCGTGCGTGTTGACAAGGAGTCCGGACGGGCGCCTTTTATTAACTTTTTGTATGCCCGCTACTCCAGCGCAAGTCTGAGCAAGCGCTTTGACCTAAAAGGTCAAACCATGTACGTTCGTGCGGACCCGCGCAATATTCGCACGGTCATGCTCTTCACCGAGGCAGGCGCGGAGTTCGGACCTGTCCAGGCGCTCGGTGGCTGGGGCGGCTTTCCGCATGACCTGCGCTTTCGCCGAATTTTCGGCAAGCTCAAGCGTGATGGCGAACTGGGCCCCCGCGCCGACGATCGCCCGTTGGAGAGCCTGTTTACGCATTTGCGCAACAAGGCGCCACGTGACTCGACGAAGGCGTTGCAACTGACTTCCATTGTGGAGTACCTGCAGCGCAACGATTTCGTGATGGCGCCCGCCATGACGCAATCCGCCCGTGACTGGAAGCAGGTGGCCAAGATGGCGGAAACCATCGCGATAGTGCCAGTAGCCATTGTCACCTCCGAGAAGCCGGCAATGGCCCCCCCAAGTGCGCCGGCTGGCAAGGACAAGGTGCACACCCGTTGGAAGCTGCCCATGCGCTCCATGCGCACTCGCTAAACGTCAACCACTGCACTCGATCAATGAAAGGACTCTCATGATCTCCAATGAAACCCTGCCAAGCACGATGGCCGAGCCGGTTGGCCTGTTGCCTAATCTAACTGTTTGGACCCCTGAAATCGACCGCCTATGTTCTGTCGTTGCACGCTGGATTCGTCTGGACCTGCCTGGGGCCACCGTGTACGGTCAACAGCGCAACGGCAAAACCCGCGCCGCAAAATACCTAGCCGGGGCACTGCCGACGCTACTGGGCTACGAAGTCGCCGTTTTGCACTGGATTATCCCAGAACAGCAGCACGCCAAGCAGACGGAGCGCGAATTTGTCCAGGAGATGATCCAGCAGTCCGGCTCAGTCCGTGTGCAGAGCCGCGACTTGGCGGTGTTGCGCCGGCGCTGTCACACCCACCTGGTTGACTTGGCGCGTGAGGCGGGCTCCAAGCGCCTGGTGGTCATCGTCGACGAGGCCCAGAACCTGAGCAAAGCCCAGTTTGGCTACCTGATCTACTGCTTCAATGCGCTGGAAGGCCTAGGCATCTACCCGTTCTTCCTTTTGATCGGCCAACCCGAGTTGGAAAACACGCCCACAGCCTGGGCGGAGGCGGGTGGCATGCAGGTGACCGGCCGCTTCTTTGCGCGGGAGCATATCTATCGCGGCGTGCGCATCGACCACATTGAGAATGTGCTGATCGCGTTTGACACGCCCCCCGAGGACAACGCACCGTCCCCCTTAGCGCTGGCCTTTCCCGCTGCCTACGCGTCCGGCTGGGGCCTCTCCGCTCTGGCGCCCCAGTACCGCGAGGCAATGGAGCTGGTGATGAAGAAGCACAATATTCCCTCAGGCTTGCGCTTGCCCATGCAGTACCTGCGCGCCTCGCTGCTGGGTTTGTTGTACCGCGTCATGGACAAGAAATTGGATCTTGGCCAGATTAACTCGGCGATGGTTTTCCGGGCGCTCAAGGAGACCGAATTCTTCAAGGTTCTGGTGTACTACGTGGATGACGTTGTCGACACCGATGACGACAAAGACGATGACGGCGAGGTCGTCGCCGTGGAGGCGACCCTGGCATGAGTACGTCTGTAACCAACTCGCCGACGCAAGGCCTGAAAGGGCAGGTACGTGGCCTACAGCATGAGTCGCTTTATGCGGCCTGGACGACACACTGCCTGCTTCATGACATTGAGCCGAAAGAGGTACTGCCGAGCGTGCTGCTGAAGCGCTCAGTGTTCGAGCCCATGAGGAGTCCGGAAGAGGACGTGCCGCTCTTTGCGGAGCTGATGAATACGACGGTTCGCCACATCCGTCAGATGTGCGGGCATGACATCAGCGGGGTGATCGGCCTGAAGGCGCCCTTGCTGTATAGGAGCATGCGGTACTGTAAGGAATGTATGCAGATGGGCTACCACAGCATAATGTTCCAGCACATCGGGCTGGCTGAATGCCCCCTGCACGGCGCGCGTCTGCAGGATACATGCTACGAATGTGGCAGCCCGATGGAGCCCACCTTTGGCTCGGTAATGGAGCACCAGTTCGAGTGCCCGCGGTGCAATGCGCCGCTTGTGCGCTTCACCCTCAAGCAGGATGGTGCAAAGCTGGCAAACCTCATCGACCAGATGCTTGGGGCTCGCCGCCCCGTGCTTGTACGCGGGGTGGACGTGGCCCACCAGGCGCATCGGTTACGAAACCTGGACTACGGGCTGCGGTCGCCCATGAACCCGGTGGCTTCCCGGCACTTTCAGCGCGTCAGCATCTGGCCCTTGCCTGGGGATACGCAGTGGAGGACCTTTGTCGAGACAAAGGTGCCCATTTTGGAACCGCACGGTCGGGAGCAGACAAATGCGGCGCGGGAACTCCACATTGCAACTGACCGCTTCCTGTTGTCCGCGCTAGCCAAGTGCAAAGGGCACGAATTGGCGACCATCCGCCTGCTCGGTCGCTTGGGCCGATACCCGCGCGGGCTGCGGCTCAACGCTCATACTAGCGTCATTAGCGTGGCGCTGTACAAGATTGCTGCGGCCTACGACCTGCTGCCTCGGCTGAGGATGATCGTGGAGAACAAGGACACGCAACCGCTGCGGCGCAGTTTTCCGGAGTTCTGGGCGCGGCCACCGGTTCGGCACGGCGACGGCTGCCCGGAGTATCCGCAGCTTGATGCGCATCTGCTCGAACAAGAGATGTGGGGTATGTTCGCCAAGCTGTTGGTGGCACACCAGACCGACAGCTACCTGCAGGAGGTGAGCTGGCTGTCGTACCCGCATGCGCTGGAGTTTGCCCCAAGCTGGCGCATCGAGAAGAGTAACGATGAGGCCTACGCCCGTGTGCGCACGCGGGCATGCGAGGCGACCATTTCGCGATTGATTCAACGGCGTCGCAATGATGTTCTGCTTTTTCGCGACTATGACCCTATCGGCGACGATGGTCTGTGGACCCACAACTTTCTTGACTCTCTGTGGCACGAAAATGAAGCTGGCAAAAAGTCAGCTGGCTCGACACCTTCCACCTGGCGTTCCCGAGCTACTCGCGCCAGGAACGAAGACTTTATCCGTCTGGCGCAACGCAACTGAGTGTTGAGCCTTGGGCGCGGTTTGGACGTTGTGTCGGGTCAGCCTCCGGATACTCGAGATCACTAGGTCAACTTTTGGCAGTACATGTATAACTGCTTCGAAGGAGTCTCTGTGCATGAAGTGCTTGGATTCATGGCAGAACTCAGGATGTAAGACCCCATCAAAATCCAAAAACAGTGTTTGAACGGTAGTGAACAGGGTCGCAGGGCCTTTGAAGTCCATGGCAGCTCGGAAGAGCAAGTGCTTCAGCCAAGTTTATCAAGGGCATTTTGCGATCATGCAGCCCTGATTGGGCCAGTACCTGGCTCGATTTGAACTATTTGAGTTCGGCCATTTCGCTAGCGACCATATCTAACAATCGCTCCGCTGCGGTGGAGTCAGTCGTACGCAGATAGGACATGGCCAGCAGGGTTAAGGGATGCACGCCCAGTACTTCCGCCAAATCATCGACTTTGCTCAGTGTGGGAGATTTCAGATTTCTCTCCAATGTACTGACGTAGGTGCGGCTGGACGAAAGACTGAAAGCTTCTTGGCTCAACCCCTTGGATTTACGAACCAATCTGAGCGCTTTAGCAAAATTGTTTTGTGACTTGGTGGCGTAGGACATGCCCTCCGATTAATTGGCAACGACCTCTATAGGACTACAATCTATAGTGTTCATTTTTGGTTCTTATGTTTATCACCAGCGACTCATTTCGATCCCCCGTGTCGGCCTTCTTTTGCGAACCTGGCAATACCGGTTGGATCGCCGCCGAACTGGGGTTGCAGCAGAGTTGGTTCCTGGCCTACTTCGAACAGGCTGAGACGGCCGAAGGTGACGATGAATTTTCGTGCGAGCGCACCATGCTGTTCACTGATTTTCGGAGTGTTGAGCAACTGATAGACGCAGGACCTGAGCGCGGTATTCGCCTGAAATCAGTACATATCCTCACCCCGGGGCATGTGAACGGCACTGATACTTGGAAGATGGACCAAATTAGGTCAGTTTGGCTCGGCCGTGAACCCCACTCCGAATACATCCCTATGAATGTTTTTGAAACCATCTCTGGTGAGAAATATTCCGCGTCCTTCATTGGACTCACCGCTGACGAACTACAAATTGAATCATTGAAATTCAATTTCATCGATCGGCCACAACAGCATTTTTCAATTACGCCCATAGTAGGACCACGCCAACCAGAATACACAGTGGGGCAAGAAACTGCAGAGATTTCAGTCGAGCAGTCAGGCTCCGCCTCTGACTCGCCTCGCCGATTTAAGCGGGAAACCGAGTGATGATCAAGAAGCGAAAACAGTTAATAGAGATCGTGACCTTAGTGGTGGGAGTCCTGGACATCAGCAGCGCTGAGCATTTGCCATGCTTGTTGCCGATTCGATGCAAAATCAATCTAGACGCGATTAGGATGGCAGCATGACGAAGATCAAAAATCAAGATCAAGCGGAGTCAAAATTCTGTCAATTATTTTTTGAGGCGGGGCAGGCGCTCAATGTTCCTACATACGGTGAATCTGCCAATGGTGGTGCGAGATCTGACTTGAGTACAGACGTCATCAGCGCGATGCATCAGTGCGAGTTCTACGATCCGCATTTCATTGGCGGCCCAGGCGCTTTCAGCCATGCCAAATCGCGCACAGCGGTAGAGCGAATTTTCGCCAGAGCCGAGCCGATTGCTGCAGAACTTTGCACAGCATTAGAAGCATCTAATCCAACAAAGGCGCTTGAATTTCGCGCTAGACTCACGGAAATAAACGCTTGGATGCTACAAGTGGTCGAGTAGAACTCGGCTAATTTGTGCGTGTATCCCCCATGGGGGTGGCTGACTGCTAAAGGGGAAATTCTTGGCCGGCTGCTCCTGACCAATAGTTGCCTGACCCAGCCCACGATGTACCGGAAGTACACGTCGATCACGAAGGCCACGTGCAGCCATGTCGCTTGAACCATAACTGTGCCGCATTGAGCACTTTGGGATACGTGACTTATGGCGACGGCTGCTCCACCTTCTTGCTGCGTCTGGCCCGCTGACGTGGCTTCTTGGCCTTGAGCATCTGCATCGGGCTGATAGTGACTTCTGGCTGTAAGCCGACAAGCCAATCTTCGATGCGCAGGGATCTGATCACCCGAACCAGGGTAGTAACGGTCGCGCCCTTGCCAGCCTCGAGGTTTCTCAGGGATCCCAGTGCAATGCCGGCATTTGCGGCTAGGTCTGCTTGGCTCAAGTTGCGCCGCAGCCTTGCGGCACGCAACTGGGCGCCTAGTTCACCTTCAAGCTCTTCAGTGGTGATTGATTTGAACATTTCAATCAAATATATGACGATTATCTTAACTTTTCAAGATAAATGTCATTTTTTTGATTGTTATAAGCGATAGGGGACTCAGTCCAAACATCTTGTGTTGGCGCACGAGATCGGCCATCAATTCGCTGGTGGCCGGCACCAGGCGCGTTTTGCTCCTTTGCCCGTGTTTCCAGTCAGCAGCGCTCGTGCCCATCCGTGCTGCGCCGGCTGAAAAAGCTCCCCATGCTCGTCTCGCAAATTTCCGAAAGCCGCAGCTCACCGATGTACAGCTACGAAAAATTCATCGGCAGAGTGAAGCATGCCGCTTGTCGCGCTCAGCACAAGAAAGCACTTTTAGATCACAGGAGAAATGACTAGCTAGTCGCTCGGGACAAAGAATTGCGTCTGTTAGGCGCCACGGCTGAACGCCCCCCTTGGGAGCTAGTGAGCGAACATCTGGATTGCTCATTAGCCGCCGATGTAGCTCATTTCAGGCCTGTTCCGGGCAATGGGGGTGGCGAGGTACTCGGGAATCGCTCCCCGAATTTCGGAGTAGCGGTCTGTGCGGTTACGCCAGACCGCTCTGATCGTGCTGGAAATCTGTTCATCGGAGATGGGTTCTCCGGAACGCATCAGGCTGCGAAGGTCGAGCGCCGCGGAACCGAAGAGGCATTGGAATAATCGCCCATCGGTTGAAAGCCGAGCCCTGTTGCATTCTCCGCAGAAGGCTTGGGTGACACTGCAGATGACGCCGATTTCCCCTAGCGCCGAATCATGGCGACCGTCAGGGCCGGCATATCCCCACCGATCGGATGTTTCTCCCGGAATCGTGGGCGCAAGCTGAACAAGAGGATGCTGCGCGTTGATGTGGTTCACGACCTGAGACCCAGGCAGAACCTCATCCATCCGCCACTGGTTTGTCGAGCCGACATCCATGTACTCGATAAAGCGCAAGCTGATTCCGGATCCCATGAAGTGACGAGCCATGGGCAGAATCTCATGGTCGTTCGTGCCCTTCTTGACGACCATATTGACCTTGATATGGGAAAAGCCAACGGCCTGGGCAGTCTCAATCCCCTCCAGGACCTTGCTGACCGGGTAGTCGACATCGTTCATCTGCCGGAATACCGCATCGTCCAGCGCATCCAGGCTGACCGTGATGCGTTTGAGACCTGCGTCCTTCAGGGACTGCGCTTTACGAGACAACAACGACCCGTTGGTCGTAAGGGTCAGATCAAGCTCATCACCCTCCGGGGTTCTGAGGGTCGCCAACCCTTCAATCAATCGCTCCAGATTCTTTCGCAACAAGGGCTCGCCGCCCGTGAGGCGTATCTTTCTGACGCCCAAGGTCACGAACTGACTGGCCAGACGGAATATTTCCTCGAAGCTGAGGAGGTCTGATTGAGGCAGAAAGCGGTGGTCCCGGTCGAAGACTGCCTTCGGCATGCAATAAGCACAGCGGAAATTACAGCGGTCTGTGACGCTGATGCGCAGGTCGCGCAGTGGGCGACCGAGGCGATCTAAAAGGGGGCCAGTCCGTACAGGCACGTCATCCAGAACCGCCATGTAAGGAACTGCCAGCTCGTCTCGGACAATCGGTATGACTCTCATGGACGAGGTCGATCAGAGTTGGCTGACAAAGGACGAAGGCTCGGGATGAACCCGTCCGACCTTTCTTTTCGACACGGTGCCAACGTTGATGAAGCAGACAGCCTCTTCTCCCTCTTTTAGCTCGAAAAGCTTGCGCATTCTTGGCGAGCGCATGGCTTGCCCGCTGGTCAGGCTGCTGCCATACGCCATGCTGTGTGCGCTTAGCAGCATGTTCTGCACGGCGCATCCAACGGAAACCATGCGTTCCAGGGCGGGGATTGCTGGTTCGCAGTCTCCCAGCTTCGCAACGACGAGCATGAGCAGCGGCGCCCGGTAGGCCTTTTCGCGTGCGGCTTCAATCTGCTCCAGGCTGGCCCCCGGGTCCCGGTCGATTAACGCGAGCGCAAAAGTGTTTGCCAGTGCACTGCGCCGCTCTGGGGGAACAATCACAAAGCGCCAAGGCACCAGCAGGCCATGGTCGGGTGCGGCGGCAGCGGCGCGATAGAGTCGCACCTGCTCCTCTGGGTTAGGGCCGGGCTCAACCAGTCTTTTGGGCGAAATGTTCTGACGGGATGTGATCAGTGCTTCGGCAAAGCCTGATTCCGCTGATGACAGTCCGCCGAGGTCTCGTAATCCAGGGCTCTGAATGCCGTGAGAATGCTCCGTCTGCGTGCTTCCCATAGTGTCTCCTCGTTGTTGACGTGTCGACTGGCGCACGTCAATCCTTGTTCTTACTTGGCTATCGACAGGATCCACTTCGCCAAAGTCTTGGCATCGGCGTCACTCAGGGTGGTCTGTGCTGGCATTGGTACGGCGCCCCATTTACCGCTACCGCCTTTCTTGATGTTGGCGATCAGTGTGGCCTCGGCATTTTTCTGTCCCTTATATTTCTTTGCCACATCGGCGTAGGCCGGGCCAACCAGTTTCGTGTCCACGGCATGACAGGCTGTGCAGGCGTGCTTCTGGGCCAGGGCGAGGTTGGCCAAGCTCGGAATGGGTGCCATGGCAAGTGCCATAAGCGGGATCGCAAAGAGATGTTGCTTCATTTCTATCCTTGAAAAGGGGCGGCCTGTAGGCCGCCCCGATACTTACGCGTAACGACGATCCTTGAAGGAGATCGTCTGCTTGTAGTCATCGACGCTGCCAACGCGGCGGATGCTGCCCCAGGTGCCCTTGTAGTAGGGCACCACGTTGCGGTCCACCCAGTTGGTCACCACGTCGCCGTGCACACCCTTGATGTAGCCGAACAGCATGAAGGTTTGGCCTGCCTTGATTGACTTCAGCGGGTAGGCCATGGCGTAGGTGCTGCCATAGTCATTGAAGACCTCGATCACATCGCCGGCATTGACGCCCAGTTGGCGCGCATCTTCCGTGTTCATCTCGATGAAGGCCATCGGGATGCGGTCGCGCACAAAGCTGTTGTACTGGTCGTGGTAAGCCGTCTGCCAGACTTCGTTGGCGCGGCCGCTGTTGATCCAGTATTTGTGCTTGGCCTTCTGTTCGGCGACAGGCTTGGGCAGACCGTTCCAGGGGGCCGGTTTGAACTCGGCACGTCCGTCCTTGGTGTCAAACTTGCCATCGTCGTAGTGCATTGCAGTGCCGATGAGCTTGTCGCCCTCGACACGCTTGATCGGCAGCTGGACACCGTTGTTGCCCGCCTTGCGCAGGAGGGCGTAGGTGGCCAGGTAGCCGGTATCGCCGCCCTGGCTGTCGATGGGACCGACCCCTGGACGGCCCGCGCGGCGGAAACCGTCGTTGAAGGCATCCTCCTCGGTCTTCCATTCGAAGCCTTCGAAACGTTTGGCCATCTCGGGCTTGCCGTCACGCAGGTACATGGCCTTGAGCGTATTAGCGATTTCCGCTGCAATCAGGCAGTCCGGTTTCGCAGAACCCGGGGCATCCATGAATTTTTCCGACAGACGCAAGCGGCGTTCGCCGTTCATGGAGGTCAGGTTCATCTCGCCAGGATGCGTCGCAGGCAGGAGCAGATGTGCCTCTTCGGAAATCACCGTGGGGTAGAGGTTCATGGCCGCGATGAACATGCCGCCCTTGTTCTTGCAGGCGTCATAGATCACGTCGATCAACTGCTCGACGCTTGCACCGCGTGCTTTCGCAATCGCCTCGTTGACGATCTTGGCGCGCCGACTCAAGACCAGCCGGTGCTGCTCTGCGTTGAGCGTGGTCTGGAAGGGATTGGTGCCCCACAGGGTGTACATCAAACCCTTGCCATTGATGACTTCCTGATCGATGTAGATCTTCTTGTCACCGGGATAGGGCGGACGGGTGTAGCCTTCTTGGTGACCACCCAGGCGGCAGACGCCTGTACCGCGACGACCGACGTTCTGCGTTGCCAGCACCAGGCTGACCAGCGCGCTCTGGATCACGTAGTTGTCATTGCCCCAGATGATGCCCTTCTCATAGGGGTGGAAGGTGCGCGGGCGGTGGCCGGACGCCTTCGGCTTGTAGGCCCACTCAGCCGCCTGGATGAGCTTGGCAACCGGGATGCCCGTCGCCTTGGCGCCTTCTTCCAGACTCATGCGGTTGGTCTTGACGGCGTCTTCAAAACCGCGCGTGTGCTTGGCGATGAACTCCTTGTCGTGCCAGCCTTTGTCCACCACATACGTGAACAAGGTGTTGAACAGTGCCGTATCGGAGCCGGGTTCGATATCCAAATGCAGCACATTTTCTTTGCCGGCGACCTGTTCGCAGATGGCAACGGTGGCGGTGCGGCGCGGGTCGACGATGATGACCTTGGCGGCGGCAGCCGACTCGCCCGGGAACCATTTCTTCTTCTTGTCCACCGTCGAGCCCGACAGGTTCGGTACCCAATGGTTCAGGAAGTAGTTGGACTGGGTCTCGTAGGGATTGGCGCCGGTGCAGAAAATCGTGTCGGCGACCTGAGCATCTTCATAGCTGTTGTTCAGCTCACCGACCCCCATCTCGCGCGTGGCGTGGCACTCTGAGTTGTAGGCCGGACGGTTATGGATGCGGACCATTGGCGTCTGCAGCGCACTGAACATCAGCTTGCCGGTACCCCAGGTGTTCTCGAAACCGCCACCGGCACCACCGTGGTCGAAGCAGTCGTAGAACAAGCCCGACGGACCATCGTTGTCCAGGATCTTCTTGGTCAGGCCGGCATAGAGTGCCATGGCGTTGTCCCAACCGGTGTCCAGCCATTGGTCGCCGCGGAAAACGCGCGGATTCTTGAGACGTTCCTTGCCGATGCCGTCGTGGGCATACATGTAGCTGGCCATCTTGCCGCCGCGGGTGGACGACAGGCCGCTGTTGACCACGCATTCCTTGTCGGGAACGATCATGATGTTCCAGCGCTTGCCGGATTTGTCGGTGATCGTGTTGGTCATCGCCTTGGTCATGGTGATGCCCATGGGCGGCACCTGCTTGGTGAAGTCCACACCCAGGGCGTTCTGGCTTGCCGGGCGGCCGCCTTCCCTGTTGGCATCCCACTTGTAGACGTTGTAGCCACATCCGACGATGCAGAAATGGCAGGTCATGTTGCTCTTTTGCGCGTCCTTCGGAGGAAGCGCGATGCGGTCATTGATATTGGTCGACATGGTTCACGCTCCTCACAGAATGTTGGACTGGCGGCCGTAGATCAGGCCATCGACACCGACGGCATGAACCGAATCGGTCTTGGCGTCGTATTCCAGCTTGATTCGCGGCAGGTCTTCGGTGGCTTGGCCGGTCACCATCTGGCCCAGGTTTTCCGGGTCGAAGATCGAAAAGTGGCAGCCGCACTTGAAGGTCCGGGTGCTACCGTCATAGGCGACAGGGCAGCCCATGTGCGTGCAATAGGAGCTATAGGCGACGATGTCTCCGTTGGGGCCAACGCCACCAGGCACGGCCGAGCCCATGCGAATCGCATAGCAGGCGGAGCTGGCGTCCGGGTAGGTAAAGCTCACCACCTGGTTGATCGGCATGCCGCCCGCTTTGCCGACTGCCTTCTTCGGATAGGGCAGGGCCGTGGTGGCCTGAGCAGCAGGGGCTGCGGCATTGGCGTTGTGAATCGGGATGACTGTGCCCCCGGCAACCGCTGCGGCGGCACCACCTGACTTCAGAAAGAAGCGGCGGCCAATTTTCAGATCTTCCATGTTGTCTCCTGTTGATGAAACTGACGCAGGTCAATTGCAATTGGTGTGCCATGGAAAAAATTGAATCAAATCAACAGCTTACGGAAAACAACCAACATTAATGGGAAGTTTTGGTAACATTCTTTGAAAAATTGCGTTACTAAAAAGTAACCACAGGAGACAAGACTATGGATCGAAGGAACTGCATGCAGCTCATGGCGGGCGCGGGTTGTGGTGCCCTCGGGTTCCCTGTTTGCGCGGGAAGCAGCGAGCGGCTGAGGATTGGACTGACAGCCGTCATCCTGGCTGACCAAGTGGCTTTCCTGTCCCGCTGCGGGCGTTACCTTTCCGAGCGGGTTGGCTGCGAAGTCAGCTTTGTGGCACGAGAGTCATACCAGTCGATCCTGGAGCTGCTTGCTTCAGATCAAATTGACGTGGCCTGGATATGCGGCTATCCCTATGTGCGTGACGAAGCCAACCTGTCCTTGTTTGCCGTTCCTCTTTATCAGGACAAGCCTGAATACCAGTCCTATCTGATCAGGGCCAAGGCGTCGAAAGTACCCATCAAGGGATGGACTGATCTGCGAGGAAGGGTCTTGGTGTATTCCGACCCGCTTTCAAACTCCGGATGGCTGGTAGCGCAGGCGCAGCTTGCCAAGGTTCATTTACGTCCGCGCGACCTCAAACGTACCTTCTTTGCACATGGCCACCGGAACGTCGCCGAGGCGGTGGCCGCTCGGCTGGCGGATGCCGGCGCTATCGATGGCTACGTGTGGGAAACAATGCGGCTGCAAGGCATGGCGGCGGTTGCTCAGACCGAAGTCGTCTGGAAATCAGATTTCTACGGATTCCCTCCTTTGGTTACCAAGAAGGGCTCAAACCATCCCAAGGTCCCGGGCCTGCAGGCCGCATTGCTGACCATGCATCAGGATGAAGTCGGGCGTGAGTTGCTGCAAGCGTTGAATCTCACCGGGTTTACCAAGGGTGCGCCGGCCCTTTTTGATTCGATCCGGCGTCAGGCCTTGACGATTCCAGGAAGTGGTGTGGTGTCCTGATGCTCAGGCGTCTGCCTTATCGCATTCAGATTCCGCTAGGTTTGTCGCTGGCGGTTCTAATCACCGCTTTGCTGGTCACCGCTGTTGCCGCACGGATCTCGGCGCGTACAGCCCGTGAAGAAACGCTAGCTACATTGGACCGGGCAATCGTGCTTCTGATCGCACAAGCTCGTCCGATGCTGGCTGGCGACGACACATGGCGGGTCTATTCCTTACTGCGCGATACGGCTGCGCTGATTCCTGGGGCCGAGAGCAAACATGCCCGGGGAGCGGTACTGGATGCCGATGGGCGCGTTTTTGCTGCGTCCGACCCGGTTACCCTGGAAACAGGCAAGCCAATCCTTGGCGAGCAGATTCATGAATTGACTCTTGCTCGTGCTTCATTGATTACAGGACGCATGCAGCTCGATCAGAGCAACGGGGCTGTTGTCTTGATCGATCCTATACGAAGCGAGGATGGTCAAACCATGGGATTCGTCTTCATGGAAGTTGACTCTCCGGTGTTTGAACCCGACTGGGCTGCCATTGCGAAACCGGCATTGATAGGCGTACTCATGGCAGTAATGTTTCTGCTCCCCTTCGGCTGGTGGGTGGGAAAACAAATGACAAGACCAGTCGCCCGGATCGTCCGAGCGATCGAACGGATTGGCACCGCTGATGCCGACAGTCTGCACACCGAAGTCCCCAAGACCGCGGATCCGGAACTGACTCGGATCGGAGATGCGGTTCATCAACTCATAGGTGAACTGCAAGAACGCAAAAATGCCGAAGAGCGCGCCCTTTCGGCCGAGCGCCTGGCAGCAGTCGGCCGGATGACGGCGGCTGTCGCGCATGAAATCAACAATCCTCTGGCAGGCTTGCTGACGGCCACGCAGACGCTACGCCTTCATGGCGACAACCCAAATATCCGCCAGCGCACAGTTGAATTGCTGGAGAGGGGATTGCAGCAGATACGGACCACGGTTGCGGCATTGCTACCGCAAGCCAGGGTGGAGGATCGGCCGCTGGTGCCAGATGATCTGGAAGACGTCATCACCCTGGTTCATGCTTCGGCGACGCGACCAGACGTTCAGTTGACGGCCAAGGCCGATATTGAATCAGCACTCCGTGTGCCCTCATCCGTCATGCGACAGGTGATGCTCAACCTGCTTCTCAACGCAGTGAAGGCCGCCGGTGCAGAGGGAAAGGTGGATGCCTTGCTGAAGGCGGACGGTGAGCGAGTTCAGTTCTGTGTGGCCAACACGGGCAGCCCGATGTCAGCCGAGCAGTTCTCGGAGATCCTGACTGCCGAACGTGGCCGAGATCCCCGTGGATTCGGATTGTGGGTCTGCCACGAATTTGCGAATCATTATGGTGGGAAATTTGAGCTGGATGCGACCTATGAAGCCGGTACGAGGCTTGTGTTTTCGATCCCCAATCGGGATCGTCGGGAGATTGAGGCGTGAAGAGCATCTTGTTGATTGAAGACGACGCCATCATGGGCGAGTCGCTCCAGCAGCGGCTGGAGCTGGAAGGGTTGAGCGTTCGGTGGTGTCGGCGCCTGGATGAGGCGGAGGGTGAACTGTCCAAGGGACACGCGGCCGTAGTCAGTGACGTCCGACTTCCGGATGGTCTTGCAACACATTGGTTCGTCGAGCTGCCGGCCGCTGTCAGGGCGATACCGTGGTTCTTCCTGACGGGTTATGGCAGCGTGAATGATGCGGTCGCGGCCGTGCGCGCGGGCGCCCGTGAGTACTTGACCAAACCTTTTGATATCGAGCGTCTGGTCAGTCTCGTCAAGGAAGCAGTGTCCAGCGTGAAGGCCGATGAGGAGGAAGCCGTCCTTGGTATCTCGCCAGCCATGCGGCAGGTGGAATCAATGATCCGCAAACTGGCCCAGCAGAAAGTCTCGGTGTTGTTGACGGGGGAGTCCGGCGTGGGCAAGGAGGTGGCAGCACAACTGATCCATGGCCTGGATGGCCGGGCCGACAAGGGCGAGTTTGTGGCGGTGAACTGTGCTGCGATACCCGAGACGATGCTGGAGGCCGAGTTTTTCGGGTACGAGAAAGGCGCCTTCTCCGGTGCCCTGCGTTCCCACCGGGGTTATCTTGAGCGTGCCGACAAGGGAACGCTGTTCCTGGATGAGGTGGGCGATCTGCCCGCCAGCATGCAAGCCAAGCTGCTGAGAGCGCTCCAGGAGCGCTGCTTCTTCCGGCTGGGGGCCGAGCGCACGATCAAGAGCGACTTTCGCATCATCGCGGCGACCAACCGGGATCTCTATGCCGACATGAATGCCGGCTCGTTCCGGGAGGACCTCTTTTACCGCTTGGCCGTCATCCGGATATCGCTGTCACCGTTGCGGGAACGTCCAGAGGATATTCGCTGGTTGACCGAGCGACTCTTGGCTGCGATGGCATTGGAACAGGGGCGGCCCTTGGCGATGTCCGAGACCTTCCTTCGGGATGTGATGGCGCGCAATTGGCGTGGCAACGTACGGGAATTGCGTTCCTACCTGGAGCAGGCCGTCGTGCTGAGCGAGGCGGGCATTCTGGATGAGCCGCTGCAGGAGGCCGGTCTGAGAACAGCAAAGGCCGGGCAGGATCACGGTGAGATTGCCCCCCTGCACTTGATGGTGGAAGATGCCGAGAGAAAGCATATCCGGCGGGCACTCAGCCGTTGCGAAGGCAGTGTCACCAGAACTGCCGAACTGCTGGGCATCAGCCGCAAGACCCTCTGGGAAAAGATGAAGCGACTCGATGTCACGGCGTGACCGCACGAAACCATAGGATTCCACCCATGAACTGCCTGACGACAGCCTGGTCTCAGCATCAGCGTGAACTTGGAAACTGGTCACGCCACAAGCTTCGTAACCAAGCGGATGTAGATGACTTTCTGCAGTCTTGTTTCTGAAAGTCCTGCGCCAGGGTAACCGGTTCTGCTCCGTTCAGAACGCTCGCGCCTGGCTATTCGAGGTGGCACGCAATGCCCTGGCTGGTCAAGTAAACCGGAATACGCATCCTTCCAGAGTGAATCGAAGGGGACTCAATCAATACAACTTTGCGTCAGGTCATCCAGGGATACTTGGGGCAAACAAAAGTGCATAGATCCAGAGCCCAGAGAATCCGACAGGAAGTACTAGCGGAGTAATACGGACCAGTGCGTGAATCTGTCCCCCGATCACCCGCCCAGCAGGATTCTGTCGATTGGCGACCATGGTTCGCTCGTAAACTTCGATCGCTATCTTCTCCGAGTCTGACAATTGAAACTTCGATTTCAGCTGAAACACAAGAGATTGCTGCTCACGAAGGTAGACATCCTGTGCCCAAGTCGCCGCGTAGATCGAGGCAAATATCACCGCTGACAGAACAAGCGCCGCAAGTGGAACGACATGGTGGAAAAAAGCTTGCCAGCGGAAACTATCACTCCAGGACGTCGCATAGGCTGTAAGCAGGAACGCCTGAGAGGTGACATACCAAGTCACCCGGCTCGCAATCAAGGTATTTTCTGCTTGTATGTCCTCGCGCAATGCCATCAGCATTTCTGCGACAGAAAGCGATTCTTTATCCATAGAGTCACAACCAATGTGGGGCGGAAGCTTAAGAGTGGCGCTGGAAAGCGGGGTAAGTCGATGGTAAAAAGATCAGGTGAGGGGCGCTATCTTGGGAAGAAACATCTGAAAGTCAGTAACCCCCTCTCTAGATGAGGCGGCAATAGTTCCGCCATGCGCTTCGATGATTGATTTGACGATGGGGAGTCCGAGCCCAGCGCCGTCTCCGCCATGCTGGCGCGACGTGTCAACTCGATAGAACCTGTCAAAGAGTCTCGGCAAATGTTCAGCAGAAATCGTCTCGCCCGTGTTTGTGATCTTCAACAGAACTTGGGTGCCTCCCGGAGAGCTGATATCAACAACGATTTCCCCGTTCAAGGGCGTGTGCCTTATTGCATTTGATAGCAAATTGCTGATTGCGCGTCGTAACATTAACTTGTCCCCGCTGATAAAGGCATGCCCGTGACAAGTCGCCGAAATTTCCTTTTCTTCGAGTACGACCTCGTAAAACTCAAGCAAACCACGGACTTCTTGAGCGAGATCTACTTGCTCTTGGTGAGGGATCAATAGATGGTTTTCGGCCTTGGCAAGAAACAGCATGTCGGCAACCGTGCGCGACAGCCGCTCGAGCTCTTCTGCATTCGAGGCCAGTACGTCCCGATATTCCTCGGTAGATCTCGGCTTGGAGAGAATCACCTGAGTCTGAGTCAAGAGATTGCTGACAGGTGTGCGCAATTCGTGTGCAAGGTCTGAGGAAAAGTCCGATAGCCTATGGAAGGAATCCTGCAAGCGCGCCAGCATCCCGTTGAGGGTCTCGGCGACTTCAGCGAGTTCCACGGGAATTGAGGCCACCGAGAGGCGCTGATCTAGGCGATTAGCGGTGATGTCTGCGGCCCGCTGTCGCATTTCCTTTAGTGGCGCTAGGCCACGCCGCACTGCGACCCATCCCAAAAAACTGGTAAGTATTGCTGCAGTCCCAACCGCAATCCACAAGGCCATCTGAAAGGACGCCATGAAGGTTTCATGTCGAGTCAAATCAATGGCGACAGCAACGATAAGGTAGGGATCTTCACGGATCTTTGTCGGAGCCAGGACAGACATCCCGCGAAACGGGCTTCCATCCGAGTCGTTCCAGGCAATGAGGGCGGCCGCCTCGGACCCGAGCAATGTCGTCGGAAACTGGGCTTCACCACTGGCGAAAATGAGCTTTCCCTGCGCGGTTTTAACGGAAACCGAAAGGCCGAGGTGGCCTACGAGCGCCTCCTGCAGCTCCTTGGTAACGGTCTCCAGCGCGGGATATGAGTCAACTTTGCCGAGCGCATTTTGAAGCAGCTCCAATTTTCCATGCAGCAAATCCCGGTCGAGTTCCTCAAAATGGTGCTCCGCCATTTCGCCGATCAACAGTCCGAGCAGCAGGAGTACGACCGTTGAGATGGATGCAAAGAGGAGGGTCAGTCGGGTCGTCAACGCATGACGCTTGCCCATGATCACTCCTGACTCTCCAAGACGTAGCCCATGCCGCGTACGGTATGAATCAGCGTGCGCTCGAACCCGTCGTCGACCTTTGCGCGCAGGCGACGAATCGCCACTTCGATCACATTGGTGTCGCTGTCGAAATTCATATCCCAGACTTGCGAGGCAATCAGTGACCTTGGCAGCACCTCACCTTGCCGGCGCAGAAACAACTCAAGCAAAGCGAACTCCTTGGCAGTCAAATCAACACGCTTTCCTGAACGAGTCACTCTCCTACGAATAAGGTCAAGCTCCAGATCGGCCACGCGTAGAACTTCGGCCTCCTTATTTGAGCGACCGCGACGCAAGAGCGTCCTGACTCTGGCCAGCAATTCCGCAAAGGCAAATGGCTTGACCAGATAGTCATCGGCGCCGGTTTCCAGCCCTTTGACCCGATCCTCAATGGAGTCCTTGGCCGTCAGAAAGAGAACCGGAATCTCTTTGCCGGCCTTCCGGATGCCCTGGAGCACTTGCCAACCATCGATGCCGGGCAACATAACGTCCAGGATGGCAAGGTCATACGTATCGGTCAACGCCTGGTGCAGACCATCGTGACCGTCCCGGGCCAGATCAACAACAAACCCAGCCTCGGCAAGTCCCTGTCGCAGGTAGTCGCCAGTCTTTGGTTCGTCTTCGACCACAAGAATTTTCATTGGTTGGTGTGCTTCCTGTATGCAGGTGTGTATTGTGCCGCTCGCTCTGAGATAGTGCATAGGCATTACATAAATGTAATCCGTGCGTCATCTACGAGAAAGCGGCACCTTCTTACGCTACGAACCATTCCACCGAGGTTGGTCCTATCGGATCTGGCTAGCGCGGTAGTGGAAGGCGTATCAGAAGGAACAATAGATGAACATGTTTGTCCCGCATGTGTTGAACGTGCCACTGGGGTTGTCCCGCCGGCGCTTTGTCCAAGGCCTTGCTGCGGGCGGCGTGATGCTCGGGGCAGCGGCCGCCTCAAGACCTGCTTGGGCATCGGAGGCGCCTCAGCGTGTTGCCGCGGCACCGGTTCTGCATGGGACGGAGTTCGATCTGGTCATCGCAGAATCGCCGGTGAACTTCACGGGGCAGCCCGGCACGGCTACGACAATCAATGGCTCGTTGCCAGCGCCTACCTTGCGCTGGCGCGAGGGTGATACTGTCACCATCCGCGTCACCAACAAGTTGCGCGAACATACGTCGATTCACTGGCACGGGATCATCCTGCCATACCAGATGGATGGCGTTCCTGGCATCAGTTTCGCCGGCATCGCCCCGGGTGAGACCTTCACCTATCGCTTCAAGGTTGAGCAGAGCGGAACCTACTGGTACCACTCGCATTCCGGCTTCCAGGAGTTGACCGGCATGTACGGTGCCATCGTCATCGATCCGGCCGATGGAGAGACGATCAAAGTCCAGCGCGATCATGTGATCCATTTGTCCGACTGGACCGACGAGGATCCGATGCGGGTCTTTGCCAAGTTGAAAGTCCAGAGCGGCTATTACAACTACAACCAGCCCACGGCACCACAGTTTCTGCGCGACGCGGCGCGCGATGGCATGAAAGCCGCACTTGACAAGCGGGCCATGTGGAACCAGATGCGCATGAATCCGACCGACTTGTCGGATCTTTCGGCCACCACGCTGACCTTCCTGATGAATGGCGTCACGCCGGCGGGCAATTGGACCGGTCTGTTCAAACCGGGCGAGCGTGTACGGCTGCGCTTCATCAACGGTGCCGGCAACACTTTCTACGACGTCCGCATCCCGGGGCTCAAACTCAAGGTGGTACAGGTCGACGGCGTCAATATCGAGTCTGTCAGCGTGGATGAGTTTCGCTTCGGACCCGGCGAAACCTACGACGTGGTGGTCGAACCTCGTGATGACGCCTATACCGTCTTCGCGCAAACGATGGACCGAACCGGCTATGCCCGCGGCACCCTGGCGACGCGGCCGGGCCTGAGCGCGCCGGTGCCGGCGGTGGATGCTCCGGTTTGGTTGTCCATGAGCGACATGATGGGCGCAATGGGCAATAGCATGGCCGGCATGGATCACGGTTCGCCGTCTGGCCATGGAGGCCACGGCGGCGGGGCGGGGATGGCCGGAATGCCGGGAATGATGCCGGGAGGCATGGCGATGAACCATGGTGGGCACACCATGCCGAACATGCCGGCGACCAATCCGTTGGCCGTGCCCAGTACCCGGGCGCGCCATGCCCGTACCGAATATGGTCGCAGCACCGATGCGCGTGTCGACATGGCTCGCACCAATCTGGACGATCCTGGAGTGGGCTTACGCGGCAATGGCCGGCGCGTCTTGACGCTGTCGGATCTGCACACGATCGGTGGTCCGATTGACGACCGCGGCCCCGAGCGAGAGATCGAGTTGCATCTGACCGGCAACATGGAGCGCTACACCTGGTCGCTCGACGGCCTGGAATTTGGCCAGTCCACGCCGGTGTTCATGAAATACGGTGAGCGCGTACGAGTCATCCTGCACAACGACACCATGATGACCCATCCCATGCACTTGCACGGCATGTGGAGCGAACTGGAAAACCCGGACGGAAGCTTCTTGGCCCGCAGGCACACGATTTCGGTGCAGCCGGCCCAACGCATCAGTTTTCTGGTCACGGCTGATGCTCTGGGGCGCTGGGCTTGGCACTGTCACCTGATGTTCCATATGGACGCCGGCATGTTCCGTGAAGTGGTGGTGGCTTGACCCTTGGATGAACAGAAGAGAAGCGACAAAATGAAATTCAAACTGAACAAGATTGCACTAGCGACGGCACTGATCGGTCTGGCGCCGCTCGTCTGGGCCCAGTCCATGGGCAGCGAGCATCAGGGGCATGGCCGTGCAGGCATGGTGTCGGCCCTGCCTGCCGGCGCGGATTCCATGAGCGCCATGGCATCGACCTCCACGGAAACAGGGGCGAGGCCGGCCATGGAAGGAATGGATCATGGCAACATGGGAGACGCTCAGGGCGGAACGCCGCCCGACGACGCCCGTGACCCCCATGGATACTCGGGCGGTTATAGCCTGGGTGTTGGCAAGTACGCCCTGTCAGAAACCCGGCAGCTCAAGCTGGCCGACGAACACAACTTCGGATCTTTGCTGGCAAATCGTTTCGAACGAGTCAACAGCAGCTACGGCAACAGCTTTTCCTACGAAGCGCAAGCCTGGTTTGGCCGGGATTACGACCGACTGGTGATCAAGGCAGAAGGGGATCTCGCAGAGGGCAAAGTTCCGCAGGCGCGAACCGAGGCTCTATGGGGACATGCGTTCGCCCCTTTCTGGGATACCCAACTGGGTCTTCGCAGCGACAGCGGCGGGGGACCGGAGCGGCGCTGGCTGGCGGCAGGTGTCCAAGGTCTGGCACCGTACTGGTTTGATGTCGACGTGACAGCGTATCTCGGCGAGGGTGGCAGAACCGCTTTGCGTCTGAGCGCGGACTACGACATCCTGCTGACGCAGAGACTGATTCTCCAGCCGAGGGTAGAGGTCAATCTGTACGGCCAAGAGGACAAAGAGAGGGGCATTGGCAGCAGCCTGTCCAGCAGCTCGGCCGGTTTGCGCCTGCGCTACGAGTTCAGCCGCCAGATTGCCCCGTACATCGGCGTCGAATGGAAGGGGAAATATGGTGCAACGGCTGACCTGGCTCGCTCAGCGGGTGAGCCAACAGAGGAGTCCCAGTGGGTCGCGGGCGTGCGTTTCTGGTTTTGATGGACCGCCTCTCATCTGAGCACTATTAATTTTTCAATTTACATAGGAAATTCATCATGAACAAGACACTCCTTGCGCTGATTTTTGGTCTGGTCCCGCTCGTTGCTGCAGCTGGGGGCAATCATGCCGGTCACGACATGCAACATTCCGGCATGGCCGGCATGCATTCCGAGGGGCACGCCTCTGCGGCCGGTCAGCCCGGCGAGCAGGCCAAGGTGAATCGAACCATCGAAGTCACGATGGATGACAACATGCGTTTCAATCCGGGCCTGATCACGGTAAAGGCGGGCGAGACGATCCGCTTCTTCGTCAAGAACGTTGGTAAGACTCAGCATGAGATGGTGATTGGCACTGCGGATGAGCTCAAGGAGCACGCCGAGATGATGCGCAAGATGCCTGGCATGCAGCATGCCGAGCCTAATATGGTGACGCTTGCCCCTGGTAAGCGCGGTGGCGTCGTTTGGCAATTCTCCAAAGCCGGGCAGGTCGATTTTGCCTGTCTGATCCCGGGTCATATGGAGGCGGGCATGAAGGGGCTGATCACAGTGGAGTGAGCATGTCTGTGCCTTCATCGACACCTGGAATTGAACGGAAAGGAAAATGAAAATGCGGAAATTTCAAATTTGCTTGACGGCTGCGCTCGTGTCGCTGCCCGTCTATTCGGTCTTGGCACAGCAACCCGGACAGGACCCCTCGCTGCCCAAGGGCGTACAGACGCCGAACCCCGGTTTCGAGTGCGCGAAGGATATCGGCGCCCGTCATGATCACGGTTTGGAAAAGGGAACCGGCCCTGCCGGCAAGAGGTCATGCACAGATGGCCTGTCTTCCAAGGCTGCAAGCGTTGGGGAGCCGATTCAACCGCCGATACGAGGGCATGATCACGGCAAGTTTCACAAGGGGCAATAAACCCCGGGCGGCGCCATCAAAAGATTACAAAAATGTAATCTTGGCGTCATCTCTGGGCAAGCGAGAAGCGCTTACCCTGCTGAAGTGCTGGTGTTATCGCTTTAATCAGATCGCTTCTGGGTAACCAAGAGCTGATGCCCAGTCAACCCGCTCATAGACGAAAAGTAATGAACAACCTCAAATCGATTCCCCGAATTGTTCCCCTTGCCCTGGTCATGCTGATGCCAGTCTTCGCTCATGCGCAGATGAACCACGCGATGCAACCCGGCATGAATATGGCTAGTGATACATCGATGACAGAGGGTGAGATCCGCAAGATAGACAAGGAGCTTGGCAAAGTCACGATCAAGCATGGTCCGATCAGGAATCTGGACATGGCGGCCATGACGATGGTCTTCAACGTCAAAGACAGAAGCCTTCTGGATAAGGTCAAGGCCGGGGACAAGGTCCGCTTCGTCGTTGTCATGGACGCTGGCAAGATGGTTATCACCGATCTCCAGCCGGTTGAGTGACGCCCTCACGGTTCACTGCATCTTCAAAGTAACGGGGGAATCTCGATGTACTTTGGCGATGGTTACTACATGGTCGGCATGCATACCTTCTGGTGGATTTTCTGGGTAATCATCGTCATTGTGTTCTTGTTCGGCCCCCGGCGCCGTAGCAGTGGGCGAGATGGTGGCTATCGGGAGACACCGCATCAGATCTTGCGAAACCGACTGGCCAAGGGTGAGATCAAGCCGGAGGAGTACGAACAACTCAAGCAGTTGCTCGACAAGGATAAGTTGAGCAATTCGCTGAAATAAGGGATGCCCGTGAAGCTGACATTTCTCGGTGCCGCTGGCACGGTGACCGGCTCCAAATACCTGCTGGAGCATGCCGGACGTCAGGTATTGGTTGATTGCGGTCTCTTCCAAGGCTACAAGCATCTGCGAGAGATGAACTGGGAGCCTTTCCCCGTGGACGTCTCGCGCCTGAACTGTGTCGTCCTGACCCATGCGCATCTGGATCACTCCGGTGCCTTACCTCTGCTGCTTCGGAACGGGTATCGCGGCCCCATCTACACCACGCCAGGATCCATTGACCTCTGTCATCTGCTCCTGCCAGACAGTGGGCGGCTGCAGGAGGAAGAAGCTGAATACCTGAACCGCCACCATGCCAGTAAGCACAAGCCGGCTCTTCCTCTCTACACCGAAGAGGATGCGCGACACGCTTTGCGCTATATGCAGGCTGTGCCATTCAATGAAACCATCGAAATGGTGCCTGGCATACAGCTGTCACTTCGACCAGCGGGCCATATTCTTGGTGCGGCCAGCGCAAAAATTCATGCGGGCGGCCTTACCATCGTCTTTTCAGGAGATGTTGGGCGGGATGACGATCCGATCATGCGGCCGCCGACACCGCTTGGGAAGGTGGACTACCTGGTCATCGAGTCCACCTATGGCGATCGGCTGCACCAACCGGAGGATAACGAGACGCTCCTAGCCGAGATCATCCAGAGAACGGCGGGTCGCGGCGGTAGTGTGGTGATACCGGCCTTCGCGGTGGGGCGCGCGCAGGCGTTGCTGTTTCTGCTCTCGCGCCTCAAGGCACGACATGCAATCCCGGACCTGCCCGTGTTCCTCGACAGTCCGATGGCCATCGACATGACCGAGATCTACCATCGGCACCGTGCTGAACATCGACTGAGTCCGGAGGAGTGCAAAGGTTTATGCCAAGTGGCCACCATGGTGCGATCCACCGATGACTCACGAGCTTTGAACGCAGTTCGGTATCCCTCCGTCATCATCTCGGCCAGCGGAATGGCGACAGGCGGGCGGGTTCTTCATCACCTCAAAAGACTGGCGCCGGACCGGCGCAATACCATTGTCTTGGCCGGTTATCAGTCCGGCGGCACACGAGGTGCACGTATTGCCGCTGGCGAGAAATCAGTCCGGATCTTTGGTGAGGATGTCCCCATCAATGCAGAGGTGGCATTGCTGCGTGGTATGTCGGCGCACGCCGATGCGGGGCAACTCTTGCGCTGGATGGGCACTGCGCCCAAATCACCCAAGAAAGTTTTCCTCACCCACGGCGAACCTGGTCCAGCAGATACTCTGCGCTTGAGGGTAGAGACTGAGCTGGGATGGCCGGCGGCCGTGCCGCGCATGGCTCAAACGGTGGAGTTGACGTCATGAGCGAGGTGATGGATTCCGGAGGACACGAGACGCATTCGTCGCTACGGTACCGGACGCTGGGGATCGACACGCAGCAGGAGTATGTGATCTACATGCGACGCGACTGCCATGTCTGCCGCGCCGAAGGATTCCAATCCCGGACCCGACTACGCATCGATCTGAATGATCGGCACATCATCGCGACCCTGAACGTGATCGATTCGGACTTGCTGGCGCCTGGCGAGGTCGGCCTGTCAAGGGGCGCAGCCCAGGCACTCGCCGCGAATGAAGAGAGCCTGTTGAAGATTTCCCATGCGCCGACGCTGGACTCCGACAGTGCGCTACGGGCCAAAATCTACGGACATCGTCTCGGAGCACTCGAATACAAAAGCATCATGGCTGACGTTTCGCGGGGCCACTATTCGGACATTCACTTGGCGGCGTTCCTGAGCGCCTGTGCCGGAGGGCGCATGGATCTGCAGGAGACCATCGACCTGACACGCGCCATGGTTGAGGTAGGCGAAACGATCGACTGGGGCCGGACGCCGATTGCGGACAAGCACTGCGTTGGTGGCCTGCCTGGCAACCGGACCACGCCGATCGTCGTGGCCATCATTGCAGCAGCAGGCCTGACCATGCCGAAGACGTCATCGCGCGCCATTACCTCGCCTGCGGGAACTGCTGATGTGATGGAGACCCTCACGAACGTCACATTGAATTTGGCCACGATGCGGCGGGTGGTTGAACAAGAGGGTGGCTGTCTGGCCTGGGGGGGCGCGCTGTCGCTGAGCCCGGCCGACGACATACTGATCCGGGTAGAACGGCCGCTGGATCTGGACAGCGATGCCCAGCTGGTTGCCTCCGTACTATCGAAGAAAATCGCCGCGGGTGCGACGCACGTCGTACTGGACATCCCCGTCGGGCCGACGGCCAAGGTGCGCAGTGAAGAAGATGCTCACCGGCTGACCGCCATGCTGCAGCAGGTCGGCGAAGCCTGTGGTCTCCAACTGAAGATTCGGCATTCGCGCGGAAGTCAACCTGTAGGCAGAGGGATTGGACCGGCACTCGAGGCCCGTGATGTTCTGGCTGTACTTCGTGGTGCAGCACATGCACCGATGGACTTGCGAACACGCGCCCTCAACCTAGCCGGGGATCTGCTTGAATTTTGCGGCAAGTCGCTTCCCGGTACTGGCCATTCATTGGCATGGCGACTGCTGGACTCGGGTGCAGCCTGGCAGAAATTCCAAGGCATCTGCGAGGCGCAAGGCGGTCTGCGCGAGCCACCTGTGGCCTGCATCACGGAACCCGTGTCGGCGCTCTCCGCCGGGCACATCTCGCACATCGACAACCGTCGCTTGTCACGCCTTGCGAAGCTGCTGGGGGCGCCAACAACCCCGGCAGCTGGTTTGGACATGCATGTCGAACTGGGAGACCGGGTACAACAGGGGCAGCCCTTGTTCACCCTGCATGCCAATGCTCCAGGGGAATTGACTTATGCGAAAGAGTATCTGGAATCCCATCCAATCTTGATCGTCTCTGAATGAGGCAGAAATTCGTTACGTTTCTCGTGTGCAACTTGGTCTTTTTCACTATTAGGAGGTTCCTATGAAAGCCGTACGTTCCCTGATCACTGCGTCCTTGATGGCCTGTCTGGCGACTTTGAGCCTAGCCGCGCAGCCGGATTCGCAAGACCATGACGCGCATCACCCCGCAGACGCGGCGTCCGCCCCCAAGAAGTCCAAAGCCCCGGCGGCGAAACCTCCAGCGACAAAGCCCTCAGCTTCCAAGCCTTCCGCGGAGACGACGCAAAAGATGGATCAGATGGACAAGCAAATGACGGTGATGAGCGAGATGCATCAAAAAATGATGGGGGCCAAGACGCCCGAGGAGCGTAGTGCTTTGATGGGTGAGCACATGAAAGTGATGCAGGATGGCATGTCCATGATGAACATGATGAAGGGCTCTGGCACGGCCGGCGCAGGTATGGGATGGGGTGGAATGGGCGGCTCGGGGATGAGCGGTGCGCAAGACAACAAGAGCATGCCTGGCAACATGGAAGATCGTCAGCAAATGACGGAGAAGCGCATGGACATGATGCAAATGATGATGCAGATGATGATGGATACGCAGTCGGCACCCGCCACGAAATGAGCGGGTACTGCCATGAATCACGATCATCAGCGCCATGAGCCACCTCCACCATTCTGGGGGTCTCGTTATTCGCTAGGACTACTCGTCATCGGGGCGGTTGCCGGCTATTTCCTGGTGACAGAGCATCTGGCGCATGTCGTCGGAGCGCTGCCCTTCCTGTTGCTGTTGGCTTGTCCCATCATGCATGTCTTCATGCACGGTGGTCACGGCCACCACCATGGAGGAGGTGGTACCACGGACAATCAGCCAAAAACGAATCAAACCAAACCGGGAGAAGCGCCGTGAACCATTCTCAGCCTGCCTACGGACTTTGGGTGCTGGTCGTATTGAACTCTGCCATCTTCATCATGTTCGCGTTCAGCTTCTTCAAGCCAGCTACTCCAAGGGATTGGAGAACCTTTGGGGCATTCGCAGCATTCATTGTTGCTCTGTTCGTCGAAATGTATGGCTTTCCGCTGACGATCTACTTGATGTCAGGCTGGTTGCAGACCAAATATCCGAATCTTGACATCTTGTCCCACGATACTGGCCATCTATGGGCTACTCTGCTCGGAGAGAAGGGGGATCCGCATTTCGGTGTCTTGCATATCGCCAGTTATATCTTCCTGGGCTACGGGTTCTACCTGCTGTCTACAGCCTGGAATGTTCTCTACCATGCGCAACGCAGTCATTCACTGGCGACGACAGGTCCGTATGCGCGGATTCGGCACCCGCAATACGTGGCATTTGTCCTGGTTCTCCTGGGTTTTCTGCTGCAGTGGCCAACACTCCTGACATTGCTCATGTTTCCGATCCTGTTGGTGATGTACGGCCGGCTCGCCATTACGGAGGAGGCGGAAATGCGGGCGCAGTTCGGTGAGGAATTCGAACGCTACACGCTAAAAACGCCTAGGTTTTTCCCTCGACTGCGTTAGACCATCGTGGCAGCCGATATCACCGCTTGATCCATGTGTTTTTCGATGAATGCCAGTCTTGCTGCCGGAGGATTCCTGCTCGGCGTAGGCACGATGACCGTGAAAGCGGCACGACGTCCGTCCGAGATTCCTTTTGCTGCAATACCGCTGCTCTTTGCCATTCAGCAACTGAGCGAAGGTATCGTCTGGTGGACCTTTGCCCACAATGCGCCGGGGCTCAATGTCGTCATGACCCAGGTTTTCTCGTTTTTCTCGCACGTGCTTTGGCCGGCCTATGTGCCTCTGGCCGTGTTCTTGCTGGAGCCTCCAGGCTGGCGGCGCAGGCTGCTGAAATTGGCCACCATTGCGGGATTGATGGTCGGCCTGTATCTGCTGTATTCGATGTTCGAATATCCCATCATATCCCGGCCTACGGGGAATCACGTCGAATACGTATCCCCCCACTTCTTTGCCGCGGTGACGATGGCGGGTTACCTGTTCGCGACAACCGTCAGTCCGCTGCTGTCGAGTGAGGGCAGCGTCAAGTTCTTCGGGGCTCTCGCCTTGGCCTCATTTGTGCTGGCCTATCTGATCTTTGCGAGATGGTTCATTTCCGTTTGGTGTTTCTTCGCGGCAATTTTGAGCGTGGTCGTTGCGCTTAAGTTCTTTGGGCAAAAAAGGCCTCTCACGCTTGTTTGATAGTTCAATCAGCAACTTATTTCAGAGGTCATTTTCAGAAGCGAATCATGGGGGTTTCTATGCAGATGGGCTTGCCAACTGAACTGGAGAGCATCCGAGATTTTGTGGCCAAGAATGCGCATCTGAGCCCGTTGCTGCGCTTGGAGGATGCCAAGACCCATGTCGAGGCGCTGACCTGGCCCATCCAGGAGGCCGGCTATCCATCCCAACCGCAAGGGGGTTCGCAATGACCGCTGTCGTACTGGAGTCGACGCTGACCTGCCCTGTGTGCGGCCACAGCAAGCTGGAAACGATGCCGACTGACGCCTGTCAGTGGTTTTACGAATGCGAGCAGTGCCACACCGTGCTCCACCCCAAGTCAGGCGACTGCTGCGTCTACTGTTCCTACGGCAGCGTGGCTTGCCCACCGATTCAGGAGCGTGGCAAGAATGACGGGTGCTGCAGCTGACGGTCCAACCGCCATGCAGATCCTTTTAGATTACAAAAATGTAATGAACCTGTCAGGCGTCTGTCGGCCTACAGCGCTGATACTGACACTCAGCGTCCGGTCAACCTCAGGCTGACCGCACAAATAGACTCTCGGGACCATGATGGGTATATGAAGACGAGCCTCCGGTTTTTCCTTTGTGTAATTGCCTCGTTGCCGTTGCTGGGTTCCCCGGTTGCCGCCCAGGAAACCAACCTTGGCGCGACGCTCAATGGCTTGCTGGACTATGCACACAAAGGCAATCCCGAGTATGCCGCGATGCGGGCCGAGGTAGACGCGACGACCCAGCGTATCGAGTCGGCCGGGGCCTTGCCAGACCCGCGTTTCCGTGCCGAACTTCGGGACGTGACCCGCCAGGGGGAGCAATCCCCCATGCTGCTCCCCGGTCAGGTGGGCAGCACCCGATACCTCCTGATGCAGGAGTTTCCATGGTCCGGCAAGAGGGATCTGAAGCGAAACATTGCCGAGCAGGACGTCGAAGCAGCCCGGGGACGCAGCCAAGGGACCTGGATCGAGATTTCAAGTCGCATCAAGGCTACCTATGCTCGACTCTATCTCCTGTATCGCAGCGAAAAAATCACACGCGAAATCATTGATTTGATGGCGCGTCTGGAGGGCGTGGCACAGGCCCGTTACGCCGGTGGCCTGGCGGCCCAGCAGGACGTGATTCGGGCCCAGCTAGAGCAGTCTGCCTTGCGCAATGAACTGATCGCGGTGGAGGTGGAACGGCGACAGCTACAGGCACGTCTGAATGGCTTGTTGGCCAGGCCCGCCGGAGCCCCACTGGCCATGCCGGTGGCACTGCGGCCCGTGCCATCGCCAGAGCAATTGAACCTCCCCGGACTGGAGGAGCGTGCCCTGGCCCGCAATCCGCAACTCAGTACCGAGGCGTCGCGCATCCGTGCTGCCCAACTGAGCAGGGACCTTGTTCTGAAGAATCGCTACCCCGACATCACGTTGGGTGTTTCTCCCATTCAGTACCAAGGGACTGTGAAGGAATGGGAGCTGATGATCGAAATGAATATACCGCTGCAGCAGTCATCCCGTCGAGCTCAGGAGAGGGAATCTGAAGCCATGTTGCAGGCAGCCCAAGCGCGTAAGGAGTCTGCCACTTGGCAACTGCTATCTGATCTCTCGGAGAAAGTGGATGCGATCGATGCCGCCCGTCGTACGGAGAGCCTCGTGGTAACCCAATTACTTCCCCAGTCGGAAGTTACTTATCAGGCGGCCTTGGTGGGATATGAGAACGGCAAGGTGGACTTTGCGACGCTGCTGGATGCCCAGCGGCAGATCCGCAAGGCTAGACAGAGTCAGCTGGATTCACAGGTGGAGGCGCAACTCCGGCTGGCTGAAATCGAACGAATTATTGGAGAAGATATATGAGTGTCAGGTCCAAATGGCTGTTCGCCGCCCTGGCCGTCAGTGTTGTGGTCCTCATTGCGCTCGAAGTCCGGTATGGCTTCTTGTACCGAGGTCACAAGCAGCAGCCGGCTGCCGCGGCGAGTGGGGCAGAAATGCCGAATGCCTCGATGTCCAAGCCCGCCCGCAAACTCCTCTTTTACCGCAATCCGATGGGCTTGCCAGATACCTCTCCCGTGCCGAAGAAGGATCCCATGGGCATGGACTACATCCCCGTCTATGAGGGGGATGATCAGGAAGACAGTTCGGGTCAGGCGGGTCTGATCAGGATCAGCACGGAAAAAATCCAGAAGCTAGGCGTGCGGACAGAGGCGGCGCGTGTCCAAAGGTTGGAACGAACGGTTCGTGCGGCGGGACGGGTCGAACCCGACGAGCGCCGGATCTACACCATCGCACCTAAATTCGAGGGTTATGTGGAGCGCCTGCACGTGAACGTGACTGGGCAGACAGTGGCCAAGGGTCAGGTGCTCTTAGAGGTCTACAGTCCAGAGCTGATCTCGGCGCAGCGTGAGTACCAGATCGCCTTGCAAGGCTTGCAGTCGTCGCAAGGATCTGCGGATTCGGTCCAATCGGGCATGCGTCGCCTAGCCGATTCCAGCCTACAGCGCTTGCGCAACTGGGATATCTCGGAAGAACAGATATCCCGCTTGACGCAATCAGGAGAAGTCCGTCGCACGCTGGCATTTCGTTCCCCGGTCCAGGGATTAGTGACGGAGAAAAAGGCCGTGCAAGGCATGCGTTTCATGCCGGGCGAAGCGCTGTACCAAGTCACCGACCTCGGCGCTGTCTGGGTAGTGGCCGATGTGTTCGAACAGGACATCGGTCTCGTGAATGCGGGCGCTAAAGTCAAGGTGACGATCAATGCCTATCCTGACAAGGCGTTTTCGGGGACTGTCTCCTATGTCTACCCCACGCTCAATCCGGAGACGCGCACGATCCCCGTGCGCATTGAGCTGTCCAACCCCGGCATGCTACTCAAGCCGGCTATGTTTGCGCAAATCGAACTATCGGTCGGGACACGCACACAGACAGTGACGGTGCCCAATTCGGCCGTCATCGACAGCGGAACGCGTCAGATCGTGCTTGTCCAAGTCGGGGAAGGGCGCTTCGAGCCGAGGGAGGTACGTCTCGGCCGGCGCGCCAGCAATGAGGTGGAGGTTTTGGAAGGTGTGCGCAGTGGCGAATCCGTCGTCGTCTCTGCCAACTTCCTGATTGATGCCGAGAGTAATCTCAAGGCAGCTGTCAGCGGTTTTGGCCACGCGGGCCATGGTGCCAGTACAGAACCTGGGCAGAAGCCATCGAGCGAGATGCCGAAAGCGGCAACGACAGGTCACCGGGCAGAGGGGGCAATCGAGGCCATCGATCTGAAGAGTGGTACGGTCGAAATCAGCCATGGTCCGGTGCCCAGCCTCAAATGGCCGGCCATGTCGATGGAATTCGCACTCGCCCATGGCGCCTTGCTGCAGGGCTACAAGGTAGGGGACATGGTCTCGTTCGAGTTTGTCGAGCGCAAGCCGGGCGAATGGGTGGTAACGGCCGTCCAGCGCGCCTCGCCCGCGCACGACGCCGCCAGGCACAAGAGCTACTGAAGAGACAAGAACAATGCTCGCCAGAATCATCGATTGGTCGGGGCGTAACCGCTTCCTGATCCTTCTTGCAACCCTGTTCGTCGTCGCGGCCGGCATCTTTGCGGTGATCCGCACACCGTTGGATGCCCTGCCTGACCTGTCCGACGTGCAGGTCATCGTCTATACAGAGTATCCAGGACAGGCACCGCAGGTGGTCGAGGATCAGGTTACCTACCCTTTGACAACAGCTATGTTGTCGGTGCCCCGATCCAAGGTGGTGCGGGGGTTCTCCTTTTTCGGCGCCTCTTTCGTTTACATCATCTTTGAGGACGGAACCGACATCTACTGGGCGCGCTCGCGCGTCTTGGAATACCTCAACTTCGCCGCCGGACGCATGCCCAAGGGCGTGACCCCGCAGATCGGCCCCGACGCGACCGGCGTGGGATGGGTGTATCAATATGCGTTACTGGCAAAAGACCGTAGCTTGGCCGAATTGCGCAGCCTGCAGGATTGGTACTTGCGTTATCAGCTGACCAAGGCTCACGGTGTCTCCGAAGTCGCCTCCATCGGAGGCTTCGTTCAGACCTATCAGGTCACGGTCGACCCGGTAAAGCTACGCGCCTACGGCATACCTCTAAGTCGGATGTCCCAGGTGATCCGCGATTCCAATCGGGACGTGGGCGGACGGGTCATTGAGATGGCAGAGACCGAGTACATGGTGCGCGGCAAGGGCTATCTGCGCGGCGTATCTGATATCGAAACCCTGGCGCTACGCAGCGAGAAGGGAACGCCGGTGCTGGTGCGCGACGTCGCACGGGTGGAACTGGTACCCGACGAGCGACGCGGCCTGACCGAACTCAACGGCGAAGGTGAGGTGGTTTCCGGCATCGCCATGGCGCGCTACGGCCAGAACGCCCTGGAGGTTATCCACAACCTGAAGGAAAAAGTCGCCGAGGTCTCTTCCGGCCTGCCCGCAGGGGTGACGATCGAAGCGGTCTACGACCGCTCCGACCTGATCCACCGGGCCATCGACACCCTAAAGCGAACCCTGCTGGAGGAGTCGCTCATCGTCGCCTTGGTGTGCGTGGTGTTCCTGTTGCACATGCGCTCGGCGCTGGTGGCCATCCTCATGTTGCCAGTCGGCGTCCTGATCGCCTTCATCGCCATGCGTCTGCTGGGCATGAACTCGAATCTGATGAGTCTGGGTGGGATTGCGATTGCCATCGGCGCCATGGTCGATGCCGCCATCGTGATGATCGAGAACGCTCACAAACACCTGGAGCGTCTGCCGCCCGAGCATACGGCCGCCCAGCGTGCCGATGCCATGCTGGTCGCCTGCAAAGAGGTTGGACCGGCCTTGTTCTTTTCGCTGCTCATCATCACCGTCTCGTTCCTGCCGGTCTTCACCCTGGAATCGCAGGAAGGACGGCTGTTCTCGCCTTTGGCTTACACCAAGACATTTGCCATGGCCGGGGCCGCACTGTTGTCCGTGACGCTGGTTCCGGTCCTGATGATGTTGTTCATCCGCGGCAAAATCATTCCGGAGGCCAAGAATCCGATAAACCGGTTCCTGATCTGGCTGTACCGTCCCATCATTGCCTGGGTGATGGTATGGAAGAAGCTGACGATTGGCCTTGCGCTTCTGGTGTTGGGTATCACCCTCTATCCGGCATCCAGACTCGGTTCCGAATTCATGCCGACGCTCGACGAGGGTACGCTCTTGTACATGCCGTCCTCGCTGCCCGGCATGTCGATAACAAAGGCAGCCGAGCTGCTGCAGACCCAGAACAAGATCATCAAGAGCTTCCCGGAAGTGGCCTCCGTGTACGGCAAGGCCGGCCGCGCCAACACGGCGACCGACCCGGCGCCCACCGAGATGTTTGAGACGGTGATCAATCTCAAGCCGTCTTCCGAATGGCGAGTGGGCCTGACGACCGACAAGCTCATCGCTGAGATGGACAAAGCACTGCAGTTCCCTGGCGTCTCCAATGCTTGGACCATGCCGATCAAGGCGCGCATTGACATGCTTTCGACCGGCATACGCACGCCGATCGGTATCAAGGTGTTCGGCAAGGACCTGGCCGAGATGGAGCGTTTGGCCAAGGAGATTGAAGCGGTCGTCAAGACCGTACCCGGAACCAGTTCGGCATTCGCCGAACGCATCACCGGTGGCTACTACCTGAATATCGAGCCTGATCGTCAGCAGCTGGCACGCTACGGCCTCAATGTGGGCGAGCTGCAGGAAGTCATCGGCACGGCGCTGGGCGGCGAAATGGTGACTACCACGGTCGAAGGGCGTGAGCGCTTCGGCGTCACCGTGCGCTATCCGCGTGAGCTGCGCAACGATCCGCAGCAGATCGCGACACAGGTGCTGGTGCCGACGCCGGGCGGCGCCATGGTGCCGCTGGGGCAGGTGGCGACCCTTTCAATAGCCAAGGGTGCTCCTGGCATTCGGACGGAGAACGCTTTGCTGTCCGCGTATATCTATGTGGATATCCGGGATCGGGACATCGGCGGCTATGTGGCCGATGCCAAGAAGGCTGTGGCCGAACGGGTCAAATTCCCGCCGGGGTATTACGCAACCTGGAGCGGCCAGTTCGAGTCCATGGAACGGGCCATCCAGAAAATGAAGGTGGTCATCCCCGTGACGCTGGCGCTGATCTTCCTGTTGCTGTACCTGAACTTCAGGCGTCTCACCGAAACCCTAATCGTGATGCTTTCCGTGCCGTTTGCCTTGGTCGGCGGCATCTGGTTGATGTGGCTGCTGGGCTACAACCTGTCAGTTGCCGTGGCCGTGGGCTTCATCGCTCTGGCCGGGGTGGCGGCAGAGACTGGGGTGGTCATGCTGATCTACCTGGATCATGCTTGGGAAGAGTTGAAGGCTCGGCGCCACGCGGAGGGCAAGACCCCAGGGGCGGCCGACCTCTATGCGGCGGTGATGGATGGTGCCGTCGAGCGAGTGCGGCCCAAGATGATGACTGTGGTGGCCATCATGGCGGGTTTATTGCCCATCATGTGGGGCAGCGGCACCGGGTCCGAGGTCATGAGCCGTATCGCAGCACCCATGGTGGGCGGCATGGTCTCCTCGACCATCCTCACGCTGGCCGTCATCCCGGCCATCTATGCCCTGGTGAAGCAGTGGCAACTGCGCCGCGAAATGGATGGTGTATTACCGCTGGAGATAAAGCTGAAATGAGACGGGGGGGTGTCAATCGTTGGCAATAGTGCTTGACATTGACACGATGGGAAGGTTTACCTTATTGCTTGCGTCAATAAGGACGCCTAACTGGAGAAACTTATGAGCTCGATTGAACTGGCAGTAGAAGGTATGACCTGCGGCTCTTGCGCCAACGCGGTGCGCAAAGCGCTGACCCGGGTTCCTGGTGTCGGTCATGTCGATGTGGATCTCGCGCGAGGACGGGCGACGGTCGCGTCTCTGGATGCAGGGAGCCATCTGCAGGATCTGCTGGACGCGCTGACTGAAGCAGGCTACAAGGGGAAACCCTTTTCGGGCTCGCCAGCACCCTTGAGCGAAGAATCATCGGGCCCCAGCTCGGGGCATTGCGCCAGCACCAAAGCCAAGCAACGTCAAGGTGGCTGCTGCTGCGGCCATTGAGTGATCTGTCGCGGCGGCGGAATTGTTTTACGACTGAAAGGAAGTTGAAGCCATGGACGAACATGCTCATCACGGACACCATCCTCATGGTGAGGGGGGTAGGCTTGCCTCGACTTCAACGGCACAGACAGCAGGTTTGAAAGATCCGGTCTGCGGCATGGCCGTCACTGCAAAGTCGGAACACCACCTCAGCCACAAGGGGCAGAACTACTTCTTCTGCAGTGCGAAGTGCCAAGGCAAGTTCACCGCGGATCCAGAGCGCTACGCAGCGCCGGCCACCACCACCACGGTGGCAGCCCCGACGCCCACAGGCACGATCTATACCTGTCCCATGCACCCGGAAATTCGGCAGGATCACCCAGGTTCATGTCCGAAGTGCGGCATGACTCTTGAACCTTTGCTGCCCGAGCTGGAAGAGGAAGAAAACCCGGAGCTCAAGGATTTCCAGCGGCGCTTCTGGTGGACGCTTCCCCTGACGGTGGTCGTGACGGTGTTGGCCATGTTCGGTCACCAGCTCAATTGGTTCGACATGGCGCGCCAGAGCTGGATCGAACTGGCCCTGTCCCTGCCTATCGTGCTGTGGGCGGGTTGGCCGTTTTTTGAGCGCGGTTGGCAGTCCGTGCTCAACCGCAGCCCGAACATGTGGACGTTGATCGGCCTAGGCACCGGTGCTGCCTTTCTCTACAGCTTGGTCGCCACCATTGCGCCTGAAGTGTTCCCAGCGTCCTTCGTCGCCATGGGGCGCGTAGCCGTCTATTACGAGGCCACCGCGGTCATCATCTCGCTCACGCTGTTGGGGCAGGTACTCGAATTGAAGGCCCGGTCCCAGACCTCGGCCGCCATCAAGTCGCTCCTGGGACTGGCGCCGAAGACTGCGCGACGTATCCGTGCCGATGGCTCTGAAGAGGATGTCCCCCTGACCCATGTGCACGTGGGCGACCGGCTGCGCATCCGTCCCGGAGAAAAGGTGCCGGTGGACGGCGTGGTGGTGGAGGGGAGCAGCGCGGTTGACGAATCAATGCTCACCGGAGAGCCGGTGCCAGTGACAAAGCGGGTCGGCGACAAGGTGATCGGCGCCACCATGAATACTAACGGCGCCCTGGTCATGACCTCCGAAAAAGTCGGCTCATCGACCATGTTGGCACAGATCGTCCAGATGGTGGCTCAGGCCCAGCGTTCCAAGGCACCGATGCAGCGCATGGCCGACGTCGTGGCCGGTTATTTCGTACTCATGGTCGTTGCCATTGCGCTGCTGACCTTCTTTGTCTGGGGGTTCTTCGGGCCTCAGCCCAGCTGGGTCTATGCGCTGATCAATTCGGTTGCCGTCCTGATCATCGCCTGTCCCTGTGCGCTCGGACTGGCGACGCCCATGTCCATCATGGTGGCGACCGGCAAGGGTGCCACCCGCGGCGTGCTATTCCGCGACGCAGCGGCCATCGAACACATGCGCCGGATCGACACGCTGATCATCGACAAGACCGGCACGCTGACGGAAGGCCGACCGGCCTTCGACCGCGCGGTTGCGGCGCCTGGTTTCGAGGAAAACGAGGTGTTGCGACTGGCGGCCAGCCTGGATCAGGGCAGCGAGCACCCATTGGCCGACGCCATCGTGCGTGCCGCCCGCGAGCGGGGCCTTTCTCTGGACAAGCCGGAGCAGTTCGAATCCGGATCCGGCATTGGCGTGCGCGGACTCGTTGGTGGACGACAGCTGGCGCTTGGGAATACAACCCTGATGCAGCAGATGGGCGTCTCGGTCGATTCACTGGTTCCCCAGGCCGAGGCACTTCGTGCGGAAGGCGCCAGCGTCATGCATTTGGCGGTTGACGGCCGCCTTGCTGGCCTGTTGGCTGTCTCTGATCCCATCAAGGCCAGCACGCCCGAGGCACTGGCGACCTTGAAGGCAGCCGGCATGCGCATCGTGATGGCCACCGGCGATGGCCTGACGACGGCCAAGGCGGTCGGTGCCCGCCTGGGGATAGACGAGGTGCATGGTGAAGTCAAACCGGCAGACAAGCTCATTCTCGTGGAGAAGCTGCAACGCGAGGGCCGGATCGTTGCCATGGCGGGCGACGGCATCAACGACGCGCCGGCGCTAGCAAAGGCGGATGTCGGTGTCGCCATGGGAACCGGTACCGACGTGGCGATGAACAGCGCGCAGATCACGCTGGTCAAGGGCGATCTGCGCGGGATTGCGGTGGCACGAACCCTGTCGGAAGACACCGTGCGCAACATGAAGCAGAACCTGATGTTTGCCTTTCTGTACAACGCGTTGGGTATTCCAGTGGCCGCCGGCGTCCTGTATCCGATAACCGGATGGTTGCTCTCGCCCTTGATTGCCGCGCTGGCCATGAGCTTCAGCTCGGCGTCCGTGATCGGCAATGCCTTGCGCCTTCGGCGATGAGACAACAGCGAGAGAGACATGCCGATGCGATGGCGCTGATTCATGCGACGCCTGAGCAGATTTTTGCCAGGCTGGACGACCAACGCCGGCTGGCGGCACACATGACCAAAGCGTCGTGGATGACCTTGGGCTCGAAATTCAATTGCGAGCTGGATGAGTTTCAGGGGCGTCGTATCGGCTCGATCATCCGAATGAACGGACGCATCGCTGGCATTGAACTCGGGCTGGACGAGATCGTGAATGCATATGAGCCGCCTTTGCGCAAGGCGTGGGCTACGCTCGGCGAGCCGCGCCTGCTTGTCATCGGAGCCTATCGCATGGGCTTTAACCTGGCAGCAGAAGGCAAAGGCGCGCGCTTGCAGGTCTGGATTGACTACCAACTTCCCAGCCGGGCCGCCCTGAGATGGCTGGGATGGCTGCTGGGCGCAGCCTACGCAGGATGGTGCGTGCGAAAAATGGTTGAAGACGCAAGACGAGGTTTTTGAGATGGACGCTTTCTATCATCGATTCTCTGAGCTATTCGCCCAGCTTGGCCTCTCGCGCGATCCGACCGATATACGTGACTTCATCGAACGGCACTCGCCATTGCCTGCAGAGAGGCGATTGGAGGATGCAGCGTTCTGGAGCGCCGCCCAGGCGGCTCTTCTCCGCGAGAAGCTGCTGGATGATGCGGACTGGGCAGAAGTCGTGGACCAACTGAATGCCGCGCTCCGCCTGGCAGATGCGAGGGCTACGGAACCCATCGTCAGGGTTGTCTGCCTATGCGCGTCGTGGTGTGGTGTCTGTCGAGATTTCGTGTCTCAGTACCAGGACACGATGCGAGCCACGCCAAGTGTTGTTTTTGACTGGTACGACATTGAAGACGACGTTGAGCGACTAGGTGATGTCGATGTCGAGAGTTTTCCATGCATTTTGATCGGGGTGCAAGGAGAACCGGTATTCTTCGGTCCGATTACGCCAAACCGAGGCAGTTTGGAACTGCTGATACAGCGGGCACCGCATATGGCGCAGCTGCCGCAAAGCCATTTGGATCGAGATCGACTCGCGACTATCCTGCGTATCGAGTGAGTCAGTCAAAGAAACGATCAAGCAAGGCCTTGGCGCCCCCAGTTTTCCGGACGGTTTGCATAGCCCTTGCCTTCTTCTAACTGGAACAGGCAGGAAGTCTATCCAGATGTTGGTGAGGTCAGCTGGAGGCAACGCAGTAGCCCCGGAGGCGGTCACGCCAGCAAGCGCAATACGTTGGCGCTGGTCGTGGCAGTGGCGCGGAAATACCCCAGCACCGTGGCCAGGCTGTGGTGTCCGGTGAGCGCCATGGTCTCGCCCAGCGGCACGTTCTGGCGTCCGGCCTCGGTCACAAAGCCTGAGCGCAGCGAATGCGCCGAAAACTCCCCCTCAATGCCGGCAAGGGCACAGCGCGCCTGCACGATGTCACGCACGGCCGCCGGCGACAGCGCCTCGCCCAGATGGCCGCCCTTGCGGATGCGCCGAAAAATCGCCCCTGCCGTGATCCCGCTGGCTTGCAACCAGGCCTCCAGTGCCTGCGCGGCGCGACCGACCACCGGCTTGTGGTTCTCCGGCCGGTCCAGGCCGGCCTGGTTGGTCTTGGAGTAAGCCAGGGTGTAGACATATTCACCCGGGCCCAACCGGTGCAGATGGGCCAGGTCGGCACGCGCCACCTCCGAGCGTCGGCGGCCGCCGCTGGCCCAGGCAAAAAGGAGGAGGGCGCGATCGCGTCGACCGCGCAGGCTGTCGTCGCAGGTGGCCAGCAGTGCCTCCAGCGGATCGCGGGTGAGAGCGGCTTTCTTGCGCGGCAAGGCGCCGCGCCGGGCGTAGGCCTTGCGGGTGCGCGACAGGAGCTCGCGCACTTGCGGATCCTGGCACGGGTTCTTCAGTTCACGCGCCTGGTGCGCCTTGGACAGGACGGCAACCCGATGCACCAGGGTGTTGAGCGCCAGCACGCCGGCCTTGCCCTTGTAGCCAGCGGCCACCAGAGCCTGGTCGATCTCGGCCGGCAATTCCGACACCAAGCCTTGTTCGGCGCTGCGCTGGGCGTGGTCGACGATGAACTGCAGCACACAGGCCGCTGGCAATGGCAGCGCGATCTGGCGGCCGTAGCGCAGGCCGTACCAGGCGGCCCAGTAACGCAGGGCGCTGCGGTAGCTGGCCTGGGTGTTGGGTGATTCGCCTTCACGCAGCAGTTCCAGCACTGCACGCTGGGTCACGGCGGACAGCTCCGTGGGTTGCAGGGCGGGGGTGGAGCGCAGGGCGGGCAGACGCATGTCGGAGCGGCGGTGTGTTTTTTTGAAAATTACATATGTGATATGTATGATCTATCACAAAATAGATCGATAGATCACGATAACAATCATTTATCGATGGTAAATATAACCGCTGGAGTAGGGTGATGCAATTGAAAAGTACGAGGGGTGTCCAGCAGGACGATGTGTGGGCCGCCGCCGATGCGCTGATTGCGGAAGGCCTGCGTCCTACCATTGAGCGGGTCCGGCAGAAAATCGGCCGGGGCTCGCCCAATACCGTCAGCCCAATGCTGGAAGCTTGGTTCGCAACTCTTGGGCCCCGTTTGGGCGTGGGCGGCACGAAGGAAGTGGAGGGGGATCTGCCGGCGCCAGGGCGACAGGCCGTGGTCAAGTTGTGGGAGACCGCGCTGCTGTCAACCCGGCAAGTAGCTGTGCAGGCCATGGAACAGGCACAGCAAACATTGGCCACAGATCGCGCTGCCCTCGAACTCCGGGAAGTCGACTTGGCGCGCCAAGAACAAGTTCTAACGGAACGGCAGGTTGCCGCTGATGAAGCACTGCAGGTCGCCCGCAGTCAAATTGCTGACTTGGCCACTCGCCTGGACGAATCTCATGTCCTACTGGGCCGGCGCGACAGCGAAATCGACGATCTTCGTTCCAGGCTGGAGGTTTTTGAGAGGCAGCGTGATGCAGATCGGCGACAACGCGACGAGGAATCCAGAAGCAATGCCGATGAGCGGCACCGACTGGAGGAGCGAGCTGCGGCCAGCGAACGGCGGTTACTCGAGGAAGTAGACCGGGGAAGGCAGGAGGCCAAACAGGCCAAGGCGGATCTGGGTGAGACGGAACGTCGTGCGGAAGCGTCGCGTTTGAGGTTGGAGGCGGCCAACAAGGTCCTAGGCGATAAGCTGCAGGAGACGGAGTTCGAACTCCGGTCAGTACGTCAGGCGCTGACATCAGCTAATGATCATTCGTCTGAGCTTCGCAGCTTGTTGGACGAACAACGTGCAGCTACAGGCGTGGCCTTGGAGCAGCTCAATCGACTTTTAGCGAACGCGGTGGCTCACAAAAGATCCGCGGCAGCCGGCGCCAAGCGCAAGACTACGCCGGCCCGTAACGGCTGATGGATGCGGCCACTCGCCTGGCCAAAGATCAGTCATAGTCTTCGACTGTGGTGCGCAAGGCAATAACTTCTGCCGCAATGTACCCCGATCGAGGAGGAAAGCCCCCCCAATGGACTTTACTGGTGCCTTGTGTAGCTGCTACACGTGCTCCACGCCGGGTAAATGCATTCAAGACAATTGATCGAGGATGCTTTGCATCATCTGCCGGAGCAGATACAAAAGCAGTCCAAGTTTGTGTGCCATCTGGCTGGATCGGGCCTATCAACTCATTCAGGATTGATGGTCCAACATTGCGACGACTGCCGTGATGCGGGATTTGCACGAAGCTAAACTGCTGAAGCACAAAGCCTTGTTTTGTTGCATAGTTCTTTGCCCATTGAAGTGCGTTGATACCTGCATCTCCTGTTAGAAGCAGTCGTTGATTATTACCAATGTCAGCGTATAGAACGACACTACTTTCGTTACTGGCCGACGTGGATCCGCCATCTTTTAATCGTTCATTGGTCCAGCTTTCCGGGATCCATTTCTGTACTGTTTCAGTGAGTGCGGTTAAAAGATTGGAAAGACCGCTCGGGGCCGCCTTACCGATCCAAATGCCCGCTGCTTCGAGCGCATCTTGATCGGGTTCAGGGGTTTTCTCAAACTGGGGCAAAAGATGGAGATAGGTGGCTCTTTTGGGAGATAACACCGTAAATGGCCCGATCGCTGAACCTTGAAACGGGTAATAGACCTTGCAGTCCGTCGCCCATGCCAAATCCAGGATCTCACTCAAAATATCGTACTCGTCCTTGACCGCCTTAGTAAGGCCGTCTTTGGTCCATTTTTTATTCTTGAAGAGATGAATCGCCTCCTCGGCTAAGAGCCAAGGAATATGCATCCACAGATTCTCAACGGGAATCTCCTTGAACAGCTCACGTAAACCTGAAGCATGATCTACATCTGAGTGGGTCAAGACAACATGCTCTATACGCACGTTCGAACCAAACTGCCTCTTGAGATGAGCTACCAAGGCTTCGCCCGTTGCGGCGGTCCCACCATCCACGACCATCAGCTTGTAGTTATCGACTTCGCCATAGCGCACGACGATGCAATCACCGGCACGACTGGCATCGCCAACAGCAAGAAACTCAACTTCGCAATTCATGGCCCAGGCCTCCTTCAGTTGCGCTAAGCGCCAGTGCGTTTCCGTTTGGCTGGCAATGTGTTGCCGCCGACCGAAAACTGACCACCTAGCCGCATAAGTGCCGATCCAAAATTGACCAGGGTGTTCCACTGGCCTGCTGAAAGATTCAGCAGGAGAGACAGAGGTGATCACCATGGACTTGATAGGCAAGGTCAGGCGCATGAAGTTGCGCGACCAACTCTCCAACAGCGAAATCGCAAAGCGCACGGGACTCTCGCGCAACACGGTCAAGAAATGGCTGAAGGCGCCCGGCGATGTCATTCCCCGGTACCGACGGCAAAGCAGCGACGGCAAGCTCACCCCGTTTGAGGGCACCCTGGAGCAGGCGCTCAAGGCCGATGCCCGGCGGCCCAAACATGCCAGGCGCAGCGGTCGTGCCCTGTTTGCCCAGATCCAGGCTCAGGGTTACCGAGGCGGCTACAGCCGGGTGACCGACTTCATCCGGGCCTGGCGACAGGAGTTTGCCAAGAACCCTGCCAAGGCATTCGTTCCGATGAGCTTTGAGCTCGGGGAGGCGTTCCAGTTCGACTGGAGCGAAGAAGGCTTGCTCATCGGTGGCGTGTACCACCACATGCAAGTGGCACACCTCAAACTGTGTGCCAGTCGGGCCTTCTGGCTGGTGGCCTATCCCAGCCAGGGCCACGAGATGCTGTTCGATGCCCATACGCGCAGCTTCCATGCGCTGGGCGGTGTCACGCGCCGCGGCATCTACGACAACATGAAGACTGCCGTGGACAAGGTCAAGAAGGGCAAGGGGCGCATTGTCAACGCCCGCTTCAACGCCATGTGCAGCCACTATCTGTTTGATGCGGACTTCTGCAACGTAGCTTCTGGCTGGGAGAAAGGCGTGGTGGAGAAAAACGTGCAGGACAGCCGCCGGCGCATCTGGATCGAGGCTGGCACCAAGCGCTTCGGCACCTTCACCGAACTCAATGCCTGGCTGGGCGAACGCTGCCGCGCCATCTGGGCCGATACCGAACACCCCGAGCAAAAGCAGTTCACGGTCGCCGAGATGCTGGAGTTGGAGCGAGACCACCTCATGAGCATGCCCGAGCCCTTCGATGGCTATGTGGAGAAACCGGCTCGCGTGAGCAGCACCTGCCTGGTGGCGGTGGCGCGCAACCGCTACTCGGTGCCTTGCGAGTGGGCCGGGCACATGGTGAGCACCCGTCTGTATCCGAATCGCGTGGACGTGGTGGCGCAAGACGCGGTGGTTGCCAGTCACACCCGGCTGTACACCCGTGGACAGACCAACTACGACTGGCAGCACTACATCGAGCTGGTGCAACGCAAGCCAGGGGCACTGCGCAATGGCACACCGTTCCTGGATCTGCCCACGCCACTGCTGCGCTTGCGCCAGTCGCTGTTGCGTCATGTGGGTGGAGACAGAGTCATGGCCCAGGTCTTGGCCGTGGTGCCGCAGGCTGGTCTGGAGTCGGTGCTGGTGGCCGTGGAGTTGGTGCTCGAAGGGGCGTCCCCGAGTGGGGCCATCAGCGTGGAGCATGTGCGCAATGTGCTGGCCCGGCTCAATAGCCCGCAAGCACCCGAGCAGGCCGAGACAGCACTGCAACTTACACATGTACCGGTGGCCAACACCGCACGCTATGACCGGCTGCGCCCGACCAACTTGGACGGCATGGGGGTGAGCCATGCGTGATGCACAGAGAGATGTACTGACAGAACTCAAGTCCTTGCGGCTGCACGGCATGGCCAGCGCCTGGGCTGATCTGGTTGAGCAAGGCGGTGGCGGCAAAGAGTTGGAATCCTCGCGCTGGCTGGTGGAGCACCTGCTGCAAGCCGAAGATGTGGATCGGCACCTGCGCTCCATTGCCCACCAGACCAAGGCGGCCCGCTTCCCCATCCACCGGGACCTGGCGGGGTTCGACTTCGAGGTGTCGCCGGTGGACAAGGCGCTGATCCAGCGATTGGCCGACCTGTCGTTTACCGACGATGCGCAGAACGTGGTGTTGATTGGTGGGCCGGGGACTGGCAAGACGCACCTAGCCACGGCACTGGGCATCTCCGGTCTGACGCATCACCGAAAGCGGGTGCGGTTCTACTCCACGGTTGATCTGGTCAATGCCCTGGAGCAGGAGAAAGTCAAGGGCAAAGCGGGAGGGATCTGCTTGGGATTGATGCGCATGGATCTGGTGATCCTGGACGAGCTGGGCTACTTGCCCTTCAGTCAGGCTGGTGGGGCCTTGCTGTTCCATCTGCTGTCCAAGCTGTACGAGCACACCAGCGTCTTGATCACGACCAACCTGACGTTTGCAGAGTGGTCCAGTGTGTTCGGGGACGCCAAGATGACCACGGCATTGCTGGATCGTCTGACCCATCACTGCCACATCGTGGAGACGGGCAATGAGTCCTACCGGTTCCGGCACAGCACCCATGAAGCCAAGGGACGGATCAAGACCAGGGAGCAGAGCAGAAAAAGCGTGCCCCGGCAGAACAACCTGGGCAGCGATTCAGAGCAGTCATGAAGACTGACACAACTACCAACAAGGAGACCGAAATACCAGCTTGAGGCTTATAGTTATACACAGTCAGCGTTCAAACCGCTGGCATTAGCCCCTGGTCAAAATTGGATCGGCACAGGTGGTCAGTATTGAATCGGCGCCGACAGACAGCATGGGCTATCTGCACTACATCGGCACATGGCACAGCCACCCAATGGGCGGTCCGCATTCGCCACTGGACCGCGAAACACTCAGCGCGATTGCTGGCTTTGCCCCCGGTCTACCCATTGTGTCGTTGGTCTGGAAACCGGACGGCTTGGTATGCGAAGTAGATCGCCGCAGATGATGATGCGTCTGACGAATTTCGACAATGGACATTGAACTTATGCAACTCCAACACTTACTGCCTCAAATCACACCGCTTGCCATCGAATGGGCCCAGGCAAGATCAGCTGAGATCCTGGCGGTCGGTGAATCCCTGACCCCCGCAGAGATTGAACTCGCCCGTCAGATGGGTGTAAATCGACCCGAGCTGGTACGACTGCTGATGGTCGACCGGCTGCCAATGCCTGAATCCCCGATGCTTGCCCAGGCCGCTATGGGCACCGGTCTGCTGGGACCTGGAATCGTTGGTCTGACCCTTGGCTACGGCATCTACATTTGCCGAGGCCACCGGACCACTCAGCTCGTGTCCCACGAATGCAGACACGTTTATCAGTACGAGCAAGCCGGCTCGATCGGAGCTTTCCTGGGTGTCTATCTGCAGCAGATCGCTCAGCACGGCTATGCCCAGGCTCCGTTGGAAATTGACGCTTACAGCCACCAAATCACAGCCTGATCCTGGGTGACGAACTTGATTAATCTTGGCTGAGCGGCCTGGGTTTCATATCGGAGGATGGCACAAAGATTACTTAAGCTTCCTATGGCCGAGTCCCATCTTTATTCGTTCGAGGGGAACTCACCTCCATGTACCTCGGGACGAAATGACGCGAGCTGGGCGTCCAATGACGTCTGGGCATGCGTCACCCTAAGCCAAGTGCCCAGGGTGTCACGCAAACAAGGTTCGCACAAATCCAGGTCGACCCGATTGCCATCACCAAAAATTGAGTCATAACCGGCATTGAAGCCGATCGATGTCATTCTGTGGAAGTCGAATCCGCCACGCTCAGCCATGCTGCCACATCGATCGCACTTGATCTGATGGACCACGCTCACCGTTTCAATGGTCTTGAGTTGCATTTGTCTTCCTCGCAAGTAACTCTTCATATCATCCGCCATCTTGTGAGTAGCTTGGAGAATTTTGCTTTGAAGAGTTGCCTTTTACCTGGTCAAAAAATGAGAGAAGACCGTACAGAAGGTTGTGACACAAACGTATAGAAGTTTATTAAGGCTGCTTTTCTTGCAGGGGGCCTGATCGGACATTTTCCCTTCACAGAATGGGACATTTTCCCTTCGCCGGATGCTGAGAGCAACGACACTGGTCGTTCAGTCATCCGGTCAATATTTCCCAAGGCCTATATCGCCCATGTCCGTGTGTTGCGTTGTACGGCAATTGCAATGGCGGATATGACTTGGTTTGATGACTACTACAACATCGCCAAGCCTGAATTCATCAAGAACTACTGGATGGGCAAGGCTCACCCAACAACGCCTCGACCCGAGGTCCTGGTAAACGGAGTGATCGAATTCACCGATCCCGAACAACTCATGCATATCAGGAAACACGGGGCAAGACTCGGGCAAGGCTAAGTTACGCAGGATCCAGCCAGTCGATCACTGGCTTGGCCGGACAATTCCTTCGTTGGAGGGCCGTTTCCCTATAGTTGTCTAAACGAGAAGGGGGGGCATTTTCCCTTCGCCGGATGCTTGCGGTCCTGAGAGGTATTTCAAAATCCTACAGGGGGAAGACCGCCATGAAACATCGGCATCCCGAAAGCTCTAGCCTGGCCTGCGGAAAGCGCCACGCATCTGACCAACACCTTCGACCAAGGCTCCGGCTTTGACCAAAAGCCGACATGCGTCTAGGACGTCCCATGGTATCTCACTCAGAGCGTCGGCCGCGTCGGGAAACCGAACGAACCCGGTCAGCGGCCAACGCGAGATCAACTCCTGAGCCAAGGCGGTCAGTTCTCGGGCTTCATATGGCGAAGCAATGTCTTCTTCAACCTTGCCAAAGAGATAGATCTGATTGCGGCGAAGAATAAAGTGGCTTTCGCAGCCGGTGTCTCTCCATACCGATGGAAACAAAGAAGTTCCTGTCTTCGCATCCTGGTAAAGGCGCCAAGCCTTTCCAGCTCGGGCATCTAGATTGACTGGAATGTCTTCACCGCATCCGCAAGGGCAACGAATCAGCAACCAGCGCGGCACTCCGCGCGCGATCAGCATTCCTTCGCCGGGTTTGGTCAGCATGCTGGCGACCGCCGCGCGATTCTCGACGACGCCCTTCTGAATGAACGGAATAACTTTCATCCTCGATACAGGTTACGCCTCTTTCGAGAGCGATTCAAAAATTCTTTCCGCCAGGACCATGGCCATAGCCCGAAGGTCTTCACGAGTGAGTCGCCCTTCGATAGTGACCTTGTCTTTGAGAACTTCAGGGTTGCAGGCTTTCTTGGCAAGAATACATGCAAGAGTCCATGCATACTGATGGGGACGTTGCTCCATCGGCTGCGCGTGCAGCCGGATTTGCCGAACGCAATCAAAGTACCAACTCGATCCATCTCTGGGATGGCAGGATAGCAGCTCTCCGTTGAGCGCCTTCGACGAGTAAAGTCCACCGACCGACTCCAATACCCTTTCGGCGCTTCGCCGATCACCGACGAAGCCGTCAACAAAAAGTCCAGCTTCGAGAGATGCCGCATCAAACACCACTGGCTTGTCCGTCTCAATTTTCTCAAAGTCAATAATGATGGCATCGGTGCCGCGGACGAGCACGTTGGTCGCATGCATGTCGCCGTGAACCACCCCCATCAGCACAGGGCGTGAATCGAGAGCATTAAATTTCTCGTGAAGCTCTTCAAGATTCAGCACGGCCCCGAACCGTAACATTCTGTCGCGGCGGTGTTTAGGGACTTCAGCAGGGAAGATCAGGCCGAGTGTATCTGGGAGGTTCCGCTGTTCGACTCTGGCGCCACTGCGCCACGAGGCGATGGTCGTACTGAATAGATTACCGACGGCTGCTGCTGCGCGGCCGTCGCGGGCACAATCTCTCAACGCCTCGGCACCAATGACGTAGTCACTGACGAGTATGCCCATCTTGTGGCCCAAGGCGCACCGATCGAGCTTGAGTCGTGGGCCGAGATGAAAAGGAATATGACCCAATGCCGATTCCCGATAATTGCTGTACTCTTTCACGATGTCTTTTCGCTCTCCGAGCTTCACAAAGTACATGTAGGGCCATTGCGTCGGAATCACATTGCCCCGTAATTCGGCTAGTACGCGATACGTTCCAGCACCCGACATGCCGTTGCTGAGAGGAATGAGATCGACCTTTTTGCAGTCGTGAAATGCCCTCTGCACCAATAGTTCGCCTTCGGCGGTGAGTGGAATATCTTCGTCGCTTTCGAGAAGCATTTCTACTTTGGTATCGACATTGGGAGCGAATCCTGCAGGGTTGTTCTTGATCGTGTTGGCCATGCCGCGCCAATCGCATGGATTTTCTACGACGTAAACAAAGGGGCTATATGTGAAATTGTCAAATGACGTTCTCGCGCCGACGAACTCACTGCGCTCTGCTTCGTTCAGCGAATATTCGTGGACGGGGAGGTTCAGTTCCTTAATCGCATTGACAACATAACGGCGCCTGTAGTTTCCATCCACACTAGGTAGTTGAGGCAGATGCTGCACATAGACCCGACAGTCATGAGCCAACAAGGTGCTCGCAAATCTTTCGAGCACACTATAAATTTGTGTTGGCTTGTCTTCCGCTTGAAAGAAAAGAACCGAGTCGATCTGCTGTAGGACGCCAGGCTCCAGCAGTCGCGATTCGTCAAGTGGCTCGACCGTAAAGCCTCGAGATTCAAACTCTCCGCTGATGCCTTGGGGAAGCGGCCCCACATACGAAATCTTCGCTCGGATCGGCGGCGGAACGAAAGTGGAGATTGTCACGGCTCAATCCTGTCTCGCAAACAGGGGCTGCCGATCGCCGCGGGCGAGGGCTCCCTTGAGGGAACAGATGAAGCAATCTGGGCTAGATTTGACCGCTACCGACCGCAACTTGGGGCCCTTCGCGTCATAGACCAAGTGCCTTGCCTCCCCAGGGACCTCGGTGACAATGTTAAGAAGCATCGTCACAGCCATGGAGACCATGGTGCTGTTCAGGGAGATAACGGATGGGGCGGGCTCGCGAGCGCCTGGAATGTAGGGATCCAGCTTCCGCTCCTGCTCGCTCATCATGTCGCGACGGATCTCCTCAGGGTTCAGGAGACCGCTGCACCATAGACACCCATGGCCTGGACTCAATAGCTGGACCCGTCCATAGATCCCGGTGACTGCCCCCTCTGAAGAGGTAATGGTAGATCCCATGTCGATACAGGGAATCAGGTATTGATACGCGACTTGTTGAAATACCGAGCGGCTGCCGTGCGAATCTGTGCAGCCAAAAATGATGTCCACAGTGGTTAGCTGTTTCGCAATTGCAGAGCGACAGACATCGCCGACAATCGTTTGCACGCGAACTTGGCTTGAAAAGTCCTGCATGTAACGGCGTGCGATCTCGACCTTGGGAGTACCGATATCCGATTCACGGGCTGCGACGACACGATTAAGGTTCGTCTGCTCCAGCGTATCAGGGTCGAGCAGCAAAAAGTCACGGACTCCGAGGTGCACCAGTTGTTGTGCCAAGACGGATCCAGTACCGCCAAGGCCGACAATGGCAACACGGAGTTTTTGAATCGCTTGCTGACCTGCAAGTCCGAACGCGCGGATCTGCCTGTCATATTGCTCGATCTGAGTATCGCATGAGGTGGACGGATCGAACTCTACGACGCGGCGATTACCAACAGAGACGACACGCATCTCCCGGGACGATCCCAACTCTCGAGCGTGTAGTCCCCCTGGACTGAGAACCAGCGCCCCATGCGCACCGGTAAGCCCCCGCCTTGACAAGAAGTCAGCCAAGACACGCTCGCCCTCGTCATCCGTGGCAGAAAACTCTGGGGGGTAAGGGGCGAGATGGCTATGAACAAATACCAGCTGTAGCTTCTCGTTACGAGCCTTCTTGGTCACTCGGGCGACATACGCCGGCGAAAGTTGAGCAAATGTTTTTGTTTGAGAGAGATAGTCCTCGAGCTCGGGCAGGTGAATTTCTCGCACAACAAGACTGGAGGAATCACCACGCCCGAGGGCTGGTGCCGCAAGCAATATAGCGCAGCGCTCGACGTCATATCCGACGAGGTTAGTCCGCAGGACCTCCAGGTCATTAACTGTGATGCGAATTTCGCTCATCGGGCAGGCATTAGGCGACGCATGATCACGTTGAAGTACGTGATCAAAGCGTCCTTGTTCGGATTCCAGCTTTGAAGGTGCCACGAAAACCAGGTCGTGGAGCGGCCGGGCTTCACATCGCTAGGAATCGGATTTGAGTCATTTGAAGCCTGCGGAGTACTACCATTTGCGAGACGTAGGCCCGCTGGTTCGACCCAAAAGCAATCAGGCTGTGCAGCAGGGTAACCAGGCGGCGCAAAGAAGATGACTTTCGCGTTATCGCGATTCCATCCCTGCTCCTTGAGGTCGACGTTTTCGACCTCAACGAGGATCCCCCCATTTCCTAGAGGCGTGAAGGTCGGATTTGCGTACCCTGCGTCTTTGCAGAATTTGATGAATTCGTCCTGATGCGCTTGCATCATTTGCTCCCGAAGGTTGCTGGCGGCACGGCGTAGAAGTGGTGGGGAGGGGTGCCAATAGTGATGGACTCCCCGTCGGAGATCATTCGATCGGGATCATTGCCGTGGGCTTCAAGAAACAGCTGGTAGTTCGCCGGAACTTGAGCGATGACCTTGATTTCGCCTCCGTTCAAGCTCGTTTTTTCCGTTTCGTACTTCTTGTTGTCGACGAAGAAGTGGTTGGGGTGTGGCTTGGCATTGCTCATGACGTAGCACCTTTCTCGTTGGGGGGGACTATTGATTTCGACACAGGGATCTTCCGGGCGGCGTCGAGGACTTCGCTGAGGCCTTCACGATTAACCAGCGCCAGTGGCTGGGCCGCTGGAGGTTCATTTGTCTCGCGGTCAAGCTGCAGCTGACGCAACAGATAGAAGACAAGGGCCTTGCGGCAAGTCAGATTCAATCGGCCAGACGACATCCCGAAGTCCACCTCGATGGCGGCCCGTTGCTCAGGTGTGAGGCCGTCCCTGGGCTTGACGATGACATCAACGGTGGAGTGCCACCATTGGTCGGTGGCTGGGTCAACCGTCGCGGGTCTAGTCGCCACAACGCGTTGAATGCGGGAGAAGACGAAGTCTCTGAAGTCTTGGTTCTCTGAACACCAAGCCCGAACGTGCCACCTAAACCCGTCAAATGCGATTGCGTGTGGGGCAATCCAGCGAACGGTCGCGGTCGGACGACGCATTGATTGGTATTGAAGCTCAACCTCTTCGCGGTCGCGGATGGCCCAGAGTATGCGGATCAGTGTCTCGGTGGGAATCGGGCGCGTTGGATAACGAACCAAGTCATAGGGCGGCATCCAGCCGAGGAACGAAGCTGACGCAGCGATGGTTCCGGACGCTAAGCCGGACAACTGGTTCAGATACGCATGTGCATCTGCTCGTGTCATAGCCGGCTTGAAACCAGCGCGTACGCGGTATGTCTTTTGGTTCTTGTCGTATTCGAGGTTGTCCGGCGCCAAGTCGATATACCTAGCCAAGTCTGCCGACGCCTGCTGGGTCGAGATTCCGAAGAAATCAACCAACTCACCACGATTAACCGTGCCTTCCCACAACAACCGGAAGTCGATGAACTCAAGGCGGCGTTCAGCACCCCAACGAGTGGAGGGTTGTTTTGCTGTCGTCGCTTCGGATTTCACAATGAGTCCAATAAGTAGATCAATCTAGTTTATGGACATATGGTAAACCATTTCGGACGCTGGTGCAAGCGAGTCGGCTTTGGCGCAGATCGGCCTGTACGCCAGGTTAATCGCAACCGGTGCTTTTAGAACCCAAAAACCCCTTCATAAGACAGCCAAGGCAGCCTTATGAAGGGGTTTTTGCGGAGAGTGCGGGATTCGAACCCGCGAAGGGCCTAAACCCTCGGCAGCTTATCAAGCTGCTGTCATAAGCCACTCGACCAACCCTGGAAATCGGACATTTTCCCTTCGCCGGATGATTAGTGACCACCTGTCAGGAACTCTATTTGTACTGAATTTTGAACAGGATTGCCAGCATTGCAGCTGTCAGTTGACCATCAACCGTTCAATTTGGAATTGGCGCTGGCCATGCTTCATCCAAAGCTGCCAAGAAATGGCCATTGGTCAGCCATAGGCGTGCGGCGCTAACCAGGAGTTCTATGTCCAGAAGGGGCCGTGACCATGAGTTGCCGACGGGTACAAGTCCGTGACCATGGCTCAACCATACGTCCTGGTCTGGAGGGGGAATGGCCAGCGCCACACCTAGTTGCTGGTCAAATCCAGTGTAGTCGGCCAGCGAACCGGTTTTCCGCACACCGGCTAGGGGGCTGGTTTTTTCTTCAGTATTGAACTTGACATAATATACATCGTATAAATTAATGTACAAATCGTGGGCACCAAAAAATCACGACAACCGCGCACCCCGCACGGGCTGGCAAGATGCCGCTCCAGACCGTGCCTACCACTGCCCACGCGGCTGGCGGGCGCGGACGAAGGCAGCAATGATGTCGGCCGATTCCTGGCGGTTGGCGCGCTGGGCGAAGTCGATCGCCGTCAGGCCGAGATCGTTCTTCAGCAAAGGGTCGGCGCCGGCCTCCAGCAGCAGTTTGACGGCCGACGGCGTGCCGTACATGGCGGCCATCATCAAGGGCGTGCTGCCGTTGGGCGACGCGGCGTCGATGTAGGCATGGTGTTCCAGCAGCAGGTTCATGATCTGCAGATGGCCGGCGGTGGCGGCGTAATGCAGCGGCGTCCAGCCCGATTTGTTGACATCGGCATCCTTGTCCAGCAACTGGCTGACGATCTCGGTCATGCCCTTGATCGAGGCAATCATCAAGGGACTTTCATCCTGCCGGTTGCGCACCTCGACATTGGTCTTGGGCCAGGCCAGCAAGACGGCAATGACCTTCGGTGCTGGACTGCGCAATGCCAGCATCAGGCCATGCTCGCCTGCGGGATTGGGCGTATTGGGATCAAAACCGCGCTGCAACAGGCTGCTCACGGCCGGTGCGTCATCGCGGGCGACTGCCGTGAAAAAATCCTCATAAGAGCCTGCATTTGAAATTGAATATCCAATAAAAACAATTAGATAAACAATATTTTTAAAGTAATTTCTCATTGAAATTCAGGGCGAAACAGGGTGTCGAAATTGCGGCTGGTGGCCTCGGCGATGGTTTCCAGCGGGCACTGCCGCAGTTCTGCCAGCTGCCGTGCCACATACGGTACGTAGGCCGGGTTGTTGGTCTTGCCGCGGTACGGTACGGGCGCCAAGTAGGGGCTGTCGGTCTCGATCAGCATACGGTCCAACGGCACGAACGCCGCCACATCGCGCAGGTCCTGCGCGCTTTTGAACGTCAGGATACCGGAAAACGAGATGTAGAAACCCAGATCCAGCGCCGCCCGCGCCACCTCGGCGGTTTCGGTAAAGCAGTGGAAGACACCGCCGGCACTGCCGGCTGAGCCGTCCTCCCCCTCCTCCTTCAGGATGTCCAGCGTATCGGCCGAGGCGCTGCGGGTGTGGATCACCAGCGGCTTGGCGAGTTGCCGTGCGGCATGGATGTGGGTACGAAAACGCTCGCGCTGCCAGGCCATGTCTGCCACCGTGCGTTCGCCCAGGCGGTAGTAGTCCAGCCCGGTTTCACCGATGCCGATCACGCGCGGCAGGGCACCGCGGCCGATCAGGTCCTCCAGCGACGGCTCGGTCACGCCTTCGTTGTCGGGGTGCACGCCCACGGTAGACCAGAAGTTGTCGTATTCCAGCGCCAGCGCATGGACGTCGGGAAACTCCTCCAGCGTGGTGCAGATGCACAGGGCGCGCGTCACCTGGGCCTCGGCCATGGCCTGCCGGATTTGCGGCAACTCGGCACGCAGTTCGGGAAACGTCAGGTGGCAGTGGGAATCGGTAAACATGAATAATCAGTCAATAACAAGGACGTGGGCACCGCTGCCGAGTGATATCAGCGTCTGGGGCCCGCCGTCGGACAGAACACGCAGGCTCCGCATGGCGTCGATCTTGCGCTTCAAGATGCCGCCCTTCCTTGATCGCCAGGTGGGTGACGCAGGGACAGAAAGAGGCCGGTGCTTCACGCCTGGGCCGCACTCAGGGCTTTGAGTTTAGGGCGATTCTCGCCCGGCTCACAAGGTCTTCCAGCATCAGGCCGCTGTTGAACGGATGCTCCGCCGTGCGGCTGGCCGCCGCCAGTTCCTGCGCCCAGGCGCTCAGGGCCGCCAGCGAGCTGGCCTGCGGCAGCTCAGCGACGTCAAAAAACCGCGGTGCTGCACCGGACTGGCGCGCCAGCAGGTCATGACAGAGCTTGTGCAAGGCATCGATCAGCTGGGGTGGCGTCCAGTCCTTGAGTGCCCCCACCTCGCCGCGCGCCACGGCACGCGGCAGGGCGCTCCAGCTTTTCGGGTCGCGCCCCGAAGCGGCAAAACGCAGCGCGTCTTCCGGCCGCCCACCGGCGGCGCGCAGCAGGATAGGCGCACCCTGGTCCGGCACACCCTGCGCCTGCAGCCAGGCCTGTGATGCCGCCGCATCGGGCCAGTGCATGGTGTGCCCCAGGCAGCGGCTGCGGATGGTCGGCAGCAACAGGTGAGCGGCTTCGCTCGCCAGCACGAAACGCACATCGCCGGCCGGCTCCTCCAGCGTCTTGAGCAGCGCATTGGCGGTGACGTTGTTCATGCGTTCGGCCGGGAACACCAGCACCGCCTTGCCGCGCCCGCGCGCGCTGGTGCGCTGGGCGAACTCGATCGCGTCGCGCATGGCTTCGATGCGGATTTCCTTGCTCGGCTTGCGCTTTTTCTCGTCCAGCTCGGCCTGCACCTTTTCGTCCAGCGGCCAGCCCAACTCGAGCATGGCCACTTCAGGCATCAGCACACAGAGGTCGGCATGGGTGTGCACGTCGATGGCGTGGCAACTCGGGCAATGGCCACAAGCCCCCTCCTCGCTGGGGTTTTCGCACAGCCAGGCCCGCACCAGGGACAAGGCCAACTCGTACTGTCCCAGGCCGGACGGGCCTTGCAGCAGCCAGGCATGGCCACGCTGCGCCAGCAACTGGCGGCTTTGCCGGGCGATCCAGGGAGCCGGCGTGCTCATGACAACCAGCCTCGCGACTGGACGGTCGCCAGCACGTCCTGCCAGACCGCATCCCTGCTCTGGTTGGCCTCGATACGGGCAAAGCGCTGCGGCGCGGCGGTTTGCCGCTGGGCATAGCCGGCGGCAACGCGGCGGAAAAACTCGACCGGCTGCGCCTCGAACTTGTCCGGCACCCGGGCCGAAACCAGACGCTGGGCCGCAATAGTGGGGTCCAGGTCGAACCAGAGCGTCAGATCGGGCTCGCGCAGCAAGGGCGCGCCCGCCGGCGTCACGGTCTGCACCCAGCGTTCCAGTTGGGCCAGCACGACCAGATCGAAGCCGCGGCCGCCACCCTGGTAGGCAAAGGTGGCGTCGGTGAAGCGGTCGCACAGCACCACCTCGCCGCGCGCCAGCGCCGGCTCGATCAGCTGTTGCAGATGGTCGCGCCGGGCAGCAAAGACCAGCAGAGCCTCGGTCATGGCGTCCATCGGGTCGTTGAGAACCATGGTGCGCAGCTTCTCGGCCAGCGGCGTGCCACCGGGCTCGCGCGTGAGCGTGACGCGGCGGCCCTGGGCGCGCAAAGCCTGCGCCAGGCCTTCGATATGGGTCGATTTGCCGGCGCCGTCGATGCCTTCGAAACTGATGAAGATGCCGCCTTGGCCGCTGCTCATGCCGGTGTTCATGCTTCTATTGTCCACGTTGGTACTTGTTGACGGCGCGGTTGTGCTCATCCAGTGTGGCACTGAACTGGCTGCTGCCGTCGCCGCGTGCCACAAAGTAGAGTGCCTTGCTCTGTGCCGGCTGCACCGCGGCCAGCAGTGCGGCCTTGCCCGGCATGGCGATCGGGGTGGGTGGCAGGCCGGCGCGGGTGTAGGTGTTCCAGGGCGTGTCGGTCAGCAGGTCGCGCCGGCGCAGGTTGCCGTCGAATTGCGTCCCCAGACCGTAGATCACTGTCGGGTCGGTCTGCAGCATCATGCCGATGCGCAAGCGGTTGCTGAAGACGGCCGAAATCATGGCACGGTCGCTCGGGCGCCCGGTTTCCTTCTCGACGATGCTGGCCAGGGTCAGGGCCTCGGCCGGGCTGCGCAGCGGCACGTCGGCGGCGCGCTGGCGCCAGGCCGCATCCAGTTGCCGGTCCATGGCCCGCAGGGCGCGCTGCAGCACGGCCAGATCGCTGCTGCCCTTGGCGTAGGTGTAGGTGTCGGGAAAGAAGCGCCCTTCCGGGTGCAGCCCCGGGCGACCCAGCTTTTGCATGATCAAATCATCGCTCAGACCCCGTGTTTCCTGCCGGAGCTGCTCTGCTTTTGAGAGCGCCTCGCGCACTTGGAGGAAACTCCAGCCTTCCACCAGCGTGAGGGCGCGCAGGGCTTCTTCGCCGCGCACCAGTTTGCGCAGCAGGCTGCGCGGCGTCGTGCCGGCGTTGATTTCATAACTGCCGGCGCGGATTTCGCGCGCATGGCCGGACAGGCGAAACCACCAGTACAGCAGCGTCGGGTCGGCCTGCACGCCGGCATCCACCGCGGCCTGCGCCACACCGCGCGCCGAGGTGCCGGGTTCGATGGCCAGATCGACCGGGTCGCCGGACAGGCCCAGCGGCTGATTCAACCACCAGGCAGCGCTACCAGCGAACACACCGGCCGCGACAAGCAGCCCCACAAACCAGATACGCACAGCCCTACTTCCTCCACGAGATTGATGGACGATGATAATTCAGCCCATGAGCGATTCACTGAACGGTTCCCTGCAAGGTGTTGCCCCCTTGCCCCATCTCGGCGTCATCCGCGCCGAAGGCGAAGACGCCGCCAAGTTCCTGCATGGCCAGCTGACGCAGGACTTTGCCCTGCTCGGCCTGTCCGAAGCGCGGCTGGCCGCCTTCTGCTCGGCCAAGGGCCGCATGCAGGCCAGCTTCATCGGCTTCAAGCGCAGCCACAGCGAAATCCTGCTGCTTTGCAGCCGCGACCTGCTGACGCCAACCCTCAAGCGCCTCTCCATGTTCGTGCTGCGCGCCAAGGTCAGACTCAGCGATGCCAGCGCTGATTTCGCCCTTTATGGCCTGGCGGGCAATGCTATTAAAAATGTAGCACCCGTCGCACCATCGGCGTGGTCCAAGACCGATTCAGGCACCATAACGCTGGTTCGCCTGTACCCGGCCGACGGCGTGCCGCGCGCGCTGTGGGTCGCCCCGGCAACCGAGGTGCCCCCCGCCGGCAACACCTTGAGCCTGGACGCCTGGCTCTGGAGCGAGGTGCGCAGCGGCGTAGCCACCGTGACGGCGCCGATTGCCGAAGCCTTTGTGCCGCAGATGCTCAATTACGAGTCGGTCGGCGGCGTCAACTTCAAGAAGGGCTGCTATCCGGGCCAGGAGATCGTGGCGCGCAGCCAGTTTCGCGGCACACTGAAACGCCGAGCCTACCTGGCGCACTGTACGGCCCCGCTGCAAACCGGCGCCGAGGTGTTCGACCTTGCCGATACCACCCAGCCCTGCGGCACCGTGGCACAGGCGGCAGCGGCACCCGGCGGCGGCTTTGATGCCATCGTCTCGCTGCAAATCAGTGCGGCGGTCGGCCCGGGGCTGCGGCTGGGCCAGGCCGATGGCCCGGCCATCGAGCTGCTGCCCCTGCCCTACCCCTTGCTGGAGGACATCTGACGCCTCCGGGCAGATTCGGCTAGCGGAGTTTCGACTGATAGGGTTGCGGAATGGCTTGCCGCACCTGCTCCCTGAACGGTACAGGCGTCGCATCCAGTGCCAACTGGAAAGCCTGTTGTGCCCGGGCCTCATCGTGCAGCTCGGGGCGGGCATACAGCTGGCCGAGCTTGTACCAGCTGTCCACCGCCAGCTTCGGCCAGCGGCGGCCGCGCTGCTGCAGCGCCTCGATCGCCAGATCCCAGTCCCGGGTGCGCAAGCCCAGCAGGTAGGCATTGTTGACCAGGTCAAGTTCTACCTGCGCCAGTTGCAGATAGGTACGGCTCAGCTGGGCTGCCTGGACTTCCTGCCCGCTTCGTGCCAGCAGCAGTACCTCGAGTGAGCGCACGACCGGCGCCTGCGGCTGGATGGCCCGGGCCCGCTCGTAATAAGCCCGGGCCTTGTCCAGCTCACCGGTCTGTGCATAAGCCATCGACACATTGGCCAGCAATGCCGCCACCTGCGGCCGCGATGCCACGACGGACTCCCAGATCCAGCGCGCATTGCGCCAGTCGCCCCAGCGCACCAGCTCATCGGCCACCATCGGCGTGATCTTGCGGTAGTGCGGATTGATGGCGATGCCCTCACGCACCAGCCGCAGTATCTCGGCTTTGCGAACCTCATGCCGCGGGTTCATCGGGTCGCCGGACTGGTTGATGCCGATCGCGAGCTTGAGTGCCCCCACCAGGCGCGACTCGCAGGCTGCGGCCTGTAGCGAGATCCAGACCGTCAGTGCCATGCAGGTTGTCAGCAGCACCAGCATGACTTGGACCAAGCGCGGCCGCCACGGCAGGCTTGGGGTCCATGAATGGCGTTGCCCCTGTGCAAGCCGCAGATCCGACACCCCCAGAATGGCCAGGCACAGGGCAAACAACGCGCCGGTGCTGGCCAGGCGCCAGGGAAAACCGGCATTGCTCACCAGCAGGAAGGCCAGCAAGGCGGCCAGCGTCATGGCACGCCAAGGCGCTTCCTGGCCGCCTGGATCGCGCCGGCCAAGGCGCCAGGTCACCCAGGCGGCACGCAGCAGATAGCCCGCCAGGGCCAGCAGAAACACCCAGCCGACCAGGCCGTATTCGGCCAGCAGCTGGAGGATTTCGTTATGGGCGTAGTAATCGGTTTCAAGCTGGGTGCCCTGGGTCTGGTAGGGCGGAATCGCCACTTCCCACGCACCCGCACCGACCCCGATGAGCGGGTGGTCGGCCATGAGGCGGCCGGTCGCCTGCCACATGGCCAGACGGAAGCTGGCGGAGCCGGAGGTGTACTCGCTCCACTGCCCTAACGACCGAAGACGCATCAGCGACCGTTCGGGCCCCGTGTCCCCCAAACGTTCCGCCAGCAGTGCGGGATTGCGGGTCTCGATCGAGCCCAGCCCGAACACCGTTCCCAGCAGGATCAGCACTGCCAGCAGTTTCTGGAAACGACGCCATCCAGGGAATTCAAAGCAGTCGCGGTAAAGAAACAGGATGACCGGCAATACCAGTAGCAACAGCAAGGCCGCAACCAGAGCGGAACGGGTGCCCGTCATCAGAACCGCCAGCAGGTTGAAGGCGGTGGTGAAGACCCGCAGCGCAACCTGCTCGGTGCCACGCGCCTGAGCCGCCAGCAGCACCGAAAACGGCAGGGTGCTGACGACGAACTCGGCAAAAAAATTCCGGTTGACGAATGTGGAAGCCGGGATCGCAGCCTGGGGGAAGAGGCGGAAATCGAACCAGAATTGCAGCGCAACCCAGAGCGAGGCCAGCACGGCTCCCCAATGGATGCCTGTCGCCAGCAGGGGCAGACGCTCCAGGCTCAAGGTATTCAGTCCGACCCACAGCAGCAGGGCAAACACAAACCAGCGCACCGCCTCCACGGCAGCCAGGTAGGTATGCGCCCAGGCCATGCTGCCCAGGGAATACACCATCAACAGCAGCGGCAACCAGAGCAGGCCGTGCCATTGCATGGCCTCGTTGCGTTGCCGGTGCTGCCACAGCAGCAGCCAGGCCGCGCCCAGCGTACCCAGCGCCACCATCATGGACTTCAAGGTGTCCTGCAGGATGTACTCATGTGGCACGCCCACGGCCGGCACCAGCAGCATCAGGGCCGCCAGCAGCAAGACCACACCATCGCCCGGACGCAGCGGCAAGGACGCATGAAAGGCGCCCCAACCAGACCTCCGGACGCTGGCCGGAGATTCTTGGGTGGTTTCGCTCATGCCATCTGCCCCGCCAGGGGCTTGACCATCTCGATATGGGGAATGCCCGCCTCGTCGAACGGCGCCCCCCGCGGCACAAAACCTTCGCCGGCGTAGAACCCTTCGGCACTGCGCTGGGCATGCAGCATCACATCCCGATCGCCGCGCTGTTCGGCGGCCTTCAGCAATACCTGCAGGATGTCCCGTCCCAGTCCGGCACCGCGCAGCACACGGCTGACCGCCATGCGGCCGATCCGGCCCACGCCGGGTGCGTGCAGCAGCAGCCGGCCGGTGGCCAGCGGCATGCCCAGGCGGTTGTAGGCCACCGCGTGGACAGCGCTCGCGTCGGCTTCGTCCCACTCCAGCTCGACCGGGACGCGCTGCTCCTGCAGAAAGACTTCGGTGCGCACTTGCCGCGCGCCCTCCGCCAGCTCGGACCAGGCACCGAGCCGGATGTCGACCATGGTCTCACCCGCCTCAAAGCCGCTCAGTACATCTCTCAAGGCCGATGGCACCGGCTTGGAGGTCTGCGTCGCCGGATCGGCGAACACATAAAGCAGTTCGCCCGCGACCAGCAGTTGCTCGCCCAGAAAGACGCCGCCGGTGAACTGGATCGACGAGTTGCCGATGCGTGCACAGGTCAGGCCGATGTCGAGCAGGTCGTCGTAACGGGCCGAAGCGTGGTATTCCAGGGTCGACTTCTTCACATACAGATCACCGCCGAGCCGCTGCATGGACGCCTCATACGGCAAGGCCAGCGCACGCCAGTAGTCGCTGATGGCCGTGTCGAAATACATCAGGTAGTGGGCGTTGAAAACGATCTTCTGCATGTCCACCTCGGCCCAGCGCACGCGCAGGCGGTGGATGAAACGGAAGTCGGCACGGGTTGGCAGAGTCTTGTGCATGGTCAATGGGTCCCGAAGGCGTGTTTCAAGGCGCGCGCCGCATCGGCATGCGCCTGCAAGGCTTGCGGAATGGCACGTCCCATCTTGATGAACTCGTGCACCACGCCGCGGTAGATCTCCAGGTCGACCGGCACGCCGGCCAGCCGCAGCCGGTCGGCGTACATCACGCCCTCGTCCACCAGCGGATCGCATTCGGCCAGCCCGACCCAGGCCGGTGCCACGCCGTCGACGTCCGGCGCGTTGAGTGGCGAAAAACGCCAGTCATCGCGGTCGGCCGGCGAGTTGATGTAGTGGTTGAAGAAATAGGTGATATGCGGCTCCTCCAGCACGAAACCTTTCTCGAAGGTCTTGTGCGAAGGCGTGTCCTGGTGCGCGGCGCAACCCGGGTAGAACAGCAGCTGCAGCGCCAGCGGCAGGCCGGCATCGCGCGCCAGCAGCGCACAGACGATGGCCAGCGTGCCGCCGGCGCTGTCGCCACCGACAGCCAGCCGCCGGCTGTCCACCTTCAGTGACTTGCCCTGGCCGGCCAGCCACTGCACGGCATCCCAGGCGTCATGCGCGGCGGTCGGGAACTTGTGTTCCGGCGCCAGGCGGTAGTCCACCGACACCACCGCGCATTGAGCCAGGTGGCTCAGGTGCCGGCACAGGCTGTCGTGCGTGGCCACGCTGCCCACCGTGAAGCCGCCACCATGGAAATAGACCAGCAAAGGCAACTGCACGTGATCCGGTGCGTACAAGCGGGCGGCGATGGTGCTGCCGTCGCGCACCGGAATGGCCAAGTCTTCGACCCGCGCCAGCTTGTGCGGCGGGATGTCCAACACGCTGGCGCCGGCCTCGTAGGCGGCCCGGGCTTGCTGGGCCGTCAGGGCATGCATCGGCACATGGTTGGCGCGCGCCATACGCTCCAGCACGTGGTGCATGGCTGGCGTGAGCAAGGCACGCGGGTTGCGTTGGTGACTCATGGAAGGCGAATTGCTTGCTAAAGTGGCAGGACAAGAATTTTTGATCGTACACCGAGGAGACAAGGCCCCATGGCACTCATCTACTACATCACCCAGGTCCAGTTCGATTTTGGCGCCGTCCAGCTGCTGAAACAGGAGTGCGAGCGCAGCGGCATCAGCCGTCCGCTGATCGTGACGGACGCCGGCGTGCGCGCCGCCGGCCTGCTGCAAAAGGCGCTCGATGCCCTGCCCGGCATGAACGCCGCCGTGTTCGACCAGACCCCGTCCAACCCGACCGAGGCCGCCGTGCGCGCTGCCGTGGCTGTTTACCAGGCGAACCAGTGCGACGGCCTGATCGCGCTGGGCGGTGGCAGCTCGATCGACTGCGCCAAGGGCGTGGCGATTGCCGCCACGCACGACGGTCCGCTCAAGACCTACGCCACCATCGAGGGCGGCTCACCGAAGATCAGCGAGCGCGTGGCGCCGCTGATCGCCGTCCCAACCACGGCCGGCACCGGCAGCGAGGTGGCGCGCGGCGCCATCCTCATCGTGGACGACGGCCGCAAGCTCGGCTTCCACTCCTGGCACCTGGTGCCTAAGACCGCCATCTGCGACCCCGAACTCACATTGGGCCTGCCGCCGAAGCTGACCGCCGCCACCGGCATGGATGCCATCGCCCACTGCATGGAAACCTTCATGGCCGCGCCCTTCAACCCGCCGGCCGACGGCATTGCGCTGGACGGGCTGCAACGGGCCTGGGCCCACATCGAACGCGCCACGAAAGACGGCAGCGACCGCGAGGCGCGCCTGAACCTGATGAGTGCCTCCATGCAGGGCGCCATGGCGTTCCAGAAGGGGCTGGGCTGCGTGCATTCCCTGAGCCACAGCCTGGGCGGGGTCGACCCGCGCCTGCACCATGGCACGCTCAACGCCATGTTCCTGCCGGCGGTGATCGCCTTCAATGCCGGAGCTGAATCGGTGCAGAAGGAAAACCGCCTGTTCCGCATGGCCCAGGCCATGAACCTCGACTCCGCAGGCGACATCGGCGACGCAATCAAGGACATGAACGCCCGCCTCGGCCTGCCCAGCGGCTTGCGCGACATGGGTGTGACGGAGAGCCTGTTCGACAAGGTCATAACCGGCGCCCTGGCCGACCACTGCCACAAGACCAATCCACGCCTGGCCAGCGAGGCCGACTACCGCAACATGCTGCAGCAAGCCATGTGATGTGAACCGCTCCCGGCCTGGAGCGGGTTCAGGCCCGGTTTACTTCAACAGGCAGTGCTTGGCGTAGTCGGCCGCTTCATTGGCCGTCCAGTCGCCCTTGGGCTTTTCCTGCATATTGGTACACCACTGTTTGCTGCCAACCTCGGGCGCGCAGGCGGCCAGGAAGGTGATGGCAATCAGACCTGTCAGCAGTTTTTTCATGGGTAGCTCCTCGTTCACATCACAAAGCTTGCACCTGCCCCAGGTCCGGCTTGGCCAGCCAGGCCTGGAACTCATCCGCCAGCTGCTGGCTCATCTGCACCGCTGTACCCCAGGCCTTGACGCGGCCGGCCAGATCGTTGCCGTAGTGCGTGAAGTCATTGCGGTCGGGCAGCTTGCCGTTGGGCAGGGTCTTGATCCATTGCGGGTCGGGTGCCAGCAGCACCATGGTATCCAGGTGGTGCGTGGCATGGTGGCGCCATGTCAGGCCTTTGTCGAGCCAGCCCGGCACCACTGCCTGCTGGAAGTGCGGGTATAGAACCAAGCCTTTTTGGCCTCCAGCCCTTTCCCCATCTGCGCCGGCAGCTTCCAAATTGATAGCATTCGGTGCCGCTGCGTAATTGAGATGCAGGTGGTAATCGGTGATGCCGCCATCCCAGTAGGCGCCGGGCGGGGCGCCGGCAATGTGTTGCACCGCCCTCAGCACGAAAGGAATGGAACAGCTGGCCTGCAAGGCGGCCATGAAGTTGGCTTCGCTCAAGGCGACCCGGCGCGTGCGGTAGTCGCCGGTGGCGAATGGCAACTCGGCGCCCGGCGTGGAAAACACCACGCGCTCCAGCCAGGCCCCCATGGCCTTGCGGTGGACCGTGTTGCTGAGAAAGGCGCCGAGATAGCCCAGCGGCGTGCGCAGCCCGTGCTCGCGCCCGAGCAGGTGGCGGCCGCGCGAGGTGAGGATGTGCAGCCGATAGCGCGGGTGGTTCAGGACTTCCTGCACACGCCCGCCGTAGAAGGCCTGCAGGTTCTGGCCAAACTGCTCGCTGACCCGTTCGGGCGGCGGGCGCTTCTGCCCCGGCTGCAACTCGTAGTGCTGGTGGATGTAGTCATGCTCCAGGCGCTCGAAGGCGGCCACCGGCTCCTGCAGACAGGCGGTGGCCATGCGCCAGGCACCGATCGAGGCGCCCACCAGATCAACGGGATGCGTCGTCGAGGCCAGCCAGTTGCCGAAAATGAACCGGTCGAGCGCGCCCAGGATCAGGCCCTTGGGGCCACCGGCCGCGGCCGGAATGGTCGTCACATCGCGGGCCTGCAGGCCCTGCTGTTCCAGGTGCCGCCGGGCCTGCGGGCCGGCGTAGATGCGAAGCGCTTTCATGGGGACGATCGGAAAAAGAAGGCTGGCGCCAGGCATCAGGAATAGGCCGACCAGTCGAACGGATCCTGCTGCAGCACCATGTCGATGTCCAGCCCCAGCACATCGCCCACTTCGCCGGGAAAGGTCACGGCCATGGCCCGTTCGCTGAGGTTTGCCTCGCGGGCGCGGGTACGCCAGGTGGCCAGGTGGATGACGCCGGCCAACGGCTCGTAGACATGGCTTTCAAACGGCGCGTACTGGTGCTCCAGCGCATCGACGATGGGCAGCGGAAACTGCCAGCGCCGGACATAGGCGGCCCCGACCTGGGCATAGCTGTAGCCGAACTGCTTGAACTCGGCGCGGGCGCGCTTGATGTCCAGCGGCGGCACCTCCTTGTCCAGCGGCGCAATCTCGGCCGGCATGCCGAGATGCATGACCAGCTCGCCCACCGCGTGGATCAGGCCACAGGTGAAGGCCGCACCCTGGTTCTGCCGCACCACGCCGGCCAGCGAACGCGACAGCTTGGCCACATTCAGGCTGTAGGCCCAGAACTGCTGCAAATGGATGCCCGGTACCGCCTTGAGTGAGGCGGCTGTTGCGGCCTCCGCCGCCATGGCGCGGATATGGGGCAGGCCCAGAATGGCCAGCGCCTCGGGCACGCTGTTGACCTTGCCGGAAAGCTTGAAAAGCGGCGTGTTGGCCGCCTGCAGCAGGCGCGTGGTCAGGGCCAGGTCGGTACTGATGAGCTGGGAGACCTTGCGCAGGTCGGGCTCCTCGCGGTCGAGTTCGCCGAGCAGCAGCGCAATGATCCGGGGAATGCTGGGCAGCACGATGGACTGCGCCAGCAAGGCGCTCAGCTCCATGACGACCCTCCCCGTTGATTGTTGTTCCTGCGCATGGCGCAATTATGGCCTGCCGACCATCCCGGGGCAGGCCCCGCCTCCGCCCGCCGGCTTCAGCGTTTGAGCTTGGCGAAGGCGGACGCCATGGCCGACTGCGGCGCCGGCTCATTGGCGCGGCGCGGCTGCTGACCCCGCCCGGCCCCTTCGAACCGATTCTCGCGCGGTCCATCGCGCCGCGCCGGTGCGGCATCCAGCTTCATGGTCAGGCTGATGCGCTTGCGCGCCACATCGACCTCCAGCACTTTCACCTTGACGATGTCGCCGGTCTTCACCACTTCGCGCGCATCGTTGACGAACTTGTTCGACAGTTGGCTCACATGCACCAAACCGTCCTGGTGCACGCCCAGGTCGACAAAGGCACCGAACTGGGCCACGTTGCTGACCGTGCCTTCCAGCACCATGCCCTCCTGGAGATCCTTGATGTCGTCCACGCCCTCGTTGAAGCGCGCCACCTTGAAGTCCGGACGCGGATCGCGCCCCGGCTTTTCCAGTTCGCCCAGGATGTCCTTGACCGTGATGACGCCGAACTGCGCGTTGGCAAACAGCTCGGGCTTGAGCGTCTTGAGCATGTCGGCGCGCCCCATCAGCTCGGCCACCGGCTTGCCGGTCCTGGCCATGATCTGCTCCACCACCGGATAGGTTTCCGGGTGCACGCCGGTCATGTCCAGCGGGTTGTCGCCGTCGCGGATGCGCAGGAAACCGGCGCTCTGCTCGAAGGTCTTGGCACCCAGGCCGGTGACCTTGAGCAGGTCCTGCCGGCTCTTGAAGGCGCCATTCGATTCGCGCCAGCGCACCACCGCCTTGGCCACGCCCCCTGACAGACCCGACACGCGCGACAGCAGCGGCACGCTGGCGGTGTTGAGATCAACGCCGACCGAGTTCACGCAGTCTTCCACCACGGCGTCCAGCGTGCGCGCCAGCTCGCTCTGGTTGACGTCATGCTGGTACTGGCCGACGCCGATCGATTTGGGGTCGATCTTCACCAGTTCGGCCAGCGGGTCCTGCAGCCGGCGCGCAATGCTGGCGGCACCGCGCAGGCTCACATCCACATCGGGCATTTCCTGCGACGCGAATTCGCTGGCGGAATAGACCGAAGCACCGGCTTCGCTCACCACCACCTTCTCGATCGGGCGCTCGGCCTTGGCCGCGAGCTTGATCAGGTCGGCCGCCAGCTTGTCGGTCTCGCGGCTGGCGGTGCCGTTGCCAATCGCAATCAGGTTCACCCCATGCTTCTCGCACAGCTTGGCCAGCGTGTACAGGGAACCCTCCCAGTCGCGTTTGGGTTCATGCGGGTAGACGGTGGCGGTTTCCACCAGCTTGCCGGTGGCATCGACCACCGCCACCTTGACGCCGGTGCGGATGCCCGGGTCCAGGCCCATCACCACACGTGGGCCGGCAGGCGCCGCCAGCAGCAGGTCGCGCAGGTTGTCGGCAAACACCTTGATGGCCACCTTCTCGGCCTCCTCGCGCAGGCGGGCGAAGAGGTCGCGCTCGGTCGACAGATTGAGCTTGACGCGCCAGGTCCAGGCCACACACTTGCGCAGCAGGTCGTCGGCCGGCCGCCCCTGGTGGCTCCAGCCCAGATGCAGGGCGATCTTGCCCTCGGCCAATGACGGCTTGCCGGGCTCCGGTTCCACCGGCAATACCAGCTTGGCATCGAGAATGTCTTGCGCGCGGCCGCGGAACACGGCCAGTGCGCGGTGCGACGGCACGCGTCCGATCGGCTCGTCGTAGTCGAAATAGTCGCGAAACTTGGCCACGTCGGGGTTGTTTTCGTCTTTGCCGTCCATCAGGCGGCTCTTGAACAGGCCTTCGCTCCACAGCCACTCGCGCAGCCCCTGCACCAGCGCGGCATCTTCGGCCCAGCGTTCCGACAGGATGTCGCGCACGCCGTCGAGCACGGCGGCTACGGTGGTGAAGTCGTCGCCGGCCTCGGTCGTCTCGGGCTTGACGAAGGCCTCGGCTTCTTGCGCCGGGTTGAGCGTCGGATCGGCAAACAGCTTGTCGGCCAAGGGCTCGATGCCGGCTTCGCGCGCGATCTGCCCTTTGGTACGGCGCTTGGGCTTGAAGGGCAGGTACAGGTCTTCCAGCTCCTGCTTGGTGGCGGCGGCATGCAGGGCCGCTTGCAGTTCGGGCGTGAGCTTGCCCTGCTCTTCGATGCTCTTGAGAATGGCTTCGCGCCGCTCGGTCAGCTCGCGCAGATAACCCAGGCGGTATTCGAGTTCACGCAACTGCGTGTCGTCCAGCCCTTCGGTGGCTTCCTTGCGGTAGCGGGCGATGAAGGGGACGGTGGCTCCTCCGTCGAGCAAGGCCACGGCGGCCGCAACCTGTCTGTCCAGTACCCGGAGTTCCTGCGCGATCTGCGCGATGATTTTCTGCATGACTCTACGAACCGCCGGTCAGTTGCCGGCTCATCAAAACGAAACGAAGTCCGCGAGTGTGCCACAGAGCGGCAAGGCCGATTCCGGGCCAGTTGCCCTGGCGCGCAGAGAGAGAACGGCAGCAGGACGCCTGGGGCTTAGAAGCAGATCCGGCCGTCGTCCTGTCGGCGTGCCGACTGGCGCCGGTCAATACCGTCCCAGTGGCGGCGCCGGTCGGCGGCAGCCGGATTGCCGCGCCGATCCACTGCCACGTTGATTTGGAGTTCCAGAACCACCTCCGGTTTGCGGGCTGGCCGCGCCCGCCCGCCGACGGCAAAGCGGAAGGGAGCAAAACCCGTGTCGTCGCTGGCGCGGGTACTGCGCCGTTCACCCAAGTGGGACTGCCCATAGGCGGCCACCGCCTCGATCCAGGCCTGATCGGCACGCTGAATGATCTGCGCCAGTTCAGGCACGTCATTCAGGAGGAAAAAGTGGTGATAGCCCGTGGTGTCGATACTGCGGGCCAGGTCCTGCCGGTTGCGATCCGGGACGTACATGCGCTCGCTCCAGGCTTTGAAATTCATGCCGGCCAGCATCCGAGGCGAACGATGGGCATTCAGCAGCAGCGGCTTGCAGATGTTCTGGATGAAGGCCTGGTAGGCCTGATCAAAACCGCGCGCCACAAGATCGAACGCCTGGCCGGTGCTTCCCAGTTCGGCAGACAGTTCCCGATAGGCCGACAGCATGAGCGCGCACATGCCCAATGCCGTGTAGGACTGCGAATCGGGCAGTGCATGGCATTGCGCATTGAACAGCGCTTGGGCTGTCTGGCAGACCCGTGGCATGAGTCGCCGAGCGTCGGCCTCACGGCGCTGGTCGAGTTCGGCATTCAGTGAACGCAAAAAACTCCCGGCCCACGCATTGGCGGTTGAACTTTGAAATGACACCTTGACAGCTGGCAGCGCTGGCAATTCTTCGCAGGCAGACGTGTTCATAGGTAATGCCCTCAGCTGATGTGTTGAGCCAGGACGGGCTGTCACATTCTTTTACATATTTCAAGTCACGCTCTGCAGCTTGTCAATACGTCTTGCCGATTGCCGGCCAGTCAGGCCTCATAACCGTTCACCTATTTTCAGTTTTGCAGGATTCGCCGGTTGTGTCAGTGAAATTCCTACACGAGATTCAGACAAATTCCGACTTAAGTTTGTAGGACAAAAACCTACAGTGGCTGTGGATTTATCCAGGATGCAGGCCCTTCGCCTGTTGTGTTCAACCTAAATCATCAGCAGCCATCATGAAACACCCGACCAAGCTTACCGCGCCATCATCACAGTACGCTGACCAACAGACACCTCATTTAGCAGGCACTGGCCTTGCCTCACGCCAGACCACAGAATACCTGCCCTTCATCATTCGACCGATACGCGATCAGGGAGACTTGCGAAAAGCCCTTGAAGTCCGGCATGCCGCGTATGCGCGTCACATGCCATTGTTTGCGGATGCCCTCCGATCACCGGAAGCCGACGATTTGGAGGACGACGTCATGATCTTGCTGGCGGAGTCCAAATTGGATGGATCGTCATTAGGGTCGGCACGTATTCAAAACAACCTGCACAGACCGCTGAATTTGGAGCAATCTGTGGATCTGCCGCCCTGGTTGAAGGAGAAAAGGCTTGCGGAAGCGCGCCGCTTGAGCGTTGCCCCCGGTAGTCCGGGCCGACTGGTCAAGATGGCCCTCATCAAGGCCTGCTTGATGTATAGCTTTGCGAACCAACTTCAATGGTCCGTGCTGGCGGCAAGGCCACCGCTTGATCGATCCTATGAAAAACTGTTGTTCCGCGATCTGCTGGAAGGCGAGACTTTCATTCCCTTGCCCCGAGAAAACAACGTTCCCCATCGGGTACTCGGATTGGACATGGAAAACCTCGAGGCCGCTTATACGCAAGCCCAGCATCCTTTGCTGGGGTTCTTCTGCCATACACGCCACCCTGACATCCATGTCGGCAACGGGCAGGCCATCAAGGCTGAGCCGTCGATCGCGCCATCGACATACACGATGACGAAGCCATCCATGCGCGCCTGGGCTTGATACAAGCCGGCCTAGCCCCCGCTTGGCGCTGGATCGCGTTATCCTACGGCACCGACGGGGGTGGTATTCGCCACGAGAAAAACAGCAGGCCCCAAACAAAGAATCACGGCGCATAGAGGAATCATTTTTTTGAGTCGAATCACCCCGATACGCAAGCTCCGGACAGGATTGCTTCAAGACGCCCTGAAATGGGTGCCAGATGCCCTTGCGTTTTTTGCCATTCCTCTTGCAATCACCCTGCTCTCTCTGGCAGCCCTGCTGTTCTGGGAGGATCTCTATACCACCAAAGCCGACAAGTCGTTGGAACTGCATGTACTGATCCAGACAGACGGTGAGATGACGATCCTGCAAGCTCAGCAGAAGCTACCGCAGGCACCCGTCACAAGGTACTTCAATCCACATCTTTCTGAGCGTCCGGTGTGGTTCAGTTTTGATCTGCCCCCGGCTGGAGGCACTTTATCCACCGTTGAGTTTCCTTCGCGTCATGCCGTTGATATGACCTGCTGGAATGCCGCCACGCTGGAACCACTTGGTTCCTCAAAAAGCCTGAATCCACACGAAAGCCTGTACCGCGTCAAAGCCGGCTACGGCTTGAAGTTGGACGGGCAGGAACGGCAAGTTATTTGCCGAAGCTCATTCAGTGGCCCCGCTCGCTTGAGCGCAAACCTATGGTCCACCGACCAACTGGACATCGCCAGTCGAGACTTCCATCGAAAATCAGGGTTGCTCGATGGCGGCATGCTGGTCCTGGTGGTGTTCGTCGTCATCACCGCCTTGATCTATCGCCAACCCCTGAACATCATCTTCGCAGCCTGGTTGATCGTGACCCTGAGGGTCAGCGCCACCTCTGCCGGATGGGATGAGCAATGGCTCAACCATGCGATCCCTGACGAGTGGCTATCGACCGGGCGATCCCTGACGCGTGCTGCCTGGGGGCTTTTGACCATCACCCTGTTCAAGAACCTGTTTCGAACACACCTCGCCAACCCGTACGCCAAGATGGCCGTTCTCATCGGGCAATGGCTATGCATCGGCTTGTTTGTCGCCGCCATCGTGCTGCCCCGCAGCACTTTTCTGACAGCGATGTGGATGATCGGCGGGCTCTTGTTGCCACTGATGCTCCTGGGTTTGCTGGCCATCGTCTACAAGACGCGATCAAGGGCGGCGTTCCTGTATGGGGCATCCTTGGCGGTAACCCTCCTATCCAGCTTGTTCGAGATCGTTGCCGCAGCCTATGGCACCAAAGGTATAGACAACTCTGCCAACAGCGTCGCCGTGGCATTTGCATCCAGCCTGCTGGCCTCACTTGCCATTTCGGAGCAAATCCGGCAGGAACACCAGCAACGCCTGGCCGCCCAGGCGAAATTGCAGCACACCTACGATGTCATGCCGATCGGGCTGTTCACGCTGGATCTGCAGGGCAACTTCATGAGTGCGAATCCGGCCATGCACAAGATGCTGGGACGTTATGTGCTTCGAAGAGGCCACAATTCGTGGGAGCAGTATTTCAACAACGGCTCCTGGATGGCCCTGTACCAGTTGCTCAAGCAGCAGCGGGAGGGTGAAATCGAGGTCCGCAGTGCAGACCGGCCACCTCAAGAAAAAAACCGGCGCTATCTGGTCAAGGCCACGCTGGTGCACGACAAGATCGAAGGCTCGCTGCAAGATGTGACGGAGAAATCGCTGGCCGCCGACGAGCTGGGTTTCCTGGCCAACAACGATTCACTGACCAAGGCGCTGAACCGGCGTGGCATTGAGGAAGTGTTCAACCATGCCATTGCCTCGTTGGATGAAAACCAGTCGCTGGCCATGGCCTATCTGGACCTGGACCGTTTCAAGCTCATCAACGACCTTTACGGCCACAACACAGGCGATGAAATCCTGCGCCAGGTCTGTCAGCGCGTCATGGGTCTGCTGTCGGGCGGCATGCGCATGGGCCGCATCGGTGGCGACGAATTCGTCGTCCTGCTGCCCGATACCAAGATGCCACTGGCTCCCGTGATTTGCCGCGGCATTGTGGACCGCATCGACAACACGCCCTACCGGGTCGGCGACAAGGCGTTTCATGTCCGGGGGTCCATCGGACTGATCGAAGTCTCCCGTGGCACCCCGCTCAAGGATGCCATTTCCACCGCAGATCGCGCCTGCCGCGAGGCCAAGGCCGGCCACGGCAAGGGGCTGGTGGTCTACGAACTCGACGCCCCGGCGTTCCTGGAACATCAGGCCGAAATCCGCCTGGTCGAACGCCTGTCGGGCAGCAATGCGCTGGAGGGACTGTTTGTCGAGATGCAGCCCATCATGTCGCTGACACGCCCGAATGATTCGCTGAATTTCGAGGTGCTGTTGCGCATGCGTGACCGGGTCGGCAAGCTGATTCCGGTCAACCGCCTGATTGCGGCGGCTGAACACAGCGGACGCATGAGCATGATCGACCGCTGGGTGCTTTCCACGACGCTGGCCTGGCTCGACCAGCACCGCGCGCGCCTGCAGAAAACGCAGTTTGTGTGCGTCAACCTCAGCGGCTCCTCACTGAACGACGAGGAGTTCATGCAGGAAGTGTTCGACATGCTGCGCCACAACAGCCATGTGGTCGGGTTCCTCAGCATCGAAATCACCGAAAGCGTGGCCCTGCACGACCTGAGCAATACGCGCCGCTTCATCGACAAGGTGCGCGGTTATGGCGCCCGGGTGGCGCTCGACGATTTTGGCGCCGGTTACACCTCGTTCTCCTACATCAAGGAACTGCCGGCCGACCTGCTCAAGATCGACGGCAGCTTCATCGTCAACATGAACCAGCATCCGGCCAATGTCTCGATCGTGGAGGCCATCGTCAATCTGGCGCGCAACCTGGGCATGAAGACCGTCGCCGAATGGGCCGAGGATGCCGCTACGGTCGAGACGCTGGCCGAGATCGGGGTGGACTATGTGCAGGGCTTTGTGGTCGCCCGCCCGCAGCCTCCGGAACGGCTGCTGGAGGCGGCTTCAGCCGCCAGCTTCATCCAGGATGAGAAACTGCTGCAACTGCTTCAGTTGATGGGACAGCCCGGTGATCCGCTGGGCAGGGTTGACCTGATCCTGGAAGACACCGACGTCCCGCGCCGAAAGGTGCACTGACTCTTGCGCCGTCGAAGGCGCATCGACTTCAGGCCGCACGCAAGGCGCGGCGCAATTCCTCGCCCAGTTCAGGCTTGTGCGCAAACGGGTCGGTCGGGTTGCGCGCCTGCACGATGTCTTCCAGCCGCGTCTGCACCGCGCCGATGGCCTTGGGGTGGCTGTAGATGTAGAACTGGTTGGCGGCGATGGCATCGAATACCTTGTGCGCCACCTCGGTCGCCGTCACCTTGCCGGAACTCACGGCCTTGTCACTCATGGCCTGGCCGATCAGCTGGCTGCGCGTCGGCTTGGCGGCGGACAGATCCCCTGGGCGATTGCGCTCGCTCTGATGGATGCCCGTCGGCACGAAGTACGGGCACAACACCGAGGCGCCGATCTGATCGGTCACCAGTGCCAGATCCTGGTACAGGGTTTCGCTCAAGCTCACCACCGCGTGCTTGCTCACGTTGTAGACGCCCATATTGGGTGCGTTGAGCAGACCGGCCATGCTGGCCGTATTGACGATGTGTCCCTGGTAAGCCGGGTCTTTTTTGGCGGCTTCGAGCATCATGGGCGTGAACAGGCGCACGCCGTGGATCACGCCCCAGAGGTTGACGCCCAGCACCCAGCGCCAGTCCTGCACCGAGTTTTCCCACACCAGGCCGCCAGCGCCGACGCCCGCGTTGTTGAAGACGAAATGCGGCGCACCGAAACGCTCCTGCACCCGCTGCGCCAGATGCTCCATCTGGGTCGCATCCGATACATCGACCTGCAAGGCCAGCACCTCGACGCCGGCGGCCGTCATCTCGGCCGCGGCCTGGTTGAGCGCGTCCTGTTGCACGTCCGCCAACACCAGCTTCATGCCCAGGCGTGCACCGATACGGGCGCACTCCAGGCCGAAGCCGGAACCGGCGCCGGTCAGCACGGCGGTCTTGTTTTTGAAATCACTGATCATCTTGTCGTCCTCGTTGTCATGCAGGCAGGGCGCGCTGCAAAATCTTGTCGAAAGCCGTATCGGCGCCCAGACTGCCGAAGGTATGGCCCCAGTTGCCTGCCAGGCGCGAATCGCAGAAGGCAGCAAACACCTCGGCCGGCGCACTTTGTGCCAGCAGTGCCGCCTGCACCGCCAACGCCACGTCCTGTGCCAGGCGCCGCGCTTCGATCTCGCTGGCCATCGCCTCCACTCGCTGCGGCAGGCTCTGCGCCAGGCGGTCGAGCGCCGCGTGCATGCCCTTGGCGGGCAACAGTTCTGCCGCCAAGGCGTTGGCAACATCGCCCTTGCGCAAAGCCCGCAGCAGGTCCAGCGCCATGATGTTGCCGGCGCCTTCCCAGATCGAGTTGACCGGCATCTCGCGGTAGATGCGCGCCATGACGCCCTCGCCACCCTCCTCCACATAGCCGTTGCCGCCCAGGCATTCCATTGCCTCCTGGGCAAAGTAGCTGCCGCGCTTGCAGATCCAGAACTTGGCGATCGGCGTCAGCAGGCGTGCCATGAGTTGCTCATGCGCCTCGTTCTGATGGTCAAATGCACGCGCAAGCCTTATGGATAAAGCGCAAGCCGCTTCACTTTCGATAGCAAGATCGGTCAGCACATTGCGCATCAGGTCATGCTCGACCAGGCGCTTGCCGAAGGCCTGGCGCTGGCGCGTGTGATGCAGCGCCAGAGTCAGCGCCTGGCGCATCAACCCGCTGGTGCCCAGGGCGCAGTCCAGCCGCGTCATGGTGCCCATCTCCAGAATCTGCGGCACGCCACGCCCTTCCTCGCCCACCAGCCAGGCAGTGGCCTGCACGAACTCCACCTCGGAGCTGGCATTGGCCTTGTTGCCCAGCTTGTCCTTCAGGCGCTGAATGTACAGCGGGTTGAGCGACCCATCGGGCAGCACACGCGGCAGGAAGAAGCAGCTCAGGCCCGCCGGCGCCTGCGCCAACACCAGAAAGGCATCGCACATCGGTGCCGAGAAAAACCACTTGTGTCCGGTCAACCGGTAGCGCTGGCCCCAGGCATCGCTGCCGTCCGGCACGGCCTGCGTGGTATTGGTGCGTACGTCCGAGCCGCCCTGCTTCTCCGTCATGCCCATGCCCATGGTCACGCCCAGCTTCTGGCCATACGGCTTGAGTACCGGGTCATAGGCGCGGCTGGTCAGGCGCGGGCCCCATTCCGCATAGATCGCCTCGTTACGACGCAGCGCCGGTGTCGCGGCGTAGGTCATGGAGATCGGGCACAGGATGGACGGCTCCAGCTCGGTGAACAGCATGAAGCCCGCCGCCCGCAGCATGTGGGGCGAACCACTCTGGCCTGCCCAGGGTGTGCCATGCAGGCCGGCATCCACCGCTGCACTCATCAACGCGTGGTAGCTCGGGTGGAACTCCACCTGGTCGATGCGCCGGCCGAAGCGGTCATGGCTGCGCAGCTGTGGCGTGTGCACATTGGCCAGCCGCGCATGGGTCTGCATGGCCGGCGCTCCCAGTTCTGCCCCCAGCGCCTGCAGCGCGGCCGTGTTCAGTTGCGGTGCGTTGAGCCTCAACGCATCCTTCAGCGGCGGGTTGGTCTCGAACAGGTTGTAGCCCACCAGCGGTTCAGGCTGGTTGAAGACTTCATGGGTGGCGTGCATGGTGACCTCCTTGCCGCACCTGGGGCGCTCAGATCAGCTTGACCAGTTGCTTGCCGAAGTTCTTGCCTTTAAGCAGGCCCAGGAAAGCTTCGGGGGCCGCCTCGATGCCTTGAGCAACCGACTCGCGCGGCCGCAGCTTGCCGGTGGCGACCAGCGTGCCCAGTTCCTTGAGCGCCTCCGGCCAGACTTCCATGTGCTCGCTGACGATGAAACCCTGCACCTTGAGCCGGTTGACCAGGATCAACGCCGGGTTGGCCAGCGGCAGCGGCTGGCCGTCATAGCCGGCGATCATGCCGCACACCGCGATGCGGCCATGCGCATTCATGCGCAGCAGCACGGCGTCGAGCACCATGCCGCCGACGTTCTCGAAGTAGCCGTCGATGCCGTTCGGGCAGGCCTGCTTGAGCGCTTTCGCCAGCGAGTAGGCGTCCTTGTGCTCCTTGTAGTCGATGCAGGCATCGAAGCCGAGCTCGTTCACCACATAGTCGCACTTGTCCTTGCCACCGGCGATGCCGACCGCGCGGCAGCCGCGCGCCTTGGCCAGCGCACCGTAGGCGCTGCCCACCGCGCCGGCGGCGGCGCTCACCACCACGGTATCGCCCGCCTTGGGGTCGATGATCTTCACCAGGCCGTACCAGGCCGTCACGCCGGGCATGCCTACCGCGCCGAGGTAATGGCTCAGCGGCACGTGCGTGGTGTCGACCTTGCGCAAGGCGCCGGGTTGCGAGGCATCGACCACGCTGTACTCCTGCCAGCCGCCCATGCCGACCACCTGGTCGCCGACGCTGAACTTCGGATGGCGGCTTTCCACCACCTCGCCGACGGTGCCACCGATCATCACCTCGCCCAGGGGCTGCGGCTGGGCGTAGCTCTTGCTCTCGTTCATGCGGCCGCGCATGTAGGGATCCAGGCTCAGGTAGTGGTGGCGCACCAGCACCTGGCCGTCCTGCAGCGCAGGCGTCTCGGCGCTGACAAACTTGAAGTTGCTGGTGCTGGCTTCGCCTTGCGGGCGGTTGTCGAGCAGGATCTGGCGATTGGTAGGCATGGTATTTCTCTCTTTATCAATCAGTCGGTGGAAATGACGTTCAGCGCGTTGCTGCCCTTGGGGCCGGTGGGCAGGCGCTTGACGTACTTGAAGGTGCCGGTGGCATGGGCGCAGGCCTTGCCCTCGGCGTCATAAATCGTGGCCTCGGTGAAGGCCAGGGTGGCGGTGCGGTGAATCAGACGTCCCTTGCCGGTGAGCTTGCCGCGCGCGGCCTGCATGAAGCTGGTCTTCATCTCGATGGTGACCACCCCCATGTCGGGCTGCACGCTGCGCGCTGCCGTGGCCATGGTGACGTCCATCAGCGTCATGCTGGCGCCGCCATGCGTGACGGCAAAGGAGTTCAGGTGCTCGGGCTGGGGCTCGTAATGAAGCTCGGACTGCCCATCCTCAAAACGCTCCAGGGTGAAACCCAGATGCTCGACGAAGGGAATGCGGACGCCAAAAGGAATACTCATATCAAACCATCTGCATGTCACCGAAAAGGTGGCACGCGTGCAAAAGAACAAACCGGGGAACGCCGCAGAACCGGCTTCGCCGGGCCGCTGGCGTTGCCCCCTTGAGGGGGGAGGCGGCCACACGAAGTGGGCCCGCAACGGGGGGGAGCATGCTCTACCCTCCAGTCACGCAGCTCACGCCACCGTCAACGGCCAGCCACTGGCCGGTGATGTGCTTGCCGGCATCCGAAGCAAAAAGCACACACAGGCCCTTGAGGTCCTCGTCATCGCCCAGCCGGCGCAATGGTGCATGCTCCTTGAGCTTGTCCTCGCCCCAGGCCTCCAGCGTGCCGGCCGTCATCTTGCTTGGGAAAAAGCCCGGGCAGATGGCGTTGACGTTGATGCTGTACTTGCCCCACTCCGCCGCCAGCGCGCGGGTGAAGTTGATCACCGCGCCCTTGGAAGTGTTGTAGGCAATGGTGGTCATCTGCGGCGGGTTGCCGCCCAGGCCGGCAATCGAGGCCACGTTGATGATGCGGCCCGACTTACGGGCAATCATGCTCTTCTTGCCGATCACCTGGCTCAACAGAAAATAGCCGCGGATGTTGAGGTTCATCACCTTGTCCCAGGCCTCGATCGGGTGGTCTTCGGCTGGCGCACCCCAGGCGGCGCCGGCGTTGTTGACCAGGATGTCCACGTCGCCCATGCGCTGCATCGTCTCATCGGCCAGACGGTGGATGTCGGCTTCCTTGGCACAGTCGGCCGCAACCCAGCGCGCATCGATACCGGCGGCCTGCAGGTCGGCCACGGCCACCTCCAGTTCGTCCGCCTTGCGGGCACTCAGCATGATGCGGGCGCCGGCCTCGCCCAGGGCATGGGCCATCTGCAGCCCCAGGCCACGTGAGCCGCCGGTCACCAGGGCCGTCTTGCCCTTCAGGTCAAACAATTGTTGGATGGTTCGTGTCATGGTTTGTCTCGCTCTTTAGTTTCGGTTGTTCGGTGTTTCGTTCAGTCGTGAGCGCACATAGATCAGCAGCACGCCGATGGCGACGAAGACGCCGCCCACGCTCTGGATGCTGCCGGCCAGTTCTGCATCCGTGCGAGCCAGAAAGATGCCGAGCACAATGGCCAGCAGGCCGCCGTAGATGCAGATCCATACCAGCCGCTGTATCCACATCAAGGTGGATTTCGATGCCATCAGAACGCTTCCTCCGGGAAATCGGCGCAGGTCAGATCGCGCGCCTGCACCACATTAAGCCAGGCGTCGATTTTCGGCAATTCGTAACGGAAGAAAAAGCGGGCGACGAGCAGGCGGCCCTGATTGGCCAGGTCTGATGCTGCGCCGAGTGCCGTCAGTGCCACGTCCAGCCAGATCCAGGCCAGCACGGTGTGGCCAAAGGCCTGCATGTAGGGCACGGCATTGGCCAGCGCCTCGGTCGGATTCCCTGTGGACCAGGCCGCACGCGTGGCCGCACCCACCTGTTGCAGCGCCTGCTCCAGTTGGTCGGCAAACGCCAGCAGCTCCGGATGCTTGCGGGCCCGATCGATGGTGGTACCGATGCGGTCGGCCAGCAAGGCCAGGCCGCTGCCGTTTTCCATCAGCACCTTGCGCCCCAGCAGATCCAGCGCCTGGATGCCGTGCGTACCCTCATGGATCATGTTCAGCCGGTTGTCGCGCCAGTACTGCTCGACCGGGAAGTCGCGCGTGTAACCATAACCGCCGTGGATCTGGATCGCCAGCGAGTTGGCCTCCAGGCACCACTCGCTGGGCCAGCTCTTGGCGATCGGCGTCAGCACCTCCAGCAGCAGGCGGGCTTCGTCGGCCGCTTGCACCGGACCGGTGTGCTGCTCATCCACCAGGCGGGCGCAATACAAGTTCAACGCCAGCGCGCCTTCGCAATACGCCTTCTGAGCCAGCAGCATGCGCTTGACGTCGGCGTGCTCGATGATGCGGATCTGCCCCTGGGTCGCGTCCTTGCCTGCAGGGCCGATGGGTCGCCCCTGCGGCCGGTTCTTCGCGTAATCAAGGCTGGCGTGGTAGCCGGCCATGCCCAGCATGGTGGCTGCCATGCCGATGCCGATACGTGCCTCGTTCATCATGTGGAACATGCAGCGCAGGCCCTGGCCGGGCTCGCCGACCAGATAGCCGATGGCCCCCGAAGTACCACGCACCGGGTACTTGCCCTCGCCGAAGTTCAGCAGCGTGTTGGTGGTGCCGCGCCAGCCGCATTTGTGGTTCAGGCCGGCCAGCGCCACGTCGTTGCGCTCGCCCGTCAGATGCCCTTGCGCGTCCACCAGCTTCTTTGGCACGATGAAGAGCGAAATGCCGCGCGTACCGGGAATCGTCTTGCCGTCCGGCCCGGGAATCTTGGCCAGCACCAGGTGGATGATGTTTTCAGTCAGCTCATGTTCGCCGGCCGAAATCCACATCTTGTTGCCCTTGAGGCGATAACGCGGCCCGAGCGGATCGGATGCGAAATCATCGCCGTCCGGCACCGCGCGCGTGGCGATGTCGCTCAGGGACGAGCCGGCCTGCGGCTCGGAGAGGCACATGGTGCCGGAGAAGCGGCCGGCAAATTCGTGCTTCGCGAACACGTCTTTTTGCAATGGCGTGCCGTGCGCCATCAGGAGGTTGGCATTGCCGGCCGTCAACAGACCGGAGCCGATGCTGACCGAGGCCATGGCAAAAAAGGAGTTGGCCGCCGCCTCCACCGTGTAGGGCAGTTGCATGCCGCCCATCTCGTAGTCCTGCGCGGCGCTCAGCATGCCCGAAGCGGCATAGGCCTTCTGCGCCTCGTAGGTGGCCTGCGGCAGGATGACCTGCTCACCGTCGAAGCGCGGCTCCTCGGTGTCGACGATGCGGTTGAACGGTGCGTACTTCTCACGTGCAATACGCTCGCAGGTTTCCAGCACGGCGTCGAAGGTCTCGCGCGAGTGATCGGCAAAACGGGTGCGCTGGTCCAGCGCTGCGGCATCAAGCCACTGGTAAAGCAGGAACTCAAGTGTCTGGCGATAGCTCATGTCGTCATTCCGTTGTCGCTTGCGGCAATGCTGCGATCGTGCCCTGCGCCACGGCACAGAGTTTTTCTACCCCGTCCTTCAGCACGAAGACGTCGCAGCGGCACACCGCCTGACTCTTGCCATGGTGGACCGCATGGGCGCGCGCAATGAGACGTTCACCCACGGCAGGGCGCACATAGTTGATCTTGAATTCGGAGGTCACCACCGGCACCCGCATGGCGGTACCGCCGGCATAGGTCAGCGCGTTGTCGGCCGCGTAACTGACCACGCCGCCATGCACAAAACCGTGCTGCTGACGGATCGAGTCGCTGACCGGCACGTGCAGTTCGCACCGGCCCGGCGAGAGCGCCTGCAACTCGGCGCCGATCAGCACGCTAAAGGCCTGCCTGGCCAGCACCTCGCGCCCCATCGCCAGAAAGGTTTCGGGTGAAACCGTCGGCGACCACGGGACGTCCGGGCTGTTCATGGCAAGCTCAGAGCACCTCGAACACGCCGGCCGCGCCCATGCCGCCGCCGATGCACATGGTGACCACAACGCGCTTGGCTTTGCGGCGCTTGCCTTCGATCAGTGCATGGCCAGTCAGGCGCTGGCCGCTTACGCCATAGGGGTGACCCAGGGCGATGGCGCCGCCGTTGACGTTGAGACGATCGGCCGGGATGCCCAGCTTGTCACGGCAGTACAGCACCTGCACGGCAAAGGCTTCGTTGAGTTCCCACAGGTCGATGTCACCGACCTTCAGGCCCAGCTTGGACAGCACTTTCGGAATGGCGAACACCGGGCCGATCCCCATTTCATCGGGCTCACAGCCTGCAACGGCAAAGCCGAGGAAACGGCCCAGCGGTTGGAGACCGCGCTTGGAAGCCAGCTCTTCGCTCATCACCACGCAGGCGCCGGCACCATCGGAGAACTGGCTGGCGTTGCCGGCCGTGATCAGGCCGCCCGGCAGCGCCGAGCGCAAGCCGCTGATGTTGTCCTTGGTCGTACCTTCACGCGTGCCCTCATCCTTGGACACCGTCACCTCCTTGGTGATCAGGCCCAGCGTCTTGTCGGCAATGCCGGCGGTCACGGTGATCGGCGCAATCTCGGCGTCAAACAGACCGCCAGCCTGGGCGGCGCAGGCTTTCTGCTGGCTGGCCGCACCGTATTCGTCCATGGCGTCGCGGCTGATGTTGTAGCGCTTGGCCACCATCTCGGCCGTCTCCAGCATGGACCAGTAGATCTCGGGCTTGGTCTTGGCCAGCGAAGGATCGCGCAGCATGTGCTGGTTCATCTCCTGCTGCACGCAGGAAATGCTCTCCACGCCACCGGCCACATAAACATCGCCCTCGCCGGCAATGATGCGCTGGGCCGCCAGCGCAATGGTCTGCAAACCGGAGGAGCAAAAGCGGTTGACCGTCATGCCGGAGACGGTGACCGGGCAGCCGGCCTTGAGCGCAATCTGGCGTGCGATGTTGGCCCCCGTAGCGCCCTCGGGGTTGGCACAGCCCATGAGCACGTCCTCGACCTCGGCAGCCTCGATGCCGGCACGCGCAATGGCGTGCTGCACGGCATGGCCACCCAGGGTGGCGCCATGGGTCATGTTGAAGGCGCCCTTCCAGCTCTTGGCCAGGGGGGTGCGTGCGGTGGAAACGATAACGGCGTTCGTCATTTCAAATTCTCCAGGTCTGCGGCTCAGCCGTTGAATGTCTTGCCTTCAGCCACGAGACGGGCCAAAAGCGGTGCGGGTTGCCAGAATTGGGCATCGTCGAGCGGGTTCTGCGCAAAACGCTTCATGCTCTGCGCCACGTTGAACAGACCCACGGTGTCGGCGTACTGCATCGGGCCACCGCGGTGGATCGGGAAGCCGTAGCCGGTGAGATAGACCATGTCGATGTCGCTGGCGCGGGAAGCAATGCCTTCTTCCAGAATGTGAGCGGCTTCATTGACCAGCGAGTACACCAGGCGCTGCACGATCTCTTCATCGGAAATCTTGCGCGGCGTGATACCCATCTCCTTGCGGTGCTTCTCGACCATGTCCACCACCAGCTGGCTGGGGATGGCGTCGCGCTTGCCCGGCTTGTAGTCGTACCAGCCGGCACCGGTCTTCTGGCCAAAGCGGCCCAGCTCGCACAGCAGGTCGGCCGTCTTGCTGTATTTCATGCCCGGCTTTTCCTGGTAGCGGCGCTTACGGATGGCCCAGCCAATGTCGTTGCCGGCCAGGTCGCCCATGCGGAACGGGCCCATGGCAAAACCGAACTTCTCGATCGCCTTGTCGACCTGGGCCGGGGTGCAGCCCTCCTCCAGCAGGAAACCGGCCTGGCGGCTGTACTGCTCGATCATGCGGTTGCCGATGAAACCGTCACAGACGCCGGAGACGACCGCCGTCTTCTTGATGGTCTTGGCCACCGACATGACCGTGGCCAGCACGTCCTTGGCGGTCTTGGCGCCACGCACCACTTCCAGCAGCTTCATCACATTGGCAGGACTGAAAAAGTGCAGGCCGACCACGTCCTGCGGCCGCTTGGTGAAGGAAGCAATCTTGTTGACGTCCAGCGTCGAGGTGTTGGAGGCCAGGATGGCACCGGGCTTCATGACCTCGTCCAGCTTCTTGAACACGGCTTCCTTGACGCCCATTTCCTCGAATACGGCCTCGATCACGAGGTCGGCGTCCTTGAGGTCGTCGTAGTTCAGCGTGGTCGACAGCAACGCCATGCGCTGCTCATACTTGTCTTGCTTGAGCTTGCCCTTGCCGACCTGCGCTTCGTAGTTCTTGCGGATGGTGGCGATGCCGCGGTCCAGCGCCTCCTGCTTCATCTCCAGCATCTTGACCGGGATGCCAGCATTGAGGAAGTTCATGGTGATGCCGCCACCCATGGTGCCGGCACCGATCACGGCAACCGACTTGATCTCGCGTTTCGGCGTGTCTTCCGGCACGTCCGGGATCTTGGAGGCGGCGCGCTCGGCCGCGAAGAGGTGGCGCAGCGCCCGGCACTCGGGCGTCCACATCAGGTTGATGAAGATCTCTCGCTCGAACACCATGCCGTCGTCAAACTTCTTCTTGGTGGCGGCTTCCACCGCGTCGACGCACTTGGCCGGGGCCGGGAAGTTCTTCGCCATGCCCTTGACCATGTTGCGCGCGAACTGGAAGTAGGCATCGCCCTGCGGGTGCTTGGCGGGCAGGTTGCGCACCAGCGGCAGCGGACGGATGTCGGCTTTCTCGCGCGCCAATGCCAGCGCCTCGTCCAGCAAGGTCTCGGCCGACTTGGCCATCTTGTCGAACAGCTTCTGTCCCGGCACCATGGCCAGCATTTCGCTGGGTACGGGCTCGCCGCTGACGATCATGTTCAGCGCGGGCTCCACACCCAGCGCGCGCGGCAGACGCTGCGTGCCGCCGGCACCCGGAATCAGGCCCAGCTTCACTTCCGGCAACGCGATCTTGCAGCCGGGAGCGGCAATGCGGTAGTGGCAACCCAGCGGCAGCTCCAGGCCACCGCCCATGGCGATGGTGTGCATGGCCGCCACGACGGGCTTGGCAGAATTCTCGACCGCCAGGATCACGCTCAACAGATTGGGTTCCTGCAAGGCCTTCGGCGTGCCGAACTCCTTGATGTCGGCGCCACCGGAGAACGCCTTGCCGGCGCCGGTGATGACGATGGCCTTGATGGCGGCGTCGGCATTGGCACGTTCCAGGCCATCGGTGATGCCTTTGCGGGTGTCGTAACCCAAGCCATTGACGGGGGGATTGTTCAGCGTGATCACGGCCACATCGCCGTGTACTTGGTATTCAGCGCTCATGCTTGCGTTCCTCGGGTTTCTGAAAATAGAACGGTCGTTCGATTTTGGATTTTAAGAGCTTTGTGTTGCAGCGCAATACACACTTGTCGCGGGAGGGACAAACCTGTCGGAGCAGGCCTGCCTCAGACCTCCAGCCACTCCTTGCGCGTGTAGGCATCGTTGCGCAGGCTCTCGGGCGTGCCTTCGAACACGATGCAGCCGTGCCCCATGACCAGGGTGCGGTCGGAAATCGCCATCGCGATGGTGAGCTTCTGTTCGATCAGCAGCACGGAGATCCCGCGTGCCTTGAGCTTCTTGAGGTACTCGCCCACCAGTTCCACGATCTTGGGTGCCAGGCCTTCGGTCGGCTCGTCGATGATGACCAGATCCGGGTCGCCCATGAGGGTGCGGCACAGCGTCAGCATCTGCTGCTCGCCGCCCGACAGCACGCCTGCTTCGGTGTGCTGCCGCTCCTTCAGGCGCGGAAACATGGCGTACATGTCGTCGAAGCTCCAGCGGCCGCTCTTGCCTGCCCTCTTCTGGCCCAGCAGCAGGTTCTGCTGCACGGTCAGCTTCGGGAAGATGTCGCGGTTCTCCGGCACGTAGCCCAGCCCGAGGTGGGCAATCTCGAAGGTCTTGCGGCCCTGAATGTCCTGCCCTTTCCACCGCACGCTGCCTTCGCAGTCCACCAGACCCATGATGGCCTTGGCCGTGGTGGAGCGTCCCGAACCGTTGCGTCCCAGCAGGGCAACGATCTCGCCGGGCTGGACACCAAAGTTCACGCCATGCAGCACATGGCTCTTGCCGTAGAAGGCATGCAGATTTTCTACCTGTAGCATCCTCAATGTCCTCCGGCCTGGGCATCGGCAACCGCCGAGCCGAGATAGGCCTCTTGCACCTTGGCATTGGCACGCACGGCCTCGGGGGTGTCGAAGGCAATCACTTCGCCATAGACCACCACCGCGATCTTGTCGGCCAGGCCGAACACCACCCCCATGTCGTGCTCCACCGTCAGCAGGGTCTTGCCTTCTGTCACTTCGCGGATCAGATGGATGAAACGCGAAGTTTCGCTCCTGCTCATGCCGGCGGTGGGCTCGTCGAGCAGGATCACGCTGGCGCCGCCGGCAATGGTGACCCCAATCTCCAGTGCGCGCTGTTCGGCATAGGTCAGATTCACGGCCAGCACGTCGCGTTTCTTGTCGAGCCGGATCATTTCCATCAGTTGCTCGGTGCGGTCGTTGGCGTCTTCCAGATCGGCCAGAAACTTGAAGAAAGTGTAGCGGTAGCCCAGGCTCCACAGCACCGCACAGCGCAGGTTCTCGAACACACTGAGCTTGGGGAAGATGTTGGTGATCTGGAAGCTGCGCGACAAGCCCATGCGGTTGATTTCGTAGGGTTTCCTGCCGTCGATACGCTGACCGTGCAGCAGCACCTCTCCGCTGCTGGGGCCAAAGCGGCCGCTGATGAGGTTGAACAGCGTGGACTTGCCGGCGCCATTGGGGCCGATCACGGCCACCCGCTCGCCGGCCTGCACTGCCAGGTTGACGCCACGGATGATTTCGGTCTTGCCGAAGCTCTTGCGGACATCCTTGAGCTCCAGGGCCATGGTTCGAGAATCGCTCATAGCGTCTCCCTCCGCTTGATTTCTTTCTCGATGTCTTCCTGAACCTCACCCCACTCGCGCACGAACTGGCGGCGGCACAGTTCGAACAGTCCCAGGCCGGTCAGCAGGACAAAGACAGCACCGAACCAGTGGTCCAGGCTGCTGGTGTTGAACTCGATCCCGACGAACCTGAGCGTCGACCCCATGGCGGCATTGAGTTGCAGGTGATAGACCATCTCGATCATCACGGCCGCCCCCAGCAGCACCACCAGCGCCGACACGCCAAGCGCCAGATAGCTCACCCACAATCGCCGCAACAGCCCGAAGGACGCCACGCGCAGGTTCATCATGATCAGGCTGGCGATGCCGCCCGGTGCGTACATCACCATGAAGAGGAAGATCAGCCCCAGGTACAGCAGCCAGGCCTTGGTGAACTCCGACAGCAGCACGAAGGCAATCACCATCAGAATGCCGCCCAGGATGGGACCGAAGAAGAAGGTGGCACCGCCCAGGAAGGTGAACAGCAGGTAGGCCCCGGAACGGCCCGTCCCCACCACCTCGGCCGTGACGATCTCGAACAGCAGACTGCCCAGACCGCCGGCGATACCGGCAAAGAAGCCGGAGATGATGAACGCCAGGTAGCGCACACGCTGCGTGCTGTAGCCGATGAACTCCACCCGTTCCGGGTTGTCGCGCACGGCATTCAGGATGCGGCCCAGCGGCGTACGCGTGAAAGCGAACATCAAGGCCACGCAAACGAAGGTGTAGACCGCGATCAGGTAATAGATCTGCGTGGCCGGTCCGAACGTGATGCCGAAGAACGGCTGCCCGGTCACCCGGTTGCCCGACACCCCGGCCTCGCCGCCGAAGAACTCGGAGAACATGAGCGACATGGCAAACACCAGTTCGGCCACGCCCAGCGTGATCATGGCAAAGGGCGTGCCGGATTTGCGTGTCGTGACATAACCGAACAGCACGGCAAAGGCCAGGCCGGCAAAGCCGCCGATGATGGGCAGCAGGCTCACGGGAATCGGCAGCGCCCCCTGGCTAACCAGGTTCAGCGCGTGGATGGCCATGTAGGAGCCCAGGCCGGAGTACACCGCATGGCCGAAGCTCAGCATGCCGCCCTGCCCCAGCAGCATGTTGTAGGACAGGCAGGCAATGATGGCAATGCCCATCTGCGACAGCATGGTCACCGACAGGCTGCTGGTGAAGACCTTCGGTGCCAGCAGCAGGATCAGGGCAAACAGGCCCCAGATGATCCAGCGTCCGACGTTGTAGGGTTTGAATTCGTAATACTGCTTCACTTTGCGATTTCCATTGCACACTGTTCCAGCAAAGACGGTTGCATGACACGATGCAAACCAAGAGCTACCGCGGAACCGGCTTTGCCGGGCCGCTGGTAGCGCCCCCTTGAGGGGGTAGCGCCGAAGGCGCCTCGGGGGTGTTTCATGTTCATTCCTCCCGCGTACCCAGCAAACCCTTGGGCCGGAAGATCAGAATCAGGACCAGGAACAGATAAGGCAGGATGGGCGCCACCTGCGACAGCGTCAGCTTGATGACCGAGTTGGCCTTGAGCGCATCACTGAGCTCGATGCCCGTCTGCTGCGCCAGCGTGATCAAGGAATAGTCGAAGGCCACGGCAAAGGTCTGGATCACGCCGATCAGCACCGAGGCCAGGAAAGCGCCCGACAGCGATCCCAGACCGCCCACCACCACGACCACGAAGATGACCGAGCCGACCGTGCCCGCCATGGCGGGTTCGGTCACGAAGGTGCTGCCGCCGATCACGCCGCCCAGGCCGGCCAACGCGGCACCAGCACCGAACACCAGCATGAAGACCCGCGGCACGTTGTGCCCCAGGGCCTCGGTCATTTCCGGGTGCGTCAGCGCCGCCTGGATCACCAGGCCGATACGGCTGCGCGTCAGCAGCAGCCACAACGCCACCAGCATGCACAGTGCTACCGTCATCATGAAGCCACGCGTGGCTGGAAACGGCGAGCACACCACCTGGACCGCGGCATCGGCCGCCTGGCACATCTCCGCCGGTGCGCCCCCCCAGACCAGGCTCAGGCCCTGCAGGGAATGGTGAATCAGGGTGAACATCGGCCCCTGCAGCATGTCGGGCGGACGGAACTCCACCGCGGTGCGCCCCCAGACCAGCTGCACCAGCTCCAGGATGATGTAGGACAGGCCGAAGGTGATCAGCAGCTCGGGCACATGGCCGAACTTGTGCACCTTGCGCAGGGCCAGCCGCTCGAACATGGCCCCCAGTGCTCCGACCACCAGCGGCGCGACCACCAGGCCAGGCCAGAAACCGACCAGACCGGCCACCGAATAACCGATATAGGCGCCCAGCATGTAGAAGCTGGCGTGGGCAAAATTGAGCACACCCATCATGCTGAAAATCAGCGTGAGTCCGGAACTGAGCATGAACAGCAGCAGCCCGTAGCTCAAGCCGTTGAGCATGGAGATGATGAAGAACTCCATTTGGAAAAACCTTCTGTGTCTGCGATGCAGACGTCAATACATGTCCACCGGGATTGTCAACGCCCTCCCGGGCAGGCAAAAACAAGGGCCCGACCGCCTTGCACCAATCGGGCCCTTACGCTTGTCGCTCCCGTTCAGATTCAGGGGCGCTTCATCTGGCAGCTGGTCGGCGTGCTGGCGATGTAGGCCGGGAATTCCTTCACCAGGGCCAGCGTCATGCCGGTGTTCTCCGGGCTATAAGGGAACTTCTTGTCCGCCTTTTGCCAGACCGTCAGGTACAGCGGCTGCTGCAGCTGGTGGTCGGTCTTGCGCATCTCGACTTCGCCGTTGTAGCTCTTGAACTTCAGGCCTTCCAGCGCGGCCGCCACCTTGAGCGGATCGGTCGACTTGGCCTTGGCCATCGATTCACCCAGCGCCGTGAGGATGTGGATCACCGAACCGGTGTAGAAGTCGTCCTTGAACTTGGCCTTGTACTCGGCCTGCCACTTGCCCATGTCGCCACCCATGTTGTAGTGGTTGTAGGACACCTGGAACACCCGGCCGGCACCGCCCGTGCCCAACGCCGTCGGCGTGCCGGACACGCCGGTGTAGTAGGTGAAGAACTTGCCGGTATAGCCGCCTTCGTTGGCCGCCTTGATCAGCAGCGCCAGGTCGGAACCCCAGTTGCCGGTGATCACGGTGTCGGCGCCGGAAGCCTTGATCTTGGCGATGTAGGGTGCGAAATCGCGCACCTGGGCCAGCGGGTGCAGGTCTTCGCCGACGATTTGCACATCCGGGCGCTTGCGTGCCAGGTTTTCCTTGGCGAACTTGGCCACCTGATGGCCGTGCGAATAGTTCTGGTTGAGCAGATAGACTTTCTTGACGTCCTTCTGGTCCTTCATGAAGGTGGTCAAGGCTTCCATCTTCATGGAGGTGTCGGCATCAAAGCGGAAGTGCCAGTAGCTGCACTTGCTGTTGGTGAAGTCCGGGTCCACGGCCGAGTGGTTCAGGTAGATCACTTCCTTGCCGGGGTTGCGCTCATTGTGCTTGTTGACCGCATCGATCAGGGCGCCGGCGACGGAGGATCCGTTGCCTTGCGTGATGTAGCGCACACCCTGGTCGATCGCCGCCTTGAGCTGGTTCAGGCTTTCGGCCGGGCTGAGCTTGTTGTCCAAGGCAACGATTTCGAATTTCACGCCGGCCGGGTTGCCCGCACCGCTGAACTTGTCGGCAAAGAACTGGAAGCTCTTGACCTGGTTGGAGCCGACCGGCGCCATCAGGCCGGACAGCGGATCGATCCAGGCGATCTTGACGGTCTCGCCCTTCTGGGCAAAAGCGGCGCCGGCGAAGGCCAGGGCAGCCGAGGCTGCGACGATTTTCACGGTGAACTTCATCAAATGTCTCCTCGTTGTCAAAACAGGGCCAGCGTACAGGGATTCGCGCCGCCAGTCGCTAGGGATTGCCCTAAAGAGCTATCGCATTTGCGACTCGCGGCCCGTGTTGTCCCCACCCGCCATTCAGGTATTGGGCAGCTTGTAGTCCTTGAGCACTTCGCGCAGCTTGGCCTTGAGCATCTTGCCGGTGGCGCCCAGCGGGATCGCATCGACAAAGACCACGTCGTCCGGGATCTGCCACTTGGCGGTCTTGCCCTCATAGAACTTGAGCAACTCCTCGCGCGCCACCTCGGCGCCGGGCTTCTTGACCACCACCACCACCGGGCGTTCGTCCCATTTCGGGTGCTTGACGCCGATGCAGGCCGCCATGGCCACCGCCGGGTGGGCCACCGCGATGTTCTCGACGTCGATCGAGCTGATCCACTCGCCACCGGACTTGATCACGTCCTTGCTGCGGTCGGTGATCTGCATGTAGCCGTCGGCGTCGATGGTGGCCACGTCGCCGGTCGGAAACCAGCCATGGCCCTGGGCATCCTTGATCAGCGGATCGCCGCCCTCGCCCTTGAAGTACTCGCCCAGGATCCACGGTCCGCGCACCAGCAGGTCGCCATAGGCCTTGCCGTCCCAGGGCAACTCCTGGCCGTCGCCGTCGACGATCTTCATGTCGACCCCGAAGATGGCGCGCCCCTGCTTGAGACGGATCTTCATCTGCTCGCTCTCGGGCATCGTCAGGTGCTTGTTCTTCAGCGTACAGAGCGTACCCAGCGGGGACATCTCGGTCATGCCCCAGGCATGCAGCACCTCCACGCCGTAGTCCTCGCGGAAAGCCGCGATCATGGCCGGCGGGCAGGCCGAGCCGCCGATCACCGTGCGCTTGAGAGTGGAGAACTTCAAGCCGCCCGGCTTCATGTGGCCCAGCAGCATCTGCCAGATGGTCGGCACGCCGGCAGCGTAGCTCACGCGTTCGGCCTCGATCAGCTCGTAGATCGACTTGCCGTCCAGCGCCGGGCCGGGGAACACCAGCTTGCAGCCGGTAAGCGCCGCGGAGTACGGAATGCCCCAGGCGTTGACGTGGAACATGGGCACCACCGGCAGCACCGAGTCGCGGGCGCTCAGGCACATGACGTCCGGCAGCGCGGCCGCGTAGGCGTGCAGGATGGTGGAACGGTGGCTGTAGAGCGCCGCTTTCGGGTTGCCCGTGGTGCCGCTGGTGTAGCACATGCTGGAGGCGGAGTTCTCGTCGAACTCGGGCCAGTGGTACTGCTCGGACTGGGCGCCGATCCAGGCCTCGTAGCTCTTGAGGCCGGGAATGCCGGTGTCGGCCGGCAGCTTGTCGGCATCGCACAGTGCCACCCAATGCTTCACGGTGCTGCACTTGGCATGCACCGCCTGGATGAGCGGCAGGAAAGTCATGTCGAAGCACAGCACCTGGTCTTCGGCATGGTTGGCGATCCAGGCAATCTGCTCCGGGTGCAGGCGCGGGTTGATGGTGTGCAGCACACGGCCGGAGCCGCTGACGCCGAAATACAGTTCCAGGTGGCGGTAGCCGTTCCACGCCAGCGTGGCGACGCGGTCACTGAACTGCAGCTTGAGCGCATCCAGCGCATTGGCCACCCGGCGCGCACGCGCCGCAACGTCCCGGTAGGTGTAGCGGTGGATATCGCCCTCGACCCGGCGCGACACGACTTCGGCATCGCCGTGGTGCCGCTCGGCAAATTCGATGAGGGAAGAAATCAGCAGGGGTTGGTTTTGCATCAGTCCCAACATGGACACATCTCCTGGTTGTCAAACTCGTCTTCATTTCGGGCATGGCTGGCGAGCGCATCCCTTGGCCGGAGTATCGCTCCGGTTGCGACGCCGAATATGGCATCGACGCAGCTTGCGCGCAATCTCTGTCGCCCGGCTGACACCTTCTTGGTAGAAACCCCTAATTCACGCGCGGACTGCAGCACAATCGCACCATGCTTTGCGATGCACGACTCCTGGCCCGGCACTTCCTGGCCACCCAACCCTGGTTCAACGCGCTCGACGCTGCCAGTCAGGCGCAGCTGACACAGCGGGTCGAAGTGCTCCAGGCCGGCAAAGGGCAGACCGTGCTGGGCGCCGGCGAGCCGGTACAGGGCTGGTACGCCGTGCTGAGCGGCCTGGTCAAGCTGCAGACCGAGGCAGCCGATGGCCGCCGCTCGGCCTTCATCGGCGTGCCCGACGGCGAATGGTTCGGCGAGGGCTCGGTGCTCAAGGAAGAACGGCGGCGCTATGCCGTGGTGGCCCTGCGCGACAGCTGGCTGATGTGCCTGCCGCGCGATGTCTTTACCGAACTGCAGCAGGGCAACCTGCGTTTCAACCAGTACCTGGTGCAGCACTTCAACATGCGGCTGGGACAGGCCATGACGCTGATCGAAGCCAGCCGCATCCGTGCCCCCGAGCACCGCGTGGCGCTGTACCTGAGCCGCCTGTTCTGGCGCAGCACCCGCCGCCTGTACCTGACGCAGGAAGAACTTGGCACCCTGGTCGGCCTGTCGCGCCAGACCGTCAACCGCGTATTGCGCCAGCTCGCCGAGCGCGGCATTGTCTCCAGCGACCTCGGCCGGGTTGTCATCCTCGACGATGCGGCACTGGGCCGCTACCTTGAGGAAACCGCCTCGACCTGAAGCCGGCCACGATAGCCCTTCAGGCGACAGGCCCGAAGGCTCTGCGGGACAATGCCGGCATGACTGTTGAGACTCCCGCCGCGCCGCAGGTGACCAGCGGGCTGCGCTGGCACCACCGCTTTGCCGCCCTGGGACCGGATTTCCATACCCGGCTCATGCCCACGCCCCTGCCCGCCCCCTACTGGGTCGGACGCAGCAACGCCGTGGCCGGCGCGCTGGGCCTGTCGCCAGACTGGCTCGCTTCCGACGCCGCCTTGGCGGTCTTCACGGGCAATCAAGGGCTCGAAGGCAGCGTGCCACTGGCCACGGTCTACAGCGGCCACCAGTTCGGCGTCTGGGCTGGCCAGCTCGGCGACGGCCGTGCCCTGCTGCTGGGCGAAACCGAAGGCGGACTGGAAGTGCAGCTCAAGGGGGCAGGACGCACGCCCTACTCACGCATGGGCGACGGCCGCGCCGTGCTGCGCTCCAGCATCCGCGAATTTCTGGCCAGCGAGGCCATGCACGCGCTGGGCGTTCCGACCACGCGCGCGCTGTGCGTCACGGGCTCGGACGCGCCGATCCGCCGCGAGACCATCGAAACCGCCGCCGTGGTGACACGGGTGGCGCCGAGCTTCATCCGCTTCGGCCATTTCGAGCATTTCGCCTACAGCGGCCAGCACGAACAGTTGCGCCAGCTGGCCGATTTCGTCATCGACAGCTTCTACCCCGCCTGCCGCCCTACGGACAAGTTCGCGGGCAATCCCTATGCCGCCCTGCTGGAAGCGGTGAGCGAGCGCACTGCCGCCATGGTGGCGCAGTGGCAGGCGGTGGGCTTCTGCCACGGCGTGATGAACACCGACAACATGAGCATCCTGGGCCTGACGATCGACTACGGCCCGTTCCAGTTTCTGGACGCCTTCGACCCGGCCCACATCTGCAACCACTCCGACACCCAGGGCCGCTATGCCTATAACCGGCAGCCCAACATCGCCTACTGGAACCTGTTCTGCCTGGGGCAGGCGCTGCTGCCGCTGATCGGCGAGCAGGAACTGGCACTGGCGGCACTGGAGTCCTACAAGACCGTGTTCCCGGCCGAGCTGGAAACACGCATGCGCGCCAAGCTGGGGCTGCAGCAGGCCCAGCCGGCAGACCGCGCCCTGATCGATGGCATCCTCAAGCTGCTGGCGCAGGACCGGGTCGACTACACCATTTTCTGGCGCCGCCTGAGCCATTTCGCCGCCGATGGCAAGGCCGCACCGGTGCGCGACCTGTTCCTGGATCGACCCGGTTTCGACGCCTGGTTGCTACAATATTCGGAGCGGCTGGCGCAGGAGAGGAAAGGCCAAAGTGCCAATTTGATGCTCAATACCAACCCCAAGTTCGTGCTGCGCAACCACCTGGGTGAACTGGCGATCCGGCAAGCGCGCGAGAAGAACTTTGCCGGTATCGACACACTGCTGACCCTGCTGGAAAGCCCCTTCGACGAACACCCGGGCTTCGACGCCCAGGCGTCTTTCCCGCCCGACTGGGCCGCAACCATTGAAATCAGCTGTTCATCATGATGAAAAAAACCGATGCCGAATGGAAAGCCCTTCTGGCCGAGAAAGGCGCCGAACCGGCGGCCTTCGAGGTCACGCGCCACGCCGCCACCGAGCGCCCCTTCACCGGCCGCTATGAAGACCACTGGCAGCCGGGCAGCTACAGCTGCATCTGCTGCGGTGCCAAGCTGTTCGATTCCAATACCAAGTTCGACGCCGGCTGCGGCTGGCCCAGCTTCTGGCAGGCCGCCCTGCCCGGCGCGATTGAGGAACGGCGCGACGTCAGCCACGGCATGGTCCGCGTTGAAACCCTGTGCGCCAACTGCGGCGCCCATCTGGGCCATGTGTTCGAGGACGGCCCGGCCCCCACCGGCCTGCGCTACTGCATGAACTCGGCTTCCCTCGAGTTCAAGCCCTGATAATCGGCGCATGAAAATCCTGATCGACTTCTTCCCCATCCTGCTGTTCTTCGGGGCCTACAAGTTCTACGACATCTATGTCGCCACCGGCGTGCTGATGGTGGCCACGGTGCTGCAAATGGCGCTGATCTATGCCATCGACCGCAAGCTGCAGGCCATGCACAAGATCACGCTGGCGCTGATCCTGGTCTTCGGCGCCCTGACCCTGCTGCTGCACGACGAACGCTTCATCAAGTGGAAGCCGACCGTGCTGTACGCCGCCATGGCCATCGGGCTGGCGGTGGCGCTGTGGGGCATGAAAAAGAACTTTCTCCAGTTGCTGCTGGGCAGCCAGCTGGAACTCCCCCATGCCGTGTGGATGCGACTGAACCAGGCCTGGATCGTCTATTGCGCCTTCATGGCCGTGCTCAACGGCTATGTGGCCGCGCTCTACAGCACCGAGACCTGGGTCAACTTCAAGCTCTGGGGCTATGCCATTCCGCTGGCTTTCATCGTGGCCCAGGGTTTCTACATCGCCCGCCACCTCAAAACCGACAAGACCGACAGCCCATGACGGCCGATCTGTCCCGACTCGCTGCGCAGATGACGCAGCGCCTGCAAGCAGCCCTGCAGCCCACCATGCTGGAGGTGCTCGACGAAAGCGCCGCCCATGCCGGCCATGCCGGCGCCAACGGCAGCGGTTTTGGCACCCATTTCAGGGTCCGTATCGCCTCGCCATTGTTCGAAGGCAAGACGCGCGTCGCCCGCCACCGCCTTGTGTATGATGCGCTGCAGGATTTCATCGCCCAAGGCGTGCATGCAATCGCCATTGAAACCCAATGAGCGCATGTGAATACCCCGGCCGATTCCCTTGTTTTTGTTTCCGTACCTCGTAGGACCCATGATGAAGAAGCAGATTTTTTCGGCCCTCGCCACCGCGACCCTGTTGAGCGCCCTGGCGGTGCCGGCCGCAGCCCAGAATGTCGCCATCGTCAACGGCAAACCGGTGCCGATGGCGCGCGTCGATGCGCTGGCCCAGCAGTTGGCGCGCGCCGGCCGCCCGGTGACGCCAGAAATGATGGGCCAGATCAAGGACGAGGTCATCGCCCGTGAACTGTTCATGCAGGAAGCACAGAAGCTCGGCCTGGACGCCAGCGAAGACTTCAAGGCCCAGATGGAGCTGACGCGCCAGGCCATCCTGATCCGCGAGTTGTTTGCCACCTTCCAGAAGAACAACCCCGTGACCGACGCCGAGATCAAGGCCGAGTACGACAAGTTCGCCGCCGCCAACAGCGGCAAGGAATACCGTGCCCGCCACATCCTGGTGGAAAAGGAAGATCAGGCCAAGGCCATCATCGCCTCGCTCAAGAAAGGCGCCAAGTTCGAGGACATCGCCAAGAAGCAGTCCAAGGATCCGGGCTCCGGCGCCAATGGCGGCGACCTCGACTGGGCCAGCGCCGGCAGCTATGTGAAGGAATTCTCCGAGGCCATGGTCAAGCTGGGCAAGGGCAAGACCACCGAGACCCCGGTCAAGAGCCAGTTCGGCTACCACATCATCCGCCTGGACGACGTGCGCGACGCCCAGCTGCCCAAGCTGGAAGACGTCAAGCCGCAGATCGCCCAGCAACTGGGTCAGCAAAAGCTGATGAAGTACCAGGAAGAGCTGCGCGCCAAGGCCAAGATCGAATAAGGCCCTGTCGGCATCCCGGCATCAACGCGGCTTCGGCCGCGTTTTTTCATGGTGGCTGGCAAGATGCGGGAAGCCGCTCTTGACGCTGGCGTCGCGCCTGGGTTCAATCGACGGCCACGATTTCATAAGGAGACCTCCGTGCCAACCAGCCTCCCCACCCTCATCAAGGCCCTCTTCAAGGGCGTCCTGGCCGCCTCCGTTCTGCTCGGCGCTCTCGGCGCCACTGCACAAAACGGCAAGACCGAAGTGCTCTGGCTCGGCCAGGCCGCCACCCGCATCACCACGCCCGGCGGCAAGGTCATCGTCATCGACCCCTGGCTGCGCACCAACCCCAAGACCCCGGCCGGCTTCAAGAGCCTGGAAGCTCTGGGCAAGGTGGACCTGATTTTGGTGACCCACGCCCACTTCGACCACTTTGCCGATGCGCCGGAGCTGGCCAAGATGCACAAGATCCCGATGTACGGCCCGGCCGGCATGAACCAGACCGTGGCCACGCTGGGCATCCTGCCGGTCGAGCAGGCACCGCGCTTCGGCAAGGGCGGCACCATCGAGCCCTTCGGCCCGAAAAGCGTGAAGATCACCGCCACCCATGCCGAGCACTCCTCGGAGCTGGCCTGGAAGAACCCGGCGACCAACAAGGACGAGGTGCACGTCGGCGGCGAGCCGGTGGGCTTCATCATCGAACTGGAGAACGGCTTCAAGATCTACCACATGGGCGACACCGGCCTGTTTGGCGACATGAAGTTCATCGGCGAGTACTACAAACCCGACCTGCTGCTGATCCCGATCGGCGGCCACTTCGTCATGAGCCCGGCCGATGCCGCCTACGCAGTGAAGAACTACCTCAAGCCCAAGTACGCCCTGCCCATCCACTACGGCACCATTCCCCAGCTCAAGGGCACCACCGCCGAGTTCTCCGCCGCCCTGGGCTCGGAGTCCGGCAAGATGCTGGTGGTCAACCCGGGCGAGAAGGTCGAGTTCTGAGTATCCAGCGCCGGGGATAGCGCCTTTTCAGGCAAAAAATCGTTCGGGCGGGGATAATTGCAGGCTATGTCCCTGCCCGAACACCAGCTCGAACTCCTGTCGCCGGCGCGCAGCGCCGACATCGGCATCGAGGCCATCAACCACGGCGCCGATGCCATCTACATCGGCGGTCCGTCCTTCGGCGCGCGCAGCAGCGCCGACAACTCGGTACAGGACATTGCACGGCTGGTGAAGCACGCGCACCGTTTCAACAGCCGCATCTTCGTCACGCTCAACACCATCCTGCGCGACGACGAGCTGGAGCCGGCGCGCAAGCTGGCCTGGCAGTTCCATGACGCCGGGGTGGATGCCCTGATCATCCAGGACATGGGCCTGCTGGAGATTGACCTGCCGCCGATCCAGTTGCACGCCAGCACCCAGACCGACATCCGCACGCCCGAGAAGGCGCGCTTTCTGCAGGACGCCGGCCTGTCCCAGATCGTGCTGGCGCGCGAGCTGACGCTGGAGCAGATCAAGGCCATCCGGGCCGAGACGCAGTGCACGCTGGAGTTCTTCGTCCATGGCGCGCTGTGCGTCGCCTACAGCGGCCAGTGCTACATCAGCCATGCCCACACCGGGCGCAGCGCCAACCGCGGCGACTGCTCGCAGGCCTGCCGCCTGCCCTACCAGGTGGTGGACAGCCAGGGCCGCTTCGTTGCGCACGACAAGCATGTGCTCTCCATGAAGGACAACAACCAGAGCGCCAACCTGGCGGCCCTGGTGGATGCCGGCATCCGCAGCTTCAAGATCGAAGGCCGCTACAAAGACCTGGCCTACGTCAAGAACATCACGGCCCACTATCGCAAGCTGTTCGATGAACTGCTGGAGCAGCGGCCGGAACTGGCGCGCGCCTCCAGCGGCCACACCACCTTCACCTTCACGCCGGACCCGGACCAGAACTTCAACCGCGAGTTCACCGACTATTTCGTGCAGGGGCGACAACAGGACATCGGCGCCTTCGACACGCCCAAGAACCCGGGCCGCCACCTGGGCTACGTCACCAAGGTCGGTCCGGACTGGGTGGAACTGACCACCAGCGAGCCCGGCACCGTGCTGCACAACGGCGACGGCCTGTGCTACTACGACCTGCAGAAAGAGCTGGTCGGCATGGCGATCAACCGCGCCGAGCCGGCTTCTCCCATGGCGGTGGACCAGTGGCGCGTCTACCCGAAAGACCCGGTGGCTGGCTTCAAGGACTTGCGCCGTGGCACCGAGATCAACCGCAACCGCGACATGAACTGGGTGCGTTTGCTGGAGAAGAAGTCCAGCGATCGCCGCATCGGCGTCTGGGCCAAGCTGGAAGAAACACAGAATGGTTTTGCCCTGCAACTGACCGACGAGGACGGCCACAGCGCCAGCGCCCGCGTGGCAGCAAACAAGGAGCCGGCCAAAAACGCGGCGCAGGCCGAAGCCAGCCTGCGCGAGCAGTTGGGCCGCTTCGGTGCCACCCTGTTCGAGCCGATCGACATCGCATTGGACTTGAGCGCACCCTGGTTCATTCCTGCCTCCACGCTCAATGCCCTGCGCCGCGATGTGGTGGAAGCACTGGAAGCGGCCCGGGCCGCTGCCTACCAGCGCCCGCCGCGCGCCAAACCGGTGGCGCCGCCGGTGCCTTACCCGGAAGACACCCTCACCTACCTGGCCAATGTGTACAACGAGAAGGCGCGCAACTTCTACGCCAAACACGGCGTGAAAGTGATTGCCGCCGCCTACGAAAGCCAGGAAGAGGAAGGCGAGGTCAGCCTGATGATCACCAAGCACTGCGTGCGCTACTCGCTCAGCCTGTGCCCCAAGCAGGCCAAGGGCGTGACCGGCGTGCAGGGCACGGTGCGCGCCGAGCCGCTGACACTGATCAACGGCAAGGAGAAGCTGACCTTGCGCTTCGACTGCAAACCGTGCGAGATGCACGTGGTTGGCAAGATCAAGAAATCGGTGCTCAACCAGGCAGCCCGTGACGCTGAAGCTGTGCCGCTGAAGTTCTACCGCTCACGACTGACCACCGCCGTGCACTGAACGACTTCCCGGCCGTCCCATGAAAATGGGATGGTCGGCGCCGCGCAGGCTCCTCACAATCCGGACTCGCACCGTCAAGGAGGACCCCATGCCCGCCCACAGACTCATCACGCTCACAGCCATCGTGCTCATTGCCATCGCCCTGCTGGCCATCCCGGCGCTGGCCGGCCCGGCGCCCTGGTACCAGTGGCGCAGCAAGCTCGACGGCCGGCTCTTCTGCGCCCAGACGTCGCCCGGCGAGGGCTGGACGCGCGACAGCGGCCCCTACAAGGACGCACGCTGCGAACAGCCTGGCACCCGTTGACGCCCGTGCGCCTCAGCGCAGCTGGACACCGAGTGGCGACAACGGCGCATCGAACCATGCAGTCCAGGTCTGGCCCGGCTGCACTGGCCAGGCATCGGTCCAGGTGCCGGTGGTCACCACATCGCCGGCCTGCAGGTCCGGCGCGCCGGGGCACTGGCGCAATGCCTGCAGGAAGTAATGCAGGGCGTGCAGCGGGCCTTCGAGCACGTTGGCGCCCTGCCCCTGCTCGACTTCATGGCCCTCCCGGCGCAGCGAGACCGCCGCGGCCGTGAGTTGCTGTTCCAGCTCGGGGGCCGAGCCGGCCACCTCACGCGCCGGTATCCGGCACCCCACCAGCAGGCGGGCGTGCAGGCCGCCATCGGCCACGGTGTCACCGGCCGTGAACTTCCAATCCGGCAAATGCGACTGCACCACCTCGAAGCCGGGGGCCACCCAGTCCAGGCTGTCGAACAGCTGTTCCAGCGTCGCGTTGGCCGGCGGTGTGGCGCGCAGGCCGAACACCACTTCCGGCTCCAGCCGTGGCTGGCAGGTACCGTTCAGGTCCAGAGTGGCATTTCCGTCGCAGAACTGCAGGGTGTTGTCCCACACCGTGCCCCAGATCGGCGCGAACACCTGATAGCGCGGCCAGATGCTGCGGTTGGTAAAGCCGATCTTGTAGCCGCGCGGCACCTCGCCGCGCTGTTCACGCAAGCGGCGCACCGCCAGCGCACCCTGGTAGGCTGCCGCCACATCCAGGCCCGAGCCCTGCCCCCACAGACGACCGTTGTCGTAATGGGCCAGCAGCGCCTGCGGGCTCATCATGGCAGGCCTGTCAACCGACCCACTTGCGCGCATTGCGCCACAACTGCATCCACGGGCTGGCGGCACTCGCATCGAGGCGGGTCCAGCTCATCTGGATGTTGCGGAACACGCGCTCGGGGTGCGGCATCATGGCAGTGAAGCGGCCGTCCGCCGTGGTCACCGAGGTCAGGCCCGCCGGGCTGCCGTTCGGGTTGAACGGGTAGGCCTCGGTCGCCGCACCGCTGTTGTCGACGAAGCGCATGGCGGCAATCGCTTTGGCCGCGTTGCCGCGGTAGGCGAAGTTGGCATAGCCCTCGCCGTGCGCCACGGCGATCGGCAGGCGGCTGCCGGCCATGCCGGCGAAGAACAGCGAAGGCGATTCCAGCACCTCCACCATCGACAGGCGCGCCTCGAAGCGCTCGCTGCGGTTGGTGGTGAAGCGCGGCCAGTCTTGCGCGCCGGGAATGATATCGGCCAGCTCGGCAAACATCTGGCAGCCGTTGCACACGCCCAGGCCGAAAGTGTCGGTACGCCCGAAGAAGGCCTTGAACTGCTCGGCCAGCACCGGGTTGAAGGTGATGGAGCGCGCCCAGCCGATGCCGGCGCCCAGCGTGTCGCCGTAGGAGAAACCGCCGCAGGCGACGATGCCCTTGAAGTCCTGCAGCTTGGCGCGGCCGCTCTGCAGGTCGGTCATGTGCACGTCATGGGCCTCGAAGCCGGCCTCGTTGAAGGCATAGGCCATCTCGACGTGCGAATTCACCCCCTGCTCGCGCAGCACGGCCACCTTGGGGCGGCTGGTCAGCAAGGCGGGTGCGAGCTGCTGCGCCGGGTCGAACGTCAGGTGCACGTGCATGCCCGGGTCATTGGGCGCACCGGCCGCGGCGTGCTCGGCATCGGCGCAGGTGGTGTTGTCGCGCTGCTGGCAAATCTTCCAGCTCACGCTGTCCCACACCTGGTGCAGATCTGCCAGTTGAGCACTGAAGACGGCCTTGGCATCGCGCCAGACCTGCACTTCGCCCACACCGGCGGTCACCGCACCCCCTGCCGGGCGGGTCTTGCCGATGACATGGCTGAACCTGGACAGGCCATGCTCTCGCAGCACCTGCAGCACCGCATCGCGCTCGGCCGTGCGCACCTGCAGCAGCACGCCCAGTTCTTCGTTGAACAGGGCCTTGAGCGTCAGTTCCTCGCGCCGGGCCTGGACCTGGGTCGCCCAGTTCTTGCTGTCGCCGGCGTCCATGCGGCTGTCGGAAATGCCGTCGCCCTCGGTGACCAGCAGGTCCACATTGAGCGCCACCCCGACATGGCCGGCAAAGGCCATCTCGGCCGCAGCGGCGAACAGGCCACCGTCACTGCGGTCGTGGTAGGCCAGGATCTTGCCCTGCGCGCGCAGTGCGTTGACGGCCTTGACCAGGTTGATCAGGTCTTGTGGGTCGTCCAGGTCCGGCACCGTGTCGCCAGATTGATTCAGCGTCTGCGCCAGGATGGAGCCGCCCATGCGGTTGCGGCCCTTGCCCAGATCGACCAGCAGCAGCGTGCTGTCGGCCTCGCTGGCGTCCAGCTGCGGCGTGAGCGTGCCGCGCACATCCGGCAGCGTGGCGAAAGCGCTGACGATCAGCGATACCGGCGAGGTGACCTTCTTCGCTTCGCTGCCCTCTTTCCATTGCGTTCGCATCGACAGACTGTCCTTGCCGACCGGAATGGAAATGCCGAGCGCCGGGCACAGTTCCATGCCGACAGCCTGCACGGTGGCGTACAGCGCCGCGTCTTCACCGGGCTCGCCACAGGCGGCCATCCAGTTGGCCGAGAGTTTGATACGTGACAGTTCGATCGGCGCGGCCAGCAGATTGGTGATGGCCTCGGCCACCGCCATGCGGCCCGAGGCCGGGGCGTCGAGTGCGGCCAGCGGCGTGCGCTCGCCCATGCTCATGGCCTCGCCGGCAAAACCGGCGTAGTCGGCCAGCGTCACGGCGACGTCAGCCACCGGCACCTGCCAGGGGCCGACCATCTGGTCGCGGTGCGTCAGGCCACCCACGGTGCGGTCGCCGATGGTGATGAGAAAGCGCTTGGAGGCCACGGTGGGGTGGCTCAGCACGTCAATCACGGCCTTCTGCAACTCGACACCGGTCAGGTCCAGCGGCTTGAAGCGGCGTGCAATGGTCTGGACGTCGCGGTGCATCTTGGGCGGCTTGCCCAGCAGCACGTTCATCGGCATGTCGACTGGTGCCCCCACGCTCGTCGCTTCGCGTACTTCGCTGCCCCCCGAGGGGGCTGTGCTTGCTTGGGACGGCCCGGCGCTGCGCACGGCGTCTTCGAACGCCACCACCAACTGACGCTCTTCGGTGGCCACGCCAACCACGGCAAACGGGCAGCGCTCGCGCTCGCAGAAGGCCTTGAACTGTTCCAGCGATTCGGGCGCGATGGCCATCACGTAGCGTTCCTGGCTCTCGTTGCACCAGATTTCCTTCGGCGCCAGGCCGGACTCCTCCAGCGGCACGGCACGCAAATCAAAGCGTGCGCCGCGGCCGGCGTCGTTGGTCAGCTCGGGGAAGGCGTTCGACAGGCCACCGGCACCGACATCGTGGATCGCCAGGATCGGGTTCTTGTCACCCTGCGCCCAGCAGTGGTTGATGACCTCCTGCGCCCGGCGCTCGATCTCCGGGTTGCCGCGCTGCACCGAGTCGAAATCGAGTTCGGCCGCATTGGCGCCGGTGGCCATGGAGCTGGCGGCACCGCCGCCCATGCCGATGCGCATGCCCGGGCCGCCGAGCTGGATCAGCAGCGTGCCGGCTGGGAATTCGATCTTCTTCGTCAGTTTGGCATCGATGACGCCGACACCGCCGGCGATCATGATGGGCTTGTGGTAGCCGCGCTGCTGGGTGTCGACATCGCTGGCGACGGTCTGCTCGTACTCGCGGAAATAACCGGTCAGGTTGGGGCGGCCGAATTCATTGTTGAAGGCGGCGCCGCCCAGCGGGCCCTCGATCATGATCTGCAGTGGGCTGGCAATGTGCTCGGGCTTGCCGCCTTTTTCAGCGGACCAGCCACCCCACAGCTTGGACACCGTGAAGCCGGTCAGGCCGGCCTTGGGCTTGGAGCCGCGGCCGGTGGCGCCCTCGTCGCGGATTTCACCGCCGGCGCCGGTGGAAGCACCGGGGAACGGAGAAATCGCGGTCGGGTGGTTGTGGGTTTCCACCTTCATCAGAACGTGGTTGAGAGCGCTCTCTTTTTGATAGCTGTTGGCGCTGTAACCGGAAGGGCTGGAGGCCATTTTTGCCACGAACCGCTCGACCGGGACGCCTTCCATGATGGAGGCATTGTCGGAATAGGCCACCACCGTGTGCTGCGGGCTGGTCTGGTGCGTGTGGCGGATCATGCCGAACATGCTGCGCTCCTGGCGCACACCGTCGATGGTGAAGTCGGCATTGAAGATCTTGTGGCGGCAGTGTTCGCTGTTGGCCTGGGCGAACATCATCAGCTCGACGTCGGTCGGGTTGCGCTTCAGGTCGGTGAAGGCCTTGACCAGGTAGTCGATCTCGTCGTCGGCCAGCGCCAGGCCGAACTGCACGTTGGCCTTTTCCAGTGCCGCACGGCCGCCGCCCAGGATGTCCACGTGCGCCATCGGCGCCGGGTGCAGCTCGGTGAACAGCTCGCAGGCCTGCTCGCGCGTGGTCATGGCGCTTTCCGTCATGCGGTCATGCAGGAGCGCCGCCACCTGGCCCAGTTGCTTGGGCGTCAGGCTGGCCTTGCCCAGCAAGGGCGACTTGAGCGTCAGGCGGTACTCGACGATGCGCTCCACCCGGTGCACGGCCAGGCCGCAGTTGTGGGCGATGTCGGTGGCCTTGGAGGCCCAGGGTGAAACGGTACCGAAGCGCGGCGACACCACGATCAGCGGGCCCTCCGTGGGGCCGGCATAGGGGTCGCCGTAAGTCAGCAAGGCCCCCAGCTGCTGCTTGAGTTCGGCGCTCGGGGCCGTATCGCTGGCAACGAGGTGCACGAAACGCGCGGCGATGCCGCTGATCTTGTCATGGATGGCCTGCAGGCCGGGCAGAAGTTGCTGGACGCGGAAAGCGCTGAGCGCGCTGCCGCCTTCGAAAGAGCTGATATGCAGGGTCACTGTGGTGGCCTTGATGAGGGTGGCGGACGAAGGTCCGTGGAAACCGCTAATTTTACCTCCGACATCACAAACCCTCCGGGCTATTGGGAGTCTGCGTCCCACGGGCTTTACCCGCTTCTTCTGCGGGGAAGCGCCACCAATGGGATAATTCCTCCCCATGACGATCACCTACAAAGACGAAGCCGGCATCGCCGGCATGCGCGTGGCGGGCAAACTGGCCGCCGAAGTGCTGGATTTCCTCGCGCCCCATGTCAAGCCCGGCGTTACCACCAACGAGCTCGACATGCTGGCCCACGGCTACATCGTGGATGTGCAGGGTGCCATTCCCGCCCCCCTGAACTATGCCCCCTCGGGCTACAACCCCTATCCGAAGTCGATCTGCACCTCGATCAACCACCAGGTCTGCCACGGCATTCCGAACGACAAGCCGCTCAAGAAGGGCGACATCGTCAACATCGACATCACCATCATCAAGGACGGCTGGCACGGCGACACCAGCCGCATGTTCCAGGTCGGCGAGACCTCGATCGCGGCCAAACGCCTGTGCGCCATGACCTACGACGCCATGTGGCACGGCATCATGCAGGTCAAGCCGGGCGCACATCTGGGCGACATCGGCTGGACGATCCAGAAATTCGCCGAAAGCAACGGTTTTTCCGTGGTGCGCGAGTTCTGCGGCCACGGCATCGGCCTGGGCTTCCATGAGGAACCGCAGGTGCTGCACTACGGCAAGCCCGGCACGCTGGAGGAGCTCAAGCCCGGCATGACCTTCACCATCGAGCCCATGATCAACGCCGGCAAGCGCGACATCAAGGAGATGGGCGACGGCTGGACCATTGTCACCAAGGATCACTCGCTCTCGGCCCAGTGGGAACACACCATTCTGGTCACCCCCACCGGCTACGAGGTGCTGACGCTGTCGGCCGGCAGCCCGCCGATACCGGCCTTCGTGCACGCCGCCACGCAAGCCTGACCGCCGCCTGGTCTGGCCTGATTCCTGCTTCAGCCTGGTGATGCAAACCATCCAGTCCCTGAAAGAGCAGTACCGCGCCAGAAAGGCAGAACTGCTGCAGCCTGTCGCCACCAGCGGCACTTCCACACGCCATGTGCGCAGCACGCTGCGCCATCTCTCCCGTTTGGCCGATGCCACGCTGAAGACCCTGTGGCAACAGGCCGGCTTTGGCCAGCCCTTTGCCCTGGTGGCGGTCGGCGGCTTCGGCCGCGGCGAGCTGTTCCCGCACTCCGATATCGACGTGCTGCTGCTCATGCCGGCCGGCCAGTCGCCCGACGGCGACGAGGCCCTGCGCCAGCGCATCGAATCCTTCATCAGCAGTTGCTGGGACGCCGGACTGGAAATCGGCTCCAGTGTGCGCACCGTGGCCGAATGCCTGGCCGAGGCGGCCAAGGACGTGACGGTGCAGACGGCGCTGCTGGAGTCGCGCCTGATCACCGGCAATGCCGAACTGTTCAAGACCTTTCACTGGCAATTCCGCCAGGTCATCGATGCGCGCGCCTTCTTCGTCGCCAAGACGCTGGAAATGCAGCAGCGCCACAGCAAGTTCGAAGACACGCCCTACGCGCTCGAACCCAACTGCAAGGAATCGCCCGGCGGCCTGCGCGACCTGCAGATCATCCTCTGGGTGGCGCAGGCGGCCAGCTACGGCAAGTCCTGGGACGAGCTGGCCCGCTCCGGCCTGGCCACCCTCTTCGAGGTGAAGCAGCTCAAGCGCTTTGAAGCCATGCTGCAACTCATCCGCATGCGCCTGCACATGATTGCCAACCGGCGCGAGGACCGGCTGGTGTTCGACACGCAGACCGCAGTGGCCGAGTCCTTCGGCTATAGCGCAGAGCTTGCCGAAGGCAAGCTCAAGATACGCCCCAGCGAAGCGCTGATGCGCCACTACTACTGGGCCGCCAAGGCGGTGACCCAGCTCAACCAGATCCTGCTGCTCAACATCGAGGAGCGTCTCAACCCGTCGTCGCAGACGCCGATTCCGATCAACGAGCGCTTCGCCGACAAGGCCGGCCTGATCGAGGTGCGCAGTGACGACCTCTACCTGCGCGAGCCGCACGCCATCCTGGAAACCTTTCTGGTCTACCAGACCACCGAAGGCGCCAAGGGCCTGTCGGCGCGAACCTTGCGTGCCCTGTACAACGCACGCGGCCTGATGAACGGCCAGTTCCGCCAGGACCCGGTGAACCAGCAGACCTTCATGCGCATCCTGCAACAGCCCGAGGGCATCACGCACGCGATCCGCCTGATGAACCAGACCTCGGTGCTGGGGCGCTACCTCTGGAGCTTTCGCCGCATCGTCGGCCAGATGCAGCACGACCTGTTCCACGTCTACACCGTGGACCAGCACATCCTGATGGTGCTGCGCAATGTGCGGCGCTTTTTCATGGCCGAGCACGCGCACGAATACCCGTTCTGCTCCCAATTGGCCGCCGGTTGGGAACAACCCTGGATCCTGTATGCGGCCGCGCTGTTCCATGACATCGCCAAGGGCCGCGGCGGCGACCATTCCGAGCTGGGCGCAATCGAGGTACGGCGCTTTTGCCGCCAGCACGGCATCGCACACGAGGATGCCCGGCTGATCGAGTTCCTGGTCAAGGAACACCTGTCGATGAGCCGCATCGCGCAGAAGTCCGACCTGAGCGACCCCGACGTCATTGCCGCTTTTGCCAAGCAGGTCGGCAGCGAGCGCAACCTGACCGCGCTCTACCTGCTGACGGTGGCCGACATCCGCGGCACCAGCCCCAAGGTGTGGAACGCCTGGAAAGGCAAGCTACTGGAGGACCTGTACCGCTACACGCTGCGCGCCCTTGGCGGCCACGTGCCCTCGCCCGATGCCGAGGTCGAGGGGCGCAAGCGCGAGGCGCTGGTCCAGCTGGCGCTGCACTCCCTGCCTTTCGAGGCCCACAAACCGCTGTGGGACACGCTGGACGTGAGCTACTTCATGCGCCACGAAGCAGACGACATCGCCTGGCACACGCGCCAGATCTCGCGCTTCGTCGGCACCGACAAGCCCATCGTACGGGCACGCCGCTCACCGGTGGGCGAAGGGCTGCAGGTGCTGGTCTACACCAAGGACCAGCCCGACCTGTTTGCCCGCATCTGCGGCTACTTCGACCATGGTGGCTTCAGCATCCTGGACGCACGCATCCACACTGCGCGCAACGGCTACGCGCTCGACACCTTCCAAGTGGTGACGCCGGAACTGCCTGAGCATTACCGCGAGCTCACCAGCATGGTGGAGGTGGAACTGTCGCGCGCCATCAGCGAGGCCGGTCCGCTCCCCGCGCCCAGCCGCGGCCGCGTATCGCGCCGCGTCAAGAGTTTCCCCATCACACCGCGCGTGACACTCAAACCCGATGAAAAGGCCCAGCGCTGGCTGCTCGGCATCTCGGCCAGCGACCAGGCCGGCCTGCTCTACAACGTGGCGCGCGTGCTGGCGCGGCACCAGATCAACCTGCAGCTGGCCAAGGTCAACACCCTGGGCGAGCGCGTGGACGACACCTTCCTGATCTGCGGCGCGGCGCTGCAGAACAACCGGGCGCAGCTGGAAATCGAGACCGAGCTGCTGGACGTGCTGGGGTCCTGAGCCTTTCAGTCGTCCTGCCCGGCATCGAGCCCGGGGAACAGCACCTCGGTGAAGCCGAATTTCGTGAAGTCGCGCACCCGCATCGGGTACAGCTTGCCGATCAGGTGGTCGCATTCGTGCTGCACCACCCGGGCGTGAAACCCCTCCACCGTGCGGTCGATCGGGTCGCCGTAGGGGTCGAAGCCGGTGTAGCGGATGCGTTGCCAGCGCGGCACCGCGGCACGCAGTCCGGGCACCGACAGACAGCCTTCCCAGCCCTCTTCCTCGGCCTCGCCCAGCGGCGTGATCACCGGGTTGCACAGCACGGTGCGCGGCACCATGGGCGCGTCGGGGTAGCGCGGATTGACGGCACCACTGCCGAAGATCACCACCTGCAGATCGACACCGATCTGCGGTGCCGCCAGCCCGGCGCCGTTGGCAGCGATCATGGTGTCAAGCAGATCGGTCACCAGCAGGTGCAACGCATCGCTGTCGAACTCGGTCACAGGCTGGGCCACGCGCAGCAGGCGCGGATCACCCATTTTGAGAATATCGCGAACAGTCATCAGAAGCACCAAGCCATGTCGGCGATCAGGCCGTCCAGCGCTCTCCGGTCAGCAGCCGCCATGCATTGCCATAGGCCACCTGATGGCGGCTGGGCTCGCTGAGCACGTCCAGGATCAGTGTGCGCTGGCGCAGAATGTTGTCCCTGTACTGTTGCTCGACCGGGGGGCGGTAGTCGCTCGCAGCAAGGAAGCGGTCCGGATGCCGCTCAATGACCGCCTGCCAACGCCCGTCGAGTCGGCCATTACTGAACAGCGTTGAGTCGCGCTCGCCGGAGGGCTTGTAGACATGCGCGGGGTCGGGAATGGCAAGGTCAAAATGCAAGCCGCCAAAACGCTCGAGCAGGCCACGGACATAGTCCGGGGTATAGCTGCTGGCGCGCTGCGGATAACGGACCATGGCCGTGTGACACCAGATCAGCCTGGCCTTGGGGTAACGCGCCAGCATCGTTTCCAAGGCCGGCAGCAGCCGATCCTCGATTTCGTAATGCAGCTGGAAAACCAGGCCTGTGTCCTCGCTCAGCCGGAACAGGGCCTCGCCAGCCGGGCCGTCCAGCGGGATCGTGATGTCCCTGACCGTCTGCCCGGCTGCCACCTGTTCGGGCGATGGGTAGTGGCGAAACTCATGCTCTCCCATCAGGTAGTACTGACCAGTCGTCAGTTCCCGGCGGACCCCCGCCAGAAAGGCGATGGGATCATTCCACCAGCGTGGAAATTCACCACTGTTACTGGTCGGGATAAAGTACTCGGGGTACTCCCGATGCAGGTCCAGCGCCTGCTGGCTGGTCGCGGCATTGGCTGGTGCGAACGCAATCTGCGCCACTTCCAGCTCGTTCATCTGGTCGATCATGTAGGCGATGTTGGTCCTGCCCGCCACGTACGTTGCTTCGACGTCGATGATGGGCAGACGCTTGCGCTCAAGGATCTGCCGGATCCGGCGGCGCCAGCCCGCGAGCGAGGCCTCACGCGACGATAGATCACCGGCCTGCCCCCACGCCAGTCCGGGCCACCAGGGGGACAGGCTGCCGAAGGCGGCTCCGGCCGCACGCAACATCCATCTGCGTCGAATATTCATGGCATGCATTTTCCCCTCTAGATGGGCCGTCAAGTCCGACGGCCCAAGCATACCTTGCCAGCCGGCGGGGACTGAGTCGACCGACGTCTAGGCCAGGCGGAACGCCGCCACAATGCCGGCCAGACGCTGTGCCTGGCCCTTCAGGCTCTCGGCCGCGGCGGCCGACTCTTCCACCAGTGCTGCGTTCTGCTGAGTCATCTTGTCGAGTTCGTTGACGGCCGCGTTCATCTGGCCGATACCCTGATGCTGCTCCGTCGAGGCTGCACTGATGCCGGCAATCATGTCGGTCACGCGCTGCACGCTGGCAACGATGTCCTCCATCGTGCTGCCCGCATCGCGCACCAGACGGGCGCCAGCCTCGACCTTGCCCACGCTGGCATCGATCAGGCTCTTGATTTCCCGTGCCGCTTCGGCGGAACGCTGGGCCAGGCTGCGCACTTCGGCGGCCACCACGGCGAAACCGCGCCCCTGTTCGCCAGCCCGCGCCGCCTCGACTGCCGCATTGAGGGCCAGGATGTTGGTCTGGAAGGCAATGCTGTCGATCACGCCAATGATGCTGGCGATCTGGCTGGAACTCTGGTTGATTTCGTCCATGGTGGCCACCACCTGGCCGACCACCTGGCCGCCGCGCTGAGCCACCTGGGTCGCCGAGGCGGCCAGTTCGTTGGCCGTGCGCGCCGAGTCGGCCGATTGCCTGACGGTGCCGGTGAGCTGCTCCATGGAAGAAGCCGTTTCCTGCAGGCTGCTGGCAGCCTGTTCGGTACGCTGGGACAGATCGGCATTGCCGCTGGCTACCTCCGAGCTGGCATGGCCGATCTGCTCGGTTGCCTGGCTGATGTCGGAAAACGCCGCACGCAGCTTCTGCTGCATCAGGGACAGGCGACGCAGCATGGAACCGATTTCATCCGGGCGCTCGGTTTCGAAGTTATGGCTCAGATCGCCATGCGCAATGTATTCCGCAATCGCCACCGCATCGCGCATCGGCCCGGTGATGGCACGTGTCGTCAACCAGGCGATCACGGCCCCAAGCGCCACGGCCACAGCGCAAATGAGGATCAGGATCTGACGCGCCTGGCCAACCGTTGCTGCCAGTTGCTCCGTGGCCGTGGTGCTGCGGGATTTGAGGTTCAGCACCAGTTCGTCCAGCGATTTGAGCAGAGACTGCGCCAACGGCACCAGTTCAGCGTCAATGCGCTTGCTGCCCTCGCCCATCTGGATGTCGTCGCGGACCTGAGCCCGGATGCTGACGAAACGCGTGCGTGCCTGATTGATCTTCTCCACCATGGCGGCAATGGCCGGCTCGTCGGTGACATCGGTCACCTTTTTCTGCAAGCCGACGGTGGCGTTGGCCGTGGCGGCCATGTCCTCGTTGAGCCGGTTGAGCACGCTGCCCATGGTGCTTCGAATGGTTTCGTCATCGCCGATGGCTGCATCCAGGCGCGTGGCCGTCAAGGCGCGGTCCAGGTTGGTACGGACCAGGGCGGACCACTCCTGCACCAGCACCAGGCGATCCGTATGCCGTACGTTGTCAGCATTGTGCGACTGGATGCGCCAGAGCTGGATGCCTGCCGCCAGCAGCATGAACAGCATCAAGGCCAGTACCACGCCAAAGCCCATACCCAGCCGGGCTCCGATCCGTTTGAACGCCAGACGCTTGAAGAAACTCATGCCGACTCCCTTGTTGGTATTGCCCAAAAGCCTGATCCAGACCAGGCAGTTTAGCCGGCAGCCCGACTAAGAATCGCCTTTCATAAGCCTGAAAAGCCCCGCTTCATCCAGGACCGCAACCCCCAGGGCCATTGCTTTCTCCAGCTTGCTGCCGGCTTCCTCGCCGGCCACCACATAGTCGGTCTTCTTGCTGACCGACCCCGCCACCTTGGCGCCCGCGGCCTCCAGCATGGCCTTGGCGTCCTCGCGGCTCAGGGTCGGCAACGTGCCGGTCAGCACAAAGGTCTTGCCGGCCAGCGGCAAGGCTTCAATCACCACCGGCTCGCCCTCCTCCCACGTCACGCCGCACCCGTCAGGCACAGGTTTTCGCAGCTGCTCCACCACCTCGCGGTTGTGCGGCTGCTCGAAAAAGGTGCGGATGCTCTGCGCCACCACCGGGCCGACGTCGGCCACCTGCAGCAGCTGTTCCTCGCTGGCGTCCATGATGGCGTCGAGCTTGCCGAAGTGGCGCGCCAGCGCCTTGGCCGTGGCCTCGCCCACATGGCGGATGCCCAGACCGAACAGGAAGCGCGGCAGCGTGGTCTGCTTGGACTTTTCCAGCGCATCAATGATGTTCTGTGCCGACTTGTCGGCCATGCGCTCCAGACTGGCCAGGGCCGTCAAGCCCAAGCGGTACAAGTCCGGCAAGGTGTTGACCATGCCGCTGTCCACCAGCTGATCCACCAGCTTGTCGCCCAGACCCTCGATCTCGACCGCACGACGGTGGGAAAAATGCAGGATGGCCTGCTTGCGCTGGGCACTGCAGAACAGGCCGCCGGTGCAGCGGTAGTCGGCCTCACCCTCCTCGCGCACTGCGGCCGAGCCGCACACCGGGCAGGTATGCGGCATGGTGAACATCTCGGCACCGGCTTGCCGCTTCTCCGGCAGCACGGCCACCACTTCAGGAATCACGTCACCGGCACGGCGCACGATCACAGTGTCGCCCACGCGAACGTCCTTGCGCCGCGCCTCGTCCTCGTTGTGCAGCGTGGCGTTGGTGACCGTCACGCCACCGACAAACACCGGTGCCAGCTTGGCCACCGGTGTCAGCTTGCCGGTACGACCAACCTGGATCTCGATCGCCTGCACCGTGGTCAGCATCTCCTGTGCCGGGTACTTGTGCGCCACCGCCCAGCGCGGTTCGCGCGTGACGAAGCCGAGCTGCAACTGCCGATCCAGGCGGTTGACCTTGTAGACCACGCCGTCGATGTCATAGGGCAGGCTGTCGCGCAGCGCCCCCATGCGGCGATGAAATGCTATTAAATCAGGAGCGCCTTGCGCAATAACCACGTGCTCGCAAACCGGAAAACCCCATGATTTGAGCGCCTGCAGCCAGGCGAAGTGGGTCTTGAATTCCGTTGTTGCGGACACTTCGCCCAGGCCGTAGGCAAAAAAGCTCAGCGGCCGCTGGGCGGCAATCGCCGGGTCAAGCTGGCGCACCGCACCGGCCGCAGCATTGCGCGGGTTGACGAAGGTCTTTTCACCCTTCTCGCGCTGCCGTTCATTGAGGGCATTGAAGTCGTCGCGCCGCAGGTAGACCTCGCCACGGACTTCCAGGACCGCCGGCACAGGCGGACAGGTTTCGCCACCGGGCCGTCCCAAGGCGAAACGCGCCCCCTCGGGGAGCAGCAAGGACACGTCAGTGCCGAGCGTGGGGGCACCAATTCTCAATGGGATCTGGCCGATGGTGCGGATGTTCTGCGTCACGTCCTCGCCCACCTCGCCGTCACCGCGCGTGGCGGCCTGCACCAGCACACCCTGCTCGTAACGCAGGTTGATGGCCAGGCCGTCGAACTTGGGTTCAGCCACATACTCGACGGGAAGATCAGCTTCCGTCAGCCCCAACTCGCGCCGTACGCGGGCATCGAAGGCCTCGGCACCACTGGCCTCGGTATCGGTCTCGGTGCGGATACTCAGCATCGGCACGGCGTGGCGCACGCTGGCGAAATGGTCCAGCGGCTTGCCGCCAACCCGTTGCGTCGGTGAATCCGGCGTCAGCAACTCCGGGTGCGCGGCCTCGAGGTCCTGCAGCTCACGGAACAGCCGGTCGTACTCGGCATCCGGGATTTCCGGCTCGTCGAGCACGTAGTAGCGATGAGCGTGATGATGCAGCAGGCGATGCAATTCCTGCACGCGTTGCCTGTCCGGTCCGGCCGGCGTCGCACCAGCAGAAAACAAATCGAGCGTAGCCATGCCGAACTCTACAAAACCAAATGCCAGGGCTCCCGCGGAACTGGCCTCGCCAGGCCGCTGGGAGCGCCCCCTTCGCGCAGCAGAAGGGGGGGGGCGGAGCGACCGCAGGGAGCGCAGCCTGGGGGTTGTCTCATCACGAAAACAGCCGGCGCGCCAGGATCGAGCCGGCAGACAGCTCATGCGCGTCCAGGGTGTCGTAGAGTTTCTCGAGCTCGGCGCCGATCTGGTCGAGTGCCTCGGTGCTCAGTGCATGGCCGTTGTCGTCGGTCAGCAGGCCGTCCATGGTCTGGGCCAGCGCCACGGCCGCCTCGCGCATGCGGGCAAAGGGCCGCTCGCTGCGGTCCACCTGCGCCACGTCCAGGCTCAGGCTGAGCTCGCGCAGGGCCGATTGGTCCAGGTCTTCGGCCAGCGCGGCTTGCGAATCGAACGCCAGTCCCAGCAAGGGTGGCTGGCCCGGCATGGAGGCCGGCAGCACCATGCGGCCGGGAATCGCACCCGGCACGAAACCCAGCCGTGCCGCGCACTGGTGTACATAACCCGGGCTCCAGGCTGCGTTGCGTGCGCGCAGCGTAACGCCGAGCTGGGCATCGTGCGCACCGGCAAAGTTGTCGAGTTCGCGCGCACGCGCCACTTCGTCGCGCATCTCGGGAAATTCGGGCGTGCCGCCCACGGCATCGGCAAAGGCCTGGGCGGTAACGACAAATTCGGAATACTCGATCTCGTTGAGTGCGCCCGCGCGGTTGGCCAACTGGATGCCGGCCTGCAGCGCGCCATAGCGCTGGCCGATCTGCGGCAGTTCCCACTGCTGGTTTTTCTCGTTCAGCCCTTCAACGGCAAACGGTTTGCTGCCGACCCGGCGCGTGGCTGGCAAGGCGGCCAGCACGGCATCGCCGGAGACCGGGCCGTCGAGCGTGATGGGGGCAATGACGTCGATCAGCGAATCCATCAGCGGCCGTTTCTCGACCGCGGGCAAGGACATCGCCGCATCGTCGGCATCAAAACCCGGTGCAAAGCTCGGCTCGACCGACCCCAGCCCCGGTTCGACACGCGGCGCCTGCGGATCGGCCTGACGCGGCTGGCTGCGGCGCGAGGTCCAGGCGCCATGCGCCACCACACCGGCCAGCACCAAGCCGCCCGCGATTGCCAGTCCGATCTGCAGCGTGCTCATGAAACTAGGCTGCCTCGGCCATGGAAACAGCGGACTCCATGTCGACCGCCACGATGCGCGAGACGCCCTGCTCCTGCATGGTCACGCCGATCAACTGCTCGGCCATCTCCATGGCGATCTTGTTGTGGCTGATGAAGAGGAACTGGGTGCCTTTGCTCATGCTGGAGACCAGCTTGGCATAGCGCTCGGTGTTGGCGTCGTCCAGCGGCGCGTCCACCTCGTCCAGCAGACAGAACGGCGCCGGGTTGAGCTGGAAGATGGCGAACACCAGCGCGATGGCGGTCAGCGCCTTCTCGCCACCGGAGAGCAGGTGGATGGTCTGGTTCTTCTTGCCCGGCGGCTGCGCCATGACCTGCACGCCGGAATCCAGGATTTCGTCGCCGGTCATGATCAATCTGGCCTGGCCGCCACCGAACAGCTCGGGGAACATCTTGCCGAAGTGTTCGTTGACGGTCTTGAAGGTGCCGCCCAAGAGTTCACGCGTTTCACCGTCGATCTTGCGGATGGCGTCTTCCAGCGTGTTCATGGCGTCGGTCAGGTCGGCCGACTGGGCGTCGAGGAACTGCTTGCGCTCACGGGCGTGGGCCAGTTCATCCAGTGCGGCCAGATTGACGGCCCCCAGGGCGGCGATCTCGCGGTTGAGGCGGTCGATCTCGCCTTGCAGGCCGGTCAGGCGCACGTTGCCGTCCACTATCGATTTCGCCACCGCCTCCAGGTCGGCCTGGGCGTCCGTCAGCAACTGGGCGTACTGCTCGAAGCCCAGCCGTGCCGCCTGCTCCTTGAGCTGGAAATCGGTGATGCGCTGGCGCAGCGGCTCGAGTTCGCGCTCGAGCTGCAGGCGGCGCTCGTCGCTGGCGCGCAGCTTGGTCGTCAGGTCATCGTATTCGCTGCGTTTGGCGGCCAGCACCTGCTCGCGCTCCAGCTTCAGCGCCAGTGCGTTCTGCAGGCCGGCCTGCGCGGCGGCATCGGTCAGACGCGCCAGTTCGTCACGGGCGCGTTGCTCCTCGGCCACCAGCGAGGTGGCCTGCTGTTCGGCGGTTTCGATGGCGCGCGACAACTCGGCCTTGCGGGCGTCGAGCGTACGCAGCGAGAACGTGGCTTCCTGCGCCTGGCGTTCCAGGCTGCGTTGCTGTTCGCGGCAGGCATTGAGTTTGCGCTCGGCCTCCAGCACGCGTTCGTCGAACTGGGCATGGCGCTCCTGGCTGTCGGCCAGTTGCATGTCGAGTTCCTCGAAGCGGGCTTCGGCAGCGATGCGGCGCTCCTGCAGCTCTTCCAGCTGGGCGTCGACCTCGGCCATGTCGCCGGTTATCTGCTCGCTGCGGGCCCGGGTCTGCTCGGCCAGCTGCGTCAGGCGCAGGGTCTCGACCTGCAGTTCATGCGCACGGCTCTGGCTCTCGCTGGCTTCACGGCGTGCCGTCACCAGGCGCTGCGAGGCATCGGCATAAGCCGCTTCGGCGCGGATCAGCGCGCTGCGCGCCTCATCAACGATGAAGGACTGGGCACGCAGCTGCTTTTCCAGGTTCTCGATTTCCTGGGCACGCGCCAGCAGGCCGGCCTGCTCGGAATCCTGCGCATAAAAGCTGACGCCGTGCGCGCTGACGGCGTGGCCACTCTTCACATACAGGGTCTCGCCCGGCTGCAGCTGGGCGCGCTGGGCCAGGGCTTCCTCGAAGCTCTGCGCCACATAACAACCCTGCAGCCAGTCAACCAGCACAGCCTTGAGGCCGGCGTCGTTGACGCGCAGCAGGTCGGACAGGCGCGGCAAGCTGCCCGCCTTCTCCGGTGCAGCGGCCTGCGGCGCGCTGTAGAAGGCCAGCTTGGCCGGCGGCGCATCGGCACCGAAAGCACGCACCATGTCGAGACGGCTGACCTCCAGCGCGCCCATGCGTTCGCGCAACGCGGCTTCCAGTGCGTTTTCCCAGCCCTGCTCGATGTGCAGCTTGGTCCACAAGGCCTGCAGATCAGCCAGGCCGTGCTTGGCCAGCCAGGGCTGCAGCTTGCCGTCGGTCTTGACCTTTTCCTGCAGCGCCTTGAGCGCTTCCATGCGCGCCGACAGGTCGGCCTGGCGGGCCGATTCGGTGTTGACGGCCTGTTGCTGCTCGCGCCGTGCGTCGTCCAGTTGCGGCACCTGTTCCTGCAGCTCGTGCAGACGGGCCTCGTTCACACTGGCCGCTTCGGTGGCTTCCGCCAACTGGCCTTGCAGGTTTTGCAGGCGCGCTTCGTCGGGTGCGGCCAGCGCATTGCGGTCGGCGCTCAGGCGTTCGCGCCGCTGCTGCAGCTGGCGCGACTGCTCTTCAATATTGCGCTGCTCGGCCGCCAGCACCTGGATCTGCTGCTGTACCTGGGTCACGCTGCCGCGCTGTTCGTTGGCACGGCTCTGGGCCTGGCGCAGCGCCTCTTCCAGATCGGGCAGGGCCTGCGCCTGCTCTTCCAACTGGGCGGCCAGCAACTCGTTCTTTTCCTCGCCCACCAGCGCCAGTTCGGCCAGCCGTTCGATCTCGGCGGCAGCATCTTCCTTGCGGGTCGCCCACTGGGCCGTCTGTTCTTTCAGCGTGATCAGGCGTTCCTCGACGCGCTGGCGGCCCTCGACCACGAAGCGGATCTCGGCTTCCAGCCGCCCCACTTCGGTGCTGGCCTCGTACAGCAGGCCCTGCGCCTGATTGACCTGATCGCCGGCGGCGTAGTGCGCCTGGCGGATGGTTTCCAGATCGGCCTCGATGTGGCGCAGGTCGGCCACGCGCGATTCGAGCTCGATCACCGCCTTCTCGCCGTCCTGGCGGATCTTGGACTGGTCAGCCTCGGCCTCGGTGCGGCGCAGGTACCAGAGCTGGTGCTGCTTGAGCGTGACGTCCGACTGCAGCGCGTTGTACTTCTGCGCCACCTCGGCCTGGCGCTCCAGCTTGTCCAGGTTGGCGTTGAGTTCGCGCAGGATGTCCTCGACGCGGGTCAGGTTCTCGCGCGTGTCCGACAGGCGGTTTTCGGTCTCACGGCGGCGCTCCTTGTACTTGGAAACGCCCGCGGCCTCTTCCAGGAACAGGCGCAGCTCCTCCGGCTTGGACTCGATGATGCGGCTGATGGTGCCCTGGCCGATGATGGCGTAGGCGCGCGGACCGAGGCCGGTGCCGAGGAACACGTCCTGCACGTCGCGCCGGCGCACCGGCTGGTTGTTGATGTAATAGCTGCTGGTGCCGTCGCGCGTCAGCACACGCTTGACCGCCACCTCGGCGTACTGGCCCCACTGGCCGCCGGCACGGTGGTCGGCGTTGTCGAACACCAGCTCCACGCTGGCACGGCTGGCCGGCTTGCGGGTGTTAGTGCCGTTGAAGATGACGTCCTGCATGGACTCGCCGCGCAGTTCGCTGGCGCGGCTCTCGCCCAGCACCCAGCGCACTGCGTCCATGATGTTGGACTTGCCGCAACCGTTGGGGCCGACCACGCCCACCAGTTGGCCCGGCAGCATGAAGTTGGTGGGTTCGGCGAACGACTTGAACCCGGACAGCTTGATGGAGTTAAGACGCACAGCGAGTCTAAGTAATTGATTGGATTGGACTTTTTATCCACCACACGGGTAGACGAAGCCTTGATGATACCGTGTGCGCCGCGCCCACTCCCGAATGGCCGTACCCCGGGGCCGGGCCTGCCATCCACAGGATAATGACACCCCATGAATCCGAATCTTTCCCGCCTGCAGCCCTACCCTTTCGAACGGCTCAAGCAACTCTTCGCCGGCGTCACGCCCAACCCGAACTACCGCCCCATCAGCCTGGGCATCGGCGAGCCGCGCCATGCGACCCCCAAGCTGATCACCGATGCGCTGACCGCCAACCTCAGCGGCCTGGCCAGCTACCCGGCCACCGCCGGCGAGCCGGCCCTGCGTGAAGCGGCCGCCGGCTGGCTGCAGCGGCGTTATGGTGTGGCCGTCAACCCGGCCACCCAGGTGCTGCCGGTCAACGGCTCGCGTGAAGCGCTGTTCGCGCTGACGCAGACCGTGGTGGACGGCGCCAAACCCGGCGCCACCGTGCTCTGCCCGAATCCGTTCTATCAGATCTACGAGGGCGCCACCCTCTTGGCCGGCGCCCAGCCCTACTACGTGCCGAGCGACCCGGCGCGCAACTTCGCGGTGGACTGGGACCGCGTGCCGGCCGAGGTCTGGGCCCGCACCCAGATGATCTTCACCTGCTCGCCCGGCAACCCGACCGGCGCCGTGATGCCGCTGGACGAATGGAAAAAGCTGTTCGAGCTGAGCGACCGCTACGGCTTCGTCATCGCCTCCGACGAGTGCTACAGCGAGATCTATTTCCGCGACGAGCCGCCACTGGGCGGCCTGGAAGCGGCCGTCCGCCTCGGCCGCAGCGACTTCAGGAACCTGATCGCCCTGACCAGCCTGTCCAAGCGCAGCAATGTGCCGGGCATGCGCAGCGGCTTTGTCGCCGGCGACGCGGCGCTGATCAAGCCCTTCCTGCTCTACCGCACCTACCACGGCAGCGCCATGAGCACCGTGGTGCAGGCCGCCAGCGTGGCCGCCTGGAACGACGAGCAGCACGTGATCGAGAACCGCAACCTGTACCGCGAGAAATTCGCCCGGGTCACGCCCCTCTTGAGCCAGGTGCTGGACGTCGCCCTGCCCGATGCCGCCTTCTACCTGTGGGCCGGCGTCAAAGGATCCGACACCGATTTCGCGCGCGAGCTGCTCGCTCTTTACAATGTGACTGTTTTGCCCGGCAGCTACCTCGCCCGCGAAGCCCACGGCTTCAACCCCGGCGCCGGGCGCATCCGCATGGCGCTGGTGGCCGAGACCGCCGAGTGCGTGGAAGCCGCCGAGCGCATCGTCAAGTTTGTCCAATCCAGAACCTAAAAGCCTGAGAAAAACCATGAGCCAACAACTGCAACAGATCATCGACGCCGCGTGGGAAGACCGCGCCAACATCTCCCCCAAGTCCACCCCGAAGGACGTGGCCGATGCGGTCGAGCACGTCATCACCGAACTCAACGGTGGCCGCCTGCGCGTGGCCAGCCGCCAGGGCGTGGGCCAGTGGACCGTGCACCAGTGGATCAAGAAGGCCGTGCTGCTCTCGTTCCGCCTGAAGGACAACGAAGTCATCAAGGCCGGCGACCTCGGTTTCTACGACAAGGTGCAGACCAAGTTCGCCCACCTGACGGAAGAAGAGATGAAGGCCAGCGGCGTGCGCGTGGTGCCGCCGGCCGTGGCACGCCGCGGCAGCTTCATTGCCAAGGGCGCCATCCTGATGCCGTCCTACATCAACATCGGCGCCTACGTCGATGAAGGCACCATGGTCGACACCTGGGCCACCGTCGGCTCCTGCGCGCAGGTCGGCAAGAACGTCCACCTGTCCGGCGGCGTCGGCCTGGGCGGCGTGCTGGAGCCGCTGCAAGCCAACCCGACCATCATCGAAGACAACTGCTTCATCGGTGCGCGCTCCGAGATCGTCGAAGGCGTGATCGTGGAAGAGAACTCGGTCATCTCCATGGGTGTCTACATCGGCCAGAGCACCCCGATCTATGACCGCAGCACCGGAGAGGTGAGCTACGGCCGCGTGCCGGCCGGCTCCGTGGTCATCAGCGGCAGCCTGCCCAAGGACGGCGGCAAGTACAGCCTTTATGCCGCCATCATCGTCAAGCGTGTCGACGCGCAGACCCGCGCCAAGACCAGCCTGAACGACCTGTTGCGCGACTGATCCGCCCGAAGCAGATCACAACTAAAAACGCTGTTGAACGGGAGCTGAACGCATGAGCACGATGGGCACCATGGAGCGGATCCTGCGGCTGATGGCCGAGAAGAAGGCTTCGGACGTCTACCTCTCGGCGTTCGCGCCGGCGCTCATCCGTATCAACGGCCAGTGCGTGCCGATCAACAGCCAGCCACTGACGCCCGAGGCGCCGCGCAGCCTGCTCGCCGAGCTGCTGCCGGCCGAACGCCTGAGCGAACTCGACCGCACCGGCGAACTCAACATGGGTTTTCCGCTCGCCGGCGTGGGGCGTTTCCGCCTGAGCGCCATGCGCCAGCGCGGTTCGGTGGCAGCAGTGATCCGTTTCATCGCCAACGAAGTGCCGCCGCTGGCTTCGCTGTCGTTGCCGCCCATCCTGGCCGACCTGATCATGGAAAAGCGCGGCCTGCTGCTGATGGTGGGCGCCACCGGCATGGGCAAGAGCACCTCGCTAGCCTCGATGATCGACCACCGCAACGAGAACGCCTCCGGCCACATCCTGACCATCGAGGACCCGATCGAGTTCCTGTTCAAGAACAAGCGCTCGGTGGTCAACCAGCGCGAGATCGGCTCCGACACTGCCTCGCTGGGCGTGGCGCTGCAGAACGCGCTGCGCCAGGCGCCGGACGTGATCCTGATCGGCGAGATCCGCGACCGCGAGACCATGTCGGCGGCCATCGCCTACGCGCAGTCCGGCCACCTGTGCCTGGCCACCATGCACGCCAACAACAGCTACCAGGCGCTCAACCGCATCCTGAGCTTCTACCCGGTGGAAGTGCGCCAGGCCATGCTGGGCGACCTGTCCAGCGCGCTCAAGGCCATCGTCTCGCAGCGCCTGCTGCGCACCACCGCCGGTGGGCGCACGCCGGCGGTCGAGGTCATGCTCAACACCAAGCTGGTGTCGGAGCTGATCGAGAAAGGCGACTTTTCCGCCGTCAAGGAAGCGCTGGAAAAAGCCATGGCCGAAGGCTCGCAGAACTTCGAGCAGGACATCGCACGCCTGATCGCGGAGGGCATTGTCGACCGCAAGGAAGGCCTGGCCAACTCCGACTCGCCCACCAACCTGATGTGGCGGCTGCAGAACGACTTCAGCAAGACGGCCCAGCCGCAGGCGCCGGCCGAAGACCTCGACGACCAGCCGTCGTTCACCGAAATCACCCTGGATGTGAAGCATTAAGGCGCACTGCGCCTGAGAGTTTCCTGCCGCCATGACCCGTACCCTGCAACTGACCGAACAGCTGATCTCGCTGCCCTCCATCACGCCGACGGATGCCGGCTGCCAGGCGCTCATTGCCGCGCGCCTGCAGCCGCTGGGCTTTGTCTGCGAGACCCTGGAGAGCGGCCCGGCCGATTTCCGCGTCACCAATTTATGGGCAAAACGGGCTGCAACCCATACGAATGCCGCGCAAGGCGCTCCTAAAACAATAGCATTCGCCGGCCACACCGATGTCGTACCGACCGGTCCGGTGGCGCAGTGGACGAGCGACCCGTTCGCCCCGACCCACCGCGACGGCAAACTGTTTGGTCGCGGCGCCAGCGACATGAAGACCTCGCTCGCCGCCTTCGTGGTCGCGATCGAGGAATTTCTCGCCGTCCGGCCGCAGGCCCATCTCAACATCGCCCTGCTGCTGACCAGCGACGAGGAAGGCCCGGCCGTCGATGGCACGGTGATGGTGTGCCGCGAACTGCAAAAGCGCGGTGAAACGCTGGACTTCTGCATCGTCGGCGAGCCGACCTCGGTGCAGCGCACCGGCGACATGATCAAGAACGGCCGGCGCGGCACCATGAGCGGCAAGCTCACCGTCAAGGGCCTGCAGGGCCACATCGCCTACCCGCAGCTGGCGAAGAACCCGATCCACCTGTTCGCCCCGGCCATGGCCGAGCTGGCGAGCATCGAATGGGACCGCGGCAACGACTTCTTTCCGCCCACCAGCTGGCAGGTCAGCAACATCCATGGCGGCACCGGCGCCAGCAACGTGATCCCCGGCACGCTGGTGGTCGATTTCAATTTCCGTTTTTCCACCGAGTCCACGCCCGAGAGTCTGCAGCAGCGCCTGAGCGCCGTGCTCGACCGGCACGACCTCGAATACGAGCTGGCCTGGACCATCGGCGGCCTGCCCTTCCTCACCACGCCCGGCACCCTGGTCAACGCGGTGCGCGAGGCCATCCGCGAGGAAACCGGCATCGAGACCGAGCTCTCCACCAGCGGCGGCACCAGCGATGGCCGCTTCATCGCCCAGATCTGCCCCCAGGTGATCGAGCTCGGGCCGACCAATGCCACCATCCACAAGATCGACGAGCACATTCCGGTGGCCGACATCGAGCCGCTGAAGAACATCTACCGGCGCGTGCTGGAAAAGCTGGTCGCATGACGCAGACACTGACTGAACAGCCGACGGTCATCGAACTGGTCGTCGCCGGCGCCAAACAACTCACCGACGCCGGCGTTGCTTTCGGCCACGGTACGAACAATGCCTTTGACGAAGCCACCTGGCTGGTACTGTGGCAGCTCGGGCTGCCGCTGGACGACCTGGATTCCGTGGCAAATCGGCCCGTAGCCCCCGCCGATCAAGTGCGGGTAGCTACACTTTTGGAAGCGCGCATCGGCACGCGCAAGCCCGCCGCCTACCTGACGCACGAGGCCTGGCTACAGGGCGTGCCGTTCTACGTGGACGAGCGCGCCATCGTGCCGCGCTCCTTCATCGCCGAACTGCTGGCCGATGGCAGCATCGACCCCTGGCTGGGCGAGCACACGAAGAAGGTTCTGGACCTGTGCACCGGCAATGGCAGCCTGGCCGTGCTGGCGGCCCTGGCCTACCCGGACGTGACGGTGGACGGCGCCGACCTCTCGCTCGATGCGCTGGCCGTGGCGCGCATGAATGTCGAGAAGCATGGGCTGGAAGACCGCATCACGCTGCTGCAGTCCGATGGTCTCGCCGATGTTCGTGGCCCCTACGACCTGATCCTGTGCAACCCGCCCTACGTCAACGCGCAGAGCATGGCCGCCCTGCCGGCCGAGTACCGCGCCGAGCCTGAACTGGCACTGGCCGGCGGCGCCGACGGCATGGATTTCATCCGCCGACTGCTGCAAGAGGCACCGGCCCACATGAACGAACAGGCCGTGCTGGTGCTGGAAATCGGCAACGAACGCGACCACTTTGAAGCCGCCTTTCCGATGCTGGAAGTGGTGTGGCTGGAAACCAGCGCTGGCGATGACCAGGTATTGCTGGTCACGCAAGAGTCCCTACTGAAACAATGATCACACTGAAAAATGTCACCCTGCGCCGCGGCGCCAGGGTGTTGCTCGATGGCGCCTCCGTGACCATCAACCCCGGCGAAAAAGTCGGTCTGGTCGGGCGCAACGGCGCCGGCAAATCGACGCTGTTCGCGCTGCTCAACGGCACGCTGCATGAGGACAATGGCGACTACACCATCCCCGCCCAGTGGCGCCTGGCCCAGGTGGCGCAGGACATGCCGGAAACCGCCGAGAGTGCCACCGACTTCGTGATCGCCGGCGACACGCGGCTGGCGGCCGCGCAGGCCGAGGTGCAAGCGTCGGAGGCCACCGAAGACGGCGAGCGCATGGCCCACGCCTACATGGAACTGCACGACGCCGGCGCCCACGACGCCCCGGCCCGTGCCCAGGCCCTGATCCTCGGCCTGGGCTTCAAGACCACCGAACTCGACAAGCCGGTCAACAGCTTCTCCGGTGGCTGGCGCATGCGCCTGCAGCTGGCGCGCGCGCTGATGTGCCCGTCCGACCTGCTGCTGCTGGACGAACCCACCAACCACCTGGACCTGGATGCCCTGGTCTGGCTGGAGGCCTGGCTGCAGCGCTACCAGGGCACGATGATCGTCATCAGCCACGACCGCGAATTCCTCGACGCCGTGACCCAGGTCACGGTGCACATCGAGAACGCCAAGCTCAACCGCTATGGCGGCAACTACAGCAAGTTCGAGGACATGCGTGCCGAGCAGATGGAACTGCAGCAGGCCTCCTACGCCAAGCAGCAGGAAAAGATCGCCCACCTGCAGAAGTTCATCGACCGCTTCAAGGCCAAGGCCAGCAAGGCCAAGCAGGCGCAGAGCCGGGTCAAGGCGCTGGGCCGCATGGAGCGCATTGCGCCGCTGCTGGCCGAGGCCGATTTCACCTTCGAGTTCAAGGAGCCGGCCAACCTGCCCAACCCGATGCTGGCCATGCAGAACGTGAGCTTCGGCTACCCGCCGCCGGACGATGCCCCGGCCGGTACGCCGCCCACGGTGATCGTGAAGAACGTCAGCAAGTCGGTGCTGGCCGGCCAGCGCATCGGCATCCTGGGTGCCAACGGCCAGGGCAAGTCCACCGTGGTGAAGACCATCGCGCGCGCGCTGGCACCGATCAGCGGCGAGATCACCGAAGGCAAGGGCCTGGCGATCGGCTACTTCGCCCAGCAGGAACTCGACGTGCTGCGCCCGCAGGACACGCCGCTGGAACACATGATCCGGTTGGTCAAGGACACCACCGCGCGCGGCCAGCTCAGTGGCCAGCCCACGCGCGAGCAGGACCTGCGCAGCTTTCTGGGCAGCTTCAACTTCACCGGCGACCAGGTCAAACAGACCGTAGGCAGCATGAGCGGCGGCGAAAAGGCGCGCCTGGTGCTGTGCATGCTGGTGTGGCAGCGCCCCAACCTGCTGCTGCTCGACGAGCCGACCAACCACCTGGATCTGGCCACGCGCGAAGCGCTGGGCATGGCGCTCAACGAATTCGAAGGCACGGTGATGCTGGTCAGCCACGACCGCGCGCTGCTGCGCACGGTGTGCGACGAGTTCTGGCTGGTGTCGCACGGCGGCGTCGATCCCTTCGACGGCGATCTGGACGACTACCAGCGCTACCTGCTGGACGAAGCCAAACGCCAGCGCGAGGCCATCAAGGAATCCGCCAAGGAGGCCGCCGCGGCGGCCAGCGCCAAGCCGGCCACCCCGGCACCAGCCGCCAAGCCGGCGCGGGAGGACAACCGCACGCGCCAGCTCAGGCGCGAACTGGAAAAAGCGGAGGCCCGCCTGGCGGAGCTCAACCAGCAGAAAACGGCGCTCGAAGCCAAGCTGGCAGGTCACCCCAGCGTGGCCGAAATCACCGAGCTGGGGTTGCAGCTGCAACAGGTGCAAAACGAGCTGGACACGCTGGAAGAGCGCTGGCTGGAACTCTCAGGCCAGCTCGAAATCTCGGGCTGAGCGGCGGCTTCAGAGCTGCAACTGCGACACTTCGCCGCCGCGCGCCGAGTACTTGACGCCGGCGTGCAGCTTCTCCAGTTGCACGCGTGCCGAGCGGCCGCCATAGACCGCCGAGCGCAGCCACTCGCACTCGCCCTGCAGGGCCGCCTCGTCCGCCAGCCGGGTGTGCCAGACACGCTGCTCGGCGTTCCAGCGATAACCACGCACCTTGAGCAGATCCTTGGCCTCGAACGGTGCCGCGGTGGCCTGCAGCCGATAGGCGGTCTGCGTGCCCGCCAGCAGCAGGCGCGCCAGGCCGGTCTGCTGCGCCTGCGGCAAGGTCTGCCCCAGCACGGCGAGCAGGGCATGGCAATCCATTTCGGCGCGGTGGGCGTCGTAGAACCAGCCGTTTGAAAGTGCCAGACTTTCCAGCTTGGCCGAAGACTGGCCTTCGCTCTTCCAGTCGATGTCGGCAAACGAACAGGCCCAGGGCAGTTGCGCGAAGACCGGCAGGCGCGCTTCGACAAAGGGGCGATCGAAGGCGGCGTTGTGGGCAATGATCAGGTCGGCACCCGCCAGCAGCTCCGCCACACGCGCTTCGTCGAGCCGCTGGCCGCGCACCATGTCGTTGCTGATGCCGGTCAGTGCTTCGATCTCGGGCAAGATCGGCATGCCCGGGTCTTCCAGCCCGTCGTACACCTGCACGGCGCCGCAAGGCCGGCCGCTCCCGGCATCGACCTCGACGCGCAGCAAGGCCAGTTCAATGATCTTCTCGCGGCTGGCATCGAGCCCGGTGGTTTCGGTGTCGAGCAACACGACATGACGCACCGCGCCTTGTGCCGGTTCAAATTGCAGGCAGGGCTGCAGTCGGCGCAGCACGCGGAAATCGGGATGGCTTTCCAGCTGGCGTGCCAGGGCTTCCGGGCTCGCAGCGTCCGCAAGCGGTGCGGGGGCGGGAATAACCGCTCGAGGAGCACTCTTCCTGGTGCGCGCCTTGCCTTTGGCCGTGGGCGCCAGCGGCACCACCGGCCCCTCGAATCCGAAATCGAGCTGCGGGTCGCTCACCGCTCCACCGTGAGTGCGGCGCGGGCCGGCACGTTGGCCAGCTGTTTCATCTCGCGCCGCAGGGCCACGGCATCCTGCGTGTGCAGGACATCGGCCTGGCTGAGTCGGAACACGCGCATGGCATCGGCCACGCCGCTTGCCTGCTGCTCCAGCGCGGCACCTGAACGGGCCAGGTCATGGACCAGCTGGTTGTTCTGCTGGGTCATCTCGTCCATGTGCACCATGGCCTCGTTGACCTGCTCGATGCCCAGATGCTGCTCATCCACCGCCGTGTGGATCTCGGCGATCAAGGCATTGACCTGACGCGCGGCAGTGACCGCCTCTTCCATGGTGCGGCGGGCGTTGTCGCTGAGCTTGGTGCCGGCCACCACCTTGGCAGAAGACTCCTGGATCAGCTGCGCAATTTCGCGTGCCGCGCCCGAACTGCGCGTGGCCAGTTGTCGCACTTCGGCCGCCACCACCGCAAAGCCGCGCCCCTGCTCGCCGGCACGGGCGGCTTCCACCGCGGCGTTGAGTGCCAGCAGGTTGGTCTGGAAGGCGATGCTGTCGATCACCTGCACGATTTCGCCGATGCGGCTGGACGACTCGTTGATCGCCTGCATGTTCTGCGTTACTTCCTGCACCGCCTGGCCGCTGCGTTCGGTGACGCCGGTCGCCTGCGCCGCCAGGCCCGCCGCCTGACGGGCCGCCTCGGCGGTCTGCTTGACGTTGCCGCTGATCTGCTCCATCGAAGCAGCCGTTTCCTCCAGCCGCGCGCCCTGGGACTGGGTGCGCTCGGACAATTCGCGGTTGCCGTTGGCCAGGCCATGCGTCTCGCTGCCCATGCGGTCCACTTCGGTACGGGCATCGCTGACGATGGAGCGGACATTGACGTTGAGCTGGTTCAGGGCGCGCTCCAGCCGGCCCATGGTGCCGCCGTTCTGGCTGTCCAGCGTGCGGGTCAGGTCGCCTGCGGCCATGCGGTTGGCAAAGCCGAGCAGGCGCTGCAACGGGCTGATGGTCAGGGCATGCAGGCGCCAGGCGCCCAGCAGGGCCAGCACGGCCATCAGCGCAAAGCCGCCGCCGAGCGTAGCCGGCGAAGCCGAGTCCCAGCCGCCGGCGGCCAGCACGCCGGTGCCCATGCCCAGCATGGCCAGCACGAGCGCCATGGTCACGGTCTGGGCTTCAGCCGTGGGTCGCAGCAGGCGCGCCAGACGTCCCGTCCAGGTATCGCGGTACAGCGCGCCATGGCGCAGGCGATGCACCAGCCGGCCGGCCTGCGCTTCTGCCCGCATGACGGCATACAGGCCTTCGGCCGCTTCGATCTGCTCGCGCGTGGGTTCGGTGCGCACCGACAGATAGGCCACCGGCCGGTCGCCCTCCATCAGCGGCGTGGCATTCGCCACTACCCAGTAATGGTCGCCGTCCTTGCGCCGGTTCTTGACGATGCCGGTCCAGGGCAGGCCTTGCTCCAGCGTCGCCCACAGGTCACGGAATGCCTCTTCCGGCACGTCCGGATGGCGCACCAGATTGTGCGGCTGGCCCAGCAATTCCTCCTTGGAGAAACCGCTGAGCTGGATGAACACCTCATTGCAATAGGTGATGCGGCCTTTCAGGTCAGTAATCGAAACCACTGTCTGACCGGACGGGAAAGGATGCTCGCGTTGGGAAACGGGAAGATTGGTACGCACGTGATCTTCAACAGTGATAACGGCCGGGCGCCCTGGAGCGCCCGGCCGATGCCTAAAAAGGATGGCCACCCTAAGGCAGCCCAGAACGCGTAACTCTACCTGATTTACATCAAGAAGAATTGCATCCGGAAACCGATCAGAAAGATTCCCAGTCGTCCGTCTCCTGCACAGGGGCTGGTTTGACTGCCACCGATGCGGCCGGCAGCGCCTTGACGTTGGCTGCAGGGGCTTTGCTGGCGGCGGGGGCGACCGTCACGGGCTGGGGAGGAGGCGCTGCGCGCAAAACCGGTTCGGCGGTCCGCTGCAGGTGGCTGTCAACCTTGAACACCGCCACCGTCTGCACCAGATCCTGCGCCTGGGCCCTGAGGCTGGAGGCGGCGGCCGCCATTTCCTCCACCAGCGCCGCGTTCTGCTGCGTCGCCTGGTCCATCTGTGTCACGGCCTCGCCCACCTGAGCCACGCCAGCGCTCTGCTCGGAGCTGGCAGCGCTGATCTCGCCCATGATGTCGGTCACGCGGCGGATGCTGCTCACCACCTCGGTCATGGTGGTGCCGGCCTGATCGACCAGCACGCTGCCCTGCTCAACGCGCTGCACGCTCTCGTCGATGAGTGTCTTGATTTCCTTGGCGGCTTCGGCACTGCGGCCCGCCAGCGAACGGACTTCGCTGGCAACCACGGCAAAACCGCGGCCCTGTTCGCCGGCACGCGCGGCTTCCACCGCGGCATTGAGCGCCAGGATGTTGGTCTGGAAGGCGATGCCGTCAATGACGCTGATGATGTCGGCAATCCGCTTGCTCGAGTCATTGATACCCTTCATGGTGTCAACGACCTGGGCGACCACCTCGCCGCCTTGTACGGCCACGGTAGACGCGCTTTGGGCCAGCTGGTTGGCCTGACGCGCGTTGTCGGCGTTCTGTTTGACGGTGGAGCCGAGTTCTTCCATGCTGGCAGCGGTTTCTTCCAAGGCGCTGGCCTGGGACTCTGTGCGAGCCGAGAGGTCGGAATTGCCCTGGGCGATTTCGCTGGAGGCGGTCGCAACCGACTCACTGCCCTGGCGCACGCGGGTGACCACCTGGGCCAAGTTGGACTGCATGGTTGCAAGCGCCTGCACCAGTTGACCGAGTTCATCCTTGCTGGAAACCGTCAGACGCTGGCTCAGATCGCCCTCACCGATACGGTGGGCTGCAGCCCGAGCCGTCTCCACGCCACGGGAAATGCTGCGCGAAAGATTCCAGCTGACCAGCGCCGCAAAAACCATCACCGCCAGCAGCATCAGCCCCGCCAACAGGTAGAGCTGATGAAACAGTTCCTTGATTTCATTGGCTGTGGCATGCGAATCGGCCACCAAGCCGTCAACCAGCACCTGCGTGGCACGAACGTAGTCATCGGTAACAGGAACGAATTTGCTTTTCACCGACTCACGAGCACTGACCTCTTCCCCTGCCGCCTTCAGCGCATTGACCAGATCGCGCGCAGTCAGCCAGGCCTTGCGCACTTCGCCCACGTTCTCGGCACGTTTGCGCGTGGCCTCATCGGTGACCTTGGCCAGGAACGCCTTCTGGGTCTCGGTCGTACCCTTCGTCGTGTTCACCATGGCCTCCTTGAAAAAGTCCAGCATGGCGCCGCCTTCGGAATAGCCAACCGCCAAGGAGCGAGCCGAGTTCTGCCGGACATCGCCCTGCCAGAGACCGGCCAGAGCCAGCAACTCGACCTGCTGCTCCATCCGGGCGGAGGCGTCGGAAACTTTCTCGATCCGCCAGGCCGTGACGGCAGCCAGCAGCAGAAACACCACCATGATCACGGCAAAACCGAGATTCAGACGTGTCGAAATTTTGAAGTTGTTCATCAGGGTCTCCAGAGTCGGTCAATGCACGGCTTCGGCCATCAGCCCCATCTCGGCACTGCTCATCAGTTTTTCGATATCGAGCAGAATCAGCATGCGCTCATCCAGCGAGCCGATCGCCAGCAGGTGGTCGCTGCCGATGGCAGAGGAAAATTCGGGCACCGGGCGCAGTTGCTGCGGCGTCAGCGTGATGACGTCCGACACGCTGTCAACGACCATGCCCACCACCTGCTGACCGATATTGAGCACGATCACCACCGTGAAACCGTCGTAGTTGGCCTCATCCAGGTTGAACTTCAGCCGCATGTCGACAATCGGGACGATCACGCCACGCAGGTTGATCACGCCCTTGATGAAATCCGGCGCATTGGCCATGCGGGTGGGCTCTTCGTAGGAGCGGATTTCCTGCACACGCAGAATGTCGACACCGTACTCTTCCTTGCCCAGCTTGAAGGCCAGAAACTCACGGACCGAGGTCATCGCATCCGCCGCTCTGGGCGCTTTTTGACTGTTGCCGACTGCCGCTGTCTGCTGTTCCATAAAAGCCTTTCATATCAGGACATCCGCCCGAAATTCGCACCGCAGGTGCAGTGAAGGTGAACCGCCTCCGGGCCGGCGCGAACCGCGTGCGCGTTGGACGCGGCTTGATCTCGGCTCCCGATGGCGCTGGCACCCTGGGGCCAGACCTGCTCACGAGAGGCCGAATTCTAGCCAGCGCGGTACGCCCGACAACGGTTTCGCACCGGGTCGTCGCCCGAATCGGCCATTTTTCAGCTTTGACCAAAAGTTACCTAAAGTTCTGAAGCCCTAAAGGATCAGCCTCAATTCGCGCGCAGCCTCCAGCATCAGGGGCAATAAATCGTGCCGCATGGTGTCCGGGGCCAAGCGCGCGGTCGACGCCACCACATTGAGCGCCGCCACGGTCTGCCCCTGCAGGTTGCGCAAGGGCACGGCCAGGGCATGCACCCCCAATTCATGCTCTTCGCTGCTGAGACAGAAATCATCGCGGCGCACCTGCTCGACCACCCGGCGCAGTTGCGGTGCCGCGGTGACGGTGTGCACCGTCAGCCGCGCCAGCTGATGCTGTTTCAGCCAGTCATTGAAGGCGGCCTTCGGCATGGCTGCCAGCAGAACGCGCCCGGTGGAGGTGGCATGGACCGGCAGGCGCGCCCCCAGGTGCAGGCCATAGGCCAGGACCTGGGACAACCCATCGCTGCCGCCCTGCCGGATATTGCCGCTGCGCGCCACGATCACGACTTCATCGCCGTTGAGCACGACGGCGGAAAAGGACTCGTGCGTCTGGGCGGCGAGCCGCTCCAGCGTGGGTTGCAGCACGCGCGGCAGCCGGGCCGAGGCCAGGTAGCTGCCGGAAAAACGCAGCACCTTGCTGGAAAGCCAGAAGTAGCGGCCGTCGCTTTCCAGGTAGCCCAGATGGGCCAGCGTCAGCAGGTGCCGGCGGGCCGCCGCGCGCGTGATGCCGGCCTTTTGCGCTGCCAGCGTGGCGTTGAGCCGCTGGCGCTCGGTATCGAAACTCTCCAGCACGGCCATGCCCTTGACCATGCCTTCGATGAGATCGGGTTTTGCAATCATGAGTTTCTTTCCTCGGGCGGTGCCTCCCGGCAGCGGCGAACCAGCCCCATTGGGTGCGCGATGATCGCACACGGGAGGCGATGATCGCACAATTGATCTGGAGCAAGGAAGATTTTCTGACCGGTGTCACCTAAGCTTGTCGCACTGTTGTTCAAGGAGTTCCACATGCGCACCCAGGTCGCCATCATTGGTGCAGGTCCCTCTGGCCTGTTGCTCGGTCAGTTGCTTCACAAGGCCGGCATCGATGCCGTCATCCTCGAGCGCCAGACCGGCGACTATGTCCTCTCACGCATCCGCGCCGGCATTCTGGAGCAGGTCTGCATTGACCTGATGGACGAAGCCGGGGTGGGACAACGCATGCACCAGGAAGGCCTGGTTCACGGCGGGTTCGACCTGCTGTTCAAGGGTGAGCGCCACCGCATCGACATGAACAAGCTGACCGGCGGCAAGAATGTCATGGTCTATGGCCAGACCGAACTGACCAAGGACCTGATGGAGGCCCGCGCCGCCGCCGGCCTGACCACGGTGTATGAAGCGGCCAACGTGGCCGTGCACGATTTCGACAGCGCCAAGCCGCGCGTCACCTACGAAAAGGACGGCAAGAAATTCGAGATCGAGTGCGACTTCATCGCCGGCTGCGACGGTTTCCATGGCGTCTGCCGCGCCAGCGCCCCGCGCAGCGCCATCAAGGAATTCGAGAAGGTCTACCCCTTCGGCTGGCTGGGCGTGCTGTCGGATACGCCGCCGGTACACGACGAGCTCATTTACGTCAACAGCCCGCGCGGTTTTGCCCTGTGTTCGCAGCGCAGCCACACCCGCAGCCGCTACTACCTGCAGGTGCCGCTGAGCGACAAGGTGGAGCAGTGGTCCGACCAGGCGTTCTGGGACGAGTTGAAACTGCGCCTCGACCCGCAAGCCCGCGCCAACCTGGTCACCGGCCCCTCGATCGAAAAGAGCATCGCCCCCCTGCGCAGCTTCGTCACCGAGCCGCTACGCTTCGGCCGCATGTTCCTGGCCGGTGATGCCGGCCATATCGTGCCGCCCACCGGTGCCAAGGGCCTGAACCTGGCCGCCACCGACGTGAAATACCTCTCCAGTGCCATCATCGAGTTCTACCAGGACAGGAGCGAAGCCGGCATCGACAGCTATTCCGAGCGCTGCCTCAAGCGCATCTGGAAAGCCGAGCGCTTTTCCTGGTGGTTCACCAGCCTGATGCACCGTTTCCCGGACGAAGGCGAGATCGCGCAGAAATTTCAGGAAGCCGAGCTGGACTACCTGATCCACAGTGAATCGGGCGCTCGCACCATTGCAGAAAACTACGTCGGTCTGCCGCTGGATTTTGGCCAGCAAGCCTGAACGGCTGCACGGCAGCAACGGCCGTGCAGCTGTTGAAAATGGCGTCAGGCGTTTGCCGCCTGTGCGGCTTGCAGACGGCGGGCGATGGTTTCGATTTCCGCGAAAGGCAGCGGCTTGCGGAACACCCAAGTCCCCTCGGGCAAGCCGCCTCGGCCGGCAATATCGTCCTTGCTCAACGCCGTGACAACGATGAGGCAGAGATCCTCATGACCGGAATCCGACTGCTTGAGTGAACGCACCATCTGGAAACCGTCCATGCCGGGCATGTCGAGGTCGGTCACCACCATGTCGGGATGAAGCTGCCCGATGCGCAGCAGCCCTTCGAAACCATTGACCGCGGTCCGGATCTCCACCGGGAAATCCCAGTCATCGACCACCATGCTGAAAAGATTCAACAGATCGGCGTCGTCGCCCATCACCAGCAAGCGGAGTGCTCTGACCTGCGATGCGGGCGCCTCGTTCTGGGCGACAGGCAGTGAAATCACCTGCGATCGTTCGGCCATGAGCTTGTCAACCGCGCTGCGCGCAATGCGCCGGTGCCCGCCTGCCGTGCGCCATGCCGGTAACACGCCGGACTCCACCCACAGCTGCACCGTACGAACAGCCACGCCCAGGGCCTCGCCAGCCTCTCGGGTCGTCATCAACTCATCGTTGGCCGGTGTTTTTCGCATAGGGGGGTAAGCCTTGCAAGGCTGGCGCGATTCTATCGACTCCACCGCCGAACTCATACGGAAATCCGCCTTGCGTCCTCTGCATGGCAGTGGTACGGCATGCCGGCCTTGATCGGCACCAACGTATAGTGGCAGCACAGACGCTTTGCCCAGACCGGCAGGGCGAAAATCGACAGACCTCAGATCATTGGCGCTATTTCAATCGCATTTATTGACTCAACGTAAAAATGAAAACAGCAAAGTCGCTTCAAGGCATCCGCATCCTCAGCCTGAGCCTGAATCTGCCGGGCCCGGCAGCACTGCTGCGTTGCCGTCACATGGGGGCGCACTGCATCAAACTGGAGCCGCCATCCGGCGATCCGATGCGCCACTACCAGCGCAAGGCCTACGACGAGCTGCATCAAGGCATCCGCGTGCAGACGGCTGACCTCAAGACAAGCAGCGGACAAAACCGCCTGCAGCAGGAACTGGCCAAAGCCGACGTCCTGCTCACCTCGTTTCGCCCCTCGGCCCTGGCCAAACTGGGCTTGGGCTGGAAAGGGCTGCACAGGCTCTACCCGGCCCTGAGCCAGGTCGCCATAGTCGGCTCCGGCGGAGAACGTGCCGAAGAGCCCGGCCATGACCTCACCTACCTGGCCGAGCAGGGCCTGGTCACCGGCCTGGACCTGCCGGCCACGCTTTACGCCGACATGGGGGGCTCCCTGCTGGCCAGCGAAGCCGTGCTGCAGGCCGTCATGCATCAGCAGCGCCATGGCAAAGGTATTTTTCTGGAAGTAGCCCTGTCCGACGCCGCCGCCTGGCTGGCCGCGCCCCGGCGCTGGGGCCTGACGCAAACCACCGGCGCGGTGGGCGGAGCCCATGCCGGCTATCGCGTTTATCCCTGCAAGGATGGCCGCGTGGCCGTGGCAGCACTTGAGCCGCATTTCGCGGCCGCCCTGTGCCAGGCGGCCGGCGTGGCTGTCAGCGACATGCGCAGCATGCTGGCCCCGGCCACGCAGCAGGCGGTTGCCGCCTTTTTGCTCACCCAAACCCGCCGCCAGCTCAACCGGTTGGCGGCAGTACAGGACATCCCGCTGCACACGCTATCAAAACAATAGCTGCTTGCGCTTATCCATCAAGGTCTCGCGCCCGGATGAATACCTGAAACAAAAAGAACGACAGCTCAGCGCGACTTGCGGACAGACTTCGTGGGGCGTGATGCGCTACCGGTGTCGCGTGGCGGCAGACCGGTGTGCTGGGTCAGGATGCGGCCTTTGACCGGCGCTTTCGCCTGGGTGGCGCCGGATGGTTTGGCTGCCACCGGTGTGCTGTTCTTGCGCCGCGCGCTGCTGTAACCGCCGTCCGTCAGCGGCTGCCAGGTCGGAATCAGGTGCTGCTTGCCGTTGCCGATCAGATCGGCCCGACCCATGACCTTGAGCGCCTCGCGCAGCAGCGGCCAGTTGTTGGGGTCGTGGTAGCGCAAAAAAGCCTTGTGCAGGCGGCGGCGTTTCTCGCCACGCACGATGTCCACGCCCTCGCCGCGCGCATCGCGGTGGATGCCCTTGAGCGTGTTCAGACCGGTGTGGTACATGGCGGTGGCCGTGGCCATGGGGCTGGGGTAGAAGGTCTGCACCTGGTCGGCACGGAAGCCGTTCTTCTTCAACCACAGGGCGAGGTTCATCATGTCCTCGTCGCTGGTGCCCGGGTGGGCGGCGATGAAGTAGGGAATCAGGAACTGCTTCTTGCCCGCCTCGGCGCTGTACTTTTCGAACATCTGCTTGAAGCGGTCGTAGGTGCCGATGCCCGGTTTCATCATCTTGGACAGCGGCCCCTGTTCGGTGTGTTCGGGTGCGATCTTCAGGTAGCCGCCCACGTGGTGCGTCACCAGTTCCTTGACGTACTCAGGCGACTGCACCGCCAAGTCGTAGCGCAGGCCGGAGCCGATCAGGATCTTCTTGACACCTTTGAGTGCACGCGCCCGGCGGTACATGTGGATCAGCGCGCTGTGGTCGGTGTTGAGGTTCTGGCAGATACCAGGGTAGACACAGCTGGGTTTGCGACAGGCGGACTCGATTTCAGGCGACTTGCAGCCGATGCGGTACATGTTGGCGGTCGGGCCGCCCAGGTCGGAAATCACGCCGGTGAAGCCCTTCACCTTGTCCCGGATCTCCTCCACTTCGTGGATGACGGAATCCTCCGAGCGGCTCTGGATGATGCGGCCCTCATGCTCGGTGATGGAGCAGAAGGTGCAACCGCCAAAACAGCCGCGCATGATGTTGACCGAAAAGCGGATCATCTCCCAGGCCGGGATCTTGGTGGCACCGTCATGGCTGCCGTTCTCGTCGGCATAAGCCGGGTGCGGGCTGCGCGCATACGGCAGGCCGAACACGTAGTCCATCTCGGCCGTGGTCAGCGGGATCGGCGGCGGGTTGAGCCAGACGTCGCGCGCCGTCGTGCCTTCGCCATGCGCCTGCACCAGTGCACGCGCATTGCCCGGGTTGGTTTCCAGGTGCAGCACGCGGTTGGCGTGCGCATAGAGCACGGCATCCGACCTGACCTGCTCGTAGCTCGGCAGGCGGATCACGGTACGCTCGCGCGGCGGGCGCCGGGTTTTGCCTTGCAGTGCCGGGTTGGCGACGAAGGTCAGCGGCTGGATGGCCGGATTGACCACCGGCTCATCGCCGGCCTCCTTCGCGCACGTTCCACCCTTGGCCGCCGCCTGCTCGGCCGTGGTCAGGTACGGGTTGATGTGGTCTTCGACATGGCCCGGGGTATCGACCTCGGTCGAATCGATCTCGAACCACTCGGTGTCGCCCCCATGGGGAGACTCACGCCGCACGAAAGCCGTGCCGCGCACATCGGTGATCTGCTGCACCGGCACCTTGGCCGCCAGCCGGTGCGCCACCTCCACCAAGGCACGCTCGGCATTGCCGTAGAGCAGCAGGTCACATTTGCTGTCAACCACGATGGAGCGGCGCACCTTGTCGCTCCAGTAGTCGTAATGCGCAATGCGGCGCAGGGATCCTTCGATGCCGCCCAGAACGATCGGCACCTCGGAGTAGGCCTCGCGGCAACGCTGGCTGTAGACGATGGCGGCGCGGTCCGGCCGCCGGCCACCGACGTCACCCGGCGTGTAGGCATCATCGCTGCGGATCTTGCGGTCCGCGGTGTAGCGGTTGATCATCGAGTCCATGTTGCCGGCCGTCACGCCCCAGAACAGGTTCGGCTTGCCAAGCACCTTGAAGGGCTCGGCGCTCTGCCAGTCCGGCTGGGCAATGATGCCGACCCGAAACCCTTGTGCTTCCAGCACGCGGCCGATCACCGCCATGCCGAAGCTCGGATGATCGACGTAGGCATCGCCCGTGACGAGAACAATGTCGCAGCTGTCCCAGCCGAGCTGCTCCATCTCGGCGCGGCTCATCGGCAGGAACGGGGCCGTGCCGAAACGCGCCGCCCAGTACTTGCGGTAGCTGGTCAGCGGCTTGGCGGCGCGCGGGAAAAAGGAGACGTCGACAGGGGCGTTCATGGGACCTCGGGGCAACCTGCTAGTGTAAGGTTTTACGCCTTTTCGCGCCTGCCTGAGGGCTTCTACCGATCCGCCCCGGTTTGAGCCGGCGGCAAATCCGCCCATAATGGCCGCGGCCCTTCACTGCCACGGGATGCCCGTCCATGCCCTCCTTGCAAACGCTCTCAAGTTTCTGGTCCGCCCCGGTGGTCGCGACCAATATGCTGGTCCTCCTCAACCTGCTGGGCGCCCTGCTGCTGGGCCTGCTGGTCGGCTACGAGCGCTCCTACCACGGCCGTGCTGCCGGCATGCGCACCTACGGCCTGGTCTGCATGGCATCGGCGGCGCTCACCGTCATCGGCGGCTATTCGCCGGACTGGTTCGGCGGTCACAACCCGCTGGTCACCGGCGGTGACACCACCCGCGTGATCCAGGGCATCGTCACCGGCATCGGCTTCCTGTGCGCCGGCGTCATCATGCGCGAGGGCTTCAACATCAGCGGCTTGACCACGGCGGCCTCCCTGTGGGCCTCCTCGGTCATCGGCATCCTGGTCGGCGTCGGCTTCTATGCCGCTGCCATGGCATTGGCGCTGCTCTCGGCCATCTGCATGATGTGGATTTCCCGGCTCGAGGAGTGGCTGCCGTCACGCCAGGCGGTCGCCATCACCCTGCGCTTTCGCACCGGCTTCGAGCCGGTCGAGAGCGTTCTGCGCAACATGGCCAGCGCCCGTGGTTATGAGATTGCCGGCGGCAGCATCGCCATTGCGCTCAAGGACGGGCACCTGGAGTGGCGTTTCGTCGCTGTGGCGCAAAGCCGGCAAAAAATGGTGACGATTTCCGAACTGGCCCAGGAGATGTCACGCTTCGATGGCGTCATCGGCTTCAACCTTTCCTACGCACGCAACTGAGCTGCGCGCTGTACGCTTTACCTGCAGTGCCTGCCCGTACACATTGAGCACATCCTAGAATCCTTGGGGTGACATCCAGGGAGTCAACCATGTCAAACCCAGCCCATGCCGACCTTGCCACGCTGTTCCAGGCGCAGCAGGCTGCCTTTGCCCGCGAACGTTTCCCCAGTCTGGCCGTCCGGCTCGACCGCCTGGAAAGACTGCATCGCTTGCTGACGCAAAACGAGGAGCGTATCGCCGATGCGATCTCAGCCGACTTCGGCAACCGCTCCCGGCATGAAACCGCCATGGCTGAAGTCTTCATCGTGCTGGGCGCGATTACCCACACGCGCAAGCACCTCAAGCGCTGGATGACCAAGCGTCGTGTCGCCACCTCGTTTCACTCCCTGCCGGGGTCGAGCTGGATCACTCCCCAGCCGCTGGGCGTGGTCGGCATCGTCAGTCCCTGGAACTACCCGTTGCAACTGGCCCTGGCACCTGCCGTCGAGGCCCTGGCCGCGGGCAACCGGGTGATGATCAAGCCGAGCGAGCTCACCCCGCGCTTCTCGGAACTGCTGGCCCAGTTGATCGGCCAGCACTATGCCACCGACGAATGCACGGTCGTGACCGGCGAGGCCGACCTGGCCCGGGAATTCGTGCGCCTGCCCTTCGACCACCTGTTCTTCACTGGCTCCACCGCGGTCGGGCGCCAGGTCGGCGTGGCGGCCGCAGCCAACCTGACGCCGGTGACGCTCGAGTTGGGCGGCAAGTCGCCGGTGATCATCGACGTGGACTGCGATCTGGAAGAAGCCGCCCGGAAGATCGCCGCCGGCAAGCTGCTCAATGCCGGGCAGACCTGCATCGCCCCTGACTATGCACTGGTCCCCACCGTCCAACTCGACGCTTTTGCGCAAGCCTTCGTGCAAGCGGCACGCAGGCTCTACCCCACGCTGGCCCATAACAACGACTACACCAGCATCGTCAACCCGCGCCATCAGGCACGCCTGCAGGGCCTGGTCGAGAATGCCCGCGCGCTCGGTGCCCGCGTCCTGCCCACCCATGCGGACGAAGTGGCGCTGGCGCAGACCCGCAAGCTGCCCCCGCAACTGCTGCTTGACGTGACGGACGAGATGAGCGTCATGCAGGAGGAGATTTTCGGCCCGCTGCTGCCGCTGCTGCCCTACCAGAAGCTGGAGGATGCCATCGGCTACATCAACGCGCACCCGCGCCCGCTGGCCCTCTACTGGTTCGGCCACAACCTGTCGCACCGCGACCAGGTATTGCTTGAGACCACCTCCGGCGGCGTCACCCTCAACGACACCCTGCTGCACGTGGCACAGGAGAATCTGCCCTTCGGCGGCGTGGGACCCAGCGGCAGTGGCGCCTACCATAGGGAAACCGGGTTTCGTCTCTTCTCCCACAACAAGCCGGTGTTCGCGCAATCGCGCTTCTCGGGCACCCGCTTGCTGTGGCCGCCCTATGGCAAGCTCGCCGACAACATGATCCGGCTGCTCAAGAAATTCGCCTGATCCGAATGCCTTGAGGGCTCGCCCCGCTTCGCAGCAGCAAGGCCGGCGAAGCAGGATAATCACCCCATGCAAAACCCTCCGGCGACGCAGCGAACGCAACCCCAATCCCTGACCGACCTGTTTGTTTCCTTCACCGTGCTGGCCCTGCAGGGCTTTGGCGGCGTGCTCGCCGTGGCGCAGCGTGAACTGGTGGAGCACAAGCGCTGGATGACGAACGAGGAGTTCGTCGAAGAATGGGCGGTGGCGCAGATCATGCCCGGCCCCAACATCATCAACCTGTGCATCATGATCGGCGGGCGCTACTTCGGCCTGCGCGGCGCACTGGCGGCGCTGGCCGGCATGCTGCTGGTGCCCATGCTCATCGTGCTGCTGCTGGCGCTGGTCTACGCGCATTTCGCCACGCACCCCGGCGTGATCGGCGCTCTGCGCGGCATGGGGGCGGTGGCGGCCGGCCTCATCGTGGCCACCGGGCTCAAGCTGTTCCCGGCCTTGAAGAAGAATGCCCTCGGTCTCGCCACCTGCATCGGGTTTGGCGTCCTGTGCTTTGTCGCCGTGGCCCTGCTGCGCTGGCCGCTGGCTTATGTATTGCTGGGGCTGGGCTCGATTGCCTGCGTCATGACCTACCGCAGGCTGGCCCCATGAACGAAGCACTGCATCTGGCCTGGAGCGACTGGCTCCAGTTGTTTACCCACTACCTGTCCCTGTCACTGCTGGCCGTCGGCGGCGCCATCACCACGGCGCCAGACATGCACCGCTACCTGGTGGAGCAGCAAGGCTGGCTCAGCGACAGCCAGTTCAATGCCTCGATCGCCATCGCCCAGGCCGCGCCCGGCCCCAATGTGCTGTTCGTCGCGCTCATGGGCTGGCATGTCGGTCTGAACGCCGGCGGTCTGTTGCCGGCCTTGTTCGGTGTTCTGGTGTCGATGCTGGGCGTGATGCTGCCCAGTTCCTCGCTGACCTACTTCACCTCACGCTGGAGCCATGCCAACCGCGAGCTGCGTGCGGTGCGCGCCTTCAAGCAGGGCATGGCGCCGATCGTCATCGCCCTCCTGATTGCCACCGGCTGGATTCTGGCCAGCGCGCATGGCGCGCCGGCGCAGGACTGGCCGCTGTGGCTGACCACCGCGGTCACCACCGTCATGGTCTGGCGCACCCGGCTGCACCTGTTGTGGCTGCTGGCAGCCGGCGGCCTGCTGGGCTGGTTCGGGCTGGTTTAGGGCCTGTTCACACTGTTTTTGCAAGATGCGTTGCGGATCAAAAAAGTCATGCGCCAGGCGCGAAACGCAGCCGGAGTCTTCCTCCGGCAAGGCTTCGCAACGCCGCGCACGGCTTTTTTGGCCGCAACCCGGAGGGAACGTGGTGAAAACCGCGCCATTCGTTGTTGCACTCCTAGCCCAGGTGGCCAGCCTGGGCGTCGTCGCGCGCCTAGATTGGCACGGTTTTCACCACGTTCGCACTTGCAAAAACAGTGTGAACAGGCCCTAACGCCATGCGCACGCTCAACCTGGTGGGATGCGGCAGGGTCGGCAAGACCCTGGGCTACCTGTGGCACCAGCATGAAACGCTGCAGATTCAGGATGTACTGACCACCACGCCAGAGAGCGCACAGGCAGCCGTGGCTTTCATCGGCGCGGGCCATGCTGTCGAATCACTGGCGCAGATGCGGCCGGCTGACCTCTGGCTGATGGCCGTACCAGACCGGCAGATTGCCGAGAGCGCCCGCGAGATGGCGCAAGTCCTGGCCGGCATGGCGCCCGCCACCGTCTTTCACGCCAGCGGCGCGCTGAGTTCGGCCGTGCTGGCCCCCCTGCGCGATCGCGGCTGGCAAACCGCCAGCGCGCATTGCATCCTGAGCTTTGCTGCGCCGGCAGCGGCTGTGCAGCAGTTCGCCGGGACGCCTTGTGGCCTCGAAGGCAATGTCTCGGTCCGTGAAGCACTGCGACCGATCTTTGCCGCCATCGGTGCTGCGTGCTTCACCGTGGAAGCCGACAAGAAAGTGCTCTACCACGCCGCCGCCGTGTTCGGAACCAACTTCCTGCCGGTGCTGCAAGCCTTGGCAGAGGACTTGTGGCACGACAGCGGCGTGCCCCCCGAATTGCTGCCACGGCTGCGCGCCTCGTTGCTGCGCAACGCGGTGGACAACGTGCTGGCGCTCGGGCCGGCTGGTGCCCTCACCGGCCCGGCCGCGCGCGGCGACATCGCCCTTGTGCAACACCAAGGCCAGGCCGTGAGCCAATGGGATCCGGCCGCGGGTGAGGCCTATCGGTCCTTGAGCGAACTGGCCCTGCGCCTGGCACGTGAAGGCAGCATCCGCCAGGACTGAGCGCGAAAGCCCCCGACCCCAGGCTGATCAGGACTTGGGTTTGCCGAAATTGAGAATGCGCGTCGCCATCCAGGTTTCGGCCAGGAAGCAGGACAGCGCCAGCATGAAGCAGAACACGCCGAACAGAAAGCTCACGATAGCCCAGCTTTCACCCTGGAAGGCCGTCGTCTCGCCGAGAAACAGCAGGATGATGGTCAGGCCGATCATGAAGGCGCACAGGGTAAGAAAACCGATGGCGCCATTGGCCAGCAGGCCGCGTCGACGCAGCCGGACCAACTCAGCATAGGCGCCCTTGATGAACTCGGTATCAGCCGAATCCCTGAGTCGCTCTTCCAGCACCCGGGCCCGGTCGATGATGCGCGCCAGACGGCCGGCGACTGCGCCAATCATGCCGGAGACTGCCGTCAACAGAAACACGGGGGCGACCGCCAGCTGGATGCCGTGGGTCACGGTACTCGGATCAACAAAAAAACTCATGGCTGGATTCTATTTGCGTAGTGGCGCAAGCAGCGATGACAGCCCATTGTGGTCAATCTCGTGCATCAACGCCAGCAGGCGGCCAATATCGCCCGGCGGGAAACCCTCCCGAGCGAACCAGTTGAGGTAGTTGCCGGGCAAGTCGGCAATCAGGTGCCCTTTGTATTTGCCGTAGGGCATCTGGGTCGTCACCAGACGCTGCAGCTGATGGACGTCCATGTTCTTCAGCCACCCGCGCGCTTGACCGTCCAGCCTTGCGTCTGAAGCACAGCCATGACCTTGTCGCAATGGTCACCTTGGACTTCGATCACGCCATCCTTCACCGTGCCGCCGGAACCACAAGCCGCCTTGAGCTTCTTGCCCAGTTCGGTGAGCGCCGGCGCATCGAGCGCCAGCCCGGTGACAACCGTTACCGCCTTGCCGCCACGGCCCTTGGTCTGGCGCGAAACGCGCACGATGCCATCACCGGCAGGGGTGGGCTTGTTCAAGTGGCACTGGCACTGGGCCACCGGCTGGCGGCAATCCGGGCACATGCGCCCGCTGTCGGTGGAATAGACCAGACCACCTGTGCTGCGATGGTTTTTCATCATCTCAGTCCGGCACGAATCTGGCGTTGAAAGTGGCGACATCCGCCTCGTCTTCGAAGGTCACCAGTTGCCCCTGCTTCATGTCAGCCAGCCGGCAGGCGGCAAACAGGCTGTACCGGCCCTTGAGGTGCATGCTGGGCAGGTCGATCAAGGCATAAGGGTAAGGGACGAAGACTTCGTGCTCGAAAACCACGCGGTGCACGTTGCGCGGCGAGGGGAAAAGCTTGTAGGTGTCAGTGGTGATCGCAAGTGAAGACATCGGGTTTCGTGCGCCGGCTGATGGCAGAACCCATGATTGGAGCACGAATTGTCAGGGTCTTACGCACCAAATGGGGTTGTGAACCGAGCCAAAGCCATTGAATCCTCGGCATCCCTGTGATGATGGCTGGCGGTTGGCAATTCGGCATGGAGCAGTTCGATTTTCAGCCGCGCCTGATGTAAAAGCTCGTTCAGCTCGCGGGCGCCGTCATGTGCGGCACCATGCGACGTGTTGGCAATAAGCTGCCCCATCTGCTGAACCATAAGGAACAGATGGAACAGTTCCCTGATGGTTTCATGACGTTCTATTTGGTTTGTCTGCATGGAATCACCTCCAACGACCAAGTGGTGAGATGCCCGGGCGCGGTGACAACCAACGCCTTATCGGCAAATTTCATCGCAATCTCTGGCGAATTTCCGCGGTGCACCCTATAGTCAGCGTCAATGCTAAATAAAGCCAGATTCGTTAGCTATCCCCCAAATGGGGGATCACGACTCAGTACTTGAAGTAGCCGTCAGTGCGATAAGATTTCCCTGACCGTCACTCCCTTGCGTCAGGGGGCAGCGCCCATGCGTGTCATGGGCACAACGTCAGCAGGGGGGCGTGGACTCAGACGAGAGGGAATGTCATGCATCTTGAAGAATTCCTGCTGCATTCGACCGGCATTGTTCTTGCTGTTGCGGCTGCGTTATGGGCGCTACGGCTCATCCGGCTGACGGGCAAGACGAAAGCCTGGTTGTTCATGGCCGCAGGTCTTGTCTTGCTGGCCGCGTCAAGTTTGGGACAACTTCTTGTTCACCGCGGCGTGACAGTCGGACTGTTTACCCATCTGGCCCTTATCGATGCCGTGCCGGTATTCGCTTATGCACTCCTGCTGGCAGGCGTCGTCTTCAGCGGCACCATCTTCCGTGAGCGCAAGGCAGGACTGGAACTGCTTGAAGAGCAGCTTCAGCGGTTGCGGCTGGCGCCACCTGAAGTCGAGATGGGAATGACCGCCAGTGAACGCGCCACCCGGCACGCGCTCATCAAGGCAGGAAAAAATGGCGTATCAATCCTGACGGCATTGGAATATCTGAAACATGAGGAACGGCGAATCGCCCGGATGCTCCAGGAATGGCAGGCCACTTTTGATGCGATCACCATTCCAGTTTTTGTGTATGACCGGACGTACCGCCTGATCCGGGCCAATCGCGCCTACCTCGAACGCGCCGGCAGGACCGCGAAAGACATCGTAGGTAAGCCCTATTTTGAAATCTTTCCCAAACTGGGCAGTCCGATCATCGACCTTGCTCAAAACCCAGAGAAAAGCACGCCCAACAGTGAAGTCCGCTTGGCCACGGGCGAGATTTTTCTATCCAAGAATTATCCAATCTACAGCGAAAGCAACGAATACCGCTACACCCTGCACACGCTCCAAGAGGTCACGCTGGTCAAACAGGCGGAAAAGTCGATAAGAAGGATCCGGCTGGCGCTGAAGGTCGTCGCCGGTTGCACCCACGAAATGTTACGGGCAGGCGATGAAACGCACATGCTGCAAACCGTCTGCAGAGTGGTTGTGAACAGTGGCCTGTATCGTGTTGCATGGATCGGCAATGCCGAGCATGACAAGGACAAATCCCTGCGACTGCTGGCGTTTCATGGACCGTCCCAAGATGCCGGGCAATTACCGAACTCCACCTGGGCCAACACCGAAGACAGCCGCTCCCCGATTGGGGAGGCCATCAACACCGGCAAGACCTGTGTCGTACCGGACTTGATCCACGATCCGAAGTTCAGAAATTGCCAGCGCTATGCGGTAAAGAACCATCTGGCATCGGCAGTCGGTCTGCCGCTCTACCAGGGTGCGGACGTTTGGGGCGGCCTGGTTTTATATTCCGACGAACCTTTCGCCTTTTCAGACGAAGAAATCGACGTCCTTGAGATTCTGAGCGCAAGTATCTCTTTCGGTATCACTGCACTTCACAGCACGCCCGGTGACAAACCGGGCTTGCAACCGATGGTGCTCAAGCGCGATGAAACAAGAGCCAATCTCGAAAAAATCATCATTACACTGGAAACCGTCATCGAAGCGCGCCATCCTTATCCTTCGCCCCATCAGCGACTGGTCGGTGACATCGGCATGGCCATCGCGCTGGAAATGGGGCTGCCGGATGAACAGGCCTACGGCATTCGCCTTGCCGGAATTTTGCACGACGTCGGGGAAATCAAAGTCCCCGAGGAAATACTCCGGAAAACCGGTGGTTTGACGGAGGACGAGCGCGAGCAGCTCCAACGTCATACACAGGAAGGCTACGAGATCTTGCGTGAACTTGATCTGCCCTGGCCGTTGGCGCAAACCGCCTTGCAACACCATGAGCGGTTGGACGGATCTGGCTATCCGAACGGCCTGACCGGGGAGAAAATCGTGCTGGAGGCCAAGATCATCGCGGTAGCTGACACCATCGAGGCAGTTTCTCACCAGCGCCAGAGCCATCCCCGCCTGGGCATCCCTGCCGCCTTGGCCGAAGTGGAAAAAGGCAAGGGAACCTTGTTTGATCCTGCCGTGGTCGAGGCGGCTCTCAGGCTTTTCCGGGAAAAAGGTTACCAAGTCCCGTAAAGCGCCCGGCTCCTTCGTACGGTACCCAACGCATTGCCCATCGCCCGAAAAATGACCACAGATCCTTTCATGCAAGCCGCTATCGACGAGGCCATGCTCGGCCTGGCCGAAGGCGGCATCCCGATCGGCTCCGTCATCGTGCACCAGGGCCGCATCATCGGCCGCGGGCACAACCGGCGCGTGCAGCGCGGCAGCGCCATCCTGCACGGCGAGATGGACGCTTTCGAAAATGCCGGTCGCCAGCCCGCCAGCGTCTACCGCGAATCCGTGCTCTACACCACGCTCTCTCCTTGCAGCATGTGCAGCGGTGCCATCCTGCTCTACGGCATCCCCAAGGTCATCATCGGGGAGAACCAGACCTTCCTGGGCGAGGAAACCCTGCTGCGCTCGCGCGGTGTGCAGGTGGAGGTGGTACAGGATGCCGCTTGCGTGGAGCTGATGCGCGGCTTCATCGCCAGCCGGCCCGAGTTGTGGAACGAGGACATTGGCGTGGATAAGGCCTCACACTAAGCGCATGCACAGCACTCCACCCATTCCCAGCAGAGAGCAGATTGCCCTGCTTGATCCCTTCGAACGCCTCGGACTCGATCGCATCGCCCTGGTCACCTCGCCCAGCCAAGCCGAAAAGGCCTGCGAAGAACTCGCCGCCAGCGCCCACTGGGGCTTCGACACCGAATCCAAACCCACCTTCCGCAAGGACGAACTGTCCGAAGGGCCGCACATCGTGCAACTCGCCACCCTCGACAAAGCCTGGGTGTTCCAGCTGCATGACAGCGCCTGCCGCGCCATGGTGGCCGAACTGCTGGCCCTGCGCGGCGTCACCAAGGCCGGCTTCGGCCTGGGCGATGACCGCAAGCGCATCACCTCCAAACTGGGCGTAGAGCCGGCCGATGTGCTGGAACTCAATACCGTGTTCCGCCAGCAGGGTTACCGCAAGGAAACGGGCGTCAAGGGTGCCGTGGCGGTGCTGTTCAACCAGCGCTTCATCAAATCCAAGAAAGCTACCACCTCCAACTGGGCCAATCCGCGCCTGAGCGAAGCGCAGCTGATCTACGCCGCCAATGACGCCTATGCCGCCATCCGCGTCTTCCACGCGCTGGGGCTGGGCTGAACCAAGCGTTCCGGCTAGATGCCGATCTCGTACATCGCATCGCCCATGTAGCGGTGCGGCCCGAACACCGCTGCCACCGCCGCCGTCTCGGCCGCCTGCCATTGCTCAAAGATCGCGCGCTCGGCATCGGTCAGCGTATCGGGCGATGGCGCTTCCCCGTAGGTTGCCACGATGCGCAGATAGGCGGTGTAGACCGGCGCCACCAGGCTGGCGTCGCCCAGCGTCTCTTCCAGTACCTGGCGAAAGCGTTGCTCGGCCGCGCGCCGCTGTGCATCGGAAACGCCATCGGCATCAAACAGGGTCAGGGTGTAATTCATGGAGCGGCCAAGCTTAACCGCCTTCACAAAGGCTGTCATAGCGAGGTACGGTTGTGTACAGTGAGGGCCTTGTGATACACGAGAGGTGAACCCATGGCAAAAACGAGCGAATGGCCCGGCAAGGTATTTGCGCTGCTCAAGGTCGGCAACACGGCGGCCGCCATTGCCCAGATCAAGGTGGCGCCCAGCGTCAGAGACCTCAAGCAGCTGCAGGCTGCCATCGCCGCCGCCAAGGTCACCGGCCGCTGGCGCGACGTGGACGTGGCCATTGAGGAAAACCTCGCCCTGCTCTCGGCGCCACGACTGCACCGCTCGCCCTGAGCCAATCCGCCATTTACCCCAGGGAGGACCGCATGACCAACACACCCACCACAATCCCCAAGCGCAACATCTGGCCGCGCGCCTTGTTGATGCTCCTGATGGGCATCGGCTTCCAACTGGCGGCCACCTTGCTGGGTATTCTGGCCGTCGTGCAGTTCGTTCTGGCGCTCATCACCGATGCGCCCAACGCCCGCCTGTGCAGCTTTGGCCACAGTCTTGGGCAGTACCTGCGGCAGATTGCCGACTTCGTGAGCTTCGCGACGGAAGAGGTGCCGTTTCCGTTCAGCGACTGGCCCTGAGCTTCTGAGAACATCTCCCTTGCCGACCTTGTGGGACACCGGCATTCCGGCTGGCGTCGTGTCCGAACCGGCGCAGCTGACATCGCGCCAGATAGACGTCTGGACATCACCGTTCAAGGCAGTCGTGCCGATTGCAAGGCCTCGGTAATCACTGGGAGTAGTTCGTCCAGTTTTTCCGGATCAGGCCCTTGCCCATCCACAGTGCCACTTGTTCGAATCAAAGCCAATACCCGAGGCCCCACCTCCCTTGGCGCCCGCACAAACTGAACTCCTAGCTTCCAGTGAATGAAGCGGTGCTCGAATGTCAGAACAGCCCATTGCAAGCCATCATCTTTTTCCAGACGGGCAGAGTCCAGACCTTTGGCCTTGAAAGCCGCGGGCACCTTGTCGCGGAAGCGGCCCAGCAATTGATCCACGGTCGGAGTGCCCTGATCAAGCGTGAACTCGCCAATGGCCTTGTATCTGGATAATAGCAAATCCGAATACTCAGTTGCCATTTTCTTCTCCACCATACAGCCTGAGAGTAACAAGAGTGAACAGATAACTGCCAGCGAGTACTTCATCATGCTCCCTCACACTTCTTTTTCCGGTTTGCCAATCTATAGTCCACAGCCTCTTGGACAGAACTGAAAGGTGTTTCCAGCTTGAAGCACTGACTGATCGCACGCAACAGGAAAAACTGATCTTCGACGCCGATCTGCAGCTTGAACTTGTCATCCTGCAAGCGACGAAGAATATCGTCGACGTCGGCATCATTGCGGTAGCGATTCAGTTTCTCACCCTTGGTAAACGCCTCCACACTGGCCGCAAGCCTTTTCGCCGTGTCATCGATCTGCTCGACCGTCGATTTCGTTCCATTTGAAGCAAGCAATGCCGTCAATGCAGCCGAACGCTCCATGACGATGGTCGGGACGACACTTTCGAACGTACCCACAGTGATCAATGCGGTGGGTACGTTGACCCGCTCGCTACCCGTCAAGAGTGCGTGCGACTCCGGCTCGAAGAAGAATTTTTTCTTCCAGAAGTCACGAGATTCATGCAAGGGGCGACCCACAACAATATAAGAACCTCGCTTCAGGACACCCAGCTCGCCACTTCCGGCCTGTCCAGCAGCCGCTGATGAGTAAAGCTGAACAGTGTAGTCAAGCACCATGCGATTCTGTCGATTCGCAAAAACAAGCTCTGCCGCGGTGAACGCGATGCCGATGAAAGGCGACACCAGCGGACTGGCGGCAACGGCACCAACCGAACCCGCAAGATTGTGCGCACGCTCCAGCGCACGGCGTGTCTCTGCATTGCGCTCAGTGCTGACATCCATCACACGGATGCGGAAATAGGGCGCGACTCGCTCATCCCACCTCGGCTCGTAATAGACGAGAAGGTTGGAGAAATTCAGCGACTGGTCTGGCTGCACGCCGCGCTGGTACCAGACCACGATCGATCGCGTCGACCCATCGGCATTCGTTCCGATGTCGAGAATAACGGCGTAGTCCGCGGCTTCCGTGATCGCACCTTCTTGCGTACCGCCCTGTCCGTTGCTTTCTTTGGCTGCCGGTATTTCGATTGCACGCAGCAGGACAGACAGCGGAGAGTTTCGACGCACAACCTCGTCCTTGGGCTGAGCTTTTGTCGAACCCAGCGCTTCCAGGGCCTGCGTCTGCGAGGCAGCATCACGTGGCTTGAGGTAATACACGCGGTTATCCGCAAAGATCGGCGTAAAAACCGTGAATCGGTCGTCAATACGTGGCCCAATGTCGGCACATGCCACGAGACCAGCCAAACAGATCAGACTGCTCGCCAGTCTGAACAGCGTATCGGTAACTTTCATCTTCATGCCCTTTCGTTCCAGCCTCACAGCGCACGCGTTGCCCGGCTCCAGTCGCAGTTGCCGACGGCGTCGCGGCACCATTTGGGATTCTGGTCGACCGGCTCGCCATCGTCCACCCAGACGACATAGCCCAGACGCTCGCCAGCAAGGAGGGGATTGGCTCAAGACCTCTCGCAGCGACCTCGCCAGACCAGCCGAACAATAGGCGCACTGGCGCAGATTGCCATCCCACAAATGGGGGATGGTTTTATCGACAGATTGCAGGCGCGCGCCTAGAGCTTCGCCGCCAGCCGCGCCGCCTGGTCGATAGCGCGCTTGGCATCGAGCTCGCCGGCTTCCAGCGCCCCGCCGATCAGGTGCACGGTTTTGCCCTGGGCCTGCAGTTCATCCGCCAGCGTGCGCAGCGGCAGTTGGCCGGCGCACAGCACTACGGTGTCGCAGGGTAGCCAGGTCGGGTTCTCGCGCTGCTCGCCGTACGACACCAGCAGCCCTTCGTCGCCAATGCGCTCGTAGTTCACGCCGCCGATCATCTTCACCTGCTTCATCTTCAACGCGGCGCGGTGAATCCAGCCGGTGGTCTTGCCCAAACCATCGCCCAGCTTGCCGGCCTTGCGCTGCAGCAGCGTCACCTGGCGTGCCGGCGGGCTCACCTGCGGGCCGTCCGGACGCAAGCCGCCGCGGGCCTGGGCCGGGTCGGTCACGCCCCACTCCGCCTGCCAGGCCGGCAGGTCGAGCGTGGTGGAATGGCCTTCACTCACCAGAAACTCCGCCACGTCAAAGCCGATGCCGCCGGCACCGACGATGGCCACGCGCTGGCCCACCGGCTTCTTGTGCCGCAGCACGTCGATGTAGCTCAGTACCTTGGCGTGGTCCTGGCCCGCAATCTTCGGGTCGCGCGGTGTCACGCCAGTGGCCACCACCACCTCGTCAAAGCCCTGCAGGTCCTGCGCCTGCACGGCCTGGTTCAAGTGCAACTGCACGCCGGTGGCCTCCACGCGCCGCGCCAGGTAGCGCAGCATCTCGAGGAACTCCTCCTTGCCTGGCACCACCTTGGCCATGTTGAGCTGGCCGCCGATCTCGGCCGCAGCGTCATACAGATGCACCTCGTGCCCGCGCTCGGCCGCCACGGTGGCGGCCGTCAGGCCAGCCGGGCCGGCGCCCACCACGGCAATGCGTTTGCGCTGCGGCGTGAGGCGGTACACCAGCTCAGTCTCGTGGCAGGCACGCGGGTTCACCAGGCAGCTGGTGAGCTGGTTCTTGAAGATATGGTCCAGGCAGGCCTGGTTGCAGGCAATGCAGGTGTTGATCTGGTCCGCCTGGCCCAGCGCGGCCTTCTTCACAAAGGCCGGGTCGGCCAGCAGCGGGCGCGCCATCGACACCATGTCGGCACAGTCCTCGGCCAATACCTGCTCGGCCACCTCGGGCGTGTTGATGCGGTTGGATGTGACCAGCGGCGTGCCGATGCCGGCGGCCGCAAACTCGGCCTTCATCTTCTGCGTCACCCAGGCAAAGGCCGCACGCGGCACGCTGGTGGCAATGGTCGGCACCCGGGCCTCGTGCCAGCCGATGCCGGTGTTGACGATGCTGGCACCGCCCTGCGCCACCGCCTTGCCCAGCGTCACGATCTCGTCCCAGGCGCTGCCGCCGGGCACCAGGTCGATCATCGAGAGGCGGTAGATCAGGATGAAGTCCGGCCCCACCGCCTCGCGCGTGCGCGCCAGAATCTCGATGGGCAGGCGCATGCGGTGGCTGTAGCCGCCGCCCCATTCGTCGTCGCGCTGATTGGTGTGTGCGGCGAGGAACTGGTTGATGAAATAGCCCTCGGAGCCCATGATCTCCACCCCGTCGTAGCCGGCCTCGCGCGCTTTGACCGCACAGTTGACGAAAGCACGGATCTGCCGCTCCACGCCGCGGGCCGACAGCTCGAACGGCTTGAAGGGAGAGATGGGCGACTTCAGCGCCGATGGCGCCACCGCCAGCGGGTGGTAGGCATAACGCCCGGTGTGCAGGATCTGCAGCGCAATCTTGCCACCGGCCTCGTGCACCGCGCGCGTCACCACCTGGTGCCGCCGCGCCGCACCCGAGGTGGCCAGCGTGCCGGCAAAGGGCTTGGCCCAGCCGGCGATGTTGGGCGCAAAACCGCCGGTCACGATCAGGCCCACATCGCCTTCGGCGCGCTCGCGGCAGTAGGCAGCCAGCTTGTTCAGGTCACGCCCGTCTTCCAGCCCGGTGTGCATGGAGCCCATCAGCACGCGGTTCTTGAGCCGGGTGAAGCCCAGGTCCAGCGGTGCCAGCAGGTGCGGGTACAGGGCTTGGCCGGGCTGAGACGCTTGAGTGAAAGACATTTGGGGCAACTCGCTTGATAGAGATCGAATTGCCGCGATCATAGGCACAAGCCCATGCCGCCAGCGTCACCTAGGCGGCATGCCGAAAGGCTTACGGCGCACGCACCATCACATTCGCATTGCCGCGCACGGTGGTGTACAGGCCAATGGCGTCGGAACCGATGTGCAGGTCCGAGAAGTTGAATGACTTGATGACCGCATTCAAGGCCACGCCCTCTGCCACACGGAAATTCTGCAGCCCGCCCTCCACCTGCTTGCGTACCGGATCGATCCGGCCGGACAAATCGAACGACAAGGCTGCCTGCACCTTCTGGGCAATCGGCTCATGAAGCAACCAGTCCGCACTCTGGAGCAACAGGTTTTTGGTATTGAGCTCATAGTCCAGCGACGAAACCCATAGCCGGCGGCTTGTGTCGTCGTAATGCGGTTCCCCCACGAGGTACAGCCAGCCGGACACGCCTGAGAAAGGCGACTTCGACGCCTTGGCCGAAAAGTCCGCGCGGACCAGCAGCTTTTTACCCAGCGGCTGTATGCCGAGCGCCTTGATCGTGATGGACTTGTCACCCCCCAAGGGAAATGTCTGGCCCGCAAGCCGCTCCTGCGCCAGCCTGTTCAGTTCGCCATAGGGCGCATCGGCGCGCAGGACCAGGGCAAACTCGTCCCGCCCCAGTGTTCCGGTATTGCCAGGCAAAGGCTTGAGCGGCGACGCCTGCGCGGGCTGGCCGGCATAGGCGCGCAGCTTGGCCACCAGGGTCGGCCGGATCACCAGTTCGCGCCCCTCGCTGGTCGTCGGCCCCAGGCCCAAGGAAACCGGCTCCACCTCCAGCGCCAACGCGGGCTCCTTGCTCAGCTGCTGGGGCTTCTGCAGCGACACCCAGGCACGCTCCAGGGATGCGCGCAACGGCACTTTCGCCACAATCGCCCGTGCCTTCTCCATCAGCGCAGGCAATTTTTCACGAATCTTCGGTTCGATACGGCTGGCCACATCCACCTTGATGTGCCCCAGCGGTGGATTGATGTCGATCCAGGCACGCTCGGTCCATTGGAAATCTGGCGATACCGTGGCATCGAGCTGCCAGTCGGCGCCCACGCTGACGCAGGCGCGCACCGTGACCTGCGCGCCGCCGCCAAAGTCAAAATGCTTCTTGACCTTGATGAAACCGACTTTCTCACTCCAATCGATGCGGCCACTGTTGACGGCCAGAGGAACCTTGAAAACCAGACAACCGTTTTCGCTGCTGACCTGGGCCTCACCGCTACGGTGCACCCCGAACTGGATCGTTGCATTGCCTGAAATCGGCTCACCACTGGTCCAGTAAAGGCTCTGCGGCCCCTGCCCTTGCCCCAGGCGTTCGTTGATCTCTTGCTGCAAGGCGCCGCTGTCCAGGCGAATCGGCAAGGTGATGGACGAATTGGGTGCCGTTGGCAGGGGTGCTTCTTTTTCCTGTTCCGGCTGCGGCGGCTTGATGCTGCCGCAAGCTGCCATGCCGAGCACCGCGACCGCCACCCAGGCGAAGCGCCATGCAAAAGCAAACTTGTGATGACCCATGTGAAGTCTCCCTTGGTGGATTCCATTTGGCAGAAACCCGTGAACCCGTGCTCGAACCGGAGCACAGGCTGAACCATAGAGACCATTTGAAAGACCCGCCATCCCACAAACACGGGAGGAGGTGGTACGCCGCTTAGCAGGTTCGCCAGCCCGCCGTCAGAGCTTGGCGAACTCCAGCACCTCTTGCCCCATCAGCGTGCAACTGCCGCCCATGGGCGCATAGATCAGCCGCATGCGGTAGCGCGCCTTGTAGATGTAGCCCCAGACCTCCAGCACCTGGAAGCGTTGCTGCGTGTCGGCGGGATTCTTGAGCGAGGGCAGCTCCTTGACCTTATCGTCGATGGCGATGCGGTCATCCCCGTCGGCATGGAAGCTCAGCAGTTTGCGGGCTTGGGCGATGGCGGGAACGGAGCACTCGGGGGATTTGGCGGAGGCGATGCCTGCGAGGCCCAAGAGGACACAGGTGATGACAATGTGGCTTGTTTTCTTCATTGCTGGCTATTACTAAAACACCTCAACCTATCGGTTTTTTCGAGCCTTAAATGACTTCCCGAAACGGTTGATTCTGAGAACTGGAATTTAGTTATTTTGATCGGATAACCGGCTGCTTGGTGCCCATGACTGACGTTCGGCCTACCAAAATGCCATCCCGACACCCGTCATTCGCAACGGCATCTGTTCTGGATAAATTACTGATTGGTCTGGCTCTTGAACGAGCGAGCTAAGCTTGGCAACAGCTTCTTGGCTCGTGCAAGCTCCTTGCTGGTCAGCGTGCACTGCGGGCAGTCCGTGAGGCGTTCGACAGCTAGGTCGACGAACGCCCGGGCGCGAGCTGGCTGCGACTTTCTGCTGCCGAAGTACACAAAATAGCTGGCGATGTCCGGCATGTGGTCCAGCAGGATGGGCACCAACTGACCTGTACGAATGTAGGGAGCAGCCGTGGACCCCGCCAATTGCCCCAGCACTTTGCCGGCCACCACAGCATGCAATTCCAGCACCTCGTCGTTGCTGATGATGGCCGGCACCACCGGTTGTTCGACCAGATGCCCGTCCAGCTTTACATGCCATGGTGCGAGCCTTCCGGTCGCCGGATGGCGAAACACGCTGCAGCGATGGGTGGACAAGGCCGCCAGCGAGTCCGGCACACCGTAGCGCTCGAAATAGGCGGGCGCTCCACACACCACCAATTGCAGCGGAAACAGCCGTCGCGCAATCACTCCGTCGTCCGGCGAAGGCCCGAGCCGGAAGCCCACATCGACCCGGTCCTCCACCCAGTTGCCAACACGATCCTCCAGCAGCACATCGGGCTGGATGCCGGGATAACGCTCACAGAACTCATCGATCAAGGACCAGAGGATGGGTTGAAACGTGGTGCGTGGGCCTGCGATACGCAGTGGACCGGCAAACTCGTCCCTGGTGGTCCTGGCCTTCTGCAGGGCGCGCTGCACCCCGAGCAAGGCCGGTTCCACATCTTCGAGCAGGCGTTGACCCGCATCGGTCAAAGACATGACTCGAGTGGTGCGGTGAAACAGCCGCACCTCGAGGTGCTTTTCCAGTTGCGCCAAGGCCTTGCTGGCGGCCTGGGGGCTGATGTTCAGTTCCAGTGCGGCCCGACGCAAACTGCCCAACTCGGCAGCTTTGATGAAGGTGGACACGGACCTGATTTCATTGATGGCCATAGATGGCTGACCTCCTGCGGATCATTATCCCTTTTCAGATGTCAATTTAACAATGGTTTTGTCTCTATTCAGATGTGAGTTGCCTGCTTACAGTCGAAGCCTATACAAGCCAAACAGGACCACCATGGAACAAGTCACTTTGAATAACGGTACCCAAATGCCCATCCTGGGCTTTGGTGTCTTCCAGATCGAAAATGCGCAGGAGTGCGAGCGCAGCGTGATCGGCGCTATCCAAACTGGCTACCGCCTGATCGACACCGCCGCCTCGTACATGAACGAAGAGGCTGTGGGCAAGGGCATCCGCCAAAGCGGTGTTGCTCGAGAAGAGCTATTCATTACCACCAAGCTGTGGGTGCAGGATGCAGGCTTTGAGCGCACCCGCCAGGCCATCGACAAATCGCTGCGCCGCCTGCAACTCGACTACCTGGACCTGTACCTGATCCACCAGCCCTATGGCGATGTGCACGGTGCATGGCGTGCCATGGAGGAGGCCCACCGCCAGGGCAAGTTGCGCGCCATTGGCGTGAGCAACTTCCACCCGGACCGCCTCATGGACATCAAGGTCTTCAACGAGATTGCCCCCGCCGTCAACCAGGTGGAGGTGAATCCTTTTCAGCAGCAGATCGAAAGCGCTGCCTTCATGAAAGAGCTGGGCGTGCAGGCGCAGGCCTGGGCCCCGTTCGCCGAAGGGCGCAACAACCTGTTTCAAAACGAGGTGCTGGTCGACATCGGCGCGCGCCATGGCAAGTCGGTGGGTCAGGTGGTTCTGCGCTGGCTGATCCAGCGAGGTATCGCCGCGCTGGCCAAGTCGGTGCACAAGGAACGCATGACGGAGAACATCGCTGTCTTTGACTTTGCGCTCGACGAGGCGGACATGGCACGCATCACCACACTGGACACAGCCACCAGCAGTTTCTTTTCGCACCGCGATCCGGCCATGGTGAAGTGGATGAGCGAGCGTCGGCTGGACAACTGACCGCCTCCTGTCTTCCATGGTCTGAAGCAACAACCTACATCCCCAACCAGGAATATTCGCCATGTCTATCAGCGAAACGTCCCCATCCAATGAACACCACGGCCTGCAGCGCCGACAACTGCTGGCCACCGCCACCAGCTTGGGGCTCTCGCCCTGGCTGCTGTCTGCCTGCGCCAGTCAGTCCGGTGCCGCAGCCAAGGTGGCGAGAGATTCTGTGCTCCGCCAACACACCGCAGGGCAACGGCGCACACTGGGCTCCTTCGAGGTCTTTCCGGTCGGCTTGGGCTGCCAGTGGCATCCCGGCGCAGCCCAAGGATCGGTCGTTGACATGTACCACAGCGCCTTCGACCGCCAAGCGGCAGTCAGGCTCATTCGACGCGCCGTGGATCGGGGCGTCACGCTGATCGATACCGCCGAGGTGTATGGACCATTCCTTTCGGAAGAGATTGTGGGTGAGGCGCTTCAAGGGATCCGTGACAAGCTTGTCCTGGAAACCAAATTCGGTATGGATATCGATCCGAAGACCGGCCAGCGCCTCGGTGGACTCAACAGCCGGCCTGAACACATCAAACAGGTGGTCGAAGCGCAATTGCGGCGACTCAAAACCGACCGTATCGACATATTGATCCAGCACCGGGTGGATCCGCAGGTGCCCATTGAGGATGTTGCCGGTACGGTGAAGGACTTGGTCGCCGCAGGAAAGGTGCTGCACTTCGGGCTCTCAGAACCGGGTGTGCAGACGATTCGCCGCGCGCATGCCGTGCTGCCGCTTGCCGTGATCCAGAACGAATACTCCATGCTGTGGCGGGGACCGGAGGCCCAAGTGCTTTCCCTGTGTGAGGAGCTGGGCATAGGCTTCGTCTGCTGGAGTCCGCTGGGAATGGGATTCCTCACAGGTTCGGTCAAGGCCGATACACGCTTCGAAACAAGTCCGAACATGGATTTTCGCTCTGTGGTTCCGCGCTTCGCACCTGAAGCCCTGCCTGCCAACATGGCACTGGTCGATGTAGTCAAGACCTGGGCAGCGCGCAAGAGCGCAACGCCCGCCCAACTGGCTTTGGCGTGGCTGCTGGCACAGAAGCCGTGGATTGTTCCCATTCCGGGCACCACCAATGTGGCTCACATGGAAGAAAACCTGGGGGCGGCCTCAATCTCCTTTACGGCTGACGAATTGAGGCAACTCAACGCGGACGTGGCCGCAGTCAAGATCCGCGGCGAGCGACTGCCCCCGGCTGTGCTGCAGATGTCGGGCGTGGAAGCGCCGCCCAAGAGCTGAACGTCAGCCACCTGCGTGCGGGTCGCTCATCGCCCTGCTCGCAGGGATTCGTACGCGGGGCATCTCTGCCTGCAAATAAAGCACTACCTTCTGATGGCCATGCGCATGGCTTCAGAAGTAAGCCTTCTCGAGGATTTCGGGGCGAGCTTTCAACTCGCTGGCCAGGCCCGAATACTGAACCTTTCCCGTTCTCATCACAGTGACCGAAGTCGCCACAGACAACGCGACCTCGGTAAATTGCTCAACCAGCAAGATGCCGGTGTCCTTTTCCAAAAGATGGGAAATGGCTTTCACCAGCCGTTTGATGATCAGTGGCGCCAGACCCAGCGACATTTCATCAATCAAAAGGTAGCGCGGACGCGCCATCAGCGCGTGTCCGATGGCCAGCATCTGCTGTTGCCCCCCTGACATGGTGCCTGCCAACTGGCGTTTGCGTTCAGCCAGCTCAGGGAACAGTGCGTAGGTTTCGGCCATTGTGCGGCCCAGTTTGGCCCCACTGAGCATCGAACCCGCCACGCGAAGGTTGTCATCGACCGAAAGGCGCGACAGGACCCGATGCCCTTCTGGTACCGCTGCCACACCAGCGAGGCGAACGGTGTCTGGCGTGCACCCTTGAATAGGGTGCCCGTCAACCGTGATGTTTCCTCGAGCGATTGGCAACATACCGGCAATGGCCAGGACAAGCTCAGACTTACCGGCGCCGTTTGCACCGAGCACTGCCGTCACTTTCCCTGGATCGACAGTGAGAGACGCGCCCTTGACCAATTCCCTCCCGTTGGTGGAAACGCAAATGTCTTCCATCACCAGTGCCATCAGCTCACCTCCTCAATACCAAGATACGCCGCTTGGACTTTGGCATCAGCCAGTACTTCCCTCGTCTGGCCCAGGGCAATGCGTTTGCCAAAGTCGAGCACGAGTGTTTGCTCGCAAATGCGGGAGATCAAGTCCACGTCGTGGTCAATCAGCAGGGTCGATGCACCCGTGATCGGGTGAATTTTCAAGATCAGGTCACCCAGGTGTTGGGTCTCTTCCTGAGTGAGCCCGCCTGCCGGTTCATCGAGCATGACGATCTTCGGACTGCCCACGAGGCATCGAGCCACGTCCGTCAGTCGTCGCTCGTAGGTGTTCAGAGAGGCGGCCAATGTATGGGCTCGAGCGTGCAATCCACAAACGCTCAGAGCCATCTCAGCATCCGCCTTCTTGTGGCTCCTACTGCCGGGCAATGTGTCAAGCATCACCCGCAGGTTGTCGATCACGCTCAGGTCATCTGCAATCTGTTCACGCTGGAATGACCGCCTCAATCCCCACCGGGCACGCTGGTGCGGCGATTGGCGCGAAATGTCTTCGCCGTTGTAGAGAATGCTTCCCCCGGCTGGCAGAAAACCGGAGACCACATTCATGGTCGTGGTTTTGCCGGCACCATTGGGCCCGATGATGCCGGAGACGGGCGCAGTGAACACAGCCGAGACCGCGTCCAACGCCGTCACACCTCCGAAACGGACCGTAAGGTCTTTGAGTTCAATCACGATCCTTGACCCCCTCGCCCGCGTAGCAGACCGTGTATCTGTCCAGCAATGCCATCGGGCGCAGTCATCAGGGCGTGCAACAGCGCGGCGCCAAAGAAGACCAGCGTCAAGTCCGCATCCCATCCCCAGTTGTTGAACAATCCAGGCAGCACACGGTAAAGCATCCCGGCGAGCACTGCACCAAGCCAGAAACGGGCACCACCCACCACCGCCAGCGCAAACAGCATGATTGACTCCGATGCTCGAAAGGTGGCCGGATCGAGCAGGCCCAAGGCACCCGCCAGCAATCCACCGGCTGTGCCTGCGAGCAGCCCTGACAGGCCGAAGGCCCATGCCTTGTAATACACCACATTCACGCCTGATGCCATGGCGGCAGCCTCGGAGCGCCGGATCATAGCCCAGGCACGCCCAGGTGCCGAACGTCGATGAGCCTCGATCACAGCAAAGCCCAGCATCAACATACCCATGACATAGCGCAAGTAATCGGCGTCGTTTTGAGCCAGCTGCGGGCGCCGAAAAGGTGCAGCCACAGACGGCAGCACGCCCCAGAAGCCTTCTCCCCCGTTGGGGAACCGGAAGGTTGAAAAGACAATTTCGAGACCGCTAGCGGCCATGAGCGTGATGAGCGCCAGGTACAGACCACGCATTCGCAAAGCCGGGAGCGCAAGTACCCAGCCAAACACGGTCGTGACTGCTGCGGCAATGGCCAGGTTGATTTCAAATGGCCAATCAAATCCGTGGTTGAGCCGAAGTACCACCCATCCACCCACGCCCATCAAGCCAACTTGGGCTAGTGACACCATGCCCAGCCGGGCATACATGAATCCGGCCCCCGCTGCGGCAATGGAAAAGCACACGGCTGAGGTCAGGATCTTGATCCACTGCCCTCCGACAAACATGGGAAGTAACACCACGATCGCCACAGAACCCATCAGTAGCATCACGCCGCCCGGCGTCAAACGCTGCTTCATTCGTCTCTCCCAAAAAGAAGCCGGTTCCCGCTTTGCAGCAGGACAAGCATCGCGATGGCCACGACAAAAGGTGCCACAGTTCGCACCGATTTCAGCGTCGGCGACAACGTCAATACGGACTCGAGAACGCCGATGGACAGGCCGCCAATCAGCACCATGCTTAGGCTGTCCAGGCGACCGCAGATCGCTGCGGCAATAGACGGTATGACGACGAAGGTGATGATGCTGGGTTCCAGGCGCACCAGGTCGCCAAACATCAATCCGGTGAAGCCGGCGATGAAACCGGTCATGCCCCAGGCGATGGTCTCTACGTGCAGGATTCGCACACCGATCAACGAAGAAATTTCACGATCGTTGGCAAGAGCTCGCATTTGTAAGCCCATGCGCGTGCGTTCCAAATAGATCCAGATACCAATGACCAGTACTACTGTGGTGAGAAACACGATCAGCCGCGTCAGTGTGACGCGCAGTCCCAGCAGACGAAACGCCATCTGGTCGCTGGGCAGCGTGAATGATCGAACATCGTCATCCCAGACAAACGATGTTGCACCGAGAACAATGAGTGCAAAGCCCAGCGTGGCGATGGCCTTGACCACGGTGTCTCTCGATGCCAAGCGTGGGGCGATCAAACGACCGTAGAGCAATGAGAGGCAGGTGGCGAGCGCGAGGCCAGCGATCCATGTCAACGGCTCATACCAACCCCACTGGCCCAGTTGCCAGGCCAGCATGACCCCCGCGGCCCCCATTGCACCACTGGAGAAATTGAGCACGCCAGTGGTTCGGTACAGCACTACCAGGCCGACACCACCCAGCGCATACAACGAACCGACGGCCAGACCGGAAACGACAAATAGGCTAACGACCGACAGCGGCTTGCTCCATGCCACGAAGGTGCAAGCCATTGCCATGGCCAAGATGAAGGTGGCCAATATGGCCTGTTTGGATTTCATAATTCCTCACAACCGCGGCACACCGTCATCATTGGTATGCCCGCCGAGCAGCATGCCGTGGTTTTGGGTCAGCGCAGGTTGAGCGCTTTCTCGGCGGCGATCAACGGCTTGAAGTAAGGCCCCTCGTACTCGTAGCAGCTGCGAACGACCTTGAAAGAACCCTCCTTGACGACGACCATGGTCCCGGCATGGTTGGGCATGTGTTGCTTGCTATCGCCAACGTAGTAGGGGCCACAGGTCAAGTCGGAGCGATAACCGGAAATTTTCTTGATGGCTGTGCTCACAGCGGCACGATCGTCCAGTTTGGCGGGATCCATAGCTTGCAAAGTCTGGGTGAAGTACTTGGCTGACAGATAGCCTGACTGGCTGAAGGTGTCGCGCGGACTTTTATTCTTGGCGTAGGCATTCATCACGCTCCTCCAGTGCTGGTTGTCAGCACCTTTGCCATCCAGAGGCGTCAGTTCGGCGTTGATGAACATCTTGCCGTCCCAGTACTTGCCTAATGCCGCTGGCACAGACTCGTCGTACAACGGCGTCGACGAAGTCCATTTGTAGTTGTCGCGCAGATCTTGCTCCTGAGCGGCTCGCAGGAACGCGATGGCGAGACCTGCTGGCAGATTGACCAAGATGGCATCTGCGCCGGATGCCACGGCTTCCAGCAAACCGGCATTCACGTCTGGCGCGCCGGGGTTGAGCAGAACCGATGATCCCTTGAGACCTTTGGACGCCATGTATTTCTCCACTGCGCCGCACGACCAGTTGCCCACTGAGGGAATGGCCAGTCCAATACACGCCACCTGCTTGGCCTTTTGTGTTTCAACCGCGTACATGGCCGCGCCGATCGAGGAAGCCAGCGGACCTTGGTTGGTCGAGACGATGTTCGAGCTTTCGAAGCATTCGGACACAGCACAGGCCGAGGCCATGGCCATCACGTTTTGCTTGGCATAAAACGGTGCATTGACACTCATCTCAACGAAGGAACCATTGCCCACAAGAGCAATCACCTTCTCGTCTTGCACCAGCTTGGACGCTGCCTGGCCCGCCAACTCGGGATTCCACTGGTCGTTCTCCACCATGTATTGCACCGGTCGGCCATGAATCCCACCGGACGCGTTGACACAGGCGAAGTAGGCCGCCGCCGCGTCAGTGGATGAGGAGAAATCGCCAGGGGCAGCGTTGCCATGTATGCCACCCACCTTGATGGGTTTGCCTGTGGCGGGTTTGCCCTTGCCGGTCCCGCAGGTGACCTTGGCTTCGCTAGCCGCCATTGCCCATCCCGGTAGCGCCAGAAAGGCCAGCGCGATGATACTTGTTTGAATTTGTTTCCGCATTTTGTGCTCCTAGTTGTTGGGGTGATTGGAAAACCGGCTCACCTGTGTCCGGCAATAAACCTTGCGGCGCGCTCCGCGATCATCATGGTCGGGGCATTGGTGTTGCCCGAAATCAGGGTGGGCATGACAGACGCGTCGGCCACGCGCAGCCCTTGCGTGCCATACACCCGCAGCTGTTGATCCACTACAGCCAGGCGGTCAGACTGCAGGCCCATCTTGGCGGTGCCCACCGGATGGAAAACAGTCTTGGCCGTCTGGCGCACGTAGTTGCGAAGCGCGGCTTCGTCTTTCTCGATACCAGCTTGCGGCAGCACGCGGCGCTTAATGAGTCGGGTCAGCGAAGGCGCCTCAAGAATTTCGATGGCTTTGCGAACGCCCTTGACGAGCACAGTCACATCGTCTTCGTGGGTAAGGCTGCCCGCGTCAAACAACGCCGCATCCTTCGGATCAGCCGACCGCAGCCGCACCGATCCGCGTGACTTGGGTCTCAGAAAACACGGTCCGATGGCAATGCCATGCTCCTGAATCGGCTCACGATCGACCCAACCCACCAAGGAAGGCAACACATGGAACTGAAGGTCTGGTCTGCCGGCATTCGACACATCAATGAAGCCACCACTCTCCACCACGTTGGAGGTCAACATGCCAGCGCGGTACATCAGGTACTGCGCCATGTGCATAGCGGCCTTGAGCCCTTTGTCTTCCTTGAACAGCGAAATTGGATCCCGCGTCACCGCCTGAACGGTTGTTTCTAGGTGATCTTGATAATTTTGACCAACGCCGGGCAAGTCCGAGACCACCCCAATACCTAACGACTGGAGATGTTGAGCGTCACCAACACCCGAGAGCTGCAGCAGCCGCGGCGTTTCAATCGCACCGGCACACAAGACCACTTCAGCAAGCGCCTTGATCTGTATGCCGTTTTCCAGCGCCACGCCGACAGCGCACTTGCCTTCGAACAGCACCCGGGCAACCCGCGTGTCGGTCATGATCTGCAAGTTGGGCCGCCCTTCGGCCTTGCGCAGAAATGCCTCAGCGGCAGACCAACGACGACCGTTGTGCGTGGTGGTCTGGTAGAAGCCTGTGCCTTCCTGCTGGGAGCCGTTGAAGTCTGGGTTGTAGGGTATGCCTGCCTCCTGAGCGGCGCGGATGAAAGCACGACTCAGCGGATGGTGGTAGCCGGTCTCTGAGACATGCAGCTCGCCTTCGGTACCGTGGAACCCGTCAGCCAGTTCCATGTTGTTCTCAAGGTCCTTGAACACCGGCAAGACGTCTTGGTAGCTCCAGCCCGGATTGCCTGCACGCTCCCAGCTGTCGTAGTCTTCCGCTTGACCCCGCACGTAGAGCATGGCGTTCACCGACGAACCTCCGCCGATCACTTTTCCCTGGATCACCACTGAGGGGCGCCCGTTGAGATGTGCGGTGGGCTCGCCCACGTACGCGACGATGTCTTGCCCCTTTTCGATCACCTTGAAGAAGGTGGCTGGAATCTTGATGTAGCGCGCGTCGTCCCGACGCCCATCCTCAATCAGTAGAACCTTGTTCTTCGGGTTCTCGCTCAATCGTGATGCCATAACGCATCCGGAGGAGCCGCCACCAACAACGATGTAGTCAAACTGTTTCATTTGGAGACTTTCAGTTGAAAACGACTTGGATGTCGGTGTATTCGGCCAAGCCTTCCTCACCAAACTCGACACCGCAGCCTGACGACTTCACACCGCCGAATGGGGCATTGGGTTGAATGGCGCCGTGCTTGTTGATCCACACTGAACCACATTCCAGTCGACTCGCCACCTCTTTGGCTTTGACGATGTCCTTGGACCAGACCGACCCCCCCAGCCCGTTGGGACTGTCATTGGCTTGTGCGATAGCGTCTTCCAGATCGCTGTATTTGATAATGGGCAGCGCCGGGCCAAACTGTTCTTCGAAGACCAGCGGATCGTCGGCGACCAGGTCCGCGATCAGTGTTGGCGGGAAAAACAAACCTTTGCCCGGTTCACCACCCAGCAAGACACGTCCCCTCTGCTTGCCAGCATCGACCAGGCGCTTCACCTTGTCGAATTGCATCTGGTTGGCAATCGGTCCCAGGATGGAGGTCTCGTCCTGGCCATCGCCGACAGGAATGTTCCGTGCATAGTCGGTGAGCGCACGACACACATCGTCGTAGACGCTTTCATGCACATACAGGCGCTTCATCGCAGCGCAGGTTTGCCCGTTGTTGATGAAGGCACCCCAGAACAGCCCCTCAGCAATCGCTGCGGGATCAACGTCGGGCAAAACGATGGCAGCGTCATTACCCCCGAGTTCCAACGTCAGTCGCTTGACCGTCTCGGCGGCCGAGGCCATCACCTTCTTACCGGTGTTGATCGATCCCGTGAAGACGATTTTCCGGATTTCCGGGTGAGACGACATCGCGCTGCCGATGCTCACCAGATGGTCGTCTGAAGTCACGACGTTGACCACACCCGCAGGCAAGACTTCGTTCATGAGCTCCACCAGTCGGATCGTCGACAAAGGGGTGAACGGCGAAGGCTTGATGACCACCGTGTTGCCAGTTCGCACCGCAGGCAAGATGTGCCAGACAGCAATCATTACCGGCCAGTTCCATGGCGTGATCGATCCCACCACACCCATGGATTTTCGATGCAGTTCAATCCGTCCCTGCTCGTTATCCTGAAGAGTTTTGACAGACAGTGACAAACTGGCCGTGTGCGCTGCCCAGACCTGCGCGCCCCCCAGCTCAAAGCGGGAACCCAAGCCATTGAGGGGCTTGCCCTGTTCTTTGGTCAGCAATTGCGCGAGTTCTTCTGCGTGTTCGCCAATCTTCTGCGCGATGTCCGAACATGCCTTCGAGCGATCTGCATCGGATTGTTTGGACCAACTTTCATACGCCAAAGCTGCTGCGGCAACAGCGCGATCCAGATCGGCGGCGCTCGCGTTGGGAGCCTTGCCAACCAGCTCTCCGGTGGACGGGTTGGTCACATCAAATTCTGAAGCGGAACGCACACGCTCGCCACCAATGATCATTGCAAATTCAGTCATGTCTGCTCCGGTAATACCTTGATTTGGGTGACGGATAGTAGGGTTGGGGTGTCGCATGGGTCTTGGCCTGAAGCGACATGAGACGTGGACAATTGCGACAACGACCTTGCTCGGTTTGTGCACATCAAAATGGTTGCGGGTTTCCACCAATGGCAATCTTTCCAGGGTCGACCAAAGAATCAGGCATGCTCACTAGAATTCCCGAGACGCGCCTTCCGGTCGATCAGTTTCAGAGCGATTTGCGGTCCATCTGTGGGTCATTTCAGGTGCTCCCTGTCGCTGGTCAGTCCACCTTGCGAGGCGGCATCGGCACAGAGGCGCGCTGCGGATTTCAGTTTGCCCACGTCGCAAAAAATCTCCAGAGCATCCGCCGTACCAAACGCAACGTGGTTCAGGATGACGCCGAGCATTTCTTTCTGATCCTCCAAGAAGAAGGAAGAGCTTTGATGAGCCAGCGCGACACGGTCAGCCTTTTGCGACCTGGCGATTTAATATTGATCGACAGCACGGAACCCTCTGAATTCACCTTTTTCGGCGACTACAGCCGACAACTGTCGGTGCACCTGCCACGGGCCGAGTTGCATCAACGATTTAGCGACGTGTTGCGAGGTGGACTGTTCCTGCCCAGAACCGATCACACAGCGCATGCCATTTGCGCAGTTCTGGCCAAAGCGTTTGAACCAAACAGCAATCAGAGCCAGTCCAACTACCTTGGAGAAGCCATGTATGGCTTGCTCGGCGCCATGTTGCACGCGGGCGGCGAGGGTACGGACTCGAGATACATCGATGCAGACGTGGGTAGCGCCCAGTTGCTGGAGCGTGCATTGAACTATTTCGAAACCAAGTTCTATGACAGCGACCTTTCGATCAAGCGCATGGCCACCGACCTCAACGTGTCCACCCGGCAATTGCAACGTGCTTTTCTCTCCATGAACACCACGCCCACGGACTACCTGGTGCAAAAACGACTGGCGCTGGCCTGCCAATCCTTGAAGCATCGGCAAACGGCAATGTGCAAACCACTCATCTCAACGATCGCCTACAACTGCGGCTTTAATGATTTGTCGTATTTCAATCGACTGTTTCGCAGCACGTTCGGATGTACGCCCACCCAATATGCCAATTCCACGGACGTCGAAGACACCTGAAATCGTAAGTGACATGCTTTTTAACAACTACTATCGTCGGCGGCCCGACGTTGAGCACCGAGGCAGCGATATTGGTCTCACACACGGCATTGACGACCTCGACCTCCTCACAGGCGAGTTCATCGCAACCGAACCGACTAAGCCAAAGCTGCGCGAGATTCGCCAATAACTCGTATTTCCTCTGTGCATCACGGCCCCCGTGCACGCCAGAACGAATGTCACAGCACAACTGCTGCCTGAACTGCGGCGAATGCCAGCAGTAAGGTCCTCTTGGAGCTCCTCCTTCTATGAAGGCCCAACCAGCGTATCAGTTCAACTTGGCTAGGTAGTCCGGTCCGAAGGGGTCACTCCAAACAAATAGCAATATTTGATTGCAACTGATGCGAGCTTTGACCATCTATCCAGTTGACGGTGACCGCCCACAATTCCAGTCCTCTGAACCAAGTATTAGGCTTGCTTTGCTGTGCCAAGCGCCTACACCGACGGTTCACATTTGGGCAACTCAGCCTTGCGACATTCCCCCGGATAGGGGAATCCAAAACAAAATGGGCGCCATAAGTGCGCCCATTACTGTCTTGATTTAGCTCCCCGCCCCAAGCTCGAAAGCCCTGGCGCAAAGCCAATCTAGCAACCTCCAAATCGTCAATTAAATCGCCTGCCCCAAGCGCCCCACCCCCTCCTCAATCTTGGCCACATCCGCAGTAGCAAAGGAGAGGCGCAAGGTCGCGTGATCCGGGTTGCTGGCAAAAAATGGCGCCCCCGGCACAAAGGCCACCCCCTTCTCGATGGCGCGCTTGGCCAGTTCACCGGCATCTTTCAGCTTGCCGTTCGCACCCGTTAGGCGGGCCCAGAAGAACAGGCCGCCGCCGGGTTGGGTGAATTCAATCGCATCGCCCAGTTCGCGTTTCAGGCTCTCGCCCATCACGCGCGCACGCTCGGCGTAGACCTGGCGCACATGGGCCAGGGTGGCGGGCATGCGGCCGGCTTTCAGGTATTGGGCGGCAGTGGCCTGGGCAAAGGTGCTGGTGTGGGCGTCGCTGAACTGCTTGCACATGGTGGCTTTGGCCAGCAACGCTGGCGGGGCAATCATCCAGCCCACGCGCAGACCCGGTGACAGCACCTTGCTCAACGAGCCGCAGTGCACCAGCCAGTCTCGGCTGCCGGGCACTTGCGCGCTCAGGGCCAGCAGGCTGGGCGGCGGCGCTTCGCCGAAGTAGAGGTCGCCATAGGGGTCGTCCTCGATCACCACCGTTTTCGTACGCACCGCCATCGCCAGCACCTGCTTGCGGCGCTCAAGACTCAGCGTGGCGCCGCTGGGGTTGCCGAAAGTGGGGATGAGGTAGACGAACTTCGGCTTGTGCTCAGCCACCAGCTGTTCCAGTTCGTCGGCCTTCACGCCATGCGCGTCGATGGGTGCGGCGATGACCTCTGCGCCATAGAGGCGGAAGCACTGGATGGTGGCGAGGAAGGTGGGGCCTTCCACGATGACCTTGTCGCCCGGGTTGATGAGGGTCTTGCCGATCAGGTCGAGCGCCTGCTGGCTGCCGGTGGTGACGATCAGGCCCTCCGCCGTCACATCCTTGGCGCCCTTGCTGGCCATGAAGGCGGCCAGTTGTTCGCGCAGCGGGTTGTAGCCCTCGGTGGCGCCGTACTGCAGCGCGCCGCCGGCTTCTTCGGTCAGCGCCAGGTTGACGGCTTCGCGGATGCCGTCGACGTCGAACATGGCACTGTCGGGGAAACCGCCGGCAAACGAGATAATGCCGGGCTTGCCCAGCAGCTTGAAGAGTTCGCGGATGGCGGAGGTTTCAACGTTGTTCAGGCGGTCGGCGAATTGCATGGTTTTCTTCAAATACGAAACAAAGGTCTGGCACCAATGGTAGCCAAAGCCGGCAGGCAGGCAGCGAGGCCGCCTCAAATGCTATCAATTCAATAGCTATTGGCGTTTATTTAATGAGGCCTAGAGGCCAATTTGGCATCAATTCGGCAGCGGTAGCGGCTGGCCTTCGGCGGCAGCCGGCACGGCCACCCCGAGCCAACGCGCCACGGTGGGCGCGATGTCGGCCACACCGACGCGGGCTTCCACGCGGCCGGGTTTCACCCAGCGCGGGCCCCAGGCCAGGATGGGCACATGGGTGTCGTATTCGTAGGGCGAGCCATGGGTGGACGTGGTGGTGCCGAACATCCAGTACGGTTTGAGGATGTACTGCACGTCGCCCGAGACCTGCGGGTGCCAGGACTTGCGCATCGGCTCGAAGTACGGCGCGCCGGCCTGGCTGCCGCTTTCCAGTTCGCGCCGGGTGTAGGCGGCGGCAAAGCCGGGCTCGGCCAGCAGCAGGCGGCGAGCCTCCTCGGCCACGGCATTGGCATCAGCCCGCGTCTGCGCCAGCAGCTGTTTGCTGATCAGCAGCGACGAGCCGGAGAAGCTGGCCCAGTTGCCAGGGCCAAAACGTTTTTGCAAACCCTCGTTGACGCGCGCCAGCACCTGGCCGCCGTTGACGCGGCCGGCGTCCCGGCCCTGCGTCTTGCTGTATTCCGGCGCCGGCATGAAGCCGTGGTCGGCGGTGAGCATGGCGATGTAGTTGTCACGGCCCACCGTGGCGTCCAGGTCGGCAAAAAAGGCCTGCAGCAGACGGTCGAGCTGCAGCAGGTGGTCGTGCGACAGGCGCGACTCAGGGCTGTAAAGGTGGTTCACGTAGTCGTGGCCCGACAGGCTGATGGCGAGAATGTCGGGCACCTCGTCCTGCCCCAGCCCTTCGCCGGCGATGGCCGCGCGCGCGAATTCAAGCGACATGGCGTCAACAAACGGGCTGCGCAGCAGCTGGCTGTAGAAGGCCGGGCCGGGTGCCTCGTCGGCCGGGGCGCCCATCATCATCGGCAGCGCGCCGCCGCGCGGGCCGTACCAGGGCTGGTTGTCGGGCAGCGAACGGGCGTAAGCGGCATCGTCCAGCAGCGGCTTCCACTGCGTCTTGAAATAACCGTCGGCCAACTTGCGGCCGTTGAAGCGGTTGACCCAGGCCGGGTGCTGCTGCATGTAATACGTGCTGGAAGCGAACTGGCCGCTTTGCGCCATATACATGTAGGCGGTGCCGCGCTTGCCGGCCGGCAGGATGGCGCCGCGGTCCTTGCCGGAAACGGCAATCACCTTGGCGCGCGGGTCGGTGGCGCGCAACACGTCGCCCACGGTTTCCACCTTCAGGTTTTTCGGGCTGGTGCCGTCCAGCGGCTGGGTCTTGTGGCCGATGTAGCTGTACGCGGTGTCGCCGGTGCAGTATTCGCGCTCGCCGGTCTGCGCGTCGCGCCATTCATTGCCGATGATGCCGTTGCGGTGCGTGTAGGCGCCGCTGAGCACGGTGGCGTGGCCGGCGCCGGTGACGGTGAAGGCGTGACCGTAATGCGCCTCGGCGTACCAGGCGCCACGCTCCAGAAAGCGCGCCAGCCCGTCGGGTGCCAGCTGGTCGCGGTAGCCGGTGATCTGGCGCTGCGGCAGGCCGTCCACCACCAGGAACACCAGCAGCTTCGGCTTGGCCGCAGGCTCGGTGGCGGGTCCGGTGGCACAGCCCGCAAGGGCCGCCACCAGCAGCAGGGCCGCCGAGAAACGCAGGGAAGGCAGGAAATGGGATGAAAACAGGGGTTTCATGGCGGTAACAGCTGTCGGACTGGCGGCGATCATCCCATGAAAACAATCGCTTTCAAAGAATGCCGCTTGATACGTCGGCGGCGGCATTTTTGTAGGCCAAAATAGGCACCGTCCATCTTGCCCCGCGCCCCCGGGCAGACCCACCGGAAATCTGTATCAGCGTCCGCTACCACTGAAAATTTCATGTCCGATCTGTCCGTCTTCTTTCAGTCCGTCAAGCTGCCCGTGATGCCCGAGGTGGCGCATGCCCTCATCCGCACCCTGCACGAAGAAGACATCGTGCTGGGCGATGTGCGCAACATCGTGGCCAAGGACCCCACCCTCACCGCCAAGGTGCTGCGCGCAGCCAACAGCGCGGGCATGGGCCTGCGGCGCGAGGTCGGCACGCTGGATGCCGCCATTGCCATGATCGGCATGGCCCAGGTGCGCACGCTGGCGCTCACCGCCTGCATGAATGTGGCCTTCCCCGTCGTGGCGGGGCTCAAGCGCAGCGAGTTCTGGGCCAACAGCATGGCCTGTGCCGGTTATGCCCAATGGCTGGCCGGTGGCGCCGGGCTGGACACCCAGGAGGCCTGGCTCGCCGGCATGATGGTGCGGCTGGGCGAACTGATCATCGTGCAGACCGCGCCCGACACCCTGGAGGAACTCGAACAGGAGCCGCACCTGCCGGGCAAGCGCTGGCAGATCGAGCAGCGCCTGCTGGGCTTCACCGAGGCCCAGGTCACGGCCGAGCTGGCGCGGCGCTGGCGCTTTCCGGCCAGCATCGTGCGCGGGCTCGATACCGCGTCCGACCCGCTGGCCGCGCCGCCCTTCTGCCCGCTGGGCGGCGTGCTGCACCTGGCCGGCTGGCTGGCCGACATGGCCTTCAGCACGCCGGAGATCGTCGACGCGCTGCCGGACGAGGTGATCGCCAAGCTGAACCTCGACCACGACTGGATGCGCAGCCACATGCCGCCACCCGAGTCCTTCTTCGACATCTCGTCGCTGTAAGATTCGTCGCAGGGGCAGGCCATCCGGGCGCCCACATTTCTTGCCACGCGCTCCATGAAACCGCCCGCCATTGCCGCCTTCTTCGCCACCCTCCAGGCCGCCAATCCGCAACCCGTCACCGAACTCGAATACACCTCGGTGTTCGAGTTGCTCACCGCCGTGCTGCTGTCGGCGCAGGCCACCGATGTGGGCGTCAACAAGGCCACGCGCAAGCTGTTTCCGGTGGCCAACACGCCGCAGCAGATCCTGGCCCTCGGGCTGGAGGGGCTGGAGCACTACATCAAGACCATCGGCCTGTACCGCAGCAAGGCAAAGCACCTGATGCAGACCTGCCGCATCCTGGTGGACAAGCACGGCGGCCAGGTGCCGCGCAGCCGCGAGGCGCTGGAGGCGCTGCCCGGCGTGGGGCGCAAGACCGCCAACGTGGTTCTGAACTCGGCCTTCGGTGAACCCACCATGGCGGTGGACACGCACATCTTCCGCGTCGGCAACCGTACCGGCCTGGCGCCGGGCAAGACGCCGTATGAAGTGGAGATGCAGCTGATCAAGCGCGTGCCCACGGAATACCTGATCGACGCCCACCACTGGCTGATCCTGCACGGCCGTTATGTCTGCCAGGCGCGCAAGCCGCAGTGCTGGCGCTGCGGCGTGGCCACGTACTGCGACTTCACGCCCAAGACACCGGCTCCCTGAGGGGTGCGTCCACGGCCTCTCCTGCACGGAGGCCACATAACAACAAGACAGATCAGGGCCTGTTCACACTATTTTTGCAAGATGCGTTGCGGATCAAAAAAGTCATGCGCAAGGCGCGAAACGCAGCCGGAGTCTTCCTCCGGCAAGGCTTCGCAACGCCGCGCATGGCCTTTTTGGCCGCAACCCGAAGGGAACGTGGTGAAAACCGCGCCACTCGTTGTTGCACTCCTAGCCCAGACGGCCAGTCTGGGCGTCGTCGCGCGCCTAGATTGGCGCGGTTTTCACCACGTTCGCACTTGCAAAAATAGTGTGAACAGGCCCTAACTGCGCACTGATCCCCGAACCATCATTTTTCTGAGCGGCGTGATGGCTGGCCTGATGTCACTGGTGCTTTTCTTCCTGCAGCGCAACTTCCCGCCCTCGATCAAGGGCCTGGGCGAATGGGCGGTCTCGCCGCTCCTGCTGCTCGGGGCCGCATTCCTGAGCGGCATGCACAACCATCTGCCCCCGCTGGTGACGGTGGTCATTCCCTTCGTGCTGGCGGTGGCCTGCGTCTCTGCGGCCTACCTCGGCAGCCAGCGCTTTTTCGGCCTCACGCCGGCCCGGCGCCGCTGGCTCATCCTGCTGCCCCTCAGTGCCGCGGCGGCCTACTGGTCGACCCTGGTGGAGCCCGACTTCCGGGTTCGGGCCATGCTGCTGACGCTGCTGCTGGGCAGCATCTATGCCCTGCATGCTCGCCTCGTCTACCGGCACGGCCCGCGCACCTTCTCGACCTGGTTGTGCCTGTTCACCCTGCTCTGCGCCATCCTGATCCAGGCCCTGCGCTTCGCCGCGGCGTGGGACAGCCCCCGCGACACCAGCATCTTCGACCCGACCTCGGCTCATCTGGTGTTTCTTGCACCCGCTGCCATCGTGTTCCAGCTGCTCTGCATCAGCCTGATCCTGATGGCTTCGGAGCGGCTGCGTCTGGAGTTCCAGCATCTGGCCACGCACGATCCCCTGACCAATGCCTTCACCCGCCGGCACATGGACGAGGTCGTCGAACAGGAACTGGTGCGCTGTCGCCGGCATGGCCGCGCCATGTCCCTCCTGATCATGGACCTCGACCATTTCAAGCACGTCAACGACGTCCATGGCCATCAGGTCGGCGACCAGGTGCTGGTGCAGTTCGTGGCCCAGGTCAAGACGCTGCTGCGCCAGCCGGACCAGCTGGGCCGCTTCGGCGGCGAGGAATTCCTGCTGCTGCTGCCCGAGACATCGTTGGAGGCTGCACTGCAGGCGGCCGAGCGCATCCGGGCCGCGCTGGCGCAGAGCCCCGGGGAGCCACGCTGCACCCTCAGCATCGGCGTGACCACCCACCGGCACGACAACGACACGCTGGGCACGCTGCTGGCCCGCGCCGACAAGGCGCTGTACCGGGCCAAGGAGAACGGCCGCAACCGGGTCGAGTTCGCCTGAGGTCGCCTGCACTCGCTCAGAGCGATAGCTGGCGCCACGCCCCAAAGTCCGGCGCGTGGTGCGGCCATTGCTCGGCGCGCGCCAGACGCTCGACACCTTGCGCCAGCAGGTCCATGGCGCGGATCACGCCGGCGTGGGTGATCCACACTGCGTCCCGTCCCTGCTGTGCCGTCTCGGCGCGCACCGCCGCCACACGCTGCAGCAACGCATCCACGCTTTCGCGCCCCCCGAATGGATGGGCGCCGAAGTCGGCCATCCAGGCATCGAAGGCGGCGGGCGGAATCGCGTCCCAGCGCTGGCCTTCCCAGCAGCCGAAGTCCATCTCGGCCAGGCGTGCATCGCATTTGAGCATCAAATCGGGCCGCAGCCCTTGTATTTGCTGCGCCAGGCGCTCACATCTTTGTAGCGGTGAGGTGACGAGGTGGAGGCCCTGCGGCAGCACGTGCGCCAGCTGCACGGCGCAGGCCCGGGTGGCGCCATCATCGGCCGCCACGTCGCTGGCGCCGTAGCAGACCCCTGGCTCGACCAGCGGCTGCGCGTGGCGCACCAGCCAGAGTTTCATAGGCTGATCGCCAGACCCAGGTAGAAAGCCAGCTCGCACACCTGTTGCGTGGCGCCCAGGCAGTCGCCGGTGTAACCCTGCAAACGACGCGCCAGCCAGGCCCACATCAGCAGCCAGGCCAGGAAAGCCCCGAGCAGGCCCGACACCCAGACGATGTCGGGGTAGGCCACTTGCAGCAGGACCAGCGCCGCCGCCAGCCAGAGCGCCGCCACCACCAGGCTGGCCGTGTCGATCTGCCCGGCCAGCGAGGCGGACTTGGCGCGCGCCGCTTCGCTGACATAGGGCAGCAGGCGAATGAGGCCGAGCGGGAAGAAGCGCGACACCACGTGGGCACCGAACAGGCTGGCGCAGGCCAGTCCCCAGTCGATATCGCCCAGCAAGGCCAGCAGCGCCACCTTGGCCAGCAGCGCCAGCACCAGAGCCAGCACGCCGAAGGCACCGACGCGCGAATCCTTCATGATCTCCAGCGCCCGCTCGCGCGTGTGGCCGCCGCCCAGGCCGTCGGCCACGTCGGACAGGCCGTCTTCATGCAGGCCGCCGGTGAGCAGCACCGTCAGCACCGTGCTGAGCACGGCGGCCAGCAGCGGCGTGAACGTGCTGTCGGGCAGCAGCAGGCCCAGCACGGCATAGCCGAATGCCGCCACCGCCCCCACCAGCCAGCCGATGCCGGGAAAGTGCGCGGCGCTGGCGCGCAGCAGCTCGGGGCTGTAGCCGACCCAGGCCGCCAGCCGCCCCGTCACCGGAATGCGGGTGAAGAACTGGACAGCCAGCAGGATGTGGCGGATGAAGTTCATGCGCGTGTTTTAACTCAGGTCGACTTTTCCGACACGCCGGCCGATTCGAAGCTCGCCATCTCGCGCAGCATGGCGCAGGCCGAGGCCAGCAGCGGCCAGGCCAGCGCCGCCCCCGAGCCCTCGCCCAGGCGCAGGCCGAGGTCGAGCAGCGGCTGCGCGCCCAGCTGCGCCAGCATCAGCGCATGGCCACGCTCGCCCGAGCGGTGCGCGAACACGCAGCGCTGCAGCACCTGCGGCACCAGCCGGCTGGCCACCAGCACGGCCGAGCTGGCAATGAAGCCGTCGACCACAATGACGCGCCGCTCGGCCGCGGCCTGCAGCACCGCACCAGCCATGGTGGCGATCTCGAAGCCGCCGAAGGCCGCCAGCACCTCCAGCGGGGCGTGCACATCGGGGTGCTTGAGCAGCACTTCGCGCAGCACCGTGACCTTGCGCGCAATGGCCGCATCGTCCAGCCCGGTGCCGGCGCCGGTGCAGTCGGCGATGTCCAGGTTGGCCAGGCGCGACAGCAGCAACGAGGCGGCCGAGGTGTTGCCGATGCCCATCTCGCCGAGCAGCAGCGCATTGCCCGGCAGGCCCTTGACGAGCTCGACGCCGTTGGCCAGCGCCTGGTTGCACTGCGCGGCCGTCATGGCCGGGCCGGCGGCCGAATCGGCCGTGCCGGGCGCGACCTTGCGCACAAGCAGACCCTCGCGCGGCGCGAAGTCGTGGCGCACGCCGCAGTCCACCACGGTGAGCGCGATGCCGTGCTGGCGCGCCAGCACGCTCACACACGCGCCGCCGGCGAGGAAGTTCTCCACCATCTGCCAGGTGACGTCGCTCGGGTAGGCCGAGACACCGCGCGCAGCCAGCCCGTGGTCGCCGGCGAACACCACCATCTGCGGCGCGTGCAGCGCCGGTGTTTCACTGCCCAGGACCAGGCCGAGTTCCAGCGCCAGCGATTCGAGGCGGCCGAGCGAGCCCAGCGGCTTGGTCTTGTTGTCGATCTTGTGCTGCAGGCGCTGCACGAGCGCGGTGTCGGCGATATCAGGAATGGCGGGGAGCGTGAAAGTCATGGTCAAGTTCTCGTTTGAAAAATCGTTCAGCGTTGGATCAGCGCGTCCAGCACGCCCGCCTCAAAATGCTCGTCAATGAAGTCGGCCATGCGCTCGAACACCGCGTCGAGCGTGGGAACCTGCAGCCCCGGGCGGCCGAACAGCGCCTGCAACGCAGCCGGGTCTTCGAACAGGCCATGCAGATACAGGCCCAGCACATTGCCGCCCCCGTTCTGCCAGGCCAGGCCAGGCATCAGCTCACAAGCGACGTCGCCCTTGGCCGCCATGGCCGGGTGCTGCGCCGTCTGGCCGTGATGGATCTCGTAGCCCTGCACCGTGATGCCCGACAGCGGTGACCACGGCCCGGCCACAGGTGCAAAAGTCGCGCCCGTGCGCTGCACCGTCTTGGCCGGCTCGAAGGCGGTCACCAGCGGCAGCAGGCCCAGGCCGGGGGCGTTGCCGTCGATGCCGTGCGGGTCCACCAAGGCCTCGCCCAGCATCTGCAGCCCGCCGCAGACGCCCAGCACCGCCCCGCCCTGCTGGGCATGGGCGGCAATGGCGCGGTCCAGCCCTTGCGCGCGCAGCCAGGCCAGGTCGCCGCTGGTGTGCTTGGAGCCGGGCAGGATGATCCAATCGGCGCCCTGCACTTCGGCCGCGCTGCGCACCCATTTGAGATGCACGCCGGGAATGTTCTTCAGCGGCTGGAACTCGTCAAGGTTGCTGATGCGCGGGTAGACCACGACGGCAATGGTTTTCATCGGCGTGAGCGCCGCCGGGCCGTCCCAAGGCGCGAGGGCCCCCTCGGGGGGCAGCGAGGACACGCCAGTGCCGAGCGTGGGGGCCATATCAAACACGCCATCTTCTTCCGGCAGGCCGTGCTGCTGCCACATCGGCAGCGTGGCCACGGTCGGCACGCCGGTTTTGGCTTGCAGCATCTCGGGTGCCGGTGCCAGCAGAGCGGCATCACCGCGGAACTTGTTGAGCACGAAGCCCTTGAGCAGCGCCCGGTCGGCCTCCGGCATCAAAGCCCAGGTGCCGTAGAGATGGGCGAAAGCGCCGCCGCGGTCGATGTCGGTCACCAGCAGGCAGGCGGCATTGGCGTGGCGTGCCACCCGCAGGTTGACGATGTCGCTGCTGCTGAGGTTGATCTCGGCCGGCGAGCCGGCGCCTTCGATCACCACCACGTCGTTCTCGGCCATCAACGCGTCCAGCGCCTGTGCCACCGTGGGCCATACCTGCTCGCTGCGGCCACGCCAGTCCATGCGCGTCAGCGCCTCGTCCACCTGGCCAAGCAGCACCACCTGGCTGTGGGTGTCGCGCTCGGGCTTGAGCAGCAGCGGGTTCATGCGCACCTCGGGCTCGGCCTTGGCAGCCAGGGCCTGGAAGTACTGCGCGGAGCCGATTTCACCTCCGGCCACCACCCGGGCGTTGTTGCTCATGTTCTGCGCCTTGAACGGGGCAGCTTTCAGGCCCTGACGCGCGTAGTAACGGCACAAGGCCGTGGCCAGCCAGCTCTTGCCGGCGCCACTGGTGGTACCCAGCACCATGACTGCTTTGGCTGTCATGTGCTTGCCCTTTCCTGCGCGCGCACGCTCATCCAGGCCTGCTGCAGTTCGTCCTGCGCCTGCGGTGCCAGCACGCCCAGGCGCACGTGGCCGGGCAGACCAAACGAGGTCGCATCGCGCAGCTTGATGCCCTGCGCCCGCAAGACTGCCAGGGCCTGCACCAGCGCCTCGCCTTGCAGGTCGGGGCGGGCGCAGAAGTAATTGGCGTTGCTGGGCAGGCAGGTCCAGCCCAGCGCTTCGCACACGGCCAGCTGGCGTGCCTTCCATTCGCGCAGCGTGGCCAGGCTTTGCTGCAGCCAGGCTTGCACCTCGGGTTTCGTCCAAGCCTGCAGCAGCGCCACGCCGTGCGCGCCCACAGGCCAGGACGGTGCCAAGCGCTCCAGTTGCGCCACCGCCTCCAGCGCGCCGAGCGGTGCGATCACATAGGCGGCGCGCACGCCGGTCAGGCCGAGCGCCTTGTTCGGCGTCCACAACTGCCAGACACGCAGCAACTGCTCCTGCGTCAGGGCCAGCGCAGCGCTCAGGCGCAGCGGCTCGTAGGCGCGGTCCAGCACCACCACGGGGGCAGTCGCCACCAGCTCGGCCAAGCCGCCCTGCGCCTGCCCCAGCGGGCTGGACGGATCGCAGGCCCAGGCCAGTTGAGCGTCCTGCGCCTGTACCACGCAGGTCAGCCCCCAGGCCTGCGCGGCGCTGGCGTAATCGCCATAGTGTTGCGGCGGTAGCCAAACGCTGCGACCTCCCTGCCGCGCGACCCAGGCACTGATACGGGAAATGAATTCACTGGCACTGCCGGCCAGCAGCACACGCTCGGGCGCCACGCCGTGAAAAGCAGCCAGCTGCGCGCGCAACTCGGTGTAGGCCGCATCCGGGTAGTGCGTGGCATCGGCCGCCTGCACGGCCGCCAGTGCCTGCGGGCATGAACCGCAGGCATTGCTGTTGGTCGAGAAGTCATGCAGCGGCACGCCCCGGGCATCCGGTCCGCCGTGGACACGCACCTCGTTCATGGCCACACCTCCCGCGCTGAAAATGCTATCAAAACAATAGCTGCCGCCACAATAAATGAAAGGGCCAGAACCACTTTTGACCCCAAGACTACGGCGCGCACTGTGTCGCCGGCCTGCGGCGCCCGACCTGCGGCGTGCAACACATACACCCCGGGCTTGCGCAGGCTGACATCCAGCGCCAGCGCCATCGCCGCCATCGGCCAGCCGCTGTTGGGGGACGGCGTACGGCCGGCTTCCCAGCGCAAGGCGCGCAGCGACAAGCCACCGTTTACCAGCGCCAGCAGCAAGGCCGTCAGCCGCGCCGGCAGCCAGGACAGCACATCATCGGCCCGCGCCGCCCACTTGCCGGCCCAGGCCCAGTCGCGCCCCTGGTAGAGGCCGCGGTAGCCCCACATGGCGTCGGCCGTGTTGGCAAAACGGTAGAGCGCGGCGCCGGGCAGGCCCAGCAGCACGAACCAGAAGATCGGCGCCACCACCGAGTCGTTCAGGTTCTCGGCCAGCGACTCGATGGCGCTCTCGCGCACCTCGGCCGCGCTCAAGGCCTGCACATCGCGGCTGACCAGCCAGGCCAGGCGCGCACGCCCGGCCGGCAGCGATTCGGCCAAGGCCGCCTCCACCGCCAGCACCTCGCCGCGCAACATGCGCCAGGCCAGCAGCGGCTTGAGCAGCAGGCCCAGCAACAGCAGGCCGAGCAGCGCCGGCAGTTGCTGCGCCGTTTGCTGCAGCAGCAAGGCCACTATCAAAACCAGAGCACCTCCCGCAAGCCAGGCCAGGGCACCGAGCCCCAAACGCTTGTAATCGGCAGCACCCGTCTGTGCGCGCTGCGGCGCAATGAAAGCGCCGACCCAGCCCAGGTAAAACCCCATCCACACCACCGGGTGCCAGCGCGCGGCGGGCTCGCCCAGCCAACGGTCGATGGCCAGTGCCAGCCAGAGAGCGCCGACGAGCAGCAGCGTCGCAGACAGGGAAAGGTCAACCATGGACAGCATCACGGTGCCTCTTCTGCGAACAGGCTGGCACCCTGGCCCCAGCGGTCGTCGAACACCAACCCGGCCAGCGCCTCGCGCTGCGCCCACTTGTCCTGGCTCAGCATCGGTTCGCTGTAATAGCCCTGCACGGGCCCCAGGCACAGCAGCGCAATCGGCTCGGCCCCGGGCGGCAGGCCCAGCAGTTGCGCCACCGCCTGCGGCTCGAACAGCGAGACCCAGCCCATGCCCAGCCCTTCGGCCCGCGCGGCCAGCCAGAGGTTCTGGATGGCGCAGGCGGCCGAGGCCAGGTCCATCTGCGGCAGCGTGCGGCGGCCGAACACATGGCGCTCGCGCCCGTCGGCCAGCGCCACGGCAAACACTTCGGCCGCTTCCAGCAAGCCTTCTACCTTGAGTTTCATGAACGCGTCTTCACGCTCGCCCAGGGCGCGTGCCGTCTGCACCCGCTCCTGCTCCACCAGCGCATGCAACTGCTGGCGCAAGGCGGGCTGCGTGATGCGGATGAAGCGCCACGGCTGCATGAAGCCGACGCTGGGCGCATGGTGCGCCGCCTGCAGCAGACGCCGCAACACCTCGGGCGCCACCTGGCCACCGGCGAAGTGGCGCATGTCACGCCGCTCGAAGATGGCGCGGTACACCGCCGCCGCGTCAGCCGTGCTGAACGGTTCGGCGGACACCAGGGTCGCAGGGTCGCGTGACATAGCAGTGTTCAGTCTTCAATACCACGCTGGGCCGGAATGCCGGCCTTGAACGCGTGCTTGATCAGCGTCATCTCGGTCACCGTGTCGGCCAGTTCAATGATCTCGGGCGGGCAGCGGCGGCCGGTCAGCACCACGTGCACGTGCTTGGGTCGCTCGCGCAGGGTCTGCAGCACGTCATCGAGCGGCAGCCAGCCGTAGATCAGCGGGTAGGTGATCTCGTCGAGCGTGACCATGAAAAACTCGCCGCCCAGGATGCTGGCCTTGGCGCGCGCCCAGCCGTCGCGCGCCAGTTGCGCCGAGTGTTCCAGGTCCTGGCTCTTCCAGGAAAAGCCATCGCCCAATCCTTCGATCGGGATGCCGAGCTGCTCGAACATGCGATGTTCGCCGAAGCGCGCGCTCGGCACCTTCATGAACTGGTAGATCTTGACCGCCTTGCCGCGGCCGTGCGCGCGCAACGCCAGGCCGAAGGCGGCTGTGCTCTTGCCTTTGCCGTCGCCGGTGTTGACGATGACAAGGCCGCGGCGTTCGCCCTCGGCCTTCTCGTAGCGCTTTTCGGTGGGGGGGGATTCGATCTGCATGGTGGATTCGTTCAGAGTTTGGGCAGCGAGAGCCATTGCCCTGCCACCTGTTGGATGTGGATACGGTTGTCGAACACCTGCTCGAGCGCGCGGTGGGTGGCAGCGTCAGCGCAGGCGCCGTGGTGTGTCACACAGCCGGCGGCCATGATGACCAGCTCGTCGGCCTGCAGCGCCAGCGACAGCTCGTGCAGAACGCTGACCACGGTCTTGCCGCGCGCCACGAGTTCGCGCACCAGCAGCAGCCAGTCCACCTGGTGCGGCGGGTCGAGGTTGGCCAGCGGCTCGTCCATCAGCAGCACTTCGGCCTGCACCGCCAGCGCACGCGCCAGCAGCACGCGCTGGCGCTCGCCGCCGGAGAGATGGCTCAAGGGGCGCTCGCGCCAGTCCCAGGCCTGGGTGGCACGCAGCGCCTGCTCCACCGCGGCATGGTCGGCCGCGCTGGGCGGCGCCAGCCAGGGCTGGTGCGGCAGTCGGCCCAGCAGCGCGACGTCGTAGGCGGTCAGGTCGTCGGCGCTGCTTTCGTTCTGGCCCAGCCAGGCCAGGTGCCGGGCTTTTTGGCGGCCACGGAAATGACCTGGCGGGCAGCCCAACAGCGACACATCGCCCTCATGCGGCAGCAGCCCGGCCAAGGCCTTGAGCAGGGTCGATTTGCCGGCGCCGTTGGGGCCGACGATGCTGGTCCAGCGGCCCACGGGCAAGTCGAGGTCGATGCCGTGCAGCACCTCGGTCTGGCCCAGGCGGGCGCGGATGGCTTGCGCGCAAATGGCACTTCGGTTCATAACATCCGTCCCTGCCGGTTTTGCCGGTGCATCAGCCACAGCAGGTAGCCGCCGCCCAGCACGGCGGTCAGCACGCCCACCGGCAACTCGGCCGGCGCGATCAACCAACGTGCCAGCAGATCGGCCGCCATCAGCAGCACGCCGCCCATCAGGCTGGCCAGGAAGGTGAGGCGGCCGTGTGTGGTCTTGACCAGCGAGCGCACCAGGTGCGGCGCGGCCAGGCCGACGAAGGCGATCAGGCCGGTCTGCGCCACGGCGGTGCCGGTGGCCAGCGCCATCACGGCAATCAGCGCGGCGCGCAGCGGTGCTAGCGAGAGCCCCAGGCTGGCGGCGGTGGCCTCGCCCAGTGTCAGGCCGTCGAGCACGCGGCTCAGGCTCCAGGCCGCCAGCATGCACAGACCACAGACGGCGGCCATCAGCACGCAGGCGCTCCAGCCGACATAACCGGTGCTGCCGAGCAGAAAGGCCTGCATGGCCTGCAGCACCTCGGGCACCAGCAGCATGGTGAGCGAACTCAAGGCACCCAGCACCACGCCGACGATGACACCCGCCAGCAGCAGGCGCAAGGTGTGCTGCACGCCGCGCGCCAGCAGCAGCGTGAGCAGCACGGCCGCCACGGCACCGACGAAGGCGGCGCCGGTCAGGCCCAGGCGCACCAGCCAGTGCGTGGCCAGCGGCGAGACGCCGAACAGGGCCAGTGCCACCGCCACGCCGAGCGAGGCCCCGGAGGCACTGCCCAGCAGATACGGATCGGCCAGCGGGTTGCGGAACAGCCCTTGTGCCACCGCACCGGCCAGGCCCAGCAGCGCGCCGGCCAGCCAGGCACCGAGGGTGCGCGGCAGCCGGATGTCCCAGACGATCTGCCAGGCGACCGGGTCGGTCGCGGCGCGCAGCACATTCTCGAAGCCGGTGCTGCCGACGCCAGCGCCGAGCAGCACCATGGTGGCCGCCAGCAGCGCCAGCACGAGGCCCCACAGGGTGGCGCGGCGCTCTTGCAGCGACGGGCCGGCGCTCATTGTCGCCCTCCCTTGTCGGCCAGGCACTGGGCCATCAGGCGCGCCGCCTCGGCCATGCGCGGGCCGGGACGGATCAGCACGTCGGCCTGTTCGGTGGGAAAGATGCAGATGCGCTGCTCGCGCACGGCGCGGATGCTGCCCCAGCCGGGGCGTTGCAGCAGGCCGGGGACGTTGCGCTGGCTGATCATGATCACATCCGGGTTGGCACGCACCACGTACTCGGGGTTGAGCTTGGGGAAGGGCCCCAGGCTGGTCGGCACGATGTTCTTCACGCCCAGGCGCGTCAGCGTCTCGCCAATGAAGGACGACTCGCCGGCGGCATAGGGGCCACGGTTGACTTCGAAATAGACACGCAGGTTCTTCGCCGACACCGGCAACGACTGCGCCGCCGCCGCCACGCCGGCGTCGGTGTAGCGCCAGACGCGCTGCGCATCGTTGACGACCAGCAGCTGGCCGACCTTCTCCAGCACGCGCCGCACGTCGGCATGGCTCTTGGTCTCCAGTGCCGCCACCTTCAGGCCCAGCGCTTCCAGCCGCTCGCTGGCGCGCGAGGACACCGACATCAGCACCAAGTCGGGCTTGAGCGCCACGATGGCCTCAATGTTCGGGTCAAGCCCGCCGCCGACCTGCGGCAAGGTGCGCACGCTGGCCGGGTAGTTGGAATAACGGTCGACGCCCACCAGACGCTGGCATTGGCCGAGTTCACACACGGTTTCGGTCAGCGACGGCAGCAGGCTGACGATGCGCTGCGGCGGCTTCGGCAACGTGACCTGGGTGCCGCGGTCGTCGGTGATCTGCAAGGCCAGGGCCGGCAGGCAGAGCCACGTCAATAGGCAGACCAGAAGATGTTTCATGCTGCCCCCTTCAATGTCAGCGGCAGGCCGGCTGCCATCAGCGTGACACGCTCACAGGTCTGCGCCACGTCCTGGTTCAGCCGGCCCAGCGCATCGACGAAGGTGCGCACCTCACGCCCGAGCGGAATCACGCCCAGGCCGATCTCGTTGCCCACCAGCACCAGCGGCCCCAGGGCATTGCGGATTGCTCCTAAAAGCATAGCTATCGGCGCAGACATATCGGGGGCTGAAAACCGATTTGATTCATGACTCTCAGCAGCAGCCTCGAACGGCATCAACCAGTTGGTCAGCCACAGCGTCAGGCAGTCCACCACCAGCAGGGTGTCGCTCCGGCTGTGGGTGGCAATCGCCTCGGCCAGTAACCGTGGTTCTTCCACCGTCTGCAGCCCCGGCACGCGCTCGGCACGCTCGCGCTGGTGACGGGTGATGCGTTGGCGCATCTCGGCGTCCCAGGCCTGGCCGGTGGCGATCAGCGTGGCCTTGTGCTGCGGCGACGCGGCCAGCCACGTCTTCGCCAGCAATTCGGCGCGGCGCGACTTGCCGCTCTTCTGGCCGCCGAGGACCAGTTCGCTACGGGCAATGGTCAGTGCATCAACCATAGGTCTGGCTCCATTGCGTGATGATGCGATGCAACTGCGCCACGCCGTCGGTCAGCGCGGCCGGGCCGGGCTGCAGGATGTCGGCCGACTTGATCTCGAACAGCTGGCCGTGCTTCACCGCGCTGACGTCCTGCCAGCCGGCGCGTGCTGCCACCTTCTCGGCGCGGAATTTCTTGCCGCACCAGGAGCCGATGATGATGTCCGGGTTGCGGCGCACGATCTCGGCTGCGTCGGCAATGATGCGCTGCTTGCCCATCGGCTCGGCCGCCAGTTCCGGAAAGATGTCGTCACCACCGGCCAGGCCCATGAGCTCCGACACCCAGCGGATGGCGCTGATGTGCGGCTCGTCCCATTCCTCGAAGTAGATGCGCGGGCGGCGCGGCAGCTGGGCGGCGGCCTGCTGAATGGCGTCCAGCCTGGCCTGCATCTCCGTCATCAGCTGCAGCCCGCGCTCGGCAGCGCCCACCATGGCCGCCACCTGGTACAGCATGGACAGGATCTCGCTCACGCTGCGCTGGTTGAACACCGTGATGGGGATGCCGCGGCGGATCAGCTCGGTCGCAATGTCGGCCTGCAGGTCGGAAAAGCCGAACACGCAATCGGGCTTGAGCGCCACGATGGATTCGATCCGGGCGTTCAGGAAGGCGCTGACCTTGGGTTTTTCCTCGCGCGCGCGGCGCGGCCGCACGGTGTAGCCCGAGATGCCGACGATGCGACGCTCCTCACCCAGCAGGTAGAGCCACTCCGTCGTCTCCTCCGTCAGGCAGACGATGCGTTGCGGGCCGAGCGTGCGGGCGTCCATCGGATTCATGCCATCTGCGCCTGCGTGACGGGCTGCAGGCCCTGGCTGAACAGGCGCGCCACCAGCGCCGGGCTGGACGGGAACCAGGCGTGGAAGTAGCTCGCCCCGACCGGCCCCTGCACGTAGACCGCTTCGCCGTCCTGCGACGTGGCATTGCCTTCGGGCCGTGTGGTGCGCGCCAAGGGCCGCAGCGGCGTGTCGCTGGTGGAATAGTGGAAGGTGTGGCCGCGCAGCTGCTCGCCGTCGATCAGCAGCTGTTGCGATCCCAGGCCGGCCAGCCGGTTCTGCATGGTGACCTTCCCCGGCAGCAGGCCCCACATGGCGTGGTGCTGGCCTTCCTTGTCCACCAGTTCATCAAAGAGCACCATCATGCCGCCGCACTCGGCCCACACGGGTTTGTTCTGTGCCGCATGAGCGCGCAGGCTGTCACGCAGCGCGTGGTTGGCGCTCAGACGCTGGGCATGCAGCTCGGGGTAGCCGCCGGGCAGCCAGACCGCATCGCAGGGCGGCAAGGCGCTGTCGGTCAGCGGCAAGAAAGTCACCACCGTGGCACCGAGTTGCTGCAGACATTCGATGTTGGCGGCGTAGATGAAACAGAACGCGGCATCCTGCGCCACCGCCACCGTCTTGCCGCGCAGCGGTTGGCCGAGCGACACGGCATCCGCCGCGGGGAAGTCCACCGCCCAGCGCTGCAGCTCGGCCGTGCCCATGCGGCCCAGCGGTGTGTCAGCCAGCGCATCGGCGGCGGCGTCGAGCCGCTCCATCGCATCACTGAGTTCGGTGGCGGCCACCAGGCCCAGATGGCGCTCGGGCAGCGTCAGCGCCAGGTTGCGCATCAGTGCGCCGAGCCACTGGTCCGGCTCTTTCAGGCTGGTCTGCAACATGCCGGCATGGCGTTCGCTGGCCACGCGGTTGGCCAGCACGCCGGCCATGCGCAGGCCCGCCTGGTAATGCTGCAGGCCATAGGCCAGCGCGCCGAAGGTACCCGCCATGGCAGAGGCATCGACCACCGCCAGCACCGGCAGGCCAAAGCGCTGCGCCAGATCGGCTGCGCTGGGCTCGCCGTCGAACAGGCCCATGACGCCTTCAACGATGATGAGATCGGCCGCCTGCGCCGCCGCATGCAGGCGGGTGCGGCAATCGGCTTCGCCGGTCATCCACAGGTCGAGCTGGTGTACCGGCGCGCCGCTGGCCAGGGTGTGCCAGAACGGGTCGAGGAAGTCCGGCCCGCACTTGAACACGCGCACGCGCCGCCCCTGGCGCGCATGCAGCCGCGCCAGCGCGGCCGTCACGGTGGTCTTGCCCTGGCCGGAGGCCGGGGCGGCGATAAGAACGGCGGGGCAGGAAATGGCGTCAGACATAGGCTTCATTTTCTTCGGGATTACTGCGGTGCCCACTTCAGGGCCACATACAGGCTGCGGCCGGGTGTAGCGTAGTCCTTCACCAGCTGGTAGCGGCTGTCACCCAGGTTGTCGATGCGCGCCAGCAGGCTCCAGTCCTTGTCGATGCGCCGGCTGGCGTGCAGGTTGAACAGGCTGTAGCCCGGCAGCACCACGGTGTTGGCATCCTCGTCGTAGCGCGCGCCCGAGAGCTGGACACCGGCCCCCACCAGCCAGGTGCCGGCACGGGTGTCGGCCGCCAGGTTGGCATGGTGGCTGGCGCGGCGCTTGAGCAGCTTGCCGCTCACGCTGTCGCGCGGCTCCTGCACGTCCAGCGAGGCCTGCAGGTTGACCTCACCCAGCCGTTGCCGCGCTGACAGCGTGACGCCGGTGAATTCGGCCTGGGCGGTGTTGGCATAACAGCCGGTGGCCGAGGCGCAGGGGCCGGGCGAGGAGAAGGTGATCAGGTTGCTGACCCGGTTGCGGTAGGTCACCAGGCTCCACTGGCTGCTGCCCTGCGCATAACGCAGGCCCAACTCCTGGTTGACGCTGGTCTCCGCCTGCAGGGTCGAAACACCATAGGCGCTGAAGCGGTGGTACAGCGTCGGCGCGCGAAAGGCCGAGCCGACTGAGGCGGTGGCGCGCCACTGCGGCGTCAGCGCGAAACCGTAGGCGGCGCTGCCGGTGTCCTGGCCGCCGAACTCGCTGTCCTGGTCGTGGCGCAGGTTCATCTGCAGCGAATGCCGGTTGCTGCGCCAGCCATAACCCAGGGCCAGGGCGTCCTGCGCGCGCTCGCGGTTGATCGGGTTGGTCGGACGGTTCTCCAGAAAATCGACCTTGCGCTCCAGCGCCGCCGTCAGCAGATGGGCACCGAGGCGGAACTCGTTCTGGAACAGGTAGCCGTTGAGGCGGGTCATCGTCAGGTAGACCGAGGGCTTGGTTTCGTACTGCGCGCGCGACTCGGTGACGCTGAGCTGCGTGCTGTAGCTGTCGCTCCATTTGCCACGCCAGTTCAAGCCCTTGGTCTGCAGCAGGTGCATGGCATGGTCGTCCTTGGTCGCCGACGTGTCGTACTGTGCATCCAGGTTGCTGGAGAGCATGCTGGCCTCCAGCCGGTGCGCGGCATTGAGCTGCCAGCCCAGCCGGCCGCTGAGCGACTCGCTGACATAACCGTCATCGTCGGGGTTCTGGGTCGAGACCGGACGGGCGTTGAAACCGCTGCTGGCCTCGCGCGCCACGCCCAGCGCGTAATCGAATTGGCCCTCGGCACCGCTGAAGCCGGCCTCCCATTTGCGCGTGCCGTAGCTGCCCAGGCCGATGCCGGCATAAGGTGCCAACGGCCCCTGACCCTTGCGCGTGAAGATCTGGATCACGCCGCCCAGCGCATCCGAGCCATAGACGGCGCCAGCGGGGCCACGCACGATTTCAAGCCGCTCGATCTGGGCCAGCGGAATGGCCTCCCAGGGCGCGCCGCCCGTGGACTGGGAATCCACGCGCACGCCGTCGACGAAAACGGCGGTAAAGCGCGTTTCGGCGCCACGAATGTAGACATCGGTCCGGTTGCCCGGACCGCCGTTACGGATCATTTCAATGCCAGGCACGCGCACCAGCACGTCGGCCAGGCCGGTGGCACCACCGCGCTCGATCTCGCTGCGATCGATCACGGTGACATCGGCCACCAGGTCGGCCAGCGGCTGCTCGGTGCGGGTGGCCGTCACCATGGTTTCCGCCAGCGTGCTGCTGCGGGTCTGTGAATACGAAATGAGCGAAGAAAATGCGGCGGATGCAGCCAGCGCCAGCCAGGCGAGCCGCTTAGCAATGAGAACAGTTGTCATGAGAGAGGAAGAACATGGATGCCCTCCCCGGCTTCCCCGCCAGGGCATGGACGTCACGGCTGCACGCAGGCGTGCAACCACCGTGTTGGCCGGTATCCGGGCTGGTGGAAACAACCTTCATCGCCTTCCCGGACACTTGATTCACATGTCCAGTGGCTGTTTGATGAAAGCGGAATCGCGAGCGATTCGTCCACTTACCGTTGCGGGGGCAGCGCAGGTTAGGTTTGCCGGGTTCGGCTCGCCCTCCTGCTTCCCGTTGAACTGCGGCGTGTGAACCACACCGCAAGCACCAACGGTTCAGATTTTACGACTGAAAAGCTTTCGCTAACCCTACAATGCGGGGTCTATGTCGAACCCGACCCAAATCGAGCAGCTGATCGAGCGCGTGGAGCGTCTGCTGGTGCGCTACGAGGAATTGCAACGCACCAACGCCCTGCTGGCCGAACAGCTGGAAACCCTGACCAGCGAGCGTGACTCGCTCAAGTCGCGCCTGAGCGCCGCGCGCGCGCGCGTCGACGCCCTGCTGGAGCGCCTGACGGAAACCGCCGGCGCCGATTCAAACAAGGGTGGCGCATGAAGCAACTCGAAGTCCAGATCATGGGCCAGAGCTATCTGCTCGGCTGCCCCGAAGGCGGCGAAACCCGCCTGCTCGATGCCGTCGAGCGCGTCGACTCCGCCATGTGCAAGATCCGCGACGGCGGCAAGGTCAAGGCACGCGACCGCATTGCCGTGCTGGCCTCGCTGAACCTGGCGTTCGACCTGTCGGATCGCCCGGCGGCCGCCCCCGCCGCACCGGCAGCGCCCGCCATGGCCGCGTCGTCCACGCCAGCCAGCACGGCCGGACAGGAGGGCGCCATTGCCGCCCTGCTGCAGCGCCTGGACACCGCGCTGGGCGAAGACGGCCGCCTGATCTGAAACACCCCCAGGCTGCGCGCACTTCGTGTCGCTGCGCCCCCCCCTTGCAGGGGGCAACACCAGTGGCCCGGCATAGCCGGCTCCACGGCGTTTCACGGTTGAATTCATTCTTGGAAAACGCTACCGGCTTGTGCCAGTCGAACTACAATTCACTCTGTCTGCAATGCCGCCGGGCTTTATATTTCCTTGAACCAATGCTCATTGAGCCCGGGCTTGGAATATCGCCTGGCAGGTGTGATCATCTCGCGTCAGATGAACCCGAAGCCTACGCTGACCTCGCCCACCTGAACCCCGGTTCAGGATGCCGGTCCGGTGGCACTTGCAGACACCTTTACCCAGATCCTTCGCTTTTCCCAGTCCCTGAACACGTCCCGGGCCGGGGTGCCTGAGCCCCGGCGGCGTGCTGGCGGCTTGTGCCCGACCCGGACACAAGTAGCCAGAGCACCGCATGATGTTTCTCGAACCGCAACTGATTCTCGAACTGGCCCTGATGGGTATCTGCGCCGGGTTCCTGGCCGGCCTGCTGGGCATCGGCGGCGGCATGATCATGGTGCCGTTCATGACCATCATCCTGGAGGCCAAGGGCTTCCCGGCGGACTACGTGGTCAAGATGGCGGTGGCCACCTCGCTGGCCACCATCTGCTTCACGTCGCTTTCTTCGGTGCGCGCGCACCACAAGCGCGGCGCCGTACTCTGGCCGGTGGCGCGCGTGCTGGCGCCCGGCATCCTGGTCGGCTCGCTCGTCGGCGCGCAGATCGCGGTGGCCCTGCCGACCCAGATCCTGAGCGTGGTGTTCTCGCTCTTCATCGCCTTCTCGGCCACGCAGATGTTCCTCGACCGCAAGCCCAAGCCGACGCGCACCCTGCCCGGCACCGCCGGCATGTTCGGCATGGGCAGCGTGATCGGCCTGCTGTCGTCGGTGGTGGGTGCCGGCGGCGCCTTCGTCTCCGTGCCCTTCATGACCTGGTGCAACATCAAGATCCACCAAGCGGTGGCCACCTCGGCCGCCTTGGGCTTTCCCATCGCCCTGGCCGGCACGCTGGGCTACATCCTGGCCGGCCGGGCCATGCCCGACATGCCGCCCGGCGCCTTCGGCTACGTCTATGTACCCGGCCTGGTGGTGATCGCCATCGCCAGCATCAGCACCGCCCCGCTGGGCGCACGCACGGCGCACAGCATGGACATCCGTCCGCTCAAGCGCGCCTTCGCCGTCGTGCTCTACATGCTGGCGGCCTACTTCCTGATGCGTTGAACACGGCCGGCTGATGGGTGGCCGCTGTAAGCCACGCATAATCCGCCACAAATAAGCTCGCACTGAATTTATCGAGGGGACAGTACTCATGCGTATCGCAATCATCGGCCAGCAGGACTTTGGCAAGGCCGCCCTGGAGGCCTTTGTGGCGCGCGGCGACCAGATCGTCGGCGTGTTCTGCAAACCGGAAAAGCCGGGCGAAAAACCGGACGCCCTGCGCGCCGCCGCCGAAGGCCTCGGCCTCAAGGTATTCCAGTTCGCCAGCCTCAAGAGCGCTGAGGCCGAGCAGGCCATGCGCGACCTGGATGTGGACATCGGCGTCATGGCCTACGTGCTGCAGTTCGCACCGCAGTCCTTCGTGAACATCCCGAAGCACGGCACCATCCAGTACCACCCCTCGCTGCTGCCCAAGTACCGCGGCCCGTCGTCCATCAACTGGCCGATCGCCCGCGGCGACAGCGAGACCGGCCTGACCATCTTCCGCCCCACCGACGGCCTGGACGAAGGCCCGGTCATCCTGCAAAAGACCTGCCCCATCGGCCCCGATGCCACGCTGGGCGACGTGTATTTCAATTCGCTGTTCCCGCTCGGCGTGGCTGCTCTGCTGGAAGCCGCCGACCTGGTGATGGAGGGCAAGCATCAGGAAGTGGCACAGGACGAATCGCAAGCCAGCTACGAGGGCTGGTTCAAGGCCGAGGAATCGAAGATCAACTGGGCCAACCACGTGGACCAGGTCTACAACCTGATCCGCGCCTGCAACCCGGCGCCCGGCGCCTGGTGCGAACTGGGCGGCGTGAAGGTCTCGATCTTCGACTGCCGCAAGCACCCGATCCGCCGCTTTGCCGAGGTGATCGGCAAACCTGGTGAGGTCGTCAAAATCACGGAGACATCGATCTTCATCAACGCCCAGGGCGGCCAGATCGAGGTGCTCAAATTGCGTCCCGATGGCGGCAAGAAGATGGAAGCTGGCGAGTTCGCCCGCAGCTGCGGCCTGCAGTCCGAAAAGAAGAGCAGCGACTGAAGGCGGCCTCGCACCCTGTTTCCGCAACACACGGGCAGCCAGCGGCTGCCTGTTTTGTTTGCGGCTGCGTCAACGACAGACATAAGAGGCCATTGATGCATAGGACTGTGAAAGTTAATGTTCAAAGTCCGGGCGCAGGAGTAGCATGCAAGGCTTGCGTGCGACAGACAGGGTGCATCGAAAAACATGCTGGAGCAGACCGCAACAGCGCTGCGCGCGTACGCAATATCCCCACTCGTAGAAACCCTAGGGACCGCGAAAAATCATGAAAAGTTGACCGCAATCAAGAGCAAATTCGCGAGAAAATTTCACAGTAGCAGACGTCGATTGCAGCAAAGTGGTCGAGAGGCTAGCGTCGAGTGATCTGAATCGGCAAACGTTCCATCAACAGGAGACAAGAAGATGAAGAGCTATCAAGCCAAACTGAAAACCAGAGTAGTGGCCGCGGCCGCCACCGTCATCGCTGCGGCCGGGCTGAGCGCCTCGCTGCCAGCCATGGCGTGGGAGCCGACCAAGCCGGTCGAGTTCGTGGTTCCGGCCGGTACCGGCGGCGGTGCCGACCAGATGGCCCGACTGATGCAAGGCATCATCGTCAAGCACAAGCTGATGAACCAGTCCATGATCGTCGTGAACAAGTCGGGCGGTGCCGGCGCCGAGGGCTTCCTCTCGGTCAAGGAAGCCAAGGGCGATCCGCACAAGATCATCATCACCCTGTCCAACCTGTTCACCACGCCCCTGGCCACTGGTGTTCCCTTCAACTGGAAGGAAATGACGCCCGTCTCCATGATGGCGCTCGACCAGTTCGTGCTGTGGGTCAATGCCGAAAAGCCGTACAAGACAGCCAAGGAATACATCGACGCAGTAAAGGCCGCTGGCCCGAACAAGATGAAGATGGGCGGTACCGGCTCCAAGCAGGAAGACCAGATCCTGACCGTTGGTCTGGAAAAGGCCACTGGCACCAAGTTCATCTACGTGCCCTTCAAAGGCGGCGGCGAGGTGGCAGTGCAACTGGTCGGCGGTCACGTCGACTCCAGCGTGAACAACCCGGCCGAAGCCGTGGCCCAGTGGCGCGCCGGCAAGCTGCGCGCCCTGTGCGTGTTCGACGACACCCGTCTGCCCTACAAGGCCAAGGTGACCGACACCCAGTCCTGGAACGACATCCCGACCTGCAAGGAAGCCGGCGTACCGACCGACTACGTCATGCTGCGCGGCATCTTCGCCGCCCCCGGCATCAGCGCCGACCAGCTGAAGTACTACATCGACCTGATGCAGAAGATCCGTGCCACTCCGGACTGGAAGGAGTACATGGAAAAGGGCGCCTTCAACCAGACCTTCATGACCGGCGCTGACTTCAGCAAGTGGCTCACTACCGCTGAAGACAACCACCGCAACCTCATGAAGGAAGCCGGTTTCCTGGCCAAGTAAAACAACATCAGCGGGGCCGGCCTCCGGCCGGCCCGCTCCTCTCCCCAACGCAACTGCATAGTGGGACGGTAGCCAGTCGGAACTGGTGCTGACCCGAGTTTTGTGCCGCCCGAAATTACCTCATCAGCTCTTAATTCGTCATGGAATCGAATATGGAATCACACGAAGGCGAACGCACCGGCGTAGCCACCAACATCATCGATGCGATCGTCGCGATCCTGGTAATCATCATGGGCAGCACCGTCATCTATGGCAGCCGCAAGCTGGGCTCCGAATGGACCAGCGACGGCCCCGGTGCTGGCTATTTCCCCTTCTACATCGGCCTGATTCTGGTGATCTCCGGTGTCGGTGTGCTTTATCAAGCCCTGGCCGGCAAAGTCAAGAATACCGAAGTCTTCGTCGACCGTGAATCGCTGGGTCGCGTGCTGTCGGTGCTCGTCCCGGCCGCCGTCTACGTGGCCGCCATCCAGTTCATCGGTATCTACGTGGCCTCGGCCATCTATATCGCCCTCTTCATGATCATCCTGGGCAAGTACAGCTGGCTCAAGAGCGTCATCATCGCCCTGGCCGTCAACACCGTGTTCTTCATGATGTTTGAAGTCTGGTTCAAGGTGCCGCTGCACAAGGGCACCTACGACATGCTCAGCTTCCTGGGTTATTGAAAAAAGCGCCAGGAAATTACGGAGACTTAAGAAAATGGAAGAACTCAACGCACTGTTCCAGGGCTTCGCCGTCGTGATGACGCCCATGAACTTTCTGCTCATGGTGGTGGGCATCGTCCTCGGCGTTCTGATCGGCGTGCTACCCGGCTTGGGCGGCGCCAACGGCGTGGCCATCCTGCTGCCGCTGACCTTCAGCATGAACCCGACCTCGGCCATCATCATGCTGTCCTGCATCTACTGGGGGGCCCTCTTCGGCGGCGCCATCACCTCGGTGCTGTTCAACATCCCCGGTGAGCCGTGGTCCGTGGCAACCACCTTTGACGGCTACCCCATGGCCCAGAAGGGGCACGCCGGTGAAGCGCTGACCGGTGCCTTCACCTCCTCCTTCGTCGGTGCCTTCGTGGCGGTGGTGATGATCACCTTCCTGGCGCCGCTGGTGGCCAAGTTCGCGCTCAAGTTCGGCCCGCCCGAGTTCTTCTCGGTCTACCTGCTGACCTTCTGCAGCTTCGTGGGCATGGGCAAGGGTTCGCCCTTCAAGATCCTCGCCTCCATGACCATCGGCTTTGCCCTGGCATCGGTCGGCATGGACACCGTGACCGGCCAGTTGCGCCTGACCTTCGGCTTCCATGAGCTGATGCGCGGTTTCGACTTCCTGATCGCGGTGATCGGCCTGTTCGGTATCGGCGAGATCCTGCTGTCCATGGAAGAGGGCTTGGCATTCTCCGGCAAGAGTGCCAAGATCGACCCCAAGGTCGTCTTGCAGACCTGGAAGAAGCTGCCCGCCTACTGGGCCACTTCGATCCGTGCCTCGCTGATCGGTATCTGGATGGGCATCACCCCCGGTGGCGCTACCCCAGCTTCCTTCATGAGCTACGGTATTGCCAAGAAGTTGTCCAAGACCGGCTCCAAGTTCGGCACCGGTGAACTCGAAGGCGTGGTGGCGCCGGAAACCGCGGCCCACGCTGCCGGCACGGCTGCCCTGCTGCCCATGCTGGCCCTGGGCATCCCCGGTTCGCCGACCGCCGCCGTGCTGCTGGGTGGCCTGCTGATCTGGGGCCTGCAACCCGGCCCGCTGCTCTTCGTCGAGCAGAAGGACTTCGTCTGGGGTCTGATCGCCTCCATGTACCTGGGCAACCTGGTCGGCCTGATGGTGGTGCTCACCACCGTGCCGCTGTTCGCCTCGATCCTGCGCATTCCCTTCTCGATCATCGCGCCAGTGATCATCGTGATCTGCGCCATCGGTGCCTACACGGTGCACAACGCCATGCTCGACATCTGGTTCATGCTGCTGTTCGGCCTCGTCGGCTACGTGTTCAAGAAGCTCGACTACCCACTTGCCCCCCTGGTGCTGGCTCTGGTGCTGGGCGACAAAGCGGAAGACTCCTTCCGTCAGGCCATGCTGGTCTCGCAGGGTGAGATGTCGATCATGTTCTCCAACCCGCTGGTGGGCACAATCACCACGCTGGCCTTGATACTGCTGCTGTGGCCGCTGATCTCCAAGCTGATTGCGCTGGTCAAGCCGCCAAAGCAGGATGAATTCGCCGCTGAGCGGCCCGTGGATTGAAAGAGGAGATGACCATGCCTGTTATCGCAATGACCCAGGAGATGGGCTCACTCGCCAAGGACGTCGCCATGGAACTGGCGACCAGCATGAATCTTGCTGTGATGCGCCACGAGGTGGTGGACCATGTCGCCGGCAAGATGCATGTCTCCAGCAGCTTGATCAACCGATTGCGCGAGGGCCGGGCCGGCATCATCGAGCGCGTCACCACCGACACCGAGCGCGTCGCGCTCTACAGTGCCGAGGAAGTGTTCGAACTGGCTAACAAAGGGGGCGTCGTTCTGCGCGGCTGGGGAGCCACTTGCCTGCTGCGCCCGGTGCCGCATGTGATATGCGTACGCATCACGCGCTCGTTCAGCAAGCGTGTCGAATGGCTGATGAACCATCTGGAAACCGATGACCGCGAATTCGCCGAACATGAAATCCGGCGCAGCGACCATGCGCACGCCAGCCGCATGCACCAGCAGTTCGGCGTCACCTGGGGCGACCCGGTGCTGTACGACCTGGTACTCAACACCGACCGGCTCTCGGTTCATAGCTGTGTCGAGCAGATCCGCCAGCTCACCACGCGTCCGGAATTCCAGGAATCGGAAGAGTCGCGCAAGCTGCTGGCCAACATGACGTTGGGAGCACGGGTCCGCGCAGCGCTCAAGGCCCACGAACCGACTCAGGAGGTGAGCATCACCATTGAGGCGCGCAACGGCCACCTCGTGCTGAGTGGCATCCTTCTCAACCCGATGGAGAAAACCGAAGTGGAGAAAGTCGCCTCGCAAGTAACGGGTGTCAGCAGCGTGGAGAGCAAGCTCCGCCTGATGTCGCCATCACGCACCTTCACCTACTCCAAGACTTGAAGATCCGGCGCATCGAGCCCTGGCCCTGCTGACGCAGGGCCAGGGCTTTTTCTTTCATATCTTGCCGCGCTGCTTGAGGCGACTGAGCGTCTCGGCCGACAGATTCAGGTAAGCGGCCAGTTCCTTCTTGGGAATGCGGTCGAACAGTTCCGGGTGTTTGCGGACAAAACGATGCACCCGTCCCGGCGCATCGAGCAAATGCAGCGTGATGGTGTGCGCCATGATCTCGCTCATCAGGTTCATGACGTAGTACTCGAAGGGTTTTTTCACCGCCGGATGCTGCTCCATGAAGGCGATCCACTGCGGCATCGGCAACTTGGCTACACGCGCCTTGGTCACCGAGACGATGCTGTACGGCGTCGGCGTTTTCAGACACCAGGCGGCGTAACTCGTTTCCATGTCCCGCTCGGCAGCGAAGCGCAAGATCATCTCCTTGGCCTGCTGGTTGGTCACCACACGCTTGAGGATGCCGTCGAGGATGAAATACTGCTCCATCTCGTGCACACCCTGATGCAGCAGGTAATCGCCCTTGTGGCACTCCACAATCGACAGCAGGGGCTCCAGTTCGGCACTGGCGCTCTCACTCATTTCCTTGAGCACGACGTTCTGCCTGAGCTGAACCCGAATGATGTTTTTTTCCGGATGACTTTCAACTGACGACATGGAGGCAATAAACGCAAGTAAATAGGTACGGTACGTGAACTTTGCTCGCTGGCGTGACCCAAAAATCAGAAAATTGACCCGGGTCAATGGCATAAGCCAAATCGATTCCTATCATAACTCTCGCGGTGAAAGAAACCCGTCTGGGCAGACGAGCGAGGCGGCCGATTCCATCGTCGGCGGTCCTGATTCAGGACCCCTGATTTTTCTGGAGCCGCCCGATACAGCCAGCCGCGTTGTTCAACTTTTATCGAAGTCAAACAAAGAGACATTCCATCATGACAAACGACACACAATCTCCCGAACTGACCGACGGCTTTCATCTGGTCATCGATGCCCTGAAGCTCAACGGGATCACCAACATCTACGGCCTGCCGGGCATTCCGGTCACGGACCTGACCCGCATGATGCAAGAAGAAGGCATGCGCGTGATTTCGTTCCGCCATGAGCAGAATGCCGGCAACGCTGCCGCCATCGCCGGCTTCATGACTGGCAAGCCCGGTGTCTGCCTGACGGTGTCCGCTCCCGGCTTCCTGAACGGTCTGACCGCGCTGGCCAATGCCACCACCAACTGCTTCCCGATGATCCTGATCAGCGGCTCCAGCGAGCGCGAGATCGTCGACCTGCAGCAGGGCGACTACGAGGAGATGGACCAGCTGGCCATCGCCAAGCCCCTGTGCAAGGCCGCCTTCCGCGTGCTCAACGCCGAGGACATCGGCGTGGGCATCGCCCGCGCCATCCGTTCCGCTGTCTCCGGCCGCCCGGGCGGTGTCTACCTGGACCTGCCCGCCAAGCTGTTCGGCCAGGCCATGGACGCTGCCGCCGGCAAGGCGTCGCTGATCAAGGTGGTCGATCCCGCGCCGCGCCAGATCCCCGCCCCGGACGCCGTCAAGCGCGCGCTGGACCTGCTCAAGAGCGCCAAGAAACCCCTGATCCTGCTGGGCAAGGGCGCCGCCTATGCCCAGGCCGATGCCGACATCAAGACCCTGGTCGAGAAGTCCGGCATCCCCTACCTGCCCATGTCCATGGCCAAAGGCATCCTGCCCGATACTCATGAGCAGTGCGCCTCGGCCGCCCGCTCCTTCGTGCTGCCGGAAGCCGACGTGGTGCTGCTGGTCGGTGCGCGCCTGAACTGGCTGCTCTCGCACGGCAAGGGCAAGACCTGGGGCGGCAAGGGCCACAAGAACCCGGGTGGCCAGAAGTTCATCCAGATCGACATTTCCCCCACCGAAGCGGACAGCAACGTGGCCATCGATGCGCCGCTGGTCGGCGACATCGGCTCCTGCGTCTCCGCCCTGCTCTCCGGCATGGGGGCCAACTGGGCCAAACCGCCGGCCGAGTGGACAAGCGCCGTGGCTGAGCGCAAGAACAAGAACGTCGCCAAGATGGCCGAGACCCTGGCCAAAGATCCGTCGCCGATGAACTACCACAGTTCGCTCAACGTGGTGCGCGACATCATCAAGGCCAACCCGGATGCCATGCTGGTCAACGAAGGCGCCAATGCGCTGGACTTCACCCGCTCCATCGTCGACATGTACAAGCCGCGCAAGCGTCTGGACGTCGGCACCTGGGGCGTGATGGGCATCGGCATGGGCTTTGCCGTGGCAGCAGCCGTCGAATCGGGCCAGCCGGTCATCGCCATCGAAGGTGACAGCGCCTTCGGTTTCAGCGGCATGGAAGTCGAAACCATCTGCCGCTACAACCTGCCGGTCTGCATCGTGATCATGAACAACAACGGTGTCTACCGCGGTGACGAGCTGCCGCGCGGCGGCTCCAGCGATCCCTCGCCCCTGGTGTTCGTCAAGGGCGCGCGCTACGACAAGCTGATGGAAGCCTTCGGCGGCGTCGGCGTGCAGGCCACCACCCCGGCTGAGCTGCGCCGCGCCATGGAAGAAGCCATCAAGTCGCGCAAGCCCACCCTGATCAACGCCGTCATCGACGAAGGCGCTGGTACTGAAAGTGGCCGCATCACCAGTCTGAACCCGACCAGCGCGGCGAAGAAGAAGTAATTTCACTCGAGCAACCCACAAGGAGATATGAACATGTCTGGAAACAAACCGCTTAGCGGCATCAAGATCATCGACTTCACGCACGTGCAAGCCGGCCCGGCCTGCACCCAGCTGCTGGCCTGGTTCGGCGCTGACGTGATCAAGGTCGAGCGCCCCGGTTCCGGCGACGTCACCCGCAGCCAGCTGCGCGACATCCCCGATGCCGACGCGCTGTACTTCACCATGCTCAACAGCAACAAGCGCGGCCTGACCCTGGACACCAAGACCGCCGAAGGCAAGGAAGTGCTGGAGAAGCTGATCAAGACATCCGACGTGATGGTCGAGAACTTCGGTCCCGGCGCGCTGGACCGCATGGGCTTCACCTGGGAGTACATCCAGAAGCTCAACCCCAAGATGATCCTGGCTTCGGTGAAGGGCTTCAGCGAAGGCCACCACTACGAAGACCTGAAGGTCTACGAAAACGTGGCCCAGTGCGCCGGCGGCGCCGCCTCGACCACCGGCTGGTGGAAAGGCGAGAACTCCGAGCCCACGATTTCCGCTGCGGCCCTGGGTGACACCAACACCGGCATGCACCTGGCCATCGGCATTCTGACCGCCATCATCGGCCGCCAGCAGACCGGCAAGGGCCAGAAGGTGGCCGTGGCCATGCAGGACGCCGTGCTCAACCTGTGCCGCGTGAAAATGCGCGACCAGCAGCGCCTGGAGAAGGTCGGCTACCTGGAAGAGTATCCCCAGTACCCGCATGAGATGGAGGCATTCAAGGACAAGGTGACGCCGCGCGGCGGCAATGCCGGCGGTGGCGGCCAGCCGGGCTGGATCCTGAAGTGCAAGGGCTGGGAAACCGACCCCAATGCCTACATCTATTTCACGGTGCAGGGCCACGCCTGGGAGCCGATCTGCGACGCGCTGGGCAAACCCGAGTGGAAGACCGATCCGGCCTACAACACGCCCAAGGGTCGCCAGCCGCACATCATGGACATCTTCGCCACCATCGAAGACTTCATCAAGGACAAGACCAAGTTCGAAGCGGTCGACATCTTCCGCAAGTTCGACATTCCTTGCGCCCCGGTGCTGTCCATGAAGGAACTGCTGCGTGACGAGTCGCTGCGCAAGAGCGGCTCCATCGTGGAAGTGCCGCACAAGGTGCGCGGCAGCTACTGGACCATCGGCAGCCCGATCAAGTTCTCCGATCTCAAGCCCGAGATCAAGGCCTCCCCGCTGCTGGGTGAACACACCGACGAAGTGCTGGCCGAGCTGGGTTACAGCAAAGACCAGATCGCGGCCATGCACGCAAAGAAAGCTGTCTGAACCAGTCCTTTCTGATGAAAAAAACGGCGCCTGCGGGCGCCGTTTTTTTTTGACAACAGAGCGGCTCCGGGCATGCCCTCTGCCGCAGGCTTGGCGGCCCTGGCGCATGTATCAGCGGCCACCCTGTGCCGCATAAAAAACGACAATGCTTCAACGAAAGCAAACTCTATAAAATGCAAGTCATATACAAGACCCGTCCGGTCCATTCATAAAAGATTTTTATCATTGAAACCAGGAGATCGTTAATGAGCAAGGCACTCGAAGGAGTTCGCATCCTCGACTTCACACACGTGCAGTCGGGTCCCACCTGCACGCAGTTGCTGGCGTGGTTCGGGGCGGATGTGATCAAGGTGGAAAAGGCCGGTGAGGGTGACGCGACCCGCGGTCAGTTGCGGGACATTCCCGACGCGGACAGCCTGTACTTCACCATGCTGAACCACAACAAGCGTTCCATCACGCTGGACACCAAGAATCCGAAAGGCAAGGAAGTCCTGGTTACGCTGATCAAGCAGTGCGACGTGATGGTCGAGAACTTTGCCCCCGGCGCGCTGGACCGCATGGGCTTCAGCTGGGAACGCATCCAGGAGATCAATCCGCGCATCATTCTGGCCTCCGTCAAAGGTTTCGGCCCCGGCCCTTATGTGGACTGCAAGGTCTATGAGAACGTTGCCCAGTGTGCTGGCGGTGCGGCCTCCACCACCGGCTTCGACGACGGCCCGCCGATGGTCACCGGTGCCCAGATCGGCGACAGCGGCACCGGCCTGCACCTGGCCCTGGGCATCGTCACGGCCCTGTTCCAGCGCGAGAAGACCGGCCGCGGCCAGAAGGTGCTGGCGGCCATGCAGGACGCCGTCTTGAACCTGTGCCGCGTCAAGTTGCGCGATCAGCAGCGACTGGAACGCACCGGTGAACTGAAGGAATATCCGCAGTACCCGGAGATCGGCTTCGGCGAAGCGGTACCGCGCGCCGGCAATTCGTCCGGGGGCGGCCAGCCGGGCTCGATCCTCAAGTGCAAGGGCTGGCAAAAGGACCCCAACGCCTACATCTACTTCATCACGCAGGCGGCGGTGTGGCCCGCCATCTGCAAGGTCATCGACGAGGAAGGCTGGATCACCGACCCGCACTTTGCCACGCCAACGGCGCGCTTGCCGCACCTGAAGATGATCTTCGACCGCATCGAGGAATGGACCAAGACCAAGACCAAGTTCGAGGCGATGGACATCCTCAACAAATTCGATATTCCCTGCGGCCCCATCCTCTCCATGAAGGAAATCGCCGAGGACGAGTCGTTGCGGGCGACGGGCACGGTGGTGGAGGTGGAGCACCCCACGCGCGGCAAGTACCTCACCGTGGGCAATCCCATCAAATTGTCGGACAGTCCCACGGACGTCACCCGCTCGCCGCTGCTGGGAGAGCACACGGTTGAAGTGATGGCGCAAATGGGCTACAACGACGAGCAGATCGCCCAACTGCGGGCTGAGCGCGTCATCTGATGACACTCACCACCCATGCCAGCAGGCGTGGGTGGTGGCATCACGCCGGCTGCTGCAGGTCTGCGGCAGACCCGGCTTGCTCAAAGAAGTAAGCGATGCGTTGGCGTGGCATCAGATAGTCCTGCGCCTCGTTGGGCAAGCTGGCAGGCTTCATACTCCGCCGGATGCCGACCTCCGGTGCCCGCTCCAGGTCAAGGATCAAAGCCTCATGCTGGGGAATGGCGGAATCATGCACGATCACGCGCGGCTTCAGCGGACGCGAGGAGTTCACCGACACCACCAAGGCATAGCGGCCATCCACCAACTGGATGATCGAGCCGGGCGGGTAGACCCCCATCATGCGGATGAAGGCGCTGAGCACCACGCCGTCGTAACGATGCTTCAACTGTGCAAAGATGAACGACAAAGCTTCGTGCGGCGTCATCCCTGTGGCGGGCCAGCCGGGATTGCACAGGTCATCGTAGCGGTTGACCAGGGCCAGTATCTTTGATGGCAGAGGCTGAACGTCACCTTTGCAGCGGGAGGGAAACCCGCTGCCATCGACCATCTCATGGTGTTGCGCGATGGCCAGCATGATGCCCGCCGGGAGCTCCATGCGTCTGGCCAGTTGGACGCCTTCGGCCACGTGCTCCTGAAACAGCTTGTACTCGGCCGTGGTGAAGTTTTCCTCAAACCAGCGAACGCGCTCGGGCAGTTGCAACTTGCCGATGTCATGCAAAAAAGCTGCCACACCGAGATCGACCATGTCTTTTTGCGACAGCCCCATCGCCTTGCCCAGCAGCAGCGACAGGATGGTGACGTTCACCGGATGCATGGCAGTGCGATCGCCGATACCCTCCGAAAGAAGGCGGATGGCAATGTCGCCCTCGCAGCAGATCTCGGCAACGTACTTCTGGATCAGATCGCGGCATTGCTGTGCGACATCCTTAGGTTGGCTCATGACCTTGTCAACTATGTGGCGGTAGCAGCGGACCGCCTCGGCAAAACGCCGCTCGCAGGCACGCAGTCCTCGCCGCTGGTCGGCAATCTGGTCTGAGCGCCGCTGACGTTCACGCAAGGCTTCTGCCCTGGCCTGCTCCAGTGCCAGCAGTTCCTCTTCGCTCATGGCCGGGTACTTGGACGGCGAAACCTCCAGCAGTGTCGCAATGGATGGTGTACTGCGGCTCGGAACGTAGCGGACCTGCTCCAGCCCGAGACTGCAGATGGCCTCGATCTGCTTTTCCGAAGAAATCTTGAAATTGCCCTTGAGAAAGGGGTGCGCCATCCATTCGATGTCGAGCTCTACGAACATGCCTATTCGCAGTTGGTTCACATCGATGAATTCGGACTGGTTCTCTTGCATACGCCTAGCACTCCTGGACCGCCAGGAGGCAGACACGGAAAATTGACACGGAAAACACCCGTATTTTATTCAATCGAAAAAACACGCGACTGTTACAATTCGCGCCCCGTGCAAAACCACGTTCAGCGTGCCTGCAAAACCACATCGCGCCTCAGCCGCTCGACATCGGTCGCCTGGCACAGGCCGGTCCCCGAACCCAGCAAGGCCGCCGACGCTGCGGCCACCCCGCGGCCAAAGGCCTCGCGCAACACGGCCCCGCCGGCCAACGCTTGCACCATGCCACCCACAAAGCTGTCACCCGCCCCTACTGTCGTCGACACCGGCACCGGCAAGGCCGGAGCAAACAGCGCCTCCTGCCGCGACACCATCAAGGCGCCCTGTTTGCCGAGCGACAGCGCCACCACTTCGGCCCGACCCGAGTCCACCAACTGCTTCGCTGCGGCACGCCATTGCGCTTCATTCTCCAGCGTTTGGCCCGAGAGTTCGCGCAACTCGCGCAGGCTGGGCTTGACGAGATAGACCCCCGCCTGCAGCGCAGCGGCCAGTGCCGGCCCGGAAGCGTCGAGCACCAGGCGGCTGCCGCGCTCGTGCATCAGGTCAACCACACGGGCATAAAAATCGACCGGCACACCAGGCGGCAGACTGCCGCTGAGCACCAGATAGCGCGGCGCCACCGCCAGATCCCTCAGGCGCTGCAGACAGTCCTGCCACTCGTGTGTCGCCAATTCTGGCCCCGGCATGACGAAACGGTAATCTTCCGAGGCGCTCCGGTCGCGCACATGCAGGCTTTCGCGCGTGTCGCCGGCAATCGGAACCGCCATGGCCGGCACCTGTTCATCCGCCAGCAGGCTCAGCAGCTGGGCGCCACTGGCACCGCCGACCGGAAACAGCGCGGCACAGGACGCGCCCAAGCGGTGCACGACACGCGCCACATTGATGCCGCCACCGCCAGGCTCACGCCGCGGTGCTTCGCAGCGCAACTTGTGCTCGGGCTCCACCTTGGCCGTCGATGTCGAGACATCGACACAGGGATTCATGGTCACGGTCAGGATGTCGGTCATGGTTGGACGATAGCATGTGGCATCGACGCCCGAGCACACCTTCACGCCACGGCTTGGCACGCCAGCACGAGGTCGAGGTAATCCCTTGCAAAAAGGCAACCGGATACGCCATCTAACCGGCCAGTCCCGGCGCCTGCGCCAGGGCCTGCCGCAGGTGCGCGGCCAGTTCCTGCGGCAACAGCGGCCGGCCGCTCAACTCCGCACACGACACGGTCGCCTGATGCAGGCTGGCCGCATCCTGCGGGCGGCCCATCACAGCGCACAACAGCGGCCAGTCTGGCGGCATGACCAGGGTTCCGGCTACCAACAGCACGCCGCTCTGTCGCCGGCGCTGCGCCAGCCCCACCAGCTTGCGCCCCTGTGCGTCCACCACCTCCCACGGTGACAGGCTGCCAAAGCAGGCCCAATCCACCGAGCCACGTTCGTGCCAGCCAGATCTCACATCGTCCGGCGGTACGGCCTGGGCAGTGATGCCGAACGATTGCAGTGCCTGCGCATGCAACTCGCCGAGCGCGCGATAACTCGGCAGCAAGCCGCCTGCGAGCCACGGATGCCCCAGCGGCAAGACAACCGAGGCACTGACCAGCCAGGGACCGGTCAGGACGGCACCGCCGCCCGACTCGCGCACCAGCAAGTCGGCCTGCCCCTCCAGCCTCTGCTGGGCTGGTGCCTGCAACGCGCGCTGCGAACAGCCGAGCACGATGGTCGGTGCGGCATAGGTCCAGACACGCCATTGCGGCGCCGTCACGGCCTGCGCCAGCTGCCGGCTGTTCCAGGCCTGTTCTGCGGCGGCGGTATCTACGCGGCCTCCTGCAGCACGGCAATCGGTTTGCCGCGGGCAAAAGTGCCGCCAACCGGCACCAGGATCTGCACGATGCGGCCGCTGGCCGGCGCGGCGATCTCCAGGCTGGACTTCACCAGCACCACATTGGCAAGCACCTGGCCGGCCTGCACGGCATCGCCCTCTTTCACCAGCCACTTGTCGACCAGTGCCTCCACCGCCGCATCAACTCCCTGCCACGCCTCGCCATTCAGCGTCACCTCGGTCATGCAGCCACCCCTTCGGCCACACGGCCCTTCATCAGCGCCTGCGCGGCATCCACAATGCCTTTGACCTGCGGGATGACGAACTGCTCCAGCGGCCGGCTGTAGGGAATCGGCACATTCGGTACCGCCAGCCGCCTGACCGGCGCCTTCAGTGCCACCGTGTCCAGGTTCTCGGCCACAATGGCCGCGATCTCACCAGTCAGGCCGAAACCCAGGTAGTCCTCGTCGGCCACCAGCAGCCGGCCGGTCTTGCCCACCGACTTGAGCACCGCCTTGCGGTCCAGCGGCACCAGGGTGCGCAGGTCGATCACTTCGGCACTGATGCCCTGTTTGGCCAACTCGTCAGCGGCCAACAGCGACTTCTGCACCATCTGGCTCAGGGTGACGATGGTGAGGTCCCCACCCTCGCGCACCACCTTGGCCTGGCCGAACGGGATGGTGTAGGCTGCCTCCGGCACCTCGTTGCTGCTGCCCTCGTAGAACGCCATCCACGGCAGGCCCATGATGCCCTTGTGGTACATGAACATGACCGGGTTGTCGTCGCGGATGGCCTGGATCATCAGGCCCTTGGCATCGTAGGCATTGGACGGCACCACCACCTTGAGGCCCGGCATGTGGGCAAAGGTGGCGTACAGGCACTGCGAGTGCTGCGCCGCATCGCTGTAGCCGCCGCCGATAGCGGTGGTCAGCACCACCGGCAGCTTGATGTGGCCGCCGGCCATGTAGGTGTTCTTGGCCAGGTGGTTGTAGATCTGGTCCATGCAGACGCCGAAGAAGTCGACGAACATCAGCTCGGCAATCGGCCGCATGCCGGCCGCCGCCGCGCCGGTGGCAGTGCCGATGAAGGCGGTCTCGGAGATCGGCGTGTCCATGATGCGATCCGGGCCAAACTTGTCGAGCAGGCCGCCGGTGGCACCGAAGATGCCGCCGTACTTGCCGATGTCCTCGCCCATGACGAAGACCGTCTTGTCGCGCTCCATTTCCTGGCCGATGCCCTCGGCAATTGCCTGTGCCATGGTGAGTTTGCGGGTAGTGCTCATGATGTGCTCCTCGTTTCTGTTGCGCCGGGCTCAGGCAAACACATCCTGCAGGGCATCCTGCGGGACCGGATAGGCGCTCTCGCGCGCAAAGGCAAAGGCATCCGCCACGCGCTGCTTGGCACGCGCCACAATGGCGGCCTCCTCCGCGTCCGTCATCTGGCCGCCGTTCTTCAACTGCGCCGCCAGTTTCGGAATCGGGTCGTTCTTGCGCAGGTTGGCCACCTCGTCCTTGGGCCGGTAGACCTCGGGGTCGCCCTGGAAGTGCCCCAGGTAACGGTCGGTCTTGACCTCGATCAGGCTCGGCCCCTGGCCGCGCCGGGCGCGTTCGATGGCCGGCGCCACGGCCGCGTACACCTCCTGCGCGTCGTTGTGGGCCACCTTGATGCCAGGCATGCCGTAGGCAGGGGCGCGATCGGCCACCCAGTCGATGGAGGTGGCGCTGGTCTTGGGCACCGAGATCGCCCACTTGTTGTCTTCACAGACAAAAATCACCGGCAGGCTCCACAGCGCCGCCAGATTCAGCGACTCGTGCACCGAACCCTGGTTGGCCGCACCTTCACCAAAGAAGGCCACCGCCACCCAGTCCTTGCCCATCTTCTTGGCGGCCAGGCCGGCGCCGCAGGCCGGTGGCAGGCTGGCGCCGATGATGCCGCTGCAACTGAACTTGTGCACCGGGTCGAACAGGTGCATGTGGCCGCCCTTGCCTTTGCCCAGACCGCTGGCCTTGCCGAACATCTCGGCCGTCATCGCGTTCAGCGGCACGCCCTTGGCAATGGCGAAGTGGTGCGGCCGGTGCGTGCCGACCACCGTGTCCTCCTGTTTGAGATGGGCGCAGATGCCCACCGCCACCGGTTCCTGACCGGCCGCCAGGTGCATCTCGCCCGGTACCGGGCCGGAACCGATGTCGAAGGCCAGGCCCTTCTGGATGGCCGGCGGCAGCTTGCCTTCGAGGTAGACATTGGCCATGGTCTCCTCGTAGTGCCGGATCTCGACCATCTTCTCGTACATCCAGAGCAATTTGTTCTTGTCAGCTTGCATGTCTGCCTCCTCTTTGAAATTGAGTGGTGGGCCGATGCCGAGAATCCGAGAGCCGCGGGCACCGGAAAAACTCAGAATAGACAGCGAGACCTGAAATTTGTTGATGCAGGTCAAGGTCGAGACAAGTAGAAGCGTAAAGCCCGGACCGCCAGCGCCTTCTGTCCGGCAGACACACGGCGGTAATATCGCCGCACGCAGCCCCCAAGTGCAGCGAAAGGATGGCCGATGCCTGTCAGCCCCGAGAACAGCCCGCCCTGGTGGGCGTCCAGCCTGACCGATGCCCTGCGCACGCAGGAGAGCAGCGCGGAGGGCCTGAGCAGCCGTGAAGCTGCCGCGCGCTTGTAGCGCCACGGCCCCAACCTGCTGCAGGGCCGGCAGGCCCAGACCGTGCTGGCCCTGCTGCTGCGCCAGCTTGGTTCACCCATCGTGCTGATCCTGATCGCCGCGGCGCTGCTGTCATTTGCCATGCGCGACGCCACCGACGGCGTCATCATCCTCGCCATTGTTGGCACCAGCAGCCTGCTCGGCTTCTGGCAGGAATACCGCGCTGCCAGCGCCGTGGCACGCCTGCAGCAGATGGTGGAAGTGCGCGCCGAGGTACTGCGCAACGGCCAGGCGATCACCGTGCCCGTGGCGCAGGTGGTGCCCGGCGACGTGGTGCTGCTCTCGGCCGGCGCCAGCGTGCCAGCCGACTGCCGGCTGCTGGAAGAACGTGACCTTTTCACCAACGAAGCCACGCTGACCGGCGAGACCTTTCCAGTGGAAAAAAACGTGGGCGAGCTGCCGGCCGATACACCGCTGGCGCGCCGCAGCAATGCGCTGTTCATGGGCACGCATGTGGTGAGCGGCACGGGGCGTGCGCTGGTCATGCGCACCGGCAACGCCACCCAGTTCGGCGCCATTGCGCAGCGCCTGCGCATCCAGCCGGAAGAAACCGATTTCGAGCGCGGGGTACGTTCCTTCGGCAACCTGCTGATCCGCATCACGCTGGTACTGGTGATGCTGATCTTCGCCTTCAACGTCTTCCTGCAGCGGCCGGTGCTGGACTCTTTCCTGTTTGCGCTGGCGCTGGCCGTCGGCCTGACGCCGGAACTGCTGCCCGCCATCATCAGCGTGAACCTGGCCAGCGGCGCGCGGCGCATGGCCGCGCAGAAGGTCATCGTCAAACGCCTGGTGGCGATCGAAAACTTCGGCAGCATGGACGTCCTCTGCGCCGACAAGACCGGCACCCTGACCGAAGGCACCGTGCAGTTGCACGGTGCCCTGGACATCCATGGCACGCCCAGTGAGCTGACCCTGCGCCTGGCGGCCATCAACGCCGCCTTCCAGACCGGCTACCGCAACCCGATCGATAGTGCCATTACCGCCGCCGCTCAGCCACTGGCAGCCGATGTGCTGCGCCTGGACGAACTGCCCTACGACTTCACGCGCAAGCGCCTGAGCGTGCTGGCCAACGTGGACGGCGAGCCGCTGCTCATCACCAAGGGCGATCTGACGCAGGTGCTGGAGGCCTGCAGCACGGCGGCCTTGCCCAGCGGCGAGATACACCCGCTGGCCGAGCAGGTATCACGCATCCACGAACAGCATGCCGCCTTCAGTGCCCGCGGCTTGCGCACCCTCGGCCTGGCCTGCAAACCCCTGCCCGGACGCAGCACGGTGAAGAACGACGATGAGACCGGCCTCGTCTTCCTGGGCTTTCTGGTCTTTGCCGACCCGCCCAAGGCCGGCATTGCCGACACCATCCGGCAACTGCAAGGGCAGGGCATCGCACTCAAGGTGATCACCGGCGACAACGTGCTGGTAGCGCGGGAAGTGGCCCGGCAGATCGGCCTGCGCGATGTGCGCATCGTCAGCGGTTCGGAGTTGCGCGGCGTGAGCGACGCAGCATTGCCCCAGCTGGCGAGCAAGACCCATGTCTTTGCCGAGGTGGAACCGACGCAGAAGGAACGCATCATCCGTGCACTGCGCCTGGCCGGCCATGTGGTAGGTTACATGGGCGACGGCATCAACGACGCACCAGCGCTGCATGCCGCCGACGTCGGCATCTCGGTGCAGGGGGCGGCCGACGTGGCCAAGGACGCGGCCGACATCGTGCTGCTGGAGCGCGACCTGGACGTGCTGGCCAGCGGCATCCGCGAGGGGCGTACCACCTTTGCCAACACGCTCAAGTACGTGTTCATGGCCACCAGCGCCAACTTCGGCAACATGTTCAGCATGGCGGGCGCCTCGCTGCTGCTGCCCTTTCTGCCGCTGCTGCCGAAGCAGATCTTGCTGACCAACCTGCTGACCGACCTGCCGGAGATGGCGATTGCCACCGACCGGGTGGACATCTCGGCCATCGAGCGCCCGCGGCGCTGGGACGTGAAGTTCATCCGCAACTTCATGCTCTATTTCGGCTTGCTGAGTTCGGTGTTCGACTTCCTGACCTTCGGCGTGCTGTACTTCATGCTGCAGGCCTCGCCTGCTCTGTTTCGCAGCGGCTGGTTCGTCGAGTCGGTGGTGTCGGCCTCGCTGGTGGTACTGGTCATCCGCACGCGCGGCCCGTTCTGGCGCAGCCGGCCTTCCCAGGCATTGACGCTGGCGACCCTGCTAGTGGTTGGCACCACCGTGGCTCTGCCCTACACGCCGTTGGGCCAGGTCTTCGGTTTTGCGCCGCTGCCGGGATATTTTTCAGGGCTGATGGCATTGATCGTGCTGGCCTATATCGGCTGCGCAGAAGGGCTCAAGCACGTTTTCTACCGCCGGCACCGCCTGTCTGGAGGCCGACACGATCGGCGCATCTGACCACGCCAGAATACGCTGCAAGCCAGCGACCTGGATGGCAGCCGTATAGGTCGACTCTGGCATTTTTGCCTGCGCCACATCGTGACCCAGCTCGCCGCCATGATTCTGGTCGGCCGCACAGGACGCACATGATGTGCGGACTTTGAAGAAACTTTTCCCGCTAACCTGCTGATTGGACTAAAGTTTCTTCATGAAAGATGCCTCACTGATCCAGATTTTGGGCGCCGTTCTGTTTGCACTGGCCGTCCTGCACACGTTCTCGACCAAGTTCTTTGAACACCTGGCCCACACCCAGCCGCGCCATGCCGGCATCTGGCATCTGCTGGGTGAAGTGGAAGTGGTGTTCGGCCTCTGGGCCATGGTGCTGATGCTGTTCATGTTTGCCATCAGCGGCAAGCCGGAAGCAACCCATTACCTCGACAGCCGCAACTTCACCGAGCCGATGTTCGTATTTGCGATCATGGTGATCGCCGGCACCCGCGCCATCCTGCAATTCGCCGGAACGGCGGTGCATTTTGTTGCCAACTTCATGCCACTGCCGCGCGGCATGGCCCTGTACTTCCTAGTGCTGGCCTTCGTGCCGCTGCTGGGTTCCTTCATCACCGAGCCGGCCGCCATGACGCTGGCCGCGCTGATGCTGCGCGACACCCTCTTCTCGCAGCCCGTGTCGAACAAGTTGAAGTACATCACGGTAGGCGTGCTGTTCGTCAACGTGTCCATCGGCGGTACGCTCACCCCTTTTGCCGCGCCACCGGTGCTGATGGTGGCCGGCACCTGGGGCTGGGACATCTGGTTCATGATTGCCACCTTCGGCTGGAAGGCGGCCATCGCGGTGCTGATCAACGCCGGCTCGACCATGCTGCTGTTTCGCTGTGAACTCGGCCACATGGCCCGAAAGCCCAGCAACGAAGCGCAGCCGGTGCCGTTTTCCGTGGTGCTGCTACACCTGATGTTCATGGTGCTGGTGGTGGTGTTCGCGCACCATCCGGCCGTGTTCATGGGTCTGTTCCTGTTTTTCATGGGCTTTGCCAGCGCCTACCAGCGGCACCAGGACCGCCTCATCCTGCGCGAGGCGTTGCTGGTGGCCTTTTTCCTGGCCGGTCTGGTGGTGCTGGGGGGGCTGCAGCAATGGTGGCTGCAGCCGGTCCTGATGGGCATGGACGCTACGGCCGTGTACTTCGGCGCCACTGCACTTACAGCCATTACCGACAACGCTGCGTTGACGTATCTCGGTTCGCAGGTCGAAGGACTGAGCCATGAATTCAAGGTGGCATTGGTTGCCGGCGCCGTCACCGGCGGCGGCCTGACCGTGATCGCCAACGCCCCGAATCCGGCCGGCGTAGCCATCCTGCGTGGCCAGTTCGAAGACAACACCATCCACCCGCTGGGCCTGCTGATTGCCGCCTTGCCACCGACCATCGTGGCGGTGTTGGCATTTCGCGTACTGTAAAGCTCAGAGGCCGGACTTCAGCCGCCGTGCCGGTACTGGATGAAGGCATTGAACAGATAGAGCTGCAGCAACACAATGCTGGCCCAGCTGGCGGTATGCCATACCCGCGACACCGGGCGATAGATCAGGGTCACGATGACCGCGCCGCTCATCAGGCAGGCGGTCAGGGCCGACACGGCATGGACCGGTGACACCTGTGCGTAGATCGGCCCGGAGAAATAGGCCAGGTCGTCGAGACTGAGAATCAGGACATCGAAAAGATTGCTGCCCAGCAGCGTGCCGAAAGCCATGTCGATCGCGCCGATGCGCACGGCGCCCCAAGTGGTCGCCAGTTCGGGCACCGAGGTGGCGAAGGCCACGAAGAGCGTCCCGACAAAGGAGTTGGACCAGCCCATCACCCGGGCCAGCTCCACGCCAATCAATGGCAACCAGATGCCCGCGGCGACGATCACGGCCGAGCTGACCCCGTAGCCCATCAAGGCTGCCTTGAGCGTCATGCCAGGACGCTCTGCCGCCACCGCGCCGCTCGCGCGCTGCTCGGTGAGATAGATCGCACGCATGGCCACGAGGTACATGCCGAGAATGGCCAGACTGGCTAGGCTGACATGCCCCACCGCAGGCATGTGCCCCTGGCCGGTCAGCAAGACCGCCAGGGTAACTGACGCCAGCAGAATGACACCAAAACCCGCCGACATCACATGCCCCGGACCGACCAAGGCGTAGACAGCGCCCCGGCGATACAGCAGATCGATCATGGCCAGAATCGCCAGGTTGAACACGCAGCTGCCCAAGGCGTCCCCCACGGCAATGTCGGGGGCGGCGGCCACCGTCACCGCACTCAAACCCGTCACCAGCTCCGGCAGTGACGTGACCGTTGCCACCAGAATCAGGCCGATCCAGTTACGCGACAAACCGGTCAAGGCCGCGATGGCATCGCCGTAACGGCTCAGCCGCACGCCCGCATAGCCGATCACCGCAGCGCACAGTGTAAATTGCAGCCAGATGGAGACGCTGGAACTCATGACAAATCGTGGATGGCGCCGCAGCGCGGTTAAACAAAAATAACTGACGTTCGCCATCGCGCCGGCCCGGGCAGAACGACCACGACGCAGACGCGGCGTCGACAGCGCCCAGCTTAGCCCATAATCATCCCGTCTCACACTTCCTCATCCGGCCATGGAAAGCCCCCGCTCCGACCGCATTCTTGCTGTGATCGCCTTAGCGTTGCTGGCGGCCGGTTGCGTGCTGGTGCTGTGGCCCTTTCTCACCGCACTGATCTGGGCCGCCATCCTGGCCTCAACCAGTTGGCCGGTGTTTCTGTGGCTCAACCGCAGGGTGGGCAATCGGCGTACCCTGACCGCCGCACTGATGACGGTACTGGGCACCGTGGCGCTGCTGGGGCCCATCGTGGCCGTGGCCCTGGCCCAGGTTGACAACGTGGCCGAACTGACCCGCGCCGCCGCCGCCATCAGCAAGGAAGGCCTGCCGGACGCACCGCTCTGGCTGGCCAACCTGCCCTTGGTGGGACCGACGCTGCACAGCTACTGGCAGCAGTTCGCCCACGACGGCCATCGCCTGATCGACGAACTGAGCAAGCCCGCCCAGGCCGCCGCCCTGACGGGCGGGCGCGTGCTGGGCCGGGGCGTGGTGGACATGGGGCTGGCGGTGTTCCTCACCTTCTTCTTCTTTATCTACGGCGAAACGCTGAGCGCGCGCCTGCGCATCGCCATGGAGCGGCTCACCGGTGCGCGGGCCAGTTACCTGCTGGAAATCGCGCACGGCACGGTGAGCGGCGTGATTTACGGCGTGCTCGGCACGGCGCTGGCACAGGGGGTGCTCGCCGCCATCGGTTTTGCCATTGCCGGTGTGCCCGGCGCGGTGCTGCTGGGCGCGGTCACCTTCTTCCTCTCGGTGGTGCCGATCGGGCCGCCGCTGGTCTGGGGTGGTGCGGCGATCTGGCTGTTCCGGCAAGACCAGCCCGGCTGGGCGATGTTCGTGATCGCCTGGGGCTTCTTCCTGGTCAGCACCGTGGACAACATCATCAAGCCCTTCATCATCAGCCGCGGCGCCAGCCTGCCGTTTGCCATCGTTTTCCTGGGCGTGCTGGGGGGCGTGCTGGCCTTCGGCGTCATCGGCGCCTTCCTCGGACCGACCTTGCTGGCGGTGGGCTACCGCCTGATGCTGGAATGGACGGCAGTCAAAGTGGATTCGCCGGCCGACCCCGGCTAGCCGCAGCCGACAAATCCCAACAACAAACCCCGCCGCAGCGGGGTTTGTTGTTGGAGGACACGCTGCCTTCAGCCCATATGCAGACCGCCGTTGACCGAGAAGTCCGCACCGGTGGAGTAGCCACCCTCCTCCGACGCCAGCCAGGCGATGATGGAAGCGATCTCGCTCGGCTGGCCCAGGCGCTTGACGGGGATGGTGGCAACGATCTTCTCCAGCACGTCCGGGCGAATCGCCTTCACCATGTCGGTCCCGATGTAGCCCGGGCTCACGGTGTTCACCGTCACGCCCTTGGACGCCAGTTCCTGCGCCAGCGCCATGGTGAAGCCGTGCATGCCGGCCTTGGCGGCCGAGTAGTTGGTCTGGCCGGCCTGCCCCTTTTCGCCGTTCACCGACGAGATGTTGATAATGCGGCCCCAACCGCGCTCCACCATGTCGCCCACCACCTGTTTGGTGACGTTGAACATGGAGTTGAGGTTGGTTTCAATCACCGCGTCCCAGTCCTCACGTGTCATCTTCAAGAACATGCGGTCGCGCGTGATGCCGGCGTTGTTGACCAGCACGTCGATACGGCCATGCTCCGCCTTGGCCTTGCCGAAGGCTTCCACCGTCGACTCCCACAAGCCGACGTTGCCGACCGAGGCGTAGAAGGTATAACCCTGTGCTTTCTGCTCATCCAGCCATTTGCTGAAGTCACGCGTCGGGCCGCAGCCGGCGATGACCTTGAAGCCTTCCTGGTGCAGGCGCTGGCAGATGGCGGTACCGATACCGCCCATGCCGCCGGTGACGTAGGCTACTTTCTGGCTCATGATGCTCTCCTCGTTGTAAAAATGCTATCAATTCAATAGCTGCTCGCGCATGACCTACAAGGCCCAGCAGCCTAAAACATACTCAAACGCCAACACGCACAGTTCAGCGCTCGATCGTCAGCGCCACCCCCATGCCGCCACCGATGCACAGGCTGGCAATGCCCTTCTTCGCATTGCGCCGCTGCATCTCGTGCAGCAGCGTCACCAGGATGCGACAACCGGAAGCACCGATCGGGTGACCAATGGCAATGGCACCACCGTTCACATTCACTTTGCTCGTATCCCAGCCCATCTGCTGGTTGACGGCACAGGCCTGGGCAGCAAAGGCTTCGTTGATCTCCAGCAGGTCGAGGTCGGCCGCCTTCCAGCCGGCGCGGGCCAGCGCCTTGGTGGAGGCCGGCACCGGCCCCATGCCCATGGTGGCCGGGTCCAGCCCGCTGGTGGCAAAGCTGGCGATGCGGCCCAGCGGCTTCAAGCCCAGTGCAGCGGCTTTCTTGGCCGTCATCACCATCACGGCGGCAGCGCCGTCGTTGATGCCCGAGGCGTTGCCGGCCGTCACACCACCGGCCTTGTCGAAGGCCGGGCGCAGGCCGGCCAATGCGTCGGCACTGGTCTTGCGGTTGAGGAACTCGTCGTTCTCAAAAATCAGCGGGTCGCCCTTCTTCTGCGCAATGCTGACCGGCACGATCTCGTCCTTGAACTTGCCGGCATCCTGCGCGGCAGCGGCCTTCTGCTGGCTGGCCAACGCCAGCGCGTCCTGCATCTCGCGCGTGATGCCGTACTGCCTGGCCACGTTCTCGGCCGTGATGCCCATGTGGTACTGGTTGTAGACGTCCCACAGGCCGTCGACGATCATGGAGTCGACCATCTTCCAGTCGCCCATGCGCTGGCCGTCGCGCGAACCGAGCAGCACGTGCGGCGAAGCGCTCATGTTCTCCTGGCCGCCGGCAATCACGATCTCGCTGTCGCCACAGGCCACGGCCTGCGCCGCCAGCATCACGGCCTTGAGGCCGGAGCCGCAGACGGCGTTGATGGTCAACGCCGGGATTTCCTTCGGCAGGCCGCTTTTCATCAGCGCCTGACGTGCCGGGTTCTGGCCGGCACCGGCCGCCAGCACCTGGCCCATGATGACCTCGCCCACCTGGGCCGGGTCAAGCCGGCTGCGCTCCAGCAGCGCCTTGATGACGATGGACCCGAGTTCGGTGGCCGGCGTCTTGGCCAGGGTGCCGCCGAACTTGCCGACCGCGGTGCGGGCCGCCGAAACGATGACGATGTCTTCCATGCTGTTCTCCTTTATTTGGCTCGTTCCTTGACGTAGCGGCCGGGTGCCGCTTCGATCGCCTTGTACTTGCCCTTGCCGTAGGTTTTGGGTGCAGCAATTTGCTTGCCAGCCTGCGCCTTGAGCCAGGCGGCCCAGTCCGGCCACCAGCTGCCGGCGTGCTCCTGCGCTCCCTCGAGCCAGGCGTCCAGCGTCTTCGGCAGCTTGCCGTCGGGGCGCAGCCAGTGGCTGCGCTTCTTTTTCTCCGGCGGATTGATGACGCCGGCGATGTGGCCCGAAGCCCCCATGACGAAGCACTTCTTGCCCGGCAGCACCTGGGTGGAGGCGTAGGCACCACCGATGGGCACGATGTGGTCCTCGCGTGAGCCGTAGATGTAGGCCGGGATGTCGACCTGGCGCAGGTCGATCTTCTCGCCGCACACCGTGAGCTGGCCGGGCTTGACGAGGTTGTTTTCCAGGTAGGTGTTGCGCAGGTACCAGGCGTAGAACGGGCCCGGCAGGTTGGTACTGTCGCTGTTCCAGTACAGCAGGTCGAACGGCGGCGGCGTCTCGCCCTTGAGGTAGTTGCCCACCACGTAATTCCACACCAGGTCGGTAGGCCGCAGGAAGCTGAAGGTGGAGGACAGGTCGCGCCCCTTCATCAGGCCGCCCTGCCCCATCTCCTGTTCGCGGTAGCGCACCATGCCTTCGTCGATGAAGACGTCCATGACGCCGGTCTCGGCAAAGTCGAGGAAGGTGGTGAGGAAAGTGGCGCTGTGCACGGGTTTCTCACCGCGCGCCGCCAGCACCGCCAGCGCCGTGCCCAGGATGGTGCCGCCGACGCAGAAACCCAGCGCATTGATGGTTTTGGCTCCGCTGATGGCCTGCACCACGTGGATGGCCTGGATGGCCGCGTCCTCGATGTAGTCGTCCCAGGTTTTGTGCGCCAGGCTCTCGTCCGGGTTGCTCCAGCTCACCACGAAGGTGCGGTGGCCCTGCGCCACGGCGTAGCGGATCAGCGAGTTGTCGGGCTGCAAATCGAGGATGTAGTACTTGTTGATGCACGGCGGCACCAGCAGCAGCGGCCGCTCGTACACCTTGGCCGTGAGCGGCTTGTATTCGATCAGCTGGAACAGCGCGTTCTCGAACACCACCGCGCCCTCGGTGGTGGCCACATTGCGGCCGACCTCGAACTGGCTCTCATCGGTCATGCTCACATGGCCCTGCTGCAGGTCGTGCACCAGGTTGTGCATGCCTTTGGCAATGCTCTCGCCATGGGTCTCGATCGCCTTTTGCTGCGCTTCGGCGTTGAGCGCCAGGAAGTTGCTCGGCGCACTGGCCGCCACCCACTGCTCCACCGCGAAGCGGATACGGGAACGTGTCTTGGCGTCGGCCTGCACGGCGTCGGCCATCTGCAGCAATAGCCGGGCATTGAGCTGGTAGGCCGCGGCCGAGAGCGCCGCCAAGGGGTTGTCGCCCCAGGCCTTGGCGGCAAAACGCTTGTCGCCGCCAGGCACGGCTGCACTGGCGCCATGCTGCAGCAACTGCCCCAGGTCATGCAGGTACTGCTGCTGCAACTGCTGCAGCTTGTCGGGGGCAATGCAGACCGGATGTTCCGGCATCGGCATGGCGGCGGCGCTGCCTTGCCCGAGGTCAAGCCCCTGAAAGGACTGGAACATCTTCATCCAGCTGTCGCCAAAGGCCTGCTGGAACTGCCGGGCCGCTTGCGCCCAGAATTCGGGAGTATCCTGTGTCACGCTCTGTCCTTGTGCTGCTGACCATCACTGTCGCCCAGTATCTCAGGCCTAGCCCTTCGAAAACCTGACAACCGTCAATAACCCCATGTTCCCGATACTGATTGCCATCGGCTGGCTTTACGTTGCCCTGATGATGGCCGTGGCCGAAGCCACCAACACCACCGGCACCGTGCTGGGTGCGCTCATCACCTTTGTACTCTATGGCGTGGGCCCGGTGGCATTGGTGCTTTACCTGATGGGTGCACCAGGACGGCGCCAGGCACGCAAGACGCGTGAAGCCGCCGAACTGGCAGCCTGGCGTGCCGCCCAGCAGCCAACGCCACCCGAAGCGGAACCGAGCGGGACCGGCTCAGGCCAGCCAGACGCAGGCAGCCATGCGGCCGCTGACGCCGTCGCGCCGGTGCGAAAAGAACCGTGACGGGTTGCTCGCCGTGCACCAGGCGCGGCTGCCGTCATTGCCATCGACCTGGGTAATCCCCAGCGCCGCCAGCCGCTGACGTGCCAAGGCAGGCAGATCGGCCAGCCACTTGCCCGCCGCTGCGGCCGGACGGAAGCAACTGACGGCCTGCGGGTCGTGCACCTCGAAGGCGGCTTTGACTTCAGACCCGACTTCGAAGGCCTCCGGCCCGATGCAGGGGCCCAGCCACGCTATTATTTTTGTAGCTATTGGCGCAGATGGATCAAAGCCTGGAGTCGAAAAATGCTTGCAAATCGCCTCCAGAACGCCCACGCCGCCCACACCGGCCAGGCCACGCCAGCCGGCATGCGCCGCAGCCACGAAGCTGCCCTGCATGTCGGTGAACAGCACCGGCAGGCAATCGGCCACCATGATGGTGCAGGCCACGCCACGCTCGCGCGTGAAGCAGGCATCGGCCTCGGTCCCGTGGGCGGTGTGCGGGTCCAGCGCCACCACGCCGCTGCCGTGCACCTGCGACAGGAACACCGGCCGTGTCTGGATGGCCTCGTGCAGCAGGGCGCGGTTGGCGCCCACCGCCAGGATGTCGTCACCCACATGGTCACCGAGGTTGAGGCTGTCGTAAGGCGCCACCGAACGGCCGCCGGCGCGCGTAGTACAAACAGCCCGCACAGCGGCCGGCGCCGGCCACTGCGGAACCAGCCAGTCAGGGTGCATGCCGGGCTGAGCAGCCACGATCAGGCCTCGTTGTCGGGGCAGTGGGCCGGCTGGGCCTGCTGGAAGGCCAGCAGCCGCATGCAGGCGTCAAACACCGCCATGGTCAGCGGCAGGCCGTCGAGGTTCACGTCGAAGCGCTTGCCGTTGAAGATCTGCGGCACCAGGCAGCAATCGGCCAGCGTGGGCGCATCACCCCAGCAGTAGACCGAGGGCTTGAGTCCGGCCTGCCGGCGCTGCGCATCCAGCGTGACGAGTTGACGCTCGAAGCTCTCCAGCCCCACGCGCACCCAATGGCGGTACCAGGTGTTCTTGGCCTCGTCCTCCACCTTGAGTTCACGTACCAGGTACTTGAGCACACGCAGGTTGTTGAGCGGGTGGATTTCGCAGGCGATCATCTGGGCCAGCGCCCGCACCTTGGCACGGCCGAGCGCATCGGCCGGCATCAGCGGCGGCTGCGGATGGGTTTCGTCCAGGTACTCGATGATGGCCATGGACTGCGACAGGTGCTCGCCATCGACATCCAGCAGCGGCACCAGGCCATCGGCCGAAATACCGGTGTACTCCGGCAGCTTGTGGTCGCCACGCGCCAGGTGCACCGGGAGGTACTCGTAACTCAGCCCCTTGAGGGCCAACGCGATGCGCACGCGAAAAGAGGCGGAGGAACGAAAGTAGTTGTGCAGCTTCATGCGCCAAAGGATAAACCGAAACACCCGGCCGGTCGCCGTCTAGCGCGCGCAGCGCGCTAGACTTCCTCCCTTTTCAGGAGCCCCTCACATGATTCTCGAACTCGCCGACATCCGCATCCATGCCGACCAGCAGGCCGCCTTTGACGAAGCCATCCAGCGCGGACTGCAATCCGTGATCGGTCAGGCCCAAGGTTTTCGCGGCTTCAAGGTCAACAAGGGCATTGAGCACCCGGAGCGCTACGTCTTGATGATTTTCTGGGACACGCTGGAAGACCACACGGTGCACTTCCGCCAGTCGCCCGCCTTCACCGAATGGCGCGCCATTGTGGGCCCATTTTTCGCGGCCCCGCCGGTGGTGGAGCACTTCGAGCTGCTGGCGAAGTCAGCCTGAAGTGCCGGCCTCATGGCCGGAGACCAGGCGCTCGAGCAAAGCCACGAACTGGCCCCGTTCCGCCCGACCCAGCGGCCCGAGGATGCGGGTCTGCGCCCTCGCCACGGCACGCTTCATGCGCTGCACCGTCTCTTCGCCGGCTGGCGTCACCCACAGCAACTTGCGGCGTCGGTCCCGCGCGTCCGGCTCGCGCCGCACCCAGCCCTTGGCCTCCAGCCGGCCGATGACCGAGCCGGAGGTGGCGGCATCGAAAGCCACCCGCCCGGCCAGCGTCACCTGATCCACGCCGGGCGTGTCCATCAGCGCGTTGAGGATCGCAAACTGCACCGGCGTCACGTCGAACCCTGCGGTTTCCTCCATGAACACCGCATAGGCAAACTGGTGCGCGCGCCGGATCAGGTGGCCGGGGGCATGCTTGAAATCGACGCTCTTGCTCATGGCAGCAGTGTAGACGCCCGCCGATCGGGTTTTCCCGGTGGCCGAGCGCGCAAATAATATGCATGCTTAGCAAAACAGACAACCCGAGGAAACCCAGGCCATGACAACCCCAGGCCCCGACCTGCAGGCCCGGCGCCAGCAACTCTACCGCGACATGTCGCCGCTGAACCTGACGCCGCTGTGGGAGGTGCTGCATGCCCTGGTACCGCCGCAGCCGGCGTCGCCTTGCGTGCCGGCGCTGTGGCGATACGAGCAGGTCAAGCCATTCCTGCAGCGCGCCGGCGCGGCCATCACAGCCGAAGAAGCGGTGCGCCGCGTGCTGATCCTGGAGAACCCGGCGCTACGCGGCCAGTCGGCCGTGACACAGTCGCTCTACGCCGGCCTGCAGCTGATCCTGCCGGGTGAAGTGGCGCCCAGTCACCGCCACACGCAAAGCGCGTTGCGCTTCATCGTCGAAGGCAGCGGTGCCTACACCGCGGTCGACGGCGAGCGCACCACCATGCACCCGGGCGACTTCATCATCACGCCGAGCTGGACCTGGCACGACCACGGCCACCCTGGCCGCGCGCCTTCCGATCCGCATGGCAACGAGGTGGACGAACCGGTGGTCTGGCTCGACGGACTGGACATTCCGATGATCCGCTTCTTCGATGCCGGCTTCGCTGAAAACGGCAGCGTGAAATCGCAGGCCCTCACCCGGCCCGAAGGCACCAGCTTCGCGCGCTACGGCCACAACATGGCACCGGTGCGCGGCGACGCCCCCTTCGGTGCCACCTCGCCCGTCTTCAGCTATCCCTACGCGCGCAGCCGCGAGGCGTTGCACCAGCTGGAGCGCAGCGCGCCGCTCGACCCCTGGGACGGCTTCAAGCTGCGCTACGTCAATCCGGCCACCGGCGGCTCGCCGATGCCGACCATGGCCACCTTCATGCAGCACCTGCCGGCCGGCTTCGCTGGGAAAGCCTGGCGCCAGACCGACGGCGCCGTCTACAGCGTGGTGGAGGGGCGGGGAATTGCGTATATCGAGGGCCCTGCCGGTCCGGTACGATTTGACTTTGAAGCACGCGACCATTTCGTCGTACCGTCCTGGCAGGCCGTGCGCCTGCAGTCCGACACGGGCTGCGTGCTGTTCAGTTTCTCAGACCGTCCGGTGCACCTGGCCCTGGGCATCCACAAGGAAGAAAGAATTTCATGAGCTACGTCATCACGCCACCCGCACAGGTCTCCGTGCCCGTGGTCGGCAGCAAGGATCGTTTTCCGGTCAACCGGGTCTACTGCGTGGGCCGCAACTACGTAGAGCACGCCAAGGAAATGGGCTTCACCGGCCGTGAACCGCCTTTCTTCTTCATCAAGCCGGCCGACACCTGCCTGGTGCTGGAAGCCGGCCAGACCGGCACCCTGCACTACCCGAGCCTGACCAAGGACTTCCACCACGAGATCGAACTGGTGGCCTGCATCGGTGTCGGCGGCAAGAACATCAAGGCGGCAGACGCCAAGAAACACATCTACGGCTATGCCGTCGGCCTGGACATGACGCGCCGTGACCTGCAGGGCGAACAGAAGAAACTCGGCCGCCCCTGGTGCATCGGCAAGACCTTTGACGAAGCCGCTCCCATCGGCCCCATCACCCCGGTGGCTCAGGCCGGAGATGTGGAGAACGCCGAGATCTACGTGCAAGTCAACGGCCAGGACCGCCAGCGCAGCACCGTCACCAAGCTGATCTGGAACATCGGCGAGATCATCGAGCACCTGACGACCGCCTGGGAACTCAAACCCGGCGACCTGATCTACACCGGCACGCCCGAAGGCGTGGCGGCTGTGCTGCCGGGCGATACCCTGAGCGGCGGCGTGGCCGGGCTGGAGCCGATCACGCTCAAGGTGGTCTGACCCCGCCCAGCCTTCGACAATGCTGAAGATGCTTGAGAAACTGGCGCAGTTCTGCGCCATTCTGGCCGGCCTGCTGCTCACCACCATCACGCTGATGACCTGCGCCAGCGTGCTCGGCCGCAACACCACGGGCGCCACGCTGGTCGGCGACTTCGAGTTGACGGGCGTGGCCGCAGGCGCCGCCATTGCGCTGTTCATGCCCTGGTGCCAGCTCAAGCGCGGCAACATCATCGTCGACTTCTTCACCACCCGCGCCAGCGCCCGCACGACCGACGTGCTGGACCGGCTGGGCGCCTTGCTGCTGGCCCTGGCCATGGCGCTGCTGACCTGGCGCACGGCATTGGGCGGGCTGAGCGCCTACGACACGCAATCGGCCACCATGATGCTGGGTTTCCCCGAATGGATCGCCTACAGCTTCATGGTGCCGCCGCTGGCGCTGACCGCGCTGATCGGACTGTGGCAAACCCTGTGCGGCTTCGAAGCCGAGGCTCACACATGACGCCGCTGACGTTGACCCTGACGATCTTCGCCATCATGCTGCTGCTGATGGCGGTGCGCATCCCGATTGCGGTCGCCATGTTCGTCGCCGGCTGTACCGGCTATGTGGCGCAGGCCGGCTGGGGACCGCTTTCCAGCTTTCTCAATACGCAGGCCTTTGCCCGCTTCGCCAGCTACGACCTGTCGGTCATCCCGCTGTTCATCCTGATGGGGCACTTTGCCACCCAGGGCGGCATCTCCAAGGCCTTGTTCGGCTTTGCCAGCGCCCTGCTGTCGCGCCTGCGCGGCGGGTTGGCCATGGCCGCCGTCATGGCCAGTGCCGCCTTCGGTGCCATCTGCGGTTCCTCGGTCGCCACCGCCGCCACCATCACCTCGGTCGCCCTGCCCGAAATGAAACGCCACGGCTATTCAGGCCGTCTCGCCACCGGCACGCTGGCCGCCGGCGGCACGCTGGGCATCCTGATCCCGCCCTCGGTGCCGCTGGTGATCTACGCCATCCTGACCGAGCAGAACATCGCCAAACTGTTTGCTGCCGCCATGGTGCCGGGCCTGATCGCCATGGGGGGTTACATGATTGCCATTGCCGTCTATGTGCGGCTGGTGCCGGGCCAGGCGCCCGAGCACGATGTGGTGAACGAACGGCTGACGCTGCAATCGCTCGCCGGCATCCTGCCCATCGGCCTGATCTTCCTGCTGGTATTCGGCGGCATCTACGGCGGCCTGTTCACGCCCACCGAAGGCGCCGCCGTCGGCACGGCCTCGACCTTTGTCGCCGCCCTACTCAAGCGCGAGCTGACGCTGGCCAAGCTCAAGTACTGCTTCTACGCTACGGCCGAAAGCTCGGCCATGATCTTCATGATCTTCATTGGCGCCGACATGATGAACGCCGCGCTGGCGCTGACCCAGGTACCCGACCAGCTGGCCAGCCTGGTCACGAGCTGGGGCCTGTCGCCGCTGATGGTGGTATCGGCCATCCTGCTGCTGTACGTGGTGCTGGGCGCCGTGATGGACGAGCTCTCCATGATCCTGCTGACGATCCCGATCTTTTTCCCGCTGGTCATGGGGCTGGACTTCGGCCTGCCCAGCGAATCGGTGGCCATCTGGTTCGGCATCATGGTCTTGATGACGGTCGGCTTCGGCCTGCTGGCGCCACCTGTGGGGCTCAATGTCTATGTCGTCAACGGCATGGCCAAGGACGTGCCGATTGCCGAGAGCTACCGCGGCGTCCTGCCTTTCCTGGCCAGCGACGTCTTGCGCACCCTGCTGCTGCTGTTCTTCCCGGCCGCCTCGCTCTGGCTCGTGCAGTTCGTCGGATGAGGGTAAGCCCCGAAGGCAGACGGGGCGAATTCCCTTAACGTTGATGCAAACAAACTGCAGGAGACCCGCATGATCCAGCGCCGCACCCTTCTTAAATCCACCGCCGCTGCAGCCCTGGGCGCCCCGGCCCTCAGCGGCCTGGCCCAGCCGGTGGTGACGCTCAAGTTCCACACCTTCATGTCGCCCATGTCCGGCGTCTGGCTCAACATGCACAAGCCCTGGATGGACAAGGTCGAGAAGGAATCGGGCGGCCGCATCAAGTTCGAAGCCTACCCGGCCATGCAACTCGGCGGCACGCCGGTGCAACTGTACGACCAGGCGCGCGACGGCGTGGTCGACATCGTCTGGACCCTGCCCGGCAATACCGCCGGCCGCTTCCCGCGGGTCGAGGTGTTCGAGCTGCCCTTCATGATGAACAACGCCGAAGCCACGTCCAAGGCCTATTGGGAATACGTGCAGACCATGGCGCCGGACGAATTCAAGGACACCCATGTGCTGGCGCTGCATGTGCACGGCCCGGGCATGTTCCACGCCAAGACCAAGCTGATCAAGACGCCGGACGACCTCAAGGGCATGAAGGTGCGCGGCCCGACCCGCCAGGTCACCAAGATGCTGCAGGCCGTGGGCGCGATCCCGGTCGGCATGCCGCTGCCGCAGATCCCGGATGCGCTCTCCAAGGGCACCATCGACGCCTGCGTCATTCCGTGGGAGGTGGTGCCGGCGGTCAAGGTGCACGAACTGGCCCCCTTCCACAGCGAGTTCGACCCCGCCGGCGGTGCCCTCTACACCACCACTTTCGTGCTGACGATGAACAAGAAGAAGTACGAGTCGCTGCCGCCCGACCTGAAGAAGGTCATCGACAACAACTCCGGCCTGGCCACCTCGGCCTGGCTGGGCAAGGTGCAGCAGGCCAACGACATCCCCGGCCGCAAGTCCGCGGTCGATCGCAAGAACACGATCTACACCATCCCGCCGGCCGATGCCCAGGAATTCCGCCGCAAGTCCCGCCTGGTGGAAGTCGAATGGATGGATGACATGAAAAAGCGCGGCCTGGATGGCAAGAAGCTGCTGGAGACGGCACGTGCCCTGATCGAGAAGCACGGCCAGCCGGCCCCCGCCGCGGCCAAACCGGCGCCGAAGAAGAAATAAGACCGCGCCAGACTGCAGTAACCAGGGCTCCGTCATCCGGAGCCCTTTTTCTTTTATACACTCTGTCCACCATGCTTCGCAGCCCGATCAAACACTGCCGCAATTGCGGCATCGCCGTGGTCTACCGCGTCCCCGACGACGGCGACACCAAGGAACGCGCCGTCTGCCCGGCCTGCGCCACCATCCATTACGAAAATCCGCTCAACGTGGTGGGCACCGTGCCCTACTGGGGTGACAAGATCCTGCTGTGCAAGCGCAACATCGAGCCGCGCTTCGGCAAATGGACGCTACCGGCCGGTTTTCTGGAACTGGGCGAGACCACCGCCCAGGGCGCCGCACGCGAGACCCAGGAGGAAGCTGGCGCCCAGATCGAGCTGGAGGGCCTGTTCACCGTCATCAATGTGGCGCGCGTCGGCCAGGTCCACATGTTCTACCGCGCTCGCCTGCTGAGCGACCAGTTCGACCCCGGTTACGAAACCATCGAAGCACAGCTCTATGCGGAAGACGAGATCCCCTGGGACGAGATTGCCTTTCGCACCGTCAAGGAAACGCTGGAGCGATTTTTTGCCGACCGGCGCAGCGGCCGCTTCGGGGTGCACGATGTGGACATCGTGTAAGCCCTGCATTTAAGCCATTTTCACCAGCCAATTCGGTGAATCAAAATGAAACAATTTGGGTTGAAATGCGTCATGCTGGCGTGGTACCGTCTGGCATCCCCGCTGAATTGGCTATGGTTTGGAACATGAAACGGCAAGAGCACTTCTGGAACGTCGACCTCATCGAGCTGTCGCGCGATTGGCTCGCCCAGATCGGCATTTTTCTGATGACGGCCGTTGCCTTCGTCGGCATGGCGCTGCCGGTACTGATCCCGGCCTTCATCATGTGGTACCTGGCAGGATTTCCCCGTATTCCCTGGTAAAGGGCTCAGACCAGACCGCCTGAGGCCTGGCGCATCCGTCGCCAGAAAAGACAAAGGGTTGGCAGGAATTCCTGCCAACCCTTTTCATTTGTGGTCGGTGTGAAAGGATTCGAACCTTCGACCCCTTGCACCCCATGCAAGTGCGCTACCAGGCTGCGCCACACACCGATCGAGCCTTGAATTATACCCTGCAGAATGGCCGGTTTCAGTAAGGCGCGGAGAGTAAATCCCGAATTTCCGACAGCTCGCGTCGCAACTGATACAACCCGTCCGAGCTGGGCACCGCCAGTTCATCCGGCTGGCTGTCGGCGAAATCCGCCATGTCGGCGTCATTGATCTCCAGCACCTCGACGCCGTCGAGCATGACCTCGCCGTTGCGCTTCTTCTCGCGCTCGGTCTGCAGCAACTCCTGCATCTTGTTGCGCGCACCGCTGATGGTGAAGCCCTGGTCGTAGAGCAGATCACGGATGCGGCGGATCATCAGCACCTCGTGGTGCTGGTAGTAGCGGCGATTGCCGCGCCGCTTCATCGGGCGCAGTTGCGTGAATTCCTGCTCCCAATACCGTAGCACGTGCGGCTTGACGCCGCACAGGTCGCCCACCTCACCGATGGTGAAGTAGCGTTTGGCTGGAATGGGAGGAAGCGCTTTCTCCATTGAAATCAATGCTGTACGAGAGAAAGCTGCAAGGTTACTCTAAGTCAAGGCCGGATGCAAAGCCTGTTTGCACCAAATCCTGACAAACCCTGAACATTTGCCTTCTTCAGGCCGCCGGGGGCGTGCGCCCTTCGTCCTGGATCTGTTCCTTGAGCTTGTGGCTGGCATGGAACGTCACCACGCGGCGGGCTTCGATCGGAATCGCCTCGCCGGTGCGCGGGTTGCGCCCGGGGCGCGGCGCCTTGGTACGGATCTGGAAATTGCCAAAGCCGGAAATCTTGACGTCCTTGCCTTCGACCAGGCTGTCGGCCACCAGATCGAAGAAGGCATCGATCATGTCCTTCGATTCGCGCTTGTTCAGCCCGATCTGCTCGAACAGCAGTTCTGCCAGCTGCGCCTTGGTCAGCGCGGGCGTTTCCAGACTTTCAACCGTGATTTCCATGATGTCTGCCGTCTCTTGTTGCTTTTGATGTTCCAGCCCCGACTCACGCCCGCAAGCGTGCGCCCAATTGACGCGTCAACTGCCCCAGCACGGCCTGCACGGCCGCCTCGATCTGCTCCTCCGTCAGCGTCGCCTCTTCGCCATTGAGCGTGAGGCGCACGGCCAGGCTCTTCTCGCCCTCGCCCAAGCCGGCCGAGGCCGTGCCCGGCTTGGCCCGGTAAACGTCGAACAGTATCGCATCCCGCAGCAGGCCTTGCGTCGGTGCCGCCCAGATGGCCTGCATCAGGGCGGCGTGGGTAGCAGCCTCGGCCACGATGACCGCAATGTCACGCTCCACCGGCTGGTGCTTGGCCACGCCGCTGAAGGCGGCCACGCCGCGCTGCAGGACCGCATCGAGTTCCAGTTCGAACATCACCGGCACTACGGTCAAATCATAGCCCTGGCGCCAGCGCGGGTGCAGCTCGCCGACAAAGCCGATGACCCGATCACCCAGCAACACCTTGGCGCAACGGCCCGGGTGCATAGCCGGGTGCACCGCCGGCTCGAAGCTCGGCTTGAGCGGCGCCAGCAGGGTTTCGACATCGCCCTTGAGGTCATAGAAGTCGACGTTGCGCTCCTTGGCGCCCCACTGCAGCGCATCGACACCGCCGCAGGCCATGCCGGCCACGCGCATGGGCTGGTCGAAGCCTTCGACCGTGGTATCGCTGTTTTTCACCGACGCATCGCGCAGGAACACCCGGCCCAGTTCGAACACGCGCACGCGTGCCGCCTTGCGGTCCAGGTTGAACTTGAGCACCTGCAGCAGCGAGCCGAGCAACGAGGAACGCATCACGCCCATCTGGCTGGCGATCGGGTTCAGCAGCTTGATCGGATTCGGATTGCCGCCGAGCTCGTGCTCCCAGCGTTCGTCGACGAAGCTGTAGTTGATGGTTTCCTGGTAGCCCAGCGCGGCCAGCGAGCGGCGCACGGCAAAGGGGCTGCGCTGCGCCTCGGGACGGCTCTTGGCCACCACGGGGGCCTGCGGCGGCGTGTGCGGCAGGTGGTCGTAGCCCACCATGCGCGCCACTTCCTCGATCAGGTCTTCCTCGATCTGCAGGTCGAAGCGGTACAGCGGCGGCGTCACGGTGATGGTGCCCTCAGCCTGTGTCAGCGGCAGGCCCAGGCGGGCCAGTGCGTCGGCGCACTGCGCCTGGGTCAGCGGCATGCCGATGACCTTGACGGCGCGCGCCACGCGCAGCGTCACCGGCTGAGCTTGCGGCATCTTCACCTGCTGGTCATCGATCGGGCCGCACACGGTGTCGGGCGTGCCGCAGATGTCGATGATGAGCTGGGTGATGCGCTCGATGTGTTCCACCGTCAGTTGCGGATCGACGCCGCGCTCGAAGCGGTGGCCGGCGTCGGTGGCGAAGTTGTAGCGGCGCGAACGGCCGGCGATCGATCGCGGCCACCAGAAGGCCGCTTCCACGTAAACGTTTTTCGTATCGTCCGACACGGCGGTAGCGTCGCCGCCCATGATGCCGGCCAGCGATTCGACCTGCACGTCGTCGGCAATCACGCCCACTTCGCCATCGACCGTGACGGTGTTGCCGTTGAGCAGCTTGAGCTGCTCGCCTGGCTTGCCCCAGCGCACGTCCAGCGCGCCGTGGATCTTGTCCAGGTCGAAGATGTGCGACGGGCGGCCAAACTCGAACATCACGTAGTTGGAGATGTCCACCAGGGCGGTCACGCTGCGCTGGCCGCAACGGGCCAGCCGGTCCACCATCCAGGGCGGCGTCACAGCTTTCGTATTCACGTTGCGCACGATGCGGCCGGAGAAGCGGCCGCACAGGTCAGGCGCACTGACCTTCACGGCTTGCTTGTCGTTGATCTTGGCGGTCACGGGCGGGAAGCTCGGTGTCTTGAGCGGCGCACCGGTCAGCGCGGCCACTTCACGGGCCACACCGTAGACGCTCAGGCAGTGCGCCAGGTTCGGCGTCAATTTCAGCGTGAAGAGCGTGTCGTCCAGCTTCAGGTAGGTGCGAATGTCCTGGCCAACGGGCGCATCAGCGGCCAGTTCCAGCAGACCGCCATGGTCTTCGGACAGTTTGAGTTCACGGGCCGAGCACAGCATGCCCTGGCTTTCCACACCGCGCAGCTTGCCCAGCTTGATGCTGAAAGGCTTGCCGTCTTCACCCGGGGGCAGCTCGGCCCCCACCAGCGCGCAGGGCACGCGGATGCCCACGCGCGCGTTGGGCGCGCCGCAGACGATGTTGAGCAGACTGCCCTGCCCCACATCCACCTGGCACACGCGCAGGCGGTCGGCATTCGGGTGCTGCACGGCTTCCTTGATTTCGCCGACAACGATCTTGGTGAATGGCGGCGCCACCGGGCGCAGCTCCTCCACCTCGAGGCCGGCCATGGTCAGGGTGTCGGCCAGTTGCTGGGTGGAGAGCGTCGGATTGCAGAATTCGCGCAGCCAGGATTCGGGGAATTGCATGTGTAGTTCTCTGCGAGATCGTTAGCGTGTACGGGTTGCCCTGATTTCCAGACGCGGAACACCGCGGAACCGGCTTTGCCGGGCCGCTGGTGTTGCCCCCTTGAGGGGGTGACGCGCCGCGAGGCGCGGCTCAGGGGTGTGGCTCATCATTTGAATTGGCTGAGGAAGCGGATGTCGCCGTCGAAGAACAGGCGCAGGTCGTTGACGCCGTAGCGCAGCATGGTGAAGCGGTCCAGCCCCATGCCGAAGGCAAAGCCGATGTGCTTCTCGGGGTCCAGCCCCATGTTGCGTACCACGTTCGGGTGCACCTGGCCGGAACCGGCCACTTCCAGCCAGCGGCCGGCCAGAGGCCCCTGCTGGAACTGGATGTCGATCTCGGCGCTGGGCTCGGTGAAGGGGAAGAAGCTGGGGCGGAAACGCAGCACCAGGTCGTCGCGCTCGAAGAAGGTGCGGCAGAACTCGGTGAAGAGGAACTTGAGGTCCTTGAAGCTGACGTTCTCGCCGATCCACAGGCCTTCGCACTGGTGGAACATGGGCGAGTGGGTGGCGTCGCTGTCGACACGGTAGGTGCGGCCGGGAGCGATCACTCTGATTTCCGGCATGGGCTGGCCGGCGTCCATCAGCGCCTGGTGCTGCTTGACATGCTGCACCGCATGGCGCACCTGCACCGGGCTGGTGTGGGTGCGCAGCAGGTTGGGGGCCTTCTCGCTGCCGCCTTCAACGTAGAAGGTGTCGTGCATGGAACGCGCCGGATGGTCTTCGGGCGTGTTGAGCGCGGTGAAGTTGAACCAGTCGGCCTCGATTTCCGGGCCCTGCGCCACTTCGAAACCCATGGAACCGAAGATGGCCTCGAGGCGCTCCATGGTGAGCGAAACGGGGTGCAGGCCGCCGGTGCCGCGGGCGCGGCCGGGCAACGTGACATCCAGCGCCTCGGCTTGCAGTTGGGCCTGCAGCTCGGCGTCGGCCAGGGCCTGGCGCCGCTCGTTCAGGGCCGCCTCGATCGCCTGCTTGGCCACGTTGATGGCGGCGCCGCGCGTCTTCTTTTCCTCCACGGAAAGTTGAGCCATGCCCTTCATCAGCTCGGTGATGCGGCCGGCCTTGCCCAGAAAACGCGCCTTGGCGTTTTCCAGATCGACCGGGGTGGTGGCCTCGACAAAGGAGGTTTTCGCGCTGTCGACGATGGCGTCCAACTCGTTCATGTTCACATCCGCTTATGCAAAGAGATCAGGACATCGGGGTCGGCACCGGCCCACCACCATCTCCTGATCGCTTTCAAAATGACAAAGGGCTAAAGCTCTTTTAAAGCTCTAGCCCTTGTTTCTTGTGCGCGAGGCGCTATCGAAAAAATAGCACCTCTGGCGTGAAGATCAAGCAGCCAGCTTGGCCTTGACTTGCTCCACGATGCCGGCGAAGGCAGCCATGTCATGCACGGCGATATCGGACAGAACCTTGCGGTCGATCTCGATGTTCGCCTTCTTCAGGCCGTTGGCGAACTGGCTGTAGGTCATGCCGCACTGACGGGCTGCCGCATTGATACGGGCAATCCACAGCTGACGGAAGACACGCTTCTTGGTACGGCGGTCACGGTAGGCATATTGCCCGGCCTTCATCACCGCTTCTTTGGCGATGCGGAAGACGTTACCGCGGCGACCGCGGAAGCCCTTGGCGAGGGCGAGAACTTTCTTATGGCGGGCGGGAGCCGTTACACCACGTTTGACGCGAGGCATTTGATTACTCCTTGTTCGTCGTTAATTAAATACCCATGCCAGGCAGCATCTGTGCCATGTGACCCATGTTGGTCTCATGCACCGTCACTGCACCGCGCAAATGGCGTTTATTTTTGGTGGTCTTCTTGGTCAGAATGTGACGCTTGAAGGCTTGACCGCGCTTGACGGTACCACCGGGACGAACGCGGAAGCGTTTCTTCGCCGCGCTCTTGGTCTTCATCTTGGGCATTGGAATGCTCCTTTTACATTGTGCTCGTGAGGCGCCGGAAACCCATTCCGGACTTGTTGGCCCCGAGCCACTTGTGTGGCGAGTACGAAACCCACCACTTGTGTGGTGAGTTTTAAGGCTCTCCACTGGTGTGGCGAACCCTGGGATTCACCACTTTTCGGGAAAGCTCTCGCTTCCCCGGCGATTCCCGCCGGTGACCAAACCGACAGAAAACGAATCTTTACGACGCAGCAGCTTCTGCTGCCGGCTTGGGCGCAGCGCCACCAGCCTTTTTCTTGCCCGGCGCGATCATCATGATCATCTGCCGGCCTTCCAGCTTGGGGAACTGCTCGACCACGATCAGATCCGCCAAGTCATCGCGCATGCGGTTGAGCAGCGCCATGCCAATTTCCTGGTGCGTGATCTCTCGACCACGGAAGCGCAAGGTAATCTTGCACTTGTCACCTTCGTCCAAGAAGCGCTTGATGTTGCGCAACTTGATGTTGTAGTCACCATCGTCGGTACCGGGCCGGAACTTGATTTCCTTGACCTCGATGACCTTCTGCTTGGACTTCGCTTCAGCCGCCTTCTTCTGTTCCTGGTACTTGAACTTGCCGTAATCCATCAAGCGACAGACCGGCGGGTTCGCCGTGGCAGCAATTTCAACCAGATCCACATCCAGCTCGCCTGCCATGCGCAGGGCCTCTGCCAGACTCAGCACACCGAGGGGTTCATTGTCGGGGCCGGAGACACGTACCTCCGGCGCCATGATTTCCCGATTCAGACGGTGTTTGCGTTCTTCGCGCTGGCGGCGATCACGAAATTCAGTAGCGATGGTTCAATCCTTCAAATTTGTTGCCACAAAAACATGGCGTCAACCGTCCTGTACACGCGGGCAAACTGCCAATGGACCCCAAAGGAGCCTAGCCGACAGACTTGTGAGCGATGTCGTCCGCGATGGTTTGCACGAATGCTTCGAGGGACATCACACCGAGGTCACGATTCCCCCGGGCGCGCACTGCAACGGCACCGGCTGCCTTTTCCTTGTCGCCTGCGACCAGGATGTAAGGCAGCTTCTGCATTGAATGCTCCCGTATTTTATACGTAATTTTCTCGTTGCGCAGGTCCGTGATGACTCTAAGTTCTTGATTCGGCAGAGATTTTCGCAGTTTTTCCGCAATTTCACGACAGTAATCGGCCTGTGAGTCGGTGATATTGAGCACCGCCACCTGCACCGGCGCCAGCCAGGTGGGCAGCGCGCCGGCGTGTTCCTCGATCAAAATCCCGATGAAACGCTCCAGGCTGCCGACGATGGCCCGGTGCAGCATGACCGGGCGGTGGCGGCCGCCGTCCTCGCCCACGTACTCGGCATCCAGTCGCTCCGGCATGGAAAAGTCGACCTGGATGGTGCCGCACTGCCAGTGGCGGCCAATGGCGTCTTTCAGCGTGTACTCGATCTTCGGGCCGTAGAAGGCGCCGTCGCCGGGGGCGATCTCGTACTCGCAGTTGGCGGCCTTCAGGCTGGCCATCAAGGCGGCTTCGGCCTTGTCCCAGCTCTCGTCCGAGCCGATGCGCTTTTCCGGCCGGGTCGCAATCTTGTAGATGATGTTGGTGAAGCCGAAGTCCTTGTAGACCTTCTGCAGCAGCGCCGTGAAGTTGACGCACTCGTCCAGGATCTGGTCTTCGGTACAGAAGATGTGGCCGTCGTCCTGCGTGAAGCCGCGCACACGCATGATGCCGTGCAGGCCGCCCGAGGGCTCGTTGCGGTGGCACTGGCCGAACTCGCCGTAGCGCAGCGGCAGGTCGCGGTAGCTCTTGATGCCCTGCTTGAAGATCAGGATGTGGCCCGGGCAGTTCATCGGCTTCAAAGCATATTCACGCTTCTCGCTCTCGGTGGTGAACATGTTCTCGCGGTACTTGTCCCAATGGCCGGTCTTCTCCCACAGCGTCTTGTCGATCACCTGCGGACCCTTGACCTCCTGGTAGCCGTTGTCGCGGTAGACCTGGCGCATGTACTGCTCCACGCCCTGCCACACGGTCCAGCCCTTGGGGTGCCAGAACACCAGGCCCGGGGCATGGTCGTCGATGTGGAACAGGTCGAGCTCGCGGCCCAGCCTGCGATGGTCGCGCTTCTCGGCTTCCTCCAGCATGGTCAGGTACTGCTGCAGCTCTTCCTTGCTGGCCCAGGCGGTGCCATAGACCCGCTGCAGCATCTCGTTGCGGTGGTCGCCGCGCCAGTAGGCACCGGCCACTTTCATGAGCTTGAAATGCTTGAGTTTCCCGGTGCTGGGCACGTGCGGGCCACGGCACAGGTCTTCGAACTGGCCTTCGCGGTACAGGCTCACGTCCTGATCGGCCGGAATGCTGGCGATGATCTCCGCCTTGTAGTGCTCGCCCAGCGATTTGAAATAGGCCACCGCCTCGTCGCGCGGCAGCACGCGGCGCACCACCGGCTCGTCCTTGGCGGCCAGCTCGGCCATCTTCTTCTCGATCGCGGTCAGGTCCTCAGGCGTGAACGGGCGCTTGTAGGAGAAGTCGTAATAGAAACCGTTGTCGATCACCGGGCCGATGGTCACCTGGGCATCAGGGAACAGTTCCTTGACGGCATAGGCCAGCAAGTGGGCGGTGGAATGTCGAATGACTTCCAGGCCGTCGGCATCCTTGGCGGTGACGATGGACAGCGGGCTGTCGGCGGTGATCTGGTAGCTCGTGTCCACCACCTTGTCGCCGATCTTGCCGGCCAGCGCCGCCTTGGCCAGGCCGGCACCGATGGAGGCCGCCACCTCGGCCACCGTCACCGGGCCGGGAAAATCACGTTTGGAACCGTCAGGAAGCGTAATCTGAACCATATTACTCACTCGCAGAAAAGAAAAAAGGCGCGGTAGAGACCGCGCCTTGCTTTGAATTCGATAGCACCTTGCGCCCGGGGCGCGCGGACTAGCAACCCCTGAGACGTATCAATCGGGTGGTGGTAGTTCGCGGTGTCATAACCGGGGTGCCTTTCTCGCTCTTGTGACTGGACGACGCGTCCGAAGGCTCGATTCTACCCGAGAGCCGGCCCGCAAGGCAGCGGTGAGACACGCCCTGCCCCGCAGACACATATGAAAAAGCCGGGCAGACACCCGGCTTCTTGTCAGCCTCAGGTCCTGCTCAGGCGACGACCGCTTCGGCCGCCTTCTTCTCGGCGGCTGCCTTGCGGTTGCGCTCAAGCCAGCCGTTGATCAGCCGGACCGTCTCGCACACCGACTCGGAACGCAAGCCCTTCTGCTCAGCCACCAGCTTGACCAGCAGGTCGATACGCTCGATGTCGGTGGCACCGGCCGCCAGAGCCCGGGCCGCGGAGGACGGCTTCATCAGCCCTTGCCCGGCAGCAGCATACTTCTCGAACGGCACCATGTCGTCACGCGAAGCGCCCAACTGCACGCACAGGTCCACCACCCAGCCGTAGATCTGGCGCGACAGCTCGATGTCGCCGTGCACGGCATCGCGGATGGGGCGCATGCCATCGGCACCGACGCAGCGGTAGTTGCCCGTCAGCAGCATGGCCCACTTGGCCAGCGGCACGAAGATGGAGTCGTGCACCTTGAGCTTGACGGGCAGATCGATCGCTTCGCCGTTCACCGTCAGGCGAGCAGCGGCAATGTCGGCTTCCATCTGCTCGAGCATGGCGGTATGGGCGGGGTTCTCGAAGCGGGCCACCTTGAAGTTGGTCGGCAGGCCGACCTGCAGCACGTTCGGCTTTTCTTCCGGCGGACGGAAGGCCTGCGGATCGGGGCTGCACAGGGTCATCAGACCGGGCTCGAAGTCATCCCAGACGGTCGCGTCGTGGAAGCAGGCACGCAGGCCGCTGGCATCCAGACCAGGAATGCGGGCCAGGTAAGGCAGCGGCGGCATGTTCATGATGGACATGCAAGGCACCTTGGCCAAGGCGATGGCCTTCATCAACTCGCGCACGCCGGAAGCGCTGTACTGCGGCTCCTGCATGGCCAGACAGACCAGGTCGTACTGCTCGGGCTTGACATCCGTGGGGGTGACGGCACTGAGTTTTCCAGGCAGTTGGCGCGAATCGATTTCGACCAGGCCCTCGCGGCCCTTGACCGGCATGCGCACGCGGGTGCCCTCGCTGTTGATCAGGGTGGCAGTGTCACGACGGCACACCAGGCTGACCGAGTGCCCGGCCATGAGCAGCTTGCTGGCGAGCAGGGAGCCATAAGACGCGCCCAGGATAAGGATGTTGAATTTCTTGCTCATGGTGATATATGCCCCTTCGGGCCCGTAGTTTCAGAAATCGTTTCAGCGGGGGGATGCTCGTCGAGAAAACGAGGCAGCCAGCTCGGTATGCCGCAAATATATAAACAGCAGCTAATAAGGTAAATTAAATTCTTTTACCGTCAATCACAATAAGACTTTATTAATCTTATTGAATGACGGCATTTCCCAAAGTAATCAAAATCGATCCCGAAAATTGCACGGGGCCGACGGACCTGCGATATCGCAGGTGCGTCAGCCCCGTAGGATGGCTGAGTACTTAGTACTTCGTGCTTAGTGGAACTGTTCTTCCTCGGTGGAGCCGGTCAGCGCGGTCACGCTGGACTTGCCGCCCTGGATCACGGTGGTGACATCGTCGAAGTAACCGGTACCGACTTCCTGCTGGTGCGACACGAAGGTATAACCGCGGTCGCGAGCCGCGAATTCGGGCTCCTGCACGCGCTCCACGTAGGCACTCATGCCGCGCTTCACGTAGTCCTGCGAGAGGTCGAACATGTTGTACCACATGGAGTGGATGCCGGCCAGCGTGATGAACTGGTACTTGTAGCCCATGGCACCGAGTTCGCGCTGGAACTTGGCGATGGTGGCATCGTCCAGGTTCTTCTTCCAGTTGAACGAAGGCGAGCAGTTGTAAGCCAGCATCTTGCCGGGGTGAACCTTGTGCACGGCATCGGCGAACTTCTTGGCGAAGTCCAGGTCCGGGGTGCCGGTCTCGCACCACACCAGGTCGGCGTAGCGGGCGTAGGCGTTGGCGCGGGCGACAGCCTGGTCCAGGCCCTTGCGGGTCTTGTAGAAACCTTCGCTGGTGCGCTCACCGGTCAGGAAGGGCTTGTCGATCTCGTCGTAGTCGGAGGTCAGCAGGTCGGCAGCTTCCGCGTCGGTACGGGCAATCACCAGGGTGGGCACGCCCATCACGTCGGCTGCCATGCGGGCAGCGATCAGCTTCTGGCAGGACTCACGGGTGGGCAGCAGCACCTTGCCGCCCATGTGGCCGCACTTCTTGACGGAAGCCAGCTGGTCTTCCCAGTGCACGCCGCCGGCACCGGCGCGGATCATGGCCTTCATCAGCTCGAAGGCGTTGAGCACACCGCCGAAACCGGCTTCGGCGTCGGCCACGATCGGCGCGAAGTAATCGATGTAGCCCTTGTCGCCGGCATTGATACCCTTGGCGTGCTGGATCTCGTCAGCGCGGCGGAAGGTGTTGTTGATGCTTTCCACGACGCGCGGTACCGAGTCCACCGGGTACAGTGACTGGTCCGGGTACATGGAGGTGTAGGTGTTGTTGTCGGCAGCAACCTGCCAGCCCGACAGGTAGATGGCCTTCACGCCAGCCTTGACCTGCTGCATGGCCTGGCCACCGGTCAGGGCGCCCAGGCAGTTGATGAAGGGCTCGGTCTGCAGCATGTCCCACAGCTTCTCGGCGGTGCGGCGGGCAATCGTGTGCTCGATCGGGAAAGAGCCACGCAGGCGCACCACGTCGGCGGCGGTGTAGCCGCGCTCGATGCCCTTCCAACGGGGGTTGGTGGCCCAGTCTTTTTCCAGGGCGGCGATCTGCTGTTCGCGGCTGAGTTGTTCAGTCAGGGTTTGCGGCATGAGATTTCTCCTTGAGTTACATGAAACCAGTCGGTGGTGCCGCTGCGCTTGGCGGATTGGCACATTTCGAGAACCGATGACTGAACTTTAAGTCTTCTATAAGACTTTGCACACCTCTTATGTCTTATACAAGACATAAATTTAATCAAGCAAAATCAATGAGTTACATACAATAACTCGCGATATGAAATCTCATATCTCGTATTGAGAAAATTTGACGCAGCGCATCAATCGAACATTTCTCAATATGAAATCAAAGAATGCATTTTGAAATGACGCCACGGCAGCCGCTGCACCGCATGCGGCACACGGGTCTGCATGCATCGACATGGCGCGTTCAGGCCGGCCCGCACTGGGCGCCCCCCAGGCAGACATGCCATGCATGCGCTGTACCGTGCGAGCCATGCGCCCGCACAGGCACAGCTCAGACCAGCGGCTTGCTACTGATCACGATGCCGTCGGCATCGGCATACAGCCAGTCGCCCGGGCGCACCCAGACGCCCTGGATCTGCACCGCCACATCACGCTGGCCCTCGTTGCGCTTCTCGGTTGGCAGCGGCATGCTGGCCAGCGCGCGGATGCCGACCGGGTGCGTCGCCAGCTCGGCCACGTCGCGCACGCAACCGTCGATCACCACACCGGCCCAGCCGTTGCGCGCTGCGGCGGCACCGAGATTGCCGCCCAGCAGAGCCCGGCGCAACGAGCCGCCGCCGTCGACCACCAGCACGCGGCCCTGCCCGGGAGAATCGACCGCCGCCTTCACGAGCGAGTTGTCCTCGAAGCATTTGACCGTCACCACCGGGCCGCAGAAGGCGCGCACGGCGCCGTAATCGCGGAACACCGGGGGCAGGACACGGAAGTCTCCCGTGCTGTCGTTCTTGAAGCTGTCGCACAGGTCGCAGGTTGCAAAAGAGATGCTCATTTGGCGTGAATTCCTCTCGGTCAAGGTAGGTTGAATGGTCCCCGAAAGGGAACTCAAGGGGAGCTTGCGCTATTTTCCAAGTGAAACTGCCTTGCGACTTACGATGAAAAAAACAACAGCTCAGAGGGGAAAAAACGATTTTTCGCTTGGAAATGCGATTTTTCTCCAGTAGCATCCGCAATGCCAGCTAGGAAGCAGTTCTTCGCTGGTGATTAATCAACTTCTAGAAGGACAATCAATCATGGCAACTGCAAAGAAAGCTCCGGCTAAAAAGGCGCCCGCAAAGAAGGCTGCTCCGGCTAAGAAAGTCGCTGCTAAGAAAGCTCCGGCTAAGAAAGTAGTCGCGAAGAAGGCTCCGGCTAAGAAGGCTCCGGCCAAGAAGGTCGTTGCGAAGAAGGTCGTCGCCAAGAAGGCTCCGGCAAAGAAAGTAGCCGCCAAGAAGGCTCCGGCCAAGAAGCGCACGCCGAATGCCGCCTTCATGAAGGCCCTGACCCCCAGCGCCGCTCTGGCTTCCATCGTGGGCAACAGCCCGCTGCCGCGCACCGAAGTGGTCAGCAAGCTGTGGGCTTACATCAAGAAGAACAAGCTGCAGGACGCCGTCAACAAGCGCATGATCAACGCCGACGCCAAGCTGAAGGAAGTCTTCAACAAGGCCCAGGTGTCCATGTTCGAGATGGCTGGCCTGATCGGCAAGCACCTCAAGTAATCAGGTTCGCCTGTGACGCAAAAGGCCGGCTGCAAAGTCGGCCTTTTTTCTTGGGCGCGCCTCCCGCTGCGGGGAGGCGTCTCTCAACGGGATCAGCCCTTGGCCAGAGCGGTCTGCGTGATGGCGCTCAAGGTGCCACGCGTGGTGATGACCTCCGGGTCGAGCGTGACCTCGATCAGCGTGCCCTCGGCACGCGCCAGCGCCGCCTTCAGCTCGGCTTCGAACTCAGCGGTGCGCGTGATGCGCACGCCGGCATAGCCGTAGGCGCGCGCCAGCGCTGCGAAGTCCGGATTCTGCAGCTGCGAGCCGCTCACGTGCTGCGGGTACTCGCGCTCCTGGTGCATGCGGATGGTGCCGTACATGCTGTTGTTGAGCAGCACGATGATGGTCTTGGCGCCATGCTGCACCGCGGTGGCCAGCTCCTGCCCGTTCATCAGGAAGTCGCCGTCGCCGGCAATGGTGAACACGGTGCGACCGGTCAGGATGGCCGCCGCGATACCGGCCGGCACGCCGTAGCCCATGGCGCCGTTGGTGGGTGCCAGTTGCGTCTTGTGGCCCTTGGCCAGGCCGGTGTAGCGCCAGAAGCGGTGTACCCAGCTGGCGAAGTTGCCGGCGCCGTTGGTGACCACCGCATCCGCCGGCAAGTGCTTCTGCAGCGTGGCCACGATGGCCGGCATGTCGATGTCGCCCGGCAGCGCCTGCGGCTGCAGGTTGGCCAGGTAGTCGGCCTGGCAGCCCTGGGTCCAGCTCTCCCACGGCACCGAGGGCGGCGCGCTCAGCACCTCGAGCGAACGCGCCGCGGCATTCATGCTGGCGTTGATCGCCAGGTCCGCCTGGTAGACGCGGTTGAGTTCCTCGGCGCTGGCGTGGAGGTGCACCAGCTTCTGCCGGGTGCGCGGCGCCTCCAGCAAGGTGTAGCCGCCGGTCGTCATCTCGCCCAGGCGCGGGCCGATGGCGATGATCAGGTCGCTGTCCTTGACGCGCTGGGCCAGCTTCGGGTTGGGCGCAATGCCCACGTCGCCGGCGTATTGCGGGTGGTGGTTGTCGAAGGTGTCCTGAAAGCGGAAGGCGTTGGCCACCGGCAATTTCCAGTTCTCGGCAAAGCGCTGCAGCGCCTGGGCCGCCTGCGGCGTCCAGCCGCCGCCACCGGCAATGACCAGCGGACGCTCCGATTTCAATAGCAGCTCGCGCAGGCTGCGCAAGGCACCGGGGTCACTCCAAGCCTCAACCGCATCAACGCGCGGCAGCGGTGCCACGTCCACCTCCTGCACCAGCATGTCTTCCGGCAGCACCAGCACCACCGGGCCGGGCCGGCCGTTCATGGCGGTGGCGAAGGCGCGCGCCACGTACTCGGGGATACGACGCGCGTCGTCGATGCGCTCCACGCGCTTGGCAAAACCCTTGGTACTGGGGCCGAAGAAGGAACAGTAGTCCACCTCCTGGAACGCTTCTCGGTCGCGCATGTCGCTGGCCACGTCGCCGACGAACAGCACCATGGGCGTCGAGTCCTGAAACGCCGTGTGCACGCCGATGGAGGCGTTGGTGGCGCCGGGGCCGCGCGTCACGAAGCACACCCCGGGCCGTCCGGTCAGCTTGCCCTGCGCCTCGGCCATGAAGGCGGCGCCGCCCTCCTGCCGGTTGGTGACGAAGCGGATCTGGTCGCGGTAGGCATGAAAGCCGTCGAGCACGGCCAGGTAGCTCTCGCCCGGCACACCGAAGGCGACTTCGACCCCCTGGGCCACCAGACATTCGACGATCAGATGCCCTGCTGCTTGCTTAGCCATGTTTGAAATCCAAGTACTTGCTGTGATGGGCGCTGATTATCCTTGCAGCCTTGCCCCGGCCCGGTCACAGCCGGGACGACAAGGGCCGGCAAAGCACCTGGACGCTTGATGCAATTCACCACGCAGTGGGCTCGCCCAGTTGATGCCGGTGAATTGCCGATCTTCAGCACTTGCGCGCGAGCGCGTTTCGGGCGCTTAATGACGATGCCCCAGCAAAGCAAGCGGGCAGGAAACCGGTCGATCCGGAACCGACCCAGGAGAAATGCCATGAGTGACAAGCGAATGTCGATCCAACGCGCAGGGTGTTCATTGGTCCTGGCCTTGTGGTTAGGCGTGTGCATGAGTGCCTTGGCCGAGGGCCTTCCGGGTTTGAAGACCCGTTATGGGGAAGGCTCCAAAATGCTGGATGAGTTTTCGGTGCAGGAGCCCGCCGAATACAAGGCCGATGCGAAGATCAATTTCGTGATTCGAGGCGAGCCCGGGGGCAAGGCGCAAGTCATGTTCAAGCTCGCCAGCGGCTCCAGGACGGTGGCGCTCAAGGAGACGGACATGGGCGTCTATGAGGGCGCTTACGTGATCCGTCGCAGTGACCGCTTCGACAAGCGCTCTTTCGCTGCGAGCCTGAGCAAACGCGGCGTCGTGAGCGAAGCCTGGGCGCAGGCCCCGGGGGCAGCACCGGCGGCGAAAACAAGCACGGCCGTCAAGACCCCCAGTTGCGCCGGCTGCGGACGCGTGGTGGCGGTGAAGGAAGCGTGGGAAGAGTCGGGCGAGACGAGTGTGCCGGGCATGGTGGCCGGTGGTGTCGTCGGCGGCTTGCTGGGCAGTCAAGTCGGCAGCGGGTCCGGCAAGGACCTGGCAACCATCGCAGGTGCCGGCGCGGGCGCCTATGCGGGCAACGAGGTGGCCAAGCGACTCAAATACAAGGTCTGGCACGTGGATGTGAAGCTCGACAACGGCACCATGCGAACCTGGAAATTCAAGGAGATGCCGAATTTCACCGTGGGACAGCGCGTGAGGGCGGGTGCCGAAGGCAGGCTTGAAACCTTGGAATGAGGAAAACCGTCGTCGATTGAGCCCGGCCAACCACCCTCAGGCCGACACCGCGACGGTACGCCGCACGCGCCGCACCCGGAAAGCCGTCACCACCAGCGTCAGCTGCACCAGCGCCAGGCCGACGAACAGCAGGCGGTAGGCCTGCTGGTCCATCAGCACGCCGAAGATCAGCGGCGAGACGGCCTGCCCGATATCGAGCCCCGAATACACCACGCCGTAGACGCGGCCGCTGGCGTTCTCCGGCGTGGAGCGTTTGATCAGCAGATCGCGCGAAGGACCGGCAAAGCCGGCCGCAAAACCCATCAGGGCAAACAGCAGCGGCACAGCCACCGCCGGCAGCGAAGCCAACCCCAGCAGCAGCGAAACGCTTGCGGCCACGGCAAAGCCGCTGCCGACCACCTGCTCGCTGCGCGCTGGGTCGGTAGCGAGAAAGCCACCCACCAGCATGCCGCTGGCGCTGGCCACCATGTAGGCCGTCAGACAGACCGCCACCAGGCTCAACGGAACGGCATGCAGCTGGCGCGAGGCCTCCGGTGCAAAGGCCTGCACCACGCTCAAGGCCATGGCAAAGATGAAGAAAAAGGCGAAGCACATCCAGACCGCTGGAATGCGCAGAAAGGCCAGGCTACCCTCGGCTGCGGCACCGGCAGCCGGCCGGCCGGCCGGTGCACTGGCGGGCAAGGCCAGCCGGGGCCGCTGGAACCAGCACAGGACGAGCACCGCCAGCACCAGGGTACCGGCCACCGCCAGCGCCACCCGCCAGGAAAACAGCAGCGCCAGCGGCACCAGCAAGGCCGGTGCCACAGCCCAGCCCAGGTTGCCGCTGATGCCGTGCGCGCTGTAGGCATGGCCCAGGCGCGGCGCGCTGACCTTGCGGTTGATCAGCGTGTAGTCCACCGGGTGGAACACGCCGTTGCCGGCACCGGCCACCACGGCAAACAGCATCAGCATCACGTAGCTGGTGCTCAGGGCAAAGCCGAAGGCGGCCAATGCCAGCAAGCCCAGGCCCGCATACAGCACCGGACGCGGCCCGAAGCGGTCGACCCAGAAACCGGAGAGCGTCTGCACCGAGCAGGAAACGACGAAAAAAATCGTCATCAGAAAACCCAACTCGGCATAACTGGCGTTGAACGCCTCCTTCAGCCACGGAAACAGCGGCGGCAGCAGCAGCTGACTGAAATGGCTGACCAGGTGCGCCAGACCGATGAGACCGATCAAACTGGCGTCCTGGCGCAGGCTGACAGCGCCGGCGGGCGTCGCTGAGCATGGGGCGGTATTCGACATGCCGCCATCGTAGCCCAGAGTCACCACAGCCCGGGGGGATGCGTTGCGCGGCATACTGCGCAGACATGCCTTGCCAGTACCCGGATTTCATGAACGCCCATCCCCCTCACGAGCACCACGACGCGCACGGCCATCACCATCACGCGCCCCCGGCCGACTTCAACCGCGCCTTCGCCCTCGGCATCGCGCTCAACACCGGCTTCGTCGCGGTGGAAGCCTGGTACGGCTGGCAGATCAACTCGCTGGCCCTGCTGGCCGATGCCGGCCACAACCTGAGCGACGTCGCCGGCCTGCTGCTGGCCTGGGTGGCCGCCCTCGCCGGCCGGCTGCAGCCCAATGTGCGCCACACCTACGGCTGGCGGCGCGCCTCCATCCTGGCCGCCTTCGCCAACGCCGTGCTGTTGCTGGTCGCCATGGGCTCGCTGGCGCTGGAAGCGCTGCAGCGACTCGGCTCACCCGAGGCCACGCAGGGCTGGACCCTCATCACGGTGGCGGCCATCGGCATCGCGGTCAACAGCGCCACCGCCCTGCTTTTCCTGCGCGGACGCGCAAACGACCTGAATGTGCGCGGCGCCTTCGTACACATGGCAGCCGATGCACTGGTGTCGCTCGGTGTGGTGATCGGCGGCGCGCTCTACCTGTGGCAGGGCTGGGCCTGGCTCGACCCGGTGATCAGCCTCGGCATTGCCGCCGTCATCGTGGCCGGCAGCTGGGGGCTGCTGCGCCAGTCGCTGCACCTGCTGTTCGACGGCGTGCCGCCGCACATCGACCTGCCAGCCCTGCACGCCTGGCTGACGGCCCGCCCCGGCGTGGCGCGCGTGGACGACCTGCACGTCTGGGCCCTGAGCACCACGCAGGTGGCGCTGACCGCACATCTGCTCATGCCGCAGGGCCATCCGGGTGACGACTTCCTGCGCGAAACCAGCGAAGCGCTGCACGAACACTTCGGCATTGCCCATGCCACGCTGCAGATCAGCGGCACATCGCTGATGCCGGCCTGCCGTGATTTTCATGAAGAAAACGGCATCTAGCCCCTTTCTTCATTGCGCCGGTAGCTACATATTTGATAGCAATCGACACAATACGAACCCGCCGGATTGAAACCCCTGCCAACGGCGTTAACATGACCATCCTGTGATGACCTCGCCAGCTTGGCGAAAGGAGACCGGGCATGGATTTTCTTGACTGGGTACGCGGCCCCTTGCTCATCGCCGCCCTCCTCGTCTTTGCACTGGGCGTCGGCTGGCGGTTCTGGGCGCTGTGGCGCCTGCCGGCCGCTCCCTTGTCCCAGGCACCTGCGCGCCAGCCTTTCGGTCCGGCAGCGGCACTGCAGAGCAGCCTCGGGCGCATGTTCCCGCACCGCGGCTTTCATGCCAGCGCCACGCTGGTCACGGTCAACCCCTACGTCTTCCACATCGGTCTGGCACTGGTGTTCTTCGGCTACGCGCCGCACATCGCCTTCATCCACCGCCTCACCGGCCTGAGCTGGCCGGCGCTGCCGGATCTGGTGATGTACCTGGCGGCTGCGGCCAGCATCATCTCGCTGCTGATGGCACTGCTGTTTCGCCTGACCGACCCGGTGCTGCGCAAAATCTCCCGCGCCGATGACCAGATCACCTGGGCCATCACCCTGCTGCCGCTGCTCACCGGCATGGGCGTGGTGGGCGAGCCCTCCAGCGCCTTGCTGGCACATGCCAGCCCGGTCTACCGCGACCCGCTGGCCGTTCATCTGCTGAGCCTGGAGCTGCTGCTGCTGTGGTTTCCCTTCGGCAAGCTGATGCACGCCTTTCTGGTGCTGCCCAACCGCATGCAACTGGCCCGCTTCCTGGGCCGCCGGGGAGTCCGCACATGATCGACATGACCGTCTTCAAGCAGTTCCAGGAAGCCATCCGCCACCTGGGCGAGATGGCACAGCCCGAATCCCTCACCGATGCGCAACGGCTGGCGCGCGCCAAGGCCGTCATGCATGCCAAGACCGACCGCGCGCTGGCACTCGACCTAGAGGCCTGCGTCAACTGCGGCTACTGCTCCGAAGCCTGCCACTTCTACCAGAGCACGCACGACCCCAAGTACACGCCGACACGCAAGCTCGATCTGCTGCGCCGCGTGCATGCGCGCGAGACCTCGGCCTTCGCGCCGCTGCGCCGCCTCTACACCCCCGACATCACGGTCGACGAGCTGCAGCAATGGCAGGAACTGGTCTACGACAGCTGCACCGAATGCGGCCGCTGCAGCATGGCCTGCCCCATGGGCATCAACATCGCGCGCGGCGTCAACGTCATGCGCGAGGCACTGTCGCAGGCCGGTCTGGTGCCGCTGGAGCTGATGGCTGTGGCGCAGGAACAGGCCGGCCGCGGCACGGTGTTCGGCGTCGGTCCGAAAGAACTGGCCGGCTGCGTGCAGGCCCTGCGCGCCCAGGGCATCGCCATCCCGCTGGACGAGCCGCAGGCCGACGTGATGCTGGTCACCACCGTCATCGACGTGCTGCTGTTCCAGGACGCGCTGGCGGCCACGGCACGCATCCTCAACCACCTCGGCCTCAAGTGGACGCTGCGCAGCGCCGGCTTCGAAGCCGCCAACTTCGGCCTGCTCTCGGGCAACGAGGCGCTGCAGAAAGCCGCCAGCAAGCGGCTGGTGGACGAGGCGCTGACCATCGGCGCCCGCACCCTCATCCTGCCCGAGTGCGGCCATGCCTACCCGGCGCTGCGCTGGGAAGGCCGGCTCGACGATGGCCGGCCCCTGCCCTTCGAGGTGCTGGCCGCGTCGGAGTTCGTCGGCCGCGAAATCCAGGCCGGGCGGCTGCAGCTGCAAGCCGGCGACGGCAGCGCCAAGCTGACCTACCACGACGCCTGCAAGCTGGCGCGCCACGGCGGCGTGATCGACGAGCCGCGTGCCGCGCTGCAGGCCCTGGGCGCCGACTTCCGCGAGGGCACCCCGACGGCCGAACTCAACTGGTGCTGCGGCGGCGGTGCCGGCGCCTTCCTCATCAACCGCGCCGCACCGCTACGGCACAAGGCCTGGGAGATCAAGCGCGAGCAGATCGACGCCACCGGCGCCGACACCGTGGTGCTGTCGTGCGCCAGTTGCCGCCTGAACTTCATGGAAGCGGCCGAGATCGACCAGTGGCCCACCCGCATCGCCAGCCTGGTGGAACTGGTGGCCGAACGGCTGCCGCCGGAACACTGAACCGCTCACGGCAAGGCCTCAGGCTCCGGCGTAGCGAAACAGCTGGTCGCCGTCGGGCGCACGGATCTGGGCGTTGAACGACACGATGATGCGGTCACGCTCGCCCACATAGGGCATGGCCTTGTGCGGCAGGAAGGACGGAAACAGCACCAGCTCACCCGCCTGCGGCGTCACGTCCAGTGTGGCCTGCTGCAAAAACGCATTGCCCATGTCGATGTGCGCGCCACCGAGCAACGGGAACAGCGGGCTGTAGAAGCGCGTGGCACCATTGAGCACGCCGAAATCCGGATGCTGCGCCCGCTGCTCGGCCGGATCGATCTGCACGTAGTACACACCCGACCAGGAGCAGTTGCCATGGGTGTGGATGTCGTGGAAGGTGGCACCGTTCTGAATCTGGAACCACACCCCCATCAGCTCCAGTTGCAGGTTGTGGCGACCGCTCGGCCACAGGCCGGCATTGGCCTGCTGCGCCGTGGTCTGAACGGACTGTGCGATGAAGCGCACCAGCTCGTGAAATTCGGGCAACTCGATACGGCGCAGCAGGTCGTCCGGGCTGGCATAGAAGTGCCCGGCCGGGGCTGACGCGTCGGTCGCACGCATGGCGGAAAACACCCGTTCCAGCGTGGCATTGACCTCGGCCGCACGCGCGAAGCGGTGCACCGCCAGTGGCACCGGCCAGTGCTGCTGCAAACTACCGCCGGCTGTCACGCTGCGGCCTCACGCGTCGGCAACTCGAACTTCCAGCCGGTGCGCTCGGCCAGTTGTTGCACGTCGTCCAGCGTGTCGAGGTCGGTGATGAATCGGGGGTTGGTGGTCTCGTGCACATGCACCAGTGCGGGGTTGCGCTCGATCAGGTGACGGCAGCCCAGGTTGGTCTCGCTGGCCAGGATCTGCGTGCGCGCTTCCTCGTCGAGCAGGATGGGGTTGCCGCGCTGGCCGCCCACCACCGGCACCACCACCTGGCCGCCCTCGCGCTTCTGACTCTTCTTGAAAGCGGCAATCAGCTCGATCAGATCATTGGCGCCGATCAACGGTTGGTCGGCCAGCACCACCAGCACGGCATCGAAGCGGCCATTCAGCGCCGCCAGGCCGGTACGCACCGAACCCTGCTGACCCTGCGTGTAATCGACGTTGTACGCCAGCGTGACCGGGAACTCCTGTACCTGCGCCTCCACTGCCTCGCGCTCGAAGCCGGTCACTACCACCACCTCGTCGACACCAGCACCACTTAAGGCGATCAGCTGACGCTTGATCAACGGCACACCCTGCAGACGGATCAACGGCTTGGCCACACCGCCCATGCGCGCACCTTCACCGGCAGCCAACAGCACGGCACCAATGCGCAGGCGGGCGTAAAGTCCGCCACCTTGTTTGAGCAGGCATCCCATAGTCTTGTTTCCTCGTTGACTAGTTCGAATTCAACAGTTCCGGCAGCCGCGCCAAGCTGGCCAGATTGTGCGCCGGCAGAAAGCGCGTCACGTGCTGCGCGGCCAGCGCCATCGCGGCCGACTGAGGCACTTGTACCGTCGGGTGCAGCCAGCCCACGCGTGCACCGCGGGCACGCACTTGCGCCAGCACCGCAGCCAGCGCCTCGGGCTCGTCGGTATCGTAGCCGTCGCTGAACACCAGGAACAGGTCGCCACGATGCAAGCCGCACCCCAGGTGTGTGTGCAGCGCCTCATGCAGGCAGCTGGCAATGCGCGTACCGCCGCCGAAGCCGAAGGTCACGGCATTGACCTTTTCCTGCACGCGTTCGCTGCGCCGCTTCATCAGCGGCGTCACCTCGGCTAGTCGGGTGTGAAAGACAAAGGCACGTGCGTCCATCACCTCGACGAAGGCGCGACTCAAACGCAAAAAGAACTGCGCATGCACCTCCATCGAGCGGCTCACATCCACCAGCACCACCACACGCGGCAGACGCCTCTGGCGTCGCACATGGTGCAACCGCACCAGCTCGCCACCGGTGGCCAGCGCTCCGCGCAAGGAGCGGCGCAGGTGAATATGGCCACTGCTCTGGTCATGTCGCAGGCGACGCAGCAGTTGGCTGCGCAGCCGGCGCTTGAGCGCCTCGACCAGCGGCTCAAAACGGTCCATGTCACTCAGTTGCCAATCGGCGAAGTCGCGCTGCTCCAGCGGGGCGGTGCGGCTGGCCCCCCCCTGGGCACGCGGTGGACTTGCTGCTTCTTCCAGCTCACCTGCACCGGCCTGATCGGCCAGGCCCAGCGTGGGCTGGGCGGCCTGTTGATCTTGCTGACCAGCGGGTGGTGTCTGCCCCATCTCGCTGTGCATCTGCTGCATCAACTCGGGCAGGGAGCGGCCCTTGCGCGTCAGGCCGCTGCTGCGCGTGCTGCCCTTGACCTTGTGCGGGAACCAGAAGGCTTGGTGCAGCTCCGGATACTTGAGCCACTGCTTGCGACTGCCACTGGCAATGCCATGCCACAGCGCTTCGATGCGCGGCCACTGCGCCAGCGGCAGGGCCGCAGCGGCACGCATCATCAGTTCTACCTCGGCATAACCCAGCGCGAACCCGTGCTCGCGCAAGTAGTGGGCGAACTCGCCGAGCTGCTGGCGCGGATCAGTCGCCTGCATGAAGGCGCACTCCGTGAACCGCGAACGCCGCGAGCGTGAGGCAGTCAAACCGGGGAACGCCGTGGAACCGGCTTCGCCGGGCCACAGGCGTTGCCCCCTTGAGGGAGGTGGCGAAGCGACACGAAGTGCGCGCAGCCTGGGGGTGCTTCACTTCATCCCCTCAATGCCGACGTCCTGCGCGATGCGCGGGTCATCGACCAGCTTGGCCACGCGCTCGGCCGTCACCTGCCAGCGGTCGTTGCGCGTCTTGAGCAAGGCCGCCAGCGTGGGCACCAGCGCCTGCGGGTCCACCGGCAGTTCGCCATAGCCGAGCTTGAACAGCACGCGCACCCAGTCCAGCGTTTCGGCCACACCAGGCGTCTTGTCCAGATCGTCCTTGCGCAGACGCTGCACAAAGGCCACCGCCTCCTCCACCAGCCTGGAAGCTGCCTCGGGCACCAGGGTACGCACGATCTGGATCTCGCGCGAAAGCGTCGGAAAATCGACGTAATGGAACAGGCAGCGCCGGCGCAGTGCGTCCGACAGGTCGCGCGTACCGTTGCTGGTCAGTATCACCAGCGGCTTGGTGATCGCTTTTAGTGTTCCGATCTCCGGCACCGTCACCTGGTATTCGGACAGCATTTCCAGCAGAAAAGCTTCGAAGGCTTCGTCGGCGCGGTCAATCTCGTCAATCAGCAACACGCAGTGCTGGGGCGAGCGGATCGCCTGCAGCAGCGGGCGTTCCAGCAGGAAGGCTTCGGAAAACAGGTTATCGCGCAAGGCCGACTTGTCGCCCTGCCCGGCTTCGGCCAGACGGATTTCCAGCAGCTGGCGGCTGTAATTCCACTCATACACGGCCTGGTTCAGGTCCAGCCCTTCGTAGCACTGCAGGCGCAGCAGCGGCCGGCCCAGGGCGCGCGCGCAGGCACCTGCAATCGCGGTCTTGCCGACACCGGCCTCGCCTTCCAGCAGCAGTGGACGTTCCAGCATCAGCCCCATCCAGATCAGGCTGGCGAGGTCTTCATCGGCAATGTAGCCGGCCAGGAACAGGCGCTCGCGTAGCCCCTCGGGCGTGGCGAGCGCTTCAGTCAGTGCCATGGCCAGGGAATCAGGCCTTGCGACCGAACAGACTGGCAAAGAAATTTTTCACCAAGGCCCACACCAGTCCCAGGGCATTGAACTCCTTGGCCACCACGGGGGCAGCGGGCGCCGCAGCCGAAGCAGCTCCTGCGGCGGCAGGCGCAGACGCGCTCTGCATGGCCTGTGCTTTTTGCGAGAACACTTCGGCGAACTGGGCCAGGATCATGTCGGACACCGAGGTCATCATGCGACCGCCGAACTGGGCGAACTTGCCGTTGACGATGACTTCGGCATGGCCTTCCAGCGTGCTGTGGCCGTTGTCGGCCGGCACCAGCCTGGCCGTGAGTTCCATCGAGGCGGACGAGCCGCCCTTGTCGGCACCCTTGCCGATCATCTTCAGCATGCGGTTGGTCGGATCGATCGCCAGCACTTCGATGGTGCCGGCAAAGGCCGCTACCGCCGGGCCGACCTTGACGCGCACGCTGCCCTTGTAGTGGGTGGCATCGATGTCTTCGGTGATCTGCGCCCCGGGCATGCAGGTGGCGAGCTCGTGCATGTTGGACAACACGGTCCAGGCGGCGTCTGTGCCGGCGGCCACGGGGTACTGTTTATCGAGAACAACTTCCATGAAAACTTTCCAAATAAAGCAAACAGACGGGTGCACCGAAATGCCCCCGTCCAGCAAGTAGCACCATCAGTTGGCGGCAACCCCGTTTTTCTTCAGCTCCTGCCACACCCGGTAAGCCGTGTGCGGCATGTTGAAGTGCGTCACACCGAGGTGGGCGAAGGCGTCCACCATGGCGCTGGTGAAGGTGGGAATGCTGCCCACGTGCGGCGACTCGGCCACGCCCTTGGCACCAATCGGGTGGTGCGGTGACGGTGTCACCGTGTAGTCGGTTTCCCACTTCGGCGTTTCCACGGCCGTTGGCAGGAAGTAGTCCATCAGCGTATTGCCCTGAATGTTTCCCTGTTTGTCGAATGACAGCAATTGACCCATGGCCACCGCAAAGCCCTCGGTCAGGCCACCGTGAATCTGGCCTTCAATGATCATCGGGTTGATGCGGGTGCCGCAATCGTCGAGCGCGTAGAAACGGCGGATCTTGGTCTCGCCTGTGCCCTTGTCGATGTCGACCACGCACAGGTAGATGCCGAAGGGAAAGGTGAAGTTCGGCGGATCGTAGTAGTGCACCGCCTCCAGCCCAGGTTCGAGGCCCGCCGGCGGCTGGTTGTAGGCCGCCCAGGCGATGTCCTTCATGGTCTTGAACTTGGCGTCATTACCCTTGACCTTGAAGCGATCGATCTCCCATTCAAGATCGGCCTCACTCACCTCCAGCAGATGGGCAGCGATCTTCTTGGCCTTGGCGTGGATCTTGCGCGCCGCCAGCGCGATAGCGGCACCGGCCACCGGCGTGGAACGCGAGCCGTAGGTACCCAGGCCGTAGGGTGCGGTGCTGGTGTCGCCCTCCTCCACCTGGATCACCTCGGAAGAAATACCAAGTTCGGTCGCAATGATCTGGGCGTAAGTGGTCTGATGCGCCTGGCCTTGCGAAATCGTGCCCATGCGAGCGATCGCGCTGCCGGTGGGATGCACACGGATCTCGCACGAATCGAACATGCCCACGCCCAGGATGTCGCACATCTTGCTCGGGCCGGCGCCCACCACCTCGGTGAAGGTCACCAGGCCGATACCCATCAGCGTCGGACAGTTCGGGTCAGCGCGCTTGGCCGCCTGCTCGGCGCGCAGGCCCTTGTAGTCCACCGCCTTGAGCACCTTGTCCAGTGCGGTCTGGTAGTCGCCCGAGTCGTACTCGAAGCCGAAGGCGCTGGTGTAGGGAAACTGTTCTTTCCTGATGAAGTTCTTGGCGCGGATCTCGGCCTTGTCCATGCCGAGTTTTTGCGCCAGCACGTCCACCATGCGCTCGACCAGATACACCGCCTCGGTCACACGGAAGGAGCAGCGGTAGGCCACCCCCCCTGGCGCCTTGTTGGTGTAGACGCCATCCACCTTGCAGTAGGCGGCGGGGATGTCGTAGCTGCCGGAACAGATGTGGAACATGCCAGCCGGGAACTTGGTCGGGTCGGCACAGGCGTCGAAGGCGCCGTGGTCGGCAATCACGTTGGTGCGCAGCGCCAGGATCTTGCCGTTGGCCGTGGCCGCCAACTCGCCGGTCATGTGGTAATCACGGGCAAAAGCAGTTGAAGACAAGTTCTCGATGCGGTCCTCGACCCACTTCACCGGACGGCCCAGCACGATGGACGCCACGATGGAGCAAACATAGCCCGGGTAAATGCCGACCTTGTTGCCGAAGCCGCCACCGATGTCCGGCGAGATGATGCGGACCTTGGACTCCGGTATGCCCGACAGCATGGACACCACGGTACGCACCACGTGCGGCGCCTGGCTGGTCATCCAGGTGGTGAGTTCGCCGCGCACCGGATCGAACGACGCGACCGAACCACAGGTTTCCAGCGGGCATGGGTGCACGCGCGGGTAGAACATATCCTGTTTCACCGTCACGGGCGCGCTGGCAAAGGCGGCGTCGGTCGCCTCCTTGTCGCCGGCATCCCAGGTGAAGATGTGGTTGTGGTGGTAGCGCTTGCCGTGCGCGCCTTCGGTCTTGCCGGCCAGGTCTTCGCGCAACACCGGCGCGCCGGGCTTGAGCGCCTCGAACGGGTCCACCACCACCGGCAGTTCCTCGTACTCCACCTCCACCGCCTCCACACCGTCGGCGGCAGCGTAGCGGTCTTCGGCAATCACGACGGCAACTTCCTGCATCTGGAAATGCACCTTCTCGTCGGCCAGCACGGCAGCCACGTCACCGGCCAGCGTGGGCATCCAGTGCAGCTTGAGCGGTTTGAGATCTTCCGCCGTCAGCACGGCAATCACGCCGGGCACCTTCAGCGCCGCTTCCTTGTTGATTTTCTTGATGCGGGCGTGGGCCACCGGCGAGCGCACGATGTCCATGTGCACCATGCCGGGCAGCTTGATGTCATCCACGTAGTTGCCCTTGCCCTGGATGAAACGCGCATCTTCCTTGCGCAGGCGGGACTCGCCCATGCCCATCAGGGCTTTTTCACGATCACTCATTGGTGCGTTCATGTGTCTGTCTCCTGTGGGGCGCGCTCAGGCAGCCACTTTCTCTTGTTGTTGCAGCGTCTTGGCTGCGTGCAGCACGGCCTTGACGATGTTCTGGTAGCCGGTGCAACGGCACAGGTTGCCGGCCATGCCGATGCGCACCTGTTCCTCGGTCGGGTTCGGGTTGTCCTGCAGGAAGCGGTAGGCCCGCATCAGCATGCCGGGCGTACAGAAGCCGCACTGCAGGCCGTGCTCCTTGTAGAAACCGTCCTGCACCGCATGCAGCACGCCCGCGTTGGCCAGACCCTCCACCGTCTTGACCTCGCTGCCGTCGCACTGCACCGCCAGGTGCGTGCAGCTCTTGACCGACTTGTTGTCGATGTCGACCGTGCAGGCGCCGCAATGGCTGGTCTCGCAGCCGATGTGGGCGCCGGTCAGGTTCATCTTCTCGCGCAGGAAATGGATCAGCAGCGTGCGCGGCTCGATGGCCTCCTCCATCTTGCGGCCGTTGAGATTCATGGAAACGATGTGCTTGCTCATGTGGTGTCTCTCCTTTTGTTCTTTTATTTGCAGCGCGCAGCGGCGGCACGGATGGCGCGCTTGGCCATCTCGCCGGCCATGGCAGTCTTGTATTCGGCGTCACCCCGCAGGTCTTCGGCCGGGTCGCAGGCGGCACGCACCGCCGCCGCAGCGACGTTCAACGCGGCATCATTGATCGGCTTGCCAAGCAGTGCCGCCTCAGCCTCCAACGCGCGCAGTGCGGTGGGCGCTACGTTGGTCAGGCCGATACGGGCCTGTTTGACCACCCCTCCGGCCATGGTGAGCACTACGGCAGCGCCGGCGGTAGCCCAGTCACCCGTCTTGCGCTTGAGTTTCTGGTAGGCATAGCCGGTGCCGGCGGCAAACGGTGCCACCAGGATGGCTGTGAGGATCTCGTCCTCGGCCAGCGCCGTCATGTAGGTGCCGTGGAAGAAGTCCACCGCCTTCACCTGGCGCTCGCCCTTGGGGCCCTGCAGTACAAAGGTGGCGTCGAGCGCCATGCAGATCGCAGGATGGTCGTTGCCGGGGTCGCCGTGGGCAATGTCGCCGCCGATGGTGCCGCGGTTGCGCACCTGCGGGTCGGCGATCAGCAACGCCGCTTCCGGCAGCAAGGGCAGCTTGCCCTGCAGCAGCGCGGAGCCTATCAACTCGTTTTCGGTTGTCATGGCACCAATGCGGATCAGGCCACCGGCTTCTGTAATCCCGCGCAGTTCAGGAATGCGGTTGATGTCGATCAGCGCGCCGGGCTGCGCAAAACGCAGCTTCATCATCGGCAACAGGCTGTGGCCGCCGGCCAGCAACTTGGCCTCGTCGCCCAGGGTGGACAGCAGGGAAATCGCCTCGCCCACGGAGCGTGGTGCGTGGTACGCGAAGGTAGGTGGAATCACGTTGTCTCCTTTTATGCGGTCTGATGACCTTTAGGAGCGCGACTCTAGCGCCAGCGTTTTGCGCCGGGGCAGCTAAACAATCAACCGCCGTTCACATCGCACGAACGGCAGCTGGATTGCACGAACGATCAGCGCCAGAATTTCTTCGCATAAGCAGGTACTTATGTTGGATGGGCTTCGCTCAGCTGCGGGCCGGCACCGGATCGACCAGGCCGAGCTGCTCCATCAGGCGCGGCGCGCTAGCGCGCGAGACGGGAATTTCCAACGGTGTCGAGCCCATCATGCGCAAGGTCATGCGGCCGTCGTCGCGCACGATCTCGTCCACGTGCGACAGGTTGACGATGTAGCTGCGGTGCACGCGCAAGAAGAGCTGCGGGTCGAGCCGACTTTCCAGGTCACCGATGTTGAGATTGCAAAACTGGCTGCCCTGGTTGGTGTGCACCCAGGTGTAGTGCCCTTCGGAACGAATGAAGGAAACATTCGGGACATCCACCAGCAGCACGCGATTTTGCTTGATGGTCGGAATCTTGCGCAGTTGACGCTTCTCCCCGCCTTCGCGGCTGGTCTTGGACGTACCGGCCTCGGCTTCCTGGCTCACCACGTCGGTAATGTCATAGAACACCAGCGTATAGCCGGTGGTGCTACCTTGGGCATCACCGATCTTGGACACTTTGATCAGCAGCATTCGGTCCGGAATGTTGATCATCATCGCCATGGGTGGCGCATTGTTCACCGGGCATTCCGCCTGGTCGAGCAGGAACTTCACCTTGTTCTTCGCCGCATCGGGATGGAAATCCAGCACGTACTTGTCGAACGGCAACTTGTCCTGTACCGGCAGGCTGCGGCGGGCAAAGTCATTCATGCCCACCACATGCAGGTTCATGTCCAGATGGATGACGCCGACATCGAAACGCTCCAGCAGGTACAGCCAGGAGCTGGCATTGGCGGTTTGGGCAGCGGCGACGGGGCAGGTTTTCATGGAAGCAGCATTCCTGTGACAGCAGTGGGGTCGGAGCTTACCGGCCCTCTCGTGCCGGCTGACGGACGCTCATGCAGCGCTGGCGCGCTTCGTTCATCCAGTCGCCCGCAGACACCAGGCCGGAATAGAGTCCATCCGTTGAACTACGCGCAAGTGTTATGGAGTCACGCACCAGCGGCTATCGGGTTTACCCTAGACGGTCGATTGATTTCAACCAAGCACCCGTTAGCAAATATTCAAGAATGGCCCTGTCCGACAGATGATGAACCTCGACCCGCAACCGCACTGGCTGGCCCGCAGCATCGGCTCGGCCGCCCTGACGCCCGCACTGCTGGTCGGCGTGGTGGGGCTGACGTTGTGGGCACTGGGGCACTCCTCCAGTCTGGCCAGCAGCAACCAGGCCTTGCTCATCGCCTTGACGCTGGTGGCCGTCGCTGCCGGCTGCGCGGCGCTGGCCTGGATCCGGCCGCAGCGCGCCGGCCTGTCGCCACCGCACGTCATGCTCTCTCTCGGCTTCGGCGGTATGCTGCTCGGCTTGCTGTACGACGTGGCGCAAGCTGGCCCGTCCCGACTCGACAGCCTGTGCAGCCAATCAGCGGGCCTGAGCTTCATGGACAGTCTGGCACTGCACATCGAATTCCTGCCCGGCATGCACATCGGCATGCTGGCTGGCGGCCTGCTGGCCATCCCCAGCCTGCGTCTGCTGCGTCCGCACTGTGGCCGCTATCTCTGTTCCCTCTTGGCACAGAACTTGATTTGCTCGGGCTGGATGCTGCTCGGCATGACGGCCGGTGCACTGTGGCTGGCACGCTGGCAACTCAACATCGGCACCAGCACCCTGCCCGGCATGCTGGGCGGCATGTTTGTCGGCATGACCTGGGGCATGGCGTTCAGCGTCGCGCTGTACCGCGGCTTCTTCGCCTGGCGCAACCGCACGGCGTGAAGTGGCGGCAGCGTCGCACGCTGCAGACTCAACGTGCTTGGGCTACAGTGGGCGCTGCATTTCACTCTCACACTTCAGCGCCCATGACCACCCTCGCCGACTTCCCCATCACGAAAAAATGGCCCGCCCAGCACCCTGACCGGCTACAGCTCTATTCGCTGCCCACGCCCAACGGCGTCAAGGTCTCGATCATGCTGGAAGAGACCGGCCTGCCCTACGAGCCGCACCTGGTGAACTTCGAAACCAACGACCAGCTCTCGCCGGAATTCCTCTCGCTCAACCCCAACAACAAGATCCCGGCCATCCTCGACCCCAACGGCCCCGGCGGCCAGCCGCTGGCGCTGTTCGAGTCCGGCGCCATCCTGATCTACCTGGCCGAGAAAACCGGCCAATTCCTGCCCGCCGACCCGGCCGCGCGCTACGAAACCCTGCAGTGGCTGATGTTCCAGATGGGCGGCATCGGCCCCATGTTCGGCCAGCTCGGTTTCTTCCATAAGTTCGCCGGCAAGGACTATGAAGACAAGCGCCCGCGCGACCGCTACGTGGCCGAGACCAAGCGCCTGCTGAAGGTGCTGGACCAGCGGCTCGAAGGCCGCGACTGGATCATGGGCCGCGACTACACGATTGCCGACATCGCCACCTTCGGCTGGGTGCGCAACCTGGTCGGCTTTTACGAAGCCGGTGAGTTGGTCGGCATCCAGGATTTCCCGAACGTCACGCGTGTGCTGGCCGCATTTGTGGCACGGCCGGCGGTGGCCAAGGGTTTGAACATTCCCAAGCGCATTTGAGCGCGGCACAGGCCGGACGGGCCGCGTCGGCCCATCCTGCCGGTGTACCAATGCGCCTCACCCGATTTCGACAGCTTCATGGCCGATGCGCGCGACATCTCGGGGCTGGCCGCCACCCGCACGGCCTGGAACAAGGTGGCAGGCGTGTTGCACACCTGTCACCCAGCGAGGACTGAGTCGCCGCTCATATTGCCAACAACAAGAAGCCCCCGCGAGGCAGCTTTCAGTTACTCACCGCTTACTTGATAAAACGGACCTGGGCGTTGATCCGTTCAAGAATAGGCTTCTTCTTCTGGTTGAAGATCGCCTTGTTTTCCTCGATCAGATTCTTGCCTTTGGTGTCAATCGAGATGATCAGCGGGCCGAACTCCTTCACGCGGTTGACCCACAGTGTCTCGGGCATACCCAGGTCTTTCCATTCAGCGGCTTCGATCTTCTCGACCTTGGTGGCGGCCAATACGGCACAACCGCCCGGGAAGATGGCGTGAACCGCTTTGTTCTCGACACAACCTTCCTGGGTTTCCGGGCCCATGCCGCCCTTGCCCACGATCAGCTTCACGCCGGTCTGCTTGATGAACTCCTTCTCAAACTTCTCCATGCGCATGCTGGTGGTCGGACCGATCGAGACCATCTCGTACTCGCCGTCTTCCTTCTGGCGCACGATCGGCCCCGCGTGGAAGATGGCACCGCCCCTGAGATCCACCGGCAACTCGCGGCCGAGCTCGATCAGGCGCCGGTGCGCCACGTCACGGCAGGTCACCAGTGTTCCTGTGAGATAGACCACGTCCCCGATGTTCAGCGCTTCGAGGTCTTCGTCCTTGATGGGAGTGGTAAGAACTTTTTTCACAGCTTGAATCCTTCGTGCGAAATGACCTCGTAAGACAGATCGGCTTTGATCTTGATCTTGCCGCGGCGATGCGCCCAGCAGCCGGTGGAAACCGCCACGCCGATGGTGGAGGGATGGCGAGCCGACGACTCGATGTTCACGCCCATCACGCTGGCGTTACCGGTCAGGCCTTGTGGCCCCAGACCCAGCTCGTTCAGGCCTTCGGCCATCAGCTCTTCCATCAGGGCGGCGTTGTCATTGCTGTGGCGGGAGGTTACCGGGCGCAAGATGGCTTTTTTGGACAGGCGCGCCGCTGTTTCGGCCGAGGTTGACACGCCCACGCCCACCAGCAGCGGCGGACAGGCGTTGACGCCGCGCGAGGTGATGACGTCGAACACGAATTCAGCAACACCCTCATAGCCTTGGCCCGGCATCAGCACCTTGGCTGCACCCGGCAGCGTGCAGCCGCCGCCGGCCATGTAGACGTCGATGATGACGCTGTCGTCATTGGGCACGATCTCCCAGTCCAGCCATGGAATCTTGGTGCCGGTATTCGTTCCCGTGTTTTTCTCGACGAAAGTCTCCACGGCGTTATGGCGCAGGGGGCCATCCTTCGTGGCACCTTCGGTCGCCCCCAGCAATATGTCCTCCAGCTCCCCCAGCAGCGGGAAGTTCGCGCCGGCCGTCAGGAAATACTGGATCACACCGGTGTCCTGGCAGCTGGGGCGGTCCAGCTTGTCCGCAGCTTCCTGGTTCAGGCGCATGGATTCATAGACTTCCTTGGCCAGGAAGTTCACTTCCTTCTCGCGCAGCTCACCAAGTTTTTGCGTCACATCGGTGGGCAACCGTTTCCCGATGTACGAAGTGAACTTCGACATCAGGTGGGTCAGATCTGCTACTGCTGCTTCTTTATTCACGGAATACTCCAGGATATTGAGTCTTGGGCTCAGTCCAAAGTGATCTTGCCCACCTTGATCAGCCGGGCAAATTTCTGGGTCTCGTCTTTGATCTGCTTGGCCATTTCCTCCGGCTTGTTGCCGATGGGCTCTGCCCCGATGTCCATCATCTGCTTTGTGAACTCAGGGGACTTGATGATCTTGACCACCTCGGCGTTCAGTCGAGCCACGACGTCTTTGGGTGTTGCAGCCGGAGCCAGCAAACCGAACCAGGTGCCAATCGCGATGTTGGGGATCCCCGCTTCTTGCAAGGTCGGTACGTTGGGAAGGGTTGAGGAACGCTTGGCCGTGGTCACGGCCAGGGCCTTCAGCTTGCCTTCCTTGATGAAGGGGAGGACAGGCGTGATGGTGTCAAACGACATGCTCACTTGACCGCCCAGCAAATCGGTCGTCAAAGGCGCACTTCCCTTGTAGGGCACGTGCAGGATCTTTGCGCCTGTTTCGATCTGGAACTGCGTTCCGATCATGTGCTGTGCCGTGCCAGTTCCGTTCGAGCCGTAGGACAGCTTTTCCGGGGATGCCTTGCCAACTGCAACCAGGTCGTTGACGCTGTTGTAGGGGGCCTTGCTGCTCACGACCAGGACGTTGGGCACCAGGGCCACGGTCGTGATGGGTGCAAAGTCTTTTTCAAAGCTGTACTGCAAATTCTTGTAGACGCTGGTGGCTACCGTGTGATGGACCGCACCCATCAGCAAGGTGTAGCCGTCAGCGGGAGCCTTGGCGACGACCGCCGCCCCCAGGGTGGCGCCGGCACCGGGCTTGTTCTCGACGATCACGGGTTGGCCAATTGCAGCCGACAGCTTTGTCGAGACCGCCCGCGCCAACACATCGGTCGTCCCCCCCGCTGGGAACGGAACCACAATCGTGACGTTTTTGGTGGGCCAGGCTTGCGCTGAGGCCAATCCGGCGGCGCCGCACAGGACAGTTGCCAGAACTTGTTTGGCGAATTTGTGAGCCATGTTTGTCTCCTTGGATCTTGAGGGTTTCGTCTCTCTGCCGGTATCGGCTAGGTTGCACTTTAGATTCTTTCAACTTTAAAATTCGGCCGAAAATTTAAATCATTCTTAACTTGAATTTAAAAATCATGGCCAAGTTGATCAACCCTGCAGACATTGAATTTTTCCTGGCCTTGGCCACCGCCTGCTCTATCAGCAAGACGGCACGCGAGCAGGGCATTACCCCCGCGGCTGTCAGCAGACACCTGTCTCTGATGGAAACGCGTCTTGGCATCCCGCTTTTCAATCGGACCACCCGGAGCATGAGCCTCACCCCTGAGGGGGAGGTCTATCTGGAACACGCGCGCAAGATCATTGCCGGCATCAGCGAGATGGAGGACCAGCTTTTGGGGTCTACCGCTGCGCCCCAGGGATTGCTGAGGGTGAATGCCACGCTTGGGTTCGGCCGAAACCATATTGCCCCCCTGATTTCCGAATTTGTCCGGAAGTACCCCAAGGTGGACATCCAGCTGCAGTTGTCAGTCAATCCACCGCCCAGTGGCGACGACGCTTACGACATCTGTTTCAGGTTCGGCAATCCGCCGGACTCCCGTTCTGTCGCTCGACTGATCGCCGCGAATCGCAGAATCGTTGTGGCCTCGCCCATGTACTTGAAGAAGCACGGGGAACCCAAGACGCCTGGCGATCTCGCAAAGCACAACTGCATAGGCATTCGTCAAGGCGATGAGGCGTATGGGCTGTGGCGATTCACAAGCACAAAAGGCAAGGGCAAAAGCAAAACCGAATCAACGCAGAGCGTCAGGATTCGGGGAAATCTGACGACCAACGACGGCGGCATTGCTGTCAACTGGGCACTGGATGGTCACGGCATCCTGCTCCGGGCCGAGTGGGATGTTCAGAAGTATCTGCAGTCGGGCCGGCTGGTTCAGCTGCTACCCGGCTACAACAGCCCGGACGCCGATATTTATGCCATCTATGCCCAGCAAAACAGGGCCTCTTTGCGTGTGAAGACATTTCTTGACTTCGTGGTTGCAGCGTCAGGCAATTGAGTTGCGTCTGGGCACGGTCCCAGAAAGCACACCTGCATACGATTTCGAATGGCTGCTTCGGTCTGAAGTTTCAACCGCTGGAGGCAACACACGGCAGCCATCGACGCGATCGCGCTGACCATTGCCCCCCCTCAAGGTCAAGGCTCATCGTCCGGGTGTATAAACAGGGCCCCCGGTCCTGCGCCACGTCGTTCAACTTGCGCGCAGGCCCCATCACACACAACAAGCCAGGCGCCCTGGAGCGCCGCAACCGCAAGAAAGATCCGACATGGGCGCGCAGTGGAAAGCAAAAGGCAAGGCACAGGCCGCAGATGCCAGAGGCAAACTGTTTGGCAAGCTGGCCAAGGAAATCATGGTGGCGGCACGCAACGGCGCCGACCCGGCCCTGAACGCCCGCCTGCGGCTGGTGGTGGAACAGGCCCGCAAGGTCTCCATGCCCAAGGACACGCTGGAGCGCGCCATCAAGAAAGGCGCCGGCCTCACCGGTGAAGCGGTCCACTTCGAGCACGTGATCTACGAAGGCTTCGCGCCGCACCGCGTGCCGGTGATGGTGGAATGCCTGACCGACAACGTCAACCGCACCGCCCCTGAAATGCGCGTGCTGTTCCGCAAGGGTCAGCTGGGCACCTCCGGCTCGGTGGCCTGGGACTTTGACCACGTCGGCATGATCGAAGCCGAACCCGCTGCGGCCGGCGCCGACCCCGAGCTGGCCGCCATCGAAGCCGGCGCCCAGGACTTCGAGCCGGGCGAGGAAGGTGGCACCACGCTGTTCCTGACCGACCCCACCGACCTCGACCTGGTGAGCCGCGCCCTGCCCGCCCAGGGTTTCACCGTCCTGTCGGCCAAACTGGGCTACAAGGCCAAGAACCCGGTTGACCCGGCCAGCCTGAGCGCCGAAGCGCTGGAAGAGGTGGAGGCCTTCCTGGCCGCCATCGACGCCAACGACGACGTGCAGAATATCTTTGCCGGCCTGGGCAACTGACCCCCGGCCCGACTTGCATTCCTTGACAACCGACCGCCATGACCGACACCACGCAACGCCCCGCCTTGCCCGACCACCTCTCCATCGACCCGCGCAGCCCGCATTACGTGGCCGCCGTGTTCGAGCATGAGGTCGGCATCCGCTTCAACGACAAGGTACGCATGGACGTCGAGGAATACTGCATCAGCGAAGGCTGGGTGAAAGTGCCCGCCGGCAAGACGCTGGACCGCAAGGGCAACCCGTTGATGCTCAAGCTCAAGGGCAAGGTCGAAGCGTTTTACCTCTGAGCGACGCGGCCAGGCCATCAGCGCGGCTCGGCCGCGGCTTAACGCCGGGTGTAGGCCAGGCCTGAGGCCACGCCGCCAAAGAGGTCGCCCTCCACCAGCGCCACGCCGGCAAACTCGGCTTGCAAGGCACGCTGGAACGGCCGCAGGGCCGAGGAACCGCCGGTGAGGTAGATGGCATCCAGCGCGCTGTTCGTCAGGCCCGCGCGCTGCACGCACTCGCGCGCGCAGGCCACGGTGCGTGCCAGCAGGGCGTGCAGGTGCGCCTGCATGGCGCTCCCCGTCATCGGCGCGGCCAGATTCGCCTCTACATACGACAAGTCCATGGTGGCATCGGCATCCTGCTGCGAGCAGCGGATCTTGGCCTGCTCCACCTCGTGCGCAATGTGGTGGCCATAACGCTGTGTCAGCACGCGCATCAGTCGCTGGTGCAGGCGCGCATCGGCGTAGTTGGTCCACAGAGCCTGCGCGTCGCTCAGGGCCCGCGGCTGGTACAGCCAGTTGATCAGGTGCCAGGTGGAGAGGTCGAAGAAGATGCGGCTGGGCACCTCGCGCCCCTGCGGCCCCAGATGGCGGTAGCCCAGCAGCGGCATCACCTGCTCCAGGCTAAGTTTCTGGTCGAAGTCGGTGCCACCGATGTGCACGCCGGTGGTGGCCAGCACGTCCTGCGAGCGGTCGGCCTGCGCCATCCGCTGCGGCCCCAGGCGCACCACGGAGAAGTCCGAGGTGCCGCCGCCCAGGTCCACCACCAACACCGTGCTCTCCTTGTCCAGTCGGCGCTCGTAGTCCAGCGCCGCGGCAATCGGCTCCAGCTGGAACGACACCTCGGTAAAACCCACCGCCTGCGCCGCCTGCAGCAAGGACGCTTGTGCCAGCGCATCGCGCTCGGGGTCGTCGTCCACAAAGTGCACCGGCCGCCCCATCACCACGCGCGTGGGCGCAGCGCCCAGCGCCTGGGTGGCGCGCTCGCGCAGCGTGGCCAGGAAGGTGGCAATGATGTCCTGGAAACTCACCTGCCGGTGGTTGACGACGGTCGTCTCCAGCAGCAGCGGGCTGCCCAGCAGACTCTTGAGCGAGCGCATCAGCCGCCCCTCGGTGCCGTCCAGGTACTGCGCCACGGCGTCGCGGCCGAAATGGGTGCTGAGGTCTTCGCTGTTGTAGAACACCGCCGTGGGCATGGCGGTGGCCGCGCCCTCCAGCGGAATCAGGCGCGCCGCGCCATGGGGCTCGGCCCAGGCGATGGCCGAATTGGAGGTACCGAAGTCAATGCCGAGGGTGCCCTGGAGTGAAAGTGTCATGAAAAGAAAACGTGATGGCCAAGGCCCGGAGTCAGGACGGGCGATTGTGCCACCGAGCGCTCATCAGGCCAGGCCGCATCAGGTCTGCGCTCGGGGCGCTACGGAGAATTCATGTGGTCTTTCCGCCACCAAGCCTCGGCAGGAGAAAAAGCATCACAGAAACTTACAAAGTTGCCATGAAAGATTCATGATCCGCCGTCAAGATAGCCGCTCGCATTTGTTTCGCAGAAAGACTTTGCGCGATGGCATGACGGAAGCCATTGTTGGGGCCCATACCGTCAGGTTGTTCATCATTGTCTTGATGAATTGATGCACTTCGATTTTTGGGCGGATGGAGTGCATTTGCGTTGGCCCAATCAATGAGGGTGGCATGCCATGAATCTCAACGATACCCAGAAAGTCCCTGCCGTGGAGGCCCCAGGCGGCCAAGCGTCGGAGAGCCAGATCGCACAGCTGGTGGCGCAAGTCTATGAAACGGCGCCGCCGGAGTTGCGCATCAGTTTGCTGGAGCAACTGCTCAAACCGCTGGGCATTCTCTCGCTCATCGCCGTTGCCGATGGCATCTTCGCCAAAATCCGCTTCAGCAGCGGGTGGCCGAACATGCCGATCCGCTTCGAGGATGCACAGAAAGTGCAAGCCAAAGATGTGATGGCCCTGGTCGAGCGTGTGCAACAGGTCAGCGTCAACTCTGTCGATAGTCTGACCAAGCTGCTCTCGGCCTCGCCGGTCATGGCAGGTTCGGCCGCTGCGGTGCTGCTGGTCGCGGTGCTCGTGCAACGCGCCCGCACTCGCCGAGCCGACGACGATTGATCCGTCTGCAGCGTCTACCCGCTATCCCCCACCAACGGCCCCACCGGCATGCCGCATGCGCCTGATACCTGAGCGCAGAGTGTGGATATGCACACGGCACTGCAGGCGGGAAGAGAATGCAGATACCGGGGAGAGTTCAGGGCGCAGCTTCTCGACGTCATGATTCAGCGCCCATCAACTGCACAGGAGATGACTATGAAAAAAGTACTGTCGACGACGATAGCCGGTCTTTTACTCGTCGGTTCGGCCTGGGCCCAGCCCTACGGCATGGGCGCCGGGATGATGGGGGGCTACGGCGGTGGCATCGGCCCGGGCATGATGGGCGGCTATGGCCAAGGCGGCTATGGCTATGGCATGGGCCCCGGCATGATGGGCGGTTATGCCGGGCGCGGTGACTACTGGGGGCTCGACCTCAGCGCGGATCAGCGCAAGAAGATCGACCAGATCCAGGAGGAAACCGCAAAGGCGCACTGGCAGCTCATGGGCAACATGCAGCAGCAAGGCTTCCACATGAACAACATGTTCGGCCCCGGCGGGCTGGACGAGACGGAGGCCCGCAAGGCGTTCAACACCATGGTGGACGCGCAGAAGGAAATGTTCGAGTCCTCCCTCAAGGCGCGCAAACGGATCGACGCCATTCTGACCAACGAACAGAAGGAGCAGCTGCGGCGCAAATGGGGGCGCTAGCGACAGGGCATGCGTCAGGAAGTTCCCATGGACATGCCCACCCATCATCCGGGCCATGCTGAGCACCGGCCTGCGCCAGCATCCGCGGCGCCGGCCGGCACGGTCTACACCTGCCCGATGCACCCCGAGGTCCGGCAGGACCATCCTGGCAACTGCCCCAAATGCGGCATGACGCTGGAGCCCGTGCTGCCCAGCCTCGATGACGAAGAAAACCCCGAACTGGCCGACTTCCGGCACCGCTTCTGGTGGACGCTGCCGCTGACCACTGTCGTGACCGTCATGGCCATGTTCGGCCACCGCTTCGGCTGGATGGCGATGGCCACCCAGAGCTGGCTGGAGCTGGTGCTGTCGGTGCCCATCGTGCTGTGGGGCGGCTGGCCGTTCTTTGTGCGCGGGGTGCAGTCCGTCACGCGGCGCAGCCCCAATATGTGGACGCTGATCGGGCTCGGCACGTCTGCCGCGTTCATCTACAGCGTTGTTGCCACGCTGGTGCCAGGCGTGTTCCCGCAGACCTTCCAGTCCATGGGGCGCGTGGCGGTGTACTTCGAGGCTGCGGCCGTGATCATCTCGCTGACCCTGCTGGGCCAGGTCCTTGAGCTGAAGGCACGCTCACAGACCTCGATGGCGATCAAGTCGCTGCTCAGACTGGCCCCCAAGACGGCACGGCGCATCGCGCCCGACGGCACCGAGGAGGACGTGCCGCTGACGCACGTGCACGTGGGCGACCTGCTGCGCGTCAGGCCCGGCGAGAAAGTCCCGGTTGACGGCGCTGTGGTGGAAGGATCGAGTGCGGTCGATGAGTCCATGCTGACGGGCGAACCGTTGCCGGTGAGCAAACGCCCGGGCGACAAGCTGATCGGCGCCACGCTCAACACCAGCGGCGCACTGGTGATGCGCTCCGAGCGCGTCGGCGCGCAGACCATGCTGTCGCAGATCGTGCAGATGGTCGCGCAGGCGCAGCGCTCGAAAGCGCCCATGCAGCGCATGGCCGACCAGGTGGCGGGCTGGTTCGTCATGGCCGTGGTGGCCGTGGCCGTGCTCACCCTCCTCGTCTGGGGCCTGTTCGGGCCGGAGCCGAGCTGGGTCTACGGCCTGATCAACGCCGTGGCGGTGCTCATCATCGCCTGCCCTTGTGCGCTCGGGCTGGCCACGCCGATGTCGATCATGGTCGCCACAGGGCGCGGCGCCACCCGGGGCATCCTGTTCCGCGACGCGGCAGCGATCGAGAATTTCCGCAAGGTCGACACGCTGATCGTCGACAAGACCGGCACCCTGACGGAGGGCAAGCCGGCCTTTGAGCGCGCGGTCGCCGTAGCAGGCGTCAGTTCCGACGAGGTGTTGCGCCTCGCCGCCAGCCTGGACCAGGGCAGCGAACACCCGCTGGCCGACGCCATCGTGCGCGCAGCGCGCGACCGCGGCCTGGCGCTGGCCAAGCCCGGCGGCTTCGAATCGAATTCGGGCATCGGCGTGCGCGGCACGGTCGAGGGCCGGCAGCTCGCGCTGGGCAACACCACGCTCATGCAGCAAGCCGGCGTGGCGGTCGATGTGCTGCTGCCGCAGGCCGAGGCGCTGCGCGCCGAGGGGGCGAGCGTGATGCACCTGGCGGTCGACGGCCGGCTGCTCGGGCTGCTGGCCGTGTCCGACCCGGTCAAGGCCAGCACACCGGAGGCGCTGGCGGCGCTGAAGGCCGCCGGCCTGCGCGTGGTGATGGCCACCGGGGATGGCTGGACGACCGCACGCGCCGTCGCGGCGCGGCTGGGCATCGACGAGGTGCACGGCGAGGTCAAGCCCGCGGACAAGCTGGCCCTGGTGCAGCAACTGCAGCGCGAAGGGCGCGTCGTCGCAATGGCCGGCGACGGCATCAACGATGCCCCGGCCCTGGCGCAGGCTGATGTCGGCGTCGCCATGGGAACCGGCACCGACGTGGCCATGAACAGCGCACCGGTGACGCTGGTCAAAGGGGACTTGCGCGGCATCGCGCAAGCGCGGCTGCTTTCCGAGGCGACGATAACCAACATGAGGCAGAACCTCGGTTTTGCCTTTGTGTACAACGTGCTCGGCATCCCGCTGGCAGCGGGCTTGCTGTTCCCGTTCACCGGCTGGCTGCTGTCGCCGATGATCGCTGCGCTGGCCATGAGCCTGAGTTCGGCGTCCGTCATCACCAACGCACTGCGTTTGCGCGCAGGGAAGTAACCGAAGGCTGCGGCTACAGGCACGCTGTTGCCACCCTACATGAGAAAACCCGCTCTGGCATAAGCCAAGGGCGGGTTTTATTTTAGGCATCAAAAAGGCCTGTAGCCCTTTCTGAATATGCGCAAGGCGCTACTGAATCAATAGCATCTTGCGTCGTTGCAGAGTAGCACGACGTTAGCGCCCCATCAAGGCGCGCACGTGCGCAGCGGTGCCGCTGGCCAGGCCTTCCAGGCTGTAGCCGCCTTCGAGCACCGACACCACGCGGCCGCCGGCCGTCTCATCGGCCACCTGCAGCAGCTCGCGTGTGATCCAGTGGTAGTCGTCATCGGTGAACTTCAGGCCACCCAGCGGGTCCAGGTGGTGGGCGTCGAAGCCTGCCGAGATGATGAGCAGCTCGGGCGCGAACTCGCGCAGCGCCGGCAGCAGCACGTCCGACATGGCCGCGCGAAAGGCCGCCGAGCCAGTGCCGCGGGGGAACGGCATGTTGACGATGTTGTGGGCCACGCCGGTCTCGTGGCGCGCACCGGTGCCCGGGTAGAACTGCCCCTGGTGGCAGGAGCCGTAGAACAGGTCCGGGTCGTCGTAAAACGAGCTCTGCGTGCCGTTGCCGTGGTGCACGTCAAAGTCCACCACCGCCACACGCTGGATGCCGTGCTGCTGGCGCGCATGGATGGCGGCAATGGCCGCCTGATTGAAGACGCAAAAGCCCATGGCCTTGTCCGCCTCGGCGTGGTGGCCGCAGGGGCGCGTGGCACAAAACACATTCCTGGCCTGCTGGGCCACCACATCGTCCACCCCGGCGCAGGCCGCGCCCACGCAACGCATCACCGCCTCCAGCGAGCCGGGCGACAGGATGGTGTCGCCGGCGTCCAGCGCGCGGTAGCCCTCGGTGGGCGACGCGGCCTGCACGTCCTCCACGTAATCGGGCGTGTGGATGTGCAGCACCTGCTCGAAGGTGCCCAGCGGGGCATCGCGCCAGACGGCGTCGGCGAACTCCGGCGTCTTCAACGCGGCCAGCACAGCTTCCAGACGCTCGGGCGACTCGGGGTGGTGTGGGCCGGGTTTGTGGTCGAAACAGGCTTGGTGGGTGTAGATCAGGGTGCTCATGGTGCGTGTCTTCCTCTCATGTTCGGGCGCCGCGTCTTGATTGCGAGACGTACAACGCAGTCGTCAGGAAGATGATTTTGAATTGTATCGAACCATGCGAGCAAGCCGCTACGCCTGAGTTCCGACCAGCGCTAACAAAAGGACTGCACTTTCATTACCTTGCAGGGAACCAGGTGTTTCAACCACGGCAGCCTGCTCAATCGTGCTCACGCGCCAGATGTATCTGATGCAGGGTGATCTTGCGCACCTCGGACTGGCTGGTCTGGATGTGGGCGCGCAGCAGAAGCATGGCTTGGTCGCTGCGCTTGTATTGGATGGCGCGCAATATCTCGGCGTGTTCATCGTAGGTCGCGTTGATGCGGGCCTGCTTGGTGAAATCAAGCCGGCGGATGATGCGGATGCGCTCGGTCACATCCCGGTGCACGCGCGCCATCTCGGCATTGCCTGCAGCAGCCATAAGAGTGCAATGGAACGCTTCGTCCCACTGCGCGACCTGGCGGATATCTGTGCTGCGATCTGCGACAGGAGCTAGCCAGATGGCAGCCAACTGATCCAGCAGGGCACGATCGATTTTGACGCTGTCGGAACACAGGCGCTGCACAGCCGTTGTCTCCAGCACCATGCGCAGGTCGTACAGCTGCTCGAACAGTTCGAAGTCGAAGGGCAGCACACGCCAGCCGTTGCGAAACAGCACTTCGACATAGCCTTCCTGCTGCAACCGGAACAGCGCTTGTCGCACCGGCGTGCGTGACACGCCCAAACGTTCGCTGAGTTCGTTTTCGGTGAAGCGGTCACCGGGGATCAGCTTGAAGTCGGCCACGTCACGCTTGAGCTGGTCATAGACCATGTCGGCACGCGAATGGAAGGCCGGCGCATCGGCAAGGCTAGGATGAGGACGACGACTGACGGTGTACACGGCGAAACTCTACTTAGGATTCCGCAAGGCGGGGCAAGGAAACGGCGAGAATCGACTCATGATTCAGAATGCCGGCGGGTCAAGCAGACTAACATGCGCAGCCACCACTCGCCAACCCTGCGCCGTACGCAGCCAGGTCTGACTCTGACGTCCGGAGCGTGCATTGCCCTGGCGCCGGAACTCTGTGTTGGCGGTCGCGAAGTCGTGGCCGTAGGTGGTGATGACGGTGTGGACGAGTTCACGCGCCAGTCCCTGCGGTGAGCGTCCTGCCCGGAAGGCGCAGATGGCGCCATAACCGTAGAGGTTTTCGGTCGCACCGTAGCGCAGCGTGTGCGGGCTATCCCAGAACAGCTCGTCGAGCACGGCTACATCATTGCCCACCAGCGCCTGCTCATAGCGCAGGAATACCGCGGTGACTTCAGCCAGCACATCTGGCAGGTTGATTTCCATTCAGAGCTCCACGGCCTTAAGGCCAGCAAGACCAGACTGCTGCAACAGCAGCGCAGCACGCAAGGCCAGGTCCTCACGCCACGGCGCAGCGATTACCTGCACACCAATGGGTAGCCCGTCCGTGCCTTCGGGCCACAGCGGTGCGGCCACCACAGGGCAGCCGGCAAAGGAAATGGGCTGGGTCAGCAAACCCATGGCCGGGCGGCAAGGATGCTGCTGGCCGTTGATGTCCAGCCACTCGGTACCGATGGGCGGCGCGGCCACGGGTGTGGCTGGCGCCAGCAGCACATCCCACTGGCTGAACAGCGCCTGGACCTGGGTGCGATAAATCCGGCGAAAGCGCTGGGCTCGCAGGTACCACGCCGCTGGCTGTAGAGCCCCGGCGATGAAACGGTCCACCGATAGCGGCTCGAAATCGTCAGCGCGGGTGCGCAGGTCGGTCAGGTGCAGGCTGCCGCCCTCGCTGGCGGTGACAATGAAAGCTGCAGCGCGAGCAAGCTCCGGTTCGGGCCACTCAACTAGGTCGGTCGCTCCCAGAATTCGCGCGGCAGCCATCACAGCCGCGCGGGCTGGTGGCGTCGCATTTTCATGAAAGTAACCGCCCAGCATGCCGACGCGCAAGCCTGCCACACCCAAGCCAAGACTGCCGCCGATCGGCTGCACTTGCAGTACGTGGCAACCAGGATCCAGCGGATCAGGGTATTGCAGCGCGTCATAAGCCAGGGTCAAGCCTTCGACCGAATCGGCAAAGGGGCCGAGATGGTCGATACTGTGCACGAAAGGGTAGCTGCCGCGGCGCGATAGACGGCCGAAGGTAGGCTTGAGGCCCCAGACTCCACATAGGGAAGACGGCACGCGGATCGAACCGTTGGTGTCCGAGCCGAGCGCCAGCGGCACCTGGCCAGCTGCCACGGCAGCCCCTGAACCGCCGGAGGAGCCGCCAGCGATGCGTGAGAGGTTGTGCGGATTGCGGCAAGGTCCGTAATGCGTGTTCTCTGTGGTGAAACCGTAGGCATACTCGTCCATGTTGAGCGAGCCCACCAATACCGCACCTGCCTGCTGCATGCGCTGCACTAGCACGGCGTCCGCTTCTGCGGGTGCGTGGGTGCAGTTGATTTTCGATCCCGCCAGCGTGATCCCGCCCTCAATATCAAACAGATTTTTCACTGCGTAGGGAACGCCGGCCAGTGGTGGCAACGCCTCGCCACGCGCGCGCGCTGCATCAACGGCCGCAGCTTCGCCGCGGGCGCGCGCGTAGCTCTTGCCCGTGAAAGCATTGACACGACTGTCGGTGACCTCGATGCGCTCGATGTATTGCTCCAGCACTTCGACGGCGGCGAGTTCGCCGCTGGCAATGGCGCTGGCCAGTGCGTGCGTGCGCAGAATGGAATGGGTCATCGCTTGGAATCCTGTCCCGGCTCGGGCCGCTGCGGATGATAGATCTCGGCCAGCTCGTCTTCGGGCGTCAACGGAAACTGCTCCAGCCGTTCGGCCAGAGCGGCGGTGCGCTGCAAGTGGATCGCCACGCGCTGTGCGCGGTCCGCGCTCAGCGGTAGACCCAAGGCCAGGGCGCTGGCTTGTACGTAACTGAGGGCTTCACTCTCGCTCATGATCTGCTCCTGCTGCGTGCTAGCGCCGCACCTCGCGCTGAAAGATCTCCAGACTGAGCTTCTTGGTACGGACGAAGCTAGGCTCGGACAGGGTCTCAACCGTACGCGGACGCGGGTCGTTGTAGGGCAGTATCTCGGCGACGCGGGTAGGCCGCTTGGTCAGTAGCAGCACCTGGTCAGCCAGGTAAACCGCCTCTTCCAGATCGTGCGAGACCAGCAGCATGGTGGTACCCGTCTGCATGAAGACCTCCTGCAGCTTCTCGCGGATGAACAGCGTCATCTCGAAGTCAAGCGCCGAGAAGGGTTCATCCAGAAACAGCACCTCGGGCTTGGGTGCCAGCGCGCGCATGATGGAGGCCGTCTGCTGCTGGCCGCCTGAAAGTTCGTAGGGATAGCGGTTCAGGTCGAACTTGACATCGAAGCTGGCCACCAGTTCGGCCATGCGCCGGTCCACCTCGGCCTTGGACTTGCCCTCCAGCTTGAGCGGGTAGGCAATGTTGTCGATGGTGCGCATCCAGGGGAACATTGCCTCGCGGTAGTTCTGGAAGACGTAGCCGATCTTGGTGTCCTTGAGTGACTTGCCGTCGAACAGGATTTCTCCGGCGTCGACCGGGATGAGCCCGGCGATCATGTTGATCAGCGTTGACTTGCCGCAGCCGTTGGGCCCGAAGACCGAGACGATCTTGCCTTTGGGAATGTCGAGATCGAAGTTCTCGTACAGCGGCCATCCCGCAAAGTACTTGGTCAGGCCGCGGATGGTGATGTGCGTGCCGGCCGGACCGGGTTTGAAGGTTGACACCGGCACATCGGCCACAACAGGGGCATTCAATACGACACTCATCTTCCACTCCAATGCACGATGCGGCGTTCAAAAACCAGGAACAGGATGTTGAGCGCATACCCCAGGGCCCCTGCCGAAAGAATCGAGGCGTACATGTCGCGCACATTCATGATCTGTTGGGAGTTGATGATGCGATTGCCCAACCCGCTGTCGGAGCCGATGAACATTTCAGCCACGATCACGATCACCAGCGCCATGGACACCGCCGAGCGCAGGCCCACGAAACTGGGCTGCAGGCTTTCCCAGACCAGTACGTCCTTGAAGATCTGCCAGCGTGATGCGCCCATCACCTTGGCCGCCATCACACGCTGCTTGCGCGCATTGATCACACCGTAAGCGCTATTGAAGATCACGATCAGGATCGCACCAAAGGCAGCGATGGCCACCTTGTTGATGTCGGATACCCCGAAGATCATCAGGAACAACGGGATCAATGCGGAAGAAGGCGTGGAACGGAAGAAGTCAATCAGGAACTCCACACTGCGGTAGGCCTTCTCGGTGCTGCCCAGCACCACTCCAAGGGGAACGCCGACCACGGCCGCGATCAGGAAGGCCTGGATGGTTCGCCACAGGGTGATGGCAAAGTCCTTGAGCAGCGGTCCGCCGGCCAGACCATTGATCAGAGTGGTCACGGTCTCGGCAGGTGGCGGCAACAGAATGGCCTTGATGGCACCGAGACGCACCACCAGATCCCACACGATGAAGAGCAGAACCGGCCCGATGAAAGGCAAGGTCTTGCCCCAACTGCTCTTGCGCGGCGGAGCTGCGGGCGCAGCTGCCGCCTGAGCCCAAAGAGCCGGCACTGGGCCGGCAGCGGTGGAGTCAGCCATGACGTTCAACCTTTATAGAGCATGGAATCGACCATCAGGCGTGAAGAGAAGATGCCCTTCTCGGCAAACAGGTCGAAGAACTTCTGAAAGTGGGCGACGTCAGCCGGCTTGAATTCGTTGTACATCATGTACGCCGCCAGCGGCACTTCGGCAGTCAGTGCGCCCTCGATGGCGGTATAACCCTTGAGATACTGGCGCGCCTCCACGTTGTTGGCGCGCACATAGGCAACCCCCTTGCCGTAGGCAGCAATGAATTTCTTTGCCGCATCAGGATTTTTCTTGATGAAGGCCGAGGAAAGCGAGGCCGAGCCACCAAACCAAGGGGCCATGGGATCGCCCAGCACGTACCTGGCAATCACGCCGGCTTCCAGCACACGTGTGGTACCGTTCAGGCGGCCGATGGTGCCCGTAGGCTCCAGGGTGTAGCAACCATCGAGCTGGCCAGCGGCCAACGCAGCCACGTGCTGACCTATCGGCAGCTCCACCACGGTAGCGCCGGTCGCGCCACCGCGCTCCAGGATGGTCTTGGCCAGGGTCACGTTCTGGATGCCGGGGCCGGAGCCGATTCGCTTGCCCTTGAGGTCAGCCATGGTCTTGGCCGGGCTGTTGACCGGCACGATCACCTCGTCCAACACGTTCTTCACATTGCTGGGGTTGGAGCAGAAGATCTTGAAGGTGCCCGGTGCCGCCAGTTCACCAATTGCGATGTTGGCCGAGCCCGTGCCGTTGGCAGTGCCATCTGCGCGTTCGGACAACACGGCCTCCATCACCTGCTGGGCACCGGCGAAGCGCAGGGCTTCCACATCCAGACCAGCCTCCTTGAAGTAGCCGCGCTCGATAGCCGCATAAAAAGGCAGGCCCGCCGCGATGGGCCAGTAGCCGATGCGAATCTTGGGGCCGCTTTGCGCACGCACCAGCATGGGCGCGCCCAGCGCCGCCAGCGCAAGGCTGGCACTACCCACCTGTATCAATTTACGACGCGAGGTACTTGCGGTTAAAGTTGTTTGAGTCGTGGCTTTCATGGATCACTCCTGTTGATGGTTAAGGATGGGAAAAGGTTGTGGAGGCGACGGAGCCCTGCCGCGAAGCCAGATAGGCACGCCAGCCGCCGAATTGCGTGATGTCCTGCGCACCCTGTAGCGCCTGCGGCTCGCAAAGAAATCCCTGCACGCTGCTGCCATCCGCCAGCTTCAGCGTACCTATGGATAGAGGCGCAGGCACCAGCGCGACGAAAGATCCGTAGTGCTCGATCGGCATCTCCCAAAGCTCGATCTGTATGCATGCGCCTTCCCCCTCGGCTACGCGCAACAGACCGGGTTTGGGCGGCACAGTGTCAGCCAGGGCATAGAAGCGATAGTTCGACGCAGTTTCAGTGGCCACCAGCAAACGTGCACCGCGCTCAGTGAGTTGGCTGTTAAGCGGCATGCCTGAAAGATGAGCACCTACCACCGCCACCTTCACCATTGCTGCCGGACGGATCCCGGGAATGGGTTGCTCCGCCGGCAACGGTTCGCCCGTGACGCCTTGCGTGAGTCCGGTGGCAAGGTGATATCGCTGCCCCAACTCGGCCAGTTGCCAGTCGCTGCCGCAGGGACCGATCAGCGTGATACCAAAGGGCAGTCCGTCGGGACGGATGCTGCTGGGCACCGACAACGCAGCGTAATCGAGCAGGTTGACGAAATTCGTATAGGCACCGAGATTGCGGTTGAGCACCACCGGATCGGCTTGCATCTGCGCGATGGTGTAGTGCGTGGGCGCGGTGGGGACACACAGCAGATCCATGCTCTTCCAGGCCTTGGCGGCGCGCTGACCCAGGGCGCGCAGCTGCGTCTGCGCAGCGTAGAGATCGGCGGCGCTGTAATGGCGCCCCTTGCCGATGATGCTGCGCACCGGCTCCATCACCTGATCTTCGTGCGTATCGAAGAACTCGCGAATCGCTGCATAACGCTCGGCCACCAGCGCGCTTTCATAAAGCAGTGCGGCGGCCTCAGCGAAAGATTCGAAAGGAATACGCACCTCCACACCCCCAAGACTGCACAGGCGATCCCTCGCCTCCTTGAAAGCGGCCTCAGCCTGCGCATCACCGTAAAACTCCAACTGATCTGGTATACCGAATCGAAAGCTCGCAGGGAAAGGTTGCGTAGCCAGCTCGAGTTCACGCGAATAGGGGTCTTGCGGGTCATACCCGCGCGCTGCGTCCAGCACCTGTGCCGCCAGGCCCACGCTGCGAGCGAAGATGGACACGCAGTCCACGCTCTGCGCAGCAGGCAGTACACCGCACGCGCTGATCAACCCTTTGGAAGGCTTGAGACCAACAATGTTGTTGAGCCCAGCCGGCACACGGCCCGAACCGGCCGTGTCCGTCCCCAAGGAAAAATCCACCTGTCCCGTGGCCACTACATAGGCCGAACCAGAGCTCGAACCGCCCGAGACAAACAAAGGATTGAAGGCATTGGGTACCGCGCCCCAAGGTGATCGTGTGCCATTCAAGCCGCAGGCAAACTGATCCAGGTTGGTCTTGCCCAGTAGCGATGCACCAGAAGCGAGCAGTTTGTGCACCACCGTCGAATGGCCGGATGGCTCATAAGCAAAGGCTGCACAGGCTGCCGTAGTGCGTTGCCCCGCTGCATCAATGTTGTCCTTGACCGCGAAATGCAATCCGGCCAGCGGCCCAGAGCTCGTCCCAGGTAGTGCTGGCTCGAAGCGTGATATCCAGGCTTGCGGGGCTGCGGCGACCGGCGCCTGGCAGTCATGAGCAATGGTTGAGAGGTGCACCATGTTGTTAAATTCGATCTTGTATACATGCGTAGATGCAAAATGTGTGCCAAGAAAGAACTGCAGGCCGTCTTGTACGCAAATAAATGCAAGAGGACATTGCAATCAGAAATTGGAGTGCGTTGAAGCCACCCCGAATTTCTGAGCCAGCGATGAGCAGACGACTCAGATGTCCGCAACGTGTCGAAAGCAGTCACATTACATAAACCCCAGGACGTCCCCCTGCTCGTGCAAGAAAAGGCACTCTTCCTCTCTTCCTCTCTTCCTCTCTTCCTCTCTTCCTCTCTTCCTCTCTTCCTCTCTTCCTCTCTTCCTCTCTTCCTCGCTCCGGCCAATCGGCAACTTAGAACTTCTCGAAGCTGAGCGGCCAAGACGCCCTGAAATCCGTGAGGTAAGCTTGTCTGTGCCGACCCGTGCACGCCTGCCCTTCCCCATGCCCAACGTCGCCTTCCGAAATTCCCTTCGCCTGCTCGGCACGCGGCGCTTTGGCACCTTCTGGTTTGCCAGTCTGCTGGCCAATATCGGCACCTGGGCGCAGCAGGTGGCACAGCCGTGGCTGATGTTGAGCCTGGGCGCCTCGCCCTTCCTGCTCGGGCTCGATGCCTTTGCCCTGGGCGCCCCGGTGCTGCTGCTCATCTTGGTGGGCGGCGCGCTGGCTGACCATGGGGACCGCCGGCGCATCATCGCCGTCTTCCAGTCCATCCAGATGCTGTGCCCGGTGTTGCTGGTGATCCTGCTCGTCCTGGGGATGGTGCAGCCCTGGATGGTGATCGTGCTCTCACTGGTGGTGGGCGTCACCGATGCACTGTCGATGCCGTCCTTCCAGTCGATCGTGCCCTCCATCGTCGAGCGCGAACAGATCCCGTCCGGCATTGCCTTGAACACCACGCAGTTCAACCTCTCGCGCATTCTGGGGCCGGCGGTGGCCGGGGTGCTGATGGCCAGCGTGGGCTTGGCCGGGGCGTTTGCGGTCAGCGCAGCGTCGTATGTCCCCTTCATCCTGGTGGCCTTGTGGATCCTGCCACGCGGCACGCCCGCACCCGCCGGCACCGGCGGGATCGACCGGCACAAGCTGAAAGCCGGCGTGCGCGAGGTGTTGCACGAGCCGGGTCTGCGCGGCGCGCTGCTCACGGTTTTTTTGACGTCCTTGCTCAGTGCGCCGCTCATCACCTTCACTCCTGTCCTGGTGAAGGATGTGTTCCACGCCAGTGCGGGCCAGTTCAGTACGGCGCTAGGCGCTTTTGGTGTGGGCGGCCTGATCGGGGCGACCGGTTTGTTGGCCGTCAATCCGCTGCATGACCGGCGCCCGCTCAGCACCTGGTTTGCAGCGGGCTACGGTGCCATCGTGGTGTTGGCCGCGCTCAACCCCTGGACTTGGGGCCTGCCCGCGCTGATGGTACTGGCCGGCATAACGATGACGGCCAGCAACGCCTCGGCCAATGCACTGCTGCAATCGAGTGCACCGGCGCGCATACGCGGCCAGACGGTCAGCCTGTTCATGCTCTCCATGCGCGGCGGCATGGCGCTGGGTAGCCTGGTGACGGGCATCACGGTGCACCTGCTGGGTGTGCGGGAAGCCCTGCTGCTCAACGGCGTCATCGCCCTGCTGGCGCATCTGGCCGTCGGGCGTGTCTGGCTGAAGGTGCCCTTGCGCTCATAGCGGCCTCCGTGATGGCCAGCGTCTTGGCGCTGGGGGATCTCAGCGCTCAATCGAGGCGCCATCGCGCGTCAATTGCGCTTGCAAGCGGGCCACATCCAGCGTCTGCATGGGTTGCCCCCCTGCCATGGCAGCCGCCGTACCCGCGGCCTGCCCCATGACGAAGCAGCCGCCACTGGCGCGCGCCGCCGATTGGCCTTCGTGCGTCATCGAGGCACAGCGGCCGGCCACCAGCAGGTTGCTGACGGCACGCGGCACCAGCATGCGCCACGGCAGGTCGTTGTAGCTTCGATTGGCATCGCGCGGGAAACCCCAGTCAATGCGGCCGTCCTGGTGTAATTCCATGGGCCAGGCGTTGATGCCGATGCTGTCCTCAAACCGTGCCGAGCCCAGAATGTCTTCCCTGGTCAGCGCATACAGCCCTTCGATGCGCCGCGTCTCGCGAATGCCGACCTGTGGCGCGATTTCCACGATTTGCGCTTTTGAAAAACCAGGAATCTGTTCACGCAGGAATTCAAAGTAATTGACGACTTGACGCCGGCCTTCCAGCTCTCCCGCGCTCAACTCCCGGGCGTCCACGCCGTTCATGGCGTGCCCTTGGGAATTTTTCACCTGCGTCACATTGGCGCGCCATTCGGTTGGGTTGATTTGCGGTCGGATGATGGCACCAAGCCGGGGAAATGCGTAACGTCCGGGGTACGCGGCTTGCGCGCGCGCCATGTAGTCGTTGATCGCGCTGAATTCACCGATGGCGGCCAGCGCGACGGGCGCGTCCACATGGCCGACGCGGAACATGGTGGTCGGAAACAAGCCGCTGCCGTGGCCATCGCCCACCTCATACGGCACGCCGGCAAAAGCGGCCACATCGGCGTCGCCCGAGCAATCAATGAAGACCTGGCCGCGTATCGCCTGGCGCCCGGATTTGGTTTCCACCACCAGGGCTTCAATGCGATCGGCATCCTTCAAAACGGATGCCGCGTAGGCATGGAAAAGAATCTCAACCCCGGTGGCCAGCAGCAACTGGTCGGCAGCACACTTGTAGATGGAGGTGTCATAGGAGCGCACGCGGATCCGACCTTGCATGCCATCCTGCGGCTTGTTCAAGCCGCCCAGGGCCTCCATGCGTGCCAGCAGGTCATTGACCACGCCATGAACGAGCTGCTGCATGTCGCCGTTGCGTCGTCCGTAAAGACCAGCGAAATTGGTCACCCCGCCCGCCGTGCCCATGCCGCCCAGAAAACCGTAGCGCTCCACCAGCAGCGTGCGGGCGCCATGGCGCGCGGCGCTCACCGCAGCAGCCAGACCGGCCGGCCCACCGCCGACCACCACCACGTCATATTCGCCGTAAATGGGCAGACTGCGGCTGGGCTCCTGCATGGATGGTTGCTTGCTCATTCGATCTTGATGCCGCGGCTGGTGATGATGTTCTGCATGATCTTCGCCTCGTCCTGGACGCGCGACTTCAGCGCAAGCGACGAGGCCGTGGCCGGCGCCTGCCAGCCCTGGCCGAACAGCTTCTGGCGTACGCCAGCGTCCTGCAGCACAGCGGGCAGCACGATGGCCAGACGGTCCTGCGCGGCCTTGCTGAGCTTGGCTGGCCCCACCAGCGCCGTCCACACTTCGAGCTGAAAATCCTTCACGCCCGCTTCCCCCAGCGGCGGGACCTCCGGCGCCAGCGTGCTACGGCCACTGGTGATGCCGATGGCTTTCAGCTTTCCCGCCTTGATCTGCGGCAGTGCAATGCCCGGCGGCATGAGCGCCATCTCGATCTGCTTGCCCAGCAGGGCCGTCACGACAAAGGGGTTGCCCTGGTAAGGCACGTGCACCGCAGCGAGGCCCGGAACACGGGCTTTCAGCAACTCCATGCCCAGATGGGCCACCGAACCGGTGCCAACCGAGCCGTAGTTCCATTTGTCACCGGCCGCAACAGCCGCACTGAAAAAGGCTTTGCCGCTGGGCGCATCGGGTTGCGCCACCAGCACCAGCGGCGCGGTACCGACCAAGGTCAGATAGGTGAAATCACGCGCGGGGTCGTAAGGCAACTTGGGGAACAGCATCTTGGCCGACGTCAGGTTGCCGTTGATGACGATGCCCAAGGTGTGGTCATCATCCGCCCTGGCGATCTGGGCGGTGGCAATGTTGCCGGAAGAACCGACCTTGTTCTCGACGATCACCGGTTGACCCAGTGCCTTGGACAGCGGCTCGGCAATGGCGCGTGCCGCGCCGTCAGGTGTGGAGCCGCCGGGGAAGCCCACCAGCAGGTGCACCGGCTTGCTCGGCCAGGTTTCTGCCCATGCGGGCGGCGTGCTGGCAAGCAGGCCAAGCAACGCCAGGGCGCCGAGCCAGGCACGTTTTTGCAGATGGACAGGCATGGAAATCTCCTTGTTCACTCAACGGGGTGGTTCTTGCAACTGGACGCCGCCACGGGGCAGCGGCTGCGCGCACGGCGCAGCAAACGCAAGATTAATCACAGACCACTATTACGTCCATCGCATAATCAAAATAAATATCAGCAGGAATTTGAATAATGGACATGCGACTGCTTGCCATCTTCGACGAGATCTACAAGACCAAGAGTGTCACCCGCGCAGGGCAAAACCTGGACCTGCCCCAGACCTCCGTCAGCCTGGCCCTGGGCCGCCTGCGCCACCAGTTCAACGACCCGCTGTTCGTGCGCACCTCCAAGGGCATGGAGCCCACCCCCCATGCCAAGGAGCTGGTCAAGCCGCTGCGCCAGGCGTTGCAGATCCTGCAAGCGGCCACGCGGCAACAGGTGGTCTTCGACCCGGCGCGTTCGGAGCGGCAGTTCCGCATCAGCATGACGGACTTCAGCCACCTGGAGTTCCTGCCCTCGCTGATCAATCGCGTCAACGAACTGGCACCATCAGTGCAGATTGAAATTTTGAGAATCACACCGGACACGGCGAGCCTGCTGGAGTCCGGCGACTCGGACCTGGCGGTGGGCTTCATGCCGGAGCTGGATGCAGGCTTCTTCCAGCAGAACCTGTTCCAGCAGAACTTCGCCTGCGTCGTGCGCAAGACGCACCCGCGCATCGGCGCACGCATGACGGAAAACCTCTACAAGCGCGAAAGCCACGTGGTCATCACGGCCGCAGGAACCGGGCAGGACCTGGTCGAGAAGACACTCACGCGCAAGGGCATCCAGCGGAAGATCGCCCTCTCCTTGCCCACCCTGCCGGGCCTGGGCAACCTGCTGGCCAACACGGACCTGGTCGCCACCGTGCCCGTGCGCGTGGCCCAGACGCTGGTGCGCATTGCGCAGGTGAAGCTGCTGGCGCCGCCCATCGCGTTCCCCAGCTTCATGATCAAGCAGCACTGGCACGAGCGCTACCAGCACGATCCGGCGAACCGCTGGCTGCGGTCGCAGATGGCGGATCTGTTCCAGGAATGAAACCGCCCACCACCGGCCCCGGTGTACCCCTCATGAAAAACCCGCCGCCTGCATGTGCAGGTGGCGGGTTCTTTTTTGCATCAAACAGGGCCACAGCCCTTGATTAGAAAGCGCGAGAAGCTACTGAATCAATAGCAAATCACGCTTCTTGAGCGGCCGTTGAGCTCAGGCCTTTTCGAAGCTGAACTGCCCCGGGTTCTTGATCGGGTCCACGTCGACGGCGATCACGTCCTTCGGCGCAAACTTGCCTTCCAGCAACAGCTTGGAGAGCGGGTTCTCTATGCGTTGCTGGATGGCGCGCTTCAGCGGCCGGGCACCAAACACGGGGTCGAAGCCGACCTTGGCCAGTTCGGCCAGCGCCTTGTCCGACACCTTGAGCGCCAGCTCCATCTTGGCCAGCCGGTCTTGCAGCGCCTGCAACTGGATGCTGGCGATGCTGGTGATGTGCGCGGCGTCGAGCGCGTGGAACACCACGGTCTCGTCGATGCGGTTGAGGAACTCTGGGCGGAAGTGGTTCTTCAGTTCACCCCACACGGCATCTTTCACGTCCTCGTACGACTCGCCCACCATACTCTGGATCAGGTGCGAGCCGATGTTGGACGTCATCACGATGACGGTGTTCTTGAAGTCCACGGTGCGGCCCTGGCCGTCGGTCAGGCGGCCGTCGTCCAGCACCTGCAGCAGCACATTGAACACGTCCGGGTGGGCCTTCTCCACCTCGTCGAGCAGCAGCACGCTGTAGGGCTTGCGGCGCACGGCTTCGGTGAGGTAACCGCCCTCCTCGTAGCCCACGTAACCGGGCGGCGCGCCGATCAGGCGGGCCACGGAATGCTTCTCCATGAACTCGCTCATGTCGATGCGCACCAGATGGTCCACGCTGTCGAACAGGAAACCGGCCAGCGCCTTGCACAGCTCGGTCTTGCCCACACCGGTGGGGCCGAGGAACAGGAAGGAGCCGGTCGGGCGGTTCGGGTCGGAGAGGCCCGAGCGTGAACGGCGGATGGCGTTGGCCACCGCGCTGATGGCTTCGTCCTGCCCCACCACGCGCTCGTGCAGCTTGTCTTCCATCTGCAGCAGCTTGTCTTTCTCGCCCTGCATCATCTTGGCCACGGGAATGCCGGTGGCGCGGCTCACCACCTCGGCAATCTCTTCCGCGCCCACTTGCGTGCGCAGCAGCTTGTTGCCACCACCGGTGCCCTCACCCGCGGCCTCCTTGGCCTGGGCTTCCTTGAGGCGCTTTTCCAGCTCGGGCAGCTTGCCGTACTGCAGCTCGGACACCTTGGCCAGGTCGCCCTTGCGCGTCAGCTCCGTGATCTGGGCCTTGACCTTCTCGATCTCTTCGCGCACGTGCTGGCTGCCCTGGGCCTGGGCCTTTTCGGCCTTCCAGATTTCGTCGTAGTCGGCAATTTCCTTCTGCAGCTTGCCGATCTCTTCCTGGATCAGCTCCAGGCGCTTTTGCGAGGCCTCGTCGGTTTCCTTCTTCATGGCCTCGCGCTCGATCTGCAGTTGGATCAGGCGGCGGTCCAGCTTGTCCATGACTTCGGGCTTGGAGTCGATTTCGATCTTGATCTTGGCTGCGGCCTCGTCGATCAGGTCGATCGCCTTGTCGGGCAGGAAGCGGTCGGTGATGTAGCGGTGGGAAAGCTCGGCCGCGGCCACGATGGCCGGGTCGGTGATGTCCACGCCGTGGTGCACTTCGTACTTCTCCTGCAGGCCGCGCAGGATGGCGATGGTCTGCTCCACCGTGGGCTCGTCCACCAGCACTTTCTGGAAGCGGCGCTCCAGCGCGGCGTCCTTCTCGATGTACTTGCGGTATTCGTCCAGCGTGGTGGCGCCGATGCAGTGCAGCTCGCCGCGCGCCAGCGCGGGCTTGAGCATGTTGCCGGCATCGATGGCCCCTTCGGCCTTGCCGGCGCCCACCATGGTGTGCAGCTCATCGATGAAGAGGATGATGCGGCCTTCGTCCTGCGCCACTTCCTTCAGCACGGACTTCAGGCGCTCCTCGAACTCGCCGCGGTACTTGGCACCGGCCAGCAGGCCCGCCATGTCCAGCACCAGCACCTTCTTGTCGCGCAGGGTCTCGGGCACTTCGCCGTTGACGATGCGCTGGGCCAGGCCTTCGACGATGGCGGTCTTGCCGACGCCGGGCTCGCCGATCAGCACCGGGTTGTTCTTGCTGCGGCGTTGCAGCACCTGGATGGCGCGGCGGATCTCGTCGTCGCGGCCGATCACCGGGTCGAGCTTGCCGGAACGGGCACGCTCGGTCAGGTCCAGGGTGTATTTCTTCAGCGCCTCGCGCTGGCCTTCGGCTTCCGGGTTGTCGACCGACTGGCCGCCGCGCACGGCCTCGATGGCCGCTTCCAGCGACTTGCGCGTCAGGCCGTTGGCCTTGGCCAGGTGACCGATGTCGCCTTTGTGGTCGGCCACGGCCAGCAGAAACAATTCGCTGGCAACGTACTGGTCGCCGCGCTTGATGGCTTCCTTCTCGGCCGCCTGCAGCAGCGAGACCATGTCGCGCCCAACCTGCACCTGCTCCTGGCCTTCCACTTGCGGCAGCTTCTTCACCGCGGCTTCGGCGGCAGCCGTCAGGCCCGCCACATTGACGCCAGCGCGCTGCAGCAGGGCCTTGGGGCCATCCTGCTGGCGCAGCATGGCCAGCAGCAGGTGGGCCGGCTCGATGTAGGCGTGATCGTTGCCCAGGGCCAGGGTTTGTGCCTCGCCCAGGGCTTCCTGGAATTTGGTGGTCAGTTTGTCAACTCGCATGAAATCCTCCGATTGCACCGCAGCTTTGGGTGCCTGCCCTGAATTTCAAGGGATGGGACCGAAAACGTTCTTGACGAACATCAAATTCAGATCGATCCACCACACGGTACACGTCAACACGGGCTCAGGGATACCGCTGGCGCCACGCCACGACTTGGGCACGCCGGGCACTTGGGGAGATCCGTGCTCCGGCGCACGCTCGCGGGCCCAAGTGCAGGCACGCTCCCATCATCGCATCAATGCGGTGCCAGCAAGCAAAAAGATGGGCAACCGCGAATGGCGCCTGCGCCCGGACGTCCCCAAGCACCCGGCTCATGCCAGCCATGTTGGAGCGCGATGAATTCGGACTTCCCTGGTATGCCAGCCATACGGTTCAAGCCGGGTGAGCGGGTGTACCCAGGCGCAGGCGCCATTCGCGGTCGCCCATCCCTTGGCGCGTCACATGCGGGGTTGATGCAAAGATGGTGAAGCGCCAAGGTCATCGCCCCGCGAGCGTGCGCCGGAGTCTGGGTATCCCGCTCACCCGGCGTGCCAGACAGGCCCGCGTGGCGCTAGCCTGACTTCAGAAACTAGAGCGACGAGTTGCCGGAAGAAATGCCCCACTTGGCCAGCGCCTTGTCGTCGCTGACGCGGGCATCGACCCAGCGTGCGCCCTCGGGCGTCTGTTCCTTCTTCCAGAACGGCGCCTGGGTCTTGAGGTAGTCCATCAGGAACTCGCAGGCCTGGAAGCTCTCGCCGCGGTGCGCCGAGGTGACCACCACCAGCACGATCTGGTCCAGCGGCTGCAGCGGGCCGACGCGGTGGATGACGCGTGCGGCGTAGATGTCGAAGCGCTTGAAGGCTTCGTCGATCATGGCCTCGATGGCCTTTTCCGTCATGCCGGGGTAGTGCTCCAGCTCCATGGCACTGACCGCGCTGCCATCGTTGCGGTCGCGCACGGTGCCGATGAACGTACAGACGGCGCCGACGCGCTTGTCCTGCGCACGCAGGGCCGCGATCTCGGCGTTGACGTCGAAGTCTGCGGTCTGGATCGAGACGCGGCTGGCCATGTCAGCCTCCGGTGACGGGGGGAAAGAAGGCGATTTCGGCACCCTCGCTCAAGGGCGTCGCCTCATCGCTCATCACTTGGTTGAGCGCCACGCGAACGGCACGGCCACGCGCCAGGCTCTCGGCATGGGCGCCGCCGCGGGCGATCAGCTCGTCGCGCAGCGCGCCCAGCGTGGTCGCCGTGGTGTCGAGCGGCTCGCTGCCGGCGCCGATGCGCTCGCGGATCGAGGCGAAGTACTTGACGTTGACCTTCATCCCATCAACTCCGCAAAGGAAATGAACTGCACGGTATCGCCCTTGGCAATCGTCTTGCCGGCCGGGTTGTCCACCACGCCGTCGCCCCAGACGGCCGAGGTCAGCACACCGGAACTCTGGTTGGGGAACAGCTCCAGCCCGCCGGCGGCATTGCGGCGCACGCGCAGGAACTCGCGGCGCTTGTCGGCGCGCGGCCAGTCGAAATGCGCCGGCAGCGCCATGCGGGCCGGCGCCACGTCCACCACGCCCTGCAGCTTGAGCAGGAAGGGACGCACCAGCACCAGGAAGGTGATGAAGCTCGACACCGGGTTGCCCGGCAGGCCGGCGAAGTGGCAGGCGTCCTGCGCGCTGCGCGCCCCAGCACCTTGATCGCGGTAGATCTTGCCGTAGGCGAAGGGCTTGCCCGGCTTGATGGCAATCTGCCAGAGGTCGAGCTCGCCCAGCTGCTGCACGGCCGGCTTGATGTGGTCTTCCTCGCCCACCGAGACGCCGCCGCTGGTGAGGATCAAATCATGCTGCTGCGCGGCGTCGCGCAGGGCGTCGAGCGTGGCATCGCGCTGGTCGGGCACGATGCCGTAGTCGGTGACCTCGCAGCCCAGGCGCTGCAGCAGCGCGCGCAGGAAGAAGCGGTTGGAGTTGTAGATGGCGCCGGGCGGCATGTGCTCGGGCGCGATGTCGCCCGGCATCACCAGCTCGTCGCCGGTGGAGAACAGCGCCACGCGCGGGCGGCGCACCACCGGCAGCGTACTCATGCCAATACTGGCCGCCAAGCCCAATGAAGACGGCGCCAGGCGCTCCCCTTTTGATAGCACCACAGCACCGCGCGTGACATCCTCGCCGGCGCGGCGGATCCACTGGCCGGGCTTCGGCACGGCATTGACGCGCACACTGCCCTCGCCGACGGCCTCGCACTCTTCCTGCATGACGATGGCGTCGGCCCCCGCCGGCACCGGCGCGCCGGTGAAAATGCGCGCCACGCTGCCGGGCTGCAGCGGCGCACCGCTGGCACCGGCCGGGATGCGCTGCGACACCGGCAACACCACGCCGGCCTCGCGCAGGTCGGCGCAGCGCACAGCGTAGCCGTCCATCGAGCTGTTGTCCTGCGGCGGCACGTGCAGCGCGGAGACGATGTCGCGCGCCAGCACGCGGCCGTCGCCGTCGAAGGTGGTGATGTCTTCAATGCCGGCCAGCGGCTGGGCCTGGGCCAGCAGCTCGGCCTGGGCCTCGTCCAGCGCTTTCAGGGGGGGGCGTGGGGCGTTCATACGGCGTACAACTCGGGACTGTAGTCAAAACGCTCGGCGTGCTGGAGCAGCCAGTCGGCCACGGCCGCGGCATCGTTGAGGTCGAGCACATCGAGCCCGGTGGGTTGCGGCAGCTGGTCGGGCGAATCGGTGGTTATGGCGGCGATGAAATCGTCGTTCGGGTAGCGCACCGGCTTGGCCGTGGACGCCCGCCAGACCTCGATCTTGAGCAGATCGCTGTCCTTGTAGCCCTCGACCAGCACCCAGTCGACGCCGTCATACAGCTCGGCGATCAGCTGATGCACCGAGAGCTCCGTCGGCAACTCGAACTCGCGCATCAGCGCCAAGCGACGGTTGGAGGCGATCACCACCTCGAAAGCACCGGCCTCGCGGTGGCGCCAGCTGTCCTTGCCCGGGTGGTCGATATCGAACTTGTGGTGCGCATGCTTGACCACCGAGACGCGCTGCCCGCGCAGCTTGAGTTCGGGAATCAGGCGCTCGACCAGCGTGGTCTTGCCCGAGCCGGAGTAGCCGGCAAAGCCGATCACTTTCATTTCAGCTGCCCTGTCTTTCAAAACACCCCCCACAGCACGCCAACCGCCGACCGCCAGAAACGCCGTGGAACCGGCTCTGCCGGGCCACTGGCGTTGCCCCCTGCAAGGGGGGTGGCGAAGCGACACGCAGTGCGCGCAGCCTGGGGGTGTTCATACACAATGAGCGACGATGTAGGCCTTGACAGCCTGCACGTCCGCCTCGAGCACCGTCACGCGCTTGGGCAGGTTTTCAATGCCCTCGAACTTGGCCGGCCGGTCCGGCTCGCGCCCCAGCGCCTCGACGATGGTGGCGGCGAACTTGATCGGCAACGCCGTCTCCAGCACGATCATCGGCACGCCGGCGCTGAGGTGCTCACGCGCCACTTTCAGGCCGTCGGCGGTGTGGGTATCGATCATGCCGCCGAAACGCTCGAACGTGTCCTTGATGGTAGCCAGGCGGTCGGCATGGGTGCTCTTGCCGCTGGAGAAACCATAACGCTGACGCGCCTGGGCAAAGGCCGGGTCCTGGCTCAGGTCGAACTGGCCGGTTTTGCCCAACTGCTCGCCGAACAGCGCACGGGTCTTGGCGCCATCGCGGCCCAGCAGGTCGAACACGAAGCGTTCGAAGTTCGATGCCTTGGAGATGTCCATCGACGGGCTGGAGGTCTCGTGCGTGTCGGCACTGCCGCGCACGCGGTAGACGCCGGTGCGGAAGAACTCGTCGAGCACGTCGTTCTCGTTGGTGGCCACCACCAGCTGGTCGATCGGCAGGCCCATCATGCGTGCCACATGGCCGGCGCAGACGTTGCCGAAGTTGCCGGAGGGCACGGTGAAGCTCACCTTCTCGCTGTTGTTCTTGGTGGCCTGGAAGTAGCCGGCGAAGTAGTACACCACCTGCGCCACCAGGCGTGCCCAGTTGATGGAGTTGACGGTACCGATCTTGTACTGGCGCTTGAAGTCGAGGTCGTTGGAGACGGCCTTGACGATGTCCTGGCAGTCGTCGAACACGCCCTTGACCGCCAGGTTGTGGATGTTGGCGTCCTGCAGGCTGAACATCTGGGCCTGCTGGAACGGGCTCATGCGCCCAAACGGGCTGGTCATGAAAACGCGCACGCCCTGCTTGCCGCGCATGGCGTATTCGGCCGCGCTGCCGGTATCGCCGGAAGTCGCCCCCAGGATGTTGAGCTGCTCGCCGCGGCGGGCCAGTTCGTACTCGAACAGGTTGCCCAGCAGTTGCATCGCCATGTCCTTGAAGGCCAGCGTCGGGCCGTTGGACAGGGCTTCCAGGTAGAGGCCGTTTTCCAGCGGGCGCAGCGGCACGATTTCTTTCGTGCCGAACACTGCCTCGGTGTAGGTCTTGCGGCAGATGGCGCGCAGGTCGTCGGCCGGGATGTCGTCGATGTAGAGCGACAGGACTTCGAACGCCAGCTCGGCATACGGCAGGCTGCGCCACTTGGTCAGCGTGGCATCGTCCACCTGCGGATAGGACTCGGGCAGGTACAGGCCGCCGTCGGGCGCCAGGCCTTCGAGCAGGATTTCACAGAAACGCTTGCGGTCAGCATGGCCGCGGGTGCTGAGGTACTTCATCCGGCCAGCTCTTCCTTGCGAATGCGCACGATCGGCGCCAGCACCGTCGGCAGCGCCTGCAGCTTGGCGAGCGCGTCGTTCATGGTGCCTTCGCGCGCATCGTGCGTCAGGATGATGAGGTCGGTCGAGGTCGCGCCCTCGCCGCCCACCTCGTCGGCCTCGCGCTGCAGCACGGCGTCGATGCTGATGCCGGCCTCGGCCAGGATGCCGGTGACCTTGGCCAGCACGCCGGCCTCGTCGGCCACGCGCAGGCGCAGGTAATAGCTCGTCACCACCTCGCTCATGGGCAGCACGGGCAGGTTGCTCATGGCCTGGTCAAGCGTATTGGGCTGGAAGGCCAGGTGCGGCACGCGGTTCTGCGGGTCGGCGGTGTGCAGGCGGGTGATGTCGACCAGGTCGGCAATCACGGCGCTGGCGGTCGGCTCGGCACCGGCGCCCTTGCCGTAGTACAGCGTGGTGCCGACGGCGTCGCCATTGACCACCACCGCGTTCATGGCGCCCTCGACATTGGCCAGCAGGCGCTTGGCCGGCACCAGGCTCGGGTGCACGCGCAGCTCGATGCCCTTGGTCGTGCGCTTGGTGACGCCCAGCAGCTTGATGCGGTAGCCCAGTTGCTCGGCGTAGCGGATGTCCTGCGCGCCCAGCTTGGTGATGCCTTCCACGTAGGCCTTGTCGAACTGCACCGGGATGCCGAAGGCAATGGCCGACATGATGGTGACCTTGTGCGCGGCGTCCACGCCTTCGATGTCGAAGGTCGGGTCGGCCTCGGCGTAGCCCAGGCGCTGCGCTTCTTTCAGCACCACGTCGAAGTCCAGGCCCTTGTCGCGCATCTCGGACAGGATGAAGTTGGTGGTGCCGTTGATGATGCCGGCGATCCACTGGATGCGGTTGGCGGTCAGGCCCTCGCGCAGCGCCTTGATGATCGGAATGCCACCGGCGACGGCAGCCTCGAACGCCACCATCACGCCCTTGGCGGAGGCGGCGGCGAAGATCTCGGTGCCGTGCACGGCCAGCAGCGCCTTGTTGGCGGTGACCACGTGCTTGCCGGCGGCGATGGCTTCCATCACCAGCTGCTTGGCGATGCCATAGCCGCCGATGAGCTCGACCACGATGTCGATGTCGGGATTGGCAATGATGGCGCGTGCGTCGTTCACCACCTGCACACCCGGGCCGACGATGCTCTGGGCACGTGCTGTATCCAGATCGGCCACCATGGTGATCTCGATGCCGCGGCCGGCGCGGCGCTTGATTTCTTCCTGGTTGCGCTTGAGCACGTTGAAGGTGCCCGAACCCACGGTGCCGATGCCCAGAAGGCCTACTTGAATTGCTTTCATCTTTGACTCAGTCCATGGCGCCGCAGCGCCGTCTTCAAATTAGGTGCGCGCGTGGCGCTTGCGGTAGCTCTCGAGAAACTTGGCGATGCGGCCGACGGCGTCGCGCAGGTCGTCCTCATGCGGCAGGAACACCAGGCGGAAATGGTCCGGGCTCGGCCAGTTGAAGCCCGTGCCCTGCACCAGCAGCACGCGGGTTTCCTCCAGCAGTTCCTGAATGAAGGCCTGGTCGTCCTCGATCGGATACATCTTGGGATCGAGCTTGGGGAACATGTACAGGCCGGCCTGCGGCTTGACGCAGGTGACGCCCGGAATGGCCGTGATGAGCTCGTAGGCGATGTCGCGCTGGCGGCGCAGACGGCCGCCTTCGCACACCAGGTCGTTGATGGTCTGGTAGCCGCCCAGGGCGGTCTGGATCGCCCACTGCCCCGGCACGTTGGCGCACAGGCGCATCGAGGACAGCATGTTCAGGCCCTCGATGTAGTCCTTGGCCGATTTCTTGTCGCCCGAGACCACCAGCCAGCCGGCACGGTAGCCGCAGGAACGGTAGCTCTTGGACAGCGAGTTGAAGGTCAGCGTCAGCACGTCCTCGGACAGGCTGCCCATGGCGGTGTGCCGGGCGTCGTCGTACAGCACCTTGTCGTAGACCTCGTCGGCCATGATGACCAGGTTGTGCTCGCGCGCGATCTGCACGATGCCCTTGAGCAATTCGTCGGAATACAGGGCGCCGGTCGGGTTGTTCGGATTGATGACCACGATGCCCTTGGTGCGCGGCGTGATCTTGGAGCGGATGTCGTCCAGGTTGGGCATCCAGCCGTTGTCTTCGTCGCACAGGTAGTGCACCGGCTTGCCGCCCGACAGGCTGACCGCCGCCGTCCACAGCGGGTAGTCGGGCGCGGGGACCAGCATCTCGTCGCCGTCATTGAGCAGGCCGTTGGTGGCCATCACGATCAGTTCGCTGGCGCCGTTGCCGAGGTAGATGTCGTCCAGCGTCACGCCCTTGATGCCCTGCTCCTGGGTGTACTGCATCACCGCCTTGCGCGCGACGAAGATGCCCTTGCTGTCGGAGTACGCCGCCGCATTGGGCAGGTTGCGGATCATGTCCTGCCGGATTTCCTCGGGCGAATCGAAGCCGAACACGGCCAGGTTGCCGATGTTGAGCTTGATGATGGTGTGGCCCTCCTCCTCCATCTGCTTGGCCCGCTCCATGATGGGGCCGCGGATGTCGTAGCAGACGTTGGCCAGCTTGTCCGATTTGCGTATGGTCTTCAAAGTCCCTCCGGGGTGCTTAACGAGAGGCGAAACCTATAATTTGACCACAGTTCTCTTCCAGACCATGAAACTACAGCCCGACAAATTCGACGTTCAGACCATCAGCGGCTACGGCCCGGGCTGGATCGGGCTGGATGGCGAGCAGATCACCACCAGCCTGGTGGTCAGCTCGCGCGGCCAGCGCTTCGACTGGGGCTGCGCCCGCTACGGCGACCTGAGCGCCGCGCATTTCGCCCGCCTCGCCGAACTGGGCCCCGAACTGGTGCTGTTCGGCAGCGGCGAGCGCCTGCGCTTCCCCCAGTCGGACTGGCTGCAGGCCCTGATGGAGCGGCGCATCGGCATCGAAACCATGGACACGGCAGCCGCCTGCCGCACCTACAACATCCTGGCCGGCGAAGGCCGCCACGTGGTCGCCGCCCTGTTACTGGAAACTCCCTAGCCCCGCTAGCCTGCCAGGTTATCGATTTCGAGGTAAAATTGATAAATTGAGTCGGGGACGCAACCGAGCTGTCACCGCGTAAACCCCGACCACTCATACGACAGCTCCTGTCACACAAGATTTAAGGCATATGGCGATCGTTGTCAACAAACCCATCCCGGAATTTGAAGCAAATGCCACCAGTGGCATCAAGGTTTCCAACACCTCCCACCTTGGTCAGACGCTGGTGCTGTATTTCTATCCCAAGGACAACACGCCAGGCTGTACCACGGAAGCCATGCAGTTCCGTGACAAGTACAAGGATTTCGTGAAGGCCGGCGCCACCGTGTTCGGTGTCTCGCGCGACAACATGAAATCGCACGACGAGTTCAAGGCCAAGCTGGAACTGCCCTTCGAGCTCATCGCCGACACCGAAGAGAAGATGTGCCACATGTTCGGCGTGGTCAAGAACAAGATCATGTACGGCAAGAAGGTCAAGGGCATCGAGCGCAGCACCTTCCTGATCGGCGCTGATGGCGCCCTGAAGCAGGAATGGCGCGGCCTGAAAGTGCCGGGACACGTCGACGAAGTGCTCAAGGCCGTCAAGGCGCTCAAGAAGGCGGCTGCTACTGCCTGATCCAGCACGAACGGGGTCAGTGCTTGGTCATGCCGCAAAGAACGGCAACTGCACGCCCCGAGAAAAGCCGCCCGGCAATGCGAGGCGGCTTTTTTGTTTTCAGATCCCCGCAGACTTTGGCTGGCGACCTCTCGATCGCGCATGGCCAGGCCGCTGAAGCGGGTTACGCTCTGGCAATCCAGCGCTGCTGTCGGGCCAGCCGCTCCACATCTTGCCAACGGACGCATTGCTCCGCCACACGAGGCCAGATCCGCTGCAGCACCTCGCATTCCGCCAGGGTGTCGGCCGCAGCTTGGTGCCGGACTGCGCAGCGGATGCCGAAATAGCTCATCCACTCGTCCAGCGAGCGCGCCCGGACCTGCTCATGCGTCACGGCACACAACTGCTCGATATCCACCCACGGATTGGGCAGATCGACCGCAAGGTGGGCGCGTGAAAAACGGGAAATCAGGGTCTGGTCGAACGCGGCATGAAAGGCCAGCAAAGGGGAGTCCCCCACAAAATCGGTAAATGCCTGCAGCGCCAGTTCGGGGGCCATCCCCTCGCGTTGCCGCTGCACGCCAATGCCGTGCAGCAGGATATTGTCCTTGCTGGACGCCACATCCTGGCGTAACACCGCCTCGAAACTGTCTCCCAGGTCGATGCTCAGGCGCCGTTGACCCCAGTCCACTTTCATGGCGATGGCCGCGATCGCGAGCAGACGGTCGTGATGCGGATCCAGTCCGCTGGTTTCAACATCGAGCATGACCCAACGATGCTCATTGATCTGCCGCCGCCCGCGTCCGTTACCGGTCAACCACCTCATCCAGCCCATGGCCTACCTCTCGTAATCGAGCTGCAACCGCTGCTGCAAAGAGCGCGCCACGCGGAACGCCTCCTTCAGAATGCGTCGATCAATATCGTTGAGACTGGCAACCGCAATATGGTTGGGCTGCTCTGCCACGGCGCCACCATGGAGCTGTATCTGCAGGCGCAACATCTGCAGGAATTCGAAACCACGGACCCAGGCCTCGTATTCGGACGCAGTCACCCCCAACTCCGGCCCAACAGCCTCCAGCCGTTCGCGTGTTCCAGTTGCCGCCACACCATGCGCCAGGCCATACAGGCGCGCCGCATCAACAAAAATGGCGGAGCCCTGCAGTTTGAGATCAATCTGCCCTTGCTCGTCGGTGACAATCCCCCCCACCCAGCTGAGCGGTACGCTGCGCGTCAGCGCATTGATGGCCATCTGCTTGAAAAAGCGTGGCACCTTCTGCACGGCCACACTGACCTCGGAGCGCAGGGTCTGCGCCAGCGTCAGGTCGCCCGCCAAGGGACGGAAATCAAAATAGATGCTGGCATTGAGCAGGTCCTGCGGTGCGCCGTGCTCGATCCACTGTGCAAAGCGTTCACGCCATTGTTGCAAGGTCAGGCAACAAGCCGGGTTGCCGGCCATGATGCCGCCCTTGCACAAAGGATAGCCACAGGCATCGAGTGCCTCGTTGACGCTCCTGGCAAACGCCAAGACCGATTCACGCTGCGTATCGCTGATGCCATCGGGCAGGATGAGCGCATTGTCCTGGTCGGTGGCGATCGTCTGTTCACTGCGGCCTTCCGAGCCGAGCGCCAACCAGCACAGCAGACTCATGTCGACACCATGCTCGGTCGCCTTGATCTCCAGCAGGCGCTCGGTCAGCACATCGTTCAGGTGGCTGATCAACGCAGTCAGCTGGCGCGCCTGCACCCCCTGGCTGAGCAGGCTGCGCGCAAAGCGGCGGATGTCCTGCGCCACCAGCTTGAGCGTATCAATATCCGGCGCCCCCCGGATCGAGGTGCTGACATGCTTGAGGCTCAGGCGCTGCATGGCAAACAAATCGCGTTCGGACACGATGCCGACCACCACCCCATCGCGCGTGATCGGCACATGCCGGATGCTGTATCGGCTCATCATCAGTGCCGCATCCTCGGCTGTGTGCTCATGCGTCAGGCTATGTACGGGTTGCACCATCACCGCCTGGATCGGCGTCTCCAGCGGCACGGATTGCAGCGCCACACGCCCCAGGATGTCGTCGCGCGACAAAATGCCCACCGGCTCGCCTCGCTCGCCCGTGATCAGCATGGAGCCGACGCGACGCTGGTGCATCTCAGTCAGCGCTTCGCGCAAGGCGGTTGTTGGCCGGCAGGTCACCGGCGCCCGCCGCACCAGATCACCCAAGCGCGTTTCCAGAGACTGCTCCGCCAGGGTCTGTGAGGAATAGGCCACCTGCAAGGCCTGGCGCGACAGTTCGAGAAACTTCAACACCCGCCGGTTCAGAAAGTCGGCAAACGGCACGCTTTGTTCCGCCAACGCCTGCATGGCGCCGCACGGCAGCACCAGCACAAAGGTATCTGCCACCGCCTGGTAGGTCGCGGTCACGGCCCGCTTGGCGATGGCTGCGCTGATCGGGAACAGATCGCCCGTCTCGTATTGGAACGCTCCCCCTTGCAGGTCGGCCAGGCCGCGCTTACCGCTGACAGCGCCCTGGCGGATGAAAAACAGATGCGTCACCTCGCCGCTGGCGGGTTCGATCAGTGTTTCTCCTGGCTCGAAATACTGCTGCTCGGTATGGGTCAGGAAAAAATCGAGATCGCCTGTCGTCATCTGGGAAAACGGCGTGTAGCGCGCCAGTTCCTGCCGCAAGTTGGCCAGCAGGCTGCCGGATGGCGTCGGTGCCGGAATTGTTTTGCTGGCTTGCACGGTTACTCCTGTCATGCGTACAACAAGGTCTTGTCCCAAAGGATATGCCAATCTTCCAGAAAAAAGCCCGGCAATTTGCATTGCCGGGCTTCTTCATCCGACCAAGGTCAGACGCGGGTCACATCAGGTGGCCAGCGTGCTGATATCCCCCTTGAGGTTGGGGTAACGCACATGGTCCACCAGATCCTGCACCTTCTTGCTGGGCGCCGGGGTCACCAGGCTCACAAGAATGATCACGGCGAAGCCAATCGGCACGCCGAACAGACCGGCAGAGATCGGCTGGATATCCCACCAGAGCTGGATCGGTGAGGTAACACCGAACACGCTACGCAGCCAGGGTTGAGTCGTGACCATGTAGTAGAAGGTCGTGCCCAGGCCTGCAATCATGCCCAGCGAAGCCGCGATACCGGTGGCGCGCTTCCAGAAGATGCCCAGAACAAGCACCGGGAAGAACGCTGCCGCAGCGAACGAGAAGGCGGCCGAGACCAGGAACAGGATGTCCGCCGGCTTCTGCGCCGCCACGTAGGCTGCGCACAAGGCCACCACCAGCAGCAGAACCTTGGAAATGGTCACGCGGCGTGCGGTCGAGGCGTTCGGGTCGATCATCTTGTAGTACAGGTCGTGGCTCAGCGCGTTGGCGATCGTGAGCAGCAGACCGTCCGCAGTGGACAGCGCCGCAGCCAGACCACCGGCCGCGACCAGGCCAGAGACCACGTAAGGCAGACCACCAATGGCCGGCGCCGCCAGCACGATGATGTCGCCACCGATGGACATCTCGTTGAGCTGCAGAAGGCCGTCCTTGTTGATGTCGGTAACCGACAGCAAGCTGGGATCCACCTTGTTCCACTCCGCGATCCATACCGGCAAGTGGTCGAACGGCGTGCCGATCAGGACGGTGAAGACCTCGTATTTCACCAGCACAGCCAGGGCCGGCGCAGTGAAGTACAGCAGGAAGATGAAGAACAGTGACCAGCTCACCGACTGACGCGCTTCCTTCACGCTCGGCACGGTGTAGTAACGCATCAGAATGTGCGGCAGCGCAGCCGTACCAACCATCAGACAGAAGATCAGCGCCAGGAAGTTGCGACGCGAGACGTCGTAAGCCTTCTGGGCGGCCGCATCACCTTTCGGATCACCCGCAAACTGGTTGGCGTGCGGCACCATGCCGTTGAGCGGCTTGGCCTTTATATCAGCCCCGGCTTTAGCCTTGGTCCAAGCGGCCTTTGCCGCTTCAGCATTCTTTGGCAAGCCCGCCAACGCCTTCTCCGCGGCAGCGATCTCGGTCATCGGTGCATTGGCAGCCTTCAGATCAGCCACCTTCTTGGTGGCTGCATCCTTGTCAGCAGCCAGCGCAGCAGCGGGATCCTTCAGCTTCTCGGCCAGGGAGGCCGAGCGCTGCTTGAAGATCTCGCGCACTTCCAGTTCTTTCGGGTCATTGGTCAGGCGTTTCTCCTGCTCGGTGACCTTCTGGAGCTGGTAGCCATAGATGGCCTGCGGTACCGGCACATTGGTCTGTTTGACCGACAGCCACACCACCGGGATCATGTAGGCCACGATCAGGATGATGTACTGGGCCACCTGCGTCCATGTCACCGCGCGCATGCCGCCGAGGAACGAGCAGACCAGGATACCGCCGAGGCCGAGGAAAATCCCGAGCTCGAAAGCCACACCCGTCAGACGGGCGGTGATCAGGCCGACGCCGTAGATCTGTGCCACCACATAGGTGAAGGAGCACAGGATGGCAGCCAGAATCCCGAGGAAACGCGGCAGGTTGCCGCCGTAGCGCTCACCCAGAAAATCCGGCACCGTGAACTGGCCGAACTTGCGCATGTAGGGCGCCAGGAACAGCGCCACCAGACAGTAGCCGCCGGTCCAGCCCATGATGAAGGCCAGACCGCCGTAACCCGTGAGGTACAGCGTACCGGCCATGCCGATGAAGGACGCGGCCGACATCCAGTCGGCGCCCGTGGCCATGCCGTTGTAGATGGCAGGCACACGGCGGCCGGCCACGTAATACTCGGCCGCATCGGTGGTACGGCTCATGATGCCGATGCCGGCATACAGGCCGATGGTGGCCAGCAGGAAGATGAAGCCGATCCACTGTCGCGGCAATCCCATCTGTTCGAGAATGGCCAAAGCCACCACGAAAATCAGGAAACCGCCGGTGTACCACTTGTACACCTTGTTCAGGTTTTGCTTGAACGCCTTGTTGGAGGCGGCGCTGGGGGTGCCAGCGTCAGAGCCAAACATTCCAGCCATGGTTTACTCCTCGGTCTCTTGGACACCGTGCTCGATGTCCAAGTTGTTCATGTACCGGGCGTAGAACCAGATGATCAGGCAATACACCACCAGGGACCCTTGCGCGCCCATCCAGAAGCTGAAAGGCCAGCCAAAGAATGTGAAATTCAGATCGCGTGCAAAGTAACCCACGACAAAGGTCACGACGAACCATATCGCCAGCAGGATGGCCGTGATATTGAGGTTCTTCCGCCAGTATCGGCGGTGGTTTTCGGTCAGTTCCATGTTTCCCATGATTTACCTACCTCCAACAAAATACCCTTTCGGGCGTATCGCGATCACCACTTGTCTCCTAGTGGCCTGCAGCCGGATCACGGCTTATAGTTTTCTGGCCGGAATTTTTATTCCGGCCATCAAGTACCCGCTCAGCTGGTTCAGGCGGACGGCGCAGCGCGCAATCCGGTTTCACGTTCCAGCTGGGCGGCCACTTTGGGCTCGAACCCTTTGAGATGGCGAATGATCTTCACCGCCTCGTCGGGCTCATGCCTGTCAACATGAACCCGCGCCAGCTGGTACCAGCCGAACGGGCTCATGGGCTGCAGTTCTGTGTTTTTCTTGAGGGCCGCGACCGCTTCGTCGAAGCGGTGCGCCTGGATCAGCACCAGGGCCAGGCCGTACCAGGCGCGGTCCATCTTGGGCTCGATCTCGATGGCGCGACGAAAGGCTGCCTCGGCCCGTTCATGCTGAGCATTCTCTTCCAGCATGTAGCCCAGGTTGAACCAACTGGCCGACAGATCAGGGTAGTGGCGGGCAAGCAATTCCTGGTTGGCAATCGCCTCGGACCTGCGTCCGAGTTGGACCAGCAGATGCGCCCGGCTGGCCAGGGCATATCGGTCGTTGGGCCTCAAGCTCAGCATCTCGTCGAAACGCACCAATGCCTCGCGCCTGCGATTGAAGACCAGCAGCGCAATGGCCTGCAGCTTGAGAAAGAGGTAGGACACTGTCTGGCTCATCTGCACAGCTCCACGCCAATCTGCAGGCAAGTCTGGATCTTGTAAATCGTGGCCCCGAGCCAGATGAACAGCAGAAGCAGAAAGGCCACCAGCGGCACGTGCCGGTCCAGCACCAGCTTGGGTGTCAGCAGCCGCGCCACCGAAACAAAGGGCCGGCCAATGATCTGCAGGATCTGATAGAAAAGATTCTGATCTTTCTTAGCCCCCGCCAGCAGGCCCAGCACCCACTGGCCCAGCAAAGCCATGAGTGCAATCTCAGCGATCAGTTTGATGGTGGATGCGACAGCAAGCATAAAAACCCGTCAATGAGGTTGATTGCATTGTTGGCGGCCTGCTTACCAATTTCTTACAAATCGCCGGGAATCCTGACAACCCGAGGTCAAACCCTCTCAGTGTTTTCCCTCCTATATACCAACTAGGGTATCGATATCCTGGCGGCCTGTGACTCAGCCGGGTTGCATCAAGTCACACCAACGTGGGGGGATCTGCAGAATCGAGGTGATGCCTCGCGCCACCGATCTGTCCATCAAAGGATTCAAGAGATGACCGAGAGACCCGGAGATGATCGGTGCAACACCATCCCACTTGGAATTTGATGCATTGCAGCAACATGCTATGCGCAGCAGCCCTGGCTCATGCATAATGAATTCATGCCGTTGAGAACAGCAACTGCGCTCCCCGAGAAAAGCCGCCCCGGTTTGCCAGGCGGCTTTTTTGCTTTTTCGGCGGCATCCGGTAACCTTTTTGCGAGCTCTACGACCCATGCCCCTGCCCCCTGCTCCCACCAAGCGCGCAGCCCTGCTGTCTCCTGAAGCCTTTGACGCCCCGGCCCGCAGCAAGCCCCGGTCATCGAGAGAATCAGCCACCTCCTTCGAACCCTCGCGCGCCGACGGCAAGCCACAAGCCCGCGACCTGTTCGATCACGGCGGCGGCGCGGCGGCCGAAGCGCCTATCCTCACGCCACCGGGCCGCGGCAAGACCAGCCCGAAAACCGCCCGCGGCAAGGCCCCCGCCGCCGTGGTGACCGCGGCTGCACCCGCCACGCAAAGCCCTGCCCGCCCGAAGAAGGCCAAGCCGGGCGGTCCGAGCAAGCTGTTCGTACTCGATACCAACGTGCTGATGCACGACCCGATGTGTCTGTTCCGCTTTGAGGAACATGACATCTTCCTGCCCATGATCGTGCTGGAAGAGCTTGACGGCCACAAGAAAGGCATGACCGAGGTCGCTCGCAACGCGCGCCAGACCAGCCGCATGCTGGATGGTCTGGCCGATGCTCAAGGCGCCGACATGGCGGCCGGCCTCAAGCTCGACAGCACCGGCCACCGCGAAGCCGGCGGCAAGCTGTTCTTTCAGACCCAGCCGCTGAACTACACCCTGCCCACCAGCCTGCCCCAGGGCAAGGCGGACAACCAGATCCTGGGCGTGGTGGAGGCCCTCCGTCAACAATACGGCCAGCAGGACCCGCCGCGCGAGGTGGTGCTGGTGTCCAAAGACATCAACATGCGCGTCAAGGCCCGGGCGCTGGGCCTGGCCACCGACGACTACCAGAACGACAAGACGCTGGACGATGGCGACCTGCTGTACGCCGGTTCGCTGGCCTTGCCGGCCGACTTCTGGACCACGCACGGCCAGACGGTCGAGAGCTGGCAGCAGGGCCCGCATACCTTCTACCGCATCAATGGCCCGATCGTGCCCAGCCTGCTGATCAACCAGTTCGTCTACTTTGAGGCGCCGGGCGAGCCCAGCCTGTACGCCCGCGTCTCCGAGATCCGTGGCAAGACCGCCGTACTCAAGACGCTGAAGGACTACACCCACCTCAAGAATGCCGTCTGGGGCGTGGCCGCGCGCAACCGCGAGCAGAACTTCGCCATGAACCTGCTGATGGATCCGGAAGTGGATTTCGTGACGCTGACCGGCACCGCCGGCACCGGCAAGACGCTGATGGCGCTGGCCTCCGGCCTGACCCAGGTGCTGGACGACCGGCGCTACACCGAGATCATCGTCACCCGCGCCACCGTCAGCGTGGGCGAGGACATCGGCTTCCTGCCCGGCACCGAGGAGGAAAAGATGGGCCCCTGGATGGGCGCGCTGGACGACAACCTGGAAGTGCTGTCCAAGACCGACACCGGCGCCGGCGAATGGGGCCGTGCGGCCACCAGCGAACTGATCCGCAGCCGCATCAAGATCAAGAGCATGAACTTCATGCGCGGTCGCACCTTCATGAACAAGTACGTCATCATCGACGAGGCGCAGAACCTGACACCCAAGCAGATGAAAACGCTGATCACCCGCGCCGGTCCCGGCACCAAGATCATCTGCATGGGCAACCTGGCGCAGATCGACACGCCTTACCTGACCGAGGGCTCCTCCGGCCTGACCTTCGCCGTGGACAAGTTCAAGGGCTGGCCGCACGGCGGCCACATCACGCTGGCGCGCGGTGAACGTTCGCGCCTGGCGGACTTTGCCAGCGAAGTGCTATAAAAAGAATAGCTGCCTGCGCAATAAAAAAGGGGCCTGGAGCCCCTTTTTTATTTAAAAATCGCCGTTACCGTAGCCGCTGGCCAGGTTTTCGAAGCGGGTCAAGCGGTTCAGGAAGGCCAGCTTGACGGTGCCGGTCGGGCCGTTACGCTGCTTGGCGATGATGATCTCGGCTACACCCGGCTCCTTGCAGGCGTCCTTGGTGTAGTACTCGTCGCGGTAGATGAACATGATGATGTCGGCGTCCTGCTCGATGGCACCGGACTCGCGCAGGTCGCTCATCATGGGGCGCTTGTCGGGGCGCGTCTCCACGCTGCGATTGAGCTGCGACAGTGCAATCAAGGGGCAGCCCAGTTCCTTGGCCAGCATCTTCATGCCGCGCGAGATCTCGCCCAGTTCGGTGGCGCGGTTCTCGTTGTCGCCACTGGAGCCGCTCATCAGCTGCAGGTAGTCGACCACGATCAGGCCGAGCTTGCCGCACTGGCGCGCCAGACGGCGGGCATTGGCGCGCAGCTCGCTGGCGGTCAGGCCGGCGGTCTCGTCGATGTGCAGCGAAATGGTACGCAGCTTCTCGATCGCCTCCGTCAGGCGCGGCCACTCCTCGTCGGTCAGCTTGCCGGTGCGCAAATGGCCCTGGTCGATGCGGCCGATGGAGCCGACGATACGCACCGCCAGCTGGGCCGCACCCATTTCCATGGAGAACACGGCCACCGGCAGGCCTTCGTTGAGTGCCACGTGCTCGGCAATGTTGATGGCAAACGCCGTCTTGCCCATGGAGGGCCGCGCCGCCAGCACGACCATGTCACCGGGCTGCAGACCGGACGTCATGCGGTCCAGATCGTAGAAGCCGGTCGGCACGCCCGTGATGTCGTTCGGGTTGTCGGCCATCTCCTGCACGCGGTCCAGCAGGTCCACCACCAGGGTGTCCATGGACTGGAAACCGCGCTTCATGCGCGAGCCTTCCTCGCCGATGTTGAAGATCTTCTGCTCGGACTCGTCCAGGATGGCGGCGACCGGCCGGCCCTGGGGGTTGAAGGCGTTGGTGGCGATCTCGTCGCTGGCGGCGACCAGCTTGCGCAGGATGCCGCGCTCGCGCACGATCTCGGCATAACGGCGGATGTTGCCGGCGCTGGGCACGTACTGGGCCAGGGAGTTGAGGTAGGCCAGGCCGCCAACCTCCTCTGCCTTGCCCTGGCTTTGCAGGTGCTCGAACACCGTGATCACGTCGGCCGGCTTGCTGGCGTTGACCAATGCCGCGATGGCGGCATAAATCAACCGATGCTCGTAGCGGTAGAAGTCCCCCTCCCCCAGCAGGTCGCCGACCCGGTCCCAGGCGCCGTTGTCCAGCAGCAGGCCCCCGAGCACACTGGATTCGGCCTCGATCGAATGGGGCGGGACTCGCAGTTGCGCGACCTGTCGGTCTTGCCCGTAATCGTCATCTACGGGGGTCAATACGGCTGACATGAATGATGCTTTCCTTGTAACCTCTAATGCTAAGCCCTGGACACCTTGCCGTCGAGGAACATGTTGGGGACAACCGGCCCCCAAGCTGTGGGTAATCTGTGCAAATGCATGTATGGGCGTTGGCGCCGATCACAAATACAAAAGCCGCCAGAGACAGGCCCTGGCGGCTTTTGAGGGGGACTAACGCCGCTTAGGCGGTTTCGCCGTACACGGAGACAGTGATGTCGACCACCACGTCGGTGTGCAGCGCGACGCTCACGGCGCTGTCGCCGATGGTCTTGATCGGGCCATTGGGCATGCGCACCTGGGCCTTGGCAACCTTGTAGCCGGTCTTGCCCAGTTCTTCGGCGATGTCGAAGTTGGTCACGGAACCGAACAGGCGGCCGTCAACGCCGGCTTTTTGGGTCAGCTTGATGGTGGTGCCGGCCAGCTTCTCGCCCAGGCCTTGCGCTTCGGCCAGCTTGGCGGCAGCAGCTTTTTCCAGTTCGGCGCGCTTGGCTTCGAACTCGGCCTTGGCCGCTTCGGTGGCGCGACGGGCGCGGCCGGAGGGGATCAGGAAGTTGCGGGCATAGCCGTCTTTCACCTTGACGATTTCGCCGAGGTTACCCAGGTTCACGACCTTGTCGAGCAGAATGATTTGCATGGGTCTACTCCTTAGATCTTGTGCTGGTCGCTGTACGGCAGCATCGCGAGGAAACGCGCGCGCTTGATAGCGGTGTTGAGCTGGCGCTGGTAGATGGCGCGGGTGCCGGTCAGACGGGCCGGGATGATCTTGCCGTTTTCGGCAATGAAATCACGCAGCGTGTCAATGTCCTTGTAGTCGATTTCTTCGACACCAGTGACGGTGAAGCGGCAGAAACGCTTGCGCTTGAACAGCAGCGACTGGGTATTGCGCTTCGGGCGCTTGTCTTTGTTGAATTTTTTGAACGTGGCCATGAGGGCCTCCTGAAATTAATCTTGACTGAACTCTTGGATATGGAACACCAGGCTCTTGCCGTTGCGAGGGGTGGCAACAAAGCCGCTGAAACACCAGACGCTGCCAATGGCTTGCTTGGCAAGCCGCTCGGCCAGGGCACCAAAGGCAACTGCCTTGACGCTGGCCTTCACCTGCCTGTCCTGTCCTGCTTCCGGCACCATCGACTCATGTTCGAGCTTCAGATCCAGGGCCGGCAATCCGGCCGGTGTGTAGCGCAAAGGGACAACCTCGGCGATACAGGCAGTCAGTACAAGCTGGTTGGCGCTGGGGTTCACTCCTCGCTATCGGGAAGATCAGGCCTGGAATTCCGCCTGCTGGGCCTTGCGGGCGTCTTCACGCTCAACGGTCTTCATCATGGAAGAGGGACCGGTTTCGGCCTTCTTCTTCTGAACCGTCAGGTGACGCAGCACGGCATCGTTGAACTTGAACGCATGCTCGAGTTCAGCCATCACAGCCTTGTCGGCTTCGATGTTCAGGCACAGGTAGTGGGCCTTGGCCAGCTTGTTGATCATGTAGACCATCTGGCGACGGCCCCAGTCTTCAACGCGGTGGATCTTGCCACCGCCGGTGGTGATCATGCCCTTGTAGCGCTCGAGCATGGCGGGAACCTGCTCGCTCTGATCCGGATGGATCATCAGGACGATTTCGTAATGACGCATTGATACTCCTTGTGGATGACCCGCACTTTGCGGGCAGATAAGCCGCCCCAGCGTCTGATGGGTGCGGCAAGGTGAAGCTCTCTATTATATGAGATTTTGCTGCTCGGGTCCATCCTGGCGCCCCGCCCGGGTCACCAGACTCAGCAGAATGATGACGACGGCCCCCGCCACGACACCGAACACGCCGGCAGAAATGGGCTGGATCCCGAACCACAGACCGCTGCCTTGCAAACCCAGCAGGGTGCGCACCGGCGCAGCATTGATCAGCATGTAGTAGACCGTCACGCCGACGCCCGCCAGCATCCCGCCCACCACCCCGGCCCTGGAGGTCTTGCGCCAGAAAATGCCCAATACCATGGCCGGAACAAATGCCGCTCCTGCCAGGGAAAAGGACATCGACACCAGGTTGAGGATGTCCGCCGGTTTATGCGCAGCCACATAAGCCGCAGCCAGCGCCACCACCAGCAAGGCGAATTTGGACAGCATCACGCGCCGCATCACGCTCGCCCGGTCGCTCTTGCCCTGGAAGTACAGGTCATGAGCCAGGGCATTGCCGATGGTCAACAGCAGGCCATCGGCCGTGGACAAGGCCGCAGCCAAGCCCCCGGCCGCCACCAGCCCCGACACCACATAGGGCAAACCGCCGAGTTCCGGGGTGGCCAGCATCACGATATCGGCCCCCAGCTTCAGTTCGGAGAACTGCAGGCGATGGTCGCCATTGACGTCGCTGATGGACAACAAGGAGCTGTCAACCTTGGCCCATTGCGCCATCCAGGGTGGCAAGGACTCAAAATTCTGCCCCACCAGATGGCTCATGACCTCGTACTTCACCAACACCGCCAGCGCCGGCGCCGCCAGGTAGAGCAAGGCGATGAACACCAGCGACCAGGCCACCGACGTCCGGGTCTCGGCCACCGATGGCGTGGTGTAAAAGCGCGTCAGCAGATGCGGCAAGCCCGCTGTGCCCACCATCAGGCAGAACATCAAGGCAAGAAAGTTGCGGCGCGACAGCTCGAACGCCTGTTGCTCCTCGGGCGTGCCATCCGGATTGCCGGCGAAGGGCTGGGCATGCGGCGGCATGCCAGCCAGCGGTGTGGCCCGCTCAAGGTTCTCCTGCATGGCCCGGGTCCAGGTTTCCCGCGCCGAAACGGGGTCTTTGGGCAATTTGGCCAGTTCGCGCCGGGCGGCAAAAATCACCTCGGCATCGGCGCGCTCCTCACTCAGCAGGCGCAGTCTTTCCTTGAGCAGCTTGCGCTCGGTGTCCAGCGCCACCTCCACGTTGCGCAGCTTCAACTCGAAATCCCGGGCGCGCCGCGCATATTCCTGAATGACCTGCTGCTCCGCGGGCGACGCCATCAACTGATTTTCCAGCTGGCTGATTTTCTCCAGCTGCTGGCCGTACACCCAGGGCGCCAGCGGGTTGCCAAGCTGCTTGTAGGCCAGCCATGAAACAGGGATCAGGAAAGCCAGGATCAGGACCACGTATTGCGTCACCTGGGTCCACGTGACCGCGCGCATGCCGCCCAGGAACGAACAGACCAGCACCCCGCCGAGCCCGAGCAGGATTCCGATCTCGAAATGAACACCCGTCAGTCGCGAGGTGATCAATCCCACGCCGTAGATTTGCGCCACCACATAGGTGAACGAGCAGATAACGGCGGCCAGAGCGGCAATCCTTCTCGGCCAATGTCCCGCAAAGCGGGCCGCAAAGAAATCTGGAATGGTGTAGATGCCCAGTTGGCGCAAATGGGGCGCCACCAGCAGCGCCACCAGACAAAAACCGCCGGTCCATCCCAGCACATAGGCCAGTCCACCGGGTTGCGACTCCGTCCCGGAAAAGCCCTGCAAATAAAGCCCGCCGGCCATGCTGATGAACGAAGCCGCACTCATCCAGTCGGCGGCCGTCGCCATGCCGTTGTAGAGCGCGGGAATCCGCCGGCCTGCCACGTAATATTCGTCGGCATCCGCAGTTCTGCTGTAGATGCCGATCACCGCATACAGAGCGACTGTGGCAGCCAGGAAAATGGCCCCCACCCATTGCTTGGACAGCCCCCATCGCTCGGCCAGGGCCAGCAAGAGCAAAAAGCCCAGCAGACAGGCGACATAGGTGGCGAAGGCGCGATGGAGCCGGCGTTTGTAGGCGACATACGCCAGATCGTCAAAACCGGCTGCGCCGCCGCGCTCGCGCCGGTTGCTCACCCACGCAAACACGGCGACGATGGCGATGAAGACCAGAACGCCGCCTTGGGCGGCGAACCAGAACCCGAGCGGCCACCCGACCACCACCGTCTGCAGATCGCGGGCGAAATAAATGCCGCCAAAGGAGGCAACAAGCCACACCAGCAAGAGCAGGCCCCGCAGGGAGAAACGACCGGGCATCATCGCCCCCCCCCGGTGGAGCTGGCCCGGTTGCTTCATGACACTGCACTCACTTCCAGCATTGCCATGCGCCTGCGATGTTGCTTACATCCCGGCGATATTGCGCCAGGTCTCGACCACCGAGTCCGGATTCAACGAGATCGAGGTGATGCCCTGCTTCACCAGCCAGCGTGCAAAGTCCGGATGGTCGCTGGGGCCCTGGCCGCAGATACCGACATATTTGTCCTGCTTGCGGCAGGCCGTAATGGCCCGGCTGATCATGGCTTCCACGGCCGGATCGCGCTCGTCGAAGTCAGCTGCCAGCAGCTCCAGACCCGAGTCGCGGTCCAGGCCCAGTGTGAGCTGGGTCAGGTCGTTGGAGCCGATCGAGAAGCCATCGAAGAACTCAAGGAACTCGTCGGCCAGGATGGCGTTGCTCGGCACCTCGCACATCATGACGATCTTCAGGCCGTTCTCGCCGCGCTTCAGGCCGTGCTTGGCGAGCAGGTCGATGACCTTCTTGGCCTGGCCCAGGGTGCGGACGAAAGGCACCATCAGTTCGACGTTGGTCAGGCCCATCTCGTCGCGCACGCGGCGCATGGCCTCGCACTCCATGGCGAAGGCCTCGCCGAAATCGGCGCTGACGTAGCGCGCAGCACCGCGAAAGCCCAGCATCGGGTTTTCTTCCTCGGGCTCGTAACGGCTGCCACCGATCAGCTTGCGGTACTCGTTGCTCTTGAAGTCCGACAGGCGAACGATCACCGGCTTGGGCCAGAAGGCGGCGGCAATCGTGGCCACGCCTTCGGCCACCTTGTCGACGTAGAAGGCACGCGGCGAGGCATGGCCGCGCGCCACCGACTCGACCGCCTTCTTCAGGTCGGCATCGATGTTCGGGTAGTCCAGGATGGCCTTGGGATGCACGCCGATGTTGTTGTTGATGATGAATTCCAGCCGGGCCAGGCCGACGCCGGCATTGGGCAGTTGGGCAAAGTCGAAGGCCAGCTGCGGGTTGCCGATGTTCATCGTGATCTTGACCGGAATGTCGGGCATCGCGCCGCGCTGCACTTCGGTGACTTCCATCTCCAGCAGGCCGTCGTAGATATGGCCGGTGTCGCCCTCGGCGCAGCTGACCGTGACCAGCGTGCCGTCCTTGAGCGTCTCGGTGGCGTCACCGCAGCCGACCACGGCCGGGATGCCCAGCTCACGGGCGATGATGGCGGCGTGGCAGGTGCGGCCGCCGCGGTTGGTGACGATGGCGGAAGCACGCTTCATCACCGGCTCCCAGTTGGGGTCGGTCATGTCGGTCACCAGCACGTCGCCGGGCTGGACCTTGTCCATCTCGCTGATGTTGTGCACCAGGCGCACCGGGCCGGTACCGATCTTCTGTCCAATGGCGCGGCCCTCGGCCAGCACCGTGCTCTGGCCCTTGAGCTTGTAGCGCATTTCGGCCGTGGCGCCAGCCTGGCTTTTCACGGTTTCGGGACGCGCCTGCAGGATGTAGAGCTGGCCGTCGGTGCCGTCCTTGCCCCACTCGATGTCCATCGGACGGCCGTAGTGCTGCTCGATCACCAGGGCGTACTGGGCCAGCTGCTCGACGTCGGCGTCGGTCAGCGAGTAGCGGTTGCGCTGCTCGGTCGGCACGTCGATAGTCTTGACCAGCTTGCCGCCGGCCTTCTTCTCTTCCGGCGTCGAGAACACCATCTGGATCAGTTTGGAGCCGAGGTTGCGGCGCACCACGGCGCGCTTGCCGGCCTTGAGCATGGGCTTGTGCACATAGAACTCGTCCGGGTTCACGGCGCCCTGCACCACCGTCTCGCCCAGGCCATAGCTGGAGGTGATGAAGACCACGTCCTCGAAGCCGGATTCGGTGTCGATGGTGAACATCACACCGGCGGCACCGAGGTCGGAGCGCACCATGCGCTGCACGCCGGCCGACAAGGCCACATCGGCGTGGGCAAAGCCCTTGTGCACACGGTAGCTGATGGCGCGGTCATTGTAGAGGGAGGCGAACACCTCCTTCATCTTGTGCAGCACTTCCTCGATGCCGTGCACGTTCAGGAAGGTTTCCTGCTGGCCGGCAAAGGAGGCGTCGGGAAGGTCTTCGGCCGTGGCCGAAGAACGCACGGCAAAGGTGGCTTGCGGGTTGCCGGCGGACAGCTTGGCGAAGTCCTCGCGGATCGCCTTTTCCAGGTCGGCCGGGAAGGGCTGGGCCTCGACCATGGCACGGATTTCGGCACCTGCTGTGGCCAGCGCACGCACGTCCTCGGTATCGAGGGCGTCGAGCTTGGCGTTGATGCGGTCGGCCAGGCCGCCATGCTTGAGGAACTCGCGGAAAGCGTGCGCGGTGGTGGCGAAGCCGGTCGGCACGCGCACCCCCTGGGGCAGTTGCGAGATCATTTCGCCGAGGCTGGCGTTTTTGCCGCCAACCGCCTCGACGTCGGTCATCCTCAGGTTTTCAAACGGTACGACCAGGGCGGTCGGGCTGAAAAGTGCAGACATGGGAAAGCTCCAGAGTTTAAAAACCGGTTTGCGCCGAAAGCCAGTTCGTGCCGTGAACTGGCGGCGCCCATGCCGACGGCTAGCCTTTGCTCTTGTTCTCGTAGGGCGTTGCGTTGCATGGAAGAATTCGGGTGGATTGGCGGTATTGTAAGCTCCGGCGGTGCCAAAATGCCGGCGGGCCAGCACCGCCCGCCGCCCCTTCGACCCTCCCCCTAGATTCCCATGTCCAACCGCACCGTTTTTTTCATTTCCGATGGCACCGGCATTACCGCTGAAACCTTCGGCAACGCCATCCTGGCCCAGTTCGAGACGCAACTGCGGCGCGTTCGGCTGCCTTTCATCGACACGGTGGACAAGGCCCATCAGACCGTGCGGCAGATCAACCACACGGCCGAAATCGAAGGCAAGAAACCCATCGTGTTCACCACCCTCGCCAACGAGGAGGTGCACGCCATCATCAACGAAGGTTGCCGCGGCATGCTGCTCGACATGTTCGGCACCTTTGTCAACCCGCTGGAAATCGAACTTGGCATCAAGTCGCACCACCGCATCGGCCGCTTCAGCGATGTCAGCAAGAGCCAGGCCTACCACGACCGCATCGAGGCCATCAACTTCTCGCTGGCCCACGACGACGGCCAGTCCAACCGCGACCTGGCCAGCTCCGACGTGATCCTGGTGGGGGTCAGCCGCAGCGGCAAAACGCCGACCTCCCTCTACCTGGCCATGCAGTACGGGCTCAAGGCCTCCAACTACCCGCTGATTCCGGAAGACTTCGAACGCCACCAGCTGCCCCCGGCCCTGGTGCCGCACCGCAGCAAGCTCTTCGGCCTGACCATCAACCCCGAGCGTCTGAGCGAAATCCGCAACGAACGGCGACCCAACTCCAAGTACGCCTCACTGGAGAACTGCCGCACGGAAGTGGCCGAGGCCGAAGCCATGATGCGCCGCTCGGGCATCCGCTGGCTCTCCACCACCACCAAGTCGATCGAAGAAATCGCCACCACCATCCTGCAGGAAATCCGCCCGGAGCGCCTGACCTACTGAAACCTCACGTCGGCGCGCACGCCTCACCCCGGCGCGAACAGGCCCAGCGGATGGTGAAAGCGCGCCACTGACAGCATGAAGGCATAGCAGGCCAGCGCAGCCAGGAAGCAGATCAGGCGCAGTTGGTGGCTGCGCGCCCGCTTGAGCGCCAGCGAGCCCAACACGATGTAGAGCAGCAGCAAGCCCAGCTTGGTGCCGAGCCACAGTTCGCGCAAAGGGTTCAGCCCCAACAGCAGCCACAGGCTCACGCCGGCCAGCAACAAGGCCGTGTCCAGCCCATAGCTGGCATAACGCACCGCCCGCGCCATCCCCCAGCGGCGCCCGGACAGCACCGCCACCCCCCGTAACGCAAACAAGGCAGCACTGGCCAGCACCAGACCGATGTGCAAGGGCTTGAGGACGGTGTAGCCGTCAATCCAGGTCATGAGGCGGCAAAAGCAGACGGTTGGAGATCCATGGCAGCGAGGCATTGTGATGCAAAGCCATCACCCCATGCCGGATTGCATGGAAGCAATATTTCTTGAATTTAAATGAGAATGATTTGTATTTGTGTACAATGTCTTTACTTAATTTCACCTAGCAAGCCATGCCACGCAGTGTTCCATTGCGCCCGGTTGTAGCCAGCCAGTTTTCCCCGTCCAAGGCTCTACAACCATGTCCAAACGCAAAAGTTTCAAGAAAAAAATAGCCAAAGTCCGCATCGATGCTGCGCCACAAGCTATCAAATCAATAGCGCCCTCTGCGCTGCTCCCCCTTGGCGCCATGCTGCTGGCCGGCTCCATGAACGCCTTCGGCCAGCAGGCCGTGCCGGAAAGCGGCAAGACGCTGGCCACGGTGGAAGTGAAGGAGAAGGCGGAAACGCCGGAAGCCAAGACCTCGCTGCGTGCCACGGAAACGTCCATTGGCAAGGGCAAGCAGAAGCTGCGCGACATTCCGCAATCCATCACCGTGATCACGGAGCGCCTGATGGACGACCGCAATCTCGATGATTTCAAGGAGGTGCTGCGCAACACCGCCGGCGTGACCTTCCAGGCCGGTGAAACCGGCGAAGAGGACATCCGCCTGCGCGGCTTCTCGCTGGTGCAGGCCGGCGACATCTACGTGGACGGCATGCGCGATTCTTCGATCTACGAGCGCGACACCTTCAACTACGACCGCGTGGAAGTGCTGAAAGGCTCGGCCTCCATGCTGTTTGGCCGCGGCTCCACCGGCGGTGTGGTCAACCAGGTCAACAAGAAGCCCTTCCTGATGAACTCGCACGAAGTCAAGACCACGGTCGGTACCGGCAACGAACTGCGCGTCACCGGTGATTTCAACCTCAAGACGGGTGACGATGCCGCGTTGCGCATGAACGTGATGACGCACGAAGCCGACAACTGGGGCGCCAAGGTCAGCAAGAAAGGCATCGCCCCCACCTACCGCTGGGGCATCGGCACCGAAGACGAGTTTTCCGTCGGCCTGTACCACCTCGAATACAACAACCGGCCCAGCTACAACCACCCCTGGATTCTGAGCAACGGTCAGATCCAGCCGACGCTGGACGCCAAGAACTACTACGGCCTGGCCAGCGACTACAACAAGGGCCGGGCCACCTACGGCACCCTGAGCCATACCCACCGCTTCTCGGACGGTGGCGAACTCAAGACCACGCTGCGCCACGGACGCTACGAACGCGATCTGTGGTCCAGCGTGATCCGTTTCCAAACCACACCGACCTCGGTCAGCGCCATCACAGACAACACCGTGCTGACCCGCACCCAGAAGGGCCGCATCGGCATCAGCACCACCACCCTGCTGCAAAGCGACTTCAGCAACGACTTCGACTGGTTCGGCAAGAAGCACAAGGTGATCACCGGCGTCGACTGGTCCAACGAGGATGCCCTGCGCAACAACAACTTCTCCGGCGGCAACAGCGGCCTGACCACGCTGGTGGGCACACCCAACGACGGCGACTGGCGCGCCGACCTGCGCGGCGATGCGCCCATGAACAAGTTCAACGCCCGCACCCTGGGGGTGTATGTGCAGGACACCATGGCGCTGACGCCCACCGTCAAGCTGATCGCCGGCCTGCGCAACGACAACTTCAACGCAAACTACAACACGGCCGCCGGCGCCAGCAACTCCCGCACCGATGTGCTGTGGAGCCCGCGCCTGGGCGCGCTGTACCAGCCCAGCGACGTGGCTTCCTACCACGTGTCCTACGGCACCTCGTTCAACACCTCGGGCGACGTCTACCAGTACGCCGTGCAGGGCCCGAATGCGAAAGACGCCAACACGCCGCCGGAGGAAAGCCGCAACATCGAGGTCGGCGGCAAGTTCGACCTGTTCGAGCGTCGTCTCATGCTCGCCAGCTCGCTGTTCTATTCGCAGAAGTACAACGAACGCAACACCGATCCCGACACCGCTGCCACGCAGCAACTGCTGTCCGGCATGCGCCACGCGGCCGGCCTGGATGTCGACGTCGCCGGGCGCATCTCGCCCAAGTGGGATGCCTTCCTGTCCTGGACCTGGCTCCCCATGGCCAGGATCGTTGACAGCAACGTGGCACTCAATGCGGCCGGCACCGGGGCACAGGTCGCGGGCGACCGGCCCGGCTTGACGCCGCTGCACAGCGCCAGCCTGTGGACCACCTACCGCCTGACGCCGCAACTGCGCATCGGCGGCGGCCTCAACTACCGTGACCGGCAGAACCCGGAAGGGGCACGCCACGTCGAGGCCAAGGCCTTCACCACGCTGGACCTGATGGCCGAGTACATGATCACCGATCTGACCACGCTCAAGCTGAATGTCACCAACGTCACCAACGAGCTGTACGCCGACTCGCTGTACCGCGGTTTCTACAGCCCCGGTGCCCCGCAGTCGGTGCAGCTGACCCTGAAAGTCCAGTTCGACTGAATCCATCAACCCGGGGCAGGGAGATCCTGCCCCACAGCAAAGCCACCGCCATGCTGATCCACCTGAAAAACGTCCTCACACCCGAAGAACTGCGCCAGGCGCGCGCCATCCTCGATGCCGCCACCTGGCTGGACGGACGTGCCACCGCCGGCGCCCAGGCCGTGCAGGCCAAGAACAACGAGCAGTTGCCGCAGACCGGCGAAGCGGCGCGCGCGCTGCAGACGCTGGTGTTGCAGGCGCTCAACCGGCATGCGATCTTTTTCTCAGCGGCCCTGCCGAAGAAGATTTTCAACCCCTTGTTCAACCGCTACGGCGGCGACGCCAACTACTATGGCAAACACATCGACGGCGCAGTGATGCACTCGCGCAGCAACGACCAGCGCGTGCGTTCGGACGTGAGTTGCACCCTGTTTCTGGCCGACCCCGACGAATACGACGGCGGTGAACTCGCCATCGACGACACCTACGGCAGCCAACGTGTCAAGCTGCCGGCTGGCGACATGGTGCTTTACCCCGGCACCAGCCTGCATGAAGTCCTGCCGGTGACGCGCGGCCACCGGCTCGCCAGCTTCTTCTGGGTCGAGAGCATGGTGCGCAGCGACGAGCAGCGCCGCCTGCTGTTCGACCTCGACATGAACCTGCTGCGTCTGCGTGAACGCCATGGCGAATGCGCCGAAACCACGGCGCTGACCGGCACCTACCACAACCTGCTGCGCATGTGGGCCGATACCTGAGGCCGAACCCATGAATGCCATCCCTGCCCTCGCCCGCGTCCCCGACCAGGTGGTCAGCCTGGCCGACCACGAAGCCCACGCCCGCACCCGCCTGGACGAGAACGCCTGGGCCTATTTCAGCGGCGGTGCTGCCGACGAATGCACGCTGAACGCCAACCGGCAGGCCTGGGACGCCCTGCAACTGCTGCCGCGCGTGCTGCAACCACTGGCCGGCGGTCATACCCGGGTGCAACTGCTGGGCCGCACGCTGGCCCACCCGATCTTGCTGGCGCCGGTGGCCTATCAGACCCTGGCCCACCCCGATGGTGAACTGGCCACCGCCCATGCCGCGGCAGCGCTGGGGGCCGGCCTGGTGCTCAGCACCCAGGCCGGCATCCCGTTGGAAACCGTGGCGCGCGCCGTGCTGCCGGAGGCCGGGCGCGGTCCCTTGTGGTTCCAGCTCTACCTCCAGCACGACCGCGGCTTCACGCGCGAACTGGTACAGCGCGTCGAAGCCGCCGGCTACGAGGCGCTGGTGCTCACCGTCGATGCCCCCACCAGCGGGGCACGCGACCGTGAACGCCGCGCTGGCTTTCGCCTGCCACCCGGCGTGCGTGCCGTCAATCTGGATGGCCTGCCACCCGCGCCGGCCGCGGCCCTGGGTGCCGACCAGAGCGCGCTGTTTGACGGCCTGCTGCGTCACGCCCCGACCTGGGACGACGTCACATGGCTGCAGGCGCAGACCCGACTGCCCGTTCTGCTCAAAGGCGTGCTGCATGAAGACGACGCGCGCCAGGCGGCGCGGCTCGGCCTGGACGGTGTGATTGTCTCCAACCACGGCGGCCGGACCCTGGACACGGCACCGGCCAGCGCCCAGGTGCTGCCGCGTATCAGCGCCGCGGTGCAAGGCGACCTGCCCGTGCTGGTGGATGGCGGCATCCGCCGCGGCACCGATGTGCTCAAGGCCATGGCGCTGGGCGCCAGCGCCGTCCTGCTCGGGCGGCCTTATGTCTACGGCCTGGCCAATGCCGGCGCCGTGGGCGTGGCCCATGTGCTGCGCCTGCTGCGCGACGAGCTGGAAATCGCCATGGCGCTATGCGGCTGCCGCCAACTTGACCAGGCAAGGCAAGGCCTGCTTTATCCGGCGCCCCTCTGAGCACACCCGCACATGATGTGAAAATATTTTGAATGAATTTCATTAAATACGAATTATTCTCATTTATAATTTGAACATGATGCTGCTCCTCGCCATGATCGCCAGCCTGATCCTGGTCGCCCTCTCGGCCTGCTGGATTTTTCGGAAATAAGGCCGGCCCATGGCCTGGTAGCCGATCCAAAATATGACCTTGTCTGAACGTCACGCTTTGCCGCCCCTCATGAACCGACGCCTTGCCATCGCCGCCAGCGTGGTGCTGTTCCACATCGCCGCACTCTGGGCGATCCAGACCGGGCTGTTGCGCCGAGCCGTGGAGGTGATCGTGCCCGCCGAGGTCCTGAGCGAATTCATCAGCCCGCCGACCCCCAAGACCGAACAGTTGCAGCCGTCGGCCCCCAAGCCGCAAGTGCAAGCACCGCAAAAACGCCAGACGCCGCCGGCCCCCTTGCCCGTGGCCACACCGGTGCCCACGCCTGCACCGGCCGCGCCCACCGGCGTGAGCGCACCTCAGCCACCCGCGCCAGCCATGACCGCGCCCGTGAGCACAAGCCCACCGGGACCGCCGGCGCCGGCGCGCCTTGAGCTGCCCTCCAGCGATGCGGCCTACCTCAACAACCCCAAACCGCCCTACCCGGCCCTGAGCAAGCGCCTGGGAGAGCAGGGCAAGGTGGTGGTGCGCGTGCTGATCGGCGCCGACGGCACGGCCCAGCAGGCCGAGATCCGCACCTCCAGCGGCTACGACCGCCTGGACCAGGCCGCCCTCACCACCGTGCTCAAGTGGCGCTATGTGCCGGGCAAGCGCGGCGGCGTGCCGGAAGCGATGTGGTTCAACGTCCCGATCAATTTTGTTCTTGAATAATGATTTGAAGTCTCTGGAGTGTTTATGGAATCGCAATTCGGCTTGTTCAATGTCTGGGCCCAGGGTGACTGGGTCACCCGCTTCGTCGCTCTGCTGCTGCTGGCCATGTCCCTGGCGTCGTGGATGGTGATCGTGCTCAAGGCGCTGGACATCGTGCGCTACAAGAAGCTGGCGCGCCAGGCCGAAACGTTCTGGCACAGCGCCGACTTCGCCGAAGGTCTGGGCAAGCTCGGGCCGCAGAACGAAAACCCCTTCCGCGATCTGGCGGAAGAGGGGCGCGAGGCCTCCGCGCACCACCGCAATACCAAGGCCCACCTGCACGACAGCCTGGACGTCAGCGACTGGGTGACGCGCTGCCTGCGCAACAGCATCGACCACAGCACCGCCCGCCTGCAGAGTGGTCTGGCCATCCTGGCCTCGGTCGGCTCCACCGCGCCCTTCGTCGGCCTGTTCGGCACGGTCTGGGGCATCTACCACGCGCTCATGAGCATCGGCATGGCCGGCCAGGCAACCATTGACAAGGTGGCCGGCCCGATCGGCGAGGCACTGATCATGACGGCGCTGGGCCTGGCGGTGGCCATTCCCGCCGTGCTGGGCTACAACGCCCTGGTGCGCGGCAACAAGGCCATCCTGGGCCAGCTCAACAGCTTCGCCCACGATCTGCATGCCTATTTCGTCACCGGTGCGCGCGTCGGCGGTGGTGACGCCAAGGTCGTGCCGATGAAGAAGGCCTGAGGAACAGCACCATGGCTTTCGGAACCCAGGACGACACCGACGAGGTGATGAACGAGATCAACATGACGCCACTGGTGGACGTCATGCTGGTGCTGCTCATCATCTTCATCATCACCGTGCCGGTGATGAAGCATGCGGTCAATGTGGACCTGCCGCAGGCGTCCAGCCAGCGCGAGCAGATCAAGCCCGAAACGGTACGGCTGTCGGTCGACGCCAGCGGTGCCTACTTCATCAACGAGAACCAGGTCAGCGACGAAGCGCTGCCAGCGTTGCTGCAGGCCGAAGCGGCGAAAGAGCCGCAGCCTGATCTGCACATCCGCGGCGACAAGAACGTGCGTTACGAGCGCGTGGCACAGGCCATGGCCATGGCGCAGCAGGCCGGCTTGCGCAAGATCGGTTTCATCACCGAGCCCAAGCACTGAGGGTGGCAGGCCGGATGAGCTCGCCTCCCGCCTCGCACCAGCCGGCACCGCGTGCTTGCAGTCCAGCCCCCGCCACGGCCTCGCCACAGGCCGCGGCCATGATCGACAGTGCCACCCTGTTGCAAGGCGGCAAGTCGGTCACGATCAGCCACAACGGCGAGTTCTATCGGCTGCAAACCACCCGCCAGGGCAAGCTGATCCTGACCAAATAAGCGCTTACAGGCCGATGGCGGCAATGCCGGCACGGGCGATCTGGGCGTCTTCCGACGACTTGACGCCGCTGACGCCGACGGCACCCAGGCACTCGCCGTCCTTCATGATCGGCACCGCGCCTTCCAGCAGGCCGTCCAGGCCGGGAGCGCTGAGGAAGGACACGCGGCCGCCGTTGATCATTTCCTCGTAGATGCGGCTTTCACGGCGTCCCAGGGCGGCGGTGCGGGCCTTGGCCGGAGCGATCTGAGCCGAGATGGGCGCGGCGCCGTCCAGGCGCTGCTGCCACAGCAGGTGGCCGCCATCGTCGACGATGGCAATGCTCACCGCCCAGCTGTTCTTCAGCGCTTCGGCTTCAGCCGCAGCGGCAATCAGTTTGAGGTCGGACAGTTGGAGTACGGGTTTGCTTTGCATGGTGGGACTCAAAATTGGAATTTGACAGGACCCACAAGCATAGCGGCAGTTGCCGGCCGGCCAAGCCTGGTGCACCGTAAAACTGCTGTGACAAATACACAGGAAGCGTGGTGATTTCCCGGTTGCGGCTTGAATCGGCCTAGAATGGCCGCACCTGTTGTTCACAGGTTATGAAGGAGATGACAGATATGAGCGACCAAGTTCAAACCATTGAGCCATCCGGCCGGTTCGGCTATGCGATGTCGCAGGCGCAGCGCAACAAGGTGCTGCGCAACACCTACTGGCTGCTGGCCCTGAGCCTGATCCCCACCGTGCTGGGTGCCTGGCTGGGCGTAGCCACCGGCATCACCCAGTCGCTCAGTGGCGGTCTGGGCATGATCGTGTTCCTGGCCGGCGCCTTCGGCTTCATCTTCGCCATCGAGAAAACCAAGAACTCGGCCGCCGGCGTGCCCGTGCTGCTGGGTTTCACCTTCTTCATGGGCCTGATGCTGTCGCGCCTGATCGCCATGGTGCTGGGTTTCAAGAACGGCACCGACCTGGTGATGATGGCCTTCGGCGGCACAGCCGGCGTGTTTTTCGTCATGGCCAGCTTGGCCAGCGTCATCAAGCGCGACCTCTCCGGCCTGGGCAAGTGGCTGATGGTCGGCGCCGTGGTGCTGATGGTCGGTTCGATCATCAACATCTTCGTCGCCTCCAGCGCCGGCATGCTGGCCATCTCGGTGGCGGCCATCGCCATCTTCAGCGCCTACATGCTGTACGACCTGAAGCAGATCATCGATGGTGGCGAGACCAACTACATCAGCGCCACGCTGGCCCTGTACCTGGACATCATCAACGTGTTCCAGAGCCTGCTGGCCCTGCTGGGCATCTTCGGCGGCGAACGCGAATAAAAGCGGCCCCGTCCCCAGAAAAAGGCCCTGCGGGGCCTTTTTTATCGCCCCGGCAGCTTGTGCGACACTCAACCTGCACGACGAATTGCCGATAAGGTTTGTAAGCCCTACATGCACACCCCATGACACCGCGTCTCCTGCTCATTCCTGCCATCGCTCTGCTGCTGGCCGCCTGCGACATTCCCGGCATGGGTCCGGATCCACGCATTGCCCAGCGCGAGGCGGATGCCCGGGCCATTGGCGGCGCCTGCCGCCATGCCATGCGCGGCATCGAGGACTGCTATCGCCTGAATGAGAGAGCCTCCAAAACCGCCGTCTTCGACGGCTGGAAGGAGATGGACCAGTACATGCGCGACAACAAGATCGAGGGCCAGCGCCCCAGTGTCGGCGTGGCGGAAAAAGAAGAGATCATCGAGGACAAGAAGCCGGTGGCAGCGGACGAGGTCAAGGAAAAGACCGCCGATGCCAAGTCCCGCACCGGCGCCAAGACAACGGCCTCAGACCGGCTCTAAGCCCTGTCGACCGCACCCCTGACGCGTCCCAGCCCTCACGCGTCCAGTTCGAACACCGCCATGCTCTCCACGTGCGCCGTATGCGGGAACATGTTCACCACACCGGCCGCCACACAGCGATAGCCAGCCTGATGCACCAGCAGCCCGGCATCGCGCGCCAGCGTTGCCGGGTTGCAGCTCACATAGACAATGCGCCGCGGCGGCATCCAGCTCTGCGCGCCCTCGGTTGCGGGATGCACCGCCGGATCGAGCTTCTGCTGATGCAAATCGGCCAGCGTCTTGGCCAGGGCAAAAGCCCCCTCGCGCGGCGGATCGACCAGCCACTTGTTGGCCACGCCGTCGCGCACCAGTTGCTCGGGCGTCATCTCGAACAGGTTGCGCGCTACAAATTCAGTAGCAGCCAGCGCATATTCTGCGGGCCTGGATGCCTTATTTTTCAAATAGTTTTCACGGGAACGCGCCACCAGCGCCTCGCTGCCCTCGATGCCCAGCACCTGGCGCGCCTGGGTGGCGATGGGCAGCGTGAAGTTGCCCAGGCCGCAGAACCAGTCGATCACGCGCTCGGTCTTCTGTGCATCAAGCAGACGCAGTGCGCGCGACACCAGCACGCGGTTGATGTGCGGATTGACCTGGGTGAAATCGGTCGGCTTGAACGGCATGGTGATGCCGAATTCCGGCAAGGCATAGGCCAGCTGCTGCGCGCCTGCCTCGTCCAGCAGATGCACGGTGTCCGGCCCCTTGGGCTGCAGCCACCACTGCACGCCGGCATGGGCCTGGGCAAACGCCCGCAGCTTCGCTACGTCCCCCGCGCTCAAGGGCTCCAGATGGCGCAGCACCAGGGCCGTGACCTCGTCGCCACAGGCCAGTTCGATCTGCGGGCAGGTCTCGATCGCCTCGAGCGAGGCGATCAGCTCGCGCAACGGCATCAGCATGGCGCTGACATGCGGCGGCAACACCGGGCACACCTCCATGTCGGCCACATAGCGGCTCTTGCGCTCGTGAAAGCCCACCAGCACCGTGCCCTTCTTGCGCACATGGCGTACCGACAGCCGAGCACGGTAGCGGTAACCCCAGGCCGGGCCCTCGATCGGCCGCAGAATGTTCTCGGCCCGCACCTTGCCCAGATGCCAGAGGTTGTCCTCCAGCACGCGCTGCTTGACGGCAACCTGGGCGCCCGCGTGCAGGTGCTGCATCTTGCAGCCGCCACAGGCGCCGGCATGCAGGCCGAAATGCGGACAGCCGGGCCGCACGCGCTGGGCCGACTCGCGGTGAATGGCCGTCACCGTGGCCTGTTCCCAGTTGTTCTTCTTGCGGTTGACCTGGGCACTCACCACTTCAAAGGGCAGCGCGCCCTCCACGAACACCACCTTGCCGTCAGGCCGGTGGGCAATGCCCTGGGCTTCAATATCAAGCGATTCGATCGCCAGTCCCTCGGGCGACACCGGGCTGGAATGGAGCTTGCTGTCATCAGTCATCCCCGTATTGTCCCCGAGTTAGACTCTCGCCCGCACGCCGTGCCCGCTGCGCCAGCGCAGTCCGATGGAAGGCCCTAGACTGAAAACCCGACACGAGACCTTCTTTCCAGTGAAGCTGCTGCTGGTGGCCGTGCTGTACGGCGCCCTCGGCTGGCTGGCCCTGCATTACTTTTCCATCAACGGCCTGATCGGCATCTTCTGGCCGGCCAGCGGCCTGGCCCTGGCCGTGCTGCTGCTGGGAGGCCGACGTTATGCGTGGGGCATCCTGCTCGGCGCCGCTCTCTCCAACCTCCTCGCCGGTATCAATCCTGTTGCGGCGTTCGGCGGGGCCGCCGGTGCCAGCCTGGCCGCGCTGCTGGGCCACTGGCTGCTCACGCGCGGCGAACAGTTTGACATCACGCTGGCTGGCATGCACGACTACAGCCGGCTGGTGCTGCAGGCCGCCTTTCTGTCCAGCGGCATCAGTGCCCTGGTCGGCACCGTCAGCTTCGTCGCCTTCGGTACCTTGGCGCTACAGCATACGTGGCAACACCTGCTTCACTGGTGGCTCGGCGATGCCCTGGGTGTCATGCTGGTCGCTCCCCTGATCCTGGTCTGGCAGCGCCGGCCGGACCGGGTGTCGAATCTCCGGCGCTGGCCTGAGGTTGGCGTGATTGTGGGTCTGACCTTCCTGGCCGGGCAGATCATTTTTCTCGACTGGTTCTCCAACTCGTTCGGCCTGCTCATCAACCAGGGCTACTGGATGTTCCTGTTCATCACCTGGGCCGCCATACGCCTGGGCGTGCATGGCGTGGTGCTGATGCTGTGCCTGGCCTCGGTGCAGGTATCGCTGGGCATCCATCTGAACGTGGGCTGGTTTGTGCAACGCATGGCACCGCAGATCCAGTTGCTCAACAGCGGCTTCTATCTGATGATCCTCAGCCTGGTCGGCATGTCGCTGGCCATCTACTTCGCGGCGCGCAAACAGGCGGAAAACACCCTGCGCATCGCGGCGACGGCCTTCGAGTGCCAGGAGGGCATGATCATCACGGATGCCGACATGCGCATCCTGCGGACCAACCACAGCTTCAGCCGCATCATGGGCTATTCGAACGAGGAAGTGGTCGGCCAGACCACCACGTTCATGCGCGCGGACCGGCAACCGGCCTCCTTTTACGAAGCCGCCTGGGCCACGGCCCGGCGCGAGGGCTCCTGGCGCGACGAGGTCTGGCACCGACGCAAGAACGGCGAAGTGTTTCCGCAGTGGCTGACCTGCACGGCCGTCACCAATGAACGAGGCGACATCACGAACTATGTCGTCACCCACACCGACATCACCCATCTGAAACAGCAGGAAGCCAAACGCCTAGCCAACGAGGCGGCCCACCGGGAGGCCCTGGTGCGCGAGGTGCATCACCGCATCAAGAACAATCTGCAGGGCATCACCGGCCTGCTGCGCCAGTTCGCCCAGGCCTATCCGGAAACAGCCGACCCGATCAACCAGGCGATCGGGCAGGTGCGCAGCGTGGCCGTCATCCATGGCCTGCAAGGCCGCAGTTCCTTGCGCACGGTCCGCCTGTGCGAACTGACCAGCGCCATCGCCAGCGATATCGAGTCCCTATGGCAGACCCCCATCCATGTCGACATCCCCCAGTCGTGGACGCCAGGCGTCCTCGCCGAAACCGAGGCCGTACCGATCGCCCTGGTGCTCAATGAACTGATCCTCAACGCCGTCAAGCATGGCGGCAAGTCCCATGGCGACATCCAGATCAGGTTGCGCAAAGGACCACTGCACGACATCATTCAGGTCAGCATCACCAACTCAGGCGAATGGCGCAGCAACGCGCGCAACCCGGCCGCCCTCCACAGCGGCTTGCAGTTGGTCGAGGCCTTGCTGCCGGGCTCAGGCGCCCGTCTGAACCGACAGCAGCAAGGCCATCAGGTGCAAGTGCTGCTGGAACTGGAGCCACCCGTGATCTCGCTGGAATTCGAGGAGTCCGCATGAACGCCACCGCCCCGCTCAAAGCCAGGCTGCTGCTGGTCGACGACGACCGTCTGGTGCTGTCCACCCTGGCCAGCGGCCTGCTCAAGGCCGGTTATGGCGTCAAAACAGCCGAATCCGCCGAGGAAGCAGAAATGCTGCTGGCCAGCGGTGAAGACCCGGATCTGGCCATCCTCGACATTCGCATGTCGGGCCAGGACGGTCTGTTTCTCGCCCGACGGCTACAGGAGCTCGATCACATCCCCTTCATGATGCTCAGCGCCTACAGCGACCAGGCCATGATCGACCAGGCCAACCAGCTCGGCGCCCTGGGCTATATGGTCAAGCCGCTGGACATCCCGCAACTGCTGCCGGGCATCGAGGCCGCCCTTTCCCGCGCCAACGAGTTGCAGAGCCTGCGCGAGAGCCGCCAGCAGCTGCAGGCGGCTCTCACTGCCGAACGCGACATCAGTGTGGCCGTCGGCATCACCATGGTGCAAGACCGGCTGGGACGCCACGCGGCCTTCGAGCTGCTGCGCAAGACCGCACGCAGCCAGCGTCGCAAACTGGGCGAGCTCGCAACCGAGATCATTCAGGCCAGCGAAACGCCAAACCCTTGATATGCGGTCGTTTCACGGCGCATTTCTTGATTGACGTCATGGCACAAGATTTGCTATAAAAACAATAGTAGCGACAGACCTCTACCCGTGTCGCTGCTGGGGCCCCGAACCTGCCTCGTTAAACCTCCGCCTGGCCAGATGCCAGGCGCTTAACGTCATCCAGGTACCAGGAGGCCCACGTGAGAACCAATCTGCCGGTTACGCAGCAGGAATATCAGTTCCCCGACAACGAAACGCTGTTGTCGGCAACCGACACAGCAAGCCATATCACTTATGCCAACGCCGCCTTCATCCGGACCAGCGGTTTTTCGCCGGACGAGTTGATCGGCGAGCCCCACAACCTGGTGCGCCACCCGGACATGCCGGTCGAGGCCTTTGCCGACATGTGGCGCAGCCTGAAGCGGGGACAGTCCTGGACCGCCTTGGTGAAAAACCGACGCAAGAGCGGCGACCACTACTGGGTGCGCGCCAATGCCGCGCCGATGCGCCGCAACGGCCAGGTGGTCGGCTACCTCTCGGTTCGCACCAAACCGGCTCGCCCCGAAGTTGAGGCTGCCGAAGCACTCTATCGCCGCTTCCGTGACGGCAAGGCATCCGGACTCGCCTTTCACCGTGGCCTGCTGATACGCACAGGCTGGATGTGCTGGGCCAGCACGCTGCAGCTGCTGCCCATGACCTGGCGCGTGCGTCTGCCGCTACTGCTGGTGGCCGCGGCCGCCGCCGGTGCGCTGGCCCTCACCGGCCTGCCCGTCGAGGCCTGGGCCGGTCTGGGCACGGTCCTGGGCCTGAGCCTGCTGTTGGCGGCCTGGTTCATCGAAGCCCAGATCACCTCCCCTTTGCGAAAAATTGCCGCTGTGGCACAGCAGGTCGCCAGCGGCGAAGCGAGCGCGCCCCTGAACCTCAACCGCTGCGACGACATCGGCATTCTGGCGCGCTCCATCAACCAGGCCGGCCTCAACCTGCAATCGCTGGTGGCGGACGTCCATGAACAGGTGTCGGGTGTCCAGATGGCCAGCCATGAAATTGCCACCGCCAACAACGACCTCTCCAGCCGGACTGAGCAGACCGCCTCCAACCTGGAGCAGACCGCCGCCGCCATGGAAGAGCAGACCGCCACCGTGCGCCAGAATTCCGACACCGCCCAGCAAGCCAGCCAACTGGCACAGAACGCCAGCGACGTTGCCAGCCGCGGCGGCGAAGCCGTATCCGACATCGTGTCCACCATGGCGTTGATCTCGGAGGCCAGCCGCAAGATTGTCGACATCATCAGCGTGATCGACGGCATCGCCTTCCAGACCAACATCCTGGCGCTCAATGCCGCGGTGGAGGCGGCCCGCGCCGGCGAGCAGGGCCGCGGCTTTGCCGTGGTGGCCGGCGAAGTGCGCAGCCTGGCCGGGCGCAGCGCGGAGGCCGCCAAGGAGATCAAGAGCCTGATCGACGACTCGGTCAGCAAGGTCGACAGCGGTTCGCGCCTGGTGGCCGATGCCGGCCAGACCATGACGGAAGTGGTCGGCCAGGTCCAGCGCGTGAATGACCTGATCGCCGAGATCACGGCTGCGTCCAAAGAGCAGTCCATCGGCATCTCGCAAGTCGGTCAGGCCGTGAGCCAGCTCGACGAGATGACGCAGCAAAACGCCGCCATGGTCGAGCAAAGCAGTGCGGCAGCCAACAGCATGCGCGAGCAGGCGCAGCGCCTGATGGAAGCGGTCAAGGTGTTCTCAATCTGAGCGCTGCCCGTTCGCACGTTGACAACCCACCATGAACACGCCGCCGACCGACCGCGTTCCTGCAAAGGTTCTGGCCGCGCTGGCGGCTGATTGCGCCGGCAAAGCCCGCGCAAAATAAAGCACACGACCGACAGTACAAGCAACACAGAGACAACGGAAGCCGCCTTGATGGAACACCCGCAACACAGCCATCCTTATCAACTGGGTATCGGACTCGCTCTGCTGGCACTGGCAGTACCGCTGCTGGGGTGGGTCTCCCAGCCATCGCGGCTGATCGCATTGGCGCCGGCCCAGTTCGTGTTCTGGCATACCGTGGTGGAGCTGTTGGCGGTGGTGGTGGCCATGCTGATCTTCATCACGGGCTACCGCGCCATCCTGTCGCCGCGCAAAGGTGCGGTGGTCTGGCTGGGCATCGCCTTCATGGGCGTGGGGCTGTTCGATCTGCTGCACACGATGAGTTATGTCGGCATGCCGAATGCGGTGACACCCAACTCGCCGCAAAAATCCATCATCTTCTGGCTCGCTGCCCGCCTGCTGGCCGCCGTGGCGATGCTGGTCTATGCCTCGCTCCCAAGCGTGCCGGATGTGTCCAAGACACGCAAGCGACTGGCCTTGTCCCTGATGCTGTGCATCGTCGGCGCACTGGCCTACGCCGGCTTGCTGCAGCCGGAGCAGCTGCCGGCCTTCTTCATTGCCGGCCAAGGACTCACCCCGCTCAAGATCGGGCTGGAATGGCTGGTTATCGTGCTCAACCTCATCACCCTGGGCGTGTTCTGGGTTCGCCGCAAGATGCTGGCGCGCGAGTGTTTGATGGCGCTGGTCTTTGCCGTAGCGCTGTCCGCCGTCTCGGAATTGTTCTTGACCATGTTCGGCGTGCTGGATCAGGACAGCGCCAATGCCCTGGGGCATGCCTACAAGGTGGCCGCCTACCTGTACCTGTTCCATGCCACCTTCAACGAAGCCCTGCGGCGTCCGCTGGAACGGCTTGAAATGCAGCACCTGCGCGAGAAGGTGACGCTCAGTGCCGCGCCCGATGGCGTTTTGTGGGTAGACCAAAGCGGACGCATCCTGATGGCCAACCCCGCGCTGGAGGCGTTGACGGGCCACAGCCCCAGCCAATTGGTAGGACAGAACGTCGACATCTTTCTCCCGCCATACCTGCGGGAGCGCCATGCACAGTCCATGCGGAATTATTTTCTGGATCCGGAAACCCGTGCCATGGGCAGCCGCGACCTGAAACTTCTGTGCAAAGACGGGCGGATGCTGCCGGTGGACATCTCTCTCGGCTATTGGGAAGACGAGGGTGCGCCACACGCCATTGCCTATATCCGGGATTTGACCGAGCGCAAAAAATTCGAAGAGTCGCTGCGGCACCAGGCCACCCATGACGAACTCACCGGCCTGCCCAACCGCTGGCTGTTTCGCCTGCAGTTGAACCAGGCCCTGGCACGCGCGGCACGCTCCGAATTGCGCGTGGCAGTCCTGCTGCTGGATCTGGACTATTTCAAGACCGTCAACGACAGCTTTGGCCATGCCACGGGCGATGCCTTGCTGGTGCAGGTCGGCCACCGCATCCGAAGCATCCTGCGCGACAACGACGTTCTGGCCCGCATGGGGGGCGACGAGTTCAGCATTCTGCTGACCGATCTGACCGACGTGGATGAAGCAGTCAGCGTGGCCGCCAAGCTCCTGGTCGCGCTGCAGGCTTCGTATCGCCTGCAAAACCAGGACCTGTATTCGGGTGGCAGCATGGGTCTGGCGTTTTACCCGGATGATGCGCGCGATGGCGACACCCTGCTGCGTTATGCCGACATGGCCATGTACCAGGCCAAGCAGGCAGGCCGTGGCGCCTACGCCTGCTACTCGCGCGAGATGGACCGCCGCGTGCACGAAGATATGCAGTTGCATACGCGGCTCAAGGAAGCGCTGGCACAGCAAACCCTGCGCCTGCACTACCAGCCACAAGTGGATATGAAGAGCGGTGCGCTGGTGGGCGCCGAGGCGCTGCTGCGCTGGAACGACTCCCTGCTCGGGTCCGTTCCGCCATCGCAGTTCATCCCGATCGCCGAAGCCACAGGCCTGATCATTCCCCTGTCGGACTGGGTGCTGGAAACGGCCTGCCAGCAAATCGCCGCCTGGTCCCAGTCCGGGATACCGGTACGTGTGGCCGTGAATGTTTCCGCCCAGCAACTGCACCAGGGCCATTTGCCGGGCAAGGTCAAGGCCGCACTGGCGCGTACCGGGGCACACGCCCGCTGGCTCGACCTTGAAATCACCGAATCCGTGGCCATGACCCGGCCGAAACAGGCCCTTGAGCAGCTCAACGCCCTGGTCGCGCTGGGCTGCAGCGTGTCGCTCGACGACTTCGGCACCGGCTATTCCTCGCTCACCTACCTCAAGACCTTGCCGGTCAGCAAGATCAAGATCGACCAGAGCTTCGTGCAGGACGTCACCAGCGATCCGAGCGATGCCATCATCGTGCAGACCATCATCGGCATGGCCGACACCCTGGGCCTGGATGTCATTGCCGAAGGCGTCGAAACCGAGGCCCAGAAAGCGTTGCTTGAACACTACGGCTGCCCCGCCTACCAAGGCTATCTGTTCTGCCGCCCCCTGCCGGCACAGGAATTCGAAGCATTGCTGCGCAAGCAGCGCCCCATTCATTAAAAGAACCAACCTCACTGGGAATAACAGCCATGAGCAAACTCAAGATTTCCGCCCGGCTGACCATCCTGATCAGCCTCTTGTCCATGTTGCTGCTTCTCGTCGGCGGCATCGGCCTGTTCGGGATCAGCAAGGCCAACGATGCGCTCAGAACCGTTTACGAAGACCGCACGGCTCCTCTGGCACAACTGGGTGAAATCGATTATCTGGTTCAGCGCAACCGCGTGGTGGTGATGGACATGCTGCTGCAGTCGGAACCGGCCAACGTGGCAAAACGCAACAAGGAGTTGCGCAGCAACGTCGAGAAGATCACGAAGACCTGGGCCACCTATATGGCGACCCAACTCACGCCGGAGGAAGCCAGGCTGGCAGAGACCTTTGCCCAGGCCAGAAAAGCCTATGTACAGGAGGGTCTGATCCCTGCCGCCGACGCGATGCTGGCCAGCAACAGTGCGGCGGCCCTCGATATCTACAAAGAAAAAATCAGCCCGCTGGCGCCTGCGACGCAACAGGGTGTGCAGAAGCTGAGCGACCTGCTGGTCGATGAGGCCCACAAAGAATACGATGCAGCCATGGCCCGCTACGCCACCATCCGGATCGTCTTCATGGCGGCCATCGTGGCTGGCGTTCTCTTCGCTGCACTGATCGGCTCGTCCCTGATTCGTGGCATCTCGCGTGCATTGCAACAGGCCATCGCCGCGGCGAACGCCGTGGCCCAGGGCGACCTGACCCATGCCATCCAGGCCCAAGGCCGGGATGAAGTGGCCCAGCTGCTGGACGCGCTCTCGCGCATGCAGGACGCCCTGCGCAAGGTCGTCAGCCGCGTGCGCCACGGCTCCGAATCGGTCGCGACGGCCAGTGCTCAGATTGCCAGCGGCAACAGTGATCTGTCCGGCCGCACCGAAGAACAAGCCAGCGCACTGGAAGAAACCGCGGCCTCGATGGAAGCGCTCAGCTCCACCGTCAAACAGAACGCCGACAACGCCCGCCAGGCCAACCAGCTGGCGCAAAGCGCCTCCACCGTGGCCGTGCAGGGCGGCGAGGTGGTGGCCCAGGTGGTCGACACCATGAAGGGCATCAACGACGCCAGCCGCA